>Ga0209130_1000102_pt1 | contig 139255 bp, 138 predicted proteins | sample AraplaMF_Cvi_mLB_FD_184264 | JGI IMG/M metagenome (GOLD analysis project Ga0209130, IMG submission 184264) | Arabidopsis root microbial communities from the University of North Carolina, USA - plate scrape MF_Cvi_mLB (SPAdes) (version 2) | ecosystem: Host-associated > Plants > Roots >... | reverse complement strand
ATGCGAGATCTTCGAGCGCTTGCGCCGCGGGAACTTGCCGGCGAGATAGAACGACCGGCCGATCACCTTGCGCTGGCCGAGCCAGTTGATCGAGGCGCCGCCGGGCGCCTCCTTCGGCTGATAGTAGATCGCCGGCAGGCCCTTGCCGAAGCCGGCGAGCGAATAGACCAGGCGACCGGCCGAGGCCTTCTTCGTCGAGGTGCGGCGCTTGATGACGTTGCCGACCGGCCGCTTCGCATAAGGATGCGAGCGCAGGCCGAGCGTTGTCCTGACCTGGCGCAGATAGGCGGTCTGCGTCGGTCCGCCGGTCCGGTTCAGCGCCCGGGCGATGCGCGAGGGCGCATGCTCGGCGGCGAGCTTCAGCTGGCGATCGAGCCCGTGCAGGTCGATCGCCGTGCTGACCGTAAGATCGGACATCTCACCGCCCCGTTTTCTGCACGACCGCCGCGGCGGCGGCCGCGACCTTGCCGGCGAGCCGGCCGGCATCGACCCTGGCACTCGCGGCAACGGCCTGGGCCGCCCGCGCCGCCTCGGCGTAGGCGCCGCGCTGGACAGCGCGAACGCCCTCCCCGATCAGCCGGCCGCGCTGCGCGCAGCCAGAGCAGGGCATCAGGCGGTGCCGTTCAGGCGCACCGGCAGTGTCGCGTCGCCGCCGCCGGCGGCGGCGAGACCGGCGTGGATGCCGGCCTTCACGTTCGAACCGACCGTGGTCGTGATCGACTTGGCTCCGTCGTCCCAGTAGACGGCCGCGCCGGGTGCCGGCGTGTTGGCGGCGGTCTTCGGGAGCGTGAAAACGCCCTTCAGGTCGAGGATCGACTTCTCGCCCTGGGCAGCGCTGTGGCGCACGACGCCGAAAATGGAGCCGAGCAGGAAGCCGGCGCCGCCGACGACGCCGCCCGCGGGGGCGACGAAGTCGAGCGCATCGGCGTCGTTCTGGACGGTATTCTTCATGATGGTCTCCGATGTGAGGGAGGCAGGCCTTTGGAAATCCCGCCGGCGGCGCCGCCGACGGGATCGGTCAAAGCCCTGGCCAATCCGGCCGATGGGGCTGAGATCAGGCGCCCGGGTTCTTGTAGCCACCGCGGAAGTCGATCGCGCCGCAGCCGAAGTCGTGCTCGAGGCTCATGCTGACGCCCTGCACGCCGAAGGGCGTCTCGGTGCGGAAGCGCGGCGCGGTGTAGCCTTCGAGCAGGCCCCATTCGAAGCAGGCGGCCTCGTCGGGCGAGGCGAAGACATACCAGGCGTTGCCGACGATCTTCGCGGTGACGACGATCGAGAGCGTGCCGGAGAACGGGTTGACGTTGCCGGCCTGCTGCGCCTGAACCGGCGCGAGCAGCTGCTGCGCCTGCGTCTCCTTGTCGGGACCGACGAGGATGACACTGCCGGAGAGCTCCAGCTCGACCTTGTCCTTGGTCGTGCGCTTGCGCAGGGCAGCACGCGCCGCGGACAACGCGGCAATGTCGATCACCGTGCCGGCCGCCGCCTTCGACAGGTCGGTGGTGTTGAAAACCTGGCGGGTGGTGTCGAGCAGCGTCGGGCCGTCGGCACCTGCCCCGGAGAGCATCATCGCGTAGAAGGTGCGATCCTCGAAGCGGGCGACGGCGGCGCCGCGGTCATTGAGCACCTGCACCAGGGCGTTCAGGCTGTCATTGACCAGCATCTGCCGCGAGAAGTCGACGCGGATGCCATAGGCCTTGACCGCCGTCTTCTCCTTGCTCTCGGAGAAGGTGCCGGACTTGATCTCGCCGCCCTGCGGGTTGACCTCCTGCAGATCAGGGAAGTCGCCGACCCGGACCGTGGTGTGATCGCGGAAGTCGACATAAGTCCGCTGACGGGCGATCCGGCGGAACGTCGGCTGCGCCAGGGCATAGCGGGCCGCGAGAGCGGTGTTCAGCGCGCCCTCGAAGATGATCGGGAAGTCGGTCGTGGCATGGAAGGCGCGGCGGACGATCTCCTCCCGGCCGCCGAAGCTGCCGGGAATGCGCCGCTCGCCGAGCCGCTCGGCCGCCAGCTCGACGATTGAGAAGTCCATGTAGCCGCGGGCCGCCTCGGACGGGTCGCGACGCTGGGCACCGGACGGCGCCAGGCGAATGGCGAGCGCCTCGCCCATGGCCTGACGGCGCGTCTCGGTCTCGTCGCGCTCGACACGGACGTGGCTGGCAGACGAATGACGGGACGCCATCGCGTCGAACGCCTGAGCGCGGAACGTCTCGACGGTGACCGCCTGGTCGGCGACGGCTGCGCGGATCTGGTCCGGCGTCATCGCCGCACGCGCTCCGAGATCCATGATCTGCGTCGCGCGCTCGGTCGCTGCCGCACGCGCAGCAGCGGCTGCGTCAACCGGCGGATTGGCCGCGATGCGCGCCTCCTCGGCCGCGATCTGACCGCGAACCCCTTCGGCCTGCTGGATCAGGGTGGCATGCTCCGCCTCGATGGCGCGCACACGCTCCGGCTCCAGCCCATCGACCACCTCGGCGAGCTTGCGCTCGGCCTGGTCGGAGAGATCCTTGAGCTTCGAACGCAGGGCGATCAGCGCCGGCGAGGCCTGGATGGCAAAGTCGCGCCAGGCATGATCGGCGAAGAGGGAATGCTGGCCGAGCGGCGCGGCGAAGGCGCTCTCCGGCAGGACGGTGAAGGCGACGAGCGCCGCCAGGGCGCAGAGCGCGCCCAGCATGAGGTAGCGACCCTTCATCGGGTTCAACTCCTGTTTCGGTGAGGCCGGGACGGAAGGAGGCGCCGCTCCTGCTGTCCCGGGAGGAGCAGGGGGCAAAGGGTTGATCAGGCCGTCAGCTGCAGCGCCCGCATGCGCATGCGGGTCAGGGCCGCTTGCGCGCCGCCGATCAGCGCGAGGCTGACCGGGAAAGTGCGATCGTCATCCTGGCCCCGGACCTGCGCGCGAGCGTCGGCAGGGATGGTAACGAAGGAGATTTCATAGGGCGTCCAGCGCTCGACGATGCGCTTCTCGATCTCGCCCTTCTTCTCGGCCTCGACGACGCGCGCCTGGTCGATGCTGTAGCCGACCGAAACGTTGCGCACGATGCGCTCGCTGACGAGGCCGAACATCCGATCGGCATCGGCATCGATCCCGGCCGAGGGAAAGCGGATCAGGGCCAGGCCCTCCGCTCCCTCGATCCAACCGCGCTCGACGACGCCGACCTGAGAGCGCGACGACCAGGTCGAATGACTGTCGAGCGCCGGGGCGCCGAGATTGAGGCGCTCCATGTTCACCGCCTCGCGGCTGACCGTCAGGATCTCGTCGAAGGGCACCGAAGTGTCCCAGCCGGTCCAGCGCCGGCGGCGTACCGACGCCCCGGTCGAGAAGGCCACCCTGACGGTGCGCGCTGCCGCGTCGATCGCGCCATCGGCGATCGGCGCCAGGCGCTGCTGCATCGGCAGAGCGGCCGGAATGTTACGAATCGCCATTGTCTGGCTCCCGTGCCGGCTCGGCCGACGCATCGGTGATCTGCTGGCCCGTCCGCGTGCGCTGACGAGCGTCGATGTCGAAGACCAGCGGCTCGGCGCCGTCGACCAGCTTGAAGAAGGCGCGGAACTCCTCGACCACCTCGCGCCAGTCGCGCCCCCAGGCGCCGAGGAAGTCCTGCGGCGACATGCGGCCTGCCCTGACGGCGAGGATGTCGGCCTCGAGGTCCTTCTTCGGATCGACAGGCTCATGCGCCGGCATGACGAATTTGTAGGTGTAACCGCCTGTGCGAGAGCGAAGGCGACCGGACATGATGGCGCGATCGAGCCAGAGCGCGACGACGCGATGCAGCAGCTGCGGCACCAGCATGTGCCACTGCGCATCAGCGACAGAGCGCCGAAACTCCAACAGCCCTGCCCGAAGGCTCGAATAATTGGCCTGCGACAGATCACCGGTCAGCTGGTGATAGGTCAGGCCTGAACCAGCCGCGATCCCCATCAGCGAGGCGCGCCCGATCGGCTCGAAAGCGGTGTTGCCAGCCGGAACGAACGGCGTCGCCTCTTCGCCTTGCCGTAGATACGGGATCATGCCCGGCCGGATCGCCTCAAGCCTGGTCGGCGCGTCCGCGCCCTGTCCCTTGATCGCAGCGCCGACGCTGGCGGCCGTGTCGTTCGTCTTGACGATGAGGCCGATGCAGGCCTCCATCCGCGCCTTCACGACGAGCGCGTCCATCAGGTCGGCATAGTCGCGCGATGCCATCAACACCGGCGCGAACACCGGAACGCCCCTCACCTGGCCAGGCCGAAGCCGGCGATAGAGGTGGCAGACCTCGCTGCGCGGCACCAAGCGCGACTGCGGCAGGCCGCTGCGACCGATCTGCATCGGCTCGCCGGGAGCGCGATCGAAAAGCCAGTAGCCTAGACGCTGGTCGTGTTCTCCGAGCGCGACGCCGAGGCGCGAATTCTGCGCGCCGGCGATGACGGAACCGCTGTCACGGCTTTCATCGATCAGATCACCCTCGCCGACGTGCAGCGCGAGCGGGACGGGACGTCCTTCCGACAACGGTCGGGTGAGCATCCGGCAGATGCTGTCTCCGCCCTCGAGCTGCGCCCTCACCGCGAGGGTAAGCAGGCCGGTGAAGCTGGTTTCGCCTTCGATATCGCAGCTCTTCGCCCATTCGTCCCAAAGGGCCTGCGCCTGCCGATCGGCAAGGCGCGACCCCGTTTCGAAGCGCACGGTCAGATCAGGGCTGACAACATGCGTCGACAGCACATCAAGGGCGCGAGCGCCCAAGAAGGTATTGCGCACCAGCTCGCGCGACCGTTCGCGCAGGACCGGCAGCGCCCGCGAGAGCGATGCGTTGGCCGAGCCCTCGCTCCGCCGGAACGACGCGGAGCGTCGACCGGCCTGGGCCGCGTCGTAGCCACGAACGGCGTCGAGCGCCTGACGCGCCAGATGACGCCGGACGGCGGTCTGCGGCGCGAAGAAGCCGATGATGCTGTCGATCGGGTTCATCGGTCAGTCGCGGGTGAATTGCGTGATGGCAGTGCGGGGCGGCGCCAGAGGCCCGGCGACCTCCTCCTCCATGTCGGCGAGGGTCTCCTTCATCTCGGCGAGCGAGCGATACTCGACGACGCGCTTGGTCTCGCCCGAGCCGAACTCGACCCGCCGCACCCCGGTCTTCATCGCCTTCTTCAAGGCGTCGATATCGGCTTGCGTCCAGGCCATGAACTCACCAGTTCGCGCCGCGCCCGCCCAGCCAGTCGTCGACCGGTTGCGGAGCGGGAGGCGTTTCCGTTTCGGGTTGAGCCGGAGCCTCGGGCCGCGGCGTGAACAGCGTCTGCTCGGTCACCGCCGGCGGCAGGCCGCGATGGCGGGCCAGAGCCGCCCATTCATCGGCGGTCATGATCGAGATGCCGAGATATTCGGCCAGCGCCATGTTGTAGATGCGGCAGTCGAGGAAGTGGTTTTCCCGAAGGTCGATCCAGCGCTTTCCGGCGGGCCGGCCACGCACCTTGATATCCTCGAGGTGGGCGGCGCAGAGCTGCTTGAAATACTCCTCGTCGGCCTCGCCATGGAAATGGCAATAGCCGGGCGGAGCTTCGTCGACCGTCTCGGCCAGGCGCTGCTTGCCGAGATCGAGATAGAGCCCGCTCTTCAGCGGCCATGTCCCGATCGGCCAGACCTTGGCGCCCTGCGCGATCTTCTTGCCGCCGAGATCGATATCCTGCAGCGAGGGCGTGCCGATCGCCGGCTTGCCCCAGCCCTGAAGGCCCTTGATCGCCAGCACCAGGTCGCGCCCGGTGTCGGGATGCGGCGTCTGGTTGAGGCGCACCCAGTTGTAGACGACGTTCGAGCGATAGCCCGAATCGACCGCGAGCGCGTCGATCCGGCGCTTGCCGCCGAATGCGTCCGGAAACTCCCGGTCGATCGTCTCGGCCCGCAGCTGCTTGAACACCGGGGCGTCGGCGCTGTCGGTATCGCCGCTGAGATATCGGGCTTCGACCAGATAGGAGCGTCGGTCGGCCGTCCAGGCGACGATCTCCAGCCAGATGCCGCGCATCTGCACGTCCGCCGAAGCGGTGAGCAGCAGCGCGTCGGGCGGGATGTGGCCACGCTTGAGATGCGCCTCGCGGCGCTCCAGCAGGCGCTTATGGTCGGGAACGTCGACCAGGATCTTGTAGGGCAGCCCGAGGACGAGCTTGTTGAAGTCCTGCAGCGCGACGCCTGAGCCGCGGGTCTTGAGATAGTCCTCCGCGATCGCCTCGTAGCTCATCATCAGTGAGATGAAGGCGTCGATATGGAAGCCCGGATGACCAGGCCGGGATGCCGTCGAGATCCATTGCGCGCCGGCTTCGCGCTGCAGCTGGATACGCCGCTCGGCCTCGCTCAGGTCATGGGTGCACGCCTGGCACCGATAGACCGAGCGGTGAGGCGATCGGTTATCGATCCGCAGATGCTCAAAGCGGTGGAAGAACAGAGCGCCACACTCTGGGCAGGCGATGTGCCAATAGCGCTGATCCGACAGCTTGAAGCTGCGATCGATACGGCAATGGCCCTCGAAGTCGTCGGCGTCCCCGTTCTCGCCGTCGAAGCCGAGATCGGCCTCCGGCGTCGAGATTTCGAGGATCTTCCAGTCGCCAGTGCCGCGAAACGCGGTAAATCGACCAAAAAACAGGCCTTCCGGGTCACCAGCGCCAGGGATCACCTGCCATTTCGAGACCTCGTCCTTCACCCCCTTCTTACAGGTGACCGAGGACAGATCGGTTTGCGAGTTGGCATTGGCCAGGAAGACCCGGCCGCCCTTGGCGAAGACCTTCTCATAGGTCGTCGAGCTCGATCCCGAGCGCGAGACCTGGTCGACGATCAGCTTCTTGCCGATACGGCGCTGCCACTGGTCGATCAGCGGCTGCAGCTTGGCCGAGTTGACCTTGCGCAGCGCGTCGATGGCCGGCGCGGCATAGATCAGGTTGTTCACCGGCTCGCGGTCGGCGCAGTAGAGCACCCAGGCGAGCGAGGCGATCGAGGCGCCCGACTGCTGGCTCTTGCGGACCGTGACCAGGTTGCACGGATGGTCTTCAGACAGCAGGTCGAGGACATCGACCAGATAGGGCGCGCCGCGCGCATTCCAGAGCTGCCCGGCGGCCGGGCCGTCGACCAGCACGATATTGCTGGCGACCCAGTCCGAGACCCGCATCGGCGCCTGCGGGCGCAGCGCCGTCGCAAGGCTCGACGCGGCGAGGCGTTCGGCGCCGGGATGGGAGAGGCTCGAGGACGCCTGCATGGCTGGCGGGCGCCTTTCACCGTGCGGCGGTGTTGGCCTCCGGCGTCAGCGCGTCATCCTTCTGTGGGGCGGCGGTGGCGATCGCGTCGCAGCGATCGGCGATCTTCGCGCGCGTGTCGGTGTTGAGCCGCTTCAGGGTCAGGCGGAGCTCGGGGAGCCCGCGCCCGGCAGCGGCGGCAATCGTGTCCGCGTGCTGGAGCAGGTCGACGACACGGCCGATCTCCTCGGCGAGGCGGGTCAGGGCCTCGCTCATGAGGTCCATGCGGATCAGCTGGCCGCTGTCCTCGGCGAGGCGCAGGCGCAGCAGCTCGGTCTCGTGGACCAGCTTGATCCGGCGGGCGCCATCGAGAGTGTCATCGCTGCGCCCGGGACCGGGATCTTGGGGCGGCTCGCGATCGGACGCGCCGCTGTGGTTGATCTTGCTGCTATCGCCGAAGCGAGCGCGCAGGTCGTCGAAATGGACGATGTTGACGGCGCAGACCCGGCCGCGCCCGTCGCGGGCGACTTCGAGGCTGTGATGCTCGACCAGCCGGGCGACCTGCTTGGAGATCGCCTGTCGGGAGACCTTGTCGCGCTCCGCGATCGCCTTGAGCGGCAGCATCACCTCGCTGGCAACCGCCGTCATCGCTCTGGCAACCCTGTCAACCCGCAGGAAAAACCTGTCTCACTGGAAAAATCCCGCGCCGCCTAAACGTCGCGGGGCTGGGTGGCCCGGGAAGGACCCGCGACCCGTGAAACACTCGGGTCGTGAAACATTCTCGATCAGGGGCGCATGCTGGCCTCCGGAAACGGAGACGCCCCGGCGCGGGGTGCGTCGGGGCGTCTTTGAACCTGATTTAGGATGGCCAACCCTACGTCAATAGGGCGGAGCTTGTCAAAACGCTCTTTCTCTTGCGATATCAGAGCGTTAGGCAGCGTTGATTTACACCGCAGAAAGCGCCTCCTCGGCAGGGACATCGCGCAGCGGCCGACGCAGCCAGGGCTCTGCAGGGGCGGAAGGGGGCAGCACGGCGTGCTTGACGAGCACGCTATCCAGCTCCGTCGCCAGCACGCCCAGCGCCGCATGCCAAACGGCATAAAGCGAACGCTCAATCCGCACCTCAGCCTCTTCCGCAGCCGAGAGCCGACCCCGCCGTGCAGGCCGGCACTCCGGCCGCGAGCCATTGGCGGCATGCAGGATCACGCTCGCCGCAAGATGCGGGTCGGTCAGCCGCGAGAGATGGCCCCGCCCTGCCCCCGCCGGGCCGGAAGGCCGCGCCAGCCAGAGCGCATCAGCCTGCTTTTCAACGCGCCAGCCATTCGCCGTGATCTCCTCGCGCCGCCAGACGGTCGGCTCGGCGGTGTCCGCGCCCTCGATCAGCCAGTCCGACAGCGCCAGCACATGGTCATGGACGACGAGCAGGTCGTCTGGCGTCGCCGCCGCCATGCTCTGCAGGCCAGCCATCTTCGCCCCTGCCCCGCTGGTATCGACCCGCGTGCCAAGCTGCAGGATCGCCATCGTCGCAGCGAAGCCTGACGGCGAGGCCGCTAGCGGCGAGATGCCGAGCACGGTCGCCGGGCTGACCTTGTGCACCCGGTACTGGCCATAGGCCCGTTGCAGCAGCGCCTCGATCTCGATCGTCTCTTTCGCCGACATGATCAGCCCTTTCCCGGCAATGGAGGGTTATGGAGGGTTGATGGATAGTTCTGAGAAACCATCCATCGGAAATAACCAAGCGATATCAAAGCAATAGCGAACAAGATGGAGGGTATGGAGGGTTTGAGAGGTCTAGACGCATGGAGAAAATCGCCAAACCCCGAACCCCGTTTCTCATGCATACAGGCGGGAATAACCCTCCAGACCCTCCATCGCGCTCGCCATGCCCTTGAGGCGAAAGCGAAAATCGTGATGGAGGGTCGGCAGAAACCGTCCATGAACCCTCCACAACCCTCCATGATTTCAGGCGAATGGAGGGTCATGGGCGGTCCGAACCCGGCTCATCGGGGTTGCGGGGCCGGGCCGAGCGCGGCGGGATGTCGTGCAGCTCGATGCCGAAATACATGTTTGCCGAGGAGACCTCGCGCCGCTCGAAGCGCTGGCCCATGACGCGGCCGAAGCGCGTCTCCGAGAGCGGCTTTCGCCCGTTCTCGTCGGACCAGATCGAATAGCACTCATAGGCGTGCCTGGCCCGCACCGGCTCGGCCTCGGGGTTGAGCCGGACGCAGCGGTCGATGAACACCGAGATCGGGTCCATCTCGTCGCGATAGTCCTTGGCCGCGTCGACCATCGCCGGCGGCAGCTTCAGCCCCTCGCCGTCGAAGGCCAGCATGCCCTCGATCAGCCAGTTGAGGATGCCGGGCGCCTCGGCGACGAGCTCGGTCACGACCTCCTCGAAGTCGCGCTGCTCGTCGGGCGGGATCGTGACCTTCCACGGCACCACGGCCATGCGCCGCCAGATGCCGTTATCCGAGCCCATGATGCTCGGATAGCCGTTGCCCGACATATGGGCCTTGAACTGCGGCTGGAAGGCGAAATAGCCCTTGAACAGGGTGCGCACGTCCATTTTCTCGCCGCCGGTCAATCGCTTGACCAGGGCCTCGCGCAAGGGCTCGCCCTGCGGCAATTCGGTGATGCGCAGGAAGCGCACACCCGGCAGCCGCGCCAGGTCGGGCGAAGCTCCGCCGGCGGCGCCCTGTGCCTGCCCGGTGATCGATTCCGCCGGCAGGCCCTCGCCGAGCGCGCCATAGACGCGGGCCAGCACTTCGAGGAAGACCGATTTGCCGTTGGCGCCGAGCCCGTAATGGAAGAACAGCAGCTGCACCGGAATGCCGGTCAACCCGAGCCCGCAGAAGATCTGCACCGCCCGCGCCACGCCGGGCACCAGCGCCTCGGGCAGGAAGCGCGCGACGAAGTCCCGGAATTTTGGGCACTGCGCCTTCGGGTCATAGGCCACCGGCATCAGCCGCGTGACGCGGTCGTCGCGCCGCCAGCCCTCCGGCGTAAATTCGACATGCCCCTTGAAGGCCGCCTGCTCGCCGGAGCGGTCGGGGTCTTCCTCGCGGATGAAGCGCAGCGTGCCGTTCTCGACATAGAGCAGGCGCTGCGCAGCGTTCCACTCCTCCGGCTTTACGGCGCAATGCGGCGCAGCGCAGGCCAGCATGGCGTTGAGCCGGGCCGAGTTCTTCGAGGAGACGCCGAAGGCCCGCCGCTTGCCCTGCCGTTTCTCCAGCGCCGCGATCGCGGCGTCCTTGGCCGCTTGCGCGTCCTTGTTGTCGAGCTCGCGCGCCGCCTTGCGGATCGCGGCGTTCTCCGGCGGCGTGTGACCGAGGAAATCCGCCTCGAGGCCGATCAGCCCGCCGATCGTCTGGGCGATCGCCAGCGCCTGGAAGGCGCCATCCGAGACATCCCAGAATTTGCCGTCCCAGGCCGCCCAGGTCGCTTTGTCGGAGCCGGTCTCCTGCATGCGGGCGAGATCGGCGCCGCGATGGCGCAGCAGCCGGCGGCCATTATCGGTGTCGGAATGGTCGAGGGACGCGCACTCCTCGACGGCCGAGATGTCGGCGTCGACAGGCATGTCGGATGGACCGTCGCCATCCTCCTCGGCCTCGAAAGGGGTTGCGGGGTCGGGCAAGGGCTCTGCCACCGGACGGCTCATGATCGCGCGCAGGGTTTCGGCCGAGAGATCGGAATCGCTTTGGTCGCTCACGCTGCGCGCCCCGCTTGCAGGCTCGCCGGGTCGAAGGCCGGCGTCTTCTGATTGGTCAGGCCCGATTTGATCGTGCCGCGGATCTTCGGCTCGGTCGGCGAGACGCCGGCCGGCAGATTGCCGAGCAGCAGGCTCTCGGCCTCGGCCATCGCCATCTGGCCACCGCGCACGAATTCGCCGAGCCGGCAGGCGGCCCAGAACACGGCGGCGTTGCGATTGCCGTCGCCGGCGCGCTGCGCCGTCGCCAGCGCGCCCCGAACCGCGTGGTCGACATAGTTCCGGACGCGATCGTCGCTGATGTCCCGCGCCGAGAAGCGCCGCGCCGTGCGGGCCGCTTCGCGCCGCGCCCTCACTTCTGCATCGGGAATGAACTCGCCGGTGATAACGCCGCGCAGCCGGCGCGGCAGCGGCGGCAGGGTATCGCCCCGCGCGATCAGCCACTCATAGGCCTTGCCGTCCGACATGATGGAGGGCGGGGCGATCACATAGCCGCCCTCGCCGCGCACATCGATATGCGCCAGCTCGGCCGGGCATTCGCCCGCCTTCAGGAAGGCGCGGAACAGCCCGGCCCGGTTGCCGATCACGCCCTCGAAGCCCTGCCCCATCCGGGCGAGCCGCATGGAGACCTCTGCCAGAACCGCCGCGTCGGGCCAGGCGAACCAGAGATGCAGCCCGCCCGACTGCGTTCGCGAGATCGCCGGCTCCAGCACCTCCCCGGTGACCTGGTCGACATGGGCAAGGCCGCCGCACCAGTCGTGCAGCGCCGCCAACATCGCCTGCGCCGGATGCTCCTTCGGGTCGAGATCGACGACGACGCAGGCCGAGCGCAGCCCGGTCGGGAAGCCGATCAGGGCATCGGGCCAGCGACGCCACCAGTCGCGAATCTGCGCCGGCTCGCGCGAGGCAAGCCAGTGCCCACCATCATGCTTGCCGGGCTCGCTTTCGCCGGGCAGGTGCGGCGCTTTCGATCCCGCCTTTTTATCGGCGGCCGCCTTGCAAGGGAAAACCCGGAAGCCGCGAGCGGCATGGTCGAGCGCGTGGTCGAGCATTGTCATGCCAGCCCCCTTTCGAACGGCTTGCCACTAGTATCGTGTGTAATTTTTACACACGATCCGCTTGACGTCGCGCGTTCAAGTGTGTAAAGTTTACACACTGAACGGGAGCGGATAACATGCAGTCGCGAGAGTTGATCAAGGAGCTGGAGCAGGATGGCTGGCAGCTTCACTCGGTGACGGGCAGCCACCATCACTTCAAGCACCCGGTGAAGCCGGGGAAGGTGACGGTGCCGCATCCGGTCAAGGACATGCACCCCAAGACGGTGAAGTCCGTCAGGAAACAGGCCGGCCTCATCTGAGGCCGGCAACACAGGAGAGCCACGATGGCCCAGGATTATATCGCGCTGATCCACGAACCCCATCAGGCCGGCGGCTCGTGGGGCGTCACTTTCCCGGATCTGCCGGGTTGTACCAGCTTTGGAGAAAGCTTCGAGGAGGCTGTGGCGAACGCCAGGGAAGCCTTGTCCGGTCACATCGCCGCTATGGTGGCTGACGGCGACGAGGTTCCGCCCCCGCGCAGCTACGCTCGTTTGGCGACCGAGAGCCGGGCCTTTACCGACGATCAGAAGGAAGGCGCCAAGGCGATTCCGATCCAGCTGATCGAGGCGCAGCCGCCCAAGGAGCGGGTCAACATCATGCTCGCCCGCGACGTGCTGAATCGGATCGACGCCGCAGCCAAGGCGAAGGGCGTGACCCGCTCGGCCTATATCGAGGCGGTCGCCGGCAGCGCGGCGAGCAAGCGGTTCCTCTGAGCCAATCCGAACGAGGAGGCCTGAACGATGGACATCCGAGCTCGCCTTGAAGGCCTCGCCGCCCAGCCCCGCGAATGGCGCGTGACGACGCATTACGCCGACGGCGCGACGCGCCAGCACGACAGCCATTCGCAGGCCGGCGCCGAGAACTTTGCGACCGGAGAGCGCCGCAAGATCGGTCGCGCCCTGCTCTCGCGCGAGACCGGCCTGCCGGTCCGCGTCGTCGACGTCACGGTCGCGCGCATCTGAAGGCTTACGCATCGGCCATCATCCGAACAAGGCGAGCTGCGCCGGCAGAGCCGCGTCGTGCGAGGCGAGTTGCGAGAGTGCGCAGCGCATATGCTGCCTGAAGCGGGACAACGCCGTTTCCGAGCATTCGGACAGCGTCCAGAGCGGCGGCCATCCCATCAGCCTTTCGACAAACCTCGGGTTCAAGACCGGGGTCTGAGGCAATGAGTTCTGTCCATTGCGGCAGAGATCGAGGGCCGGGCGGAAAATATGTCGAACGAAGTTCGGCAACTGGTCGAGGTGCAGACTCCCGGTCGAGCGATCGAGATGGCCAGCCGAATTCGCGCCCTTGAAATCGCGGGCCGAAGGCGTCGGAAAGAGCGTCGCTGACACCGAGTATGAAAAGGCGCTCACGGGCGTGCGGGAACCCGACCTCCTCCGCCGAGAAAAGTCCCACCTCGCGCTTGAAACCAAGGCGCCCCAGCTCTCGCCAAACCCGCTCGGCCCCGCCCGATGAGAGCATGCCGCCGACATTCTCGATGAGGACGAACCAGGGCCGCGCCTGCGCGATGATGCGCCGGGTCGGAGGCCAGAGGTCGCGCTCATCGAGTTCGGCGAGGCGCTTGCCGGCGAGGCTGTGCGGCTGGCACGGGATGCCGCCAATGAGGCCGTCCAGGCAGCCACGCCATGCTCGGCCGCCGAAGGTTCGGGCATCGCTCCACACAGGAGCCGGATGAAGGAGACCCGCTCGCATCGCTTGAACCAGGTGCGCGACGGCGAAGGCTTCCCTCTCCACCATGCAGACGACGCGAGCGCCGGGAAGCGCCAGTCCGACGCCGAGATCGAGCCCGCCGCCTCCGGTGCAGATGGAGAGGAGGTCGAGACGGTCGGCAGGGCCTCGCTGGGGACGTAGAGCCACATTCACGCCGCCTCTCCATCCGCGAAGAGCGGCAGCGGCTCCTCGTCCTTCGCCCGCGCCTTGACGCTTTCGGCCTTGCGGGTCGCCGGGCCGGCGAGCGCCAGCTCCATGCGGCGGGCGATATCGGCCTGGAACTGCGGCTCGCGCTCGATCAGCACGGCGCGGAAGCCCTCGCGGAAGGCGGCTTCGCCGGTCGTGCCGGTGCCGGCGAAGGGATCGAGCACTGTCCCGCCCGGCGGCGTCACCAGCCGGCATAGCCATTGCATCAGATCGACCGGCTTCACCGTCGGATGCTTCGAGCCCAGCCGGTCGTCGGCATCGGCCTTGGCGCTATAGAAAAAGCGCGCGGCAGAGCCGGAATCGGCGCGCGGGTCGGCGCCATGCGCCGTCTCGCCGAAGTCACCATAGGCGTTGACGGTGCGCTTTGCTCGCTCCGCTCCGGTGACGCCACGAAGCTGCCCGGGCGCCTCCGGAAAAGCCGATAGCACCTCGTCGCTGCCATCATGGACGATGTTCGCCGGCCAGCGGCCCGCCTTGGCGTCGCCCACCCGACAACCGTCGATGTTCAGCGCTCCGGTGCCGTGTTGAACGACGTTGTCGGCTACGGTTCCCGCGAGAGGCTTGCGCGCCAGGACGATCGGCTCCCAAGCCGGCTTCATCGCCGTGCCCCAGCCCTGCCATGCCTCCGCATCGCTCGACGCGACGCGAATCGTCCTGTCGGCATCGGAGAACCGCTTGCCGACGAGCCCGGGCGTCTGGCCCTTATATTCGCCGATCACCTCGGCGTCGGCCCAAGCCGCACCAGGCTCGCCCTTTCGACCATTGAGCCGCCAGACTTCCGCGTCCATGGCGTCGCCGAGATTGAGAATGCCCTTCAGCACACCCCATTGATCCCAGGTCGGCAGAGCCGGTTGGCTGTCGCTGTCACGCGCCGCCCAATGATCGACGAGCCGCGGGTGGCAGTCACCGAAATGCACAGTGAGATGCCGCGACTTCAGACCCTTGGCATCCATCGCAGCGCGGATCGACCGGCAGACGGCGCGGATCGGCGCGACATCTTCCAGCCTGCGCTTCTGGATACCCTTCGAGACATCGTGCGACTTCGGAAATCCTGAGCCGTAAGCCCAGGCAAGTTGATCGCGGATCTCGAAGCCACCATCCTCGATCGCGCAGACCATCCGGTGATAGGTGCGCGTTCCGCTGAAGGCGACGAGATGACCGCCCGGCTTGAGCGCGCGCAGCACCTCCGCCCAGAACGCGACCGAGAACGCCGTCTCGCCGGTATCCCAGCCCTGCCCCATGAAGCCGGCCGAGGCGCGCGCATAAGCGCCGGTCGCGCCCTCACCCTTGCCCGGAAGCGCTGGCGCCGAGCCCGGCTTGCCGAAGCGCTTGCCGATCGAGACCAGCGCATAGGGCGGGTCGGTGACGACGGAATCGATCGAGGCGTCAGGCAGACTGCGCAGCACCTCCCGGCAATCGCCGGGGTGCAGGATCACCTTGCCATCGAGGAAGGAGAGCGGGGCCATCAACGCCCCTCCCTGAACAGTGCCATCTCGGCCGCGCTCCAGAGCGCGCCGGGGGCGTTGCGGCCATCGACCAGCGCCTGCGCCGTTTCGCGCTTCAGGCCGAGCACGGCGGCGATGATCGCGGCCGGGAAGCCGGCGCGGGCCATGCCGCGCCCGGCCGATCGGCGGAAGCGGCCGATCTTCTCAAGGCGAAAGCCGCGCCTCATGCCGCCCTCGCGGTCAGCCGGCAGCGGCCCCGGCCCTTGAAGGTCGGCTTGTAGAATTCGACGAGGCCGAGATCGCGCAGGGCGTTCCAGGTCGTGCGGGTAATCGGGGCGCTCTCGCCCGAGGCGAGCAGCACGCCGAAGCGATCGAAGATGCCGTCGCCGCCGCGCTCGCGCAGCCAGGCCAAGGCGGCTTGCTGGGCCTTGGTCATGCCGCGGCCCTCTGCGGCAGATCGAGCACCGGATAGAGGCCGGGCGCGTGCTCGAAGAGATCGGCAAGCGCTTCGAGATCCTGCGCGGCGGGGTGCCTGGCCAATTTCTCGGCCGCGGCGCGCAGCAGCTCGGCAGCGCCCACGACAATGCCGCGCTCGCGCAGCAGATGTGCCCGGCGCACGATCGCGGCGAGGCACTGGCGGACATGCTCCGACAGCGGCGGAATGATCCGCTCGATGATCGGCGCCTCGGCCGGCCGGGCATCGGCAAGTCGGTAGCCGCCGGCGACTTCGACGATCAGCCCGGCCAGTTCCAGCGAAGCCAGCGTCCGCGCGAACCAGCAGCGATCCTTGCCCGGCAGCCGCCGGGCCATGTCGTCGCGCGCCACCGTGGCGCCGAGCCCTTCCGCGACCATCGCCAGCAGCCGCGCCGCGAGCGAGCCGGGCTTGAGTTCCCCCCGCTTCGGCATGTCAGCCTCCGGCCTTGACGACGGCGAGCGCGGGGGGTGCAGCGGCCGGGCCGGGTCCCGACGCCTTCATCAGGTTGCCGACGGCGGACTGGACCCTGACGCCGTCGCGGGCGATCGCAGCGTTCTCGTTCGGCGTGATCACGCCGTCGCGCTTGGCCTCGACCACGGTCTGGGTCAGCGCTGCGGCAGCAAGCATCACCTCGGCATGGGCCGTGGCGAGGCATGCGCCGGCCGGCTCGCCCGAGACTGGCTTCAGCGCGTGGCCGGACATTTCCGCCAGCATGCGCGTCACGATCGGCTTGCCGCATTCGGCTTCGAGCTGGAGAATCGCGTAGATCGGCGCGGTCTCCGGACATTCCGTGTCGCCCCATCGGCGCACAGTCTCTCCCGAACGGGAGACGATATCGCCGGCCGCTTCGTTGCCGCCGCAGGCCTTGGCGAGAAGGCGCGTGCCCCGCTTGAGGAGCAGCGCGCGCTGGTCGATTTGGTCGAGTTTGTCCACGTGGAAAATCCTGAATTTTCCAAGGCGATTTCGGCAGCGATGTCGGGCAGGGTCGGTCCGTCAGATCACGGAGGCGGAACCCCATGGTTGAGCAGGCAGACAAGGCGAGGATCGACCGGGCACGCGGCACGCTGCGCACGGCGCTGGTCGAGATGGCGAAGGCGGGCGGGGCGCGTCACGGCGAAGGCTCCGGCGCGGAAGCCAAAGCGGCCGGGACGACGGGACGCGGCACCAAGGGCGGCCAGTCGGCGCCCTCGGGCCAGTGATCCGAGAACCAGAGCAGGGCGCGATCAGCGCGAGCGAGGGTCAGCGTCACCTGACCGGCAGCGAGCCGAGGCAGTAGGCGTGGATCGCCGAGCGAGCGCTTAGAAGCGCGGCCGAGCGGCGCATCTGCGGCATCGCAGTAGGCATGCACCACGGTCCGGAGCTGATCGGTCAGAAGCATGCACCAATGGTAGGTGCATCAATACACCGTTGTCAAGGCATGTTTACCGCCATGCGCACAGGAACGCGCTGATGTATTCCTACACTATGACATCGCCACTCGCAGAGCGCGTCCAGCAGCGCCTCAACGACCTGAAGATATCCGGCTACTCCGCATCGCTGAAGGCGAGCGAGGGGCGAAGCAAGGATCTCGTCAAGAACATCCTCAACGGCAGAAGCCTGCATCCTCGGGCGGACACGTTAGAGGGCCTGGCCATGGCCCTTGAAACGTCAGTTGATTGGTTGTTGCATGGCGATGGCCCGCCTCCGGCGCCGCCGCTGATGACTGAGAGACCTCAGAGTAATGTGCGTATCGGTTCGTTGCGTATCCCGCCCGTTGGCGGCCCCCGAGACCTGCCGGTGATGGGCACTGCCGCCGGAAGCCTCGGCCGAGGCGCCTTTCGCCTTGAGGGCGGCGTGATCGATTACGTGCTTCGCCCGGAGATCCTGCGGAACGTCCGCGACGCCTACGGGATCTATGTCGAGGGCGATTCCATGGACCCCGCGCATCCGCATGGTGAGCTCCGGATCATCCACCCGCACCGTCCCTGCCAGATCGGCGACACAGTCGTCATTGCCGCCCGCTATACGGAAGACGGACCTGTCGAGGGCTGGATCAAGCGCCTGGTCAAGCGCACGCCCGAAAAGATCATCGTCGAGCAATACAATCCGAAGGCGACGATCGAGTTCGAGCGCAGTTTTGTCGAAAGCTGCCACAAGGTGCTGACGATGAACGATCTGCTCGGCATCTAAACGCGCTATCCGCAAGCCCCCAGCGCGGCGGCGAGCGCCGCCGAGAACGGGCGATTGTACTCGAGCGGATCAGCGCCAGCCTCGACCGCGCCGACGCGTTGAAACTCTGGCCCGGTCGGCTTGAGCAGGCGACGCTCGGTCCCAGACGGGAGCCTGATCATCGCCCGGTCTGAAAGCTGGGATGTCTCCCCGTTCAGCGCGAAGTAGTAGTCATGCAATCGCCCGACCGCGATCGCGCCCTTGGCGCAGTAAGTTGCCACAGAGCCAGGCTTCATGCCTGAGCCCTGCCAAGGAACGTCTGCGACATGGCGGAGGCGATCCTGCGCCCCGCCATTCCTGGCAAGGATCAAATCGCCCGACGAGCCGACGGACCCGCTTTCGCCGCCTGAGAACAAGACGAGGCCGCCAAAGAAGAGCAGAGCGAGGATCAGCCACCGCATCAGCGTCGGCCCAGGGGCGCGCCGCCCTCATCAAAAACCGCAAGCGTCATGATCCCCTCATTTCCGGCCGCAGCTTATGAGAGCGCGCCGTAGAGGGAGAGGCGGAATATTTACACCGCTAGGGGTATTGACGGTGTAATTTAGCATGGTGTATTAATACCTCCATCGTCACCGATGGAGGCCGCCTTGCTGCAGTCCGCCACCGCGCCAGAGGGCTCCGCCCTCATGGGCCGCGCCTATCTCGAATCCCGCATCGCCCAGCAGGACGGCTATCTCTGGCCGTTCGATCGGCCACGCATGGTCATGCACGGGCCGATCCGCGAGCGCATGGTCGAGGATATCGGCCGCCTCGTGAGAGATGGCGGCGACGACGCTGTCGTCACCCTCGCCGATCTCACCACGCTTGGCTGGCCGCAGGCCCAGGTCGAGGCGCATGGCAAGGCCGCCTTCGCCATGTTCGAGGTCCAGCAGGCCGGCGCCGAGCGCCGCCGGATCGATGGTATCCCCGGCCGCATCGCCGAAGCCGCCGCCCTCCTCCTGTTTTGTGGCGCCGCCCTGCTCTGGGCCGGCCTCGGCACGGGAGCGATCTGATGCGCGATTCCATCATTCTCGCCATCGTCGTCATCTGGGTCTGGGCTATCGCAGCCTTGGTCACCCACGTCATCATCTGCATCAAGACGGCCAGCTGGCTTTTCCTGATCGCCGGAGCCATCGCCCCGCCAATCGGCATCATCCACGGCACCGGCGTCTGGTTCGGAGCTTGGTGATGACCTGGCTCCAGACCGGCTCGAACCGTGCTTTCGATCTGCTCAAGCCCGATCCGGCGCAGGTCGATTTCGACATCGACATCGCCGAGGCGCTGGCGCGCATTCCGCGCTACACCGGCCATGTCCGCCCCGGCCCGTATTCGGTGGCGCAGCATTGCATCGTCGGCGCCGACATCGTCTTCCGCGACACGCATGATCGCGAAGCTGCCGCCGCCTTCCTGCTGCACGACGCGCACGAGGCCTATATCGGCGATATCGCCACGCCCGTGGCGCAGGCACTCGCCGTGGCCACGGCCAATGCCGGCCGAGATCTCGACGTCCCTCCCAGCGCAGTGCGGAACGGCATCAAGGCGCTGAAGGCGAAGGTCGACCAGGCGATCTGCCGTGCGGCAGGGATGCCTGGCATCCTTGGCGAATACGCCTTCACCGTCGCCGAATACGACCTGCGCATGCTCGCGACCGAGCGCCTGCATCTGCTCGGCAAGACGCCGCAGCCATGGTCCGAGGCGGTCGAGGCCGCCAAGCCGCTTCGGCTGCCCTACCCGCTCACCGTCTGGCCCTGGCCGAAGGCCGCCGACGAGTTCCGCGAGCGCCTGCGCCGCTATCTGCCCGAGCGCTTCGGGCTGTCCCCCGCCCGCCCGAAATCCGGCCCGCGTCGCGATGGCGCGCGCCGCACCCGCAACCTTCAGGAGGCTTGAACCCATGTCGAACCGCCCCATTCGCAGCTTCGTCGAGATGCTCGGCCTGCTGAACCGCGGCCGCTTTGTCGAGAAATGCGACGAGCACCTAGCCAAGGCGATGGCCGAGCTTGAGGCGCTGCCCAACGAGAAGGGCACGGCCACGATCACCATGGCGATCACCATCAATTTCGAGAGCGGCCGGCTCGATATCAAGCCGTCCGTCAAGTCGAAGCTGCCCGAGGAGAAGGGCTTCAACGGCACGCCGTTCTGGGCGGTCGACGGTGCCTTGTCCGTCCAGCACCCGAGCCAGACCGACATGTTCCTTCGCGACACCTCCGACCAGCGCGAACGCGACTTCGCCTGATCGAGCGTCTGCCCTCTTCACCCTGAAAGGAGCCCATCCATGGCCAATAAGTCGGCGGTCGAAGCCGCCACCCTCGAAGCTATCGCCGCGCCCTATACCTGCGGCAGCACGATCCCGAACTCCGACGGCGGCATCAGCGCGATCGTCGAGCTGGCCCGCGAGGTCAGCGCTGTCGAGATCGTCTCTCTGCCGACCACCGGCCTCGGCGCCGGACTGCCGCCCTCGGTGCCGATCGTTATCGACCGCCGCGACGGCAACCGCATCGACGGCCTCAAGGACATCATCGACCGTTACCGGATCGAGCCGGGCGAAGTGCACGGGTCGGCGGAGACGACGACGCTGCAGAGCTTCATCGACCTGGTGAACCGGCACAAGAACGACGACTCGGCCGTGTTCGGCAAGACGGCCTGGCCCGAGCCGGCGCTGACCGCCGTCATCGACTATCACGGCGAGAAGGCCTCCGCCCGCTGGGGCCGCCACCGTATCCGCTACGCCTTCCCGATCACGGACGAGTTCAAGGTCTGGATCGAGAAGAACGGCAAGGCGATGGATCAGGCGACCTTCGCCGCCTTCCTCGAGGACCACGCAGCCGAGCTCTCTGCGCCCTTCGGACCGGAGGTCGCGGAATACGAGACGCTCTTTAAGGAGCGCTTCGCGACGCCGGCCGACCTGATCGCGCTGTCGCGCAACCTCGAAGTCTTCGTCAACGCCAAGGTCAAGCAGGGCGTCCGGATGCAGACCGGCGAACGCGTTGTCGAGTTCGTCGAAGAACACATGAACGGCAAGGGCGAGAAGGTCGAGATCCCCGGCATCTTCATGGTGTCGGTGCCGGCCTTCGTCGATGGCGACACCGTCCGCATCCCGGCCCGCCTGCGCTATCGCATCGTGAACGGCGAGATCCAGTGGTCCTACCAGCTCTATCGCTGGCAGTTCTGGCTGCGTGCCCAGGTCAAGGACGACCTCGACACCGTCGCGAGCAAGACCGAGCTGCCGACCTTCGAGGGCTCGCCCGAGGCCTGATCACGTTCGGAGCGTCGGCCTCCCTCCCGGGTAGGCGCTCCCAGCGGGCCGGTGACGCTCCGCGGCCGGCCCGCACCATCCCTCTCCTCCCGAAAGCATCCGCCGTGAAGCTCACCATCGCCCGCGAAACGCTCAGCCCTGCGCTCGCCGCGCTCTCGCGCGTGGTCGAGCGGCGCAACACCATTCCCGTGCTGTCGAACATCCTGCTGCGGGCGGAAGGCGGCAGCCTCACCGTCCGGGCCACCGATCTCGACATCCAGGCGCAGACCGCGCTCGCCTGCGATGTCGCGGCGCCCGGCGCGATCACCGTACCGGCACATACGCTGGCCGACATCGTCCGCAAGCTGCCGGCCGAGGCCCAGATCACGCTGGAGCTGGATGCCAAGGCGACGAGCATGACGGTCAAGTCCGGCCGCTCCCGCTTCACCATGCACACGTTGCCGGAGACCGATTTCCCCGACATCACCGTCGGCGATCTGCCGCATCGCTTCGCCATGCCGGCCAAGACGATCGGCGAGCTGATCGCCCAGGTCAGCTTCGCGATCTCCTCGGAGGAGACGCGCTACTACCTGAACGGCATCTATCTGCACGCCACCGCCGGGCAGGATGGCCCCGTGTTGCGCGCCGTCGCCACCGACGGCCATCGCCTGTCGCGGCTGGAACTGCCGGCGCCGGCCGGTACCGACGGCATGCCGGGCGTGATCATCCCGACCAAGGCGGTCGGTGAGATCGCCCGCATGGCCAAGGATGCCGAGGGCGATCTGACGATCGAGCTCTCGCCGACCAAGATCCGCGTCACATCGGCTGAGACCTCGCTGACCTCGAAGCTGATCGACGGCACCTTCCCGGACTATGAGCGGGTCATTCCCCACGGCAACGACAAGCTGGCGACGCTCGAGGCGGACGGCTTCAAGCAGGCCATCGACCGCGTCTCGACCATCTCCAGCGAGCGCGGCCGGGCGGTGAAGCTCTCGCTCACAGATGCCGGCCTATCGCTCTCTGTCACCAATCCCGATTCGGGCGAGGCGCGCGAGGAGATCGAAGCCGAATACGACGGCACCCCGATCGATATGGGCTTCAACGCCCGCTATCTGCTCGACGTGCTGGGCGTGCTCGGCGGTTCCGACACCGTCGTGATGAAGCTCGCCGATCCCGGCTCCCCCGCTCTGTTCCAGCGCCGCGAGGGCGACCCGCTCCTCGTCGTGCTCATGCCGATGAGGGTTTGATCATGGATCGCCGTGAGCATCTCCTGACCTGCCTCGCCGAAGAGTGCACCGAAGTCGGCCAGCGCGTCGCCAAGGCGCTGCGCTTCGGCCTCGACGAGGTTCAAGCCGGTCAGACGCTAACCAACCGGCAGCGGATCGCCGAAGAGTATCGCGACCTCGTCGCGGTCGCGAACATCCTGGTCGAGGAAGGCATCCTTGCCGTTCATGAAATGGCTGTTCGCCAGAAGGACGTCGAGGCGAAACGCGCCAAGATCGAGCGCTTTATGGAGATCAGCCGTCGCGAGGGCGTGCTGTCGTGAAGGCGCTCTCCATCATGCAGCCCTGGGCCTGGCTGATCGTCAACGGCCACAAGGCGATCGAGAACCGCAACTGGCGCTGCCACTATCGCGGGCCGATCCTGATCCATGCCGGCAAAAAGGCCGACAAGGAGCCTTTGCAGGACCTCCTCCGCGGCTGGCACCCGGTGACCGGCCAGCTCATGCCGCGCGAATTCACCCCGCCCGACCGGCTCCGGTTCGGCGGCATCGTCGGCGAGGCCGAGATCGTCGACTGCGTCGAGCGCAGCGACGACCCCTGGTTCGTCGGCCGCTTCGGCATCGTCCTGCGCAACGCCAAACCCCTGCCGTTCCGCCCCTGCAAGGGCGCGCTCGGCTTCTTCACCCCGACATTCGAGGAGGCCTGAGCGATGCCGATCAGCAAGCAGACCGCAATGGATATCGCCCTCGCGCATCGCGAGATCGAGACGGCCGAGGCCCTTCTGGCCGATATCGTCAAGGCGCTCTCGCGTCACGAGCAGCCTGATATTCGCGACGCATTCGGCCGCACATACGGCGGCCTGCAGCTCGGCGTACCCCAGGGCCAGGGCTGTCACACGCTTTTCAACGTCCCTTGGACGCTGGCCCGGCCTGTCATCGAAGCGCACATCGCGCAGCAGCAATCGATCATCGCTGCGCTGAACGAGCAGGCCCGGCTCGAGCTCAACGAGGAAGCCGGCATCGATTTCAACCAGATCCCTGCCGCCGCCTTCGCGAGGGCCTGACCGATGCTCTGGGCTCTCGTCACCCGCCTGCAGGACGTTCTCGCCGTCATCGGCCTCGGCACGGTGATTTACGGCGTCGTCAAGCTCACCCGCCGCCTCTCCCGCCTTCTCTCCAGTCTCACCGGCCGCTGAACCGGCCTCAACCCCGAAGGGATCATCCCATGCGTCGCTATGCCTATACCGCCGCCACCGCCCTCGCCTTCGGCACGCTGTTCGGCGTCACCGCGTTCGCGCAGCAGCCCAGCTTCAAGCTCTGCACCGGCGGCGAGGCCGGCAATTATTTCAAGGCCGGCCACATCCTGAAGTCGAAGCTCACCGGCACGAAGCTCGAGGTCGTCCCGACCCAGGGCTCGCTCGACAATCTCGATCGCATGGTCAAGGGCGAGTGCGACGGCGCCTTCGTCCAGAGCGACGCGCTGCTGGTCTATTCCAGCCGCAACGCGCAGGCACTGTCCGCGATCGAGCGCGCCGGCGTGCTCTATCAGGAGCATGCGCACCTGGTCTGCAATCGCGCGGCCGAGATCGGCCGCGTCACCGACCTGACTAAGAAGCACACGATCGCGGTCGGGCCGGACGGCACGGGCGCCCGCACCACCTGGGACGCCTTCGTGCTGGCCGACAAGAAGCGCTATCAGCCGGTCAACATCGACACGCGCAGCGGCGTGCGGGCGCTCTCGGCCGTCGCCGACGGCAGCCAGGTGCAATGCCTGCTCTGGGTCGGCGCGCTCGGCTCCAGCTACCTCAGGAACGACGCGCAGGGCCAGGGCGACCGGATCGTTCTGGTCGGCACCGACGATTGGGACATGGGCAAGGTCGCCAAGGATGGGCGCGGCAAGGAGGTCTACGGATATTCCGAGATCCCGAGCGGCACCTATGCCCGCATCCAGCCGGGCGGCACGCTCTACGGCACCAAGGCGGTGAAGACCATCACTGTCGATGCGCTCTTTGTCACCAGCGTCCGCTGGATCGAGCAGAACGAGCGCGCCTATGACGGCGTCCTGCGCGGCTTCGCCGCCGCCAAGCCGTCGATCACCGACCTCGTCACCCCGAAGTAGGAGGCGAGATCGTGACAGCGCTGGCCGGCCTGCTCTTCTGCTTGATTCTATCGATTCTCTTCGGGCCGAGGCAGGCCGGCCGCTTCATCGCGAAAATCGTCATCGGCTACCGCGCGCAACTCCGCGACGAAGGACACCTTCGATGATCCGCTGGCTCGACACGATCCCGCCGCTCGATCGCGAGCTCGGCGCCTATCTGCTGCTCGGCAGCCTCATCGTCTATGCGCTCGTCCGCCTGTTTCAGGACGCGCGCGATCGCCAGGGAGAGCGCGGCCGCGAATGGGGAGGAGGTGATTGTAGCGGAAGGAGTGGACCATGGCTGATCCTTTGAAGCCGACGCGTCGGCGCCTCAACATCATGTCGGCCCTTGCGACCGGATGGCTGCCCTGGGGCGTTGAGTGGAAGCCTTGGCTCGTCCAATCAGGCAACCGATTCACGCTCTGCTGCGGTCATGTGCTGTCGAAGCGGGAGACCGATGCTTTCGTCGGGGCCGGCCTGCTCGAGCAGACGCTCGACACTCCGAACCGTCTTACCATCACTCCGGCCGGCCGCACCTGGCTTGGCCGCAACTGGAAGTATTGAACCATGGCCGGAAGCGTCAACAAGGTCATTCTCGTCGGCAATCTCGGCCGCGACCCGGAGATCCGTCGCACCGGCGCCGGCGAGCCGATCGCCAACCTGCGCATCGCAACCTCGGAGACCTGGCGCGACAAGCAGTCGGGCGAGCGAAAGGAGAGGACCGAATGGCACTCGGTCGTCATCTTCAATGAGAACCTCGCCAAGGTGGCCGAGCAGTATCTGAAGAAGGGCTCGAAGGTCTATGTCGAGGGCCAGCTCGCCACTCGGAAATGGACCGACCAGCAGGGCGTCGAGAAATATACGACCGAGGTCGTGCTGCAAAAGTTCCGCGGCGAGCTGACCCTGCTCGACAAGGCCGAGCGCGACCCGCCGAGCCAGGATGATTACGGCTCGACCCGCACGCGCGACAGCAGCGCCGGCTATGGCGCGGCGAAGGCCGGCGACAGCTTCGGCGGCCAGCCGTCGAGCAGCAGCCACCTCGACGATGACATCCCGTTCTGATCGCCCCCTGCGCGAGCGGATCGAGCGCGCCATGATGACCCTGGCGGTCATCATGGACGATGGCGGCGAGGTCTATGCTCCGATCTTCGAAAGGCTCGAGCAGGAACTCGCCGCCTTGGACCGCCGCGATTCTGCGGTCGAACGCGCGCGCCGCCTGGCGCGCGGCCGGCAAATGTTGCCTCAGGCCTTGACCCCTCCGGCCGGCTTGTAAGCGATCCGCTCCAGCCAGCGCCGCTTTTGCGTCAGGTCCGGCCCCTTCCCGTATTTCTCACGCGTGTATTTGTGGCCCATCAGATCGGCCTGGATGCGGTCGGGCGCCTCCGCGGCGGTCAGCCGGTCCTGGAAGGAATGCCGGAACGAATAGAGCGTATGCTTGTCGCTCTGCAGCAGCTTGTTCTCGCGCAGATACTTGTTCACCGCCGAGGAGAGCGTGACGTTCTTGTCGTAATAGCGCTCGATCCCGGCCGGCCGAAGCTTCATCGCTTCAAGCGCGATTCCCACCAGCGGAATGTCGCGCGGCCGATACTCGGCATTCTTCTGCATCGCCCCCTCGCGGCTGACGATCGAGACGTAGGGGACTTTGGCCTTCAGATGGATCGTCTCGGCCCGCAGGCTGGTGACCTCCTCGGCCCCCATGCCGGTCTCGGCACAGACCAGCAGCGCCACCCGGGCATCGAGATTGAGCCCGGCCAGCGCGCCCGGCGCGAGGATCTTCTTCTCGACCCAGGCTCGGTCGAAGGGCGGGCGGGCTCGCTTCAGCTCGGACACCGCAAGCTTGGCAAAGACGGGATCGAGACCGAGCTTCAGCTCCTCGCTGACTGTCGAAAACATCGTCGACAGGTGGCCGATCTGCTTGTTCATCTGGTTTCGGCCATAGCCATCGTCGCGAACGCGAGCGAGCCAGAGATCCTGAAACTTGCGCGCATCGTCGCGGCTCACTGCAGCAATCGGCTTGTCCTCGCCGATGCAGTCGACGAATTCCTTGACCGCGAGCTTGCGCGGGTTCTCCCACCGCCTGACCTGGTCGGGCCGCTTGCCCAGCAGCTTGCCGGCGGAATAGCCGAACCAGAGCTCGCGCGCGGCGGTGAGGGTGAGATCGGGCTTTGCCTCGCCGCCCAGCAGCGCTGTCCTGGCCGAGCGATCCCGCGGGCGGTCTTCGAGGGATTCCAGACGGTCGAGGATGTCGGAGAGTTTGCCCTGCGCGACTTCGGCGGCCGAACGATAAACGAAGCCTTCGAGGCGGGCGCGCTCCAGCGCCGCATGATAGCGCCGCCAGGCATCCTGCCCGCCCTGCGCAGCCAGCGAAGACCAGAGCGCTTCGAGCTCGCGCTCGGCGACGATCGCACCCTTGATGGCTTCCTGTCGCTCGCCGGTCTTGAGCGAAATGCGCACGATCACGCGCTCGTCGAACGCGACGAAGGCCTGCGGCACACGGCGCACATAGTAGTAGACGCCGCCGCGCAATGAGATGCGATCTGTCGCTGTCTTCGCCACTGCTCACCCGCGCTTGTTACGCAGATTGTTACGCAGATTTGGCGATGGATGTCAAAGCACGCGGAAGTATATGGCGACTAAGTGTTTGATTTTATTGGATTATCAGCCAATTCATAGCCGGAAATTTTGGCTGGGGCGCCAGGATTCGAACCTGGGAATGGCGGTACCAAAAACCGCTGCCTTACCGCTTGGCGACGCCCCAATCTGCGCTGCCTTCTAGAGCGCGCCGCGACCATGCGCAACATCGGATCGCTCGTCTGCTCCCTCGCTCAGGGCCGCCAAGCGAGGCCGATCCGGCCCGTTCGCAAAAGATTGCATGTCGGCCCATCCTTGACTGTTGCGCTGCGGCGGCCGTCTGGCTATAAGCCGGCCACCAGTTGATCGGAGTGTGGCTCAGCCTGGTAGAGCACCTCGTTCGGGACGAGGGGGTCGCAGGTTCAAATCCTGCCACTCCGACCAAAATTTACCGAGATAATCCAAAGCATTACGAGCAAAGCCCTTCGGGGCTTTCTTCGTTTCCGGACGGAGATACCGACCGTTTCGGCGCGCCCCGCGCTCCGTCGATGATCCCGCGCCAACCTGTCTGTGTTCGAGAGCTGCCCCGTCAAAGCCCGGAGGCGCGTCTCAGGCTGCCCGGATCCGGCCGAGGAAGTCCGCGACCTCGCTGTCGAGATCGGTCGACTGGCGCGACAGCACGTCGGCGGAATCTGCGACGTGATTCGCGACCTCGCCGGTTTCGTCGGCCACGCGGCTGACGATCTCGATATGCCCGCCCGCCGTCACCGTCTCGGTCGCGGCACGCCTGACGTTCTCGGCGATTCCCGCCGTCGCCACGTTCTGCTTCTCCACAACCGCAGCGACCGCCAGCGAGATCTGGTTGAGCGTGTCGATCGTCGCCGTCATCGCGTCGATCGCCCTGATCGCGTCGGTGCCGGAGAGGCCGATCGCATCGACCTGGCTCTGGATCTGCTCTGTCGCTCGCCAGGTCTCGTCGGCTAACCCCTTGATCTCGTGCGCGACCACGGCGAAGCCCCCGCCCATGTTGCCGATCCGCGCCGCCTCGATCGAGGCGTTGAGCGCCAGGAGGTTGGTGTGCCGGGCGATGGTCGAGATGACCTGCGTCACATTGCCGATCTCGTGCACCTTGCGCGAGAGCTCGCCGACCCGGTCGAGCACGGTCAGCGCCTGCTGCGTGGTGTCGCCGACCAGCCGCGCCGCCTCGTTCACCTGGCGGTCGACCTCGGTGAAGGAATCCGCCAGCTCTGCCGTCGCCTCCGTGATGGCGACGACGTTCGAGGAGGATTGCTGCGAGGCTTGCGATGCCGCCAGCGAGCGCTGCGACACTTCCGTGGCGCCCGAGCGCATCTGTTCCGAAGCCGCCCGCAACGACGAGATCGAGGCGATCACCGCCCGTGCGATGCCGGCGATCTTGCGCTCGAACTCGTTGGCGAGGTCGTGCAGGATGCGGCGTCGCTCATGCGCGGCCCGCTCCGTCGTCTCGGCGACGTCCCGGCGCGCTTCATCGGCGATGGTCCGCGCCGCCTGCGCCTCGCTGCGCTCGCGCTCGGAGGTTTCGACAGCCTGCCGCAGCGACCAGACGATCCAGCTCAGCGCCACCGCCTGCACAGCGACGATCGCCCCGTGCAGGAAGGCGCGCCGGAGATCGCCGCCGCCGGGGAATACGCCGGCCGAATAGACCGTGCTGAGGAGCAGGTGATGGGCGGTGATGGCGAGAGTCGCCGGCACGAAGATGCGCCAGTCGAGCCAGCCGACCAGCACCGCCAGCATGGCGAAGAAATACATGTGCAGGTCGGCCTGGTAGGGATGTCCGGCATAGGCATAGACCAGCAGCATGACCTGGCCCATCAGCGCGATGCTGGAGATCTGCCGCGTGACCCAGCCGATGCGATCCAGCCGCCAGGCGAGCGTACCGAGGATGGCGAAGGCTGCGCCCGCGGGCACGATCTTCGACATCTGCACGGAGCCTTCGGCAGGCGTTCCGATCAGAAGCAGCCCTGCATTCGCCCACAGGATCGCGATCAGGACTTTGGCGAAGCGCTCGCGCAGACGATATACCTCACCCATTCACGAGGCTCCTTGCCCGCCGGATGCAGGATTGGGCCAGCGAACCATCGACCACGAGCCAGGCCCCCGCGCGGTAGAGCGACGTCGCATAGCCATCCCCCTCGCTGATGCTGACCGCGACCGCCACGGCCGCATCCAGATCGAGCAGACTGCCGCCCGCCTGCGACACGGCGCGCGCCATCTCGGGCTGGGAAGTTCCCGCTGGGAAGAAGGCTGCGATCGGCCGCCCCGGTACCGGCCAGGCCGCAACCAGGAAGGCGGCCAAGGCGATCGTCAGGCTGGCGACGAGCCCGAAACCGATTTCACGCATCGCGTGCCCCCCGGCATTCGATCCGCAGTCAAGAAGCTGATCACGAGAGTGCGGTTGCTCGGCTTTACAACCGGTAAACGGGATCGATTACTATGAACGGACATCCACATTCGCGCCGACAACGAATTTTATCCAAGGGCAGGCCATTCGGCGGAGTCGTTTCTGCAATCCTGGGTAGCAGTCATCGAAAACACCGCCCCGGACCCATCGGCCGGCAGGCAGCCCGATCGACGATCCCGTGGCAAGAAGGGCAGCGCAGTGGCGCGCAGCGGACCGCTTCGCTATGCTCGCGCTGCAATCTGGAGCCGCGCTCGCATGAAATCCGCCTTCCGCCTCATCGCCATCCTCGGCCTCACCACGCTGCTCGCCGGCTGCGACCGCTGCGGCAACATGATGGAGCTCGACATGTTCCTGCAGCCGGTGAAGAAGGCCTGCACCGACCAGAAGCCGGCAGGCTGACGTCTCAGGGCGATTGAAGGCAACAAAAAAGCCGGGGCCATGCCCCGGCTTTCTGCTTCTTTGGTGCCGCTCGGCTCAGCCGCGGCGCTTCAGCACCGACCAGCCGGCGCCGACCAGGCTCGCCGCCAGCGCCGCCTTGATCAGGTCGCCGATGAGGAAGGGCTGCACGCCGGCGGCCCAGGCCTTGGCGAAGCCGATGCCGGTCGCCCCGCTCGCCATCTGCGCGCCGAGCGCCAGCCAGGCGAAGCCGAAAGCCATCAGCACGATCTCGGCCAGCACCACGCCGCCGGCGAGGCGCCAGAGCGAGGCGCCGCGCGAGCCGGCCCAGCCGGCGATCGCCGCGGCGGCGACGAAGCCGATCAGGAAGCCGCCGGTCGGTCCGAGCAGATAGAGCGGGCCGGCCGCGACAGGCGGGGTGTTGGTGAAGACCGGCAGGCCGAACAGGCCATAGGCGATGTAGAGCGCGACGGTCGCGGCGCCGAGGCGCGCGCCATACGCGGCGCCGAGGCCGAGCACGGCCAGCGTCTGCAGCGTCATCGGCACCGGCCAGAACGGCACCTTGACCTTGGCGGCGGCGATGATCAGCAGGCTGCCGACGACGGCGAGCGCGACATTGCGCAGAACCTGGCTGCGCGGGGCCGGCAGGGCCGCGTTGACCATGGAGGTGGCGGGCAGTGGCAGCGTCTCGGCCATCGGATCTCGTCCTTCTTCTTCGGGCGCCGTCGACGCCCGGCTCGTTCGTCTATAGGAAATGGCCCGCCGGCCGACAAGCCGGCGATCATGCCCGCTTCCGGATGTGCAGATGCCCAGCCCCACTCCCGACGCCGACGACCCGCTCGACTTCGACCGCGACCCCGGCGCGGCCTCGGGCGAACTGGTGCAGCTCTCGCCGCTGGTGCGGCGGCTGATCGCCGGCAATGGCGGGCCGATGACCTTCACCGGCACCTGCAGCTATATCGTCGGCCGTGGGCGCATCGCGATCATCGATCCCGGCCCGGACGATCCCGGCCATGTCGAGCGGCTGCTGGCGGCGATCGCCGGCGAGACCATCACCGACATCGTCATCACCCACACCCATCGCGACCATTCCCCGGCCTCGCGCGCGCTGAAGGCGGCGACCGGCGCGCGTATCGTCGGCTGCGGCCTGCATCGGCCGGCGCGCGAGCTGGTGCTGGGCGAGATCAACCCGCTCGACGCCTCCGCCGACAGGGACTACGCGCCTGATCTCATCATGGCCGAGGGCGATGCTATCTCCGGCCCGGGCTGGACGCTTGAGGCGCTGGAGACACCCGGTCACACCGCCAACCACCTCGCCTTCGCCCTGCCGCAGGAGAACACACTGTTCTCGGGCGATCATGTCATGGCCTGGTCGACCACGATCGTCGCCCCGCCCGACGGCTCGATGGTCGCCTATATGGCCTCGATCGAGAAATTGCGCGGCCGCGAGGACCGGCTCTACTGGCCCGGCCATGGCGGCCCGGTACGCGAGCCGCAGCGCTTCCTGCGCGGGCTGGTGCAGCACCGGCGCCTGCGCGAGGCGGCGATCCTCAGCCGCCTGCAGGTCGGCGACGAGACGATTGCCGAGATGGTGCCGCCGATCTATCAGGAGCTGCCACCTCGCCTGCTCGGCGCCGCCTCGCTCTCGGTGCTGGCGCAACTCGAGGATCTGGTCGAGCGCGGCGTCGTGCTCTGTGATGACGGGGCGCCATTGCTGGCGAGCCGCTACCGGCTGGCTTGAGCGCCTATCGGAGCTCCACCAGCAGTTTCACCTCCTCCTCGAAGGCCGCGACGCGCTTGGCATTGGCGCCGAAATCGAAGCCGCCCAGCCGCGAAGCCGAGCGGATGTCGATGCGGCTGCCGTCGGCGCGCGGCCGGATGCGGATGGTGATGTCGTCGACGAGGCGCAGCACGCGCGAGCGCGCCACCGCATCGAGCCGCCCCGCCCCGCTGCGCCCGCCCGGCGCCGCCCCTTCCAGAACCTGCCAGCCGAGATTGACGCAGGCCTTGCGGGCAAGGTCGTAGGCGACCTCGGCCGGCAGTTCGAGCACGATCGGCAGGGCCTTCGGATAGCCCTGGCGCTGCGCCTTGCGCCGCTCGGCCGGAACATCGGGCGGCACCCGTCCCTCGCGCGCCGTCAACGCGACGCGCGAGCGGCTGAAGGCCGGCGGCTCGTCAGTATCGGTCGAGACGTCGGCGATGAATGGCAGCGTCGCCAGCTGGAAGCCGCCATAAGCGACAGGAGCGAGCAGAAGCAGGCAGAGCACGAAGGCCTGCACGGCGATGCCGATGCCGCGATGTCCGTCCTGCCAGATCCGGACGAAGGCGGCGAGCGCCAGCAGGAAGGCGAGCCCGACGAAGAGATAGGCCCCCGCGATCGGCGCCAGCCGCTCGAGCGAAGGCTGGCCGAAGCGGAAGATCAGCACGGCGAGCGCGACGACCGTCAGCCCGAACAGCGCCAATCGCCGGCTCCAGATCGCCGCGCGTGAGACTGGCTCTTCGAAGACGAGGCGCCGGTGCATCTCTCTTAGGTGCTTGAGCCTCGGGAAGAAAACAAGGGATCGCTTGAAACCGATCAGGTCGTCCCGTGCGACCGGAGGGAGACCCGAGACCCATGCCGGAACCTTTTATCGGTGAGGCTCAGGCATGAATCCCGAATCTCCGCTTTGCTCCGTCCGGGATGACCTCGTAGGGGGGGCTGTCGTCAGCGCACCACGATCGGCACCGTGGCTTCGACCACGCCCGGCACGGCCCGCAGCTTCTCCAGCAAATCGAGCACCTCGCCCGGCGGCAGTGTCGCGGCATCGTCGCTCGCACTCGGCGCCCCCTTGAGCCAGCGCTGGCGCAGCGCCACCGGCAGCTCGGTCTCGGTGCCGAAACAGGCGAACAGGTTCTCGAAGGCGACATCGAGCACGATATCGGTGAGCCCGAAATCGTAGGGGTAGGACTGGCTGCCGGCGCGCAGAACGCTCTTGCCCTCCTCGCCACGGACCGGCAGCACGACCGAGGCGGTGCCGTCCGAATCCAGAACCCAGCAATAGAGTTTCGTGCCCGCCTTGCCCTCGATGCGCACATCGAGGCGCCGCCCCTTGGCAAAGGGAGAAGCCGCCGGCAGCAGAGCAAGCCGTGCTCGGTCCGAGCCGGCTGTGGCGGCGACATGCTCGAGGAAAGGCCTGACCGCGGGGTCGCAGCCCAGCCCCTCGACCGGGATGCGATTGCGTCCAGTTGGCGCCAGCACCGCGTCGCCGCGGCGAAATTCCAGCTCCATCCAGCTCTGGCCGTCGCGATCCCCGCCGAAGCGGCCGCGCGTCGTTACTGCGTCGCTGGAAGCCGCACACTGACCAGGCGCCGCCTTGCGGATCTCCAGCGGCCGCGCACGCAGGACGCGGTCGTCGGAGCGGGACTCCGCATCGAGCGCCAGCAGCAGCCTTTCGCCGAGCGCGGCGCTGCAGGCGCTGTAACCGCTCGCCGCGGCGAAGGGACAGATATCGACCCGCGTCAGCTCCGGCGCGGCACGCACGAGGTTCTCGACCGCCCGGCTCATCACTTGGTCGACGTCGACCACGCCCGGCCTGGTCCTTATCGCGATCTCGACCGGTTCGCTCGTCGCCTTGCAGTCGCCTGCCCTAGCGATCGCCTGCAGGCGAAAGCTTGCCTTGTCCTCCTGCCGCGCCGGCTCCGTGAAGAAGATGCTGGCATCGCCATCGAACGCCCTGCGGATCTGTGCTTCGGCCTCGCCGGGCTTCTGCAGATTGAGGCTGTCGCGCAGCGTCTTGATGCGGACGGCATCGCCGCTCGCCGCCAGCCTGACCCGCCCCTCGCTCTGCAGCCTACTCTCGATCGCGAGCCTGGCCTCGTCGGCCTGCGTGCGCGACAGAACCTGCTGGCCCGCGTCGAAGCCGATCACGGCGAGCGAGAGGTCGCGCTTGCCGGAGCAGGCCGCGACACTGTCGAGCCAGGCCGACAGCGCATCGGCACGTGCGGCGCTGCCGCCGACGACCAACAGCATGGCAACGAGAAAGCTCCGCAGCAAACCACTCACGGCCGGGTTCTAATGCTCCTGCTCCAGCGAGCGCGCATAGCCATCCAGCGCCCGCACGAAGACGGGATTGAAGCGGCCATCGATCGTGCCGCTGTAATGATCGGCCTTCTGCGCTGCCCGCTGCAAAGCCCGCACCGTGTCCGGCTTTAGCTTCTGCTCGGAGACATCGCTGGACGAGATCGCAGCCGCCCCGGCTTCGCCCTTCTCCAGCGCTTTCATCAGCATCTGCAGCGCATTCGTGCCGGGGAAGAAGGAGCCGAAGCCGTTGTCGATCAGCGTCGCCATCGAGACCATGGCGATCGGGTCTCCCTTGTCGGCCGCCTGGCGGAACAAGTCGAAACCCTTCTGCGGGTTCTTCGGGAAGCCCGGCCGCCCTTCGAGATAGGCCGGCACTAGCTTGCCGATCGAGAAAGCATCGCCCGCCTCCGCCGCCTTCTGGTACCAGCGCAGCGATGCTCCTTCGTCGCGCGGCCGGCCGCGGCCATATTGCAGCATGCGCCCGACATTGCTCATCGCAATGGCGTTGCCGGTGCCGGCCGCCTGCTCATAGAGCGCGAAGGCCTTCGGCAACTCGACCTTGCTACCCTGGCCGTTCTCGTAGAGCGCGCCGAGATTGTTCATCGCCGCGGCGCTGCCGGCATCGACCGCCTTGTCGTAGGCTGAGAGCGCGTCCTTGTAGCGCTCGGCTTTGTCATAGGCGCGGCCGAGCTGGTAGGAGAGCCGCCTGATCTGCGGCTGCGACTCAGCCGCCGGCTTGCAGGCTGCGATCGCAGCACGCGCGTCGATCCGCGCGAACTTCACGCCCTTGACGCCCTCGCGCCGGTCGGGATCGGCGGGATCGCCGGCGAGATCGTCGCACTCCTGCACGCGCGGATCGCGCGAGGCATCGGTTCGGCCGAGATAACCCTCGGCGAGGGAGCGATAGGCGCAGATCGTGCCGCAGCCCTTGAGATAATCCTCATAGCGACCGGAGCCGCCGAGCCTGACCCAGTTCTGCTCATCGGTCGCGGCCTCGCCGCTGCGGCGCTTGTCGAGCAGCAGCGCCATCGCCGCCTCGCGATAGCCGCAGGTCTCGCCGCAGCGCGCGACATAGGCCTCGAGCGCGCTACGCTCGCCGGCCGCCTTGGCCCGCTGCCAGTTGGCCTCGTCCCGCACCATCGCGACCGCGCGCGCCACCGCCGGCACCGGCTGCGCCACCGGTAGGGCGATCGAGGCGAGGTCGATCTCCGGTGCCTGCTCGCGCCCGCTGTCGCGCCGGGCCGCGGCCTCGACGCTGTCCTTGAGATAGCGCTGCAGGTCGGACCAGGCGATCGGACTGCTTTCGGGCGCGCCGACCGGCCGCGCCAGCCCGGCGGCGCCCATCAGGAAGCGGCTGGTGAACAGGCCGAGTTTCTGGCCTTCGTCCCAGTTCGCCGGGGTCGTGCCGGAGGTCGCGACCAGCTTGACGATGCCGCCGCCGGTGCGCGGCTTGGCCGGGGTGAAGCCCGGCGCCGAGACGGCGAGCAGGCTCTCCCCCCGGCGCCCGGTCTCACCGGTGAAGCAGGCGTCGATCATCACGATGAGTTGCCGCTGCGAACCGATCTTCTGTCGGACCAGTTCGAGATTGCGGTAGAGCGTCTGCAGCGCATAGCCGCTTTCACTGGCATTGGGATTGCCGTCCTGCGGCAAGAGGAAGGGCTGGCGCGTGGCGAGGTCCGGCACGCCATGGCCGGAATAATAGACGAAGACGTTGGAGCGGCCATCGACCGCGCTGCGCCAGAGCTTGCTGCCCTGCGGATTGGCCTCGCTGCCGAACATCTGGGTCAGTTCGCCGAGCGTCGCGTCCTTCAACAGGAAGACGTTCTGCTCGCGGAAGCCGAGCGTGCCGGTGAGGTAAGTCCTGATCGCCTCGGCATCATTATGGGCGAAGTCGACCGTGCTGGTCTGCTTGTAGGCCTTGTTGCCGACCACCACCGCGATCGACTCGGCATTGTCGGAAAAGGTGACCGGCGGCGCCTGCGCGATCGAAGGCAAGAGGAGCCCGAGCCAGAGCAGGGCTGCGATCAGGAACGCCGGCAAGGCCACCTCCAGAACCCGCGCACCAGCGCTGTCGCACCGGCGCGTCGATTTGTCGATGCGGCTTTTGTCCGGACGATCCGTGGCGAAGATGTGACGTTGGGCAACCCTAGCCGCTGCCAGAGCGAGCGCCTTGACCACCCGTCGTCGAGAGCCAGATGCCGATCCCGACGACGACGATGCCTACCGCGAGGTTCCAGCCGATCGGCTCGTTCAGCAACACGGTAGCGACGAGCGAGGCCGTGACCGGGTTCACGGTGACGGTGACCGCGACGCTGGTCGGCGACGCCTTCCCCAGGGCGAAGGCCCAGAGATAGAAGGTCAGCGCGGCGCCGATCACACCGAGATAGAGCGCCGCCGACCATTGCGGGATAGCAAATTGCGCCACCGCATCGAAGCTGCCCCGCACCAGCGAGATCAGGATCAGCGCCACAGCGCCGACCGCCATCGCAACCGTCGTGAACGGAATCGGCCCGCAGCGGCGGATCACCGGCTTCGACCAGATGCCGTAAAGCGCCATGCAGAGCGCCGCCGCGATCATCAGCAGGTCACCGCGCCAGGCTTGCGGCGGCGCGTGGCTGAGGCCCGAGAGCAGCGCGAAGCCGACGCCCGCCATGGCGACCAGCACGCCGGCGGTCTTGCGCGCCGTCAATCGCTCGCGCCCGAGCGCCGCGCCGACGACCAGCGACAACAGCGGCAAGGTCGAGAGCGCCAGCGCCCCGCGCGCGCTGCTCGTATAGATCAGCGAGGCGTTGAACAGGATCGGGAAGACCGCGAAGAACAGCAGCCCGAGCCCGGCGGTCTGGAGCCAGTCCCCACGGCCGGGCCAGCGTCGGTCGCCGAGCAGGGCGACCGGAGCGAGCAGCAGGCAGCCGATGCCGAAGCGAAAGGAGCCGATCGCAAGGGGATCGAGATGGCCGACGAGATAGCGGGTCGCGGCAATGGAGGTTCCTCCAAGCGCACTCGACGCCGCCGCGGCCGCCACACCCCAGAGCTCGCTCATGCCGGGGCCTCCGTTGGCTTTGTCTCGGCTCAGTCGATCGCCCGCACCGCCCCCTTCGCCGCGCTGGTCGCCAGCGCCGCATAGGCCTTCAGTGCGGTCGAGACCTTGCGCTTGCGCGCCGCCGCCGGCTTCCAGCCATCCTTGCCCTTGGCGTCCATCGCGGCGCGCCGGCGCGCCAGCTCCTCGTCGGAGACCTTGAGGACGATGCTGCGCTTGGGGATGTCGATCTCGATCACGTCGCCGCTTTCGACCAGGCCGATCGCGCCGCCCTCGGCCGCCTCGGGCGAGACGTGGCCGATCGAGAGGCCCGAGGAGCCACCGGAGAAGCGCCCGTCGGTGACCAGCGCGCAGGCCTTTCCGAGGCCCTTCGATTTCAGATAGCTGGTCGGATAGAGCATCTCCTGCATGCCCGGCCCGCCGCGCGGCCCCTCATAGCGGATCAGCACGATCTCGCCGGCCTTGACCTTGTTGTTGAGGATGCCTTCGACCGCCGCGTCCTGGCTCTCGAAGATCACCGCCGTGCCCGAGAAGGTCAGGATCGAGGCATCGACGCCGGCCGTCTTCACGATGCAGCCGTCGAGCGCGATGTTGCCGTAGAGCACGGCGAGGCCGCCATCCTGCGAATGCGCATGCGCCTTCTCGCGGATGACGCCCTTTTCGCGGTCGAGGTCGAGCTCTTCGTAACGCCGGTCCTGGCTGAAGGCGGTCTGCGTCGGCACGCCGCCGGGCGCGGCGCTGTAGAAGCTCTTCACCGCCTCGCTCTGCGTCTGCCTGATGTCCCAGCGCTCGAGCGCCTCGCCCAGCGTCGCGCTGTGCACGGTCGGCAGCGAGGTGTCGATCAGCCCGGCCCGATCGAGCTCGCCGAGGATCGCCATGATGCCGCCGGCACGGTGGACGTCCTCCATGTGGACGTTCGCGACGGCTGGCGCGACCTTGCACAGCACCGGCACATTGCGCGAGAGCCGGTCGATATCGGCCATGGTGAAGTCGATCTCGGCCTCGTGCGCCGCCGCCAGCAGGTGCAGCACCGTATTGGTCGAGCCGCCCATCGAAATGTCGAGCGTCATCGCGTTTTCGAAGGCCTTGAAGCTCGCGACATTGCGCGGCAGCACGCTCGCATCGTCCTGCTCGTACCAGCGCTTGGCGATGTCGACGATCAGGTGGCCGGCCTCGACGAAGAGGCGCTTGCGGTCGGCATGGGTCGCCAGCGTCGAGCCGTTGCCAGGAAGCGCGAGGCCGAGCGCCTCGGTCAGGCAGTTCATCGAGTTGGCGGTGAACATGCCCGAGCAGGAGCCGCAGGTCGGGCAGGCCGAGCGCTCGATCACCTCGACCTCGCTGTCCGAGTACTTGCTGTCGGCGGCGGCGACCATGGCGTCGACCAGGTCGACCTTCTTCAGCACGCCCTCGGCGATGTACTTGCCGGCCTCCATCGGCCCGCCCGAGACGAACACGGTCGGGATGTTCAGGCGCATCGACGCCATCAGCATGCCGGGCGTGATCTTGTCGCAATTGGAGATGCAGACCATCGCATCGGCGCAATGGGCGTTGACCATGTATTCGACGCTGTCGGCGATCAATTCGCGCGAGGGCAGCGAATAGAGCATGCCGTCATGGCCCATGGCGATGCCGTCATCGACCGCGATGGTGTTGAACTCCTTGGCGACGCCGCCGGCCTTCTCGATCTCGCGCGCGACGAGCTGACCGAGGTCCTTCAGGTGGACATGGCCCGGCACGAACTGGGTGAAGGAGTTCACCACCGCGATGATCGGCTTGCCGAAATCGCTGTCCTTCATGCCGGTGGCGCGCCAGAGGCCGCGGGCGCCGGCCATGTTGCGGCCATGGGTGGTGGTGGCGGATCTCAGCCTCGGCATGCTTGACCTCGTTGACGCTACATCCGAACAGAAGGGCTCGCCCTATAGCTAGCGGGCGCGCACGGCCAGCCAAAATTGAATTATTCGATTTGGATGATCGGCGCCGTCCATGCTGCGGGCGCGAAAGGCCTTGCGATGCTGCGCAATATCGACATCGACCTGCTGCGTGCCTTCGTCACGATTGCGGAGCTGCGCTCCTTCACCCGCGCCGCGACCGCGCTCAGCCGCACGCAATCGACGATCTCGACACAGGTGCGCAAGCTCGAGGAGATCGCCGGCCAGACCCTGCTGCAGCGCTCGCCGCAGGAGGTGCTGCTCACCCGCGCCGGCGAGGATTTCCTCGGTTACGCCCGCCGCATCGTCGCGCTGCATGACGAAGCGCTCGATGTCGTCCGGGCGCAAAGCGTCTCCGGCCGCGTCCGGCTCGCGGTGATGGACGACTACGCCACCATCGTCCTGCCCGAGACGCTCGCCCGCTTCGCCCGTTCGCATCCCGAGGTCGAGCTTGAGGTCACCACCGGCTTCACCCGCGATCTGCTCGCCAATCTCGGCGAGGCCTTCGACCTCGTCTTGGCGACGCAGAAGGCCGGCGACGGCAGCGGCGAGGTGCTGCGCAGCGAGCGCACCGCCTGGGCCTGGTCCGACCGGCACGACTTCCCGCCGGCGGGGCCGCTGCCGCTCGCTCTGCTCAAGGCGCCGAACATGTACCGGGAATGGGCGCTCGCCGCGCTGAACGAGGCCGGAAGGCCCTGGCGTATCCTGTTCTCCTCCTCCAGCATCGGCGCGGTCGAGGCCGTCGCGGCGGCCGGCGCGGCGCTGACCGTGGTCAAGGCCGGCACGGCGCGCGAGGGCCTGCGCCTGCTCGGCGATGCGGAAGGGCTGCCGGCCCTGCCCGCCTCGGAAATCGCGCTGCATCTCGCGCCGGGGCGCCCGACGCCGGCGGTTCGGGCGCTGGCGGGCTTCCTGGCCGAGACGCTGAAGAACCAGAGCGAATGAGCTTGCCGGCATGACGACCATCAGCCAAAGCGACGTCCTGCTCCAGCTCGGCCAGCACCGGATCTTCACCCGCAGCTGGAGACCATCAGCGCCTGAAGCAAGTCGGCTCGCGCCGATCCTGCTCTTCCACGACTCGCTCGGCTCGGTCGAACTCTGGCGCAGCTTCCCGGAACGGCTCGCGGCGGCGACCGGCCGGCGCGTCGTCGCCTATGACCGCCTCGGCTTCGGCCGCTCCGATCCGCATCCCGGCAAGCTCGGCCTCGACTTCGTCGGCGACGAGGGTCGCAACACCATCCCCCTTCTCTGCGATCAGCTCGGCATCGCCGATTTCATCGCCTGCGGCCACAGCGTCGGCGGCGGCATGGCGATCGAGACGGCGGCGCGCTGGCCCGAGCGCTGCCGGGCGCTCGTTACTATCGCCGCCCAGGCCTTCGTCGAGGATCTGACGCTGACTGGGATCCGACTGGCACAGCGCGACCTGCAAGGCCCGGGCAATCTCGCCCGGCTGGCGCGCTATCACGGCGACAAGACCGCCTGGGTGGTGGATGCCTGGATCGAGACCTGGCTCTCACCCGCCTTCGCCGACTGGACGCTCGACCGCCCCTTGGCCGGCATCCGCTGCCCCGTCCTCGCCATCCATGGCGAACTGGACGAATACGGCACGACCCGCCACCCGCAGCGCATCGCCGAGGGACGCGGCGAGGCGCTGATCCTGGAGGGAATCGGCCATGTCCCGCATCGCGAGGCGGAAAGCGCGCTGGTCGCCGCGATCGCGGGATTTCTGGCGGCGATCTGAAACCCGAAGGCGATTCCACCCGCCATTCCGTCATGGTCGGGCTTGTCCCGACCATCCACGTCTTCCGTCCTGCCATCCAGTGTTCAAGACGTGGATGCTCGCCACAAGGGCGAGCATGACGGTTGAGGCAACCCGCCTCCGCGGGGACAACGTCGCAATCAATCCCCGCCCTTAGAACCTGCACTATTCTCTCCCCGTCCCGTCCGACCAAGGGGGCTGTCGCGAGGCGTCGTGCGGCCGGGCGGGAGAGCGGTGTCCGCTTTGAACAGCCGTCGCGGGCTGGAATGGCGGAGAGGCCTCGTCCGGGCGAAACCAGGTCCTGCCCGACCTGAAGGCACGGCGAGGCACCTGAAGAGAACCGCGCGCGGGGTGCGGCAGCGGCGAGCATCGGCCGCTTCGACATCTCGACATCGACATTCGACATGGCGGCGGAACGCTGCCGCATCCGGACCCCGCGCCCCCTTGGGATCGCGCTCGCCTTTCAGACCCTCGCGGCGGAAGCCGGCGAGGCTACAGGCACTCGCCCGATAGTAGTATCCGATCCGTTTCCGCTCCCGAACTGGGCCGTCTCGATCTCCCGATAATCGCGAAGATCGGCTCTTTTTCCCTTCCAGATCTGGAATCCGGCGGCCCGATTCACATCAGAGCCCTCAACTCGGTTGAAAAGATTCCGCTACGTAAGCTCTATAGAACAGCGGAGGTAAGCATAAAATTACTAATCAGAGTCTATAATCATGTTTTGCCAACGAAATAAGCAATTTAACTCTCGCAAAACATCGTTATAAATTGAATCAAAATTCGAATTATACACCTGATTCGCGCGCATCGACATATATACACACCATGAGTCAAGTGGATTGACCCATGAAAGCTATGCGTTTTCTACCACCCCCGCTCATCACAACCGGAGGTAGTCCGAGAATGCAGCTGCATTAAAAATTCCCCGCTGACTTTAAATCGGGGGAGCAGACAATGGTTCGAAGATGCGGGCGAGCGGACTATGCCTATGCGCCGCGGGTGCCGTTGCGGCTCTCATTGCTGGCGGCAACGGCTCTCATGGCGACGCAGGCCTGCTCGCCGGCCCACGCCCAGATCGCCGCTGGGGGAGACGTCGTCCCTGTCTATCCCGGCGCCAATCCCTGGAATGTCGCCGGCAACCTCACCGTCGGCAACAACAGCGCCGGTTCGCTGACGGTCCAAAGCGGCGGCGCGGTCACTGCGACGGGCTACGCCTATATCGGCTACAACGCCGCCGGGCAGATGACGATCGACGGCGGAGCGTTCACCAGTGCGCGGTTGCACGTCGGCAACCTCGCCGGCTCGAACGGCACTCTCGTCATCACCAATGGCGCCGTCGTCACCACGACCGGCAATGTTCCGGCGAACGGAGCCATTGCCTTGTTCGCCGGCTCGACCGGCACGATCACTCTCAGCAACAACTCGGTCTGGAACTCGAACGGCTCCATCGGTGTCGGGCAGGAAGGCACCGGTTACCTGAACGTGCTGAGCGGCAGCAAGATCAACATCACCAATGCCGTCGGTGACGGCCTCTTCATCGGCAATGTCGGCAGCGCAGCCACCGGCTTCGTGCTGATCGACGGCGCCGGATCGGCCATCAACAATGTCGCCAGCGTCTATGTCGGCGCCGTCGACGGAACCGGCACCGTCACCGTCCAGAACGGCGGCCTGCTCCAGGCCAACAACAACATCAATGCCGGCGGATATGGGTTCAGCAGCGCCACGACGACCGGCACCATCACCGTGACCGGCGCGGGTTCCGCGATGACCGCCGGCCAGGACATCAACATCGGCATGAAGGGCCAGGGCACGCTGAGCCTCCTGGCTGGCGCAACCGCGACGGCCGGCGGTGCCTTCAGGGTCGGCAGCCTGGCCAGCGGCGTCGGAACGGCCCTGATCAACGGCGCGGGCACATCGATGACGGCGGCTTCGCTCACGGTGGGCGATGCCGGCGCGGGCACGCTGACGATCGCCAACCAGGCCACCGTCAACGCCGCGGGCGGCACCACCGTCGCGGCACAGGCGGGCTCGACCGGCACGCTCAATATCGGCGCGGCGGCCGGGGCAGCGGCGGCGGCTCCGGGCACGCTGAACACGCCCACGGTCACGTTCGGCGCCGGCACCGGCCGGCTCGTGTTCAATCACAGCGACATGAGCGGTGCCTACAGCTTCGCAGCCGCGATCGGCGGCACGGGCGCCGTCGACTTTCACAACGGCTATACCCGCCTGACCGGCGCGAGCACCTATACAGGCCCGACGACCATATATGCCGGCACGGTGGCGGCAGGCGCCGCCAACGTCTTCAGCCCGAACTCCGGTTACACGGTGCAGGCAGCCGGAACGCTCGACCTGTTGGGGAACAACCAGACCGTCGCCTCGCTGACCAATGCCGGAACGGTCGTTCTCGGCCTGCCCGGCGGCACGGCAGGCACGACGCTCACCACCGGCAGTTACGTCGGCCAGGGCGGCACGATCGCGCTGAACACCGTCCTCGCCGGCGACAATTCCCCGAGCGACCAGCTCGTCGTCAATGGCGGCAGCGCGACCGGCACGACGAGCCTTCGCATTGCCAATGCGGGCGGCGGCGGCGCTCTGACGACGGGCGACGGCATCCGCGTCGTCGATGCCATCAACGGCGGCACCACCGCGTCCGGCGCGTTCTCGCTCGCTGGCCGCGTCGCCGCCGGTGCCTATGAGTACAGCCTGTTCCGCGGCGGTGCCTCGGACGCGCAGGACTATTTCCTGCGCTCCGTCTATACTGGCCCCACCACCTCGCCCGGCACGGCTCAGGAGACGCCGCCGGAAAGCACGCCGGGTGGAGGAGCGCCAGGCGGCACGCCGGCAGGGGCGCCCGCAGCTGTTCTGCCCAATTATCGCGTCGAGGTACCGGTCAATCTGGCAGTGCCCGCGATGGCCAATCGCTTCGGCCTCGTCATGCTCGGGACCTATCACGACCGCAACGGCGAGGACTATGCCGGCGCCCGCACGGCAGGTGGCGAGCGGACGAGCGCGGCATGGGGCCGCGTCTTCGGCGAGACCGGGGCAGCCAAGCAGGGCGGGACAGGTGCCCTCGGGCGCCTGAACAGCTTCTACAAGAACGGGCCGGATTACGACTTCGACGTCGCCGGCCTGCAGACCGGCCTGGACCTGCTCCGCCGGCAGGGCGAAGACGGCACCAGCGACATCGCCGGCCTCTATGTCGGCGCCGGCCGCATCGTCGGCGATGTCGATGCCGTTTATGGCGGCAAGGCCGGCTCGGTCTCGATGCACGGCTATTCGCTCGGCGGCTACTGGACCCACAAGGGTGCAAGCGGCTGGTATGTCGATGCCGTGGCGCAAGGCACCTGGTACGATCAGGCCGAGGCGACCTCGCGGTTCGGCGAACGCCTGAAGCCGAATGGCTGGGGCTTCACCGCTTCGCTCGAGGGCGGCTATCCGATCGCGCTCGGCGACGGCTGGGCCATCGAGCCGCAAGCGCAGGTCATCTATCAGCGCATCTCGCTCGACGGCGGCGCCGACAGCTTCGGCTGGACCAAATACGACGATACGAACGCCCTTTACGGCCGTGTCGGCGCACGCCTGACCAAGGATTGGTCGCTCGGCGGGCGTGTGGTGACGACCTGGGCGCGGGCCAATCTCTGGCACGGCTTCGGCGCCGATGCGAAGACCACCTTCACCAACCTGGCCGGCAATTTCCCGGTCACGCTGAAAACAGGGCTAGGCGGCACCTGGGCGCAGCTTGGGCTCGGCGTCTCCGGGCGCGTCGCGGAGAACGTCAACCTGTTCGCCGCGGCCGACTACAACGTCGCGGTCGGCGAAGGCGAAGGCCACAGCCTCGGCGGCCGCGTCGGCATCCGGGTCACCTGGTAAGAGCAGGCCGTCATCTGCTTGCACCGAGGCGCCGGCGGCTCGATAGCCGCCGGCGCCTCCATTGTTTCGGAGCTCGCTTTCGCTTCCGAGGAGCGCGCAAACCCACCGCTAGCGCGACATGTCCGCGAACGCCTCGCGCATCGCCGCGCTGGGGACGTGGAACACCCCCTGATAGGGCAGGCTGAGATCGACGATCACGAACATGATGCTGGAGACGGAGAGCACGCCGATCGCCAGCACGATGGCGCTGAGTGCGCGGCGGGGGATCTGCAGACCGAAGCTCAGGAAGACCAGGCTGAGCCAGAAGCTCAATATGCCGACGAAGAAGTCGCCGGACGGGGCGATCGCATCCTCGATGACGTTCCATCTTGCCGATGAGACATCCGCATAGGTCGCCCGGCAGCGGGTCGCGGTGTTCTCGAGGCCCGTGGTCGGAAGTGCGTCCACCTCTGCGCCGATGTCGCTCATCAATCGCGACAGCGTCCGGTCCTCACCGCGAAGGGCCATGCCCGCTATATCAGGCATGCCCGCGATCGTCGGCGCGGCCTCGTGCGGCCAGGTGCTCGCGATCACCGCAGCCGTGTACTGCCGAAGTTTCAGCCTGATCGGATCGGCCGCCTCCCTGAACAGCCGCAGGCACTGGTCGAGATTGGCGAGGCGCGCGGCATAGGCGGACCGGTGACTGCTGGTCACATCGAAGCGGTTCCGCGCCGTCGACAATTGCAAGGAGAGGATGAGCGCGGCGAAGGTGACCATCAGGCCGGTCACCAGCCTGATCGAATCCATGTTCTCGCTGGTCAGGTGGCGCTCGTGCAGGCGCTTGCGCAAGGCGATCCCGACTAGCGCGCTCAGGCTGAACAGCGCGAGGAACGCAAAGACCAGGAGAAATTCCATGCGATCTCCTCGGTTCGGTCGGTGGATCGAAACGCCTGGCTGGTATGAACCTCGCCTTCCCTACGCCGTTCGTTGCCTCTGCCCGGATCAGGGTCCGACGAGCTGGCCACCATCGACGATGATCGTCTGGGCGGTGACCCAGCTCGCCCTATCGGAAGCGAGGAAGAGCACGACCTCGGCGACCTCCTCCGGCTTGCCCATCCGGCCGAAGGGAATGTTGGCCAGGGTCGCCTGATAGAGCGCGGGATTCGAGGTCTTCCGGTCTTCCCATGTCCCGCCGGGGAACTCGATCGAGCCGGGCGCGACGCCGTTCACCCTTATGCCCTGCTTCGACAGCATCTTCGCCTGGCTCGCCGTGTAATGCATCACCGCCGCCTTGATCGCGCCATAGGGTGCCGAACGCGACGAGGCCCGCAGGGCCGAGATCGAGGAGATGTTCACGATCGACGAGCCCGGCTTCATATGCGGGATCGCCGCATGGCTGCCGCGGACGATGGCCAGCATGTCGACATTGAGCGAGGCGGCCCAGCCCTCCTCGTCATCCGAATGGCCGAAGCCGGAGGCATTGTTGACGAGGATATCTAGGCCCCCGAGCGCCTGCACGGCGTCAGGCACATAAGCCTCGATCGCCTTTGCGTCGGCGAGATCGACGCTGGCCGCATGCGCTTTGACGCCGAGCGCCTCGATCTCCCGGCGCGTCGCGTCGAGCGGCCCCGGATTGCGCGCGCAGATCGAAACTGCTGCACCTTGTGCTGCGAACCTCAGCGCGATCGAGCGCCCGATGCCGCGGCTGCCCCCCATCACGATGACGCGTTTGCCGGCGAACTCCTTGGCCATGCGGACGATTCCTTGCTGATGTATCGGGATCTAGGTAACCGCAGCGCAAGGCTTGGTTTCAAGGCCCATCGCCCGCTGCCTGCACATACCGGCCCCTCACCCCGGCAGCCGATACTCCCTGAACATCTCCCTGAGCGCCGTCTTCTGGATCTTCCCCGTCGCGGTGTGCGGGATCGCCTCGACCAGCACGACATCGTCCGGCAGCCACCATTTCGCGACCTTGCCGGTCATGAAGGCGAGCATCTCCTCGCGCCCGGGCGTTCTGCCGGGCTTGGGCACGATCACCAGAAGCGGCCGCTCGTCCCATTTCGGATGGGCGACGCCGATCACCGCCGCTTCCGCCACATCGGGATGGCCTATGGCGAGGTTTTCCAGCTCGATCGAGGAGATCCACTCGCCGCCCGACTTGATCACGTCCTTGGAGCGGTCGGTGACCTGCATGTAGCCGTGCGGGTCGATGGTCGCGACGTCGCCGGTGTCGAAGAAGCCGTGCTCGTCCAAGATCGGCTGCTCGTGCCGGTAATAGGCGCCAGCGACGGCCGGCCCGCGCACCTTGAGGCGCCCGAAGGTCTTACCGTCCCAGGGCAGGTCGGTGCCGTCATCGTCGGTCAGGCGGAACTCGACGCCGAATTGCGGATGGCCCTGCTTGACCTTGAGGTCGTAGAGCGCATCGCCTTCGAGCCCGTCATAAACAGGCTTGATCGAGCAGAACGAGCCGATCGGGCTCATCTCGGTCATGCCCCAGGCATGGTCGACGGTGACGCCGTATTTCTTTTCGAACGCCTCGGTCATCGCCCGCGGGCAGGCCGAGCCGCCGATCACCACGCGCTTCAACGTGTCGAGCCTGCCGCCGGTCGCTTCGAGATGCTGCAGCAGGCCGAGCCAGACCGTCGGCACCGCCGCGGTCAGGGTCACCTTCTCGCCATTGAGCAGCTCCAGCAGCGAGGCTCCGTCGAGCTTCATGCCGGGCATGACCAGCTTCGCCCCGGTCATCGGCGCCGAAAAGGCGAGCGACCAGCTATTGGCGTGGAAGAGCGGCACCACCGGCATCACCACGGTCCGCGCCGACAAGCCCATATAGTCGGGCTGGGCGCAGGCCATGGCGTGCAGCACGTTCGAGCGGTGCGAATAGAGCACGCCCTTGGGGCCGCCGGTCGTGCCGGAGGTATAGCAGAGCCCGGCTGCGGTGTTCTCGTCGAGCTCGGCCCAGGCGAAATCAGCATCGGCCTCGGCCAGCCAGTCCTCGTAAGGAACGGCGTTCCTGAGCGAGGTCTCCGGCATATGCGCGACATCGGTCAGGACGATGTAGCGCTCGACCGATGGCAACTTGTCCTGCAGGCCCTCCATCAGCGCGACGAAGGTCAGGTCGAGGAAGACCAGCCGGTCCTCGGCATGGTTGATCAGCTGGGCGATCTGCTCCGGGAAGAGCCGCGGATTGACGGTGTGGGTGATCGCGCCCATGCCGCTGATGCCGTACCAGAGGGCAAGATGCCGGTCGGTGTTCCAGGCGAGCGTCGCGACGCGGTCGCCGAGGCGAATGCCCTCGCGCGTCAATCTCTTGCCGATCCTGAGCGCGCTCTGGCGGATATCGGCATAGGTCGTGCGCCGGATCGGCCCTTCGACGCTGCGGGAGGTCACTTCGCGCGTGCCGTGCTGGATCGCCGCGTGATCGATGATCCGGTGGATCAGCAGCGGCCAATTCTGCATCAGCCCGAGCATGCGTTTCTCCCTGTCGTCCTGCGTCGCTTTTTGGCAGCATAGCCAGCCGGCGGCCCGCGACGAAAGCCCTCGCATCCGCCGGGGAGATGAGTTAGTTTATAACTAAACGATCCAGGGATGAACGCCTTGTCAGTGCCGCGCCCAGTCCCCGCCCCCGAGCCCATCGAGCCGGACCGCGTCTGGTTCCGCTTCATGCGCCTGCACCAGCGCATGCTCGGCCAGATGACGGCGCGCATCCGCGAGCTTGGCCTCTCCATCCCGCAATTCGACCTGCTCTCGACGCTGACCGAACGCGAGGGCATCAGCCAGAGCGAGCTCGCCGAGCGGCTCTACGTCACCAAGGGCAATGTCTCCGGCCTGGTCGACAGGCTGGTGCAGGCCGGGCTGGTCGAGCGCCGCGCCATCGTCGGCGACCGCCGTTCCTACGCCATGCACCTCACCGCCGAAGGCCGCCGCCTGGCCGAGGCGGGGATGACGACGCAGCGCGACTATGTCGCCCAGACGCTCGGCAAGCTCCCGCACGAAGATCTCGCCGAGCTCGACCGCCTGGTGCTGGCCTGGCGCGAGCGCGCCCGCGCCCTCGACACGGACCAGGGTTGATGTTCACAGGCCTCGCCTATGCCGGCGGCGGCAATCGCTGCTACTGGCAAGGCGGCTTCTACGAGACGGTCGCGCCGCAGATCGGCCTGAAGCCGCGCCGCATCGTCGGCGCCAGCGCCGGGGCCGGGGCGATGCTCTACAACGCGCTCGGCGTCGGCCCGAGCGTGCGCGAGATGCTGCGCGAGGCCTGCACCGGCCGCACCTCCGAGGTCGACTGGGCCGCTTTCCGTCGTGGCGGCCGGCTCTTCCCGGTCGCAGAGATGTATCGCAGCATGCTCGCGGGCCTGTTCACGCCCGAGCGGCTGGCGGTGTTGAAAGCCCAAGCCGATTTCCTGATCGCGATCTCGCGGCCGCCGCGCTTCTGGCCATTGCCCGTCATCACCACCATCGGCATCGGCGCCTACCAGCTCGAGAAGCGCTTCCGCCGGCCGGTGCATCCGACCGTCGGGCGCAAGCTCGGCTTCCGGCCCGATCTGATCCGCATCGCCGATTGCACCGATCCCGAAGCGCTGGTCGATGCGCTGATGGCGAGCGCCGCCGTGCCGCCCTTCATGCCGGCCGGCAATGTCGGCGCTCGTGCCGCGCTCGATGGCGGCCTGGTCGACAGCGCCCCGGCCTGGGCACTCGCCGAGATGGAGGCGGCCGGCGAGCAGACCTTGGTATTGCTGACGCGCCCCTTTGCCGAGGTGCCGCAGGTTCAGAACCGCACCTATGTCCGGCCCTCGCAGGTGATCCCGGTCAGCCAGTTCACCATCCGCAACTGGGACGGCATCCGCTTCGCCTATGAGCTCGGGGTGAAGGACGGCGAGGATTTCCTGAGGACGATGGAGCGGAGGAAGGCGGGGTAGCTTCCTCTCTGATCGGTAGGCTCCGCCGGCAAATATGGGCGCGGGGAACCCTTCTCCCGTGTGGGAGAAGGGCAGGGATGAGGGCCTGCCCTACCCGGAGAAGGCGCAGCGGCAGCCGCCTCGCCCCAATGATCAGCGGCGGTCCCTCACCCCTGCCCCTCTCCCATCCGGGAGAGGGGTTTGCGCACGCCGCTACGGACAGCACTTCGTTGTCCTCACCAGCGACCTTGGTCTACGAATCCTCTTCCTCCCGCCGGACCTCCCGATGGCCTCGATCGACCTCACCGCCTCCGCCACGAGCCTGCGCACCGATCTGCTGGCCCGCCGTTTCACTGCCACGGAACTGGTTGAGGCGACCTTCGCCCGCATCGACGCGCTGAACCCGTCCCTCAACGCCATCGTCGCGCAGGATCGCGACGCCGCGCGGGCGATGTCCGCAGAGTCGGACCGGTGCATCGCGGCCGGGCAAGCGCGCCCGCTCGAAGGCCTGCCGATCACGATCAAGGACGCTTTCGACGTCGCCGGCCTGCCCTCCTCCGGCGGCCTGCCGGCCTACAAAGAGCGCATCCCGGTAGAAGATGCCGCGGCCGTCGTCCGTTTGCGCGCGGCCGGCGCGGTCATCCTCGGCAAGACCATGGTTCCGGTCTTCTCCGGCGATTTCCAGAGCTACAACCCGGCCCATGGCGTGACCAACAACCCGTGGAACCCCGACTATTCGCCCGGTGGTTCCTCGGGCGGGGCGGCGGTCGCGGTCGCCACGGGGATGAGCGCCTTCGAACTCGGCTCGGATCTCGGCTCCTCGATCCGCTGGCCGGCCCAGGCCTGCGGCGTCTTCGGGCTCAAGACCAGCTGGGGTCTGGTCTCGACCTGGGGGCTGATCCCGCCGCCGCCCGAGCGACGCACCTTGCGCAATGCCGACCTCGTCGTCGCCGGCCCGATCGCCCGCGCCACCGAAGACCTCGAGCTGATCCTGCCCGTGTTGACCGGCCCGCGCGATCCCAACGTCACTGGCGCCGCCCTGACCGCACCACGCAGGACAGAAGCCAAGGGCCTGCGCGTCGCGATCTGGGCGCAGGAGCCGTTCGCGCCGGTGAGCCGCGAAGTCTCGGATACCGTGCGCGAAGCCGGACGGCGCCTCGCCGAGGCCGGCGCGATCGTCGACGAGACCGCGCGCCCCGGCTTCCGCTTCAGCGAAGCCTATGAGGTCTATGCGCTGCTGAACCACGCCGTCGTCGCCTATGGCTTGCCGCCGAAGGTGCGCGCCCGCATCCAGGCGCAGGCGGCGAAATTCGTGCCGGGCGATCTCTCGCATCAGGCGCTGCAAGCGCGCGGCGCGAGAATGACACCCGGCCTCTACCAGCAGCTCCACCAGCGCCGACTCGCCCTGAAGCGGCAATGGGCTCGCTTCTTCCAGAACTACGACGTGCTGCTTTGCCCGCCGGCGCCGGTCGCAAGCCAGAAGCACGACCACCTGCCCGATTTCCATGCCCGCCGGCTCGACATCGACGGGGTGGAGCGCCCCTATCTCGACTTCCTGTGCTGGGCGAGCCTCGCCACCGGCGCCGACCTGCCTTCGCTGAGCGCCCCGGTCGGCCGCTCGCAGGCGGGCTTGCCAACGGGCGTCCAGATCATCGCGCCCTTCGGCGAGGACCGGACGGCGATCGCGGTCGGGGCGATGCTGGAGAAAACGGGCGGCGGCTATCGCGTGCCGACCATTCTCGAAGGTCTACTTCGCTAGAAGGCCGCGATAGTAGAAAGCGACATTGTCACCGGAACCGTTCCTGATGCGGTTCGTGACCCGCCCGATCGGCCAAAAGGCCGTGCCATTTCGTGCCTTCACGGCGGGAAAATCGAGCCCGTCGAGTGTCATCATGCCCCACTCGCCGCCGTGATTGCGCCGATACACCTCGCCGATATAGCTGCCATAGCCCTTGGCCATCGTAGCGATCGCATCATCCGGCATTTGGGCTTTCGACTTGACGTAGTCGGCATGCAGCCGAGCGAGGATCGTCTCCACCTTGGCGATACTTCCATCCGACCAATCCAGGGCGACGCCGAAATTCGCCTTGGCGTGATCGACCGCATCGAGGGCATAAGCCCCCGTGACCGCTGCGATCTTCGCGTCCGCAGAAAACGCCTGCTTGGTCGCATTTTGCGGCATCGCTTCCCCCGAGATGAGAAGCAGGGACAGAAACAGGGCTGAAAAGACACGAGCCTTCACGTTCTTGCCTCTACCGCTAGATGCAACATTTCAATGCAGCACTCTATGAGTGCTCGCCATCGATAACATCCCGGTCAAGGGCCCGTCACAAGCAATCCGCCAGCGAAGGCCTGCGATTGCCGTCCCTACCCACCGTCTCCGGCGCGGCCAGCATGGCGTTCAGCACCGCCTCCTGCGTCGCCTCGGCGGCGGCGCGGAAGGGCAGGTCGATCCGGTTCTCGTTGAGCACCGTGAGCGGGACGAGATCGGCCTCGTCGTGATGGGCGATCCGGCTCGCGGTCGAGAAGGCGATGGCGATATCGCCGCTGCCATTGCCCCAGAAGGCGCCGAGCCGCGCCAGGCCCGCGCCGCAGCGCCGGGCGATGCGGGTGAGCTGCCGGCTCTCCAATGGCAGATCGGTCGCCAGCAGGATGATCACCGAGCCGCGCTCCGGCGGCTGAGCACCTTGTGCAGGCGGCGTCGGACGGCGCCCGTCCGGCAGGACGAGATCGCCGGCATTGCCGAAATTCGCCTGCACCAGCACGCCGAGCGTGAAGCTGCGGCCGTCGAGTTCGATCAGGCGCGAAGCCGTGCCGATGCCACCCTTGAAGCCGAAGGCGCTCATGCCGGTGCCCGCGCCGACCGCGCCCTCCTCGACCGGTCCGCTCTTGGCCGCATCGAGCGCTGCGTCCGCATCGGCGACGGTCAGCCGCCGCGCCCTGATGTCGGAGAGGAAGCCGTCATTGCATTCGAGCACGAGCGAATTGACTGTTCCCGTACTCCGCCCGATCTCCGGATTGCTCGCGAGCGCCCGCCCGACCAGCGCCTCGATCCCCGTCGCGACCGAGAAGGTGTTGCCGAGCAGCAGCGGCGTCTCGATCTGGCCTAGCTCGGCGAGCTGCATCAGCCCGGCGCTCTTGCCGAAGCCGTTGATCACATCGACGCCGGCCCTGACCTTCTCGCGGAAGAGGTCGCCCTGATGCGGCAGCACCGCGGTAAAGCCGGTGCGGACATCGCCCTCGCGCAAGGTGCGGTGGCCGACCGCGACGCCCGCTACGTCGGTGATCGCATTGAGCGGGCCCGCCGGCAGTGAGCCGCAGATCAGGCCATGGTCGCGCGCCCGCTTGCTCAAGGCAGTCTCCTGTTCCGCTTAGATAGCCGTGTTGAACACGGCCTCGATATTGTGGCCATCGAGATCGATGACGAAAGCGGCATAATAATGCGGGCCATAATGCGTCCGCAGGCCCGGTGCGCCATTGTCGCGGCCGCCTTGCCGGAGTGCGGCGCGATGGAATTCATCGACGGCCGCACGGTCGGGCGCAGCGAAGGCGACATGGAAGCCGGGCCCCGGCGGCCGCTGCCTATCCGGACGGTGCTTCAGCGCGAGGCCGTCGCCGCCACCGGGAACGCCGTAGCCGACCGCCTGATTGCTCTCGCCGGGCCTGAGATCGGACCAGACCCGGACATAGCCGAGCGGCGCGAGCACGGTATCGTAGAACAAAGCGGCGCGCTCAATATCGGCCACTCCGAGCGAGAGATGGTGCAGCATCGACCGGCCCGGCTCGCTCACGCCGCGGCCTTGACCTTCGCCACCGTCATCCGTGGCCGTCCGCCCGCGAGCTCCTCGCGCAGTACCAGCCGCTCGTCGGCTGCGATCGCGCCGAGCGGCACGTCATGGTCGGGCATGACGGCGGTCGCCGACTTGTTGAGGAAGACGATCACCGGCCGATTGCCGGCGGCGGCCCAGCGGCGCAGCTGGGTGAGGTAAGGCTCCTTGCGCCAGGCCTGCGGCGCGCCGGGATCGAGCTGGACGAACAGCCAGTTCGTCATCGGGTCCATCGTCAGCACGAAACGGGCCTTGTCGGGCTTCCATTCCGGCCCGAGAAAGCCCTGCGTCATCCACAGGCAGAAGAAGGCGCGGCAATGCTCCGGCCGCGTCGCATGGATGCCGCAACCTCGGCCGGGCAGGCAGTGCTTGCACCAGCTGCCGGCGACGCTCTCCACGGCCGGCACATCGTAGACCTTGCAGCACAGCGTGCAGCTGCCGCAGTCGCGGCCGGGCGCCGGCTGGTTCGCCATGCGGGCGGGATCGATCATGCTGGTCCTCTTCGACGGGCGCGGAACCATGCGCAGAGCAGCGGCGACTGGCAAGCCGGTTTGGAAGCGTTCGAAGGAAAGCGGCCTCTCTTTGAGGCTACTTTCAACCAGCTGGTCATCCCGGGCGGAGCGAAGCGAAGACCCGGGATCCATTCCTCAACGGCTCAGGCATGGATCTCGGATCGGCGCCGCTCAACGCGGCTTGTCCGGGATGACCAGAAACTGTGGAATCGGTCGCCTCAACATTCCGACGCGCCGACCCCGCCCCGCGCCAGACTCTGCCCCGATCTGCAGGAAAATCGCTCAGCGCTTGCGCCGGCCGCGGTCTATGCTCGCATAAACCACGCATAAACATCGGGAGCCGGGAATGCTGACCAACCTCGCCGTGCGCGACATCGAGACGCTCGTTCACCCCTACACCAATCTCGCCACCCATCGCGAGGTCGGCCCGCTGGTGCTGGAGCGCGGCAAGGGCGTCTTCGTCTACGACACCGCCGGCAAGGACTATATCGAAGGCATGGCCGGGCTCTGGTGCACCTCGCTCGGCTATTCCAACCAGGAGCTGGCTGAGGCCGCCTATGAGCAGCTGAAGAAGCTGCCCTTCACCCATCTCTTCTCCGGCCGCAGCCATGATCCGGCGATCGAACTGGCCGAGAAGCTGAAGGAGATCGCGCCTGTGCCGATCTCCAAGGTGTTCTACGGTGCCTCCGGCTCGGACGCGAACGATACCCAGGTCAAGCTGGTCTGGTACATGAACAATGCGCTCGGCCGCCCGAAGAAGAAGAAGATCATTTCGCGGCTGAAGGCCTATCACGGCGTCACCGTCGCCTCGGCCTCGCTGACCGGCCTGCCGGCCAACCACACCGATTTCGACCTGCCGATCCCGAACGTCCTGCACACCTCCTGCCCGCATCACTACCGCTTCGCCCAACCCGGCGAGAGCGAGCTCGACTTCTCGGCGCGTCTCGCCGCCGAGCTCGACGAGATGATCCAGCGCGAGGGCCCCGACACGGTCGCCGCCTTCATCGCCGAGCCGGTGATGGGCGCCGGCGGCGCGGTCACCCCGCCGGAAGGCTATTTCGAGGCGATCAACGCCGTGCTGGCGAAATACGATGTCCTCTTCATCGCCGACGAGGTCATCACCGGCTTCGGCCGGACCGGCGAGATGTTCGGCACCACCACCTACAAGATGAAGGCCGACACGCTCTCGCTCGCCAAGCAGCTCACCTCGGCCTATTTCCCGCTCAGCGCGGTGCTGATCAACGAGCCGGTCTATGAGGTGCTCGTCGACCAGAGCAAGAAGATCGGCACCTTCGGCCATGGCAACACCTATGCCGGCCACCCGGTCGGCTGCGCCGTCGCGGTCAAGACGCTGGAGATCTACCAGCGTGACGGGATCATGGAGCATGTCCGCAAGGTCGCGCCGAAGTTCCTGCAGCGCCTGACCAGGCTCGCCGAGCACCCGCTGATCGGCGAGGCGCGCGGCGTCGGCCTGATCGGCGGCATCGAATTCGTCAAGGACAAGGCGAGCAAGGCGCAGTTCGAGGCCAAGAAGGGCGTTGCGCTGAAGTCGACCAGCTTCGCCCAGGAGGAAGGCCTGATCCTGCGTGCGCTGGGCGGCGACCGTGTCGCCTTCTGCCCGCCGCTGGTGATCAGCGAGGCCGAGATCGACGAGCTCTTCGACCGCTACGAGCGGGCGCTCGCCAAGACGCTCGACTGGGTCAAAGCCGAAGGCCTGCTCGCGGGCTGACAGAGCCCCCTGGAACCACGACGTCATGCTCGCCCTTGTGGCGAGCATCCACGTCCTGGACACCGCATGCCACGGAAGAAGACGTGGATGGTCGGGACAAGCCCGACCATGACGGGAAAAGGCGGCCAAATCCGATTTTGGCCCACCCTCCCGCGAAACTGTGCCAAAGCTGGCCAAAGCCTCGGTGTGACACGAAAAATGTCACGAGAATTTCAAAATGCCGCCGCCGGCCCGACCCGATCGGCAGCGACATTGGCGGTGCTGACGGCCCAGGAACCGTCGGCGCCCACAACTGGAAACCGAGGATCATGTCTACGCATAAGCCGCGCCACCCCGCGCACCGTTCCGCCAGCTTCCATGATGCCAGCGCACGGGAGGCCTATGCCTCACGCTTCCGTCCGATTGCGATTCCTGCCATTGTCGCGGGAACCCGCTGGACCCCAGCCGCGTTGACCTCGCAGCACAGGGACGTTCCGGCGCTCCTGCGCAACGGTTTCGAAGATTGATACGACGACCTCCTACCGAGACCCTCCATGCTTGACCGGCGCAGAGTTCTCCGAACTCTCGCCGGTCTTTTTCTGTCCAGCTTCGGGCTCGGCGGCTACGCCTATGCCTGGGAGCCGACACATCAGGGCGTGACCCGCTACAGGCTGACGCCCGCCCGCTGGCCCGATGGCAAGCGGCTGCGGCTCGCCGTGATCGCGGACCTGCATGTCGGCGGCCCGCACATGCCTATGGCGCGCGTCCGGGAGATCGTCGATCAGACCAATGCGCTGAAGCCGGATCTCATCCTGCTGCTTGGCGATTTCGTCGCCAGCCGCGCCCGCCGCGCCGATGATCCCGCACCAGCGGAATGGGCGACCGAGCTCGCGCGCCTCGAGGCGCCCGATGGTCGCTTCGCCGTGCTCGGCAACCATGACTGGTGGCAGGATGTTCGCGCCCAGCGCGAGCTCAGCGGGCCGACGCAGTCCACCATCGCCCTCGAGGCCGTGGGCATCCCCGTCCTGGAGAACCGGGCGATCAAGCTTCAGACGAGTGCCGGGCCGCTCTGGCTCGCCGGCCTGGGGGATCAGGAGGCCTTCGTGTTCCGGCGCGTGCCGCGCGGCATCGACGATCTGCCCGCCACTCTCGCCATGGTCGACGACGACGACGCGCCGCTCATCCTGATGGCGCATGAGCCTGACATCTTCGCCCAGGCTCCCGCCCGCGTCGCGCTGACCCTGTCGGGTCATACTCATGGCGGCCAGGTCAGGCTGTTCGGCTGGTCGCCGATCGTGCCGTCGCGCTATGGCAACCGCTACGCCTATGGCCATGTCCGGGAGAAGGGCCGCGACCTGATCGTCTCGGCCGGACTCGGAACCAGCAAACTACCGATCCGGCTGGGCGCGCCGCCGGAGATCGTGCTGATCGAGCTGGGATGAAAGCGACGCCGTGGCGTCGCTTCAGCGGACGATGACCTTCCCGCCGACCGCGGCGCGGTTGTAGAGGTCGATCGCGTCGATATTGCGCATCCGGATGCAGCCAGACGAGGCCGAGCGGCCGATCGTCTCCGGCTCGTTGGTGCCGTGGATGCGGTAGAGCGTGTCCTTGCCGTTCTGGTAGAGATAGAGGGCGCGAGCGCCGAGCGGATTGTCGGGGCCGCCCTCCATGCCGCCGGCGCGCGGCGCCAGATGCGGCCAGCGCGCGATCATCTCAGCCGGCGGCGTCCAGCGCGGCCACTCGGCCTTGCGCTGCATCACCGCGGTGCCGGTCCAGCCGAAGGCCTCGTCGCCGGTCGCAACGCCGTAGCGGATCGCTTTCTTGTTTGGCAGGACGAAGTAGAGGAACTTCTCGGTGGTATCGACCACGATCGTGCCGGGCTCTTCGCCGGTCGGATCGGTGATCTCGTAAGGCAGATGCGTGATCTGCGTCTCGAAATTCGGGACGAGCGCCATGTATTCGGCGTCGCGCGCCGAGAGCGACGGAGCATGGACAGTCTTGTACTGGCAGGCGCCGAGAAGAATCGACAGGCCGAGCACCGTAACGAAAGTCTGCTTCATGGGTTCCACCGCCGGCACCGAAACGGTGCCCGTTATGATGAATGCTTCGTTAAAAAACGGTGACCCGACAAGGCACGGCCCGGGTCGAACACAGCCTGCGTCTTACGGCGCAAATGAGTCACAGGCAATGAAGTTCCTGCGCCGCACTGGCGTCTTGCTGCGTTGCAGTGACAATATGGTCACGCTTGCGGGCTACCGCGTTCGGCTTGCCTCGCGACTATCGGAGACTTGCGCGTGACCACGTTGCTGATCAGCCACCCTTCCAGCCTCCGCCATGTCATGCCGCCGGGCCATCCCGAGCGCCCCGACCGCATCCGTGCGGTCGAGCAAGCCCTGGAGGACGAGCGATTCGCGCTACTGCAACGCGTCCAGGCGCCGGAAGGCACGCTTGCCCAGGTCGCGCTCTGCCATCCTGCCACCTATGCGCAGGCGATCTCCGAAGCGTCGCCGCAGCAAGGCTTCGTCCAGATCGACGCCGACACCATCATGTCGCCTGGCACGCTCACCGCGGTCCTGCACGGCGTCGGCGGCGCCGTCCATGCCGTCGACGAGGTGATGTCCGGGCGCGTCGGCAACGCCTTCAGCGCCATGCGCCCGCCCGGCCACCATGCCGAGAGCGACAAGGCGATGGGTTTCTGCTTCTTCAACAACGCCGCCATCGCCGCCCGCCATGCGCAAAAGGCCCATGGCGCCGAGCGCGTCGCCATCGTCGACTGGGACGTCCATCACGGCAACGGCACGCAGGAGATCTTCTGGGGCGATGCCAGCGTGCTCTACGCCTCGACCCATGAGATGCCGCTCTATCCCGGCACCGGCGCTCCGTCCGAGCGCGGCGAGCACGGCAGCATCGTCAACACGCCGCTTCGGGCCGGCGACGGGACGGACGTTTTCCGCGACGCCTTCGAAAGCGCGATCCTGCCGCGGCTCGAGGACTTCCGCCCCGATCTCGTGATCGTCTCTGCCGGCTTCGACGCGCATTGGCGCGACCCACTCGCCAACATCAACCTGAAGGAAGCCGACTTCGCCTGGGCGACACAGAAGCTGATGGAGATTGCCGACCGCCATGCCGGCGGGCGGCTCGTCTCGATCCTGGAAGGCGGCTACGACCTCGAAGGCTTGTCGAAATCAACCGCCGCCCACGTCATGGCGCTGATGCGGGGCTGACCGCCATCCTCACTCCAGCGGCGCGGTCTCGGCGATCTCGATGCCGAAGCCGGAGAGGCCGACGAAGGCGCGGGTCGAAGAGGCCAGATTGACGATCGAGGCGACGCCGAGATCGCGCAGGATCTGGGCGCCGAGACCGACCTCGCGCCATTGCTGCGAGCGCAGCGCGTCCGAGCCCTCCTCGCCTTCGACGCTCTTGATCGGCACGCCGGCCGAGCCGTCGCGCAGATAGACCAGCACGCCCTTGCCCTCCTGCTGGAAGCGGCGCAGCACGCACTGGATCGATGAGGCGCCGCCGAGCACGTCGGCGACGACATTGGCGCGGTGCAGGCGGGCCGGCACCTTCTCGCCATCGCCGAGCTTGCCCATGACGAAGGCGAAATGCTGGGTGTCGTCGAAGGGCGTCACATAGACATGGCCGGTCATCTCGCCGAACTCGGTCTTGACCGGGAAGGAATGCACGCGCTCGACCAGCTTCTCGCGCGCCTGGCGATAGGCGATCATGTCGGCGACGGTAATCTGCTTGAGGCCGTGCTTCTGGGCGAAGGCGGTGATCTGCGCGCCCTTCATCACCGTGCCGTCGTCATTGGCGAGCTCGCAGATCACGCCGACCGGCGGCAGGTCGGCGAGCTTGCACAGGTCGACGGCGGCCTCGGTATGGCCCGAGCGCATCAGCACGCCGCCGTCCTTCGCGATGAGCGGAAAGACATGGCCGGGCCGGACGAAGTCGGCGGCGCCCATATTGCCATTGGCGAGCGCGCGCACCGTGTTGGTGCGCTGTTCGGCCGAGATGCCGGTGGTCAGCCCGTGCTTGACGTCGACGGTGATGGTGAAGGCGGTGCCGAGCGGGGCGTCGTTGGAGGAGACCATCGGGTCGAGCCGCAGGCGGCGCGCCTCGCCCGCCGTCAGCGGCGCGCAGACGATGCCGCAGGTGTTGCGGATGATGAAGGCCATCTTCTCCGGGGTGCAGAGCGAGGCGGCGACGATGAGATCGCCCTCATTCTCGCGGTCGTCGTCATCGGTGACGATGACGATCTCGCCGCGCGCGAAGGCTTCGACGGTCTCGGCGACATTGCTTGCGGTCATGGCGGCCTCGCGCGGGCCCTGCAGGCCCAAAAAGTCATTGGGGGTGACGGCGCCGCCGGTCGCGGCAGCGATACGCTCGGCGCTCTCGCGCGAGATCCAGGCGGTAGGATCGTTGCAGAGCGCCGTGACGCTGGCGGGCGACAGGCCGACCTGCCGCGCAAAGGCGCTGCGGGCGGTCTTGGTTTGCTGGAGCCAGACGTCGAGCTTCATGAGGCGAAGCTAATACGCCTCCGCTTCATCTGCAATGAAGGCACAATATTTTTTCAGTGATACTGAAATTCAGTTCCCAAACGGCCAGCGCGGCTCGATCACACCGACTTGCGCACGGTGGCGCAGATACTGGTCCGCAAGCACGCAAGCGACCATGGCTTCGCCCACCGGCACGGCGCGGATGCCGACGCAGGGGTCGTGCCGGCCCTTGGTGAACATCTCGGTCTCGCCGCCGGTGCGGTTCACTGTGGCGCGCGGCGAGAGGATCGAGGAGGTCGGCTTGACCGCGAAGCGCGCCACGATCGGCTGGCCGGTCGAGATGCCGCCGAGGACGCCGCCGGCATGGTTCGACAGGAAGAGCGGCTTGCCGTCATTGCCGGCGCGCATCTCGTCGGCATTCTCCTCCCCGGAGAGCTCGGCAGCAGCGAAGCCGTCGCCGATCTCGACGCCCTTGACCGCGTTGATGCTCATCAGCGCCGCGGCGATCTCGGCGTCGATTTTGCCGTAGATCGGCGCGCCCAGCCCCGCCGGCACGCCCTCGGCCACGATCTCCAACACCGCCCCGATCGAGGAGCCGGACTTGCGGATGCCGTCGAGATAATCGGCGAAGCGCTCGGCCGCCTTGGCGTCCGGGCAGAAGAACGGGTTGTTGCCGACCTCGTCCCAGTCCCAGTTGCCGCGGTCGATCCTGTGCGGGCCCATCTGGACGAGGGCGCCGCGCACCACCATGCCCGGCACGACCTTGCGGGCGATCGCCCCGGCCGCGACCCGCATCGCCGTCTCGCGCGCCGAGGAGCGCCCGCCGCCGCGATAATCGCGGATGCCGTATTTCACGTCATAGGTGAAATCGGCATGGCCGGGCCGGTACTTGTCCTTGATCTCGGAATAGTCCTTCGAGCGCTGGTCGACATTGTCGATCATCAGCCCGATCGAGGTGCCGGTCGTGACCTGCTCGCCATCGGCCTCGCGCGCAAAGACGCCGGAGACGATGCGGACCTGGTCGGGCTCCTGGCGCTGCGTCGTATAGCGCGACTGGCCGGGCCGGCGCTTGTCGAGGTCGCGCTGGATCTCGGCCTCGCTCAGCGGGATCAGCGGCGGGCAGCCATCGACGACGCAGCCGATCGCAGGCCCATGGCTCTCGCCGAAGGTGGTGACGCGGAAGAGATGGCCGAAGGTGTTGTGCGACATGAGAGCCTGACACTGCTGTGTGTCAGGCTCTTAGCCGCATTTCGGCGCAGGCGGAACCCACGCCTCCAGGGGCTCACTTCACGTCGATGACGACGTCCTTGCTCATGACGAAGCGCCCACCACCATCATTGCGGATGCCGTCATACTTCAAAGTTAGGCGATCTTGACCGCGAAAACCGGGGTTGGGCGTGTAGAGCGACACGCGATAATCGACGATCTTGCCGTCGCATCTGTCTCCGGGCAGCTTGAGCGGGTGTTTGACCAGCGCGTGCGTCAACCGCCCATGCGCCGGCGCTGTCTCGATCGAAACATCGGGCGGCTCCCAGGCCCAGCACGATCCGTCCGTGTACATCGTAAACGCATAGGCAAGGACAGGCGTATTCACCTTCGTCGTTGCCGTATGAGTAGTGTTGCAGCCGCCGAGCACGGTTGCCGTCGCCGCAAGCGCGGCGAGTATCCTGGTCGTCATGGTATCCCCCAGCCCGAGATGGGCCGGGACACCTAATGCACTCAGCGGTTGCAGAACAAGTGCATACTTCGTTCAGTGCCGTGACGCCGCCGGCACCGCAGGCGCTCCCTCCCAGCGCGTGTTCGCCGGCAGGTTCTCGCCCTTCATGATCACGGTGAGCAGGCCGATCTGGGCGTAGTCGCCGACATGGGTGTCGTAGAGCACGGTCGCCCCGGCACCGACGCAGACGCCCTTGCCGAGCGTGACCTTGCCGACCTTCATCACCCTGTCCTCATAGAGATGGGTCTGCAGGGCCGAATGAGCGTTGACGGTGCAGAAGTCGCCGACCTTGATGCAGTCGAACTCGGTGATGTCCGTCGAGTCCAGCCAGACGCCCTGGCCGTATTGCGCGCCGAACAGGCGCAGGAACCAGGGCAGGAACGGCGTGCCGCGCAGATAGTCGAACAGCACCTTGCCGCCCAAGCCCCAATAGAGCACGGCGACGGCCTCGGTGCGCATCGCCCAGAACGACCACATCGGCTTCATCACCGGCTTGTAGACACCCATCAGCAGCCATTTCATCAGCGCGCAGATCAGCGCCTGGGTGATGGCGATGACGAGGGCGCAGCCCATGAAGGCGAGGGCCAGCCCGGTCCAGTCGCGGTCGAAGATCTTCTGCTGCAGCACGAGATCGACGGAGACGGTGCCGAAGGTGATGAACAGCATTGCCGGGAAGGAGGTGTGAAATGCCTCGAAGACGGCGCGCGCCAGCTGCTTGCCCGTCGAGGGCTTGTAGGTCCAGTCGGCACCGAGATCGACCTTCTGGCGCGTCGGCAGCCTGATCGGCGGCGAGCCGAACCAGGTGTCGCCGGGGCTCATCCTGTCGTTCGCCGGCGGCTTCGACTTGATGCCGATCAGCACCCGGTCGGGGATGACGGTGCCCGGCGGCACCACCGCGTCATTGCCGACGAAGACCTGCTCGCCGGTGCGGGTCATGTCGAGGCGCATATAGCCGCGCCGCATGTCCTCGTCGCCGAAGATCACCTCGTCGGCGATGAAGTTGCCGGCGCCGATCCCGGTGATGTCGTAGCGGCCGGAAAGGTTGGTCGAGATCTCGGCGCCCTTGCCGATGCTCGCGCCCATCATCCGGTACCAGAAGCGCATGTAGATCGTCGCGAACAGCGAGGAGAGCGTCTCCAGCGTCACCTCCGTCGCCAGCGCCACCGTCCATTTGCGGGCATAGAAGCCGGAATGGATCGAATAGGAGCCGGAGGAGACGCGCGGCAGGATCGCCCAGCGCAATACCGCGATCAGGAAGACGGTGACCGCGATCAGCCCGATCGCCGTCGGCCAGGTCAGCAGCGGCAGGTACCAGAGATAGCTGATATCGGACCAGGACGAGATCCAGTCGTCGATCCGGTCGAACAGCCAGAACGCCGGGAAGATCGGCAGCAGGCTGATCGGCGGCAGCACGATCAGCATGATCACGTAGAACAGCGTCATCACCGCCCGGCGCCCGGCGCTCGCCTGCGCCTGCTCCGGCAGGGCCGTAAGATCGACCATGCCGGTCTTGCGCGCCGGCGAGCCGTCCCAGATCTCGGCTGCGCCGATCTGCGCACCCGGCGCGATCGCCGTGAGGTCGCCGATCTCGGCATGGTCACCGACCTGGCAGCCATGGCCGAACACCACAGAGGAGCCGGCATAGACGTCCTTGCCGATGCTGATCCGGCCAATGATGAAATCGGCCCCGATCGCCTCGGCATTGGCGAAGGTGGTCTTCGATCCCAGTGTCGTGCCGTCGCCGATCGCGACCAGGTCGACCGCGCCGGCCTCGTAATCGGAGATGATGACGTCGCGCCCGACCCTGGCGCCGAGCAGGCGCCAGTAGAAGCGCATCACCGGCGTGCCCTGCAGCCATTTGATGTGCACGAGCCCGGCGACGCGCGAAGCGAACCACCAGCGGAAATAATAGACGCCCCAGAGCGGGTAGGTGCCGGGCTTGGTCCGCCCGAGTACCAGCCATTTCAGGCCGATCGAGATGAAGCCGGTGACGATGGTGATCGCGACATAGATGGCGAGCAGCGCGAAGACCTGCGCCATCGCCGACAATTCTTCGCCCGAGAGCAGCATGTAGCTGACGAAGACGCCGAGCCATTGCGCCGTCGACAGGCTGATGATGATCGGCAGCGCCGCGGCCTGCGCCAGCCCGCAGAGGAAGCGGCGCCTGAGCGGCGGCGGAGTGAAGGAGAGGTCCTGCTCCTCCTGCGCGCCACGCGCGTCGAGCAGTTCCGCCATCGCCCGCAAGGTCCGCGCGCCGTAGACGTCCTGCAGGGTGATGCCGGCATAGGCCGGCGTCTCGCGCACGATCGAGATGAAGCGCGCCGCCAGCAGCGAATGGCCGCCGAGATCGACGAAGAAGTCGGCTTCCAGCGGCAGCGCCTGCGCGCCGAGCACGCGCTTGGCCGCGTCGAGCAGGGCGGCCTCGGTCTCGTTGCGCGGCGGCTCCTGCTCGCCGCTCGCGGCCGGCGCCGTCAGCGGCGCGGCCTTCAGCATCTTGCGGTCGACCTTGCCGGAGACCATGCGCGGCAGCGAGCCGATCGGCTCGAAATGCGCGGGGATCATGTAGGGCGGCAGCTTCTCGCGCAGCGATGCCCGCAGCACCGAGCCTTCGATCTGCACGCCGGGCTCGCCGACCAGGAAGGCGACGAGCCGCTCGATGCCGTCATCGCTGCGCAGCACCACGGCCGCCTGGCTGATGCCGGCCTCGTCCGAGAGCGCCGTCTCGATCTCGCCGAGTTCGACCCGGAAGCCGCGGATCTTGACCTGGTCGTCGATGCGGCCGTGGAAGACGATGTTGCCGCCGCCATCGAGGCTGACGGCGTCGCCCGAGCGGTAGAGGATCGGATCGCCGCCGCTGCCGCCGAACGGGTTGACGATGAATTTCTCGGCCGTCAGCTCCGGGCGCAGGTGGTAGCCCTTGGCGACGCCGGGACCGCCGATCAGCAATTCGCCCTGCTGGCCGACGCCGGTCAGCTTCATCTCCTCGTCGACGATATAGGCGGTGTAGTTCGGGATCGGCCGGCCGATGGTGACGGTCTCGCCCGGTTCGACCGCAGCGGCCGTCGCCACCACCGTCGCTTCCGTCGGCCCGTAGGTGTTGAAGATGCGCCGGCCCGGCTTCGACCACTTCTGCACGATCGAGGGCGGCAGCGCCTCGCCGCCGAGCAGGATCAGCTTCAGCGAAGGCACGTCGGCAGGCAGGATGCCGAGCAGGGTCGGCACCGTGTCGATCACGGTGATGCCGGCCTCGGTCAGGATCATCGGCAGTTTCTCGGCGTCGCCCATCATCTGCGGCGTCGCCACGAACAGGGTCGCGCCGACGAGATAGGGCGTCCAGATCTCCTCCATCGACAGGTCGAAGGCGACCGAGGCGCCCTGGAAGACCACGTCATCGGGCCCCATGCCGTAGAGCGCGTTCCCCGAGCGCAGGAAATGACAGATGTTGCTCTGGCTGATGACGATCGCCTTGGGCGTGCCGGTCGAGCCCGAGGTGTAGATGAGATAAGCGGGGTGATCGAGGGTGAGCCCCGGCGCCCGCGCCGGCAGCGCCTGCCCGTCGCTCGCCTCGGCCAGCTGCTGCGGGCACCAGACGGTGCGCCCCGTCGCAGTCGCCCGCGCCTTCCAGTCGGTCTGCGTCACCAGGGCCTTGGCGCTGGCGTCCTCCAGGCAGATGGCGATGCGCTCGATCGGCGCCTCGGCATCGAAGGGCAGCCAGGCCGCGCCCGAGAGCGTGATCGCGATCTGCGCCACCAGGAGGTCGATGCCGCGCGACATCCACAGGCCGACCATGTCGCCGGGACCGACGCCGGCGAGCACGAGACCGCGTGCCTGGGCCTGCGCCTCTGCCCAGACCTGCGCATAGCTCAGCTGCCGGTCGCCGGAGATCATCGCGATATGGTCGGGCCGTGCCGACACGCTCGCCGCGAAGATCTCGGCGAGCACTTCGTCGCGCAGCAGCTCCGGCCGCTTCTCGCCCGCCAGCATCGCAAGCGCGGTCGCGCCTGTGTCGGCGGTGTCCGCCGAAACCGTGGTGATGTCGTTCATTCTGCCCCGCCGCAGGTCCCGGCCTTGCCGCCCGGACCGCACCTCACGTCGAACGCCCCGCCTCCCCGCGACGACGCGTCCATCGAATCCAAGGCCGGACACCCGCAGCCGCGCGGAAACTCGCCTGCCGGCCGTACATGAGCAGATTTGGCTTAACCGCGGCTGAACGGCAAGCCCGAAGAGGGCGTGCGGTTAAGCCTTCGCCCGGCGCTCGCGGCGGCTTGTCACATCCATGTCGCCTTGCCGGCCTCGACCACCAGGATCTTGCCCTGCCAGATCTCGACGCGCGCCGCGTCGGCCGTGCCGACCGCCCCGATCAGCGCCAGCACCGCCCGCGCCACGCCGCCATGGCTGACCATCACCGTGTCCGGCGCCAGCCCCTCCAGCACCGGCCGGATGCGCTCGGCCAGCATGCGGTAGCTCTCGCCGCCAGGGGGCACGAAGCCCCATTTGTCGCGCTCGCGGGCCTGGGCGCGCTCACGCTCGCTCGCATTCGCACTCTTGCGGATCTCACGCCAGGTGAAGCCTTCCCAGTCGCCGAAGGTCAGTTCGCGCAGGCGATCGTCGATGCGGAACGCTTCGGGCGGCAAGTCGAGCTCGCGGCGCAGGATCGTCATCGTCTCCCGGGCCCGCTCCATCGGCGAGCAGAGATAATCGACGCTTGCGTAGTCCGGGGTCAGCGCCTTGAGCCGGCGCGCCGCCTCCTCCGCCTGCATGCGGCCGAGCGCGTTGAGCGGGATATCTTTCCCACCCTGGAGACGCCCTTCGCGATTCCAGTCGGTTTCGCCATGGCGGACGAGGAAGAGGCGACCGGGAATCGTCAGGGGAATCATGCCCCGCCTCTTGCACGGCACAGAGCGCTGCGTCAAAGCGGCGAAAGTGCCGCAGGGCCTGAGAAGCCTCGCGAGCTTTGTGGTGGCCGCGCCCCGCCGCCCTGTGTAAGAGGCAAGGCTCTCGCATCGCTCGACAGTCGCATGAACGCCACGCTGACATTGCCGGATGGCCGCAGGCTCAGCCTTGACGGGAAGCCACTGCTGATGGGCGTGGTCAACGTCACCCCCGATTCCTTTTCCGATGGCGGCCTGTTCGCCGATCCTGCGGTCGCGATCGCGCATGGGCTGAAGCTGGCGCAGCAGGGCGCCGATATCGTCGATGTCGGTGGCGAGTCGACGCGGCCGGACCATACCCGTCTCGATGCGCAGAGCGAACTCGCCCGCGTCATGCCGGTGATCGCCGGCATCGTCGCCCAGAGCGACGTCCCGATCTCGATCGACACCTACAAGGCCGAGGTCGCCGACGCCGCGCTCAAGGCCGGCGCCGCGATCGTCAACGATGTCTGGGGCGCGCAGCGCGAGCCCGCCATCGCCGCCATCGCCGCCCGCCATGGCGCACCGATCGTCCTGATGCACAACCGCGAGGAGGTCGATCCCACCCTCGACATCCTCGCCGACGTCCTGCGCTTCCTCGAGCGTTCGATCGCGATCGCGATCAAGGCCGGCGTGCCGCGCAGCCAGATCGTCGTCGATCCCGGCATCGGCCGCTTCGGCAAGACCGCGGAGCAGTCACTGCTGCTGATGAGGGAGCTGCACCGCCTCGGCGAGCTCGGCTGCCCGGTCCTGCTCGGCGCCTCCCGCAAGTCGGTGCTCGGCCATGTCATTGGCAAGGCTGTGCCGGCGCAGCGTGTCGCCGCCAGCATTGCCGCCCATCTCTATGGCGTCACCCAAGGCGCCGCCATCATCCGCGCCCATGACGTCGACGAGCATGTCGACGCCTTGAGAATCTGGGCGGCGATCGGAGCAGCACGATGAGCGCGACCGGACAGATATTCATCGAGGCGCTCGACCTCTACGCCTATCATGGCCATTTCGCCGAGGAGGGCCGCCTCGGCCAGCGCTTCTCGATGGACCTCGTCCTCGACTGCGACCTGCGCGCCTCGTCGGTGAGCGACAACATCGCCGACACCGTCGACTACGGCGAAGTCGTCGGCCTGGTCACGCGCACCTTCTCGGCCAGGCGCTTCAAGCTGCTTGAAGCGGCAGCACGAGCGCTGGCAACCGCGATCCTCGCAGAGTACCCGACGGTGACCCGCGTCGCGGTCACCTTGCGCAAGCCGGCCCCGCCCATCCCGGGTCGGATGGAATCGGTCGGCATCAAGCTGGACTTCACGCGGTGAGCATCGAGGCGACGCTCGGCCTCGGCGGCAATCTCGGCGATCCCGTCGCGGCCTTCGCCGCGGCGCTGGTACGGCTGCGCGCTCATGCCGCCGTCGAAGTGAAGGCGATCTCCTCGGTCTGGCGCACGGCACCCTGGGGCAAGCTCGACCAGCCGGAGTTCCGCAATATGGCGGTGCTGGTCGAGACCTCGCTCGCAGCCGACGACCTGCTCGGGCTCTGCCTCGCCATCGAGCGCGAGAGCGGCCGCGAGCGGCGGGAGCGCTGGGGCCCGCGCACGCTCGATATCGACATCCTGACCTATGGCGGCGAGACGATCGACCGGCCGGGCCTGCAGGTCCCGCATCCGCGCATCGCCGAGCGCGCCTTCGTGCTGGCGCCGCTGGCGGAAATCGCTTCGGGGATCATGATCGGCGGTCGCCGCGTCGCCGACCTCTTCGCGGCGATCACCAGCGATGATGTCAGCCGCGATGCCGAAGGCACCACGCGGCTGAAAGCGATGCAGGCAGCCCAGCCGGGCTGAACCCTCACTCGCCCTTGTCGAGCGAGATGTCCGGCGCAGTCGGCACCTTCATGCCGACGACATGGTAGCCGGCATCGACATGCATCACCTCGCCGGTGATGCCGCGCGACATGTCGGAAACCAGGAAGACCGCGGTCTCGCCGACTTCCTCGATCGTGACCGTGCGGCGCAGCGGCGAGTTGTATTCGTTCCACTTCAGGATGTAGCGGAAATCGCCGATGCCCGAGGCCGCCAGCGTCTTGATCGGCCCGGCCGAGATCGCGTTGACGCGGATCTTCTGGGGGCCGAGATCGGCGGCGAGGTACTGCACGCTCGATTCAAGCGCGGCCTTGGCCACGCCCATGACGTTGTAGTGCGGCATCCACTTCTCGGCGCCGTAATAGGTCAGCGTCAGCAGCGAGCCGCCATCCGGCATCAGCTTCTCGGCGCGCTGGGTGATCGCCGTGAAGGAATAGCAGGAGATCAGCAGAGACTTGGAGAAGTTGCCTTCCGTCGTGTCGACATAGCGGCCGGTCAGTTCGTCCTTGTCGGAGAAGGCGATGCAGTGGACGACGAAGTCGAGCTTGCCCCAGAGCTTCTCGATCTCGGCGAAGACCGCGTCGATCGTTGCCCCGTCGGTAACGTCGCAATGGCCGACGATATGGCCGCCGAGCTGCTTGGCCAGCGGTTCGACCCGCTTCTTCAGCGCATCGCCCTGATAGGTGAAGGCGAGCTCGGCGCCGGCATCCGCAGCAGCCTTGGCGATGCCCCAGGCGATCGAGCGGTTGTTGGCGACGCCCATGACGAGACCACGCTTGCCCCGGAGCAGATTGGCGGTCGGGGCGGCGCTGCTGGATTCAGGCATCTGAGACCTTCGAACTGGACGAACCGGCAAAAGAGAACCGGACGGTCTCATAACTGAGGTGACGAGGCGGTGGAAGCGCCCTCTGCCGAAATCCTGTTCAGCCCGCCTCAGCCCGCCGCGCCTTCATCAGCGCAGTCAGCTCGGCATCCTCGCCGGGCATCTCGATGTCGATCGAGACGAAGAGGTCGCCATGCTCGCCTTTCTTGGCGCCGGGCAGCCCCTTGCCGCGCAGGCGGAACTGCCGCGCCGAGCCGGTCAGCGGCGGCACGTTCATCTCGACGGCGCCAGACAGCGTCGGCACATGAATCGGCCCGCCGAGCACCGCCGTCGCGAGCGGTACCGCGACGCGCGTGCGCAGATCGGTGCCATCGACGGTGAAGCGCGAATCGGGCTTCACCTTGATCGTCATCAGCACGTCGCCGGCCTCGCCGGTGAGCGGATGGGTCTGGCCGAGGCCGCGCAGGCGCATGATCTTGCCGTCGGCGACGCCCTCGGGGATCGTCACCTCAACCTCGCGCCCGCCGGGCAGCTTCACCCGGCGCGTGCCACCATTGACCGCCTCGGCCAGGCCGACCTCGAGCGTGAAGCTCTGCTCCGGCGGCTTCTGCGGCTGGCTCTGCCGGCCGCGCCCGGCGCCACGCCTGGCAGCCTCGCCGAAGAGCGAGCCGAAGATGTCGGCCGGGTCGAAGCCGGCATCGCCGCCGCGGCCGGAGGGCCCGCCGCTGTCGAAATGGAAGTCGAAACCGCCATGCTGCGCGCCGCGGCGCCCGGCGCCCATGCCCTCGAAGCCGGAGAAGCGCGGCTTGCCCTCGGCGTCGATCTCGCCGCGGTCGAACTGCTTGCGCTTGTCGGCGTCGCCGAGAACCTCATAGGCGGTGTTCAGCTCGGAGAACTTCTCCTGTGCCTTCGGATCGCCCTGGTTGCGGTCGGGGTGCAGGTCCTTGGCGCGGCGGCGATAAGCCTTCTTGATCTCGGCCTCGTCGGCCGATTTCGCCACGCCCAGAACCTGATACGGATCACGCATTCAACACACCCCCGGAGGATTCGCATTCCGGCGTACCGGAACCGCATCCTAGATGGGAAGACTGTGGCGCAGTTGCAACAGGCTTAAACCGTGCCTTTCCACGGCTTGGCGTCGGTCACAGCCCATTCGCCGCCGGACGGCCGGCAGGCGGTGCCCTGCAGCTTCACGGGACCGGTCTGCAGGCTCATCGAGGCCAGGAAGGCCCGGCAGATCTCGTCAGATTTCAGGAACGGCCCGCCAACCGGGGTGAAAGTGCCCTTCATGCCGCTCTGGGCATTGTCCCAGGACACCGGCGCGCCATTGCCCTGCGGATCGAGCGCCAGCGCCAGCGCGCCCTCCGCCCGGCGCCAGTCCTCGGGGCCGAGATCGGGGGCGAGTCCGACCAGCGGACTCTTGCCTTCGACGGCACGCGCCGGCAGCACCGAGGCGGTGGTCATCGCAATCTCGTCCTCGGTCTTGCTCGACAGACCCATGATCGGGAAGGAGACCGAGCAGCCAGCCGAGGCCAGCGCAAACAGGAGCATGCCGGCGAGCGATGCCCCATGTGCAAGGGGACTGCGCTCATGCGGCCTCTGGCCCCGCTGGCCGCGGGGCTTATATATGACTGCCAACTCAAATCGCATTACGGATCGCGCTCGCCCGACGCTTCCTGAACCTACCGAGGATTAAGCACGTGAATGCGTTAATGAGCGGTGACTTCACCGAGGCTCAGGAGCCTTTCGCCCTGTTCGAGAGCTGGCTGGAGGAAGCCAAGGCCTCCGAGCCGAACGACCCCAACGGCATGGCGCTATCGACGGTCGACGCCGACGGCCTGCCCAATGTCCGCATGGTCCTGCTCAACGGCCGCGGCCCCGACGGCTTCGTCTTCTACACCAACACCCAAAGCCAGAAGGGCGAGGAACTCGACGGCCAGCCCAAGGCGGCCGCGCTGTTCCACTGGAAGAGCCTGCGCCGGCAGGTCCGCATCCGCGGCCCGGTCAGCCGCGTCAGCGATGCCGAGGCCGACGCCTATTTCCAGTCGCGTCCGCGCGACAGCCGGATCGGCGCCTGGGCCTCACAGCAATCGCGGCCACTCGAAAGCAGGTTCGCGCTCGAGAAAGCGGTCGCGAGCTACGCGCTGAAATTCGGCGTCGGCGAGGTGCCGCGCCCGCCGCACTGGACCGGCTTCCGCATCACCCCCGTCTACATGGAATTCTGGCGCGACGGCGCCTTCCGCCTGCACGACCGCATCGTCTTCCGCCGCGCCGCCCCTGGCGACGCCTGGACGAAGACCCGGCTCTACCCCTGAGGACCAGCCCTCCATGGCCATGCCGAAATTCGACTTTCCGAAAACCGAGGCCGGCAAGCGTCCGGTCATGCTTTTGACCGGCGCCAGCCGGGGCATCGGCCATGCCACGGTGATGCAGTTCGCCATGGCCGGCTGGCGCATCCTGTCCTGCTCGCGCCAGGCCTTCTCGGAGAAATGCCCCTGGCCGTCCGGCGCCGACGATCATGTCCAGATCGACCTCGGCGACCCCGAGGACACGATGCGCGGCATCGCCGAGATCAAGAAGCGTCTCGCCGCCGAGGGCGGCAAGCTCAACGCTCTCGTCAACAATGCCGGCATCTCGCCGAAGGGGCCGAAGGGGGGCCGGCTGGGGGCGGCGACGACCTCGTTCAACGACTGGCACCAGGTCTTCCAAGTCAATTTCTTCGCGCCGATCATGCTTGCGCGCGGCCTGCTCGACGAATTGACCGCCGCAAAGGGCACGATCGTCAACGTCACCTCGATCGCCGGCTCGCGCGTCCACCCCTTCGCCGGCGCCGCCTATGCGACCTCGAAGGCGGCGCTCGCCAGCCTGACCCGCGAGATGGCGGCGGATTTCGGCCCGCTGGGCATCCGCGTCAACGCGATCTCGCCGGGCGAGATCGACACCGCCATCCTCTCCCCCGGCACCGAGAAGATCGTCGAGAAGCTGCCGATGCAGCGCCTCGGCAAGACCGAGGAAGTCGCCAAGGCGATCTATTTCCTCTGCACCGACGCCTCGAGCTACGTCACCGGCGCCGAGCTCCACATCAATGGCGGGCAGCACGTGTGAGCGGTCAGGACAACGGCCAGATCATCCGTTTCCCGAACCCCGCCCGAGCAGCGGCGCGCCCGGTGCTCGCCGCCTCGGTCGCCGTCTTCCGTGACGGCAAGGTCCTGCTGGCGACGCGGACCAAGCCGCCGGCCGACCAGCTCTGGTCCCTGCCCGGCGGCAAGGTCGAGGCCGGCGAGAGCCTGGAAGAAGCGGCGCTGCGTGAATTGGAGGAGGAGGTCGGCGTCAGCGCCCGGATCGTCGGCTTCAACCGCCATGTCGAGATCGTCGGCCGTGATCCCAAGGGCGCGGTCACCCATCATTTCGTCATCGCCTCCTTCGTCGGGGAGTGGCTCTCCGGGGAGCCCCAGCCCGGACCCGAGGCCGGCGCGGTGATGTGGGCCGATCCCCTGAAGCTCGGCGGCCTGCCGACGACGCGCGAGCTCGGCGACGTGCTGCGCCGTGCCGCCGCCATTGTCGCGCGCAATTCTGGCGCATGACGAAGCGCGCCCTCGCAGTCCTCGCCCTCGCCGCGCTCGCCGCGAGCCCCGAGGCGCTGCTGGCGCAGGCGCGGCGTTCACCCCAACCGCAACAACAGCAGCGACCGGCCGAACCGCCGCCAGCGGAACCAGAGGCGCCGCCCCCGCCCTATGAGCCGCAATTGCTGAAGCTCGCCGAGATCATCGGCTCGCTCGCCTATCTGCGCACGCTCTGCGAGACCCGCGAGGCACAGGACTGGCGCGAGCGCATGGCGACGCTGCTTGATTCGGAGGGCCGTTCGCCGCAGCGGCGCGAACGTCTGGCCGGCGCTTACAACCGCGGCTACCGCGCCTATTCGGCGACGCACCGCACCTGCAGCGAGGGCACGCAGGAGGCCTCCGCCCGTCTCGCCCAGGAGGGCGAGAAGCTGGCGAAGGCCTTGGCGAGCCGGTTCGGCGGCTAGTTTCGGGACAGGCCTGCGCCAAACTTAGGCAGAATTGTCCCCCACGAATTAACCTTTCTTAAAGACCATGATGGCGCCCGGCGGCTGCGGGCCGTATCCTTGGCAGGCAAATCACTGGAACAGCTGCGCCCTGCGCGCCGCTGCTCTGTCCGACAGGTACCTTTCGACGCCGGATACCGCTGCCTTCATGTCTGCTCTCTCCGACGACCTGCCGCTCGACCCGACCCTCGCCGAGGACGTCAAGGACGCCCGCCGCGTCGCCTATTGCTATGTCGAGGACGCCTTCGCCGAGGCGCGCCAGGACGGGCTCGACTCCGACTCGCTCGCCCATGCCGCCCTGTTCGCGGCGATGCGCACCCTGGTCGAGACCTATGGCGAGGAGGCGACCGCCGTCTTCGCCGAGGCCCTGCCCGAGAAGATCCGCCACGGCAACTTCACCACCGGCACGCGGCACTAGCAAAAGCCGTCAGCCTGCCGCCCTTCGCGCTGTCTCCGCTCGCCCAAGCAGCAGCTCGCGCTCCCGCCGATTCCGGGTCATGCCGGCAGCGCGGGTGAACTCGGCCTCCGCCTCGCCGTGACGGCCGAGCTTCAACAGGAAATCAGCGCGCACGCTCGGCAGCAGGTGGTAGTTCTTCAGAGCCGGCGCCGAGGCGAGCGCATCGACCAGCACCAGCCCCGCCGCCGGCCCCTCCGCCATCGAGACGGCGACCGCCCGGTTGAGTTCGATCACCGGCGAGGGCGTCAGTGCGCCGAGCGCGCCATAGAGCAAGGCGATCCTGCGCCAATCGGTCTCCTCGGCGACATTGGCGCGGGCATGGCAGGCGGCCAGCTCGGCCTGCAGGACGTAAGGGCTGGGCTCGGTGGACAGCCTGCGCGCGGTCTCCAGCGCCTTGAGGCCGTGATTGATCAGCAGCCGGTCCCAGCGCGCCCGGTTCTGGTCGAGCAGCAGCACCGGCTGGCCGTCGGGCCCGATCCGGGCGCGCAGCCGCGAAGCCTGCAACTCCATCAGCGCGACGAGGCCGTGCACCTCCGGCTCCTGCGGCGCGAGACCGGCGAGGATGCGCCCGAGCCGCATCGCCTCCTGGCATAGCGCCGGGCGGACCCAATCCTCCCCGCCGGTCGCGGCATAGCCCTCGTTGAAGATCAGGTAGACCACCTCCAGCACCGAGGCGAGGCGGTTCGCCAGCTCAGGCCCATGTGGCACCTCATAGGGTACCTTGGCCTCGGCCAGCGCCTTCTTCGCCCGGACCAGGCGCTGCGCCATGGTCGGCTCCGGCACCAGGAAGGCGCGGGCGATCTCCTCGGTGGTGAGGCCGCCGATCAGGCGCAGCGTCAGCGCCAGGCGCGCCTCGACCGCGAGCACCGGATGGCATGCGGTGAAGATCAGGCGCAGCAGGTCGTCGCCGAGTTCGTCGTCAAGCGCTTCCTCGATCCCGGCAATCGGATCGGCCGCCTCGTCGAGGTCACGGCCGATCTCCTCATGCTTGCGCTTCAGCATCTTGGCGCGCCGGAGGCCGTCGAGCGCGCGATGCTTGGCGGCCTGCATCAGCCAGGCGCCGGGATTGCGCGGCACGCCCTCGTCCGGCCATTGCTGGAGCGCGGCGACGAGCGCGTCCTGCGCCAGCTCCTCGGCCCGGCCGACATCGCGGGTGACGCGGGCAAGGCCCGCGATCAATCTCGGCGCCTCAATCCGGAAGACCGCCTCGATGGCGCGGTGTGCATCGCTTGCCGTCATGCTGAGGATACAGACCGAACATTGGCGGATGTGCAAGCACGGGAGAAAGCAAGCAATGCCCTGTCAGGTCAGGCAAAGAGCGGAAAATTCATCGAAGCCCGCGGATATTTTTGCTAGTTGAGCGCCTATGACGAAAGAGATCAGCAAGCTGCTCAGCTATGTTCTGCGCCACGATCCTGCGCATCTCGACCTGACGTTGGATGCAAATGGCTGGGTTCGGGTCGATGTCCTGATTGCGCGGATACAGGCGACAGGTGTCCATCTCGACCGACCAATCCTGCAGCGTATCGTTGCCGACAGCGACAAGCAGCGCTTCACCTTGTCGGACGATGGGCTTCGTATTCGCGCTGCGCAGGGACACTCGGTCAAAATTGACCTCGCGCTCGATCCCTCCGCACCGCCGCCACTCCTGTTTCACGGCACTGCGAAAGCGAATCTCGACGCCATCCTTTCTGAGGGGCTGAAGCCCGGCCAGCGTCGGCATGTTCACCTGTCGCTGGACAAGGAGACGGCGCTCAAGGTCGGAGGGCGACATGGCAAGCCAGTCGTCCTCCATGTCGATGCGGCCAAGATGTCAGCGGACGGCTTTGTCTTCTGGCAGGCCGAAAACGGGGTTTGGCTGACGGATGGAGTGCCTGCCGCTTATCTGAGCCAGTGAGACTGGCTTCGGAGATGAGCAGCAGGCACAGAGAACCGCTCAGCCGTTGCCGACCTCGCTCTTGAGGCGATCCCAGGTCGCCGCAGCCTCCGGCGAGACCATCTCGCCGAAATCGGCGATGTCGACGACCGGGCGGATCTCGATCTCGGACGGGCCGGGCATCGGATTGGGGCAGCGCTTGACCCAGGCGATCGCCTCGTCGAGCGACTTGCACTCCCAGAGCCAATAGCCGGCGACGAGCTCCTTGGTCTCGGTAAAGGGCCCGTCGACAACGGAGCGCTTCTCGCCATCGAACTGCACGCGCGCGCCCTTGGCGCTCGGCTGCAGCCCGTCACCGCCCTTCATGATGCCGGCTTTCACCAGCTCTTCGTTGTAGGCCATCATCGCATCGACCAGTTCGCGGGTCGGTGGGGCGCCGGCTTCGCTATCCTTGGTCGCCTTGACCAGAACCATGAAACGCATCGGTTTTCTCCGCTTGTTGGAGCGGTGCAGACCTAGCCTGCCACCCTCCGGGTTGAATGGAATTTGAAGTCTTCGCCCGGTCAGCCGCCGAGTTTCGCTGCCTCGGCGCGCACACGCTCTTCCTGCTCGCGCAGCTCCGGCGTCAGCGCCTCGCCGAAATCCTCCATCTCGAAGATCGGGCGCAGCTCGATCTCGGTGCCACCATCGAAAGGCGCGCGTTTGAGCCACTCGACCGCCTCCTCGAAGGAGCGGACCTGCCAGATCCAGAAGCCGGCAAGCAGCTCCTTGGTCTCGGCGAAGGGACCATCGGTGATCACGCGTTGGCCGCCCGAGAAGCGCATGCGCAGCCCCTTCGAACTCGGATGCAATCCCTCGCCCGCCAGCATGACGCCGGCCTTCACCAGTTCCTCGTTATAGGCGCCCATCTGGGTGAGCAGGGCTTCGCTCGGCATCACGCCGGCTTCGCTGTCCTTGTCGGCCTTGACCAGAACCATCACGCGCATCGGTCTTCTCCTGTCTTTTAGGGTTGGTTTCGTTTCGCTGTGGAGCGGGAGAAGTCCCGCCCTCTGTTGTCACGTCGAACGAGGCAGGCCCCGATCGACAGGTCTCCGAAATTTTTTCAGCCTCTCGCCGCATATTTTTCGCGGCGGGCGATTTCCGCGGTGCTCGGCTCGGCAAATTCGAACGAGCCGGTGGTGACCTCGCCCTCGCGGCGATAGGTCGCCATGATCACGCCGGTGCTCGAGGCGCTGCTCTCGACCAGCTTGAACGCCGCGGGCATGGCGCCTTTGCCGAACAGCCGCTTGCCCTTGCCGAGCACGACCGGGAAGGTCAGCAGCGTGATCTCGTCGATCAGGTCCTTGGCCAGCAGCGCCTGGATCAGTTCGCTCGAACCCTGCAGCAGGAGCTTGGGGCCATCCTGGCGCTTCAGCGCCGCGACTTCCGCAGCCGGATCGCCGCGCAGCGCGACGCTGTTCTGCCAGCTCAGCGTCTGTGGCTCCGAGGTCGCGACATATTTGGTGATGGCGTTGAACTTCACAGCGATCGGGTCGTCGCCGGCATAGGGCCAGTGCGCCGCGAAGATGTCGTAGGTCCGGCGGCCGAGCAGCAGGTCGAACTCGTCGGAGAGGGCCTTGTCCATCACCTTGCCCATCGCCTCGTCCCAATAGTGGAAGGTCCAGCCGCCATGGCTGAAGCCGCCCTGCGGATCCTCATGCGGGCCGCCCGGCGCCTGCATGACACCGTCGAGGGACACGAAGGTGGCGGCAACGACTTGTCTCATCTGATCTCTCCCGAACTCGCGGGAGCATCGTCCCGCATCGCGTCTTTCGAAGCTCGGGCGGGCGCCGCAATGATCTGTGGCCTTCCGCTGCTTCTTACCGACACGTCGAACGGAGAAACGTCGCATCGACAGCACCCCGAAAAAAATTTTGGCGAGCGCGCCGGCTGGCATACGGCACCCGTTTCCTGCGTCGCCCACCGCATCGGTTGAGCCTTTGGCCGAAGCACCCTAACTATCGGGCGAACGGCGCCTCGCGCCGAAACAGCGATCGCTCAGAGAGCCCCCGCCATGCCCGCAACCAGATTGGTCGACCGCGGCGTCATCCGCGTCAGCGGCGACGACGCCCGCGATTTCCTCGAGAACATCGTCACCAATGCGATGGAGACCGTCACGCCCGAACGCGCCGGCTATGGCGGGCTGCTGACACCGCAGGGCAAGATCATCGGCGATTTTCTTGTTGTCGCCGTACCAGACGCGGAAGGCGGCGGCTTCCTGCTCGACTCGCCTTTGCTCCAGATCCCCGACCTGATGAAGAAGCTGAAGCTCTACAAGCTGCGCGCCAAGGTGACGCTCGACGATCTCAGCGAGACGGCGGCTGTGATCGCCGCGACCGCTGGCGGCAGGCTGCCGGCAGATGCCGGGCTGGTCTATGCCGATCCGCGCCTCCCCGAGCTCGGCGAGCGCGCCATCGTCGACCGGGAGGGCGCCGACGAGCTCGTCGATGCCTCCATGGACGATTATCATGCCCACCGCATCGGTCTCGGCATTCCCGATGGCGGCCGCGACTTCCTCTATGGCGACGCCTTCCCGCACGAGGCGCTGTTCGACCAGCTCGGCGGCGTCTCCTTCAGGAAGGGCTGCTATATCGGCCAGGAGGTTGTCTCGCGCATGCAGCATCGCGGCACCGCCCGCTCGCGCGTCGTGCCGATCGTCTTCAGCGAAGGCATCAATCCGGATGACGGCGTCGAGGCCAGCGCCGGCGGCAAGGCGCTCGGCCGCGTCGGCTCCTGCGCCAATGGCCGCGGCCTTGCCTTGCTCCGGCTCGACCGGGTGGCGGATGCGCTCGCTGCCGGCCATACGCTCGACGCTGGCGGCCTCGCCTTCACGCTCGGCGAAAAGCCGTCCTTCATCCGCTTCCCCTATCCGGGCGAGCCAGAATTCGGAGCAGCGGCATGAGCGACGTCACCGGCGGGCGCGCGGCGGTCGAGGGGCCCGACGGCAAATATCGCTGCATCTGGCCGGGCAGCGATCCGCTCTATCTTGCCTATCACGACACCGAATGGGGCGTGCCGGAATATGATTCCCGCACACTCTGGGAAAAGCTGATGCTCGATGGCTTCCAGGCTGGGCTGTCCTGGATCACCATCCTGAGGAAGCGCGACGCCTTCCGCGCCGGCTTTTCCGGTTTCGAGCCTGAGACGGTCGCCCGCTTCGGCGAGGTCGACATCCAGCGGCTGCTCGCCGATGCCGGGATCGTGCGCCATCGCGGCAAGATCGAGGGCACGATCCGCAATGCGCAGGCCTATCTCAGGCTGAGCGAGAAAGGCCCCTTCACCGACTTCCTCTGGAAGCATCTCGATGGGCGGGTGCTCCAGAACGCCTTCCGCACCCATGAGCAGGTTCCAGCCGAGACCGCCGTCTCCAAGGCGATCTCCAGGGAGCTCAAGGCCGCCGGCTTCACCTTCTGCGGCCCGACCATCGTCTACGCGGTGATGCAGGCCTGCGGCATGGTCAACGACCACCTCACCGGCTGCTTCCGCTGGCAGGAATGCGCGGCGCTCGCCCGCGACACGCGCCCCGCCGTCTGATGGCCAAACCGCCCGCTCCGCCGCGCGCCTGGCAGCGCATGCTCTCGGGCCGGCGGCTCGATCTGCTCGATCCCTCGCCACTGGATGTCGAGATCGAGGACATCGCGCATGGCCTTGCCCGCGTCGCCCGCTGGAACGGGCAGACCCGCGGCGTGCATTCCTTCTCGGTGGCGCAGCACTGCCTGCTGGTCGAGGCGATCGTGGGGCATCTCAATCCGGACTGGTCGCGGGAATGGCGCCTGATGGTGCTGCTGCACGATGCGCCGGAATACGTCATCGGCGACATGATCTCGCCGTTCAAGGCGGTGATGGGCGATGCCTATAAGGGCGTCGAACTGCGCCTGCTCGCGGCGATCCATTTGCGCTTCGGACTACCGGCGACGACGCCGGCGATCGTCAAGCGCAAGACCAAGGACGCCGACAAGATCTCGGCATTCCTGGAAGCGACCGAGCTTGCCGGCTTCGAGCGCGAGGAGGCGCTACGCTTCTTCGGCCGCCCGCAAGCCCTGCCGCGCGAAGTATTGGGGCTGCTGGAGCCGCAGGCGACTGAACAGGCGCAGGCGGCGTTCCTGAAGCGGTTTGCGGAGTTGGTGGGATGAGGCGCGGGATCCCCTCTCCTGGAAGGAGAGGGATAGGGGTGAGGTGTTCGGGAGCGGAAATGTTGGCCTGAACCTGACTGCGCGGTCAGCGCTCACGGAACTGGTCCAGCCGCTTACACCTCACCCTGCCCTCTCCTTACAGGAGAGGGTTCCCCGCGCTTAAATCGTCAACCGGCCAGCGCACCGACGCTCAATAACAGGACACAAACTCCCGATACACCCAGCCCACCACATAGTTCCGCCCGCGCGGGCTGATCAGGGCCCAGGCCCGGCCGCGCTCGTCGGACGAGGTGTTGATCACCCTGATCCCGGCGCCGTTCGTGACGCGGCCGATGATCTCGCCATTCGGTGTCTCGCGGATGTTGAGCGGCGTGCCCGTGGGGTCGGTGACGGCGCAGCGGTTCTGGGCGAAGGCCGGCGGCGCCATCAGGCTGGCGGCAAGCGCAGCGGCGAGCAGGCCGAGGCGGATGGTGGTCATGAACAAATCCCCTGCTCGTCAACCGGCACGCCCCGCGCCGTGACACGCACTTGCAATGGCGTCCTCAGGGCCGCTTTCGCTTCGATGCGGGATTGTTTCCATTCTTGATCAGATCATCTGACATTCTCTGCCATTCCCGACAAAATCGAATGCCTGCATACTGCGTTCACCTGATGTAGGTGAGAGACAAGAACCATGACCGCCCCGACCAGCCTGAAGCTTCCTGCCGGTGTCGTCGTCAAGGGCGCGCTCGCCGAGCGCTATGACGAGGTCCTGAGCCACGATGCACTCGCCTTCGTCGCCGACCTGCAGCGCCGCTTCAACGAGACCCGCAAGCGCCTGCTCGCTCTGCGCAAGGAGCGCCAGAAGCGCTTCGATGCCGGTGAGACCCCCGATTTCCTGGCCGAGACCAAGCACATCCGCGAAGGCGACTGGAAGGTCGCGCCGATCCCGGCCGACCTGCAGGACCGCCGCGTCGAGATCACCGGTCCGGTCGACCGCAAGATGATCGTCAACGCGCTGAACTCCGGCGCCAAGGTCTTCATGGCCGATTTCGAGGACGCTTCCTCGCCGGTCTGGGCCAACATGGTCGAAGGCCAGATCAATCTGAAAGACCGCTGGGCCGGCAAGATCGACTTCACCGATGCTGGCAACGGCAAGGACTACAAGCTCAAGGACAAGCCCGCCGTCCTGATCATCCGCCCGCGCGGCTGGCACCTGCCGGAGCGCCATATCGAGATCGACGGCGAGATCGCCTCGGGCTCGCTGGTCGATTTCGGCCTCTATCTCTTCCACAACGCCAAGGCAGCGCTGGCGCAGGGCTCTGGCCCCTATTTCTACCTGCCCAAGCTCGAGAGTCATCTCGAGGCCAGGCTCTGGAACGACGTCTTCGTCGCCGCCCAGACCGCGCTCGGCCTGAAGACCGGCACGATCAAGGCGACCGTGCTGATCGAGACCCTGCCGGCCGCCTTCGAGATGGACGAGATCCTCTACGAATTGCGCGACCACATGGCCGGCCTCAATTGCGGCCGCTGGGACTATATCTTCTCCTTCATCAAGAAGCTCGCCCGCAACAAGGCCTTCGTCCTGCCCGACCGCTCGCAGGTGGTGATGACCAAGGCCTTCCTGCGCGCCTATTCGCTGCTGCTGATCAAGACCTGCCATCGCCGCGGCGCCTTCGCCATGGGCGGCATGGCGGCGCAGATCCCGGTCAAGAACAACCCCGAGGCCAATGCCGCCGCCTTCGCCAAGGTCAAGGCCGACAAGGAGCGCGAGGCCGGCGACGGCCATGACGGCACCTGGGTCGCCCATCCCGACCTCGTCCCCGTCGCGATGGAGGTGTTCGACCGGCTGATGCCGCAGGCGAACCAGCTCGGCAAGCTGCGCGAGGACGTTTCGGTCGGCCGCGAGAACCTCTTGGAGGTGCACGAGGGCACCCGCACCGAGGAGGGCTTCCGCGAGAACATCCGCGTCGGCGTGCAGTATCTCGAAGCCTGGCTGCGCGGCCGCGGCGCCGTGCCGATCTACAACATGATGGAGGATGCCGCGACCGCCGAGATCAGCCGCGCCCAGATCTGGCAGTTCGTCCAGTACGGCGTCGCGCTCGAAGGCGGCGCCAGGGTCGATGCCGAGCTGTTCAAGCGCTGCCTGCCCGAGGAGATGGCGCGGGTGAAGGGCGAGCTTGGAGCCGAGGCCTATGACAAGGGCCGCTTCCCCGAGGCGATCGACCTGTTCTCGAAGCTCTCGCTGGCGCCGGAGTTCGAGGAGTTCCTGACCGTGCCGGCCTATAGCAAGCTGGGCTGATCCAAGACCCCGCGCCGTTCACCCGAGCGGCGCGGGTCTGCCTCTTTTGTTTTGGCCACAGATTTAGGTCTTTGTCTGCTTCCCGGCAGAACGCCGCAGCGCAGATGAAGTTTTTTAAAATTATCAAGTGATTTCAATTTCTTACTTGAGTTTGCGCGTAGCTTTCAGGCAAGCCGGCTCAACTTGCAAGTTCTATCTCTGGAACGGAATTATCCGCCCCCTCGAACGATACCGACCGATCGGCGCCAACCGCTTCGATCCGGACAACTTCGATTTCCCCTGGCGAGTATTATCGCAGGGACTCCCACACAGCTCCTGGTTGTGCTTCTCTTACGGACATTCCGCGCTTTTGATCGATTGGTCAGGCGGCGACAGCTTGATCATTCGCTTCGGAATGGACGGCAAGCGGCAGGGGGCGGACCATGATGCCGGCTCGAGTGACATGGGCGGTTGCGGTCCTGGCTGTCTTGCCATGCGCGGGTCAGGCTCAGACCTCCAGCTTTTCCGGCCTCGGCTTCATCGGCGGCGGCGGGGTGGCGCCGATCAGCCTGGCTCTGGGAACGAATGCCGATGGTTCCGTGGTGGTCGGCTACGGTCGGAACGCAAGCGAGCAGAATGAGGCCTTTCGCTGGCAGAACGGAACGATGACCGGTCTCGGCTTCCTCGGTGGGGTCGCCAATCCGAATCCGAACAGCGCTGCCTATGCCGTGAGCGCCGACGGCTCCGTGATCGTTGGCGTCAGCTCGAACGCGGCCGGCCAGGTCCAGGAGGCCTTTCGCTGGCAAGGCGGGACGATGACCGGCCTGGGCTTCATCGGCGGAGGCGGGCCGAGCCCGAACAGCTTTGCCTATGCCACGAATGCGGATGGTTCCGTGGTGGTCGGCTTCAGTTCGAATGCGACGGGCCGGACCGAAGCCTTCCGCTGGCAGGGCGGGACGATGGCCGGCCTCGGCTTCATCGGCGGCGGTGGCCCGAACCCGCAAAGCTCGGCTCAAGCCACGAATGCGGACGGCTCCGTGGTGGTCGGCTCCAGCTCGAATCCGGCGGGTCAGACCGAGGCCTTTCGCTGGCAGGGCGGGACGATGTCCGGCCTCGGCTTCATCGGCGGGGGCGGGTCGAGCCCGTTCAGCGAGGCGCGAGGAACGAATGCGGACGGCTCCGTCGTGGTCGGCTTCAGCTCGAACGCGGCTGGTCAGCCCGAAGCCTTTCGCTGGCAGGGCGGGACGATGGCCGGCCTCGGCTTCATCGGCGGAGCCTCCAATCCGAACCCGGGAAGTCAGGCCAACGCAACGGATGCCAGCGGTTCCGTGGTGGTTGGCGTGGCCTCGAATCCGGCTGGTCAGTTTGAAGCGTTCCGTTGGACTCAAGCGACGCAGATCAAGAGCCTGTCCGGCCTTCTGACGACGGCCGGCGTCAATCTTGGAAGCTGGCAACTCGTCAGCGCCTACGGCGTCTCGGGCAATGGCCAATTCATCGTCGGGGAAGGTATCGATCCGAACGGGCGCACGCAGGCATGGCTGGTACGCTATGTGGATGCCGCGCCCCCGACAACGCCCGGAACCCCGACGACGCCGGAAACCACGACGACGCCGGGAGCCACGACGGCCCCGATCATCGCCGGCATGACGACAGCCGCCTCGGTGCAGCATTCACTCGACCAACTCGCCCAGGCCCGGCGGGCGCTCGCGGTGCACCAGCACGCCTTCGCCGCGCAGCTCCTGGGCAACAGCCAGCCCATCGGCTCCGGCACGGAGGTCGGTACCTTCGCCAGCGCCGGATCGTTCCAGGCCGGCGGACACGGGCGCATCGCCTACGGCAACGGCCTCACCCTGCTCGGCGGCATCTCCTACCAGGAGAGTGACGTGCGCCATGCGGAGATCACGAGCGCGGCGACGGGGGCGCTGGCGCTCCGCTATGTCTTCGGCTCATTGGGCAGCGTCAGCCCCTATATCGAGGCCGGCGGCTGGCTGACGCCCGACGGGGACATGCGTTTCGAGCGCTCCTATGCCAACGGCGTCGGGACAGCGAAGGGCATCGGCAAGACGAGCGGCACCCTGAGCTATGTCTATGGCAGGGCGGGCTTGGCGCTGCAGGCGAGCCCCGGCAACGAATTCGCTGTGGCCGCCGAAATCGGACGCGAAACCTTGCGGATCAAGCACTATGCCGAGCCTCTGCTGGGCAGCAATCCGTTCGAGGCTTCGCTCGCGAGCGGAACCGACAGTCTGAACATCGTCAAGGCACGGGTGCAATGGACCCACGCGTTCAGCGACCGGCTCGACGGCACGATCTACGGCGCCGGCGCGTATGGTTTCGACGAGCAGATCAAGGTGGTGGCGACAGTCGCGGGCTTCGGATCGATGATCGGTGCGGAGCCGAAGCGGGCGAGCTGGGTCGAATACGGAGCCCGTCTCGGCTATCGCCTCACACAGAACCTCAAGCTTGACGTCTTCGTCGACGGCCTGTCGGGCAGGAGCGAGATCGGCACCCGCCTCCACGCCGGAGCCGGCGTCCGCTGGCTCTTCTGACGACTGCGGTCGTCTTTTTCCAGTTGCGGATCGCGCGCGTCGGTGTCGCGGCTCAAAACCCGTGCATCGCGATGATGATCGCGAAGGCGATGGTGAACAGGACGCCGGCCGAGGTCGGCGCGGTCACGACGAGAGCGGCGAGGATCGGATGGCGGTTCCGCCATGCCAGCGCCGTCGCCGAGACAGCGATCACCGGCAACGCGACGCAATAGGCCAATGTGAGCCGCGCTTCGGCGCCGACGTCGAGCCCGTTACGGATGACGGGTGGCAGTGTCTCGAGCCATCCCAGCATCCAGCACGCAGCCACGGCGAGGGTCGCGCCGCGCAGGTCGCGTCGCACGGCAAGCATGAAGGCCAGCGCGGCTGCCATGAGCTGAAGCGCGCCTGTTGCGGGAACGATCCAACGCTCGATCCCCGTATAGAGGTTCGGCGCGCCGAAGAACGGCAGCAGCAGTGAAGACAGCCCGAAATAGGCCGCAAGCACGGCCGACAGGATGAGCAGCAGCCGAGCCGCCCTGCCGAAGGGCGGGCTGCCGTCGGGCTCGACATGCGCCACCGCTACCTCGCCTGGCCTCAAGCGCACGGTACCTCCGGAAGGTTATGGCTCAAGCACCCTCGCCTGACCGCCTCTCGGACCATTCCCCAAGATAACGGCCAGCACATGCGCCTGCCAAGCCGTGCGGCACTCAACTGCCCTCATCGGCATGACGCCGGCGGAATGACCTGAGAGAAAACCATCCTGCAACGATACGTCCTTGCCCGGCGCAAGAATTGACGCTTCGGCCTTTGCAATCGCGATAGGCGCCCCTATGTCGGCTCTTTCCCTTGGAGCAAGACCATGCGGCTCGCGATACTCTCCACTCTCGCGCTCAGCCTGCTCGCGACACAGGCCGTCCGCGCCGAGACGCTGAAACCCGAGCGCAAGATCGAAGCCTCCGCCGATTTCGCCGGCAAGAAGCGCAAGGCCGCCAAGGACATCAGCGGTATCGCCTGCCGCCCGCCCGCCGGCGGCGAGTATCGCTGCCTCTTGGTCAATGACGAGAGCAAGGCCGCGCAGTTCGCGACGCTGACGCAAGGGGCGATATCGCCCGGGCGCAGCGTGCCGCTCGTCGGCGATACGGCGCCCGCCGCAAAGGGGCGCCAGCCGGCCATCGGCTGCCCGAAGCCGGGCGGCTTCGGCGAGTTCGACGGCGAAGGCGTCGCCTATGCCGACCGGGTCTTCTACGTCGTCGGCTCGCATGGCTGTTCGCGCCATAGCGGCGAATACCGGCCTTCCTCCTTCCTGCTGGCCCGCATCCCCTCCGGTAATGGCGAGGCCGGCTCGCCCGAACTGAGCTGGCGCGTCGCCGATCTCATCGCCGCCGCCGGCGAGGTCGCACCCTATCTCGGCAAGCGGCTCGACGCCGGGACCAACGGGCTCAACATCGAAGGCCTCGCCGTGGTCGGCGACCGGCTCTGGCTCGGCCTGCGCGCGCCCTCGCTCGATGGCCGCGCCTTCCTGGTCGGCGGCAGCGTCGCCGAGCTGTTCAAGCCCGGCAGCGAGCCCGGGACGGCCAAGCCGCAACTCCTCGCCTTCCCGGCGGGGGCGCAGCGCGGCGTGCGCGACCTTGCCCCGCTCGCCGATGGCCGCCTCCTCGTTCTCGTCGGCCCCGCGCAGGAGCAGGACGTGCCCTATGCGATCCTGCTGCTCGACCCGGCCGATCCAGCCGCCATCCGCGAGCTCGGCCAACTGCGCCCGCGCGAGGACGCCAAGGCGGAGGCCCTCACCGTGCTGGCGCAGGAGCGCGACGAGCTGCGCGTCCTCGTCGGCTATGACAGCGTGAAGAATGGCGGCTTCGAGGAATACCGGCTGAAGCTGCGGTGACCATGCTGGCGGCGGTCTTCCCAGCCGCCACGAGGCATGCGATGCGCAGGACATGAGCTTTCCTGCGCGCCTCGACTCGGCCGTTTCCAGCTATCTCGCCGAGGTCGCCGGCCCACGCGAGCGGCTCGCTTTGCTGCGCTGGCAGATCGCCGAGGGCCATGCGCTCGACCAGCGCGAGACCATGCCGGGCCATGTCACCACCAGCGCCTTCGTGCTTTCGCCGGACCATGGGCAGATCCTGCTGATCGACCATGTCGTGATCGGCCGCTGGCTCCAGCCCGGCGGCCATTACGAGCCGGCCGCGCGCTTCCATGAATCGGCGCTGCGCGAGGCGGTGGAGGAAACCGGCGTCGCCGCGCCTGCGCTGCATTCCTGGCATCGCGGCGGCGATCTGCCCTTCGCCATCGACAGCCATGAGGTTCCCGGCAATCCGCGCCGGGGCGAGCCGCCGCACATCCATCACGACCTGCAATATCTCTTCATCGCCGATCCGGCCTTGCCGCTGATCGCTCAGGAAGAAGAGGTCCATGCCGCAGCCTGGAAGCCGGTCGCCGCGCTGGCCGAGATCGCGCCGGTCGCGTACGCACGCCTGGGCGCCCTGAACTCGCCGGGCTGAACAGCGAGCTGTTGCATGCCCGCAACAACGTAACGTTATCATCCTGTGACGGCCCGCTTCCTATTGCGACTCATTCGCAATTACGCAATCTGGGTTCGTCAACAGGATCGCAGCTCATGCTCAGGCCCCTCGCCGTCGCCCTTGCCGTCTCGGGCCTGCTCTCGCCCGCCTTTGCGGCCGACCTCCCGTCGCGCAAGGCCGCACCGGCCGCGCCAGCGGCGGTATCCGCCTGCACCGAGAGCGAGGGCATCCCAACCGACGCCTTCGGCTTCACCACAGGTTCGGACGTTGCCGATCTCGGCTCCTTCGGCCCGAGCCTGACCTATAATGGCGGCTTCGGCGTCCGCGACGGCCGCCAGGCGGCGCATGGCCTGCAGCTCCAGGGCTCCTACGGGCTCTTCCCCTGCTTCGAGATCGGCCCCTACCTCCTCGGCGGCTACACCGACGCCACCATCGGCGGCACCAAGGCCGACAGCCGCAGCGCCGGCGCCGGCGTCGAGATGAAATACCGCCTGCTCGGCCGCGACCTGCACGGCATCGGCCTCACCGTCGTGGTCGACCCCAGCTTCAACCGCACCGACCCGACCGGCGCCGGCAACTTCACCACCTACAACACCGGCATCCGCCTCTTCGCCGACAAGACGCTGGTTCCCGGCAAGCTCTATGCCGCGCTCAACTTTTCGCACGACCTGACCTGGACCGGCCCGAGCCCCTATCTGCGCTCCTCGACCTTCACGGTCGGCGGCTCTCTCGCCTGGCAAGTGCTCGACGGGCTCTATCTCAGCGGCGAGGTCCGCCATCAGCGCCGCCACAACGAGCTCGGCTTCGGCAAGGAAGCCGGCTACGCCACCTATGCCGGCCCCGGCATCTTCTGGCAGGCGACCAAGCAGCTCGCCATCTCGGCGGCCTACAACGTCCAGCTCGCCGGCAAGGCCAAGGGCCAGCCCGGCGATCTCGACATCACCAATTTCAGCCAGCATCTGGTGAAGGTGAAGGCGGCCTACAGCTTCTAGGCCGCCTTCGCTTCGAACACGCTATCGGCAGGGCGGCTGCCCCGGATTGCCGCAATCCGGCCGCCGCTGTCCGTGCGGGCCGCCCTGCGGGTGCGGCGCGGCCTGACGCTGCTGCATCATCTGGCGTTGCTGCGCCGCCGCCTGCGCGGCGCGCTGCTGCTGTTGTGCCGCCTGCTGCTGGGCCCTTTGCTGCTGCATCTGCATCATCTGATGCTGCTGGGCGGCCTGTTGTTGCGCCCGCATCTGCTGCTCGCGGGCCGCTTGTGCGGCTTGCTGCTGCGCTCTCTGCTGCTGGGCGGCCTGCATGGCCTGACGCTGCTGAGCGGCCGCCTGCTGTTGCGCCCGCATCTGCTGGTCGCGAGCGGCCTGCTGCGCCTGCTGTTGAGCCCTTTGCTGCTGTGCCGCCTGTTGCGCCTGGCGCTGCTGGGCCGCCGCTTGCTGCTGCGCCCGCATTTGCTGGTCGCGAGCCGCCTGCTGCGCCTGTTGCTGGGCTCGCTGCTGCTGGGCCGCCTGCTGCGCGCGCTGTTGCTGCTCGCGAGCAGCTTGAGCCGCCTGCTGGGCCCGCTGCTGCTGGGCCGGGTCGATCGCTCCAGGTCCGCGCGGCGGCGTGGATGGCGCGGCCGCAGCGCTGCCCTTGCCATTGTCGGCAAGCCCAGGCTGATGCGGTTGCGGTAGCGGCTGAGCATTCTGCGGCGAAGGCTGAGCCGACCGCGCGGCCGAGGCGGGACCATTCGCCCCCGCAGGCGGAGTACCCGGCGCGGCCAAAGACGGCTTCGCTCCCGGCGCCGACGGCGCGGCATGGCCCTTCTCGCCAGTGGCGAGCCCGGGCTGGTTCGGCTGCGGCATAACCGGCTGAGCCTGGCCCGGGGCGGACGTGGGTGCGGACGTGCCTTGCAGCGCATTCGGCTGTGTGCGCCGGCTGGCGGCGCGGAGGGCTGCGGCGGCCGGTAGCGCCGCGACCGCAGCGGCGACGGCGGCAGCTGCGATGCCCGGATGGCTCGCCGACAGCGCCGGCTGGCCGGGCGCCGGCTGAGGGACATCCGGCAGCCCGGCCGCGGCAGGCGAGAGCTGCTGGCCGGCTGGATTGGTGACGATCACCGTCTGGCGGCTCTGGTCGATCGCCACGGTGTTGTGGATGTTGACGCTGACGACGTTCGGCGGCGGCGGCGCGACATAGCTCGGGCGTTCGACCCAGGTCGGGACGGGATGGTAAACCGGCACCGGCAGCACATAGGCTTCGACCGGCGGCGGAGGTGGCGGCAGCTCGACGAAATAGGCCGGCCGCGGCGGCAGGTAGATCACGGGCACCGGCGGCGGCGGCGGCAATTCGTAGACCGGGTCGGCCAGATAGACCACCGGCCGCTCGATATAGACGACCTCTTCGGGTGGTGGCGGCGGCACGTCATAGCTCAGCATCGCGAAGGCGGCCGGCGGCTCCAATTCGGCGGCAAGATGCGCCAGCCGGCGGCGGGCGTCATAGGCATGCGGGCCGCGCGGATAGCGGCGCAGGTAGGACCAGTAGCCCTCGCGCGTGTCGGCGAGCGCGCTCTCGCGCCAGGTCGTCGCCTCGCGCCGCGCCGCGACGATGGCGCGTACGCGCCGGGCCAGCGGGTCGTCCGGATAGGCGGCGAGGAAGTCCTGGTAACCCCGCATCGAGTCGCGGGCGACGGCGGCGAGATAGGCCTGGCGGGGGTCGAATTCGCGGATCGGCCGCGAGCGCAGCTCGGAGAAACGCTCGGCCTGCGCCGGCGCACCCTGGGCACGCTCGAAGAACAGGAACGGCGCCTCGACGCGCGAGACGTGCCAGGTGAGCTCGGCCCCCTGGGTCAGCCCGTCCACCCGCAGGCGCACGCGCTCGAACAGGTCGTCGAGCTTGAGCCCGCCCTCCTTGATCATCTCCGACAGAGCCGTGGCATAGGCGCCATAGCCCTCCCTGGCCTCGGGCGCGATCGTACCGGGGGCGGCGTTGAAGGCGAGCAGCATCCCGGCATCGGGCTGGGCCAGGGCAAGGCCGCCTGCCAGCGGCTGCCCGCTACCGGCGAAGCCGTTCTGGCGGGCCGCGTCGAGCACGACGATCCGCGCCTTCAGCTGCAGCCCGGCGAGCGGCCTGACCAGGTCGCTCAGGCGGATCGCCTCGAGCGGCACGTCGCTGTCGCGGGCGATGCGGGCATCGACCGGAACGAGGTAGTTCTCGCCCTCGAATTGCAGCCCGTATCCGGCGAAGTAGACGAACGCCACGGTGTCGGGGCCGGACGCGCTGGCCTTGTCGATGAATTCGCGCAGCGAGGCGCGGAAGGTCGCCATGTCCAGGTCGCGCGCGCCGACGACGTCGAAGCCCGCCGCCTGCAAGGTCTGCGCGACCAGGCCGGCATCATTGGCCGGGCTCGCCAGGGCGCCGGCCTGATAGGCGCCGTTGCCGATGACGAGCGCGATCCGCTTCTCCAGCGGCTGCGCCTGTGCATGCGTGAGGCCGATGGCGACAAACAGCGTCGCAAGGACCAGTCGGAGAAGCTGAAGTCCGGGCATCCCACCCTCCTGCAACGGCTCGTTCGATTCCCGGGGAGGGTCGGCCCGAAGCGATGAACCCGGCTTGAACCGAATGGGGCGAGACCGAGGCAGGGCTATTTCGGCACGGGCTGGCCGACCGTCGCCGTCGCCTCGGGCTCATCCTGCTTCCGCCGCGGCGACAAGCCCTCCGCCTCGCTGCGGGTGATCGTCTCGACGATGTCGCCGGCGAGCTTCTCCAGGAGTTCGCGCTCGCGCGATTCGAGGGCACGGGCGTCGGCGTCGAGAATGCAGAGCGCCCCCAGCACATGGCCGCCGGCCGAGCGCAGCGGTGCCCCGGCATAGAAGCGCAGGCCCCAGGCCTTGGCGACGGGATTGTCGGTGAAGCGCGCATCACGTTCGGTATCGTCGACGACCAGCGTCTCGCCGCCGGCCACGACATAGTCGCAGATCGCCGCCCGGCGCGGCAGGATCGGCCGGCCGGCCTCGTCCCGGCCGAAACCCGACAGTTCCTTGCTGCGGCCGATGATGATCTCCTGCTCGGCATCGATCGCCGAGATCATTGCGACATCGACGTCGAAAGCCTCGGCGGCACGCTTGGCGATCGCATCGAGATCGTCGCGCAGTCCCTGATCGAGGAAACCGGTGCCATGCAGCGCCGCCACACGCTCGGCATCGTCCGCCGGCGGATCCGCGCCGACAGGCTCGCTTGCCACATCCGGCAGCAGGCGCTGCACCCGGCCGACGACCTCCTTGATCGAGGTCGCGACCTCGTCGGCGCCGATCGCCCTGCCCGCATCGCTCGCAAGCACCTCGGGCGGGACAGTCCAGAGCACGACGACGATCTTGAGGTCCGGCCAGCGCTGCCGCAAGCGCCGGCAGAATTGCCGGGCGGCATTGTCCGGCTCGCCACTGAAATAAGTGAGGCAGACGATCGGAACCGCGTCCAGCTCCAGCCTGGCGACCGAGCTCATCGTGACATGAGCGATCCTGCGCGCCTGCGCCTGGATGCCCTCGAGGCCGAGCGCATGGGCCAGCATCTGGGCGGCGATCGCATCGATCTCCCATTTGCCGCCGATGCAGACCACTTTCGCCGGCGCATCTGCCCCGACCGCCGCCGGATGCTCCTCGCGCAACTCCTCCAGCAGCGCGTCCATGCCCTCGGCGACGCGCAGCCGGTGCGCCGCGGTCGCCTGACGGCCATAATCGTCGCTGGCGAGGCGCAGCACCGCGATGCCGACCGCATCGTAGAAGGGCACGACCGAGAGCGTGTCGATCTCGCCCTCGGAGATCTCGATCGCCTCCTCGACGTCACCGGCGAGCAGGCGCTGATAGATCCGTGTCGCCGGGCTCAGTGCCGGCACCGAGCCGAGCAGCGTGTCGAGGAATTGCAGTTGCGGCAGGGTCTTGCCGAGAACCAGCAGGCAGACCGTCAGCGGCGTCGACAGGATCAGCCCGACCGGCCCCCAGAGCGCCGTCCAGAACGTCGCCGCCGCGATCAGCGAAATCGCCGAGAGACCGGTACTGGTGCCATAGAGCATCGGCTCGACGATGTTGTTGCTGACGAGTTCGAGCCCTGCGATCAGCGCCAGCGTCCACAGCACCATGTGCCAGCCGGGATCGACCGCGAGGGCGAGCGCCAGCGGGAAGATGGCGGAGACCAGTGCTCCGACATAGGGCACGAAGCGCAGGACGGCTGCGACGACGCCCCAGAGCAGCGCGCCGGGCACGCCGATCAGCCATAGGCCGAGCGACAGGGGGATGGCGAAGGTCGTGTTCACGACGAGCTGCATCAGGAGATAGCGGCTGATCCGCCGGCCGGCATCCTCGATCGCATCGGTCGAGCGGTGCAGATTGCCGCCGAGGATGCGCAGCAGCCGGTCGCGCAAATCGGCCCGGTCGAGCAGCGCGAGAACGACGAAGACGAAGACGATGCCGGCCGTCGCCAGTGGCTCTAGCGCGCGGCCGAGCCAGACCAGCGCGACCTGCAATTGCGTACCCGGCGCCGGCACCACCTCGACCCGCTGCGCCTCGGTGCCTTGCACCGCCTCAACCTCCTTCTGCAGGGACGCGATCGCGTTCAGCGCACTGTCGAGCATCCCCGGCGCCTTGAACTGCGCCTTGAGGTCGTTGAGCTTGCTGTGGATCGTCGATTGATAGGTCGGCAATTGCTCGCCGAGCGAGCGAAGCTGTGTACCCAGGATCAGGAAGAGCCCGGCGAGCATGATCAGCACGACCGTCATCACCGCCGCGATCGCAACTGCCTTGGGCAGGCCGCGGCGGCGCAGCCACATCACCGGGGGATTGAGCGCGAAGCCGATCAGGAAGGCGAAGGCGAGTGGGATCAGGATGTCCTGACCATAGTAGAGCGCCGCGATGATGACCGCCGCCGACACCAGCGTCGCCGCGACCCTGACGATGTCGCCGCCGCCCGCCTCACCGGTGCCGACGCCGCTCGCCTCCGGCTGGATCCTCGTTCGCTGGTCCGGCGCTGTCGAAGTCATGATCTGAGCCCCCCGGCCCGCAATGGATGGTCTTCAGAACGTCGCAGCGACCGCACTGTTCCGCCGCTGCCAGCGCCGCATTTGCGAACCGCAAGCCGCAGACGCTAAGAGGACTGGACGTTCAACCGTGGGTGTCGGCCATGACGCGGGAAGAGGCCGGAAACGGCGCATCGGACAAGGCGGGGATGATCTGCCGGGCGCTGCGCCGCGCCATCATCGAGCGCGCGCTCGAGCCCGGTGCGACCTTGCCGGAAGACGCGCTCGGCGAGCGCTTCGGCGTCAGCCGCACCATTGCGCGCCATGCGCTCGGCCAGCTCGCCGCCGAGGGCCTTGTCGAGCTGCGCCGCAACCGCACCGCGGTCGTCGCAACGCCGAGCTGGCAGGAGGCGCGCGACACCTTCGACATCCGCATCGAGCTTGAGCGTCTCGTCGTGCGCCAGCTCGCCGGGCGCCTGAGCAAGGGCCAGCTTGCCACCTTGCACGCCCATGTCGAGGCGGAAGACGCGGCGCGCGGCGGCCCCGATGCGGTCTCGATCCGGCTCGCGACCGAGTTCCACATCCTGCTGGCGCAGATGACGGACAGCCCGATCCTGGTCCGCTATGTCAGCGAGCTCGCCTATCGCTGCTGCCTGATCCTGTCGCTGTACAGCCGGCCGCATTCCTCGGAATGCGCGATCAACGAGCATCGCCTGCTGATCGACGCACTCGCGAGCGGCGACAGCGAGGCCGTGATGAAGCTGATGCACCACCATCTCGATTCGGTGGCGGAACGGGCGCTGGTGGCGCAGGCCGCGCCGCGCGGGCGCGACATCATGGCGATCCTCGCGCCCTATGCGGAAGCCCCGCAGCCATCGGCCAAGCCCCGTGGAAAGCGCTCGCTCAAGGCGGCGGAATAGCTGCGGGCGGGATCGACAGGCGGCTTGACCGCGACCGGTCCGCGGACTTGGCTAGAGCGGGATTGCCTCGTTCGGACAGGTCTTCGACATGACGTTGCGACTGAGCCGCTTCTCCACCCTCGTCTTCTGCATTCTGGTTGCGCTCGTTGCGGTCCCCCTCGCCTTCCGCGATCACTGGCTCTGGCTGCCCGGCCTGCTGGCGACGGCGCTCGCCCTGCTCGGCTTCTGGGACCTCGTCCAGAGCGAGCATGCGATCCGGCGCAACTATCCGGTGATCGGCCATATCCGCTGGTTCGCCGAGCTGGTCCGCCCCGAATTGCGCCAATACCTGTTCGAGGCGGACGAGGAGGCTGCACCGTTCTCGCGCTCGCAGCGCTCTTTAGTCTATCGCCGCGCCAAGAACCTCGCCGGCGATCATCCCTTCGGCACGCTGCTCGACGTCTACCGGGACGGCTATGAGTTCATCGGCCATTCGACCCGTCCGGCGCCGGTCTCCGATCCCGAGAGCTTCCGCATCACCATCGGCAACGACCAGTGCCGACAGCCCTACTCCGCCTCGGTCTTCAACATCTCGGCGATGAGCTTCGGCTCGCTCTCGGCCAATGCGATCCGGGCGCTCAACACCGGTGCGCGTCTCGGCCGTTTCAGCCACGACACCGGCGAGGGCAGCATCAGCCCCTATCACCGCGAGGGCGGCGGCGACATCGTCTGGGAGGTGGCCAGCGGCTATTTCGGCTGCCGTGACGACAAGGGCCGCTTCGATCCCGAGCGCTTCGCGAAACAGGCGACCGACGCCCAGGTCAAGATGATCGAGATCAAGCTGAGCCAGGGCGCCAAGCCCGGCCATGGCGGCATCCTGCCAGCGGCGAAGGTGACGCCCGAGATCGCCGCGACCCGCGGCGTCCCGGTCGGGCAGGACTGCATCTCGCCACCGAGCCACAGCGCCTTCTCGACACCGCTCGAGATGATGGCCTTCATTGCGCAACTACGCGAGCTCTCCGGCGGCAAGCCGGTCGGCTTCAAGCTCTGTCTCGGCCATCCCTGGGAGTTCATGGGCATGGTCAAGGCGATGCTGGAGAGCGGCATCGTGCCCGACTTCATCGTCGTCGACGGCGCCGAGGGCGGCACCGGCGCCGCCCCGGTCGAGTTCAGCGACCATATCGGGCTGCCGATGCGCGAGGGCCTGCTCTTCGTCCACAATGTGCTGGTCGGCGCCGGCTTGCGCGAGCGCGTGAAGATCGGCGTCGCCGGGCGCATCGTCAGCGCTTTCGACATTGCGAGCGTGCTCGCGATCGGCGCCGACTGGGCCAACGCCGCCCGCGGCTTCATGTTCGCGCTGGGCTGCGTCCAGTCGCTGTCCTGCAACACCAATCGCTGCCCGACCGGCGTCGCGACGCAGGACGCTGTCCGCCAGCGTGCGCTGGTCGTGCCGGACAAGGCGCAGCGCGTCCATCGCTTCCACGCCAACACGCTGCACGCGCTCGCCGACATGCTGGCAGCGGCCGGCCTCACCCATCCCGAGGAGCTCGGTCCGCACCATCTCGTGCGCCGCGTCAGCGCCACCGAGATCCGCCTCTTCTCCGATCTCCACGTCTTCCTGCAGCCGGGAGAATTGCTCACCGGGCTCTGCGAGCATGCCTTCTACCGCCGCAACTGGGACCTCGCCCGCGCCGAGAGCTTCGACAGATTGTCCTGAGCGCGTTCACGTCGCGGAAGGAAAAACATCGGCCTTGCAACGCAGGCGCGTAACAAGACCGTAGCCTTCCCCGCAGAAAGTGCACAGTATCGACGCGGGATAGGATTGCTTTCGCGACCGGCGACGGCGGCGAAGCGAGACGGCGAAAAGGAGCGGTCCATGTCTGAGCATTCGCGGATGGCGCGCGTGACGCGGATTTCATCGGCCTTGCCCCTTTCCGTCATGACACTTGCAGCTGCCCTCGCCATGGGAACGGGTACCCTCGCCCAGCAGCCTGCACCCGCCGCCATTCCGGTCGGCACCGTCACCGCCGAGAAGCGCGCGATCACCCAGACCGCCGACTTCGTCGGGCGGATCGAGGCGGTCAACCGCGTCGACATCCGCGCCCGCGTCACCGGCTTCCTCGATGATGTGCTGTTCAAGGACGGCGCGACCGTCGCCGAGGGGGCTCCGCTCTTCCGCATCGAGCGCAACCCCTTCGAGGCGGCGGTCGAGCAGGCGCAAGGGGCGCTCGAGAAGGCCCAGGGCGCCCTCCAGAACGCCAGCCTGCAGCGCCAGCGCGCCGAAGACCTCCTGCGCACCAATGCCGGCTCCGTCGCCATCCGCGACCAGCGCGTCGCCGAGGAGAAGGGCGCGCAGGGCGATGCGACCACCGCCGAGGCCAATCTGAAGACCGCGCAGATCAATCTCGGCTACACCGAGATCAAGGCGCCGATCGCCGGCCGCATCGGCCGCACCAAGGTGACCAAGGGCAATGTCGTCAGTCCCGATAGCGGCGTGCTGGCGCAGATCGTCAGCGACGACCCGATGTATGTCACCTTCCCGGTCAGCCAGCGCGAATTCCTGGCGTTGAAGACGAATCGCCTGCCGGCCGACGGTTCGGCCCCGCTTGTCAGCCTGAAGTTCTCCGACGACTCGACCTATGACCAGAAGGGCCGTGTCGACTTCGTCGACGTCTCCGTCGAACGCGCCACCGACACCGTGCTGGTGCGTGCTACCCTGCCCAATCCGGCGGGCAAGCTCCTCGACGGCACGCTGGTGCGCGTCGCCGTCCAGGCCGACAAGAGCGAGGAGAAGGTGCTGGTGCCGCAAGCGGCGCTGATCGCCGACCAGCAGGGTTCCTATGTCTTCGCCGTCGAGGACGGCAAGGCGGTGGTGAAGCGTATCAAGGCCGGCGCCGAGGTCGGCGCCTTTGTCGTCGTCGAGCAGGGGCTCGCCGGCAAAGAGCAGATCGTCATCCAGGGCCTGCAGAATCTCAGGCCCGGCGTGCCGGTTCTGGCTTCGCCCGTGACCCTGACGACCGGCCGGAGCTGACCTCATGCTGAGCTCCGTCTTCGTCGACCGGCCCCGGCTGGCGATCGTCATCGCGCTCGTCACCACCATCGCCGGGCTGCTCTCGCTCTTCGCGATCCCCGTCGCGCAGTATCCCGATATCGTGCCGCCGCAGATCTCGGTGCGAGCGACCTATCCCGGCGCCTCGGCCGCCGTGGTCGAGCAGACCGTGGCCCAACCGATCGAGGCCCAGATCGTCGGCACCGACAAGATGCTCTACATGAAGAGCGTCAGCGGCAATGACGGCAGCTATTCGCTGCAGGTCTCTTTCGAGCTCGGCACCAATCCCGACATCAACAACGTCAACGTCAACAACCGCGTCCAGCTCGCCTTGTCGAAACTGCCGCAGGAGGTCCAGCGCAGCGGCGTCGTCGTCAAGAAGCAGTCCTCCGCTCTGCTCGGCGTCATCGCCGTCTATGCGCCGAAGGGCAATTACGACACGCTCTTCGTCTCGAACTACGTCACCATCAACCTGCTCGACGCGATCAAGTCGACCGCCGGCGTCGGCGACGCCTCGCTGTTCGGCGCGCAGGACTACGCGATCCGCGCCTGGGTCCGCACCGACAGCCTGACCGGTCTCAACATCACAACCGGCGACATCATCGCCGCGATCCAGGCCCAGAACGCGCAGGCCGCGGTCGGCCGCATCGGCGCGCGGCCGATCTCCGACGACCAGCAGCTCCAGCTCAACATCCAGACCAAGGGCCGCCTGACCTCGCCCGAGGAGTTCGGCAAGATCGTGCTGCGCACCAATGCCGACGGCTCGGTGCTGCGGCTCTCGGACGTCGCCCGCCTCGAGCTCGGTGCCGCCAATCTCGACCGCGACACGCGCCTCAACGGCGGCTCCGCGGTTCTCGTCGGCGTCTACCAGGCGCCGGGCGCCAATGCCCTGACCGCGCTCGACTCCGTCAAGAAGACGATCGGCGACCTCGAGAAGTCTTTCCCCGACGGCCTCGCCTGGAAAGTCGTCTACGATCCGACCGCCTTCGTCACCGCGACGATCCACGAGGTCCAGAAGACCCTGATCGAGGCCTTCGTCCTCGTCGTCCTCGTCGTCTACCTGTTCCTGGGCAACCTCAGGGCGACGCTGATCCCGACCATCGCCGTGCCGGTCAGCCTGGTTGGCGCCTTCATCGTCCTCAACGCCATCGGCTACTCCGCCAATACCGTCTCGCTGCTCGCGGTCGTCCTCGCCATCGGCATCGTCGTCGACGACGCGATCGTCGTCATCGAGAACGTCGAGCGCGTGATGGAGGAGCATCCGGAACTCTCGCCGGCCGAGGCGACCAAACGCGCCATGGGCGAGATCGTCGCCCCGATCATCGCGATCACGCTGGTGCTGCTCTCGGTCTTCGTGCCGGTCGCCTTCATCCCCGGTATTTCCGGCGAACTCTTCCGCCAGTTCGCCGTCACCGTCGCGGTCGCGATGGTGCTGTCGGCGATCAACGCACTGACCCTGTCGCCGGCGCTCTGCGCCGTCCTGCTCAGGCCGCATCACGGGCCGCGGCGCGGGCCGATCGGCCATGTCATGCGCGGCATCGACTGGACCCGCGATCGCTATGGCGAGGGCGTGGCGCGCCTGGTCCGCATCTCCTTCATCAGCCTGGCCCTGACCGCCGTCTTCGGCGCCGGCATCTATGCGATGGGGCGGGTCACGCCGACCGGCTTCCTGCCGGAGGACGACCAGGGTGCCTTCTTCGTCGTGGCGCAATTGCCAGACGGCGCCTCGATCGGCCGGACCTCGGCGCTTGCCGCCGAGGTCGAGGGCATCCTCAAGACCGAGAAGGCGATCGCGGACTATTCCACGGTCATCGGCCTCAACTTCATCGACAACTATTCGCAGCCCAATGCCGGCTTCTTCGTGGTGACGCTGAAGCCGTTCGACCAGCGCACCAGCCCGGAGGACTCGGCCCCGGCCATCATCGCCCGCCTCGCCCAGAAGTTCCGCGCCGTGCGCGACGGCAACGTCGTCCCGGTCGCACCGCCGCCGATCATCGGCCTCGGCAGCGGCGGCGGCTTCAGCTACGTGCTGATGGACATGGGCTCGTCCGATCCCAAGGCGCTCGGCCGGGCCCTGCGCGGCCTCACCGTCGCAGCCAACCAGGACCCGCAATTGCGGCGGGTGTTCTCCACCTTCTCGGATTCGGCGCCGTCGATCTATCTCGACATCGACCGCGACAAGATTCAGATCCTCGGCGTCGCGCTCAGCGATGTCTTCCAGGCGCTGCAGGCCTCGCTCGGCGGCTACTATGTCAACGACATGAATCTGTTCGGCCGCACCTGGCAGGTCCAGGTCCAGGCCGAGGGCACCGACCGCGCCTCGGTCAACGACATCTACCGCATCAATGTCCGCAGCAAATCCGGCGACATGATCCCGCTGCGCTCCTTCGTCGAGGCCAAGGTCGTGGTCGGGCCGCAGGCGCTGATCCGCTACAACAACCGCCTGGCGGTGACGCTGCAGGGCTCGCCCGCCCCCGGGGTCTCCTCCGGCCAGGCCCTGAAGGCGATGGAGGCGGTCGCCGCCGGGACGCTTTCGACCGGCTATCGCGGCGAATGGACCGACGTCTCGTTCCAGGAAAAGCGGGCCGAGGGGCAGACGGGGATGATCCTCGCCTTCGCCCTGCTCTTCGCCTATCTCTTCCTGGTCGCGCTCTACGAGAGCTGGACCATCCCCGTGCCTGTCCTGCTCTCGGTCGCGGTCGGCGTGCTCGGCGCCTTCGTCGCGATCGTCCTGGCCAAGCTGACGCTCGATCTCTACGCCCAGATCGGCATCGTCGTGCTGATCGGCCTCGCCGCCAAGAACGGCATCCTGATCGTCGAGTTCGCCAAGGAATTGCGCGAGAAGGGCCACCCCTTGTTGCACGCGGCGACCGAGGGCGCGCGCCTGCGCTTCCGCCCGGTGATGATGACCTCCTTCGCCTTCATCCTCGGCCTGCTGCCGCTGGTGATCGCCGAAGGCCCCTCGAAGCTTGCCAGGCGCGACGTCGGCACGCCGGTCTTCGGCGGCATGCTGGCGGCCTCCTTCGTCGGCATCTTCGTGATCCCGGCGCTCTACGTGGTCTTCCAGGGTCTGCGCGAGCGCCTGCGGCCATCGACCCGCCCCAAGCAGGAGCAGGCTTGAGACCGGCTTGCGGGAGAGAAGCGCGGCTCCCGCAAATCCCGCATTGCCGAAGCAGCAGGGATCGGCTATCCAGCCTGCACGGTTAGCGCCCGTAGCTCAGCTGGATAGAGCGTTGCCCTCCGAAGGCAAAGGTCACACGTTCGAATCGTGTCGGGCGCGCCATTTAACCACTTCAAAAGATTATCGTTTCTCGGCCGACTTCGCTGGCAGTCAAAATCAACGGGGATCGAAATAGCCACCGAGTAGCCACGACATGTGATGTGGCAATCTCAACAGCGTGCACCCCCACATTTGCTGCGTAGGTCCTTGCCGGCATGCCGACGCGATTTCAAAGCGACTTGGGTGCAGTCTGGCACCTCCGATCTGCTGTACGGAATGCCGGTTATCGCCGGATTCCTCGCTCTCAAAGTCCCGCAGGCTCGCAACCTCGCTGAGCCGAAGAGGCCAGGGAGGGCCGCTCAAGCCAAGGCGGCCAAGGGCGCGGCCTGACCCTGATTGCGGTGTTGGACCGAGATCAGCGCGCTTCCCTCTGATTTAGATAATTAAGCCCTTGGAGGCCCTAGCGCAGCAGGCCCCAGAGGGGGCTTAAACCGATCGCGTTTAGGCCACCACAGGGGCCTGGCCCAGAACCCAACAGAGGCCTATCTTTCTAATTTTCGCCGTTCTCGCGAGTCTATCTGGCACGTCCTATAACCTCTTCCAAAAGGAGATCAGCTAGTTCGCTCCTTCCTGTTTCGCGCAGCCGTTGCTGAAGGAAATCTGCAGCTCCCAAGAGCCCGATCCTTCCCAGCACGTCTGTGAGCTGGATAATAAGGTCGCGAGCATCATCATGGCTCGCGCTTGCGATGCGTAGCGCGGTTTCTTCCAGCCATTGCTCGTTGTGAAAACCCTGACTTCCCATAGACCGTCGGGGAGCGCGAGCGCTTTGGATTCGACGCCCATCGCGCAAAGCGCGCTGAATAAGCTCGGCGCGGGTGACTTCGCCAGGCTCTAGCTTACATTCAAGCGAGCTGCCGTCGGCAGCGATGACCTTCAGTTCCATGCCACTGCCATACTTGGCTGCAGTCTGAATCATTTTCTCGCCGGACCGTGCGAAGTCGTTTGGTGCTGCCGTGGGCGGCACGGAAGGGTTGCCCTTCAGAAAGTCGCGCAGCGATTTACCGAGGCTCAATACGGCGCTCGCTCCTTTGGCGATCTCGACTGCGTCCTTCGCATAAGGCGCGGCCAAGGCAGCCATCGCAGCCAAGTCGGCCAGCGTTATCGCCATAGAGCCGGTCTGAAGCTTGGCAATCACCAGTTCTCTGCCGGGAAACTTCGCTCGATAGTCGCGGCCAAGCACCAGCAAAAGGTCGCCCAGGTCACGGGTTTGAAACGGTCGCTTGTTCGAAAAGTGTATGACTAGCTCAGAAGCAAATCATGGAGCTTCTAAAGAAAACACTTACTGGCGACAATGCGATTTCGAGCCAAACTCGAAAGGATTGGGCGCCCAAAATCAGATCTATTTATGAACGTGAAGCGGGATCCGATTGGCCAAATCACCCATCGTCATTAGCCCACCTGAAGGTTTCGTTTAGGAGATTCTTTTTATCGAATAGCATAGAAAAGCAGATGGCAGAGATATGCGCACGACGCTTAATTGGTCTCTTCAGAGAACGCTGGACATTAGAAGATCCTGGACAATTTACCGATAAAATTGAACCAGAAAGTACTGAGCTTTGATTAGATAATGATGATTTGTGCGTGATAACTGAGGCAATCGATAGCGATGACTAACGTCTGGTGCGTCCGCGCTGAATTTGGCCGCTTCGCGCGCGCTTTCGTCGATGGCGGCTTCGTCGCCATCGGCTGGCTTGAGAAGCAGGACCTTTCGGGATGCGCAACGCGAGATGATTTGCAGGCGCTCTATCGTGCAGCCTATCCGCAGGACACCAGCAGCATCGTTGTGGGCCAACAGGTCGGACAGATCGCCCGCTTTCTGCTTGAGATCGCGCCGGGCGATATCGTCATCACGCCGGACGCGAACACCGAACTGCTGCATCACGGCGTTGTTCAGCCAGGCTACACGTTCAAGCCAGGTGATCCCTCCTGCCCCTATCCGCATCGGCACGGGGTGACATGGGCGAAAGAACCGATGTTGCGTTTCGGCCTTTCCGTGCCTTTACAGAATACGATGCGATCATCGCTGACCGTTTTCAGCGTTTCGCAGGTGGACGAGGTGCTTCGCCTCGTCGGGCGCGGGGCGGAAATACCCGTTCCGAAGGGAACGCCCTACGATCCCTATGCCGCTGTCCTCGAACAGGTGTTACGGCTGGATGACAAGGAGTTCGAAATTCTCGTCAGCCACCTGTTGACCGCGCTTGGCTTCGAAGGTTCCGAGGTCACCGGCAAGACGGGCGATGGCGGCGTCGATGCCACCGGCGAACTTAATGTGGCCAACCTCGCCAAGGTGAAGGTTTTCGTTCAGGCGAAACGCTACAAGCTTGGCTCGAAGATCGCGTCCTCAACCGTCCGCCAGCTGCGACAGGCGATCCCGTTCGGCGGACAGGGAGCGTTCATTACCACGGCCGATTTCCAGCGTCAGGCCTTCGACGTGGCGCTCGAGAACGGCTTCCCCAGGATCGGGTTGATCAATGGTCGACAGCTTGTCGATCTGCTGGTCGAGCATTGGGATGACATCCCAACTGAGTTCAAGGATCGCCTCTCACTGAAGCGCGGGCTAGTGCTGGCATGAGTGGAGGCTTCGCGGAGGAGACCGTCGAACTCGCCGGCATCGAGACGCTACGGCATCTGGGCTGGATGTATCTCCACGGCAGCGTCATCGCGCCGGATGGAGCCTCGCCTCAACGCGCATCCTATTCCGATGCGGTGCTGCTGAAGCGGCTCGAAATGGTTGTCGAAAGGATCAACCCCAGCCTGTCGGAGGTCGCACGGTCCGAGGCGATCAGGCAAGTCCTAATCGCCGAGAGCGCCAACCTCATTGAAGAGAACCGCCGCATTCATCGCCTGATTACGGATGGCGTAGATGTGGAGTATCGCGGCGACAATGGCCGCGTTCAGGGCGCGAAAGTCTGGCTGATCAATTTCGATGACGTGGCCGCCAATGACTGGCTGGTCGTCAACCAGTTCACACTGATCGAGGGGCGCCACAACCGGCGACCGGACATTGTGCTGTTCGTCAATGGCCTGCCACTGGCCGTCCTTGAACTCAAGAACCCTGGCGACGAGAACGCAACGCTGAAGGCTGCGTTCAATCAGATCGACACCTACAAGCGCCAGTTACCCTCTCTGTTTCGCACCAATGCGGTGCTCGCAACTTCCGACGGCATCAAGGCCCGGATCGGATCGCTGACCGCGCCTGAAGAGCGCTACATGCCGTGGCGCACAATCAACGGGCAGGACTACGCGCCGCCCGGCACGCCCGAACTCGACACGCTGCTATGCGGTGTGTTCGAGCGCGAAAACTTCCTAAAACTGGTGCGGGATTTCACCGCCTTTGGCGACAAGGGCGAAGGCCCGTTCAAGACCATCGCCGGGTACCACCAGTTCCACGGCGCACAGAAGGCGCTGGCTGAATCCATCGATGCTGTCAGCCCGGACGGTGACCGCAAGATCGGCGTGATCTGGCATACGCAAGGCTCGGGTAAGAGCTATCTGATGGCGTTCTTCGCCGGGCTCGCTGTGCGTTCAACTGCGCTCCAGAACCCGACGCTCGTCATACTCACAGACCGCAATGATCTGGACGACCAGTTGTTCGCGACCTTCAGCCTCTGCCGCGATCTGATCCGGCAAAAGCCCGAACAGGCGGACAGCCGGGAGGAACTGAAGCGCCTTCTTGATCGCTCGGCGGGTGGCGTGATCTTCACGACGGTTCAGAAATTTTCACCGATCGGTGGCGAGGAGAGCTTTCCGCTACTGACCGATCGGCGGAACGTGATCGTCATTGCTGATGAAGCGCACCGGACACAATACGGGCTTGATGCGCGGCTCGACACGAAGACCGGCTTTCGCCGTTACGGCTATGCTCATTACATCCGCCAGGCGATGCCCAACGCCTCATTCATCGGCTTCACCGGGACACCCGTCGAAGGGCAGGACCGGAATACGCCCGCGATTTTCGGCGACTACATCGATGTCTACGATATCTCGCGCGCTGTGGAAGATGGCGCAACAGTCCCGATCTACTACGAAAGTCGCTTGGCGCGGATCGAACTGAACGAGGACGAGAAGCCGAAAGTCGATGCCGAGATTGAAGCGCTCATCGAGGATGAGACGCTCACCGAGGCTGAAAAGTTCAAGGCGAAATGGGCAACAGTCGAAGCCCTGGTTGGGGCCAAGAAGCGCCTCAAGCAGGTTGCGACTGATCTGGTCCAGCATCTCGAAGCGCGGCTGGCATCTTTGGACGGCAAGGCGATGGCGGTTTGCATGAGCCGCCGTATCTGCGTCGAGCTCTACAACGAGATTGTCGCTCTTCGCCCAGAGTGGCATTCGGACGATGACGATAAGGGCACCATCAAGATCGTGATGACCGGTGCGGCGTCCGATCCTCCGCCTTGGCAGGCGCATATCGGAAACAAGCGACGGCGTGACGCTCTCGCAAAGCGAGCCCGCAACCCGGCTGACCCGCTGAAGCTCGTCATCGTCCGGGATATGTGGCTCACGGGGTTTGATGCGCCCTGCATGAACACGATGTATGTCGACAAGCCGATGAGAGGCCATGGCCTGATGCAGGCAATCGCCCGCGTAAACCGCGTCTTCAAGGACAAGCCGGGCGGGTTGATTGTTGACTACATCGGTATCCTTCAGAACCTGAAAAAGGCGCTGGCGGATTACAGCCCTTCAGATCAGGACAAGACCGGCATTGATGAAGAAAAGGCCGTTGCGGCGCTGACGGAAGCCTTTGAGCGGGTCAGGTCGATATTCTATGGCCATGATTATGCCGCCGGCCTGACAGGCGCTCCTAAACAGCGATTGCACGCACTGGCGGGCGCGATCGACTGGGTTTTGCGCTGGCAGGAACAAGAAGCGGGCAAGGCTGCAAATCAAGAGGACAAGAAGCGGGCGCATCGTGCCTTTCAGGACATGGCGCTTGAGCTATCCAGGGCCTATGCGCTTGCATCAGCAAGCGACCTTGCAAAGGCGATCCGGGATGAGGTCGGCTTTTTCCAAACCGTCCGCGCTGCTATCGGGAAGTCTACGGCGACAGGTGGTCTAGGTGAGGCAGACCGGGCCTTTGCGGTTCAGCAGCTTATTGATCGTGCGGTCGCTTCCTCTGAGATCATCGATATCCTCCGGGCTGCGGGCATTGAGTCCCCGGACATCTCGATTCTGTCAGACGTTTTTCTTGCCGAAATTCGCGGTCTGAAGCGGAAGAACCTCGCGCTCGACGCGCTTCAGAAGCTCTTGAATGGTGAGATTAGAAGCCGCGCGAAGACGAACTTCGTTGAGAGCCGGACCTTCTCCCGAAGGCTGGAAGATGCTGTTGCCCGGTATCACGCCAACGCCATATCCGCCGTCGAGATGATCAATGAGCTCATCGCGCTGGCGAAGGACCTTCAGGAAGCCAGGCGGCGCGGCGAAGAGCAGGGACTTTCACAAGAGGAAGTCGCGTTCTACGACGCGCTGGCGCAGAACGAGAGTGCCATTCAGGCGCTTGGTAACGCTACACTCCGTTTAATCGCTCACGAACTGCTGGAGCAGCTAAAGGCCAACGCGACCGTTGATTGGCACAAGCGAGAGAGCGCGAGAGCCCGAATGCGGGTGCTTGTAAAGCGCATTCTAAAGAAATTTGGATATCCGCCGGATCTCTCCGACGAGGCCGTCAGGACAGTCTTGGAGCAAGCCGAGACGCTCCTGCGTCACATGAACTGAGCGCGCTTGCGGTTTCGTAGAGCGGATTTCGAACGGATTGAATGGTGAGGGGATTCCCAAGACCGCTCAAAATCAGCTCATCATATATATATATATATACCACTGGGTGTCACCGAATGACGGATGATGAAGTTTCAGACCTGCTCAACAAGCTTGGAGCTCGACGGTTGGCGGGTTTTCAGCGTGGGGAGTCCGGCTTCGAACTTCCAAAAGACGCGCCGACAGGTATCGAGAATGATATCTGCGCGCTGCTCTGGCACGTCGGATCAAGGTCTTCTCATGACGATTTGCTCGCTGCTGGCGCGACGCCAGAGCAAATCGCCAAGGCCATGACAACTCAGAAAGTGACTCTTGGCATCATCGAGCCTTCCGATTTGGTCCCGATCCCGCGTGATCTTGCGGTGGCATTGGACACGGATCTGAGGGCTGCACTCCTAGAAGAGCCCGAGCATTCCTTGCGCCGTGTGGACGAGAAGGTCGTTGACTGGATTACGGAACACAGGGTTGAAATTTATTTCAACGAAGGTCAGCATCGCGGGCGGCCGCATGTCGCTGTGATCCTACCAGACGGCAAGGTGTCCATCAGCCTTGAGAGTACGCCGAAGTTGCTGACACCGCACGGTTATCGTGGTGAAGCCAGTGCGCTCAAAGTGGTTAAGAAGTATCGCAGGCGCCTACGGAAGCTTTGGGACAAAACTCGGCCCGACGACCAGAAATTGCCGCCGCCTAAAATTTCAACAGAAACACGACTCAAAGCGCAGAAGCAGAAGCGAAAGCATTGACGCCGTCCTTATATCTCTTGATCTCGGCATGTCCGACTTTTTATCGTGATGATAAATGTCCTGTCTGGCCTCCCTGCTCTATCTTTTTATTGGCTACGAGGTTCTAAGGAGGATCAATGTCAGATAGTGCTACCCCCATGTAACGAACGCGAGCCGGTCAGGTGCGGGCTTCCAAACTTGGCGCAGCGCGCTGCTGGAGGATGCCGTTCGAGACAGCACGTTTGGCGGTATCCAGACCAACAATTCGTTTTCCGCGCACAAGGCCACATCAGAAGCGGTGTACTCGGCCCCAGAGTTGCCCTCGACCTCGATCATATGGGTGAAGCTTGCCCTTGCCGCGCCGGTTGATCCCATGATGCCGAGTAGATCGTGCGCAATCGTCGGAACACAACGCAAGGAGCCATTACGGTTTAAGGGTGATCACATTCGCCCTCTCCCGGGGCGCGCTGTTGATCGCCGCTGATAGTGTGCTGCCAACAGCGTTGGCAGCCCGCCGCAGCGGATCGGCGTCGAAGTGGCTGTAGCGGTTCGTCGTCTTAACGTCGGCGTGCCCAAGGAGACGGCCGACAATGGTCAGCCCCATCCCGGCCGCAGCGCCATGGCTGGCGTAGGTGTGGCGCAAATCGCGGATGCGGACGCCAGGCAAATCCGCCTCACGCGTCACCAGAGCCCATGGCCGTTTCAGGTCGCTCCGCGCCTTTTTCGGGTTTTCTCCCGCAATGACATGATCGCAGCCTTCGATGCGCGACACGCCCATCAAGATTTCAAGAGCTGGCGCAGCCAGTACGATCGTCTTCGCCCCCGTCTTCGAATCCGGCAGATGCAGCAATCCGCGTTCCGGATCAACGTGTTGCCATTTGAGGTCAAGAATTTCGCGGAGCCTGCAACCGGTGAGGACTAGGAGCCGGATTGCAGCGGCGGCATGCGGCCCGATTGTCGAACGGCGATCCTCTGCGTTCTTTGGCAGATGCTTCGCGCCCGGCTCTTGAGGTTTCGTTTGCCACGCTATCCCGACTGTCTCCGCCTCGCGCAATGCTGCGCCAAGACGCTCGAGTTCCGCAGTTGAGAGGAACCGCGCGCCCTGATTGTCGGCATATTTCGCGACGCCGTGCGTCGGATTGTCGGAACGCATGGCTGAAGATGCCACCGAGGAGGCGGACGGTTCGTGTCGCGGTACCTTTGCCGCCGGTGACGATGGCCCGTCCGTGCCGCTTCGTCTTGACGTCCACGGCAGTCTTGCCATTGGCGACATCGCGTAGGAACCGCTCGATGTCAGCCCGGCTGACGTCACGCACCAGCTTCTTGCCCAAGAGCGGCTTGATGTGACGCAGGATCCGGCCGCGATCCGAAATCAGCGTCGACACTTTCTTGGGCGCCCCGCGCTTGCTGATGATGTTCCCCTGTTCGGCTTCCGTTAGATAAAGATCGCAAAGATCCGCGACCGTCTTAGCCGCTTTCGCTTCCACCTTGAGGGCGGCGGGGTCCTGGCCGGCATGAACCTTGGCGAGGATGTCCTTCGCGATGGCCCTTGCTTCCTCCGGCGTCAGCGCACCGGCCTTGCCAAGCGCCATGCGCCGTTTCGAGATGGCCCGTCCGCCGGCGCCTGGCCGATATTCGACGATCCACGTCATGACGCCGGACGGCATCACCTTCAGGCCATATCCCTTTAGATCGGCGTCGTACCAGAAGCTGGTCGTGCTGCCTGGCTTAATGCCGTCGAGCGCGCGCTTCGTCAGCTTGATCGTCGGCATGTTCGAGCGCCCCTCGCGTTTCTGGTAGCCACCGGGTAGCCACGGGAGAGACATTGCGGGAAACGACCGGCTATCTCAAGAAGTCACACACTCATGTTTTCAATTGCTTACAATACCCGAAAACCAACCCTCCGCGCCGGGGAATAACCGGCCATTGCCCTCCGAAGGCAAAGGTCACACGTTCGAATCGTGTCGGGCGCGCCAATAAATCAGCAGATCAGCGCGTTCGACGCCCACGCATGTAACCGCCGGGTAAGCGCTCGGCGGGTTTTCGCGCTTCGGCTCACGAGTGTCACGTCGGAGTCGCGCCAGGAGCGGACTCTGTGCCATCGCCGCGGAAGCGGACATCGGGCGAGGCGTCGAGGCGCGCTAGACCACCGGAAGGCTGGCTAGCGACGAGAGCGTGAACCCGCCCCATTCAAGACTGCAAAGCCTACTTCGCACTGGCTTGCGCAATATGAGCTGCCGTAGCTACTCCGGAGTGTCATCCGTCGAGGAAGGCAAAGGTTGAGCCGGAGACGTCAGGAGAAGCTGATCGCCGTCCAGCCTGAACAGAACGGATGTGGTCGTCGGCTGCCGATCTAAGCGAGGCGGGTGCGGGCAAGATCGGCGATCTCAGGCGCGCCGAGGAACGCCATCGTCCTCCTCAGCTCTGCAGCCAGGATATCGAGGATGTGGCTGGCCCCATCGGCCCCGCCGATGGCGAGGCCGAACAGCGGTGCGCGGCCGACGAGGACGCCTCGCGCTCCCAATGCGAGGAAGCGCGCAATGTCGGCGCCGCGGCGGACGCCACTATCCGCCAGGATCTCGATGCGCCCGCCGACCGCAGCGGCGACGGCGGGCAGCACTTCGGTCGGCCCCGGCGCACAATCGAGATTGCGGGCGCCATGGTTCGACACGACGATGGCATCGCAGCCGTGCGAAACCGCTTCCAGCGCGTCGTCGACGCGCAGGATGCCCTTGAGCACGAGCTTGCCGCGCCAATGCCGCCGCAGCAGCTTCACGTCCTCCCAGGTCACATCCGCCGCCAGCCCGACCTCGTCTGACAATGCAGCCCGGCCGAGCTTCGTGCGAAATTCCTCGGGGTAATGCGCATAGGTCGGCACGCCGCCCGTCGCCAGCGCACGCAGCATCACGCCCGCGGCCCAGCGCGGATGCAGGGCGACATCGACGCCCGCCCGCCAGGACGCCTTGAGCGGAATGCCGAAACCGTTGCGGGTGTTGTACTCCCGGTTCGGACCGACGACCGTGTCGACCGTGAGCACCAGCGTCTCGGCCCCCGCGGCCCAAGCGCGCTCGATCAGCCCGAGCATGCGCTGCCGGTTCTTCCAGACATAGAGCTGGAACCAGAGCCGGGCGCCGGACTCCGCCGCGATGCGCTCGATCGCGGTGATCGACTGCGTCGAGACGCAAAAGGGGATGCCGGCTCGCGCGGCCGCTTTTGCGAGCGCGATCTCGCCGTCATGCCAGGCGAGGCCGGCCACCGCCGTGGGCGCGACGACCAATGGTAGCGGCAGGCCATGGCCGAGGATCTCGGTCTCCATCGACGGCCTCGACACGTCGACCAGCACCTTCGGGGCCAGCCGGATGGCGTCGAGCTGGCTGCGGTTCGCCGCGATCGCGACCTCGTCCTCGCTGCCACGGTCGATATACTCGAACAAGCCGCGCGGCAGTCGGCGCCCGGCGGCGCGGCGGGCATCGGCGACGCTCAGGATGTGGCCGAAGGCAGGCTTGGTGGTCATCGCGGCAGCAGGGTTCCGATGCCGCGCTCGCGGGCACGGCCGACGACGAGACTGGCAAGGGCGAGATCGGCCAGCGCGAAACCGCGGAAGCAGAAGAAGGAGCGTGCGCCGTGTGCCGTCGGATGGGCCGCGTCGGCAAGCTCGACGAGGTCGTGGCCGAAGGTCACGGTCGTCACCGGATTGCCGTCGACGTCATAGGGCGCCTTCGACTGTGCCAGGCTGTCGGTCGCCAGCACGTCGAAAGCGGGCAGGCTCTCCGGAATCCAGCTGCGCCCGATGTCGACGGCCACAGCGCAGGCGTTGGGCTGCATCAGACGCGCATTGAGGAAGGGCTCCAGGCCGGGCGCGCCCGGCACCATCGAGATGACGATGTCGCTGCGGCCGAGCAGGGTGTCCGCATCCGCCACGATCTCGCTGGTCAGGCCGCGGTCGGAGGCGGCCTGCGCAAAGCGTTCTGCCGACGACCGGCTGCGGCTCAGCGCCAGGGCCGTGGTCAGGCCTGGATAGAGATCGAGGAAGGCGGACAGATGGGCATAGGCCTGCAGCCCGCAGCCGACGAAACCGATGGTCGCGGGGGCGCGCGGTGCCAGGCGTGCGGCGCCGGCAGCCGAGAGTGCAGCGGTCCGCACGAGCGTGATCTCATCGCCGTCGAGGACGGCAAGAGGCGCGCCGGTCTCATAGTCGCTGACGCAGATCAGGGCGTTGATGCCCGGAACCGGGCTGTCCGGAGCGACCGGAGCCATCGAGACCCATTTCAGGGTCGCAACGCCATCCGACAGCGAGGCTGCGGTCATCGCCTGAAAGCCGTGTCCGGGGCCGAGCATGAGGGAGCTTTTCGGCAAGCTGCTGTTCATGCCGGCTGCATGGTCACGGAAGGCCTGGAGCACGGCCTCGCGCGCCTGGCCGGGATCGATGGCGAGCGCCTTCACATCGCTGCGCGAGAGATAGAGCAAGTGCTCGCTCATCGGGCGAATCTCCGTGCGGAATAGGGAGCGGGATCGAAGGGCGGTTCATGCCCGTCGATCAGCGCCGCCACAAGCCTCGCCGTCGCCGGAGCCTGGGTCAGTCCGGTATGAGCGTGGCCGAAGGCATGCACGATGTCGCTCGAAGCCGAGGCCGGGCCGATGCAGGGCAGGCCGTCGGGCGTCGAGGGGCGGTTGCCCATCCAGCGGTCGATCTCGACGGCAGCGAAGCGCTCCGCCTGCCCTGGAAACATCTTGCGGGCATAGCCGAGCAGAATCTCGGCCCGGCGCCAGTCGGGAGAGGCGGCAGGGTCGGCGAGCTCGACCTGCCCGGCAAGGCGCAATCCCTGTGGCGTCGAGACCACGCCCATCTGCCCGTCCGACGGCATCAGGCCGGCGCCGAGCTCGACGCCGGGATCGGGGATGACGACATGGTAGCCGCGCTCGGAGATCAGCGGCACGCGATCGCCGGCAAGCCGCGCCAGAGCGCCCGAGCCGATACCGGCGGCGATGACGGCACGGTCGCAGGCGACGGTGCCCCCGTCGGTGACGACAGCCCGCAATCGCCCGCCGGCACTATCGAAGCCGAGCGCGGGGGCGACGATGCGCTCCGCGCCGCGCTCGACCAGCAGGCGCGCCAGCGCCGCGCAATAGGCGCCGGGATCGCTGATCTGGCCGGCATCGTCGAGCCGAGCGCCGAAGCGATAGGCCGGCGACAGCTCCGGCTGCAGGCGGCGCAGCGCGGGCTCCTCGATCTCGCTGAAGCGGATGCCGAAGTCCCGGCGCATCGACCAGACGCGGCTCTCCGCGGCGAAGGCGTTCCGGTCCGGATAGACATAGATCAGCCCTTCCTGCCGAACGAGGTGGCCGACACCGGCTTCGGCGGCGTAACTCTGATGGGCGCTCACCGTGTCCCGGCACAGCGGGTAACGCTGGCGTGCGCAGACCTCGATGAGCGGCCAATTGCGGCCAGCCGCGAGGAATTGCGCGAGCCAGCCGGCGAGCCCCGGCAGATCGCGCCAGCGCACCGTGAAAGGCCTAGTTCGGTCAAAGAGAAAGCCAGGCACCTTGCGCCATAGGCCCGGCAGCGAGATCGGCATGATCGCCGCTGGATTGATCCAGGTCGCATTGCCATAGGATGCCGCCTGCCGGCCGCCGGGCTCGCCCGGCTCGATCAGCAGGACATGATGGCCGGAACGCTGGATCTCCAGAGCCGTACAGAGGCCGACGATGCCGGCGCCGATGACGGCGACGGTCAGGGGCGCGGATGCCGGCATCGGCCCGGTTCAGCCGCGATTGTGGAAATGACTGAGGAAGGCCCTGGTCGCTTCCTGCTTCGGCTCGCCGATCACCTCGCGCGCCGGCCCCTCCTCGACGATGACGCCGTCGCGCATGAAGACGACGCGGTCGGCGACCTCGCGGGCGAAGCCGATCTCATGGGTGACGATGATCATGGTCATGCCCTCGGCGGCGAGATCGCGCATCACGCCGAGCACCTCGCCGACGAGCTCCGGGTCGAGCGCCGAGGTCGCCTCGTCGAAGAGCATGACCTCCGGCTCCATGGCGAGCGCGCGCGCGATCGCGACGCGCTGCTTCTGGCCGCCCGAGAGCTTGTTGGGGAAGACATCGACCTTGTCGCTGAGCCCGACCTTGGCGAGCAGCTTGCGCGCGAGCTCCTCGGCCTGCGGCTTCGGCATCGCCTTCACCGAGACCGGCCCCTCCATGACGTTCTGGACCACGGTCATGTGCGGGAAGAGGTTGAAGTGCTGGAACACCATCCCGGTGTTGGAGCGGAAGCGCGCCTGCTCGCGCACCGCCGGCAGCTTCGAGCCGTCGCCGAAGGCGAAGCTGTCCTTGCCGATCCGGACGGCGCCGCCCTCGGGCATGACGAGCAGGTTGAGGCAGCGCAGCAGGGTCGACTTGCCGGAGCCGGACGGGCCGATCAGGGCCACGACCTGGCCCGATTCGACCTTGAGGTTGATGTCGCGCAGCACCGTCAGCGAGCCGAAGCTCTTGCGCAGGCCCGAGACCTCGATCTTGTAGCTCATCGCCATCGCCTCAATTGCTCTGGGCGAGCCGCTTTTCGGCCCGTTTGACGATCGCCGTCAGCGGCAGCAGCACGACGACGTAGATCGCGGCGATCACCGTATAGACCTCGAGGGCGCGATAGGTGTCCATCGCCGCCACCTGCCCCTGATAGAGCAGGTCCGGTACCGCCAGCACCGAGACGAGCGAGGTGTTCTTGAACTGGATGATCGACTGGTTCATCAGCGGCGGGATCATTCGCTTGATCGCCTGGGGCAGCACGATGCGGCGCATCACGCGCGCCGGCGTCATGCCCAGCGCCAGCCCGGCCTCCGACTGGCCGGGCTCGATCGAGACGATGCCGCCCCGGATGATCTCGGCGTAGAACGACCCGCCATAGAGGGTCAGCGTGACGACCGAGGCGGTCACCGCGTCGAGCTTGATGCCGGTCATGATCGGCAGCGCGTAGTAGAACCACAGCAGCAGCACAAGCAGCGGGGTGAGCCGGAACATCTCGATATACGCCCAGGACAGCCAGCGCAGTGTCGGCGAGCGCGAAAGCTGGGCGATGCCGGCGATGAGACCCGCGACCAGCCCAAGCACCACCACCGCGATGGTGATGCCGATCGTCACGGCGGTGCCGGTCAGGAAGATCCAGCGATAGCTCCAGACGATGTCGAAATTCCAAGTGTAGTCCATGCCCACCCCGTTGGCATGCGGCTCGCGGCCCCGCGCGCGAGGCCGTCTGCGGGAATGCGGATCAAATGGCGTCCCGCACCGGGCGCGGGACGCCGAGAAAAGCTTAGAGCGTGATGCCGGGCGGCAGGTCCTCGGCCGTGACGCCGACCTGGTCGAGGCTGGTGATCACGGCCTCACGCACCAGCCCGAGGCCGCGGGCATAGACGATCCAGGTGTTGACGAAATCGCGCCAGGTCTTGTCCGTCTCGCGGCGGAAGGCGGCGTTCGAGGTCGAGCCGAAGAAGGGTTGCGGCACGATCACCTTGCCGAGCGCCGGATCGGCCTTCACCGCGCGCACGCCGCCCATCCAGAAGATGCACTGGGCGTCGACGCGGCCACTGCGCAGCGCCAGCATGGCCTCGTTGATGGTCTTGAAGCGCGTGATCTGCGCCTTGGGGCAGAGCTTGCTGGCGATCTGGTCATGCGCCGAGCCGACGTCCACCGAGATCTTCACCTCGGGCTTGTTCATGTCGGCCCAGCTCTTCGGCTCGAAGCCGGACTTGGCGATCACCACCAGGGCGCTGTCGTAGACGGTGGTGGAGAAATCGACCGCCATGGCGCGCTTCGGCGTCGGGTTGAGGCCGAACATGATGTCGATCTTGTCGGCCTGCAGATCGAGCACGGCATTGCCCCAGGTCGTCTCGACGAGCTCGAGCTCGACCTCCATGTCGGCGGCGAGGGCGGCGCCGATGGTGTAGAAATGGCCACCCCATTTGCCGCTGGCCGGGTCCTTGACGAACCAGGGCGCTGAGGAGGTGACGGCGCCGAGGCGCAGCTTCTTGTTGGCGACGACGCGGTCGAACGTGTTCTTGGCCGCGGCCTGCGCTTCCGCCCGGCTGGCGTTCAATGTGAGAGCGGTGGCGGCAACAGCGCCGGCGCCGATGAGCCCTGCCAAATCCCTGCGCGTCGTCATGGTCTTTCTCCCTTTGTCATGAGGTGCAACCTCGTCTTGTCGGTGAGCAGGCCCCGCTTCCCCGGCGGGCTTTCGTGAGCTGCAGCCCCTCACCGAGGGCTGCAGCGCAATCTCGTCGTACTCAGGCCGTCTTCGGCGCCAGGAGGACGCCCGGATTCATCAGGTTCTGCGGATCGAACAGCGCCTTGACCTTGCCCATCAGCTCGTAGCGCAGCGGATCGGCGAGGCGCTCCAACTCCTCCGTCAGCTTGCGGCCGACGCCGTGCTCGGCGCTGAAGGTGCCGCCGAAACGGGCGGCGACGTCGTGGATCGCGCGTTCGACCTCGAGGGCGAAGGCATCCTCGTCCGGCAGCGAGGCCCAGAAATCGCGCTGGAACATCAGGATCACGTGCACATTGCCGTCGCCGAGATGGCAGACGACCTGCGTCACCGCCTGCGGATAGCGCTCGGCCGCGACAACGTCGGCCGCAGCGATGAAGGGCGCGACGTCCGACGAACGCACGGCCACGTCGAGGACGATGCCGATGCCTTCCTTCTTGTTGGCCTCGGAGACCGAATGCCGGATGTGCCAGAACTCCGACGCCTGCTGCTCGGAGGTGGCGACGACGGCATCGAGAGCCTGGCCGCTCTCCAGCGCTGCGCCGACGACCTCTTCGAGAATCCCAGGCAGTGCCGTGGTCGCGTCCTCGCTGCCGAGCTCGATCAGGACCGACCAGGCCGGAATCTCCGGGAATGGAAAGCGCGCCCGTTCGGCATGCCGGCGCACCAGCTCGAACTGCGAGGCCGAGACCAGCTCGAAGGCCTGGATGTATGAGCCTGCCCGATCCTGCAGGGCTGCCAGCAGGGCGACTGCCGCAGCGGGATCGGCGACACTGACCCAGGCATGGGCCGTGTTCGGCGTCTGCGGGTGCAGCTTCAGCGCTGCGCCTGTGATGATGCCGATGGTCCCTTCCGCGCCGATGAAGAGATGGCGCAGCATGTAGCCGGTATTGTCCTTGCGCAGCCCGGCGAGGTCCGCGAGCACCCGCCCGTCGGGCAGCACCACTTCGAGCCCGGCGACCAGATCGCGCATCGGGCCATAGCGGACGACGCCGGTGCCGCCGGCATTGGTCGAGATCAGCCCGCCGATCTGGGCGCTGCCCTCGCTGCCGAGATGCAGCGGGAACTGCCGCCCGGCCTCGATCGCGGCATTATGGAGATCGCCGAGCACGACGCCGGCGTCGACCGTCGCGATCCCCCCTGCCCGGTCGATGGTGCGAATGCGGTTCATGCGGCGCAGCGACAGAACGATCCCGGGCTTGTCCTCCCGGTCGCTCTCGGGCACGGCACCGAAGCACAGCCCGGTATTGCCGCCGACCGGAAAGACCGGCTGCCCCTCCGCCGCGCAGAGCGCGACGACGGCGGAAACCTCCTGCGTCGAAGCCGGCTGGACCACCGCAAGTGCCCGGCCGCGCCGACGCTGGCGCCAATCGGTGATCCACGGCTCCATCTCAGCCGGATCGGTGATCAGCCCCTTCTCGCCGACGATGCTGCGAAGCGTCTCGATCACGGCCCGGTCTCCGCTCAGGCGAGGCTGATGGCTTTCGCCTGCTCGGCAGCGACCCTGAGCTTGGCCATCGTCTCGGCGCTCGGTCCCAGCAGCGGCAGCCTGACGCCGCCGACGGGCATGCCGGCGAGCGCCATGTACTCCTTCAGCGGCCCGGGATTGGTCTCGACATAGATCGAGTCGACGACGGGATCGATCTTGTCCTGCAGCTTCAGCGCCTCCTTGAGCTTGCCCTGGCGGGCGAGCTCGAAGATCTCGATCCAGATCTTCGGATAGATCGTGGCCGAGGCGAGCACGCCACCGCGGGCGCCGAGCGCGACATGGGTGGCGAAGAGCGGCTCCTCGCCCGACAGGACCGCGATCTTGTCGCCGGCATATTTCACCGTGCGGATGAAGTCCGGCATGTCGTAGGACGAATACTTCATGCCGATGATCGAGCCATCCTCGGCCATCGCCTGAACAGTGTCGGCGAAGGCCGAGACCGTGGTGCGGCGCGGGATCTGGTAGAGCATCACCGGCAGGTCGAGCGCATCGCGATAGCGTCGGAAATAGGCGCGCATGCCGTCCTGCGTCCCCGGCGCGTAATAGGGCGTCACGGTCATGACGGCGGCGGCGCCGGCCGCGGCGAAGTCACGCCCGGCCTCCAGCGCGTCCTCGAAACCGGTCGAGAGCACGCCCGGAATGACCGGCTTGCCGTCGGCGGCCTCGACGCAGGCAGCGACGATGTTGCGGCGCTCGGTCCGGGAGAAGGCCGGGTACTCGCCGGTGCCGCCGATCGGCACGATACCTGCGGCGCCGGAGCGGAGCTGGAAGCGGACGAGGTCCTGCAGGCCCTTGATGTCGACGGCGCCGTCCGCCGCAAGCGGCGTGACGATCGCGGTGTAGAGGCCGCTCAGCTTGTCCTGGGTCAGTGTCATCGAAGCATCCCTGCCGCGATGCGCCGTTTCGCGCATCGTCTCCCGCCAATCGCGCTCGGTCCTTTGCCGGCGTGTCCTTGGAATGAAGCGTGTTTCACGAATCCACTGTTGTCAACACAAAGGTACAAAAAATGTCGTATAAGAAATTTCGCGCAGGAAGATACCGCCTCTCCCTTTTCATCCCTGCCGCGCATGACTATGACAGAGCAAGGACACCCCAGACCCTTGGTGGAGAGAAGTCGCATGCCGGAGATCTCATTGGCGGAGCGGGGGGATACGCCTGAAGCGCCGGAGGCCCAGCGCAATGGCGACGAGGCTCGCGGGGTCGATATCGGCGCGCGCCTGCTCAAGCTGCGCAAGAGCCGCCGCCTGACGCTTCAGGACGTCAGCGCCATGACCGGCGTGTCGGCCTCGGCCTTCTCCAAGATCGAGCGCAACGAGCTGTCGCCGACGATCTCGACGATCCAGCGCATCGCGCACGGGCTGGAGGTCGAGCTGGTGACGCTGCTCTCGGCAGAAGAGGACGTCGCACCGGTGAGCTTTGCCGGGCGCCGCAGCATCAGCCGGGCCGGCAGCGGCAGCAAGCACACCACCGGAACCTGCAACAACGTGCTGCTCTGCGCCGATCTCAAGAGCAAGCGCGCGACCCCGATCCTGACGACGGTGACGGCGCGCTCGCCCGACGAATACGCGGCGTGGGCGAAATCCGAGGCGGAGATCTTCGTGACGGTGCTGGAAGGCACGCTCGTCGTGCACAGCCGGCTCTATGAGCCGCTCGAGCTGAACAAGGGCGACTCGGTCTATTACGACGCGACCACCGAGCACACCTGGACGTCGAAGGGCCCGACGAACGCCGTAGTTCTCTGGGTTCTCGTCGACCTCTGAGAGGCCCATCGCGGCTGCAGCGACAGCAGCACTCGCCTTCGCGCCAGCGTCATCGCAAGTGCATTACGCGCTCGTCAGGCTGTCGCGAGCTCCCACAGGATGGCCCAGCTTCGATCCAGCCTCAGCGCCTAGGCCGCAAAGGCTATCCCATCTTCCGCGGCCCAGCCCACGCTGACCAGATCCCCTGCCTTATGACGCTGGGTCGCTCCCGTCTTCACGTTCATGGTCTGCTTGTCCGGCAGCTCAATTGTCAGCCTGATCTGATCCCCGAGATAAATGCTTTCGATGATGGTTCCGACGAACCAACCGATCTCGCCGACCGCATGGTCGCCAGCCGCGGCTAGGGCGATCTTCTCGGGCCGGATCGCCAACACGGCCGGCTGTCCTTCTCCCGCATCGCCGAGCCGCGCCCGGACTGCGCCGATGCCCGGCAGCTCGACCTCTGCCTGATCGCCGATCCGCCTCGTGAGACGCCCGCGCAGCAGATTGTTGTCGCCCACGAAATTCGCGACGAATGCGTTGGCTGGCGTATCGTACAGCGCCTTCGGCGCCGCCAACTGCTCAACCGCCCCGCCGTTGAAAACGGCGATGCGGTCAGACATCGTCAGAGCTTCCTGCTGATCATGGGTGACGTAGATCATCGTCACGCCGATGCGCTGATGGAGGTTTTTGATCTCCATCTGCATGCCTTCGCGCAGTTGGCGATCCAGAGCGCCGAGCGGCTCATCCATCAGCACGATAGCGGGTTCGTAGACGAGCGCGCGCGCCAGGGCCACACGCTGTTGCTGGCCGCCCGAGAGTTCCGCGGGCTTGCGGTCAATCACGCCCGGCAGCTGTACCATCTCGAGGGCACGGCGGACGCGTGTGGCAATCGCCTGTCGGTCTAGCCGCCGGGCCTGGAGCGGAAAGGCGATGTTTTCGCCAACGCTCATATGCGGAAACAGGGCATAGTTCTGAAAGACCATGCCGATCTCGCGGCGATGCGGCGGCAGGCTGGAGAACACCTTGTTCTCGAGATAGATCTCGCCGCTGGTCGGCACCTCGAAGCCGGCGAGCATCATCAGGGATGTGGTCTTGCCCGAGCCGGAAGGACCGAGCAGCGTCAGAAACTCACCGCGCTCCACGCAGAGATTGAGATCGCGGACGACCTGCGAATGTCCGTCGTAAGTCTTGCAGATCGCGAAGCTGGCAGCAGGCGCCGCCATCGCGACTGTCGATGCGGTGCTCGACGGTCGCGTCCGCAACGCCTATGCGCTGGTGCGTCCGGCGGGTCACCATGCCAAACAGGATGTCGCGCGCGGTTACTGCATCTTCAACAATGTCGCGATCGCGGCCCGGCATGCCGTCATGGTCCGCGGCCTCTCCCGCGTCGCGATCGTCGACTGGGATGTGCATTGGGGCGACGGGCTCCAGGCCGTTTTCTGGGACGACCCGCAGGTCCTGGCGATTTCGCTGCATCAGGACGAGTTGCTGAACAGTCCCGGAGGGACCGTCGCGGAGGTCGGCGGGACCGGTGCTGTCGGCACGACGCTGAACGTGCCGCTGCCGCCGGGCTGCGGGCACGGCGCCTATATGGAGGCATTCGAGCAGGTCGTGGTTCCGGCCCTGCGGCGATATGAGCCTGACCTGATCATCGTGGCGTCCGGGCTCGATGCCCTCGCCAATGACAGCTATGGCCGTATGAACCTGCACTCGGACAGTTATCGCGCCCTCACGCAGATGCTGATTACGGCCGCCAACCTGCTTTGCTCAGACCGCCTGGTCCTGTGCCACGAGGGCGGCTACAGCGCGCTCGCCGTGCCCTTCGCCGGCCTTGCGATCATGGAGGCGCTCTCCGGCCTCAGCAGCACGGTCCGTGACCCGTTCCTCGCCAATCTGCGGCGCCAGTCGGCGCAACGGCTGATAGCACACCAGCGGGAGGCCGTCGCGGCCGCTGCGCGGAACATCCCGCTCGTACCCCCCCGCGGAGATAGTGCGGGTTGACGCGCCGCGGGGGCGCGAGCCTGAATCGGAACCAGAACATTCGATCATAAGACAATCCGGAGGAAACGATGCTCATCGGCGTACCCAAGGAAATCAAGGTTCACGAATATCGCGTCGGGCTCACTCCGGAAGCCGTCCGGGAATATGTCGCGGCCGGCCACGACGTGCTGGTGGAAGCCGGAGCAGGCAACGGCATCGCCGCGCCGGATGCGGCCTATGAAGCGGCAGGTGCGCGCCTCGCTGCCGACGCCGCCCAGATCTTCGCCAATGCCGAGATGGTCATCAAGGTCAAGGAACCGCAGCCCGCGGAGTGGGAGCAACTGCGCGCAGGCCAGATTCTCTTCACCTATCTGCATCTCGCGCCGGACCCGGCTCAGACCAAGGGCCTGATCGCATCGGGCGTCACCGCCATCGCCTACGAGACGGTCACGGATCGCTTCGGCGGATTGCCGCTGCTGGCGCCGATGAGCGAAGTTGCCGGGCGGCTCGCAGTCGAGGCCGCGGGCGTCGCCCTCAAGCGCCACTCCGGGGGGCGCGGCATGCTGATCGGCGGTGTTCCGGGCGTGCCGCCGGCGCGGATCGTGGTGATCGGCGGAGGCGTCGTCGGCACCCACGCCGCCCGTATGGCGGCCGGGCTCGGCGCCGATGTGGTCGTGATCGATCGCTCGCTGCCGCGCCTGCGACAGCTGGACGAATTGTTCGAGGGCCGCGTGCGCACGCGTTTTTCAACACTTCACGCGATCGAGGAGGAAGTCGTCGCAGCCGATGTCGTGATCGGCGCGGTGCTAATCCCGGGAGCGGCAGCGCCGCGGCTCGTCAGTCGCTCGCAGCTGTCGCGGATGAAGCGCGGTGCGGTTCTCGTCGACGTCGCGATCGACCAGGGCGGCTGCTTCGAGACGTCGCGGGCGACGACCCATGCCGATCCGACCTATGAGATCGACGGCGTCATCCACTATTGCGTCGCCAACATGCCTGGCTCGGTGCCGCTGACCTCGAGCTACGCGCTGAACAACGCCACCTTGCCGTACGGGCTCGAGCTCGCAAAACACGGCCTGGACGCCCTCCGGAAGGATCCACATCTCGCTGCGGGCCTCAACGTGTACCGCGGCCAAATCACAAACGCAGCCGTGGCGGCAAGTCTGGGGCTGCCCAACCTGCCGGCGTTGGAAGCTCTGAAGCTCGGCTGACCTAGACGGCAATGCTTCCGCCCTGATCGATCCAGCCCCGCATGAGACGGGGCTGGAGAAAAAAGGCCATGTCGACCGCCGCAGCATGGCGCGCGCCGCCAAGATCAACCGCCTCAGGTCTCCGTGGCACAGGCCCGGGGTCGCGGTGTGGCCAAGATGCCCTCCGTCACGGCTGCAACCGCTCCGGCGGCAGCGTCCGGGAGCGTTCGGTCGGGCACTGCATATGCAGTTCGACACCCACAAGAGCATCCGCGGCCTTCTCGCCCCGCGCAGGGCCAGGTTCCAAGGGCAGCAAAAAGCAGACCCTCGGCAATATCTGCGACCTTGGCAGTAGATCGGCCTGTGCTAGCCTAGATTTAGAGCGGAATGAAAAATCCGCCATCGGCTCCGCCGTTGGAAACCTTCGGCGCGGCCGGCCACGCAGGGAGGTGAATGCGATGCGGAAGGCACTGATGGCCGCCGTTGCGGCGTGCGCTTTGATTGCGGCTGGAAGCACCGGCCAGGCTCAGGAAAAACTCAAGATCGGCGTGCTGGCGACGCTTTCGGGCGCGCTGACCTCGGGCGGCGAGGACGGCGTGCGCGGCGCCCAGATCGCGCTGAAGCAGCGCGGCGGCAAGATTGCCGGCCGCGAGGTCGAGTTCATCATCGCCGCGACCGACGCCAGCCCGGATTCGGCGCTGCGGGCGGCGCGCAAGCTGGTCGAGCAGGACAAGGTCCAGCTCATCCTCGGCCCGCTCTCGGGGTCCGAGGGCATCGCGATGCGCGATTACTCGAAGACAGTGCCAAACGTCACCGTCGTCGACGCCTCTTCGGGCGCGCTCGAGACGACTTATGTCAACCCGTCGCCGAACTATTTCCGCTTCAACAGCAACGGCGCGATGTGGATGGCCGGCCTCGGCGAGTATGTCTTCAAGGACAAGGGCTACAAGAAACTCGCGGTGATCGGCGAGGACTACTCCTTCCCCTATACGCAGGTCTTCGGCTTCGCCCTCGGCTACTGCAAGGCCGGCGGCCAGATCGTCCAGCGTCAATGGGTGCCGCTCGGAACCAAGGATTTCGGCTCGGTCATCGCTAATATCCCCGATGACGTCGACGCCGTCTTCCTCGGCCTCGGTGGCGGCGACTCCGTCAACTTCCTCAACCAGTACGGCCAGACCGGCGGCAAGGCGAAGTTCGTCGGCGGCTCGATCATGGTCGACCAGACCGTGCTCTCCTCCCGCGGTGCGGCCAAGAAGCTCCTCGTCGGCACGCCCTCCTCGGGTGGCGTCGCCGATGCCTGGGACGACCCGAAATGGAAGGCCTGGGTCAAGGCCTATCAGGACGCATTCCCGGCGGACAAGCGCTTCGCCAGCCCCTCGCTGTTCGCGACCAACTACTACAACGCCTTCAGCGGCATGGCGACTGGCCTGGAAAAGGTCAATGCCGACCTGTCCGACGGCGGCGCCAAGTTCCGGGCGGAACTGGCCAAGGTCGAGCTCGATGCTCCCAACGGGCCGATCAAGCTCGACGACGACCGGCAGGCGATCGCGACGACCTTCATCACCGAGGTCGTAGAGGCGCCGAACGGCGAACTGACCAACAAGTTCGTCCGCACCGTCCCGAATGTCTCGAAGACGATGGGCCTGTCTGCGGAAGCCTTCAAGGCCGTGGGGCTGCCGTCCCGGACCAATCCGGAATGCAAGCCCTAGTCGTCTCGATCGACTGACTCCCTGGAAAGGGCGCTGCAGCGATTGCGCCCTTTCCAGCCTGCCGTCCCGCTCCGGTCAATGACGTCGCGCGCATCCTGGGTGCGGCGTTGGGCGAAGGCTCACCTGATGAGGCAGCCTTGGGCTCACCGGGCCTTGCTACGCGAGGAGCCATGAGTCGCGCAGTCGCGGTCTGCCACGGTCCGTTCGGACGGGTGTCGATCTACGACCTCGATCGCCCAATGGTGGTGCATGCCCATCGCGAGGCTCACCTGATCTTCTTCCTCGACGGGTCGCGCGGCCTCGTGACCGTCAATGACCGCACGGTCCGGGTCGATCCCTTCATGGGCGTTGCGGTCAATCCCTGGGAACCGCATAATTTCCAGCCGGAACAGCCAGGCGCCTTCGGCCTGTTCCTCGTCATCTATCTCAAGCCGGAATGGCTGGCGGCGCAGGCCATGCCGTCGGCCGGTTCGCTGGTCTTCCCGTCATCCGAGTTGGTCGTGACCCGCGAGCTCGCCGCTTGGCGCGATCAGGCGGTCGAGATGCTGCTGTCGCAGCATCGCGAGCTCAACCTCGCCCCGGTGCTGATGGCGCTGGCGCAGGCTTCCAGCGAGCCCATCGGACCCGAGCTCGTCTCTTCGCTGCTACACGACGCCTCGGCAGGTGCCCTCGATCGGCGGGTGCTGCGCGCCTGCCGTTTGCTGGAGCAGCATACCTCGTCCGAAGGCGCGCTCGCCCAGATCGCGCGCGAGGCCGGGCTATCGCGGGCCCATTTCTTCAAGCTCTTTCGGCAACAGGTCGGCGTCACCCCGACGGTCTTCGCCAATACCGCCCGAATCGACGCGGCACTCGAGAGGATCGTGCTGTCGAGCGACCCGGTGACCAGCATCAGCCACCGCCTTGGCTTTTCCGGCCAGAGCGTGTTCACCCGCTTCTTCACCGCTCATGTCGGCATGGCGCCGCGCGACTATCGCCGGGTGCTGCGCACCGTCGGCATCCCGCAAGCGCAGGCGAGCCATGTCTGACTTCATCGGCCGCCGCCCGATCTGGTCGCTGGTGATCCTGATCGCGGTCGCCCTCCTCGCCTTCCTGATCTTCGCAGTCTGGACGCCGTGGATGGAGCTGACCTTCGGCAGAAAGCGCGTCTTCCTGAGCGCGCTGTTCAACGGCATCACGCTCGGCGGGCTCTACTTCCTCGTCGCCAGCGGCTTCACGCTGATCTTCGGCCTGATGCGCAACGTCAACCTCGCGCATGGCTCGCTTTATCTGTTCGGCGGTTATGTCGGCTACAGCATCGGAAACCTGACCGGCTCCTGGTTCGCCGCGCTGATCGGCGCCTTCGTGATCGTCGCCTTCGCCGGCATGCTGATGCAGGTGCTGCTCTTCCGCTGGATGGAGGGGCAGGATCTGCGCCAGACGCTGGTGACGATCGGCCTCTCCATCATCGTCGCCGACCTGCTGCTCTGGAACTATGGCGGCGACACTTTCCAGGTGACGACGCCCGACTGGCTCTCCGGGCCGATCCAGCTGCCCTTCGTCGTTGCGCTGCGCAGCAATGGCGAGGCGGTGATGATGATGTATCCGCTCGTCCGCATCGCCATCCTGATCGGCGCGATCATCCTCGGTGTCGCGATGTGGCTGGCGCTCAACCGCACGCGCATCGGCATGCTGGTCCGCGCCGGCGTCGATGACCGCGACATGCTCTCGGCGACCGGCGTGCGCGTGCAGCTCGTCTTCATCATGGTCTTCGCCTTCGGAGCCGGGCTCGCCGGTCTTGCCGGCGTCGTTGGCGGCACGTTCCAGTCGCTGCAGCCCGGCGAGGATACCAAGATCCTCTTGTCATCACTCGTCGTCGTCATCGTCGGCGGCATGGGCTCGATCCCTGGTGCGGCGATGGGCGCGCTGATCGTCGGCCTCGCCGAACAGTTCGGCTCGGTCTACATGCCGACCTATGCGGTGATGCTGACCTTCGTCATCATGGTCGTGGTGCTGGCGATCCGGCCGCAGGGCCTGGCGGCGGTGAGGCGCTGAGATGGCGCTCGCCGAACCCCGCCTCGCGATCGCAACTCCGCGCCCCCGCGAGGGGCTCGCCGAGGTGATCGCCCGGCAGGGTACGGCCTTCTGGATCGTCGCGGCGCTGCTCCTGGTGATGCCGCTGATCGCGAGCCCATTCTGGCTCGTCCAGATTCTCGCCTACGCGATGATCCTCGGCATGATCGCGCTCAGCCTGATGTTTCTGGCCGGCTATGGCGGCATCGTCAGCCTGATCCAGATGACCGTCGCGGCCTTCGCCGCCTATCTCGTCGCGATCCTCGGCGACAGCGCCATCACCCAGATCAGCCTGAAATGGCCGTGGTGGACGGCGGTGCCGGTCGCGATCCTGCTCGCCACTCTGTTCGGCACGCTGGGCGGCGCCCTCTCGGTCAGGACCGAGGGCATCTACACGATCATGATCACGCTCGCGATCGGCTCGGCCTTCTACTACCTGACGCTGCAGAACTACACGATTTTCAACGGCTTCAGCGGCTTCAACGGCGTCATGCCGCCGGTCTTCCTCGGCATCGACTGGGGCGGCACCGTGCCGTTCTATTACCTGACGCTCGGCTTCGCCGCCTTGGCCTATGCGGTGGTCGTCTATGTCTCACGCGCACCCTTCGGCCTTGCCCTGCAGGGCACGCGCGACAATCCTCGGCGCATGGCGGCGCTCGGCTTCGACGTCGTCGCCCATCGCATCGCGGCCTACGCCTTCGCCGCGGTGATCGCCGCCTTCGCCGGTGTGCTGCTGGTCTGGTACCAGCGCCAAGTCTCGCCGGGCACGGGCGGCGTCGGCCCGGTGGTCGACATGCTCATCATCGCGGTGGTCGGCGGCCTCAGCCGCCCGATCGGCCCCTTCATCGGCGCGCTGGTCTATGTGCTGCTGCGCACCTTCGCGCTCGATCTGCTCGACTGGGTCGGGCTGGAAGGCAAGCGCTATCAATTGCTGATCGGCTTCGGCTTCCTCGTCATCGTGCTGTTCTCGCCGGACGGGCTGATCGGCATCTGGCAGCGCCTGCGCGAGCGCTATCGCAAAAGCCGCGAGGCGCAGGACGCGCAGATGCGGACCGGCGGAGGCGCGCCATGAGCGCCGTGCCGAGCCAGGAACGATTGAGCAGTGCCGGCTCGGCCAATGCGCTGGAACTGCGTGGCGTCTCGCGCCTGTTCGGGGCGCTGGCGGCCCTGTCCGATGTCACGCTCTCGGTCCGCCCCGGCGAGCGGCGCGCCGTTCTAGGCTCGAACGGTGCCGGCAAGACCACGCTGTTCAACTGCGTCACCGGCGATTTTTCGCCTAGCTCCGGCGTCATCCGCTTCTTCGGCGAGGATGTGACGACCTTCCCGCCGCATGAGCGCATCCGCCGCGGCCTCAGGCGCACCTACCAGATCTCCTCGCTCTTCACCGGGCTGACGGTGATCGACAATGTCTACCTCGCCTGCCGCGGCGTCTCGCGGAACCGCTTCTCGCTGCGGCGGCCGCGCCGCGACGACACGCTCCAGCACGCCGCCGAGAGCCTGGTCGACGCCGTCCATCTCGGCGCGGTCAAGAACCGGCTGGTGGGAGAGCTCGCCTATGGCCAGCAGCGCCAGCTCGAGATCGCGCTCGCCCTGTCAGGAGCGCCGCGCTTCATCCTGTTCGACGAGCCGGCGGCGGGCCTGTCGCCGACCGAACGGGCCGACCTCGTCCAGATCCTGACCTCGCTGCCGGCCCATATCGGCTACATCATCATCGAGCACGACATGGACGTGGCGCTGCGCGTCGTCGAGAGCGTGACGATGATGCACAACGGCCGCATCTTCAAGGAAGGACGGCCGGACGAGATCGAATCCGATCCGGAGGTGCAGGAGCTCTATCTCGGGGGCGGCCATGGCTGAGCGCCTGAAAGCCCCGCCCGCTCCCGGCGTCCCGATCCTGCAGATCGCCGGCCTCAACGTCTTCTATGGCCGCTCGCATGCCGTCCAGGGCGTCGACCTCACGCTGCAGCACGGCGTCCTCTCCGTCGTCGGTCGCAACGGCATGGGCAAGACCACCATGTGCAAGGCGATCATGGGGCTGGTGCCGATCGCTTCGGGCTCGATCCGCTTCTTCGGCGAGGAGATCGCCGGCCGCTCGCCGGCCGAGGTGGCACGGCTCGGCATCGGCTATGTCCCGCAAGGCCGCCGGCTCTGGCGCTCGCTGACCGTCGACGAGCATTTGCGGCTGATGCAGCGCGGCAAGCGCGGCGCCTGGACTCCGGAGCGCATCTACGAGGTCTTCCCGCGCCTGGCCGAGCGCCGCAACAATGGCGGCGGCCAGCTCTCCGGCGGCGAGCAGCAGATGCTGGCGATCAGCCGGGCGCTGCTGCTCAATCCCCGCCTTCTTGTCATGGACGAGCCGACCGAGGGGCTGGCGCCGGTCATCGTCGCCCATGTCGAGGAGATGCTGGTCCGCCTCGCCGAGCAGGGCGACGTCGCGATCCTGGTGATCGAGCAGAACATCGGCGTCGCCACGCAGATGTCCGATCCGGTCGCGATCATGGTCAACGGCCGGATCAACCGCATCATCGCCTCGGCGACTTTGGCCGGCGACCGCGACCTGCAGCAACGCCTGCTCGGCGTCGGCCGCCACGGCCATGACGAGACCGATGCGGCGGCGGACGCGGCCCCGGCAGCCGGAACCTTGCGGCCTGCCGCTCCGGTGCCGGCAGGACCGACGCGCGTCTATATCTCGAACCCAGTCATCCCCAATCGCTGGTCGCAGCCCGCACCGGCGGCGCGGATCGAGGCGCAGGCTCGCACCATCTCGCGCCCGACCTTGGCGACGCGCGATGGCCAGCCGGTCGGGGCGATCCGGCCGCTCGCAGCGGCGGCAAGTAGCGAACCTTACGTCGTGATTGCCGGCACGCTCGATACCAAGGGCGAGGAGCTGCGCTTCATCCGCGACCTGATCCGGGCGGAAGGCTTGCGCACCCGTCTCGTCGACCTCTCGACCTCGGGCCGCAGCGCCGGCGGCGACGTCACACCGCAGGAGATCGCGCTCGCCTCGCCGAAAGGCTCGGCCGGCATTTCCTCCGGCGATCGCGGCACGGCGGTGGCGGCGATGACCGAGGCCTTCAAGGCCTGGCTGCCGCGCCAGCAGGGCCTGCTCGGCATCATCTCGGCCGGCGGCTCGGGCGCGACCGCGATGGTGACGCCGGCGATGCAGGCCCTGCCGGTCGGCCTGCCCAAGCTGATGATCTCGACCATGGCCTCCGGCGATGTCCGCGCCTATGTCGGCGCCACCGACATCGCCATGCTGCACGCCGTCACCGATGTGCAGGGCGTCAACCGCGTCTCCCGCCTCGTGCTCGGCAATGGCGCGCATGCCATCGCCGCCATGGCCAAGGCTCGTCTCGCCGAGCTGAAGCCTGAGCCTTCGCGCCGTCGCGAGGCCGAGAAGCCGCTGGTCGGGCTCACCATGTTCGGCGTCACCACGCCTTGCGTGCAGCAGGTCTCCAGGCTCCTCGCCGACGACTGGGAGCCGCTCGTCTTCCACGCCACCGGGACCGGCGGGCGCTCGATGGAGAAACTGGTCGAGTCCGGCCTGGTCGGCGCTGTGATCGACGTCTCCACCACCGAGATCTGCGACCTGCTGATGGGCGGCTTCCTGCCGGCGACGGAGGACCGCTTCGGCGCGATCATCCGCACCCGCATTCCCTATGTCGGCTCGGTCGGCGCGCTCGACATGGTCAACTTCTTCGCGCCCGAGACGGTGCCGGAGCGCTATCGCGGCCGCCTGCTCTATCCGCACAATCCGCAGATCACGCTGATGCGGACCACGGCGGAAGAGAATGCCCGGATGGGCCGCTGGATCGGCGAGCGGCTGAACCAGATGGAAGGGCCGGTCCGCTTCCTGATCCCCGAGCTCGGCGTCTCCGCCCTCGATGCGCCCGGCCAGGCCTTCCATGACCCAGCCGCCGATGCGGCGCTGTTCCAGGCGCTGGAGCAGACCGTGCGCACCGGCCCCAACCGGCAGCTGATCCGCCTGCCGCTCCACATCAACGATCCCGCCTTCGCTTCCGCTTTGGTGCAGCAGTTCCGCACGCTGCATGCCGGCCGGCGTCGCGAACGGGCGGGCGGAGGCAGGTCATGACGCGTTTCGACAAGAAGGCCCTGCTGAAGCGCTTCCGGGCGATGATCGCCAAAGGCGAGCCGATCGTCGGCGGCGGCGCCGGTACTGGCCTCTCCGCCAAGTGCGAAGAGGCCGGCGGGATCGACCTCATCGTGATCTACAATTCCGGCCGCTACCGCATGGCCGGGCGCGGCTCGCTCTCCGGTCTGATGCCCTATGGCGATGCCAACGCGATCGTCATGGAGATGGCGGCCGAGGTGCTACCGGTGGTGCAGAATACCCCGGTGATCGCCGGCGTCTGCGGCACCGACCCGTTCCGGCGCATGGACGTCTTCCTGGATGAGGTCCAGCGCATCGGCTTTTCCGGCGTACAGAACTTCCCCACGGTCGGGCTGATCGACGGCATCTTCCGGGCCAATCTCGAAGAGACCGGCATGGGCTACGGCCTCGAGGTCGAGATGATCGCGCTGGCGAACGCCAAGGGCCTGCTGACCACGCCTTACGTCTTCTGCGAGGACGATGCCCGCGCCATGGCCAAGGCCGGCGCCGACATCATCGTCTGCCATCTCGGATTGACCACCGGCGGCTCGATCGGCGCCGAGACGGCGCTCAAGCTGAAGGACTGCCCGGCGCTGGTCGAGAGCTGGGCCAAGGCTGCGCTCGCGGTGAAGAAGGACGCGATCATCCTCGTCCATGGCGGGCCGGTCGCCGAGCCTGCCGATGCCGACTTCATCATGAAGAACACAGTCAACTGCCACGGCTTCTACGGCGCGTCCTCGATGGAGCGCCTGCCGGTCGAGGTCGCGATCCGCGACCAGACGCGCGCCTTCAAGCAGATCAGCCGCTCGGCGGCGACAGGAAAGCTGGTGCGCAAGGCCGGCGGGAGTAAGAAGCCATGAGCGGCCGGCCCTATCCCAGCCCTCATCCTGAGGAGCCGCGAAGCGGCGTCTCGAAGGATGGTCCAGACGTCTCTGGAGCCTGCTGGAGCATCCTTCGAGACGCGCCTGCGGCGCTCCTCAGGATGAGGGCTGAGACACAAGATTCGAACGCGATGCTGGTGGGGAGAACGTCACCATGACCGGGCAACTGATCGGATCGCTGATCCTCTGGCTGATCGTGGCGGTGATCGTCATCGCCATCGTCGTCTACCTGGTGAACTGGCTCTATCGCCGCTCATCGAAGGAAGTCTCCTTCGTCCGCACCGGCCTGTTCGGTGAAAAGGTGGTGATCAATGGCGGCGCCTTCGTGCTGCCGATCATCCACGACGTCACGCCGGTCAACATGAACGTGCTGCAGCTTGCGGTGACGCGGGCGAACAACGATGCGCTGATCACCCGCGACCGCATGCGCGTCGACATCGACGCCGAGTTCTATGTCCGGGTGAAGCCGGAGCGGCAGTCGGTCTCGGTCGCCGCCGCCACGCTCGGCCGACGCACCTTGCAGCCGGACCAGCTCAATGCGCTGCTCTCCGGCAAGTTCATCTCGGCGCTGCGCACCGTCGCCTCCGAGATGACGATGGAGGAGATGCACGAGCAGCGCGGTTCCTACGTCCAGCGCGTCAAGGACGCCGCCGCCGAGGCGCTCGACCAGAACGGGCTCGTGCTGGAATCGGTCGCGCTCACCGATCTCGACCAGACCGACCTGCAATATTTCAACCCGTCCAACCGCTTCGACGCCGCTGGTCTGACCCGGATCATCGAGGAGATCGAGGACAAGCGGAAGCTGCGCAACGACATCGAGCAGGACTCGATGATCCGCATCCGCACCCGCAATCTCGAAGCCGAACGCCAGGCGCTCGACATCGAGCGCGAGAGTGAGGCGGCGCGGCTGGAGCAGCAGCGCGAGATCGAGATCAAGCGCGCCATGCAGCGCGCCGAGGTCGCCCGCGAGCGCGCCGTCCGCGACACCGAAGCCGAGCAGGCACAGATCACCTCGCGCGAGGAGATCGAGAAGTCGCGCATCGCCAATGAGCGCGCCATCAGCGAGGCGCGCATCGCCTCGGAGAAGGAGATCCGCCAGCAGGAGATCGCCCGCACCCGCGCCGTCGAGGAAGCCGAGATCGCCGCGCGCGAGCAGGTCGAGAAGGCGCGCATCGCCAACGAGCAGACGATCAATGCCGCCCGCATCGCCTCCGAGCGTGAGATCCGCCAGAAGGAGATCGAGCGCACACGGGTGCTGGAGGCCGCCGAGATCGAGGCCAGAGAGGCGACCGAGAAGGCGCGCATCCTGCAGGAGAGCGCGGTCAATGCCGAGCGCATCGCCCGCGAGCAGGAGGTCCGCAATCGCGAGATCGAGCGCACTCGCACGCTCGACCAGGAGGACATCGCGGCGCGCGAAGCCGTCGAGTCCGCCCGCATCGTCCAGGAGGAGCGCGTCCGCTCCCTCCAGATCGCCCGCAACAAGGCGCTCGACGAGGCCGAGATTGCGGCGCGCGAAGCGGTCGAGAAGGCCCGCATCGCCCAGGAAGACGTGATCACCGCCGACCGGATCGCGCTGGAGCAGCGCAAGCGGCTCCTGGAGATCGGCCGCACCGAGACGGTCGACGCCGCCGAGATTTCGGCACGCGAGGCCACCGAAGCCGCCCGCATCGCGCAGGAAAAGGTCGTCGCCGCCGAGCGCATCGCCGCCGAGCTTTCGACCAAGGAGCTCGAGATCAAGCGCGATGCCGATCTCGACGCCGCCGAGCTGAAGCGCCGCGACGCGGTCGAGCGCCAGCGCATCGCCACCGAGCTCGGGCTGGAAAAGGAGCGGATCGACTCCAGCAAGACCCGCGAGATGCTGCAGATCGCCCAGAAGAAGGCGGTCGAGGTGGCCGAGGAGGAGCGCGCCATCGTGCTCGCCGCGAAGAAGGTCGAGCGCACCGACGCTGACAAGGCGTTGCGCCAGGCCGAGATCACCGCCCGCCAGCAGGTCGAGACCGTCGACATCGCTCGCGAGCAGGCGCTGGAAGCGGTCCGGATCGAGCGCCGCCGCGCGCTGGAGCAGTTGGAGATCGCCCGCAATCAGGCGCTGCAGGAGGCGCAGATCGTCTCAAACGAGGAGATCGAGCGGGCCCGCATCTCTTCCGATCGCGGCCTCGACGAGGCCCGCGTCGGCCGCCAGCGCGAACTGCGCAAGCTCGAGATCGAGCGCGAGCGCGAGGTCGAATCCGCCAGCATGGACAAGGCGATCGCGCTCTATGCCAAGTCGCTGGAGGAATCGGCGGCGCAGGCCAATGCCGAGATCGCCCGTGCCAAGGCCGTCGAGGCCGAGGAGAAGGTCAAGACCGTCCGCGAAAGCGAGAGCGCCAGGCGGCGCAAGACCGTCGAGGTCCTGCTCGCCGAGAAGGCGGCCGAGGAGGCCCGCATCGCAGCCGAGGCCGAGAAGGTTCGCCGCGCCGTCGAGGCCGAGGCGCAGAAGCTGCTCTACGAGGCCGAGAACGTGCTCAGCGACGGAGCCCGCTACGGGCTGTTCCGTCGCCGCCTGCTCGACAAGATCGAGGGCATCGTGCGCGAGAGTGTCAAGCCGATGGAGAAGATCGAAGGCATCCGCATCCTCCATGTCGACGGACTTGCAGGCGGGGCGGGAGCGAGTGGCACAGGCGGCGCGGCACGCTCGCCCACCGACGAGGTCATCGAGTCGGCCCTGCGCTACCGGGTGCAGGCGCCGATGATCGACCAGGTGCTGAAGGAGATCGGCATCGAGGGCGGCAACCTCGCCAAGATGGGAGGGCTGATGCGCGAGGCCTCAGACATGCAGCGCGTCGCCAAGGAAGCGCAGCCGGCCAAGCCGAAAGGCGGGACCGGCGGCACCGGCGGCGAATCCGGCCCGGCCGAGAAGGCGTGAGGACGAGAGCATGGCCCGCGTCTACGTTTCCAGCGTCATCGCCGCCCCGGCCGCCAAGGTCTGGGCCCGCGTGCGCGACTTCAACGGCCTGCCGAACTGGCATCCTCGCATCGCCGAGAGCCGGATCGAGAATGGCGAGCCCGCCGACAAGGTCGGCTGCATCCGCGCCTTCTCGCTGCGTAGCGGCGACCGTTTGCGCGAGCAGCTGCTCGGCCTCTCCGACTACGACATGTTCTGCACCTATTCGATCCTGGACTCGCCGATGCCGCTGACCAACTACGTCGCGACGCTCAGGCTGACGCCGATCACCGACCAGGAGCGCACCTTCATCGAGTGGTCGGCCGATTTCGACTGCGCGCCCGACAAGGAGGCCGAGCTCGTCGCCGGCATCGGCACCAATGTCTTCCAGGGCGGCTTCGACGCCCTCAAGCGCGCCTTCGGGGGATAGCCATGCCCCATGTGGTCCGCAGCACGATCATCGATGCGCCGGTGGACCGGCTCTGGTCGGTCCTGCGCGACTTCAACGGACATGACCGCTGGCACCCGATCGTGGCGAGGAGCGAGATCGAGCGCGCCTATCCGCCGGACCGGGTCGGCTGCATCCGGCGCTTCCAGCTGCGCGACGGCAGCGAATTACGCGAGCAGCTGCTGACGCTCTCCGATCTCGAGATGACCTTCAGCTACTGCCTGCTCGATACACCGATCCCGCTGTTCAACTACGTCGCCCATGTCCGTTTGCTGCCGGTGACCGACGGCAATCGCAGCTTCTGGCACTGGGAAAGCCGCTTCACCACGCCGCCCGGACGCGAGGCCGAACTCGCGCAGCTGGTCGGCGACGAGGTCTACACCAACGGCATCGAGGCGGTACGCCGCCTGCCGGCGATCGTCGGCGAGGAGGCCTGACATGCTCGATCTGCGAACCTGCACCAGCCTCTCGGAAGCCGCCGGCATCCTCTCCGGCGACCGCCAGGCTCTGTTGATCGGCGGCGGCACGCTGGTGATGCGCGATGTCAACGAGGGCCGTTTGACCGACGGCACGCTGGTGCGCGTCACCGATCCGGCCTTCCGGCAGATGAGTGCCGGCGGCGCCCGCGTCGAGCTCGGCGCCGGCGTGACCATGGCGATGGTGCTGGCCAATCGCGAGCTCGCCTTCCTGCACGCAGCGGCGCGCGCCATCGGCGGGCCGGCGGTCAGGACAATGGCGACGATCGGCGGCAACCTCTTTGCCGGCGCGCCCTATGGCGATTTCACCGTGGCGCTGCTGGCGCTCGATGCGCAGGTGGTGCAGCAATCCGGCTATGGCTCGGGCCGGGCGGTGCCGCTGGAGGATTTCCTCAGCGCCCGCGAGCGCGGCGGCCAGGGGCTGGTGACGGCGGTGCAGTTCGCCCGGCCGCAGAATCCGGCCGAGTTCCTGTTCCGCAAGATCAGCAGGGTCAAGCCGAAGGGCATCTCGCTGCTTTCGATCGCGGCGCATCTGCCGCTCTCGGGCGGCCGTGTCGCGCAGGCGCGGGTCGCCTATGGCGCGATGGCGCCGACACCGATCCGGGCTCGCGGCGTCGAACGGGCACTGGACGGCAAGCCGCTCGACCAGAGCGCGATCCAGCTGGCGAAGCAGGCGGCGCTCGAAGGCTGCCGCCCGGCGACCGATGCGATCGCCAGCGAGTGGTATCGGCGCGAGATCCTCCCCATCCATCTCGGCCGGCTCCTTGCCGGCGAGCCGCGCTGAGGAGGCGCCGATGGCCAAGCTCCCGCTCCAGTTCCGGCTCAACGGCAGCGACCGCGCCACTTTCGTCGACCCCGCGAGCAATCTGCTCGACACGCTGCGGCGCGGCCTCGGCGATTTCGGTCCCAAGTACGGCTGCGGCCAGGGCACTTGCGGCGTCTGCACCGTGCTGGTCGATGGCGAGCCGCAGCTCGCCTGCCTGACGCTCGCAGTGTCCTGCGAGGGCCGCCAGATCGAGACGACGTCCGGCATGGCCGATGGCCCGAACCTGCACCCGCTGCAGGATGCCTTCATGGACCATTTCGCCGCGCAGTGCGGCTTCTGCACGCCGGGCATGCTGACCGCGGCGCGGGCGCTGCTGGCGAAGAACCCGCAGCCGAGCCGCGAGGAGGTCGTCGAGGCAATCAGCGGCAATATCTGCCGCTGCACCGGCTACGAGCCGATCATCGCCGCCATCCTCGCCGCGGCGAACGCGCCCGGCGCACGCCGAGCCTGAGGGAGGTCGCCATGGCAGCGATGGAGATGCGCAAGGACCTCTTCGCCGACGAGCGCGACGACAACCTCAACGTCGTCGGCAAGGGCGTGCAGCGCCAGGACATGCCGGGCCATGTCACGGCGCGGACCCGCTTCTTCGACGACCACGCCTTCGACGGCATGCTGCATCTCAAGGTCGTGCGCAGCCCGCATCACCATGCCCGCATCCGCGCGATCGATACCTCGGCAGCCGAGCGCGCGCCCGGCGTCAAGCGCGTGCTGCGCGGCGCCGATGTTCCCGTCAACAAGAACACGCTGCTCAGCCTGATCAATTTCGGCAAGGACGACGAGCCGTCGCTGGCGGTCAACAAGGTCTCCTACAAGGGCGAGCCGGTCGTCGCGATCCTCGCCGACAGCGAGGCGCACGCACAGGCGGCCCTCAAGCTGGTGCGGATCGACTATGACCCGCTGCCGGCGGTGTTCGATGTCGAGGAGACGCTGAAGCCCGGCGCGCCGGTGGTCAACGAGACCTATCCCGGCAACTACTTCGAATATCACGAGCGCTTCGACCATCAGAAGCTGCGCTTCGGCGATGTCGAGCGCGGCTTCGCCGGCGCCGACATCGTGATGGAACATCGCTACCAGATGTCGCCGATCGAGCATGCGCCGACCGAGACCAACGGCTCGATCGCGGCGCCCGAGCAGAACGGCCGTTATCTCGTGCACTCCTGCGCGCAGGGCCTGTTCTTTGCACTCGGCACCACCGCCAAGATCGTCGATGTCGAGTCGAACCAGCTGCATTTCATCGGCGGCACGGTCGGCGGCGGCTTCGGCGGCAAGGTCGACTCGCTGACCGAGCCATTGGCCGTGCTCGGCGCCATGCTGACCGGCCGGCCGGTGCGCTTCGTGCTCGATCGCGAGGAGGAGATGCTCTACGGCTCGCCGCGCGGGGCCGAACGCATCTACATCAAGGACGGGTTGATGCGCGACGGGCGGATCGTCGCCCGCCATATCCGCAGCTATTTCGATGCCGGCGCCTATACCCGCCTGTCGAGCTACGCCGCGATCAAGTGCACGGCGCATGTGCCGGGGCCGTACTGGATCCCCAACGTCGCCTCCGACATCTATGTCTCCTACACCAATCGCTGCCCCTCGACTGCGATGCGTGGCTTCGGCGTCACCGCGGTCGATTTCGCATTGGAGGTCCAGATGGATCGCCTTGCGGAAGCGGCGAACATGGACCCGATGGAACTGCGCATCCTCAACGCCTATCGCGATGGGGACATGAAGCCGCATCGGCGCACCGCCAAGAACACGGCACTGGTCGAATGCGTGCAGGTCGCGGCCGAGAAGGCGAACTGGCCGCTCTCCGAGCAGGCGAAGCGGGCGTCCTCGCTGATCGGCGGCGGTGCCGGCGAGCGCGCGCAGATCCCGGCGACGCAGCTCGATGCCCGCGGCCAGATCGGCCGGCCGGATACGCGTGGCGGGCCAGTGACACAGGTGTTGCCCGCCGGCACGAGCCGGATCGCATCGAGCAAGCAGCCGGTGATGGAAGGCGCCCGCGACGGCCGCGCCGCTCCGACGCAGGTCCCGCGCTACGAGCCGCAGCGGCCGGCAGCTCCGCCGTCGCCTCCGGCCTACCAGCCTGCGCCGCCGCCCTATCAGCCGGCCGGGTCCTATTCGCCGCCGCCTGCTTATCAACCGGCAAGCCCGCCCCCTGCCCCGCCGGTCGCGCCCACGCAGCCGCAGCACGGCGCGGTACGGTTCTCGTCGGTCTTCGGTACGAGGAGGCGCTGAGATGGCTCGTCACGAAGGCCGCGGCATGGCCTCGGTCAATTATCCGATCGGCATGAACCTGGGTGGCGATCCGAGCCAGGCACTGATCCATTCCAATCCGGACGGCAAGTTCACCGTCGCGCTCTCGGCGATCGATCTCGGCCAGGGCATGAAGCAGGTCTCGCGCCAGATCGCGGCCGAGACGCTCGGCGTGCCCGTCGAGGACGTCTATGTCGACACTGCCGACAGCGACACCGGCCCGCACGACATGGGCTCCTTCGCCTCGCGCGGCACCCATCGCATGGGCAACGCCATCATCGTCGCCGCCCGCGAGGCGCGCGGCGTCCTGCTCGAGGCCGCAGCGGAAGAGCTCGAAGTCAACGCCGCCGATCTCGTCACCGACGGGCGCGGCAACATCCATGTCCGCGGCGCGCCCTCGCGCAGCATCACGGTCAAGGCCACGGCGCAGGCAGCCCAGTTCAAGCAAGGCAAGACCATCGCCGGGCGCGGCATCTTCCTGATCCCGCTCTCTGCCGTCGATGCCGAGACCGGCGAGATGAACCCGAACACCGCCTTCGCCCATGCCTGCCTCGTCGCCGACGTCTCGGTCGACGACGAGACCGGCGAGGTCGAAGTGCTCCGCATGACCAGCGCCTATGAGCTCGGCCGCGTCATCAATCCGCGCATGGTCGAGCAGCAGCTGGTCGGCGGCGCCTGGATGGGCATCAGCCACGCGCTCTATGAGACGCCGGAGCCGTACTACCCCAATCCGGAACACGGCCCGCGCGACTTCAACGAGTATCTGATGCCGGGGCCGGGCGACATCGCGCCCTATCACGTCACCGTGCTGGAGCGGCCGGCGCCGGACGGGCCGTTCGGTGGCAAGGGGCCGGGCGAGATGTGCGCCAATCCGGTGCTGCCAGCGATCGCCAACGCCGTCTACAACGCGGTGGGCGTGCGGGTCGACGAACTCCCGATCACGCCAGAGAAGATCCTGCGTGGCCTCAAGGCAAATGGCGGCGTCAAGCCCGGTCCGCGCCGCGGCGGCCCGGTGAACTGGCGGTGACCTGATGGCGTTGAGAACGACCGTTGCCGGCATCTCCAGCCCCGAGGACCTTGCCGAGGCCCTCCAGGCGGCGATGTATCTCGCCGATGACGGCATCGCGACGGCCGGCTACCTCTCGCTCGCACTCGGCAAGCCGCTGCTGCTCGAAGGTGCGCCCGGCGTCGGCAAGACCGAGGCCGCCAAGGCCCTCGCCGGCATCCTCGGGCGCCAGCTCATCCGCCTGCAATGCTTCGAGGGCATCGATGCAGCAGCGGCACTCTACGAATGGAACTATCCACGCCAGATGCTCGCCATCCGCCAGGCCAAGGACGGCGAGCAGCTCGACATCTACCGCGACGATTTCCTGATCGAGCGGCCGATGCTGACGGCGCTGCGGCGACCGGACCAGATCGTGCTGCTGATCGACGAGATCGACCGCTCCGATCACGAGTTCGAGGCCTTCCTGCTCGAATTCCTCTCGGATTTCTCGATCTCGATCCCCGAGCGCGGCACGCTGCGCGCGCCCGAGCGGCCGGTGGTGATCTTGACCTCGAACCGCACCCGCGAACTGCACGAGGCGCTGCGGCGGCGCTGCGTTTACCACTACATCGCCTATCCCGCGCCAGAGCGCGAAGCCCAGATCATCATGTTGCGCTCCTCCGCCGTCGCCGAGAGCACGGCGCGCGCCGTCGTCCACGCCGTCGGCCTGCTGCGGCAGGAACCGCTCGCCAAGCCGCCCGGCGTCGCCGAGGCGGTCGACTGGGCCGAGGCCGCGACGGCACTGGCGCAGAGCGGCGCACCCTGGCCGGAGGCCTTCCGCCGTTCGCTCGGCGCCGCGATCAAGGACGAGGAAGACCTCGCTCATTTGCGTCCGCGCCTGCCGCTCTTCATCCCGGGGCTGGCGGCATGATGCTCAGCGTTTTCGGAAGCGCACACCTATTCCCTTCCCCCCGCTTGCGGTGGGGAAGGGTTAGGGATGGGGGGCCGCAAAGCCAGAGCG
>Ga0209130_1000100_pt1 | contig 140260 bp, 131 predicted proteins | sample AraplaMF_Cvi_mLB_FD_184264 | JGI IMG/M metagenome (GOLD analysis project Ga0209130, IMG submission 184264) | Arabidopsis root microbial communities from the University of North Carolina, USA - plate scrape MF_Cvi_mLB (SPAdes) (version 2) | ecosystem: Host-associated > Plants > Roots >... | reverse complement strand
GGGGGTGAGGGACCGCCCTCACCACATGATCTCTGTTCGGCAGGGACGAGACGCCACCGTCAACGTTTACGGGCAGGCCCTCACCCCTGCCCCTCTCCCATCCGGGAGAGGGGTTCCCCGCGCCTCTTGCGGCCAGGGCATATCCCATGACACTCGCGATCGATCGCAGCGATCCCGCCATCGCCGCCCATGCCCAGCTCTATCGGCGCGAAATGGCAGCAAGGCGCCTGCGCACCTTGCTCGGCGCGGCGATTTTCCTCGCTTGCGTCATCCTTGCGGCCATCGGCGCCGAGGTCGATCCGGCCAGGTTCGCGCAGAATCTCTGGCGCTTCCCGAAATACATCTACGAGACGCTGCCGACGCTGCGGCTCTCCAGCCTCGGTGCCGACCTCGCCGAATGGTACTGGGGCCTCAAGGGCTGGCTCAAGCTGCTCTGGCAGACACTGCTGATCGCCTATGTCGGCACCGTGCTCGGCGCCATCGGCGGTTTCCTGCTCTGCTTCACCGCCGCCGCCAATCTCGGCCGCTCCTCCTGGGCCCGCTGGGCGACGCGCCGCTTCCTCGAATTCTGCCGCACCGTCCCCGAGATCGTCTTCGCGCTGATCTTCGTCATCGCCTTCGGGCTCGGACCGCTGCCCGGCGTGCTCGCCATCGCCATCCACACCATGGGCGCGATGGGCAAGCTCTTCTCCGAAGTCGTCGAGAACATCGACATGAAGCCGGTCGACGGCCTGACCGCAACCGGCGCCGGCTGGTGGCAGACCATCCGCTTCGCGGTGGTGCCGCAGGTGCTCTCCAACTTCGCCAGCTATGCGTTGCTGCGCTTCGAGATCAATGTCCGCGGCGCCTCGATCATGGGCTTCGTCGGCGCCGGCGGCATCGGCCAGGACCTGATCGAGGCGATCCGCAAATTCTACTTCACCGATGTCAGCGCCATCCTGCTGCTGATCATCGTCACCGTGATGCTGATCGACTTCGCCACCGAGCGGCTGCGGCACACGCTGCTCAGCCTGGAGCACGGCAAATGACGCTTGTCCTCTCGCTAAGCGACCGCGCCGCGCTGATCGCCCGCCACAAGGCCGCGATCGACGGCTCGCTGAAGACCAAGCTGATCACAGTCGCCGTCATCGGTGGCCTCGTCGGGCTCTTCGTCTACGGGCTGACGACGCTCGAGACCTCGCTCTGGAAGATCATCGCCGGCTTCGGCAATCTCGGCAGTTTCGTCGCGCTGATGCTGCCGCCCGATCCCGGCTCGTTCGCGCGCGCCGTCATCTTCGTCAAGGCGCTGTTCGAGACGATCGCCATCGCCTTCCTCGGCACGATCCTGGCGGCGATCCTCGCCTTCCCGCTCGGCTTCCTCGCGGCCAAGAACGTCGTCGCAAACCGCGTCGTCCATTTCTTCGCCCGCCGCTCGCTCGACACGGTGCGCGGCGTCGATGCGCTGATCTGGGCGCTGATCTGGATCAACGTCGTCGGCCTCGGCCCCTTCGCCGGCATGCTCGCGATCATGACCAGCGATCTCGGCGCCTTCGGCAAATTGTTCTCCGAGGCGATCGAATCCGCCGACCGCAAGCCGGTCGAGGGCGTCGCCTCCGTCGGCGGCGGCAAGGCTCACGAGATCCGCTTCGGCCTGATCCCGCAGGTGCTGCCGGTGATCGCCAGCCAGGTGCTCTACTATATCGAGTCGAACACCCGCTCCTCGACCATCATCGGCATCGTCGGCGCCGGCGGCATCGGCCTGCACCTGGCCGAGACGATCCGCACGCTCGAATGGCAGCAGGTCTCCTTCCTGATCCTGCTGATCCTGGCGGCGGTGACGGCGATCGACTTCCTCTCGAACAAGCTGCGCTTCGCGATCATCGGCAAGCGGGCGGTCTGAGCCCGGCGATGGGTCAATTCTGACCAGCGCTCCGCTTCGGCACGCTCGCCAGCCAGACGGCGAAGTCCTTCGCCCAGAACTTCGCCATGCCGGTCGTGCCGTGCCCGCGCGTTTCGGCGCCTGCCGGAATCAGCAGCAGCTTCGCGTTCGGTAGCCGCTTCAATTCGCGCTCCATGATGCCGGTCTCCGGCGGATTGCGCTCGTCATCGGCCGAATTGATCGCCAGCACCGCCGCCTTGGTCGCCTCAAGCCTGGGCGAGGCGTCGTAGTCGCGCGAGGAGTCCCACTGGTAGAGAAAGTCATTGGCATCGGCGCTGAACGAGGCCTTGAGCCGATCATCGAGCAGCTTGTCGGCCGCCGCCCTGGTCGGTGCCATCTGCTGATAGGCGAGCGTGCCGCCGCTGGTGGCGATACCGAAGAAGACATTGGCGACTCGAAAGCCCTGTGGTTGCTGTGTGTAGTCTCCGCCCTTCCAATCGGGATCGTTGCGGATCGCGTCGATGATCATCCGCCGCATCATCCAGTTGCGGCTCGACATCTCCGTCGGCTGCGAGGCCATCGGCACCAGCGCGTCCATGAAATCCGGATATTTCTGGCCCCACATCCAGCTGTGCATGCCGCCCATCGAATTGCCGAGCACGAGCCGGACATGGCGGATGCCGAGTCCTTCCCTCACCAGCCGGTACTGGGCTTCGACCATGTCGTCGTAATTGTAGCGCGGGAATCTGGCGCGCAAACCGTCCGACGGCTTGGACGAACTGCCGGCGCCCATCGCGTCTGGCAGGATGATGAAATACTTCGCCGCGTCGAGCGGCTGGCCTGCGCCGAAGAGCTCGCCGGCAAAAGCCGGAGTCAGCATGCTCGCCGCCGAACCGGCCGTACCGTGCAGGATCACCACCGGCTCGCCGGAGGGCTCGCCAACCGTCGCATAGCCGAGCTTGAGTTCCGGCAGCGTCTCGCCGCTGCTGAAGCGGAAATCCTTGATGGTGAAGCTGCCGCGCTTCGGCGCAGGGTACTCGGACGCCTGCGCCACCCAGGACAGGCAACATGAGATGGCGATGGCGGCCGCGCGCAGCAACGAATTTGCGATGATCATGGCGTTTCCTCGTCCGGCCCCGGCACGATCTGACGTCGCGCCTGACGGCGAAGGAGGATCGCGCTGTGCGCCTTGCGAGGCAAGGCGCCAAGACCTCGGCACCGCATCACAGCGGCGCGAGCGGCTCAATCCCCGAAGGGCTCGACCACCATTTCCATCCGCTCGCCGGCGAAGACGCTGTTGACGATGTGGATCGGCGTCAGATCGGGCAGCGCATCGAGCGCGTCCGAGGTCAGCACGGCGGCACCCGGCTCGATCTTGAGCAGCGCCGCTTCGCGCTCGCTGGCGAGCCGCGCCGCCAGCCGGGTGGAGCGCCGGACATAGTCGGCAATGCCGCAGGCCTTGAAGGCGGCGGTGATCGATGAGCCCGCCTCGGTCAGGATCTCGTCGAAGCGCGGAAAGCGCTCGACGCTGAGATAGTGGATGCCGGTACCAACCGGCGTGCCGCCGGCCCGGCTCAGGGTCTCGATCGCCCAGAGCGGCGTGCCGGCAGGCAGGCCAAGCAGCGCGCAATGCTCCGCCTCGCCGACGACGATCTCCGAGGCCAGCACGGCGCCGGACACGGCAATGCCGGCCGCCCCGAAATTGGTACGCATGCTCACCCGGCGGCCGAGCTTGTAGGGGAAACGCGGCGCCGTCACCTGCGTGCCACGGCCGCGTGAGACCGTGACCAATCCCCGCTCGGCGAGATGCCGGAAGGCTTGGCGTACCGTGTGCCGGTGCACGCCATAGCGCTCGGCCAGAGCGACCGAGGCCGGCAGCGTGTCGCCGGGCTCGTATTCGCCCTGCTCGATCGAGGCCGCCAGCGCGTCGGCGATCCGTCGCCAGGCCGTGCCGCCATCGCCGCCCTGATTGTCCGGCGCTCCCGTCATCAAAATTTCATCCAAAATGTATAGACCTTTTCCAACGATGGACTTATCTTAGTCTAGACATTAGCGCTTGGCGAGAGGCCGACACAGCATGACGGACATCGCGACACGCCAGCATTGGATGGCAGTTCTGGCCCGTGCCACGCAAGGCGAGATCGACGCTCTGCTGCAGCAGGCCGGACCGCTGCCGACCCATGAACTGCTCAAGGCGCCCGAGACCGGCACGGTCATGGTCGAGGGCCGCGCCGGCGGCGCTGGCCGCCGCTTCAATCTCGGCGAGGCCACGGTGACGCGCTGCGTCGTCCGACTCGACAGCGGCGCCATGGGCTTCTCCTACGCACTTGGTCGCGACGGCCGCAAGGCACGGCTGGCGGCGATCACCGACGCGCTCCTGCAGGGCGAAGTCGAGACCGGTCCGCTGCGACGCAGCGTCTTCGCGCTCGCCCAGAAGCAGCAGGCGGCCCGCGAACTCGCCTCGCGCAAGGCAGCCGCCACCAAGGTCGACTTCTTCACGCTGGTCAGGGGCGGCTGATGAATCCCAACGACACTCTCATCGGCGCCGGCTTCTCCGACCCGGTCTTCCAGTCGCAAGGCGCCTTCCGTGCCCTGCTGGCCGCGCTCTCGGAGCCGGGCCTCGCCTGCGATCTCGGCGATGCCATCGTGCCGCCCGCCGGACTTGAAGCTGCGACCGCGGTCGCACTGCTGACGCTCGCCGACTACGAGACCCCGATCTGGCTGCCGGCCGCCCTGCGTGACGGCCCGGCCAGTGCCTGGCTGCGCTTCCATTGCGGCGCCGCCCTCGTCGACGATCCCGCCCGCGCCGCCTTCGCGGTCATCGACGGCGCCGCGACCGAGCCGAAGCTCGCCGCCTTCAATGCCGGCGACGACCAATTCCCCGATCGCTCGACCACGGTGCTCGTCCAGTGCGCCGGGCTCGAAGGCGGCGAGGCGGTCACGCTCGAAGGCCCCGGCATCGACGGCCGGCGCAGCATCGCCCCGAACGGCCTGCGTCCCGGGTTCTGGGCCGAGGTCGAAGACAACGCTGCAGTCTACCCGCTCGGCGTCGACCTTCTGCTGGTCCACAGCACGCAGGTGCTCGGCCTGCCGCGCTCGACGCAGATCGTGGAGGCCCGCTGAATGCCCCGCCGGGAGCTTTACTGATGTATGTCGCGGTCAAGGGCGGCGAAGCCGCCATCCTCGCCACCCATGATCTCGTCGCCGAGGCAAGGCGCGGCGATGAGAGCGTGCCGGAGCTCGGCGTCACGCAGATCCGCGAGCAGATGGGCCTCGCCTGTGGCCGCGTCATGAACGAGGGCTCGCTCTACGATCCAGATCTCGCCGCGCTGGCGCTGAAGCAGGCGCAAGGCGATGCGATCGAGGCCGCCTTCCTGATGCGCGCTTATCGCACGACGCTGCCGCGCTTCGGCTCCTCCGAGCCGCTCGATACAGCAAAAATGGCGATTCGCCGCCGCGTCTCGGCGACCTACAAGGACCTGCCGGGTGGCCAGGTGCTCGGCCCGACCTATGACTACACCCACCGGCTCTTCGACTTCGCCCTGATGGACGGGGCGGCTCCGGGTGAGGCACAGGCTCGTCCGGCCGCGCAGCCGCTCGACGCCTCGATGCCGCGCGTGCCCGACATCCTCGGCGCCGAAGGCCTGATGGAAGAGGAGGCGCCTCCCCCGGGCGATCCGCGCCCGTTCGATCTCACCCGCGAGCCTGTCACCTTCCCCGCCGATCGCGATGTCCGGCTGCAGGCGATGGCGCGCGGCGACGAGGGCTTCATGCTCGGCCTCGGCTATTCCGTGCAGCGCGGCTACGGCAACACCCATCCCTTCGTCGGCGAGGTCCGCGTCGGCGAGGTCGCGGTCGAGTTCGTGCCGGAGGAGCTTGGCTTTGCCGTCGATCTCGGCGACGTCACCCTGACCGAGTGCCAGATGGTCAACCAGTTCGCCGGCTCCAAGGAGGTGCCGCCGCAGTTCACCCGCGGCTACGGGCTCTCCTTCGGCCATAGCGAGCGCAAGGCGATGTCGATGTCGCTGGTCGACCGGGCGCTGAAGGCGCGCGAGTTCGGCGAGGCCATGACCTATCCGGCGCAGCAGGACGAATTCGTCCTCTACCACTCCGACAATGTCGAGGCGGCCGGCTTCGTCGAGCACCTGAAGCTGCCGCATTACGTCGATTTCCAGGGCGAGCTCGAACTGATCCGCCGCATCCGGCGTGAGCGCGAGCAGCGCCTTGCCGAGCAACAGGAAGCCCTGCCGGAGGCCGCGGAATGACCGTGCACCAGAGCATCAGCGACGAAACCAGGCCGGCCTACAACTACGCCTATCTCGATGAGCAGACCAAGCGGATGATCCGCCGCGCTCTGCTCAAGGCGGTCGCGATCCCCGGCTATCAGGTGCCGTTCGGCTCGCGCGAGATGCCGCTCGCCCGCGGCTGGGGTACTGGCGGCATCCAGGTCACCGCCGCGATCATCGGCCCCGACGACACGCTGAAAGTGATCGACCAGGGCGCCGACGACACCACCAACGCCGTCTCGATCCGCCGCTTCTTCGAGCGCACTGCCGATGCGCGCACCACCGAGGTGACTGACGAGGCGACGATCATCCAAACCCGCCACCGCATCCCGGAGGCGCCTCTGAAGGCCGGCCAGATCATGGTCTACCAGGTGCCGCAGCCCGAGCCGCTGCGGAAGCTCGAGCCGCACGAGGCCGAGACGCGCAAGATGCACGCCTGGGCCGAATACGGGCTGATGCAGGTCAAGCTCTACGAGAACATCGCCCGTTTCGGCGAGGTGACGACGACCTATGACTACCCGGTCATGGTCAATGGCCGCTATGTCATGGCGCCGTCGCCGATCCCGAAATTCGACAATCCGAAGATGCAGATGTCGCCGGCGCTGCAGCTCTTCGGCGCCGGCCGCGAGAAGCGCATCTATGCGGTGCCGCCGCATACCAGCGTGCGCAGCCTCGATTTCGACGACCATCCCTTCCGCATCCAGAGTTGGGAGCAGCCCTGCGCCCTCTGCGGCGCAGCCGATTCCTATCTCGACGAGGTGGTGATCGATGACCAGGGCGGGCGGATGTTCGTCTGCTCCGACAGCCATCATTGCGAGACGCGGCGGGCGGAAGGCCATCGCGGCGCCATGCTCGCTGATGCCTCGGCGCTGCACCTGGTCGAAGACGAGGCCAAGCCATGAACATGCAGGTCAATCCGCAGGAACTCGCGCTCGATCCCGCTCCTCTGCTCTCGGTCGCGAACGTCTCCCGCTTCTATGGTGAGCGCATCGGCTGCACTGAGGTCTCCTTCGATCTCTGGCCGGGCGAGGTGCTCGGCATCGTCGGCGAATCCGGCTCTGGCAAGTCGACTCTGCTGCGCTGCCTCGCCGGCATCGACAAGCCCGATGAGGGGCAGGTGCTGTTCCGGGGCGGAGCCGAGCCCTTGGACATCTACTCGGTCGCCGAGCAGGAGCGCCGCCGCCTGATGCGCACCGCCTGGGGCATCGTCCACCAGAACCCGCGCGACGGCCTGCGCATGGATGTCTCGGCCGGCGGCAATGTCGGCGAGCGGCTGATGGACAATGGCGCCCGCCATTACGGCAGGATCCGCGAGACCGCGCTCGACTGGCTGCAGCGCGTCGAGATCGCCGCCGGGCGCATTGACGACCGACCGCGCCAGTTCTCCGGCGGCATGCAGCAGCGCCTGCAGATCGCCCGCGTGCTGGTCTCCGAGCCTAAGCTCGTCTTCATGGACGAGCCGACCGGCGGCCTCGACGTCTCCGTCCAGGCTCGCCTGCTCGACCTTTTACGCGTGCTGGTGCGCGATCTCGGCCTCGCTGCGATCATCGTCACCCATGACCTTGCCGTCGCGCGCCTGCTCACCGACCGGCTGATGGTGATGAAGGACGGCCGCGTCGTCGAGCAGGGCCTGACCGACCAGGTCCTCGACGATCCCCATCACGCTTACACCCAGCTTCTGACCTCCGCGGTGCTGACCGTATGAGCGCCGTCACATCCTCGTCACCGCGCCGGCACAAGGCACTGACACCATGACCACGATGATTCACGTCGAGAACGTCGCCAAGGAATTCACCCTGCACAATCAGGGCGGCGTGCGCCTGCCGGTGTTCGACAACGTCAACTTTTCGGTTGCCGCCGGCGAGGCGCTGGTGCTGGCCGGCGCCTCCGGCGCGGGAAAGTCGAGCCTGCTGCGCATCCTCTACGGCAATTACCGCCCGACCTCCGGCACCATCGCCATCACCCATGGCGGTCGGCAAATCGACATCGTCTCGGCCGTGCCGCGCACCGTGCTCGACATCCGCCGCCGCACGCTCGGCTTCGTCTCGCAGTTCCTGCGCGTCATCCCGCGTGTCACGGCGCTCGACATCGTCCGCGATCCGCTGCTCGCCCGCGGCGCCACGCCCGAGGAAGCCAGCGAGCGTGCGAAAGCCATGCTCGCCCGCCTCAACCTGCCGCAGCGCCTCTGGGAGCTCGCCCCGGCGACTTTCTCCGGCGGCGAGCAGCAGCGCGTCAACATCGCCCGCTCCTTCGTCGATCCCTCGCCGATCATGCTGATCGACGAGCCGACCGCCTCGCTCGACGCCAATAACCGCAATGTCGTGGTCAAGCTGATCGCCGAAGCACGCGAACAGGGCTCCGCCATCGTCGGTATCTTCCATGACGAAGCCGTGCGAGAGGCTGTCGCGACCCGCTATCTCGACATCACCGATTTCCGGAAGGCCGCCTGATGTCCACCATCCTGACCAATGCCCGCCTGATCCTCGAGGACGAGGTCGTCACCGGGACCATCGCCTTCGACGAGAGCGGCATCCGCTCGGTCGATCAGGGCCGCTCCTCCCTCCCGGAGGCGATCGACGTACACGGCGACTATGTCGCCCCCGGCCTGGTCGAGATGCATACCGACAACATGGAAAAGCACTTCATGCCGCGCCCGAAGGTCTTCTGGCCGAACGGGCTGGCGGCGGCTTTGGTCCATGACGCGCAGATGGCGGCGGCCGGTGTCACCACCGTCTATGACGCGATCTGCGCCGGCACGCCCTTCTCGGCCAAGGACTACCGCAAGGACATTTTCGCGGACGTGATGGATGCCCTCCGGCTCGGCAGCGCCGAAGGCGTCTTCCGCATCGACCACCGCATCCATATGCGCTGCGAGCTGACAAGCCCCGATTTGCTCAAGGATATCGAGCCTTATCAGGACGATGCCCTGGTCCAGCTGGTCTCGCTGATGGACCACACCCCCGGCCAGCGGCAATGGCGCGATCTCGCCCACTTGCGCACCTATGCGCTCGGCAACGGCAAGACCGAGGCCGAGTTCGAGGAGGACGTCGTCGTCCGCCAGCGCGAGGGCCAGGCCAATGTCGGGCGCAACTGGAGCGCCGTGGTCGAGATGTTTCAGGCCCGCGGCATCCCGATCGCGACCCATGACGACACCACCATCGAGCATGTCGAGGCCGGCATCGCCTCGGGCGCGGTGATCTCGGAATTCCCGACCACGGTCGAGGCGGCGGAAGCCGCCAAGCAGCGTGGCCTCGCTACCATCGCCGGCGCGCCGAACGTCGTCCGCGGCGGCTCGCATTCCGGCGGCGTCTCGGTGGCCGAGCTCGCCGAGAAGGACCTGCTCGACGGGCTCTCTTCCGACTATGTCCCGGCGAGCCTGCTGCAGGCCGTGCTCAAGCTCCACGACAAGCACGGCATCACCCTGCCGGCGGCGATGGCCAAGGTCACCTGGAAGGTCGCCGACATCCTCGGCCTGAAAGATCGCGGCCATCTCAAGCCCGGCCTGCGCGCCGATATCGTGCGCTTCAAGGCGCTGGGCGCGACGCCGGTGATCGCCACCGTCTGGTCGCAGGGACGCCGGGCCTTCTGAGCGCAGCATGACCCAATCCGCGCCGCGCTACGCGCTCTACTATGCTCCCGCCGCCGACAGCGCCCTCTGGCGCTTCGGCAGCGCGACGCTGGGCTATGACGCCATCGCCGGCGCGGACGTCGATTTCGCGGTTCCGCCGGGCTGCGAAGGCTTGGACTGGCCGGAGGTGACCGCCGAGCCGCGCCGCTACGGTTTCCACGCCACGCTGAAGGCGCCGTTCGAGCTCGCCAATGGCCGCAACGAGGGCGCTCTGCGCGCCTTCGCCCGCAACTATGTCGCGGGGCGTCCACCGGTCCGGCTCGCCGGGCTCTCAGTCAATGCGCTCGGCCGCTTCATCGCGCTGACCCCGTCCGAGCCGAGCGACGAGCTGCAGCACTTCGCCTTCGACATCGTCCAGGCCTTCGAGCCGTTCCGTGCCCCGCTATCCGAGGCCGATCTGGCGCGGCGGCTGCAGAGCCCGCTGACGCCGGCGCATCGCGCTTATCTCGAAGCCTATGGTTATCCTTATGTCGGCGACGCCTTCCGCTTCCACATGACGCTTACCGGCTCGCTGCCGGGCGATCGGGTTACGTCCGTCGCAGCGCTGTTGGCCTTGGCCTACAGAGACGCCGTACCCGCGCAGCCCATCACGATCGACCGCGTCGCCATCTTCAAGCAGGCCAGCCGCGACAGCCGCTTCGTGCTGCTCGACAGCATCCCGCTCGGCTAGCACCTCGTCCAAGGAAGCCCGTCATGGCAGGCAAGAAGCTCGGGCTCGCGCCCGTGATCGAACCGACCGCGAATGTCCGCGACTCCGTGCTCGGCCGCTATACCGAGATCGGTGCCCGCACCGCTTTCGTCGAGTCGGCGCTCGGCGACTATTCCTATGTCGTGAACGACTCCAACATCATCTACACGACCATCGGCAAGTTCTGCTCGATCGCGGCGCATACCCGCATCAACCCCGGCAACCATCCGATGCAGCAGGCGAGCCAGTCGCATTTCACCTATCGCGCCAGCGCCTATTTCGAGGATGCCGAAGACGATGCCGCCTTCTTCGATTGGCGCCGCTCGACGCCCGTCACGATCGGCCATGATGTCTGGATCGGCCATGGCGCCATCGTGCTCGCCGGCCGCAGCATCGGCACCGGCGCTGTCGTCGCAGGCGGCGCGGTGGTGACCAAGGACGTGCCCGACTACACCATCGTCGCCGGCAATCCGGCCCGCATCATCCGCCGCCGCTTCCCGGAGGAGATCGGCGAGCGGCTTAAGGCGCTCGCCTGGTGGGATTGGGAGCATGCCACCTTACGCACCGCGCTCGACGATTTCCGGACGCTGAGCGTCGAGGCCTTTTTGGAGAAGCACGAGGGCTAGGCTAGGGGTCATGCTCGGGTCTACGCCCGAGCATGACGAATACTTGGCGTCAGCCCTTCTTGGCTGCCTTGGCTCGCTCGATCGCCTCGACGATCAGCTGCTTGGCCTTGGCGGCGTCGCCCCAGCCGGTCAGCTTCACCCACTTGCCGGGTTCCAGATCCTTGTAGTGCTCGAAGAAGTGCTGGATCTGGTCGAGCGTGATCTGCGGCAGATCGGTGTAGTTCGTCACGTTCTCGTAGCGCTTGGTCAGCTTCGGGACCGGCACCGCGATGATCTTCTCGTCGCCGCCGCCCTCGTCCTCCATCATCATCACGCCGATCGGGCGAACCGCGATATAGGAGCCCGGGACCAGCGGGCGCGTATTGGCGACGAGCACGTCGCACGGGTCACCGTCCTCCGACAGCGTATGCGGAATGAAGCCGTAATTTCCGGGATAGCGCATCGGCGTATAGAGGAAACGATCGACGAACAGCGTGCCTGCTTCCTTGTCCATTTCGTACTTGATCGGTTCGCCGCCGATGGCGACCTCGATCACGACGTTGACCTCTTCGGGGGGATTCTTGCCGATGGCGATGGCGTCGAGCCGCATGTACCTGACCTGTCGATGACAAAACTTCGAAGGCCTTATGCGCGCTCGCGCCGCAAAGGCCAAGCCTGAGCTTTAGTCGGAAGGGGTTACCGATTTGCGCAAGCTCGCCGCCGCTGCTATCGGGCCGGCATGACAGGCGCGATCCCATGCTGAACCACTGGCGGCGGCCGGAAGACCGCTATGCCCGGCGCATGGCGCGGATCGCGCGCTGGGACCGCCCCCTGCGCGGCCGGCTCGACCGCGCGCGCGCCTGGGCCAACATGCTCCTGGCCGATCACGGCATCTTCCGGCTCGCCTATCTCAATGCCCATCGCGTCACGCCGCAGCTCTGGCGCGCCGCCCAACCGGCCCCGACCGACATCGCCTGGTTCGCCCGCCAGGGCGTCAAGACCATCGTCAACCTGCGCGGCGGCCGCGAGCACGGCGCCTGGCCGCTGCAGAAGGAAGCCTGCGAGCGCCATGGCATCGCGCTGGTCGAGTTCGTGCTGCGCTCGCGCGGCGCGCCCGACCGCGACACCATCCTGGCGTCACCGACCTTCTTCGCCGGGCTGAAGACGCCGGCCCTGGTGCATTGCAAGTCAGGCGCCGACCGGGCCGGCTTCTTCGCGGCGCTCTATCTGCTCGTCCACGAGAAGCGGCCTCTCGCCGAGGCAATGGCCGAGCTCTCGCTGCGCTATGGCCATTTCCGCTTCGCCAAGACCGGCATCCTCGATTTCTTCTTCGAGACCTATGCCCGTGAAGGCGCCGCCAAGGGCACGCCATTCCTCGACTGGGTCGCCAGGGATTACGACCCGGAGCGGCTGGAGCGCGAGTTCAAGCCCGGCTTCTTCTCGTCGCTGGTCGCCGACCGGCTGATCCGCCGCGAATAGCGTTCAGGCTCGGGCGCCGATCGGCGGCTGGCCGTCGATGCCGGTCCAGGTCAGGCGCAGATGCAGCAGTAGCCGCGCCAGCGAAACGAGGCCGATCACGGCGAGCAGTGCTGGTGACAGGCCGCCGAAGCCCCAGATCACGATCACGACAGCCGCCAGGGCCATCGCATTGGCCGCCATCTGGCCATGCGGGCGCGTTGAGAACGCGCCCATCTCCTGCAAGGGCCCGACCAGCGCGCCGCAGCCATAGAACAGCGCCATCACGGCCATGACGTCGCCGAGGCCGCCCCATTTGGTGCCCTCGAGGATGATCTCGTCCGCGCTCACCGCGACGAACGCGATCGCAAGGAAGAGCGCCGACACGATCGCCACCATGCCCAGGGTCAGCAGGCGCGCGCGCCTCTGGCGGCTCTCGCCCGGTTGCTTGCGCAGGTCGCTCATCACCAGCGGCGTCGTCACGGCGCCGAACATCTGCGCGGGCATGTCGAGCAGGCGCGTCGCCAGCGCGACATGCGCCGCCAGAACCGGATTGCCCGCCATCGGCAAGGCCAGCAGCGGCGCGGCCGAGAACCCGAAGGAGAGCAGTGCCGACGGCAGCAGATAGGTCGGCGAACTGCGCCACTGCCAGGCCGAAGCCTTGAGTTCGGCGCGCGACCAGCGTGCGGGATGCATCAGCGCCAGCAGTGAATAGCGCCGGCGCCAGGCGAGATAGATCGCGGCCACGGCATGGCCGAAGGCGTCCGCGGCGAACAGTGCCAGCGCCGTCGGCCCCAGCGGCCAGATCAGCAGCAGCATCATCCCGGGCTGAACCACGGCCTGCGCGATATTGCTGTTGCCGATCGTGGCGAAATCGCCTTCGGCCGTCGCCTCCGCCAGGATCAGCCGGATCGCCGCCCGGCTCGCCAGCGAGATCAGGAAGAGCGCCCCGAAGCCGCGCAGCACCCAGCCTTCGGCTGCCGCAAACAGGATCGCGACCGTCATCGCCCCGAGAAAGATCGCGCCTGCCGCCAAGGCCAGCCGGAAGGCCCGGCCGAGATGCAGGCGGCCGCTGTTCTGGAAGAACACAGCCTCGAAACGCAACAGCGCCGCGATCGAGACGAAGTTCGCCAGCGCCGCGAAGATCGCAAAATCGGCGAAGACCTTGGGCGGACAGAGCGCGGCCGCGAGCAGCAGGCCCCAGACCGAGAGGAAGCGGGCCTGCACGAAGCGCAGCGCCAGCATCGCTCCGTCGCGAAAGCCGGCGCGTTTGGTCAGCGATGCCACCGCAGCCCTCGATCCGCCCGCGGCTTGCGTCAGGCCGATCAGATCCTTGGCCAGGCTGACCCGGGTCAGGGCAAGCTGCGCCGCCATATCCGCGTCCTCCGCCGGAAGCTCGGGCAGGTCGTCCGCACTGGCCGGCTGGCCGCTGCGTTCGCCTGTCGGTGCCTGCGCGCGATCAACCGAGTCGATCACGTCACCTGGCTCCGCGGGCAGGAGGCTGCGCCTCTATGGTTAACGCTTGGTAAATCCTTGAACTTCCTTGATGACGCCGGACGGCCATCCGTATCCCGCGGCTTATGGCGGAAAAGAGGCGAGCGGCGTCATTTGTCAGTGACCAGCCATGCGCCGCCAGCCGACCACCCAAACGGGAAAGCCTCCGCCGGCTGGCGGCGGAGGCTCAGGCGGGTCACCGAAAGTCGGCTGTCGTCAGGCGAAGTCGCGCTTCAGCGCCTCGAAGCGGGCGACCTGATCGGGCAGGAGTTCTCGCGCCTCGTCGCGGCGGACGAAGACCTTGAACATCGCCTCGCCCGCGCCGTTGAAGAACTGCACCGAGCAGGAGCGGCGGCCATGGAACAGGCGGTCGACCAGATAGATCGCCATGCAGTTGCCGGCCTTGATGTGGCCGCCGATCGGACTGTCGCCATGGATGTTGTAATAGCCATGGCCAAAGGAACCGATCGGCAGCGTGCCCTCGCATTCCAGTACGATGTCGGGCGTGTGCACGATGAAGAGCACCGTGCCCCAGGTCGACAATTCCTGCCAGAGCGCCTCGAAGCGCTCGGCCGCGATGAAGCGGCGCTGCTCTTCGGGAGTCATCTCCAGTACGGCGAGTGTCGAGACGCCGTGCTCGCGCGCGACCGCCTCGATCACCCCGTCCGGCTTGGCGGCGAGTGCCGCGCGGACCTTCTCCATGGCCTCGGCGGGAGCAGCCGGCGCCAGTGTTTCAGCGAGCGACATGATGCTCAGCCTCTCACTCGGCCGCCTGGCGCGGCAGATGCGGGTTGCGCTCGGTCAGGATCGTCTCGAAGCCCTCGAACTCGGGATGGCCGAGATAGAGCGGCGTCGGCCGCGGCTGGCCGGCATTGCGATGCGATTCGCGGAACTGCTCCGACTTGGTCCAGGCTGTGAAGTCGTCCTTGGAGGCCCAGGTCGTGTGCGAGGAGTAGAGAGTGTGGTCCTCCTTCTCCGGGCCCTTCAGCAGGTGGAAGGCGATGAAGCCCTGCATCTCGTCGAGGCGGGTCTTGCGTGAGGACCAGACCGTCTCGAAGGCCTCCTCCTCACCTTTGACGACCTTGAAGCGGTTCATGGCGATGAACATCGGGAAATCCTCGGCGGCTCTGGAGAACGGAAACGTCGCGCAGCTTTCGCCGCTCTTGACCCTCCTTAGTAAAGCCGAATATCACCGTCAATAACGGCTCGATGATCATTGTTTTGAATGATTATAAATAGAGCCATTACTTTGTAATGACTTTAGTGTGGCGGGGCGTCATCGGCGTCCTTGCCGCGCAGTCGCACGCACGAGATCGAGCATGGGCATCCTGCCAGCGCCGTCACTCCCTCCGCTCGCCGGTCTCAAGATCCGGCGCCTCAGCCGCGAGATCGCGGCGGCGGCCGTTGTCTCCCTGCTGGCCCTCGGCGGCTTGGCCGGGCCGCTGGAACGGCTCGCCGGTATCGCGGCCGCCCAGGCCCAGACCGCCGAGCGCATCGTCGCGGCCGGCGGTGTCGTCACGGAAGTGCTGTATGCGCTCGGTCTGCAGGACCGCATCGTCGGCGTCGACACCACCAGCCAGTGGCCCCCGGAGGCGCTGAAGGACAAGAAGAGCGTCGGCTATGTCCGCGCGCTCTCGGCCGAGGGCGTGCTCTCGCTCAAGCCCTCGCAGGTCATTGCCGTGGAGGGCGCCGGCCCGCCCGACGCACTCGCCTTGCTCAAGGAATCCGGCACGCCGATCACGATGATCCCGGAGGCACTGACACCGGAGGCCGTCGTTTCGAAGATCGCCGCGATCGGCAAGGCGGCCGGCGCCGCCGAACCGGCGCAGCAGCTCGCCACCACGGTGAAGGGCCGTTTCGACGAGCTCGACAAGCTGCGTGCCGGCCTGCCGAAGCAGAAGCGCGTCCTGTTCGTGCTCTCCCTGCAGAACGGGCGCATCATGGTCGGCGGCCGCACCACCACGGCGGATGCGATCATCACGCTTGCCGGCGGCGTCAACGCCGCCAGCGCCGTCGAGGGCTTCAAGCCGATGACCGACGAGGCGATCATCACGGCCGCGCCCGACGTCATCCTGATGATGCGCTTCAGCAGCGCTCACAATGCGACGCCGGAAGAGCTCTTCGCCATGCCGGCCTTCTCGGAGACGCCAGCGGCGAAGCAGAAGGCGCTGATCCGTATGGACGGGCTCTATCTGCTCGGCTTCGGCCCGCGTACCCCGAACGCCGGTCGCGACCTGATGGCCGAGCTTTACCCCGAGGCCAAGGTCGCCCAGCTCTCCGCTGCCAAATGACCCTCGCCGTGAAGCAGACCCCGAACGCGAGCGCCGCCGCGCTGGCCGTTCTCGCCGAAGGGCGACGACGCAAGGGCGTTCTCGCCGTTGCGGCATTGGTCGGCCTCTGCCTGCTCTTGATGCTGCTCTCGCTCGGCGCAGGCGCCTTCGCGATCGCTCCCGGCCGCGTCGCCGACATCCTGATGGCCAAGCTCGGCTTTGGCCCCGCTGATCTGCTCGACAGCCGCGAGGCGCTGGTCGTGCTCAATATCCGCATGCCGCGTCTGCTGCTCGGCGCGCTGGTCGGCGCCGGCCTCGCCATCTCCGGCGCGCTGATGCAGGGCCTGTTCCGCAACCCGCTCGCCGACCCTGGCCTGGTCGGCGTGTCCGCCGGCGCCGGCCTCGCCGCCGCAACGACGATCGTGCTCGGCGACCGCTTGTTCCTGTCGACCTTCGCGATGAAGCTGCCCTTCGCGCTGCTGCCCTTCGGCGCCTTCTTCGGCGGCCTCGTCTCGACGCTCGCGCTCTACCTGATCGCGACGCGCCAGGGCCGAACCTCGGTCGCGACCATGCTGCTTGCGGGTGTCGCGCTCGGTGCGCTGGCAGGCTCGCTCACCGGCCTGCTCGCCTTCATCTCCGACGACCGGCAATTGCGCGACCTGACCTTCTGGTCGCTCGGCAGCCTCGGTGGCGCGAGCTGGACCAAGCTTTCGGCGGTCGCGCCGATCGTGCTGCCGCTGCTCTTCGCCGTGCCCCTGCTGGCACGCGGCCTCAATGCGCTGATGCTGGGCGAGGCCGAAGCCTATCATCTCGGCATCCCCGTCCAGCGCATCAAGGCGCTCGCGATCCTGCTCGTCGCGCTCGCGGTCGGCGCCAGCGTCGCCTCGGCCGGCGTCATCGGCTTCGTCGGCATCGTCGTGCCGCATCTGATCCGGCTCTCGATCGGGCCCGACCACCGCCTGCTGCTGCCGCTCTCGGCGATCGGCGGCGCGGCCCTGCTGGTCGGCGCCGATATCATCGCCCGCCTCGTCGTCGTGCCGGCGGAACTGCCGATCGGCATCGTCACCGCCTTCATCGGCGCGCCCTTCTTCCTCTGGCTGCTGCTGCGCCGCGGCCGGATCGCGGAGCTCTGAGCATGGCGATCCTTGAATCTATTGGTCTTTCCTTCTCCGTGCGCGGCAGCACCCTTGTGCGGGACGCTTCGCTCGCGCTCGAAGAGGGCGCGATGACGATCGTCGTCGGCCCCAATGGTGCCGGCAAGTCGACCTTGCTCAAGCTGCTGACCGGCGAGCTTGCGCCCTCGCAGGGCGCCGTCCGCATGGACGGTGCGACGCTCCCACAGATTCCCGCCTGGGAGCTCGCCTGCCGGCGCGCCGTGATGGTGCAGAACCAGCGCCTCGCCTTCCCGTTCAGCGTCTACGAGGTCGCGCGCCTCGGCCTGGAAGGCGTCGGCCGGGCGCAATCGCGCGCCCGCAAGGGTGAGATCATCGCACAAGCGCTGGAGACCGCCGGCGTCGTCGGCCTCGCCGGCCGGCAATACCAGACCCTCTCGGGCGGCGAGCAGCAGCGCGTCCAGTTCGCCCGGGCGCTCTGCCAGCTCGAGGCCGGCCGCAGCGTCGCACAGCGCCAGATCCTCTTCCTGGACGAGCCGATCGCCAGCCTCGACCTCTGCCACCAGCTCTCGCTGCTCGACGCCGCACGCAGCATCGCAGCGCAAGGCGCCGCCGTGCTGGTGGTGCTGCATGACCTCAACCTCGCCGTGACCTATGCCGACCGGCTGGTGGTGATGCATGAAGGGGCGATCGTCGCCCAGGGCGAGCCGTCTGCTATCCTCGACGACAACCTGCTGCGCGGCGTCTTCCGCGTCTCGCTCTCCTTCAGCCGCCTGCCGCCGGCCGGCCAGCCTTTCCTCTTGCCGCAGCAGCACCTGACGCCGGTCCAGCCCGGAGGCGTCGTGCCGCTACGCGCCGTGAGCGGATAGAGGAAGACGGGCGCGACAACTTTGCGGTTGTGCGCTGCGACAACAGGTCTATAGCGGGCGCTCCGGCGCCTTCCGCCCGAGCGGGCGGACGGGCGCATCGCTGGACCGTCGAGCGCGCCATGAACCTTCCCACCGACCGGCTTTCCTTCCCGAAGGACCGCCTCCGCGTCCTCCTGCTCGAGGGGATCAACGATTCCGCCGTCGCCGCCTTGCAGCAGGCCGGCTACACCAACCTGACCCGCCTGCCGAAGGCGCTCGACGAGGCCCAGCTGATCGAGGCGATCGAGAAGACGCATATCCTCGGGATCCGCTCGCGCACCCAGCTGACCGAGCCGGTCTTCGCCGCCGCCAAGCGCCTCTTCGCCGTCGGCTGCTTCTCGGTCGGCACCAACCAGGTCGATCTCGACGCCGCCCGCCTGCGCGGCGTCCCGGTCTTCAACGCGCCCTTTTCCAACACCCGCAGCGTCGCCGAATTGACCATCGGCGAGATCGTCATGCTGCTGCGCCGCATTCCCGACCGCTCGCGCTCGGCGCATGAAGGCGGCTGGGACAAGTCGGCCAACGGCTCCTTCGAGGTGCGCGGCAAGGTGCTCGGCATCGTCGGCTACGGCAATATCGGCAGCCAGCTCTCCAACATCGCCGAGGCGATGGGCATGCGCGTGATCTATTACGATCACACCGACCGCCTGCGCCATGGCAACACCGAGCCGGTCGAGAGCCTGAAGGCCCTGCTCGCCAACAGCGACGTCGTCTCGCTGCACGTGCCGGAGACGCCGGCCACGCACAACATGATCGGCAAGGCCGAGATCGCGGCGATGAAGCAGGGCGCCTACCTGATCAACAATTCGCGCGGCACGGTCGTCGATCTCGACGCCCTCGCCGAGGCGCTGCGCAGCGGCGCGCTCGCCGGTGCCGCCGTCGACGTCTTCCCGAAGGAGCCGGCCTCGAACAGCGAGCGCTTCGTCACTCCCATCCAGGGCCTGCCCAACGTCATCCTGACCCCGCATATCGGCGGCTCGACCGAAGAGGCGCAGGAGCGCATCGGCGCTGAGGTGGCGCGTAAGCTGGTCGACTATTCCGATGTCGGCTCGACCGTCGGCGCGGTCAATTTCCCGCAGGTGCAGTTGCCGGCGCGCCCGGCCGGCACCCGCTTCATCCAGGTCCAGCGCAATGCGCCGGGCATGCTGCGCCGCCTCAATGACGTCTTCGCCAGCCGCAACATCAACATCGCCGCCCAGAATTTCCAGACCGACGGCGAGATCGGCTATGTCGTGATGGAGGCCGACCCGGTCGGCGAGGTCGCCCGCGAGATCATCGAGGAGATCCGGGCGCTGGACGGCACGATCCGCGCTCGCCTGCTCTACGAGCGCGGCTGAGCCTGCTTTTCACACAGCTAGTGCAGTTCGTCATGCTCGCCCTTGTGGCGAGCATCCACGTCTCGAACACCGCATTCATCAGTGACGTGAAGACGTGGATGGTCGGGACAAGCCCGACCATGACGGGAAGCGTGAGCCTGCTTCTCAGGCTGTGCAATTTCGCATTCTTCTGACGCCATATCACACATCGTGATGCGTCATCGCACAAGCTATCTCATCGGCATCCAAACTTCGGAGCAAGCCGATGACCCCGATCGACCTCTACACCTACCAGACCCCGAACGGCCACAAGGCCTCGATCATGCTCGAGGAAACCGGGCTGCCCTATGCCGTCAACCTGATCGACATCGAGGCGGGCGAGCAGCACCGGCCGAGCTTCCTGGCGCTCAATCCGAACAACAAGATCCCGGTCCTCGTCGACCACGACCGTGACCGGACCATCTTCGAATCCGGTGCGATCCTGCTCTACCTCGCCGAGCGCTCCGGCGTGCTCCAGCCCAATGGCCCGCAGGCGCTGAGCAAGACGCTGCAGTGGAGCTTCTTCCAGGCGGCGCATGTCGGGCCGATGATCGGCCAGCTCTGGCATTTCAAGGTCTTCGCCAAGGAGAAGCTGCCGTACGCAATCGAGCGCTATGAGCGCGAGACCGCCCGCATCCTGCGTGTTCTCGACGGCGAGCTGGCGCTGCGGCCTTATCTGGTCGAAGCCAGCTACGGCGTCGCCGACATCATGGTCTGGCCCTGGATCAACGCCCTGCCCAAGCTTGGCGTGAGCCTCGCCGACACCCCTCATCTCGAGCGCTGGCACGAGACGATCGCGGCCCGCCCCGCCGTGCAGCGCGGCCTTGCTGTGCCGGCGCTCGCGCACGCCGACGCCTGAGCGCGTCGCTTCCGACAGGATTTTCGTCATGGATACCCTCTTCATCCCCCTCTCCCTCGCCGCCGGCGGCCTGCTGGCGGTGCAGGCCGGCGCCAATGCGCAATTGTCGAAGGCGACGGGGAGCCCCTTCGCCGCGACGACGATCCAGGTCGTCCTTGCCGCCCTCCTCTTGCTGATAGTCGCGATCGCGACCGGCACAGCCGCTGCGTTCGGCGGGCTACGTGCGGTGCCGTGGTGGCACGCGATCGGTGGCGTCGCGACAGCGCTTTATGTCGCCTCGACGATCCTGGTCTTCCCGCGGCTCGGCGCCATCGTCGCCGTCGGCCTGTTCATCGCCGGCCAGATGCTGGCCTCGCTCGGGCTCGACAGCTTCGGCCTGCTCGGCGTGCCCCAGCAGGCGCCGAAGCCGGCGACGCTGATCGGCACGGCCGCCGTCCTCGCCGGCGTGATCGCGATCGTCTTCGGCCAGAAGGGCGCAACCAGGGAACTCTCCGGCTCCAAGCTCGGCTGGATGCTGCTCACCCTCACTGCCGGCGCCGTGCTGCCAGTGCAGGGCGCGATCAACGGCTTGCTACGGCAGGATCTCGGCGCGCCCTTCGTCGTCGGTACGATCAGCTTCGTCGTCGCGACCCTGTCGATGATCGCGGTGCTGCTGGTGACGCTGCTGACGGGTGGCGCGAAGCCGCAGCTCGGCGGCCTCAGGACCATGCCCTGGTGGGGCTGGATCGGCGCGGTCTGCGGCGCAACCTATGTCACCACCGTGTTCGTCGCGATCCCCGCCATCGGCACCGCCGCGACCGTCGGCCTGACCGTCGCCGGCCAGCAGATCGTCTCGCTCTTCGTCGACCGCCATGGCTGGTTCCGCCTGCCCCAGCGCGAGATCTCGGCCCTGCGCTTTGCCGGTGTCGTCGTCCTGCTGCTCGGCGTCGCGGCGATCAAGGTCTTCTGACCCTTTGCCTTCCCGACAGCGCCGATCCGGCGCCGTCCTTCCCATTCCAAGGAGACATCCCATGTCCTGGTTGCTGCTCACCGGAGCGGGCCTGCTCGAGATCGTCTGGGCGATCGCGCTGAAGCAGGCCGGCGGCTTCACCCGGTTCTGGCCGAGCCTGATCGGCATCGTCTCGGCGATCGTCAGCTTCGTCATGCTGTCGCTGGCGCTGAAGCAATTGCCTGTCGGCACCGCCTATGCGGTCTGGGTCGGCATCGGCGCACTCGGCGTCGCTATCGCCGGCATCGTTACCCTCGGCGAAAGTGCCTCGCCCATGCGCCTTGGCCTGCTCGCGCTGATCCTGATTGGCGTGATCGGCCTCAAGCTGGTCGAGGCGTGATCCTCAAGCCGGGGGCGAGCCCTCACCCTCCAGCAGGGCGCGGCGCTTCCGGAAGGCGCCATAGGCGAAATCGGTGAAGGCGCGAACCCGCGCGGCGGCGCGCAGGTCCTCATGGGTCAGGATCCAGAGCGCCGTCTCCATTTCCGGCATGGGACGGCGCACGCAAGTCAGAGCCGGCACGCTGTCACCGAGATAGCAGGGCAGCGCCACCAGCCCGAGGCCGGCCACCGCAGCCTGCTGCATCGCCAGCAATGAATCGGCGCGGAGCACGATCTCGCTCTTCGGCAATTTCGCCTGCATCCAGCGCGCCACCGAGGTTCCGCCGAGCGTATCGTCCGGCCCGACCCAACGATGCTCGGCGAGATCGGCATGGTCGTGTCGCGCAAGATAGGCGGGCGCGGCGTAGATCGCGAAAGCGATCCTGCCGACCCGGCGCCCGATCAGGGTCGCCGGCGGATTGTCGGCGGTGCGCAAAGCGACATCGGCGTCGCGCTTGGTCAGGTTAAACATCAGATTGGAGACCGCGACCTCCAGGGCGATGCCGGGATGGGCCTCGCCGAACTCGGCCAGGATCTCCGGCAGCACCGAGCCCATCAGCGTATCGGTGGCGGTGATCCGGAGCGTGCCGGAGAGGCGAAGGTCCTGCCCGGCGATCCGGCGTTCGAGCTCGGTGACGGTGCCGGAGATACTGCGTGCCGCCGCGACGAGCTCCTCGCCACCGGCCGTCAGCACATAGCCGGTCGGCAGACGCTCGAAGAGGCGCAAACCCAATTGTTGCTCGAAGGCGGCGATGCGGCGCAGCACGGTCGAATGGTTGACGCGCAGTTCGCGCGCTGCACCGGCGAGCGAACCGGCCTCGGCCACCGCGAGGACATAGCGCAGATCATCCCATTCGAGCGCGGCCATGGGCCTCCTCGCCAGATGCTACGGATCAGGCGACGCCCAGCGCCAGGAGATCGTGGACATGGACGAGGCCGACCGGCCTGCTCTGCGCATCCGCGACGATCAGCGCGGTGACGCGCAGACGGTTGACCATCTCCAGCGCCTCGGCGGTGAGCGCGTCCGGCGCGATCCGGCGCGGATCCCGGGTCATCACGTCGCGCGCCAGCCGCCCGCCCCAGCCCGTGCCGAGCTTCCGGCGCAGGTCGCCATCGGTGACGACGCCGGTGAGCTTGCCGTCGGCATCGATGACGACGGCGCAACCGAAGCCCTTGGCGGTGATCATCGCGACGACATCGGCCATTGCAGCCGTCTCGCCGACGACCGGCAGGCGCTCGCCGGAATGCATGATGGTGGCGACGGTCTTGAGCTGCGCCCCGAGCTTGCCGCCGGGGTGGTAGACATAGAAATCCTGGCGCGAGAAGCCCCGCGCTTCCAGCAGCGCGACGGCGAGCGCATCGCCGAGCGCCATCTGCATCGTCGTCGAGGTCGTCGGTGCGAGCCCGTTCGGGCAGGCTTCCTCGGCCTTGGGCAGGACGAGCGGGATATCGGCTTCGCGGCCGAGCGCGCTGTCGCGATTGGCGGTGATCGCGATCAGGCCGACCCGGAAACGGCGGGTGTAGCCGACGATCGCCGAGAGCTCGACCGCTTCGCCCGACCAGGACAGGGCGATGACGACGTCCTCGGGCTGGACCATACCGAGATCGCCATGGCTGGCCTCGGCCGGGTGGACGAAATGCGAGGGCGTGCCGGTCGAGGCGAGCGTCGCCGCGATCTTGCGGCCGACATGGCCGGACTTGCCCATGCCGGTGACGATCACCCGGCCGGAGGAGGCACGGATCATCTCGACGGCGGCGGCGAAAGGTTCGGCAAGGCCGTTGCCGATCGCCTGGTGCAAGGCATCGAGCCCGGCGCGTTCGGTGGCGATGGTCCGGAGGGCGGAAGCGCTGATGGTCGCGATCATGGAGCGCGCCTCTAGCATGCCGAGAGGCCGGCTGGCCACCGTCACGCCCGCGTTGACGCGGCATTAACCCAGTTCGTTCTAACTCCGTTAACCATGCGCGCTTTCCCGGCGCGCAGAAGCCTTTGCCTCGCCGGAGCACCGTCGCGCCCGTGTCCCGTTTCGCCCAGATCTGCTGGCTGGCCGGCGTCGCAGGCTGCTGCGGCGTCGCCGGGCTGACGGCCTGGGCGGGCGAGGCTGCCGCGCAGACACAGGCTGCCGACATGCCGACGCGCCCGCGCGCGCCGGCCTTGCGGACCGGCACCCCCGATTATGTCGCACAGGCGCAGAGGCCTGCCGCCAGCAGCAGCTCGGCCTTGCCCGACGCTCCCGGCGAGGCCATCGTCCCGCCGCGCGGCCGCGGCAGCGCGGTCTCGCGAGCCCAGCCGCCGCGCGCCAGCCAGCCGATCCAGTCCTCGCGCCTGCGCGGCGTCACCCAGCGCCAGTTCCGCGCGCCGCAGCCGACGCTCAGCACCATGCCGCCGGCGCTTCCGCCGGCTCCCGAGCCGCGCAAGCGCAAGCCGCCGGAGGACGATCCTTACGCGCCGCTCGGCCTGCGCCTCGGCAATGTCATCCTGCGCCCGGCGATCACCGGCTCCGGCGGCTATGACAGCAACCCATCGCGCCTCTCGGGAGCAACCAAGGGCTCGGTCTTCGCCCGCACCGAGGGCGAGCTCGGCATCCAGTCCGACTGGAACGTGCACGAGCTCACCGGCATGCTGCGTGGTGGCTACAGCCGCTATTACCGCGACGACAGCGCCTCGCGCCCGGATGCCGAAGGCAACATGTCGCTGCGTCTCGATGCGGCGCGCGACACCCGCATCCTGCTCGAATCGCGCCTGCGCCTCGACACGCAGCGTCCGGGCTCGCCCGATCTCTCCGCCGCCGTGCAGGGCCGGCCGATCACCTGGAACTACGGCGCCGCCGCCGGCGTCACCCATGATTTCAACCGCCTGCAGGTCACCCTACGCGGCGCGGTCGACCGCCAGGACTATGAGGACGCCGACCTCAGCAATGGCCGAAAGCTCAGCCAGGCCGACCGCAACCAGACCCAGTACGGCCTGCGCCTGCGCGCCGCCTATGAGGTGACGCCCGGCTTCAAGCCCTTCGTCCAGGGCGAGGTCGACACCCGCCAGTTCGACGAGAAGGTCGATTCCAGCGGCTATATGCGTTCCTCCGACGGCTACACCGCCCGCGTCGGCTCGAGCTTCGAGATCAGCCGCATGCTCACAGGCGAAGTCTCGGCCGGCTATCAGGACCGCAAATACGAGGATGGCCGCTTACGGAACCTGCGCGGCTTCGTCGGCGACGCCGCTATCCTGTGGACGCCGACGCCGCTGACCACGGTGACGCTGCGGGGGACCTCCGAGCTCGGCGATACCACCATCGCCGGCTCCAGCGGCACCACGGCCCGGCGCGTCAATCTCGAAATCGCGCATGCGCTGCGCCGCAACCTCACCGTCACCGGCTTCGCCAGCTATGGCCGCACCGAATATGACGGCCAGGACCTGCGCGAGGACCTGTCGACCATCGGCGCCAGGATCGAATACAAGCTGACCCGGACCTTCTCGGTCCGTGCCAGCTTCACCCATGAGCGCCTGAACTCGACCAATCCCGGCTCCGACTACACCGCGAATGTCGCGCAGGTCGGCTTGAGGGTGCAGTTCTGAGGGCTAGGCCATCATGCTCGGGCTCGACCCGAGCGTCTCTTGAAGGCCGGATTCGCTCAAGAGAACCTCTTCCGGCGCCGAGATTCCCGGGTCTGCGCTGCGCTTCGCCCGGGAATGATGTATTTGGCTTACCGCCCGAGCAGCCGCTCGATCTCAGCCTTCAGCTGCGGGCCGAGATCGCCGCGCTCCAGCGCATAGGCGACATTGGCGCTGAGGAAGCCGATCTTCGAGCCGGTGTCGTAGATGTCGCCATCGAAGCGCACCGCGAAGAACTTCTCCAGCTGCGCCAGCGCGATCATCGAATCCGTCAGCTGGATCTCGCCGCCTGCGCCCTTCTCCTGCTTGGCGAGCAGGTCGAAGATCGTCGGCTGCAGGATATAGCGGCCGGTGATGTGCAGGTTCGACGGTGCCGTGCCCTTCGGCGGCTTCTCGACCATCTTGCTGATCTGCGAGACCTTGGCCTTGGCGTCGGCGACGCCGACGATGCCGTATTGATGGGTCTGATCGTCCGGCACCGGCGCGACCGCGATGTGGTTGCCGCCATGCTCCTCATAGGCCGCGATCATCTCGGCCAGGCAGCCCTTGCCCTTGCCGTGATGCAGCATGTCGGGCAGCAGCAGCGCGAAAGGCTCGTCGCCGATGATGTCACGCGCACACCAGACGGCGTGGCCGAGGCCGAGCGGCGCCTGCTGGCGGGTGAAGCTCGCCGTGCCGGCCGCCGGCAGGTCGTGCTTGAGCGCGTCGAGCTCCTTGGTCTTGCCGCGCTTGGCCAGCGTGTCGTCGAGCTCATAGGCCATGTCGAAATGGTCCTCGATCACCGCCTTGTTGCGGCCGGTGACGAAGACGAAATGCTCGATCCCGGCGGCGCGCGCCTCGTCGACCACATGCTGGACCACCGGCCGGTCGACGATGGTCAGCATCTCCTTCGGGATCGCCTTCGTCGCGGGCAGGAAACGGGTGCCGAGGCCAGCGACGGGAAAGACCGCCTTGCGGATTTTCTTGATCATGCGCGTCCATCTCGCGCGCCAAGGCGCGCGCCTGCTGAAAATCGGAGGGCTTCGGGAGAGCCGGCTTCGCCCATTCATGCCGGTCGGCCGAGGCTGGCCGGTGATTCTGGCGAAAGCCGGGCCAGCCTCGCTTTCAATTACCAGTCGGGCCTTGCCGATACGTCAATACTCCTGCTGTAGATTGCCGGATTTGCCGCCCTGGCCACCATTCTTGCATGGCTTCACCAAAGCCCTGCCCGAGATTAGCCATCTCGCGCCGACAGGCTGGTTCGAACTGTCGTGATTCCGGTCTATGCCGGTCACGTGACGAGGAGACGAAGATGGCAATTCTGGTTTCGGGCGGCGCCGGCTATATCGGCAGCCACATGGTCCTCGAGCTCCTGGACCGTGGCGAAAAAGTCGTCGTGCTCGACGATCTCTCGACCGGCTTCTGGTGGGCGGTGCCGCAGGAAGCGACGCTGGTGCGCGGCGACATGGGCGACCAGGCCCTGGTCGAGCGCACCATCGCCGAGCACGGCATCAGCGAGATCGCGCATTTCGCCGCCAAGATCGTGGTGCCGGATTCGGTCTCCGATCCGCTCGGCTACTACCAGAACAACACCGTCAAGACGCGCGCTTTGCTGGAGAGCGCCGTGCGCGGCGGCGTCAAACACGTGATCTTCTCCTCGACCGCCGCCGTCTATGGCGAGCCGCCGGTCTCGCCGGTGCCGGAGGAGATCGCTCTCAACCCGATCAACCCCTATGGTCGCTCCAAGCTGATGAGCGAGTGGATGCTCGGCGACGTCGCCCGCGCCCACGGCCTGACCTATGTCGCACTGCGCTATTTCAACGTCGCCGGCGCCGATCCCAAGGGACGTTCCGGCCAGTCCAGCACCAACGCCACCCATCTGATCAAGGTCGCGAGCCAGGCCGCGCTCGGCCAGCGCGCCGGGCTCGAGATCTTCGGCACCGATTATCCCACACCGGACGGGACCTGCGTGCGCGACTATATCCACGTCACCGATCTCGCCCGCGCCCATCTCGCGGCGCTCGACCATCTGCGCGCCGGCGGCGAGAACCTGACGCTGAACTGCGGCTATGGCCGCGGCTATTCGGTCAAGGAGGTCGTCGAGGTGGTGAAGGAGGTCTCGGGCGTCGATTTCCCGGTCAAACTCTCGCCGCGCCGCGCCGGCGATCCGGCCGCACTCGTCGCCAAGGCCGACCGCATCCGCAACGAGCTCGGCTGGCAGCCGGAGCATGACGATCTCACGCAGATCGTGACGCAGGCGCTGGCCTGGGAAGAGAGCCTGCGCAAGCGCAACGCCAGCTGACAGCCAGGATTTGGCGCGGCGTTAACCCATGGTTAACCTCGTTCGGGCGCTGTGGTGGAAAGACACTGCGACCGAGCCAGAGGAGCAACCATGCGCCCCGTCACCGTTCTCGCCTTCGCCGCGGCGCTCGGCCTCGGGCCGGCGCTCGCGCAGACGACGGGTTCGATCAATCAGGCGCGGGCGCAGACGGCCAAACCCGAGTCGCGTCCGGCTGCGCCGGGTTTCGATAGCTTCCTGAAGACGCTCTGGCCGATGGCGCAGGCGCGCGGCATCTCGCGCAAGACATTCGACCTGGCCTTCCAGGGCATCACGCCCGATCCCTCCATCGTCGCGCTGACCCGCAAGCAGTCGGAATTCGTCGCGCCGATCTGGAGCTATCTCAACAGCGCCGTCGGCGGCGGCCGCATCTCGCGCGGCCGCGAGATGCTGGACGCCCATGCCGGCGTGCTGGCGCAGGTCGAATCCCGCTATGGCGTGCCCAAGGAGATCGTCCTCGGCATCTGGGGGATGGAGACCAATTACGGCTCGTTCAAGGGCGACAAGGACGTGATCCGTTCGCTCGCGACGCTGGCGAACATCCGCTATCGCGGCGACTTCTTCCGCGACGAATTGCTGACCGCGCTGGAGCTGATCGAGAAGGGCTATGTCGAGCGCAGCGAATTGCGCGGCTCCTGGGCCGGTGCGATGGGCCACACCCAGTTCATGCCGTCGAGCTACATGAAATACGCGGTCGACCAGACCGGCGACGGCCATGCCGACATCTGGACCTCGACCAGCGACGCCATCGCCTCCACGGCCAACTATCTCAAGGGCTATGGTTGGACTCCCGGCCTGCCCTGGGGCATCGAGGTCGTAGTCCCCGAGGGTTTCGACCACAACCTCTACCGCGCCAGCTTCTCGTCCTTCCGCTCTGCCGGAGTGCGCCGCGCCGATGGCGGCGCGCTGCCCTCCTCCGGCGAGGCCAGGCTGTTCTACCCCGCCGGCCATACCGGCCCGGCCATGCTCCTGACCGCGAATTTCGACGTCATCAAGAAGTACAACTCCTCCGACGCCTATGCCCTCGCCGTCGGCCATCTCGGCGACCGGATCGTGGGCAGGCCCGCTCTGCAGGGCGACTGGCCGGTCAAGGCGCCACGCCTCGACAAGGCAGGGATCACCGACGTTCAGCGCCGGCTGAAGGGCTTCGGCCTCTACAATCACGACGCCGACGGGCGCATCGGCACGGGCACGCGCGAGGCGGTCCGGCAGTACCAATTGCGCGTCGGCATGCTCGCCGACGGTTATCCGACGCCGGCCCTGCTGGCGCGGATGAAGGCACCACGCTGACGAACCAGGCGATCGCGACTATATTGCCTGACGGCGCCTCCTCCTGATCGGCGCCGATCGAGAGCCAGATGCGCACGCGTTCGCTCTTCATGGTTCTGGCAGCGGCCCTCGTCCTGCTCGCGACCGGCGGGCCGACTTCGATCGCCCAGAACCCGGTGCCACCGGGTCGGATACCGCAGGCGCCGCCGCAAGGGCGCAGCCTGTTCAACATGTTCTGGCAGATTCCGGAGCGGCAGGCCGTTCAGCCGCGGCAACAGCCGCGGCTGCGCGTCGCGCCGGTCCAGCGCCGGGCGCCGACGCGCGTCGTCGTCCGCGACGATCCGGTCATCCCCAAGGTCGACGTCAACCACCATGTCCTCGTCATCGGCGACACGCTGGCAGGGCAGATCGCCGAGGGGCTCGAGGACAGCCTCGAGGACCGCGCCGACGTTGCGGTGGAGAACAAGGCCAAGGCCGATAGCGGCCTGGTCCGCACCGATTTCTATGATTGGCCGAAGGTGGCCGGCGAGCTGCTGGCGGCGGACGCCAAGGTCATGGTCGGCGTCGTCGTGCTCGGGCCGAACGACCGCCAGGTGATCCGCGAGGGTGATGTCACGCACGAGCCGCTGAGCGAACGCTGGCTCCAGCTCTACAAGGCAAGGATCGACGCCGTCGCCTCGGCCTTCAGCGCCAAGCGCGTACCGCTGATCTGGGTCGGCGCGCCGCCCATGCAGAACACCCGCCTCTCCGCGGACCTCGTCACGCTGAACGATCTCTTCCGCAAGGGCGCGGAAGCGGCCGGCGGCCAGTATGTCGACCTCTGGAGCGTCTATGTCGACGGTGAGAACCGCTACACCGCGACCGGGCCGGATGTGAGCGGGCAGATCGCCAAGCTCCGCCTCGGCGACGGCGTCCATTTCACCAAGGCCGGCGCCCGCAAGGCGGCACACTTCATCGATGTCGTCATTCGTCGCCTGCTCGAGGGCGCGCCGACGCAGAATGTCATCGCACTACCGACCTCGCCAGAGACCGGCGCCCCGCTCGCACCCGACCTGCAGCCAGGCGGCGTCGAGCGCCTGATCGACCGGATGGTGAGCGGTGTGCCGGCCGATCTGCCGCTCCTCCCAGTCGTCCCGCCGCGGCCGCTGGCCGGGCCTATCCTGCCGCTGACCGGCGCCATCCCCCGCAGCGGCGACACCGCCTTGCTGACCTCGGTTCAGGAAGCCCGCGGCCGCGGCGATGTCGCAGCCGGGCTCGATCGCGTCTTCGGCCAGGGCATTGCGCCCGAGCCGCGCCCCGGCCGGGCCGACGATTTCCGCTGGCCGCGGATCAATTGAGGCAGCATCATCCCAGCTGAAAGCGCTCGAAGCGCTGCATCTCCTCGTCGACCTGACGCTTCAGCTCCAGTGAGGGGGCCTGCTCCAGCCAGGTCCATTGCTGCACGAGCAGCTTGCGCGCCGCCCGGTCGGTCTTGAGATCGGCGACGGCGACGATGCAGTCGCCCGCCAGCACCGGCAGGCCGAAATAGCCGAAGGCACGCTTCTCCTTCGGCAGATAGGCCTCGAAGACGTGGTCATAGCCGAAGAACAGCTTCAGCCGCTTTCGCTGGATGACCAGCGGATCGAAGGGCGAGAGGATGTGGATCAGGCTGTCGTCGGTCGGCTCTGACGGCTCCAGCACCTCCGGCATCGTCCAATGCGGTGTCTTGTCCGCGCCTTCGATCGCCACCGGCACGAGCTCCTTGCGCCGCACGCGCCCGGCGATCAGCTCCGCGATCGCCTTCTTGCTGGGCGCATCAAGATGGCAGATCGAGTCGAGGCTGACGATGCCCTGCGCCCGCAGGGCCCGGTCGAGCTTGTAGGCGGCGACCTGACGCTCGGACGCCGGCGCCGGCTGCTTCTCCCAGCCGAAATGCCGGTCGATCAGCTCATAGGTCTTGAGCATGCCGGAGCGGGCTGAGATCGCGAGCTCGCCGTCGTAGAAGGCACGTTCAAGCAAACCTTTTGATGGCTTCTTGCTCGCCCAGAGATGCGTCTTCTCGACCAGCACGTCGGTGTCGATGTCACGGATGGTGAGGGCGCCGTCCTTGCGGATGCGGCGCAGCAGCTTGCGCGTCTCCTCGCGGCTGCCGACCGAGGCCCAGCGCTTCGGCTCGGCCCGATGCGCCTTCATCGCCGGCAGGAAATAGCGCAGGTCGGCCGATGGCACATAGGACAGCGCATGTGTCCAGTACTCGAACACCGATTTGTCCTGCGATTGCGCCTGGGCGAGATCGTCGCGGCTGTAGTCCGGAATCCGGCTGTAGAGGATGTGGTGGTGGCAGCGCTCGACCACGTTGATCGTGTCGATCTGGACATAGCCGAGATGGGCGACGGCTACGGTCGTCGCCTCCGGCCCCGAGCCGAAGGGCTCGCGTCGGTCGAGCCTCTGGGCCTTGAGCCAGATCCGGCGCGCTTCCGCCTTGTCGAGCTTCAGGATCTTTCGCGGTCGCGTCGCCATGGTGGCAAGCTAGCGACGGCATCGCCAAAGGTTAAGACGCGCAGCCGCCATCTGCTGACACATCATGACGGTGGTCTTCACCGGCTCAGCCTGCCGCGGACAACGCCTGCATCAGCGTCTCCGAGGTCAGCTCCGCCAATCCCATCTGGACCTTGAAGGCTCTGGTCTTCTCGCCGGGCTTCATCACCAGGATCACCGTCTCGGTGCCCGGGCAGGCGGGATCGGCGCAGAGGATCTCGTTGACCGCGATCACGGCGTTCTCGGGCAGGCCGAGCAATTCGCGCACCTGTTGCTTGACCTGCTTCGAGGCATCGGCCCCGGCGGCCTCGCGCTTGTCCCTGCCGAACAGGCCGAAGCGCATCGCCGCTCAGCCGCCCGGCAAGGTGAGGACGCCGGCAGCACCATCCTCGGTGCCGAAGGCGAGGCGCTTGCCGAGCTTGTCCCAGGCGAAGGCGGTTATGCCGCTGCCGCGCTGCGCCGGCCGCACCAAGAGCTCGGAGGCGTCGGTCAGGCGCACCAGCAGGATGCAGCCATCATCATAGCCGATCGCAAGCACCAGCGCCTTGGGATGGAAGGCGACGCGGGTGACCTTGGCATGGCGCGCGCCGCATTCGCGCGGCGCCTTGCCGGTCGGCCCCTCGCCCTGGAAGGGCCAGACGATCGCGGCGTCCGCGCCGCTGGAGGCGAGCCAGAGCCCGTCATGCGACCAGGACAGCGAGCGGGGCTTGGCCGGATAGCCGGTCATGCGCATATGGCTCGGCTTCTCGCCGAGGCGCCAGCCATGCAGCGCGTTCTCCTGCATGGACGTGACGATAAAGCGCCCGTCGGGCGACCAGGTCACGTCGAGATGCGAGCCCTTCCATTCCAGGAAATCGGGCTTGGCCTCGGTGTTCGGATACCAGAGCAGCACGCCGTTCATCTGGGCGATGGCCAGGCGATAGCCCTTCGGCGCGAAGGCCAAGCCCTGCGGTGTCGAGGCGACGTCGAGGGATTTCAGCTTGCCCTTGTCGTCGCGGGCGTGGACCGTGCGGCCGCTGTTCCAGGCGATGCTGCCCGACGATGACATCGTCACGGCGTCGATCCAGCGCCGCTTCTGATCGCGCGCCAGCTCCTCCGGTGCACCCTCGGCCGAGATCGCGACGACGCGGCCGTCATCGCCGCCGCTGATCAGGCGGCTGCCGTCCGAGGCTAAGCAAAGCAGGCCGCCGCCATGGGCTTCGACGCTCTGAGTCTCGCCGCCCTGCCAGCGCAGCACCCGGCCATCGGCGAGGGCTAGCGCCAGCGTCTGCTTCAGCCAGACGGCGCCGACGACGTGCTCGCCGGCTTCGACGGGGACGACATGCTCGCGCAGCGAGACCGGTTTGGTGATCGAATCCATGCCCACGCTTTAGCTCAAGCCGCGCAGGCCATGAACCCCTTGCGCAGCGCAGCCTCGTCGAGATCGCGGCCGATGAAGACGAGGCGCGACTCGCGCTTCTCACCGGACTTCCAGTCGCGCTGCAGGTCGCCGTCGAGGATCATGTGGACGCCCTGGAAGACGAAGCGGCGCGGCTCGTCCTTGAAAGCGAGGATGCCCTTGGAGCGCAGGATGTTCGGCCCCTGCACCTGGCTGATGTCGTTGATCCAGGGCATGAATTTTTCCGGATCGACATCGCCGGGGATCGTGAAGGACATCGAGCGGACATCCTCCGAGTGGTGGTGATGGTGGCCGGCCTCGAGAAAATCGGGCTCGATGTCGAGAATGCGGTCGAGATCGAAGGCATTGCGGTCGAGCAGATCGGCGATCGGCAGGTCGCAGCGCGTCGTCTTGTGCAGCTTGGCATAGGGGTTGATCGCGCGGATCGTCGCCTCGACCTCGGCGAGTTCCTCAGGCGTCACGAGATCGGCCTTGTTCAGGATGATCACGTCGGCGAAGGCGATCTGGTTCTTCGCCTCCGGCGCGTCCTTGAGCCGGTCCTTCAGCCATTTCGCATCGGTCACGGTCACGACCGCGTCGAGCTTGGTGGCGTCGCCGACATCCTGGTCGACGAAGAAGGTCTGGGCGACCGGAGCGGGATCGGCGAGGCCGGTGGTCTCGACGATGATCGCGTCGAACTTGCCCTTGCGCTTCATCAGGCCGTCGAGGATGCGGATCAGGTCGCCGCGCACCGTGCAGCAGATGCAGCCATTGTTCATCTCGAACACTTCCTCGTCGGCGCCGACGACGAGGTCGCCATCGATGCCGGTCTCGCCGAACTCGTTGACGATCACGGCGAATTTCTTGCCGTGGTCCTCGGTCAGGATGCGGTTGAGGAGCGTGGTCTTGCCGGCGCCCAGATAGCCGGTGAGCACCGTGACGGGAATCTTCTCGGACATGGGAAACGACCTGGTTGGTGGCGCTGCGATGATCGCGGTCCGGGTCAAGCCGGGCCGGCGACGAGCGCCTTCTCGATCTGGCTTATATTGTGTTTCATCATCGCGATGTAAGTCCCGGCCGGACCGCTCTCGGCCGAAAGCGCATCGGAGTAGAGCCGCCCGCCGATCTTCGCGCCGCTCTCCCGGGCGATCTGCTCGGCCAGGCGTGGATTGGTGATGTTCTCGAGGAAGACGGCCGGCACCTTCTCCGCCTTGATCTGGCGGATGATGCGGGCGACATCCTTGGCCGAGGCCTCGGCCTCGGTGGAGACGCCCTGCGGCGCGATGAAGGCGATGCCGTAGGCTTTGACGAAATAGCCGAAGGCGTCATGCGAGGTGATCGCCTTGCGCCGGTCGACCGGGATGCGCGCGACTGTGGCCTTGATCTCGGCTTCGAGCGCATCGAGCTTGGTCTGATAGGCTGCGGCATTGGCTTCGTAGACGGCCTTGCCGGCCGGATCGGCCGCGACCAGCGCATCGCGGACATTGCCGACATAGATCTTGGCATTGGCGACGCTCTGCCAGGCATGCGGATCCTCGCCGCCATGGCCGTGGCCGTGATCATCGGCCAGCTTGAGCGGGGTGATGCCGGTGGTCGCGGTTGCCACCATCGCCTTGGTGCCGGACGATTTCACCAACCGGGACAGCCAGCCCTCGAATTTCAGCCCGTTGACCACGACGAGCTTGGCGCCGGCCACCGTCTTCGCGTCGGCCGGCGTCGGCGAATAGACATGGGCGTCGCCATCGGGCCCGACCAGCGTAGTCACCGAAACCCGCTCGCCGCCGATCTCGCGCACGAAATCGCCGAGGACCGAGAAACTGGCGACGACGGGCAGTTTCTCCTGAGCGAAGACCGGCAGCGGCAGGGCGGCACCGGCGGCAAGGCTGAGGAGAACGGAACGGCGGTTCAGCATGATGGCCCTCGCGCTATATGAAACACTATAACATTACTAGCGCTGGAGATGGGCCCTCGGCAAGAGGCGTCGTGCAAGCCCGCCCTGCGATCCCAGCAGGAGCGAGCCGAGATAGAGCGCGCCGGCCGCAAGGATGATCGCCGGCCCGGCCGGTAGGTTGCTGCCGGCGGCATAGGAGGCGACGAGCCCGATATAGCCGGAGGCCATGCCGAAGCCGGAGGCGAGCAGGATCAATCGCGTGATGTCGGCGGTCCAGAAGCGCGCCGCGGCGGCCGGCAGCATCATCAGCCCGACCGCGAGCAGCGTGCCGAGCGCATGGAAGCCGGCGACGAGGTTGATCACGACGAGGCCGAGGAAGGTCAGGTGGACGAACCCACCGGAGCGGCTGACCGAGCGCAGGAAACCGGGATCGACGCATTCGAGCACCAGCGGCCGATAGGCCAGCGCCAGCACGCCGAGCGTCAGGCTGGCGACGCCGGAGAGCAGGATGAGCACATCGTCGTCGAGCGCCAGCACATTGCCGAACAGCACATGGAAGAGATCGACCGCCGAACCGCGCAGCGAGACCAGGGTGACGCCGAGCGCCAACGAGATCAGGTAGAAGGCGGCGAGCGAAGCGTCCTCCTTGAGCACGGTCAGGCGCGCCACGGCGCCAGCGGCGAGCGCCACAGTGAAACCAGCGACGAGCCCGCCGAGCGTCATCGCCGGCAGCGAAAAGCCGGCGACGAGGTAGCCGAGCGCCGCGCCCGGCAGGATCGCATGCGCCATGGCATCGCCGGTCAGGCTCATTCGCCGCAGCATCAGGAAGACGCCGACCGGCGCGCCGGAGACCGAGAGTGCGAACACGCCGACCAGAGCGCGACGCATGAAATCGAATTCGGCGAAGGGGCCGATCAGCAGGTCGTACAGCAAAGGCATTCAGTCCTTAGGAAAATCATCCTCAGCCCTCATCCTGAGGAGCAGCCGAAGGCTGCGTCTCGAAGGATGCTTCAGCTGGTTCCCGAGCCTCCTGAAACATCCTTCGAGACGCCGCTGGCGCGGCTCCTCAGGATGAGGGCTTGGGTTGGCAGCGTGACATCACGCCGCGCAGGGCGCGGCATGGCTGTCGAAAGCCTCGACCATGCGTCGCGCCTTGAGCAGATTGCTCGCCGTCAGCACCACGCCGGTCTCGCCCCAGGCGATCGCCTCGCGCGCCAGCAACAGCGTCTGCGGGAAAGCGCGCTTGACCGTTTCGATGTCATGCAGCACGGCGACCACGGTGCGGTTCTCGCCATGCCAGCGCTGGACCAGCGCCAGCAGATCGGCGCTGGTGCGCGCATCGATCGCGGTGAAAGGCTCGTCGAGCAGGATGATGTCGGCGTCCTGCAGCAGCAGCCGGGCGAACAGCGCCCGCTGCATCTGGCCACCGGAGAGCGTACCGATGCTGCGGCTCTCGAAGCCGGTGAGACCGACCGCGGCGATCGCCGCCTCGATCTTGCTGCGCTGGCCAAAACCGATCTTGCCGAAGATCCCGGCCACGCCCCACAGGCCCATCGCGACGAGGTCGTAGACATGGATCGGGAAGGAGCGGTCGAGCTCGGCCGATTGCGGCAGATAGGCGAGGCGCTTGCCCTTGGCGAGCGTCACCGTGCCGTCGAGCGGCGAGAGCGCGCCGGCGATGGCCTTGAGCAGGGTCGACTTGCCGGCGCCGTTCGGCCCGACGATCGCGGTCAGGCTGCCCGGCGCGATCTCGCCCGAGAGATGATGCACCGCCGGATGGCGGTCATAGCCGAGCGTCAGATCGCTGAAACGAATTGCGGGCACGGGATACTCTCGTTTACGCGATGACGGCGAAGGTCGCGACCCACAGCACCAGGATCACGCAGAGCGCGAGGCCGAGCCGCTGTCCGGCCGAAAGCCGTAACAGAGACCAGCCGGGAGCCTCGACGACGGGCTGGCGATGATGGACGTGATCATGAGCCATACGGAATGATATAATATTACGCTCGTCCGCGAGCAAGCGTGATCGCCCTTGCATCAACGGCAACGCCACTGCGTTATCGACATCGTCGACGATGTCCGAACAGGAGCAGGCCGGTGAGCGCCGAGCGGGTGACCTTCAAAGCGATACGCAATGGCGTCGCGACCGAGATCAAGGCCGATGCGATCGAGATTTGCCTGCCGGACGGGCTGAGCTTCCGGATCATGGCCTTCGCCGGCCGCAAGGGCTCCGCGACCCTGCATATGCCGGCCGACGATCCACAGGCCCCGAGCTTCGACGTGTTCTGCGTCGAGCCCGGCGCGGCCAATACCCTGTTCGTCTCGGTCGACCGCGCCCAGAAGCGCCAGATCGAGGGGTAGGCGTCTCGGCCCGGAACCCGTCTCAAAACTCGCTGCGGCGTGCCAGATGGCGGTGGTTTCGAGAACCGGAGCGCAGCGGACATTGGTCCGTGAGCACCGGAAGCGCAGAAAACGCCGCTAGATGGCCGCCGCAGTAGAGTTTCCGAGCGGGTTCAGCCCGGCCAGTACTGGTACAGCCAGGTCTCGGTCAGCACCTTGTCGCCGCCACGCAGGAAGCAGCGCATCTCGACCGGCTCCGTGCCGTCGACGGTGAGGTCGAACTGCGCCCGCCAATGGCCCGCGACATCGTTCGGCACGGCCTCGGCGAAGATATAGGAGAACGTACCGCGCGAAGCCGAGAGCACCACCTCGGGCTTGACCCCGAACGGGATGTCCTCGAGCGCCGGCCCCCTGAATTCCAGCATGAACTTGCGCACACCCTTCGGCCTCGCCGTGCCGGGCTGGCCGCCATTGCCGAGCCTCGTCGCGACGACGCGGCCGAGCGCCGGCAGGAAAGGCTCGTCCGCCAGCCAGTGCAGCCGATAACGGAAATTGTAGGAATTGCCGGCCTTGGCCGGAGCCTCCGGCACCCACATCGCGACGATGTTGTCGTGGATCTCGTCGTCGGTCGGGATCTCGATCAGCTGGACCGCGCCCTTGCCCCATTGGCCCAGCGTCTCGATCCAGAGGCTCGGCCGGCGCTCGTAATAGACACCGTCCATATAGTGGTCGAAGGCGCGGTCGCGCTGCATCAGGCCGAAACCGCGCGGATTCTCGTCGACGAAGGCGGAGGCGACGGTGCGCTGGGGATTGTTGAGCGGGCGCCAGGCGCGCTCGCCATTGCCGGTCCAGAGCGCGAGCCCGTCGGAATCATGCACCTCCGGTCGCCAGTCGACCATGGTCGACTTGGCGGTCTCGGAATACCAGTACATCGAGGTCAGCGGCGCGATGCCGAGCCGCGCGACGTCCTTGCGCAGGTGCAGTTCCTGCTCGATCTCCATGTCGACGCCCTTGCCGCGATGCATGCGGAAACGGAAGGCGCCGGCGACGCTCGGCCCCGAGAGTAGGGCGTAGACGACGACATGCTCGGCCGCCTCGCCCGGCGTCTCCAGCCAGACATGGGTGAAGTCCGGAAACTCCTCCGGCCGGTCGCCGACCGCCGGATCGACGGCGAGGCCCCGGGCCGAGAGGCCGTATTGGTAAAGCTCGCCGATGGCGCGGAAATAGGAGGCACCGAGGAAAGCGACCCAGTCGTTCTTCTGCCAGTCGAGCTTCTCGCCCTTGCGGCCGGGATGGCCGGAGCGGCTCTCCTGGAAGCGGAAGCCGGCGAAACCCGCGCCCAGCGGCAATTGCTTGGCTGGGGAATCGGCCGGCATCTCGAAATAGCTCTCGTCGTAGACGATCTCGCGCGCCTTGCCGTCGTCGAGCACATGCATGCGCACCGGCTTCTGGAAGTAACGGCCGAGATGGAAGAAGGTCACCGGCCAGGGCGACGGGCCATTGGCCCAGAGCGCCAGCTCCGGCTTGAACTTGATCTTGCCATGGGCGTCGTAGTCGATCTTCTCGAGCACGTCGGGCTTCGGGTTCGGCGGCGGCTCATAGGGCTTGCCAGCGAGATCGCGGGCCCGCGCCTTCAGGCCCTCGAAGGAAAAAGCCTCGGCGGTGCCGAGCTTCAGCCCCTGCTGCGCCAGTGCCGGGCCGGCCAACCCGGTGGCTGCGAGGGCGGCCGTGCCGGCGGCTCCCGCGAGCAAGGTGCGGCGGTCGATCAGGGGCATGGTCGGCTGTCGCGGCTGCATCGGGCGGGGGTCTCCATCGGATAAGATCAGCTGGAAGATGGTGTTTCCGGCTAGCCTGTCCAGCCGGCGAGGGCAATCTCCCGAGCTTCCTGGCTGCAGCAGGGCAGAAATCGCACGCAATCGCGGCACGGCGCCGTCCTAGAGCTTTGGAACAACTTTTCTTTTGCCTCGCGACCGGCCTACAACAGGCAAAGTCCGGCCTTTCGAGCCGGAGCCTGTTTCGGGAGGAACCATGACGACGCTGCTCGCCGGCCGCCGCTTTGCCGGGCTCATGACTGCCGTGATCATCGCCGTGACGCCGGCCGCGGCCAAGGCGCAGGACTTCATCAACGTCCTGACCGGCGGCACCTCCGGCGTCTACTATCCGATGGGTGTCGCACTCTCGAAGATCTATGGCGACAAGATCGCCAACACCCGCCCCTCGGTGCAGGCGACCAAGGCCTCGGTCGAGAACCTCGTGCTGCTGCAGCAGGGTCGCGGCGAGATCGCCTTCACCCTCGGCGATTCCCTCGACGCCGCCTGGAAGGGCGACGAGGAGGCCGGCTTCAAGAGCCCGCTGAAGAAGCTGCGCGGCATCACCGCGATCTATCCGAACTATGTCCAGATCGTCGCCTCGAAGGAGAGCGGCATCAAGACGCTGGCCGATCTCAAGGGCAAGCGCCTGTCGGTCGGCGCGCCCAAATCCGGCACCGAGCTCAACGCCCGCGCGATCCTCGCCGCCGCCGGCCTGTCCTATAAGGATCTCGGCAAGATCGAGTACTTGCCCTTCGCCGAATCGGTCGAGCTGATGAAGAACCGTCAGCTCGACGCCACCCTGCAATCGGCCGGCCTCGGCGTCGCCTCGATCCGCGATCTTGCGACCTCTGTCGAGATCGTCGTGGTCGAGGTGCCGAAGGCGGTGATCGACAAGGCCGGCCCACCCTTTGTCAGCGCCCCGATCCCGGCCAACACCTATGGCGGCCAGACCACCGACGTGAACACTGCGGCGGTGGTCAACTACCTCGTCACCCATGAGGGGGTGAAGGAGGAGCTCGTCTACCAGATGACCAAGAACATCTTCGAGAACCTCGGCGACCTCGCCGCCTCGCACTCGGCCGGCAAGGCGATCAAGCTCGAGAACGCGCTCGACGGCATGCCCGTGCCGCTGCACCCCGGCGCGGCGCGCTATCTCAAGGAAAAGGGCCTCAAGGTCGGCTCCTGACAGGTGGCATGACCGAGGGAACAAGCGACGCCGGCTCGGCCTGAGCCGGCGTCGTCGCATTGCGGGGAACGGGGCCATGGCGCAGCAGACCACAGTGGCGGGAGCCGATACCGACCGGCTGCACGAGCTCTCGGGCGCGACCGGCGCGCCGGTCGAGAACGAGGCGCTCGACAATTTCGAGCACGGCTTCCCGCCCGGCTTCGGCCCCGGCAGATGGGGCCTGCTCGCCTATGCCGTCGCGCTCGCCTTCGCCTCCTTCCAGACCCTGATCTCGGCCTGGCACTTCCTGCCGAGCCAGGCGGTGCGCGGCGTCCATGTCGGCTTCCTGCTGCTGCTCTCCTTCGGCCTCGTCGCCAATTTCAAGGCGAAGACGGAAGCCGGACGCTGGCTCGGCTGGGCGATCGGCCTCGTCGGCTTCCTGGTCGGCCTCTATCAGCTGCTCTTCTATGCCGACCTGATCGCCCGCGACGGCGACCCGACGACGCTCGACCTCGCGGTCGGCTCGGCTCTCGCCATCCTCGTCTTCGAGGCGGCCAGACGCCTGATGGGCAACGCGCTGCCGATCATGTGCGGCGTCTGCCTGCTCTACTGGTTCTTCGGCCAGTATTTGCCGGCGCCGTTCAACCATCGCGGCTACGGCTTCGACCAGATCATCGGCCATCTCTCCTTCGGCACCGAAGGGCTCTACGGCGTGCCGACCTATGTCTCGGCCACCTATATCTTCCTGTTCATCGTCTTCGGCTCCTTCCTCGAGAAGGCCGGGATGATCCATCTCTTCAACGACGTCTCGCTCGGCCTGTTCGGCGGCTCGCGCGGCGGCCCGGCCAAGGTCGCGGTGTTCTCATCCGGCCTGATGGGCACGATCTCCGGCTCCGGCGTGGCGAACGTCGTCACCGTCGGCCAGTTCACCATTCCGCTGATGATCAAGTTCGGCTATCGGCGCGCCTTCGCCGCCGGCGTCGAGGCCACAGCCTCGATGGGCGGCCAGATCATGCCGCCGGTGATGGGGGCTGCCGCCTTCATCATGGCCGAGACGCTCGGCGTCGACTATTCCGAGATCGTCAAGGCGGCTGCGATCCCGGCCGTGCTCTATTTCGCCTCGGCGTTCTGGATGGTGCACCTGGAAGCCGGAAAATACGGCCTCAAGGGCATCGAGCGCGCGCTGCTGCCGAGTCCGCTCAAGGCACTGCGCGAACGCTGGTATCTGGCGCTGCCGCTCGCGGTGCTCGTCGCCATGTTGTTCCACGGCTTCACGCCGCTCTTCGCCGGCACGATCGGCCTTGCACTCACCGTCGGCCTGCTGCTCGGCGCCGGCATCGCGCTCGGCTTCAAGACGACGGCGCTGCGCGTGATCTTCTGGGTCGGCCTCGGCCTGATCGCCGGCGCGCTGCTGCGGGAAGGCATGGATGTCCGCGTCGTCGCCGGCCTGATCCTGGCGCTCGTCCTGCTCAACGCCCTCACCATCGGCGGCCGGGCGACGCTCGCCATCTGCCGCAACGCCCTCGCCGACGCCGCCAAGACGGCGCTGCCGGTCGGCATCGCCTGCGCCATCGTCGGCACCATCATCGGCCTGATGACGCAGACCGGCATCGGCACCACCTTCGGGGCCTGGATCATCGGTCTCGGCAAGACCAGCCTGTTCCTGGCGCTGATCCTGACCATGGTGCTGTCGATCCTGCTCGGCACCGGCATCCCGACGATCCCGACCTATATCATCGTCGCGGCGCTCGCCGCCCCGGCGCTGGAAAAACTCGGGGTGCCGCTGATCGTCAGCCACATGTTCGCCTTCTACTACGGCATCATGGCCGACCTCTCGCCACCGGTGGCGCTGGCCGCGCTGGCGGCCGCGCCGATCGCGCGCGAAAACCCCGACAAGATCGGCTGGGAGGCGATGCGCGTCGCGCTCGCCGGCTACGTCATCCCCTTCATCGCCGTGTACTCGCCGGCGCTGATGCTGCAGCCGGGCGATCCGATGAGCGCGACGATCGGATTCTGGCCGTCGGTCGTCTATGCCGTGATCAAGGCCAGCGTGGCCATCGGTCTCTTCGGCATGGTCGCGATCGGGTACCTGTTCGGCAAGCTGAGCCTGCTCGAACGCATCGTCGCCTTCGCCGCCGCGGTGATGCTGTTCGGCGAATTCCCCTATAGCGACCCGCTCGGCTACGCCCTGACCGCGGCGCTCATCGCCCGCCATTGGTGGGCCCATCGCGAGGCGGCCGCGGCCAGCACCGCATGATCTGCCTTGCCGCCGGCGCGCTGCTGATCCCGCTCGGCGCTAGCGAGATCACGCTGTCCTGGCGGCATTCGGTGCAGAAATCGCTATGGGAGGAGCTTTGGCGCGAGACCCCGGCCGGCCTCGCCATCGCCGAAGCCCGCATCCAGGGCTCCGGCGCCGGCATGGATCCGCCGGATGGCGCCAAGCTCGTCAATGGTTTCTGGCGCTGGAAACCGAGCCTGCCGGCGCTGCCAGAGGTGGTGATGCGTCGCTCCGGCGCGACCGCCGACTGGCGGGTCTGCATCGAAGGCCGCTGCAGATCGCTCGACGAACTCCTGCCGGCCGAAGCCGACCCGGTGGTGATGAAGCCGTGCGGCTGAGGCTCAGCCGCGCTGGGTCAGGCGCTCGATCTTCACCACGCGCTTCATGAAGGCGACCATGCCATAGGCGGCGAAGGCCGAGAACAGCGCCATCAGCACATAGGCGACGACGTGGCCGAGCTCGAACAGGCCGGCCAGCGCCCAGCCCGAAGCGAGCGCGACGCCGAAGATCTCGACCGCGATCAGGATGGCGAGCGACACCACCAGGATGACATTGCGCCAGTTGGTCCGGCCAGCGGCCATGCTTTTACCCTCGGAACCCATGCACGGATCGCCTAGCCTAGGCGGCGCCGGCATGCAACAAAATCGCGCCTACCGGCACATGGTCCCGCCTGACACGAACGACAAGAACCTGATGCCTGATTCTCCTATCTTCGCTTCCGCGGCCGTCGCGGCCCCGCACCGCCTCGCTTCCGAGGCCGGGCGCGCCATTCTCGCCGAGGGCGGCAATGCCATCGAGGCGATGGTCGCCATGGCTGCGACCATCGCGGTCGTCTATCCCCATATGAACGCGATCGGCGGCGACGGCTTCTGGCTGATGCACGAGCCCGGTGGCAAGGTCCACGCCATCGAGGCCTGCGGCCCGGCGGGCAGTCTCGCCACGATCGACCGCTATCGCGAGAAGGGCCATGACACGCTACCGGCGCGCGGTCCCGACGCGGCGATCACCGTCGCCGGCGCGATCGGCGGCTGGCAGGCGGCGCTTAGCCTGTCGACCAGCTTCGGCGGCAGACTGCCGCTGAAGGACCTGCTCTCCGACGCCATCCGCCATTGCAGCGAAGGCTACGATATCTCGGAGTCGGAGCTGCGCACCTGGCCGCAGGAAGTCGATGCGGTGAAGGCGGCTCCCGGTTTCAGCGAGTTCTTCTGGCCGGGCGGCGAGCGGCCCAAGGCCGGCGACCGTCGCAAGCCTGCGGCGCTCGGTGCGACGCTGGAGCAGCTCGCTCATGCCGGGCTCGACGATTTCTATCGCGGCGATATCGGCCGCGAGCTCGCCGAGGATCTCGGCCGTTTCGGTGCCCCCATCACCCGCGCCGACCTCGAAGCCTTCCATGCCCGGACCGTCCAGGCGCTCTCGCTGAAGCTGCCCGGCCTCACCGTCTACAACTTCCCGCCGCCGACGCAGGGGCTCACCGCCCTGATGATCCTCGGCATCTTCGAAAAGCTCGGCGTCACCCGGCCGGAGAGCTTCGATCACCATCACGGACTGGTCGAGGCGGTGAAGCGCGCCCTCGCCATCCGCGACAAGGTCATCACCGATCCAGCCTTCATGACCATCGACCCGGCGAGCTTGCTCATGGAGGCCGCGGTGGAGCGCGAAGCCGCGATGATCGACCGCAAGCGCGCTGCCAGCTGGCCGTTCCGGCCCGGCGAGGGTGACACGATCTGGATGGGCGCGATCGACGGCTCGGGCCTCGCCGTCTCCTATATCCAGTCGCTCTACTGGGAATACGGCTCGGGATGCATCCTGCCGAAGACCGGCGTCAACTGGCAGAACCGCGGCGTCTCCTTCTCGCTCGATGCCAAGGCGCTGAACCCGCTGACGCCCGGCCGCAAGCCCTTCCATACGCTCAACCCGCCGCTCGCCCGCTTCGACGATGGCCGGATCATGAGCTATGGCGCGATGGGCGGCGATGGCCAACCGCAGTTCCAGGCGCAGATCCTGTCGCGCTATCGCTTCGGCCAGGGCGTCGCCGATGCCGTCGATGCGCCGCGCTGGCTCTTTGGTCGCACCTGGGGTGCCGGCTCGATCTCGCTCAAGCTGGAGAACCGCTTCGATCCGATGCTGCTGGCTCGGCTGACTGCCGCCGGCCATCCGGTCGAGGAATACAGCGAGGCCTATTCCGACCAGTTCGGCCATGCCGGCATGCTGGTGAAGCACCAGAAGGGCCATGTCGAGGCGACGCATGATCCGCGCTCGGACGGCGACGCCCGCGGCGTCTGAATGAGATCTGGGGGATCTGAGAAGACATGATCGAGAACGACCCGTTCCGCTGCTTTGTGCCCTATCCGGATGCGCCGGTGAAGCATGCTTCCTCCGGCCCGCTCGCGGGGCTGACGCTCGCGGTCAAGGACCTGTTCGACGTCAAGGGCTATCCCACCGGGGCGGGTTCGCCGACCGTGCTGGCCATGTCGGGGATCAAGACCAAGACGGCGCCGATCGTGAAGGCCTTCCTCGAGGCCGGCGCCCGCTTCGTCGGCAAGACCCATACCGACGAGCTCGCCTTCTCGCTCAACGGCAAGAACGCCCATTTCGGCTCGCCTGTGAATCCGGCGGCACCTGACCGCATCACCGGCGGTTCCTCCTCCGGCTCGATGGCGGCGGTCGCCGGCCGGCTCGCCGATATCGGGCTGGGCTCCGACACCGGCGGCTCGGTCCGGGCGCCGGCGAGCTATGGCGGCCTGTTCGGCATCCGCCCGACCCATGGCCGGCTCTCGCTGAAGCGTGCCTGGCCGCTGGCCGAGAGCCTCGACACCGCCGGCTTCTTCGCGCGGGATGGCGAGGTCTTCGCCCGTGCCGCCAACGCCGTGCTCGGCAAGGACAAGCTGACACTGCCGGAAGCACCGCGCCTTCTGCTCGCCGACGACCTGTTTTCGCAGGCCGTGCCCGAAGCCGAGCGCATCCTGCGCAATGTCGTGCAGCGCATCGTGCCGATCCTCGGCCAGCCCGAGACGGTGCGCGCCGTCAGCGACATGGACGCGCTCTACTGGGCCTTCCGCTGGATCCAGGGCCGCGAGGCCTGGGCTTCCGACGGCGCGATGATCGAGCGCTATGCCATGCCGCTCGGGCCGGGGGTCGCCGAGCGCTTCGCCTTCGGCAAGGCGGTCAGCGATGCCGAGGTCGCCCGCGGCGACAGCGTGCGCAAGACCTTCCGGACAAAGCTCGCCAAGCTGCTCGGCAAGGATGGCGTGCTGATGCTGCCGACGGTGCCCGATGTCGCGCCGCTGGTCAGCGCCGGCGAGCCCGAGCTCGAGGATTTCCGCAACCGTGCTCTGCGTCTGCTCTGCCTTGCGGGCTTGTCGGGCTTCCCGCAGATTTCGATCCCGGTCGCCCATCGCGACGATGCCCCGCTGGGCCTGTCGGTGATCGGGCCGAAGGGCTCCGACAAATCGCTTACCGCTTTCGCAGTGAAATTCGAGCGGGCAGCGCGGATCAGGCTGGCATGACGAGGAGGGCCCGATGAGCGGCCACGACCATCACCACCATCATGACCATGAGCACGACAACCACTTCACCCCGATCGAAGCGCGGGTAAAGGCGCTGGAATCGCTGATGATCGAGAAGGGCTATGTCGACCCGGCCGCGCTCGACGCGATCATCGACACCTATGAGACCAAGATCGGCCCGCGCAACGGCGCCCGCGTCGTCGCCAAGGCCTGGAACGATCCGGCCTATGCAGCGCGTCTGAAGGCGGACGGCACCGCCGCCGTCGCTGAGCTCGGCTATGGCGGGCGTGGCGGCGAGCATATCGTCGCCTGCTTTAACACGCCCGAGGAGCACAACCTCATCGTCTGCACTTTGTGCTCCTGCTATCCATGGCCAGTGCTCGGCCTGCCGCCGGTCTGGTACAAGTCGCCGCCCTATCGTTCGAAGGCGGTGATCGACCCGCGCGGCACGCTCGCCGATTTCGGCGTGACGCTGCCCGAAGGCCAGCGCATCCGCGTCTGGGATTCGACCGCCGAGACCCGCTTCATCGTCGTTCCGATGCGCCCTGCAGGCACCGAGGGCTGGAGCGAGGACGAGCTGGCGTCGATCGTCAGCCGCGACTCGATGATCGGCGTCGGCCTGCCCTCCCCGGAGGATAAGCCATGAACAGCGCTCATGATCTCGGCGGCCAGATGGGCTTCGGCCCGGTCGTCCCGGAGAAGGACGAGCCGATTTTCCACGCCGACTGGGAGAAGAAGGTCCTGGCGATCAACGTCGCCGCCGGCGCCATGGGCGCCTGGACGATCGACGGCATCCGCCATGCCCGCGAGAGCCTGCCGCCGGCGCAGTATCTGTCGTCGAGCTACTACCAGATCTGGCTGGCGGCGCTCGACAAGGTGCTGGTCGAGCAGGGCTTCCTGAGTAAGGACGAGCTGGCCTCCGGCGTCGCCGGCAGCGCGCGCCGCGAGCCGAAGCGCGTCCTGAAGGGCGAAGAGGTTCCGACCGTCCTGCGCCGCGGCTTCCCTTATGAGCGCGAGGCGGCAGCGCCGGCCCGTTTCAAGGTCGGCGACAAAGTCCGCACCATCGTGATGCACCCGCAGCACCATACCCGCCTGCCGCGCTATGCGAGGGGCAAGCAGGGCGTGATCGAGGTGGTCACCGGCTGCCATGTCTTCCCAGATACCGGCGCCCATGGCGCGCCCGAGACGGCGCAATGGCTCTACACCGTCGTCTTCACCGGACCCGAACTCTGGGGCCGCGACGCCGATCCGACCTCGACCGTCAGCATCGAGGCCTGGGAGAGCTATCTTGAGCCGGCCTGACGCCGCTCTGGCCGAGGCGCTCGCCGCCGGCACGCCGATCCCGCGCGACGCCGAGGGTCCGGTCTTCGCCGAGCCCTGGCAGGCGCAGGCCTTCGCCCTCGTCGTCGCCCTGCAGAACCGCGGCGTCTTCAGCGCCGATGAGTGGGCGCAGGCGCTTGGCGCCGAGATCCGCGAGGCCCTCGCCAATGGCGGCTGCCGCGACGGCTCGGACTATTACGAGCGCTGGTGCGAGGCGCTGGAGCACCTCCTGATCGAGAAGGGGCTCGCCTCGCATGATGGCGTCGATGCCCGCGCCGCCGCCTGGGAGCGCGCGGCCGAGGCGACGCCGCACGGCAAGCCGATCCTCCTGGAGAACGATCCGCTGGCGCAGCACTGAGCAGGCTTTGCAGCGCCGTCACGAAGCGCGACTATCCCGGCAACACCCGATCACTGGGTGGCAGAGGAGGATCGCGATGAAGACCGCATGGATGGCGCTCGGCGCCGTGGCGCTGGCAACGAGCGCGCAGGCCGCCGATCCGGCACTCAACACGCTGCTCCCGAAGCTGACGCGCTCCACGCAGTGGGCGCAAAAGGCCGCGATCGAGCTGCAGTTCCCGACCCATCACCCGCAGGGCATGGTCAAGATCGGCGATGCCTTCTTCATCTCCTCGGTCGAGATCACCAAGCCGACCACGCGCTACACCGAGCCGAAGGACGGCTATGACCGCGACACCGGCGAGGGCACCGGCCATCTCTTCAAGGTAGACGCGCAGGGCAGGCTGCTGGCCGAGATCACGCTCGGCGAGGGCTCGGTCTACCATCCCGGCGGCATCGACTTCGACGGCAAGGATCTCTGGGTCCCGGTCGCCGAATACCGGCCGAACAGCCAGTCGATCGTCTACAAGGTCGATCCCGCCACGCTGAAGGCGACCGAGGTCTTCCGCTTCAAGGACCATGTCGGCGGCATCGTCCACAACACCGACGGCAAATCGCTGCACGGCGTCAGCTGGGGCTCGCGCCGCTTCTACGCCTGGCCGCTCGGCGCCGACGGCAAGATCACCAACGCCGATGCCGCGCCGGAGAGCCTGCGCGTCGCCAATCCGGCGCTCTATATCGACTATCAGGACTGCCACTATATCGGCATGAGCAGGATGCTCTGCTCCGGCCTCAACAATTACCGCGCCAGCAAGGACGGCCCGATCTTCCGCCTCGGCGGCTTCGAGATCGTCGACCTCAAGGACAACCGCCCGGTCTTCCAGCTGCCGATCGAGCTCTGGTCGCCATCGGGCCTGCCGATGACGCAGAACCCGTTCTGGGTCGAGCCCACGGCCGAAGGCGTGCGCGCCTACTTCATGCCGGATGACGACAAGTCGACCTTGTTCGTCTACGAGGCGGCGGCGAAGTAGGGATCAGCTCCCCTGCCCCACGGCCCACAGGCCGAAGAACAGCGCCGCGCCCAGCACCGCGACGAAGGCCGCCGCCAGCACTTCGAGCCCGGCGATGATCCGGGCTCCCTTCAATGAGCCGCCGCCGGCGAAGCGCAAGGCCGCGAACTTGAAGAACACCGCCAACGCCGCCAGCGCGCCCGTGGTCAGCGCCGTGCCGAGCGCCATGGCGAAGGTCGCGGCGATGCCGGCCCAGAGCAGGCCCTGCGCATTGGCGAAGACGAGGATGATCAGCGCGCCGGCGCAGGGTCGCAGGCCCGCCGCCAGTACGATACCGGCCATCTCGCGGAAGGAACGCAGGCGCGAGACCTCCTCGGCGCCGGGCATGTGGACATGGTCGCAGGTTGCGGCGTCATGCGCTGCGCTGCCACCGAGCGCGACGAGATTTCCGGCCTTGCGCCAGAGCACATAGAGCCCGACCAGCGCGACCAGCGCAAAGCTGCCCTGCTCGATCACCCAGGTCGTCGAGGCCATGGTCTTGGCGGTCGCGTTCAGCGCCAGCGTCAGCGCGCCGACCAGCCCGATCGCGACCAGCGCCTGCACCAGCGCCGCCGCGAAGCTGAGGGCGAGCCCGCGCTTCAGGCTGCGATTATCGGCGACGATGTAGCCGGAGATCACCGCCTTGCCATGGCCGGGCCCAGCGGCATGGAAGACGCCATAGGCAAAGGCCAGCCCGAGCAGGCCGGGCAGCGCTGCCGGCGATTGCGCGATTCCCTTCAGCGTCGCGGTCAGCTCGCGATAGAAGCTCGACTGCCAGGCGAGGATCACCGCGCCGATCCCCGTCGTCGCCGGCAGCGCCTCACGCGGCAGCGCGGTACCGAACGGGTTGCGCGGCGGCGGCGGCGGAGGCGGAAAATAGAGGCTGGCCAGCCAGGCGACCAGCCCGAGCGCGCCGGCGACCAGAGCGAGCGCCAGCAATGCGACGAGCAGCCGGCGTGGCCAGAGCGGCAGGCCCGGCGCGGCGGGAGCGCTCAGGGACATGCCACCAGCGCCCTTGTGGTGACCTGATAGGCGCTCATGTCAGGGGTCGCGGTGATGTCTTCCTGCGCCAGGCGCTGCTGCGTCGCCGCGTCGAGCTTGGGCGGACGCATGATCCGGACGATGCAGCCCTTGGGCGCATCGCGCGTCGCCACCGCATCGGCCTCCTCGCCGATCTCGAAGGCGACGAAATAGGTGGGGTCGCCGACCTCGATGCCGAAGGAGCGGTTGGCCGTCGCCGGCGTCTTCAGCGGCAGCGTATAGGTCAGCGTCAGGATCTTGTTCTCGTAGGCGAGCGAAGCCTCGCTCGGCGTGCCGAACTCCTGCACCTTGCCGTTCGCCTTGGCGATGGTGAAGAAGCCGACATCCGGCAGCGATTCCATGTTGACCTTGGCGAGCTCGGTCAGTTCGTCCGGGGTGATCTTGCCGTCGCCGTTCTTGTCGAGCCCCTGGACCATATAGGCTGAATAGGCCTCGTCGAAGCTCCAGCGATGGCGCAGCGCCTTCACCGCGCCGCTGGCGTCATAGAGGATCTCGGTGCGCGAGGTGACGAAGACATGCGGATGCGCCAGCGCCGGCAGGGCGAGGCCGAGCCAGGCCGAGATGGCGGCGAGCAGCGTCAGAAGCGTCGAGTATCGCGGCACGCGGCAATTTCCTCGAATCTGCGGCGAATCCGGCCGAGCCTTCATACAAAAGCGCGGCCCAAGCGCCTACCCTTGCAATCTCGTGCCAGAAGCCCTGCCGGCATCGCCCGCAAAGGCGGCCAAATCGCGGCGCAGACGGCATCCATCACTCTGGAATCACCCCAGAGTGATTTGACGATATCACGTCGGTTATGACAGCCTTGCTGACATAATAACGAATTGGAGACCGGCGCTACCGGTCCCTATAGTCGATGGATATGCGATCGTCGGGAGGTCGGCCATGGCCGGTACGCAGCAGACTTCGCAGGGCGACGCGGCGAACGAGCCGGAGCTCAGAACGGTCGCGCTCGACGACAAATACGACCTCTCCAAGCAGCAGATCTTCCTGACCGGCACGCAGGCCATCGCCCGCATGCTGCTCACCCAGCATGAGCGCGACCGGCGCGCCGGCCTCAACACCGCCGGCTTCGTCTCCGGCTATCGCGGCTCGCCGCTCGGCGGACTCGACCAGCAGCTCGCCCGCGCCGGCAAGCAGCTCAAGCCCGCCAACATCGTCTTCCAGCCCGGGCTCAACGAGGACCTCGCCGCTACCGCGATCTGGGGCACGCAGCAGGCCGAGCTCTCGGGCGAGGGCAAGTATGACGGCGTCTTTTCGCTCTGGTACGGCAAGGGCCCGGGCGTCGACCGCACCGGCGACGTCTTCCGCCATGGCAACATGGCCGGCACCTCGCGCCATGGCGGCGTGCTCTGCCTGATGGGCGACGACCACACGGCGGAGTCCTCGACCAACGCCCACCAGACCGAATTCGTCCTGGTCGACCGGATGATGCCGATCCTCAACCCGGCCGGCGTCCAGGAGATCATGGACTATTCCCTGCACGGCTTTGCGCTCTCGCGCTTCGCCGGCGTCTGGGTCGGCCTCAAATGCGTCAAGGACAACATCGAATCGACCGCCTCGATCGACGGCTCGATCGACCGGGTCAGCATCACCGTCCCCGATGATTTCGTCATGCCGCCGGGCGGCCTCAGCATCCGCCGCGAGCTCGACTTCCTCGACCAGGAGAAGCGGCTGCATCTGCACAAGCGCGCCGCGATCCTGGCCTATCTGCGCGCCAACAAGCTCAACCAGACCATTCTCTCGGGCGGGCAGGCGCCGCGCATCGGCATCATCACCGTCGGCAAATCCTATCTCGACGTGCGCCAGGCGCTGGAGGAACTCGGCCTCGACGAGGTCCGCGCCAACGATCTCGGCATCCGCCTGTTCAAGATCGCCTGCCCCTGGCCGCTCGATCCGCAGGAACTGAAGGCCTTCGCCGATGGCCTCGACCTCGTCATGGTGGTCGAGGAGAAGCGCTCGCTGATCGAGGTGCAGCTGCGCGAGGAGCTCTACGGCACCGCGCATCAGCCGATGGTGATCGGCAAGAAGGACGAGCAGGGCGAGTGGCTCTTCCCGGTCCATGGCGCGCTCGATCCCAACGACATCGCCATCGCGCTCGGCGCCCGGCTGCTGCAGTATCGCGACGACCCCGCCTTGCGCACTCGCCTCGAGGAGATCGCCGCCGCCCAAGGCCGCCTCGCCGAGGCGCAGGAAGTCGCCAAGCGCACGCCCTATTTCTGCTCGGGCTGCCCGCACAATTCCTCGACCGTCGTGCCCGAGGGTTCACGCGCCTATGCCGGCATCGGCTGCCATTACATGGTGCAGTGGATGGACCGCGACACCGCCGGCTTCACCCAGATGGGCGGCGAAGGCGCCAACTGGGTCGGCGAAGCGCCGTTCTCGAAGCGCGGCCACGTCTTCCAGAATCTCGGCGACGGCACCTATACCCATTCCGGCTCGCTCGCGATCCGCTGGGCCGTCGCCTCGGGCGTCAACATCACCTACAAGCTGCTCTACAACGACGCCGTCGCGATGACCGGCGGCCAGCAGGCGGAAGGGCATCTCTCGCCCGATCAGATGGCGCGCCAGGTCGCGGCCGAGGGCGTCTCGCGCATCGCTGTCGTCTCCGACGATCCCGACAAATATCCGGCCGGCACGCTCTGGCCCCCCGGCACCACCCTGCACCATCGCGACGATCTCGACGCCGTCCAGCGCGAGCTTGCGACCGCCAGCGGCGTCTCGCTGCTGCTCTACGACCAGACCTGCGCCACCGAAAAACGCCGCCGGCGCAAGCGCGGCGCCTATCCCGACCCGGACAAGCGCGTCATCGTCAATGAACTGGTCTGCGAGGGCTGCGGCGATTGCGGCGTCAAGTCGAACTGCGTCTCAGTGCAGCCGCTCGAGACCGAATTCGGCCGCAAGCGCCAGATCGACCAGTCGAACTGCAACAAGGACTTTTCCTGCGTGAAGGGCTTTTGCCCCTCCTTCGTCACCGTGCACGGCGCGCGGCCGAAGAAGGCGGAGCCGCGCACGCTCGACGCGTCCGCCCTCGGCGCGGGCGAGCTGCCCGAGCCCAAGGTCCCGGCGCTCGACCGCAATTTCGCTGTTGTCGTCACCGGTGTCGGCGGCACCGGCGTCGTCACCATCGGCGCGATCCTCGGCATGGCCGCCCATCTCGAAGGCAAGGGCTGCGGCATGATCGACATGGCCGGCCTCGCCCAGAAGGGCGGCGCCGTCTTCAGCCATGTCCGCCTCGCCCCGACGCCGGAGGCAATCCACGCCATCCGCGTCGCCGCCGGCCAGGCCGACCTCGTGCTCGGTTGCGACCTCACCGTTACCGGCTCGAAGAAGGTGCTGGGCGCGATCCGCCAGGGCCGCTCGGCGGTGGTCGTCAACACCGCCGAATCCATGCCCGGCGATTTCACCCGCAACGCCGATTTCTCGCTGCCGACCGAGCGGCTGAAGCGTTCGATCGTCTCCACGGCCGGGCGCGACGCCACCCATCTCGTCGATGCGACGGCGGCTGCGACCAGCTTCCTCGGCAATGCCATCGCCGCCAACATGTTCATGCTCGGCTACGCCTGGCAGTTCGGCGCCGTGCCGCTCTCGCGCGCTTCGCTGCTGCGGGCGATCGAGCTCAACGGCGAAGCCGTGGCGATGAACAAGCAGGCCTTCGAGCTCGGCCGCCGCGCTGCGCATGATCCGGCCGCGCTCGCCGCCATCCTCGCCGAGGCCAAGGCGCCGACCGAAGCGCGCCAGCTTTCGCAGGGCCTCGACGAGATCGTCGCCCGCCGCGTCGACTTCCTCACCAGCTACCAGAACGCCGCCTATGCGGCGCGCTATCGCGACCTCGTCGAGAAGGTTCGTGCGAAGGAAGCGAGCGTCGTTCCCGGCCAGAGCGCTTTGGCCGAAGCCGTCGCGCGCTATCTCTTCAAGCTGATGGCCTACAAGGACGAATACGAGGTCGCCCGGCTCTACAGCGACGGCGCCTTCCGCAAGCAGCTCGCCGCAACCTTCGAGAAGGACAGCGCCTCCGGCCAGCCGCTCCGTCTCGAATTCCACCTCGCCCCGCCGCTGCTGGCCAAGCGCGATCCGAACACCGGCCTGCCGCGCAAGATGAGCTTCGGGCCGTGGATGCTGGGCGCTTTCGGCCTGCTTTCGAAGCTGAAAGGCCTGCGCGGCACCGCCTTCGACGTCTTCGGCTATACGCAGGAGCGGAAGACCGAGCGCCGGCTGATCGCCGATTACGAGGCGCTGATCGCCGAGATCCTCAGTAAGCTCTCGCCGCAGAACCACGCGCTCTGCGTCGCCCTCGCTGCGATCCCCGAGAAGATCCGCGGCTTCGGCCACGTCAAGGAGCGCCATCTCACCGCCGCCAAGGCAGAAGAAGCCGAGCTGCTGAAACGCCTGCGCGACGGCTCGCCCGAGGCGCTGGCGATGCCGCGGGCGGCGGAATAGCCGCACGAACGTTCAAGACCAACGACACGTCTCCCGCTCTTCTTTCCGCTTGCTGCAAAGAGGTTGCGGAGAAAGATCATGGACGGACTGGCCGGCTTCCTCCTCGCCGGCGTCGCTCTCACCGGCAGTCCCGGCCCGGCGACGCTGAGCCTGACGGCGACCGGCGCCGCCTTCGGTACGCGTCGCGGTCTTGCCTATGGCGCCGGCATCACGCTCGGCATGCTCGCGGTGATGGCGCTGACCGCCAGCGGCGTCGTCGCCGTCATCCTGGCGCTGCCGGGCCTCGCTCCGGTCGTCACCATTCTTGCGGCGCTGTATTTCCTCTACCTCGCCTTCCGCATCGCAACGGCGCCGCCGCTGGCCGAGGCGAACAGCGATGCGGCCGCCCCCTCCTTCATCGCTGGCTTCACGCTCTCGCTGGTGAACCCCAAGGGCTATGCGGCGATGGCGGCGCTGTTCTCCGGCTTCGCCCTGCTGCCGCAGCAACCCGCGATCGATGCAGGCCTCAAGATCGGCTTGCTTTTCCTTGTGATCGCCATGGTCAACGTCGGCTGGCTGCTGGCCGGCTCGGGCCTGACTGGCCTGTTTCGCGACCCTCGAAGCAACCGCATCGTCAACCTGATCTTCGCGATGCTGCTGCTCGCTTCGCTCGCGGTAGCGGTCAGGTTCTGAATCCCGAGCCGGCCTACTCCTCACGGAAGCGGCGCACGGTGCATCTGGGGATCGACGCAGAAGGTGCGACCGCCAGCCCGGCTTGAGTTTGCGATGAACCGGGCCGCATAGTGCACGACGAGCGCATGCGAGGGGCCGGCGAATCTTGATTTCCGAGGACGAGCTGCGCCGGATCGCCGCCTGGTCGAACGACCTCACGCCGGAGGAATTCGAGGAAGCGCGGCGCGGGACGACGATCAAGGCCTATGGCAAGGGCGCCTATGTCTGCCATGTCGGCGACCGGCTGGAATCCTGGACCGGCGTCGCCGACGGGCTGCTCAAGATGAGCACGACCTCGCGCAGCGGCAAATCGGCGACGCTCGCCGGCCTGCGCGGCGGCGCCTGGTTCGGCGAGGGCACGATCATCAAGAACGAGGCGCGGCGCTACGATCTCGTCGCCCTGCGCGAGAGCAAGGTCGCGCTGATGCGGCGCCAGACCTTCCTCTGGCTGTTCGAGCATTCGGCCGCCTTCAACCGCTTCCTGGTCCACCAGTTCAACGAGCGCCTCGCCCAGTTCATCGGCCTCGCCGAATATGACCGCATGCTGGGGGCGACCGGCCGCCTCGCCCGCAACCTCGCCTGGCTGTTCAACCCGATTCTCTATCCGAACAACGAGCGGACGCTGACGATCTCGCAGGAGGAGCTCGGCCTGCTCGCGGGCATCTCCCGGCAGATGGCCAATCAGAGCCTCGCCCGGCTCGCCGAGCTCGGCTTGATCAAGGTCGGCCACAACGAGGTGACGATCCTCGATCTGGAGCGGCTCGCGCGCTATGAGGGGTAAGGCAAAGTAGGTAGGGCAGAATACTTGCCTGAATATGCCCGGGACTGCCTATTGTGCCGCAGCGGGAGTTGGCCTTTATTCTCGGCTTCGCGAAGTCATCCATTCGCAATTTTCTCGATTTGCAGACCGAAACCCGGAAACCGGCGGCTGAAACCGCCCGGATTGCCTGTGAAGGGGGAGACGTCCGATGTTGCAGAAAATCAGCTTGATCGCCGCAGTATCACTTGCCCTGGCGGGTTGCGCGACCACTCCCGTGGTCACCAGCCAGACGGTCGTCGTCGCCGGTGTCGGCCCGGTGGAGGTCGAGCGCCTTGATGTCGAGGTCGCCGCCGTCAATCCCGCCGACCGCATCGTGATCGTCCGGCAGGGCCGCCAGACCTGGCCGGTCGCGGTGCCGGAGACGCTGGGAGATCTGCAGAACCTTAGGGCGGGCGACAGGGTCGAGGTTCGGCGCGCCGAGGGTGCGGTGCTCAGCGCCAAGCGCGCCCGCAAGGGCGCCAAGCCCGGCATTGTCTACATGGAGACGGTCGCCGATTCCTCCTTCCAGAACTTGCCCGAGAAATTCGTGGTGCGGACGCTGACGGTGACGGCGAAGTTCGAGGGCTACGATCCGGCGACGAACGTCGTCAGCTATGTCGGGCCGGCCGGGCCGCGGACCCGTATCGTCTCGGACCCTGACCTCCAGAACGACGTCCGCCGCCTGAAGCGTGGCGACATGGTCGAGCTGACCTTCGCCGAGGCGTTCCACTTCCAGAAGTCCTGACGAGCCGTCGGCTCGCCGCCGTATCGGGGTGAATAGACCAGGCGCGACCTCCCAACCGAAAGGAGACAGGGGCCGCGCATGGCTGTCATGCAAGCACCAGCTCTGCCAGTAACTGCTTCAGAGCCTCATCGTGCCGGCCCGTTCAGGGCCAACCGGGCTCAAGGCAAAGGCAGGGTAGCCGACGATGAAGACGCTCATCGACTCCACCAATGCGCTGATCGGCGGGCTCGCGGCGATACGCCGGCAATTTGGCGTGCCCCAGGACTTTCCGGCTGATGTTCTCGCTGCGGCAGAAGCTGCGGCGCTGCGGGTGCCGACCAGACATGTCGATCGGACCGATCGGCGCTTCGTCACGCTTGACCCTGCAACGTCGACGGATCTCGACCAGGCTTTCGCCATCGAGCGCAGCGGCGATGACCTGTTGCTCCACTACGCCATCGCCGATGTCGCCTGGTTCGTCGACGATGGCGACGCCATCGATCAGGAAGCCTGGCGGCGCGGCACCACGCTCTACTTGCCCGATGGCAAGGCCGGGCTCTATCCGCCGGTCCTCGCCGAGGGAGCAGCCAGCCTGCTGCCCACCGGTCCCAGGCCGGCCGTGATCTTCACGACCAGGGTCGACCTGGACGGCAATGTCCATCTCGACGGTGCCGAGCGCGCCATCGTTCGAAACTCCGCCAAGCTCGCTTATGACACGGTCCGCGCGGCGGATCTGCCGCCCGATTTTGCCGAGCTGGCGCAGCGCATCGAAGCCGCCGAGAACCGACGGGGTGCAGCGCGCGTCGATCCGCCCGAGCAGGAGGTCGCTGCTGTCGAAGGTGGCGGTTTTCAGCTTCTCTTCCGCCCGCGCCTGTTCGCCGAGGACCAGAACGCAGCCTTGTCCCTGGCCAGCAACCTCGCCGTCGCGAATGCACTTCTGGCGGCAAGGACCGGGCTGTTTCGGGTCATGCCCGAGCCGGACCGGAAGGCGGTGCTGCGCTTGCGCCAGAGCGCGCGCGCCCTGGGGCTGGATTGGCCGGACGAAGCAACGCTCACCCAATTCGAGAAGACACTCAGCCCCGCCGACAGCAGCCATGCCGCCTTCATGCTGGCAGTGCGCCGGGCCAGTGGCGGCGCAAGCTATGTTCCCTATCGTGACGGCGTAGTGCCCTGGCATGCGCCGATGGCGGCGACTTATACGCACGCCACCGCGCCGTTGCGCCGCCTCGCCGATCGCTATGTGATCAGCGCAGCCTTGGCGGTCGCGAATGGGCAGGCGGTGCCGGCCACGGTGACGGCTGCCTTCGAAGCCCTTCCCGCCGTGATGGCAAGGGCCGACGCCCGCGACGGGCAGATCGAGCGCGCCGTGGTGAGTCTCGCCGAAGCCCTGATGCTCCAGGGAAGCGAGGGGCAATCCTTCGAGGCTGTGGTGACCGACACGGATGATCACGCTCTGCGGATTCAGCTCTGCGACTTGCCCGTGATCGCGCGCGTTCGCGGGCAGGGCGACAAGCCGGGCGACCGGATTCGGGTTCGCCTCACAGCCGCCGACCCCTCGCAGCATACGATCAGCTTCGAGCGGACGGAGAGCATGTCATGAGCCTGCGAGGCCCGGCCTCGCAGGAAGACCCGGCCTCGTCGAGCTCGGCAACAGGGAGGTGATGACCGTCGATCTGGAGCGGCTGGCGAGGCCTGAGGGATAGTCGGTTCGCTTGAAGTGGCGTCTGCTTCCTGTTCGGACATCCAACGTCAGATCCATGGCTGCGGGATGTGCTCTTGCACATGGGCGCGCGCCACTGCCGGCCGAGCGATCATGCGTCGCAGATAAGCGCCCAACTGTGGTCGACTGGCGGCGGGACGACGCATGCCGCGGGACCAGCGGGCAAGCGTGAAGAGATATGCGTCGACGGCCGTGTAAGCATCGCCCAGGAACCAGGCGCCGCCATGCCGGGCCAACTCGCCCTCGACACGGTCGAATTGCGCATTCACGCGCTGCTCGGCCGCGTCGCGGACCTCCGCCTGCGCTTCCGCAGAAGCCGCAACCTTGTTGGGGTGCAGGTAGAGAGACAGATTGGCGTGCAAGCCGGTCGAAAGCCACATCAGCCACTTGTAGAAATGCGGCCTGAGGGCGTTGCCCTGCTCCGGCAAGAGCGCCCCTCCACCCTTCGTTTCAAGGAGATGAAGGATGATGGCGACGCTTTCATAGAGAACGAGATCGCCATCTTCCAGGACGGGAACAAGGCCGTCGGGATGCAGCGCGCGATAGGGCGAGCTCTTGTTCGGCCCCTTGTGCAAATTTACGAACGACAACTCATAGTCCAGGCCAACTTCTTCGATGACGATGTGCGTGGCCAGGCTGATGAACCCCGGATAATAGTGAAGACGCAGCATCGCAGAACGACCGTTTCGTTCATTGCCTAGATTGCGCTTTGTCGGGCCCCCGAGACGTAGCGGTCAAGCTCGCATCTACGAAGCGGCGAAAGCCGGCTACGATCCCCCACCCGGCGCGAATAAGCACAACAGCTCCCCCGCATCGTTCATGCAGAGATGGAAGAAGCCGTCGGGCGAGAGGCGGGCCTTCTGATAGGGAATCTCGAGCACAACTGTTTGGCGGCGCTCCGTCACCCACATCGGGTGCCGGCCCGGCCTGATCGTCACGACGAAGCCGGATGGGGTTTCCTGCACCTCGCTGACATCGATCTGCGCGCAATCCGCCTCCGAGCAGCATTCGAACGGGTAGTCCCAGCCGCCGAACGCTCGATGCGCATGCGTTTGCGTTGCTCCCACGGCGAGCAGCATCGCGATCGTGATCGAGGCAAGCACACGCATCGGCCGGTCCTCGCAACGAGCCATCGCCTTGCGCACGCAGCCGCAAACACTGCGCCAACCCAGTGGAAACCGGGCGCCTGCGAGCCTTGCGATGTCGGGAAGTGCCGCCCGGCCGATCGCGGGGCTGAAGGCCAAGTCGAACCTCGGCGGGACAATAGCGCCCCAAATCCGTCTTGTCTGTCAAGTGGCTTCTTGCACAGCGCTGAGCCACCTGCAAAGCTTGCATGATCGCAAAAAGGGCCTTGGGCCCCAGCAAACCCGCGGCAGACGGGGCGACAGGGTGGAGACTTACGATCGTGGCAAGCGCAGCCGCCGCCGTGGCGGATACCTTTCCCAAGCTCGTGCTGCGCAATGCGCGGGAGCGCGGCGCACGCGTCGCGTTCCGGCACAAGGATCTCGGCATCTGGCAGTCTTGGACCTGGGCCGAGGTCGCCGAGCAGGTCCGTGCCTATGCGAGGGGATTCGAGCAGCTCGGCCTGAAGCGCGGCGAGAAGGTCGCGATCATCGGCTACAACCGGCCGCGCCTCTATTGGTCGATGGCCGCGGCGCAATGGCTCGGCGCAATCCCTGTCCCGGTCTATGCCGACAGCGTCGCCGACGAGATGGCCTATGTGCTCGACCATGCCGGGGCGGTCTTCGCCTGCGTGCAGGACCAGGAGCAGGTCGACAAGGTCTTGTCGGTCGTCGAGCGCCTGCCGAACCTCCGCCACATGCTCTATGACGAGCCGCGCGGCCTGCGCGACTACGACCATGCCAAGCTGCACGACATCGGCGACGTGATCGAGGCCGGGCGCGCCGCACTCAAGGACGCCGCCGTCTCAGCCGCGCATGACCGCGAGATGGAGCAGGGCGCGAGCGACGATCTCGCCATCATCCTCTACACCTCCGGGACGACCGGGCGGCCCAAGGGGGTGATGCTCACCCATTTCAACATCATCACCGCGGCCGAGATCGGCTGCGGCTTCGACGGGCTGAACGAGAGCGACGAGATCATCGCCTATCTGCCGATCGCCTGGGTCGGCGACCACGTCTTCTCCTATGCGCAGGCGATCATCGCCGGCTTCTGCGTCAACTGCCCGGAAGGGCCGGAGACCGTCGTCGACGACCGCCGCGAGATCGGCACCACCTACGCCTTCGCGCCGCCGCGCGTCTTCGAGACCATGCTGACGCTGACCATGGTGCGCATGGAGGATGCCGGCCCGCTGATGCGCAAGCTCTTCCACTACTTCCTGGGAGTGGCCAAGCAGCATGGCGAGAAGATCCTGAACGGCGAGCCCGTGCCGCTCGGCGCCCGCCTGCTCTACAAGCTCGGCGACATCATCATCTACGCCCCCTTACGCAACCGCTTCGGCCTGACCAACATCAAGGTCGGCTACACCGCGGGCGAGGCGATCGGCCCCGAGCTCTTCCGCTTCTACCGCTCGATCGGCGTCAACCTGAAGCAGCTCTACGGACAGACCGAGGCCGGCGTCTACATCACCATGCAGCCGGACGGCGAGATCAAGGCCGACACGGTCGGCAAGCCGGCGCCGCAGGTCGAGATCAGGATCGCCGACAATGGCGAGGTGCTCTACCGCTCGCCCTCGATCTTCCGCGGCTACTACAAAGATGACGAGAAGACGGCCGAGACGATGACCGAGGACGGCTATGTCCGCTCCGGCGATGCCGGCTTCTTCGACGAGAGCGGGCACCTCAAGATCATCGACCGCGCCAAGGATGTCGGCAAGCTCAACTCCGGCGAGCTGTTCCCGCCGAAATACATCGAGAACAAGCTGAAGTTCTATCCGAACATCAAGGAGGTCGTCGCCTTCGGCCAGGGCCGCGACTACGCCACCGTCGCGCTCAACATCGACCTGACCGCCGTCGGCAACTGGGCCGAGCGCAACAATGTCGTCTACGCCTCCTATCAGGAGCTCGCCGGCCATCCGCAGGTCTACGAGATGATGGCCAAGCACGTCGACGAGGTGAACCGCTCGCTCGCGGCCGAGCCAATGATGGGCGGCGCCCAGATCAAGCGCTTCCTGATCCTGCACAAGGAACTCGACGCCGACGACGGCGAATTGACCCGCACGCAGAAGGTCCGGCGTGGCTTCATCGCCGAGCGCTACGCTCCGCTGGTCGAGGCTTTGTACAATGGCTCGACCCAAGCGGACATATCCACGGAAGTGACCTTCGAGGACGGCCGCAAGGGCGTGATCTCAGCGACGGTCAAGGTCGCCGACGCCAAGATCTACCCGGTCACGGCCCCGGCGGCGAAGGAGGCGGCATGAACGCGCATTCCATGGCTGTCGCCGGCACGCCGGTCACGCACAAGGGCGAGGTACTGCTCTCGGTCGAGAACGTCTCGCTGCGCTTCGGCGGCGTCAAGGCGATCACCGACGTCTCCTTCGACATCCGCAAGGGCGAGATCCGCGCCATCATCGGCCCCAACGGTGCCGGCAAGACCTCGATGCTCAACTGCATCAACGGCTTCTACCACCCGCAGGAAGGCCGCATCACCTATAAGGGCGTGCGCCGCGCCAAGGTCAGGCCGCATCAGGCCGCCGCCGCCGGCATCGCCCGCACCTTCCAGAACGTCGCCCTGTTCAAGGGGATGTCGACGCTCGACAACATCATGACCGGGCGCACCCTCAAGATGCGCAAGGGCTTCTTCTGGCAGGCGCTGCGGCATGGGCCGGCGATGAGCGAGGAGATCGAGCATCGCAAGGTGGTCGAGGACATCATCGACTTCCTGCAGATCCAGCACATCCGCAAATTGCCGGTCGGCAAGCTGCCCTATGGCCTGCAGAAGCGGGTCGAGCTCGGCCGGGCGCTCGCCATGGAGCCGGAGCTCCTGCTGCTCGACGAGCCGATGGCCGGCATGAACCTCGAGGAGAAGGAGGACATGTGCCGCTTCATCCTCGACGTGAACAACCAGTTCGGCACCACCATCGCCCTGATCGAGCACGATATGGGCGTGGTCATGGACCTCTCCGACCGCGTCGTCGTGCTCGAATACGGCCGCAAGATCGCCGACGGCACGCCGGCCGAGGTCAAGGCCGACCAGCGCGTGATCGACGCCTATCTCGGAGTGGCGCACTGATGGCCGCCGCAAGCAAGGACAAGAGCGCAAAGGACATGAGCGCATGAGCGACATCGCCGCGCAGCCCGCGCCCAATCTCCTGGCCAATGGCTGGATCAAGGCCGGCCTGATCGTGATCGGCCTCGTCGCCGCCGCGCTGATCGGCGCCCGCCTCGATCCAACCGGCACGATCCACGCCATCTTCGTCGACCCGTTCAACCAGATGGTCCAGGCGCCGGACCTGCTCGCCCAGACGATCTGGGAGGGCCTGGTCTCCGGCGTGCTCTACGCGCTGATCGCGCTCGGCTTCGTCCTGATCTTCAAGGCCTCGGGCGTGTTCAACTTCGCCCAGGGCATCATGGTGGTGTTCGCGGCGCTGACGCTCGTCGGCCTCTACGAGAAGGGCGTGCCGGCCTTCCTCGCGGTCATCCTGACGCTCGGCGTGATGTTCGCCCTCGCCGTGACGATCGAGCGGGTCGTGCTGCGCCCGCTGGTCAACCAGCCCGACATCATCCTGTTCATGGCGACTTTCGGGATCACCTATTTCCTGATCGGTTTCGGCGAGTCCCTCTTCGGCGGCAATCCCAAGCAGATGATCGCCGAGCAGCTCCTGCTGCCCAAGGGCGCGATCGACCTGAAGATCCTCGGCGGCATCGTCTCGCTGCAGAAGATCGACATCGCCGCCGCGATCATCGCCTCGCTGATGATCGCGGTGCTGGCGCTGTTCTTCCAGTACACCCGGATCGGAAGAGCCTTGCGGGCGGTGGCCGACAGCCACAAGGCGGCGCTCTCAGTCGGCATCTCGCTGAACCAGATCTGGGTGATCGTCTGGTTTACCGCCGGCATCGTCGCGCTGATCACCGGCATCATGTGGGGGGCGCGCTCCGACGTCTCCTTCGCGCTCGAGATCGTGGCGCTGAAGGCGCTGCCGGTGCTGATCCTCGGCGGCTTCACCTCGATCCCCGGTGCCATCGTCGGCGGGCTGATCATCGGCATCGGCGAGAAGCTCGGCGAGTTCTACTGGGGACCGCTGATCGGCGGCGGCATCGAGAGCTGGCTCGCCTATTTCATCGCCCTGGGCTTCCTGCTGTTCCGGCCGCAGGGCCTGTTCGGCGACAAGATCATCGAACGCATCTGAGAGGCTGACCCGTGTTCTACCGCGAAGCCGGCCAATACAAATCCACTTACGCCGCCGACATGGCCGTGTTCCCGCTCCGGCAGGACCGGATCGGCATCGCCGTCATCCTGGCCATCGCCTTCGTCGGCATCCCGCTGACCGGCAACGACTTCTTCATCGCCTCGGTGATGATCCCCTTCCTGGTGCTCTCGCTGGCGGCGATCGGGCTCAACATCCTCACCGGCTATACCGGGCTGATCTCGCTCGGCACCGCCGCCTTCATGGGTGTCGGCGCCTATTCCTGCTACAAGCTGACGACCTTCTTCCCGGGCGTGAACATCATCGTCCTGATCCTGGTATCCGGGCTGTTCTCGGCGGCGATCGGCGTGCTGTTCGGCCTGCCGTCGTTGCGGATCAAGGGCTTCTACCTCGCCGTCGCCACGCTCGCCGCGCAGTTCTTCCTGCAATGGGCCTTCGTGCGCGTGCCCTGGCTGTTCAACTACAACGCCTCCGGCGCGATCGAGGTGCCGCAGCGCACCCTGTTCGGCCTGCCGATCACCGGAGCGGCCGCAACACCCGAGACGCGCTATTTCGTCTGCCTCGGGCTCGTCGTGGTGCTGACCTGGTTCGCCTCGAACATCGTCCACGGCAAGCTCGGCCGCTCCTGGATGGCGGTGCGCGACATGGACATCGCCGCCGAGCTGATGGGCATCAAGCTGCTCAACGCCAAGCTCACCGCCTTCGCCGTCTCCTCCTATTTCGCCGGGGTCGCCGGGGCGATGATGATCTTCCTCTGGTATGGCGGCGGCGAGGCCAACGACGTCTTCACCATCCGCCTCTCCTTCACCATCCTGTTCATGGTGATCATCGGCGGCCTGGGCTCGCTGATCGGCTCCTTCTTCGGTGCCGCCTTCCTCTCGGCCCTGCCGACGGCGCTGAAATTCGGCCTCCCGGCACTGGGCGTGCCGATCGGCGGCGCCACCGCCGAGCACGTCACCTTCATGCTGGTCGGCGCGCTGATCATCATCTTCCTGATCGTCGAGCCGCATGGCCTCGCCCGGCTCTGGCAGATCGGAAAGCAGAAATTGCGGACGTGGCCCTTCCCCTACTGACGGGGAGAGAGACCCAAGGACAACGACCCGCCGCAGACCCTTCAAGCGGCGGGCAAGCGAAGACGGGACGGCTCGGCCGGCCCCGGCAACCACGGAGGAAGCGTATGAAGAAGAGCAGCATCATCAGGAGCGTCGCGCTCGGCGCGCTTCTCGCCGCCGGCGCGATCGCCGCCCCGGCCAACGCGCAGGACACGATCTACTTCTCGAACAACGCCTATCGCACCGGCCCGTTCTCGGGCTCGGGCATCCCGATTGGCGACGGCATGCGCGACTACATCAACATGATCAACGAGCGCGACGGCGGCGTGAACGGCGTCAAGGTCATCTACGAGGAGTGCGAGACCGGCTACGACACCAAGAAGTCGATCGAGTGCTACGAGCAGGTCAAGTCGAAGACCATCGTCTACAGCCCGTGGTCGACCGGCGCGACGCTGGCCGCGATCCCGCGCGCCCATGTCGACAAGCTGCCGATCCTGTCGATGGCCTACGGCCTCTCGGCCTCGGCCGACGGCACCAACTTCCCGTGGGTCTTCATCCCGCCGCTGACCTATTGGGACGGCGCCTCGGTGATGGTGAAGCACATGGCGGCCGAGCTCGGCGGCCTCGACAAGCTCAAGGGCAAGAAGCTCGGCCTGATCCATCTCGACGCGCCCTTCGGCAAGGAGCCGATCCCGGTGCTCGAGAGCCTCGCCAAGAAATACGGCTTCGAGCTCAAGCTCTATCCGGTCGCCGCGGCCGACATGCAGAACCAGGGCTCGCTCTGGCTCTCGATCCGCCGCGACCGGCCGGACTTCCTCTACAACCAGGGCTGGGGCGCGATGAACCCGACCGCGGTCAAGGAAGCGATCAAGAACAACTTCCCGATCAACAAGCTGGTCGGCGTCTGGTGGGCCGGCGGTGACGACGACGCCCGCGCCGGCGGCGCCGAGGCCAAGGGATACCGCTCGCTGAACTTCAACGCGGCCGGCCAGAACTTCCCGGTGATCCAGGACATCCTCAAGCACGTCGTGGAGAAGGGCAAGAGCACGACGCCGAAGGAGAAGGTCGGCGAGAACCTCTACAATCGCGGCGTCTACAACTCGATGCTCGTGGTCGAGGCGATCCGTACCGCCCAGAAGCTGACCGGCAAGAAGGTGATCACGCCCGAGGACATGCGCCGCGGCCTTGAGAACCTGAACATCGACGAGGCCCGGCTCAAGGAGATCGGCATGGCCGGCTTCGCCTCGCCGGTAAAGGTCAGCTGCACCGACCATTCCGGCCACCACAAGGCCTATGTCGCCGAATGGGACGGCACCAAGTGGACGCAGAAAGGCGACTGGATCGAGCCGATGAAGGACGAGGTCCGGCCGCTGATCGAGGCCAACGCCAAGGACTATGTCGAGAAGGCCGGCAATTGGCCCAAGCGCACCGAGCCTTGCGAGAAGTCGTCCTGATCTGACGAGCGCCAATCCTTCTCCCCTCCGGGGGAGAAGGTGGCAGCGCGAAGCGCTGACGGATGAGGGAAGTCCAGCACTCCCCTCATCCATCCTTCCCTCATCCGACCCGGCTGCGCCGGGCCACCTTCTCCCCCGAGGGGAGAAGGATTGGAGGTTCAATGTCGACCGCCACCCTCGAGAAGCCCGCCACTGCTGCAGCGACGGACACGATCCTGTCGCTGAACAACATCGAGGTGATCTACGATCACGTCATCCTGGTGCTGAAGGGCGTCTCGCTACAGGTGCCGCGCAAGGGCATCGTCGCCATTCTCGGCGCCAACGGCGCCGGCAAGACGACGACGCTCAAGGCGATCTCCAATCTACTCAAGGCCGAGCGCGGCGAGGTCACCAAGGGCTCGATCGTCTTCGACGGCGAGCGCGTCGACAAGATGTCGCCGAACGAACTGGTCCGCCGCGGCTGCATTCAGGTGATGGAAGGCCGGCACTGCTTCGGCCATCTCTCGATCGAGGAGAACCTGCTCACCGGCGCCTTCACCCGCCGCGACGGCAACGCCGCGATCAAGCGCGACCTCGAGAAGATCTACGAGCTCTTCCCGCGCCTGAAGCAGCGCCGCAACTCGCAGGCCGGCTATACCTCCGGCGGCGAGCAGCAGATGTGCGCCATCGGCCGCGCCATGATGAGCAAGCCGAAGATGATCCTGCTCGACGAGCCGTCCATGGGCCTCGCGCCGCAGATCGTCGAAGAGATCTTCGAGATCGTCCGCCAGCTCAACGACAAGGAAGACGTCTCCTTCCTCGTCGCCGAGCAGAACACCAACATGGCGCTGCGCTACGCCACCTATGGCTACATCATGGAGACCGGCCGCGTCGTCATGGACGGCGAGGCGAAGATGCTGCGCGAGAACGAGGACGTGAAGGAATTCTATCTGGGCGTCGCCGAGGGCAACAAGAAGTCCTTCCGCGAGGTCAAGAGCTACAAGCGCCGCAAGCGCTGGCTGTCATAGTCCGGCCGGCTTCGGCAGGGCATTTCTTCGCCCATGCTCTACCTCATCGTCGCCCTCGTCCTCCTCGCGCTGATCCTCGGTCCGCAATTCTGGGTCCGCCACGTCATGGACAGACACGCCGCCGACAGGCCCGATCTGCCTGGCACAGGGAGCGAGCTCGCGCGCCATCTGCTCGATCGCTACGGGCTGGACAAGATCTCCGTCGAGACGACCGCTCCCGGCGGCGACCATTACGACCCCGACGCCCGCACGGTGCGGCTGTCGCCCAGGAATCATGACGGCCGCTCGATCACCGCGGTCGCCGTCGCCGCCCATGAGGTCGCCCATGCCATCCAGCATGCGCAGGGTAGCAACCTGTTTGCGCTGCGCACCCGCCTCGCCCGACTGCTGGGCACCGTCGACAAGGTCGCCATGGTGGTGCTGGTCGCCGTGCCGATCGTATTGGCCTTGACCCGCGTGCCGGCGATCGGCCTGTTCCAGTTCGGCGCCGTCGTCGCTTTGCTCGGCCTCGGCGTCGTCGTGCACCTGCTGACGCTGCCGGTCGAGTTCGACGCCAGCTTCGGCAAGGCGCTGCCGATCCTCGACTACGACGGATACCTCCATCCCGACGACATGCCGGCGGCGCGCGGCGTGCTGCGAGCCGCGGCGATGACCTATGTCGCCGCGTCGCTGATGGGGCTGCTCGACTTCCTGCGCATCCTGCGCGTCCTCCGCTAGGCGTTTCCAAGGGCAAGAGCGATGAGCGATCACTACGACGATCTCGAGACCCGGCCGCCCGAGCAGCGCGAGGCCGACCTCTTCGCCAGGCTGCCGGCCGTGCTCGCTGCCGCACTGGCGACGCCGGGCTACGGCGCCCATCTCGGGGGCGTCGACCCCGCTGCAATCACCGATCGCGCCGCGCTCGCGAAATTGCCGGTGCTGCGCAAGGCCGACCTGCCGGCGCTGCACAAGGATACTCCTCCCTTCGGCGGCTTGGTCGGCTCCCCGCTCGGTTCCTTCGGCCGGCTCTTCACCTCGCCCGGCCCGATCTTCGAGCCGGAGGGCACCGGCACCGACCCCTGGGGCACGGCGCGCGGTCTCTATGCCGCCGGCTTCCGCAAGGGTGACGTCGTGCTCAACACCTTCGGCTACCATCTGACGCCGGGCGGCTTCATCATGGATTCGGCCGCGCGCGCCATCGGCTGCGCCGTGATCCCGGCCGGCCCGGGCAATACCGAGCAGCAGATGGAGGTGATCGGCGCCTACCAGCCAAGCGCCTATACCGGCACCCCGGACTTCCTCAAGCTGCTGATCGAGGCGGCCGACGGCCGCAGCGTCGACACCTCCTGCCTGAAGCGGGCGATCGTCTCGGGGGCGGCCTTCCCGCCCTCGCTGCAGGCCTGGGTGCGCGAGCGCGGCATCGACGCCTACCAGCTCTACGCCACCGCCGATATCGGGCTGATCGCCTATGAGACCAGCGCGCGCGACGGCATGGTGCTGAACGAGAACCTGATCGTCGAGATCGTTCGCCCCGGCACCGGCGATCCGGTCGCGCAGGGCGAGGTCGGCGAGATCGTCGTCACCAATCTCGATCCGCATCATCCGCAGATCCGCCTCGCCGTCGGCGATCTCACAGCGGTCCTGCCGGGCGTCAGCGCCAGTGGCCGGACCAATCAGCGGATCAAGGGCTGGCTCGGCCGCGCCGACCAGACGGCCAAGGTCAAGGGCATGTTCGTGCGGCCCGAGCAGGTCGCCGAGATCGCCCGTCGCCACGCCGAGATCGCCAAGCTCCGCCTCGTCATCGGCCGCGCCAACGAACTCGACACGATGACGCTGAAGGCCGAGATCTATGCCGAGCCGAAGGGCTTCGTCGACGCGGTGTCATCGACCCTGCAACAGGTCACCAAGCTGAAGGGCTCCGTCGAGGTGCTGCCGCTCGGCGCTCTGCCGAATGACGGCAAGGTCATCGCCGACGAGCGGCCGGTGGGGTAGCCCTCACCACGCGACCGGCGCTTCCCCTTTCGCCTTCAGCCAGTCATTCGCCTGGCTGAACGGCTTCGAGCCGAAGAAGCCGCGCCGCGCCGACAGCGGCGAGGGATGGGCGCTGGTGATGACGAGATGCCTGCTCTCGTCGATCAGTGCGCGCTTGGCCTGCGCCGGCAGCCCCCACAGCATGAAGACGACATGCGGCTGCCGCTGCGAGACGGCCGCGAGGATCGCGTCCGTCACCGCCCGCCAGCCCAGCTTGAGATGCGAGCCGGCCTGGGTCGCGCCCTCACGCACCGTCAGCGCCGTGTTCAGCAGCAGAACGCCCTGCCTTGCCCAATCGGAGAGATCGCCGTTGGTAGGCGCGGCGAGGCGGATATCCTCGGCCCGCTCCTTGTAGATGTTGACCAGCGAGCGCGGCAGCGGTGGTGGGCCGACATAGGAAAAGGCGAGCCCGTTGGCATGGCCAGGCGTCGGATAGGGATCCTGGCCGAGGATGACGACGCGGACCTGATCGAGCGGCGTCAACGCCAGGGCCGCGAGGAAGCGCTCCGGCGTCGGCGCCACGACATGGCCGGCGGCGCGTTCGGCATCGACGGCAGCGCAGGCGCGCGCCACCGTGCCGTCGCCGAAGACGGACAGATCGCGCCAGGACGCGGACGCCGGCGCGGCCAGGAACGCGTCGAGCGCCGCGCGAAAGCCACTCACTTCAATACGGCCCGCCCCTCGACCTTGGCATCCACCGTGCCGAGGCGGCGGATATAGACCATCACCTCGTTGGCCATCAGCTTGCCGTCGGTCAGACCGATCAGCGTCTTGCCGCGGCCGAGCGCGGTGTAGCCGTCGCCGCCCGTCAGCATAAAGTTGTTGGTGGCGACCGTATATTTGCCGGCCGGGTCGATCTCCTTGCCGTCGACCTTCACCGAGGTGACGCGCGAGCCCTGCGGCTGCTTGAGGTCGGCCTCGAAGGTAAGGCCCGACACCACGGGGAAGCGGCCGGAGCCTTGCGGTGCATCGCGCAACCCGTTCTCGATCGCGTCCTTCACGTCCTTGCCGGTGATCTCGACCATGGAGGTCGCATTGCCGAAGGGCAGTTCGCTCAACACGTCGCGCCGCGTCAGCTTGTGGCCGGCGGGATACTGCTTGTTGGCCCGGATGCCGCCGGCATTGGTGATGGCGAGCTGCGCTCCGGTCGCAGCCTTGATCGCATCGGCGATCAGGTTGCCGATCGCGGTCTCCTGCGTGCGGATGACGGCGGTACGCGAATCGAGCGGGGCGGCCAGCGTCCCGATCTCGATGTCGAGTTCCTTCGACAGTTCGGTCTCGTAGCCCTTGACGATGGCGGCGACCTCGGGATCGGGCGTCGCCGCGCGGCTGTCGTTGACGCGAAAGGTCGGCGTCCACTCGACCTTGCGATTGGCGCCCTCGCCTGTCGCCTTGGCGGCGATGTCGATCGCGGTGACGTAATTGCCCTCCTCGTTCGACTCGACCATCACGACCTTGCCGTCATAGGCGATGGCGAGGTCGTGATCGTGGCCGGTGAGCAGGATGTCGACCATGCGCGAGCGCACGATCTCGTAATCCATCGCCCGGTCGGCATGCACGACAGCGACGAGGATGTCGGCGCCCTCTCCCTTGAGCTTGCGCGCCTCGCGCCGGAGCGCCTCCATAGTCGAGGAGAACTTGAGGTCGCCGGGATTGGAGAGCTGCGGCGTCGGGTCGAAGGTCGTGCCGATCACGCCGACCTTGATGCCGCCGAGCTCGAAGATCTGCGAATCCTTGTGGCCCGGCAGCGGGTTGCCGGCCGCATCGCGCAGATTGGCCGCGAAGGTCGGATAGGTCTGGGCGGCGGCGAGCTTGAGATAGTTCTCCTTGCCGAAGTCGAATTCGTGATTGCCGGGCACGAAGACGTCGATGCCCATCTTGTTCTGCATTGCGACGATGTGTGCGCCCTGATCGAAGCCCGACATCAGCGAGGGCGAGTAGCAGTCGCCGGCATGGCAGAACAGGACAGGCACGCCGCGGGCACGCTCCGCCTTGGCGATACCGGCCGCCCGCGCGAAGCCGCCTTTGCCCTTGTCGTCGCTCATCTTGTAGATGTCGTTGACCAGTAGCAGCGTGAAGCTGGCAGGCGGCGTCTGCGCCTTCGCAGCTGGCGCGGTTGCAGCAAGGGCTGCGGGAGCGCCGAGAACGCGAAGCGCGTGGCGGCGGGTCATCTTGGTCATCGGCGCGAACCCCTGCGGTTTTGATTTCGACAAAGACTAGCAAGAGCCTAGCCGGCTTGCGAGAGGCTGCTTACGCAGTGTCGCACCCCGTACGGCCCGACTGGACGAAAACCGTAACTCGTCTAAATCACAGCCGAACGAAAGCGGATGTGATGAACCTCGAGCCGAGCCTGCCGCCCGACCACGCCACCATCAAAAGCGGCCGCATCGGCGTGCTGCTGATGAACCTCGGCACGCCCGAGGGCACGAGCTACAAGCCGATGCGGGCCTATCTCAAGGAATTCCTCTCCGACCGCCGCGTCATCGAGGAACCGCGCTGGAAATGGTGGCCGATCCTCAACCTGATCATCCTGTCAACGCGCCCGAGCCGCAAAGGCAAGGACTATGCGACGATCTGGAACAATGAGCGCAATGAAGGCCCGCTCAAGACGATCACCCGTGCGCAAACCGAGAAGCTCGCCGAGCGGCTGAAGGGCGAGGCTGGCGACCGCATCACCGTCGACTGGGCGATGCGCTACGGCCTGCCGGATGTGAAGAGCCGCCTGAAGGCGCTGCTCGACCAGGGCTGCGACCGCATCCTGCTGGTACCGCTCTATCCGCAATATGCCGCACCGACCTCGGCGACCGCCTGCGACCAGGCCTTCCGCGCCCTGATGGAGATGCGCTGGCAGCCGACCGTGCGGGTCGCCCATCCCTATTATGCCGACCCGGCCTATATCGACGCGCTCGCTACCTCGATCCGCGCCTCGCTCGGCAAGCTCTCCTTCGAGCCGGAGGTGATCCTCTGCTCGCTGCACGGCATGCCGAAGGAATACCTGCTCAAGGGCGACCCCTATTACTGCCAGTGCGCCGTCACCGCCCGGCTGCTGCGCGACAAGCTCGGGCTCAGCGAGGAGCGTTTCCGTTTGACCTTCCAGTCGCGCTTCGGCCCCGACGAGTGGCTGCAGCCCTATACCGACGAGACCGTGAAGGCGCTGGCACAGGGCGGCACCAAATCGCTGGCGATCGTCGCGCCCGGCTTCTCGGCCGATTGCCTGGAGACGCTGGAGGAACTCGACGGCGAGAACCGCGAGATCTTCCTGCACAATGGCGGCAAGGACTTCGCCTATCTGCCCTGCCTCAACGATTCCGAGGAGGGCATGCAGGTGATCGAGGCAGTGGTGCGCCGGGAGCTGATGGGCTGGGTATGAGGTAGGACGCTACCCCACCACGAAACGCGTCACGCTCTCCACCACCTGCTTCGCCTGCAGGATGCGCCGGTGGCCGAGTCCGCTCGTCTCCTGCAGCGTGACGAACGGCCCTGCCGCCGCCAGTGCCTGCGCGTGGTGGAAGTCCAGTTCGCGATCCTGCCGGTCATGGATCACCAGGGTCGGCAGGCCGATCGCCTCCAGCTGACCGCGGCCCTCGAAGGCCTCGACCGGGTTGCCGGCGACGCTGTGGATGCGGCGCTCCAGTGCCGCCTGGCCGCGACGCCCGAGCCCGATCGTCGCGCCGAAATTGCGGGTGATCGTCGTCACCGAGGACGGCGCCGCAATCAAAGCGAGCCGGCCCGTTCTGACCCGCGGCTGCCCCGGCACGCTGCGGGCAAGAGCCGCCAGCGCGATCGCGCCGCCGAAGGAATGCGCCACGATCGCATGGACCGGCGCGAAGACGCGCGTCACGGCGGCGAGCGCAGCGACGCCAAGCGGAATGTTGAGTTCCGCCCCGGTCGAAGTGCCATGCGCCGGCATGTCGAAAGCGACGACGCGGAAGCCTTGTGCCAGCAGAGGCTGCACGAAAGCGGTCATGAACGCCGCCTCGCTGTTCCAGCCATGCAGCAGGATCACCGTCGGTGCCGGACCATCGCCATCTTGCAAGCGGGGCTCAGGTTCGAACAGATAGGTGCTGACCGTCCCGCAGGGGTAGGATACCGCCTGCCTGATCGCCAGCGTAAGCCGGCCACGGGCGGCGATGATCGCCTTGCCGGTCCGGCTCTGTGGGCCGGGCGGGCGCGGCGGAGTACAGAAGAGTTTGAAGGCGGCGCGCCCGGCCGTATGCGGGGCGATGAAACTGCCGATGCGGACGAGAGGACGAATGACGCGAAGCGCTGTGCCGGGCATGATCGGAAACCTTGTTCGTTCAGCCTTGAACTATTATGTTCAGCGATGAACAAAATGCAAGAGCCGATTTCCGCAACGGGGACTGAGGGCGGCAGCACCGCTCGGCTGCCCTGGGATCTGCCGCGATTCAAGAACTGGCTCGCGGTCGCGCGCATGCACCAGCTCTGGAAAAAGGTCTTCTCCGAGGCGCTGGCGCCGCTCGGCATACAGCTCGCGCATTACGATGTGCTGGCCAACGTCTTCCGTACGCCCGGTCTGACCCAGCAGGCGCTCGCCGAGAAGCTCCTGGTCGGCCGCAGCGCCATGAGCATGCTCCTGCCCGAGCTCGAGCGGCGCGGTCTGATAGAGCGCCGCAATGACGAGACCGACCGGCGCGTGCGCCGGCTCTGGCTAACCGGGGATGGCGAGGTCCTGACCCGCAAGGCGCTGGCGATCCATGCCGCCCGGATCGAGGCGATGATGGGCGTGCTCAGCGACGAGGAGTGCAATGCCGTCGGCACGCTGATGTGGCGGGTCGTCGGTTATCTCGAAGGCAAGCCGCCGCGCGAGCCGTCATCAGACGCTCGCAAAGGCACGCTTGAACCAAACGCCTCGACTGGGCTGGAGAGCTGAGATGAATCCTACTGGCTTCGACATCGTCGTCGTCGCACTGGTTGCGCTGGTCATCCTGACGATCGCGCTCGGGGTCCGCACCATCCCGCAGGGCTTCAACTATACGGTCGAGCGCTTCGGCCGCTACTCGCGCACGCTGGGGGCGGGCCTCGGGCTGATCATCCCCTATATCGAGCGCATCGGCCACAAGGTGAATGTGATGGAGCAGGTGCTCGACATTCCCTCGCAGGAAGCCATCACCAAGGACAATGCCGGCGTGCGCATCGACGCCGCCGCCTTCTACCAGGTGCTCGACGCTGCCAAGGCCTGCTACGAGGTCTCCCATCTCGGCCAGGCGCTGATGGTCCTGACCATGACCAATATCCGCACCGTGGTCGGCTCGATGGATCTCGACCAGCTGCTCTCGCATCGCGACGAGATCAATGAGCGGCTGCTGCGGGTGATGGACGCAGCCGCCTCGCCCTGGGGCGTCAAGGTTACCCGCATCGAGATCCGGGACATCCTGCCGCCCGCCGACATCGCCGGCGCGATGAACCGGCAGATGAAGGCCGAACGCGAGAAGCGCGCCGCTGTCCTCGAGGCCGAAGGCCAGCGCCAGGCCGAGATCCTTAAGGCGGAAGGGCAGAAGCAATCGCAGATCCTCGCCGCCGAGGGCCGCAAGGAAGCTGCGTTCCGCGACGCCGAGGCGCGCGAGCGCTCGGCCCAGGCCGAGGCAGCCGCGACCGCCATGGTCAGCGAGGCGATCAGCCGGGGCGACATCCAGGCGGCGAACTTCCTGATCGCAGAACGCTATACCGAGGCGCTGAAGGCGATGGCGAGCGCCCATAACAGCAAGGTGGTGATCGTCCCCGTCGAGGCGGCGGCGCTTGCCGGCACCGTCGGTGGCATCGCCCAGTTGACCAAGGCCGTGTTCGGCGAGGATGCGACGGCGAACCGGCGCTCCGGCTCCGTCCCGGCGGCAGGTCGCTCGGAGGGCTGAACATGCTCGACTGGTTTGCCTCCTTCGGCGGCTGGGGCTGGATCGTGCTCGGGCTCGTCCTGGTCGGTGGCGAGATGCTGGCGCCCGGTGTCTTCCTGCTCTGGCTCGGGCTCGCCGCACTGTTGACCGGCGCCGTCGTCGGGCTGACCGGCCTCGCCTGGCAAGGCGCCTGGCTGGTCTTTGCGGGCCTCGCCGTCGCCTGCGTCCTCGTCGGTCGTATCGTCACGCGCCACCGCAGCGACGAGCCTGACACCGCGAGCGGCCTGAACGATCGCGGCCGCCAGCTGATCGGCAAGGTCTTCAGGCTGGAGGCGACGATGACCGGCGGCGAAGGCCGGATTCGCGTCGGCGATTCCTCCTGGCGCGTCACCGGCCCCGAGCTGCTCGCCGGGGCCGAAATCCGCGTCATACGCGTCGATGGCGCGACGCTCGTGGTCGAAAAGGCCTGAACTCCGCCCTGTGGCGGGCATTTTTCGCAAAGCCTGTGGGACTGCTTAACGGGCCGTTCATGCCAGCCACCGTTGCTCATGGACCGTACCCGCTGGTTCGGTCATGACGGGCCCAGCGCCGCCGGATCGCAGGCCGCGCGGAGAATCTTGTCATGAGCATTTCGCACGGCCCGATCGACCTCGCCCTCGCCGCCTTGCTGTCGCTGCTGCTGGCGACGCTTGCGCTCAGCGGCGCCATCGCCTGATGGTCCGGGGTCGGTTAAGCCCGGATTCATGCTGAATCGACGGTTCACCATGCCGCTGAACGCTCGATTCACTGGCAGTCAGCTCAAATCCGCTCCCGAAGCGTTCATATGCGCAGGGAGAGGGCCATGGCAGGCCGGCACGGACCGATCGATTTCATCATCGCGGCAGCGCTCTCGCTGCTGATGCTGCTGGCGGTGCGCCCCGCCCAGGCGCGTGAGGTTGTCGACTTCCCCGACTATCGCTACCAGCCCGGCACGATCCTGATCCGCACCGCCGAACGCAAGCTCTACTACATCGCCGCACCCGGCCAGGCGCTGCGCTACACCATCGCCGTCGGCAAGGCCGGCAAGCAGTGGCGCGGCGTCAAATATGTCGAGGAGCTCCAGGTTGATCCGGCCTGGAGCCCGCCGGCCGAGGTCAAACGCGACAATCCGCGCCTGCCCGACGTCATCCCGGGCGGCGCCCCGAACAACCCGATGGGCGCGCGCGTCATCGGCCTCGGCCCCGGCGGCCAATACGCCATCCACGGCACCAACAATCCCCGTTCGGTCGGCACCGCCGCCTCCTATGGCTGCTTCCGCATGCACAACAGCGACGTGATCGACCTCTATGCCCGCGTCCGGATGGGAACGCCGGTCGTCGTCACGCCCTGACGGCTGGCGCAACGGCGACCTCCTTCGCGGGGTCGCCTAGATCGCAACCGGCGACAGCAGCGGCCGACCGGCGAAGAACGCCTCGAGATTGGCAAGCAGCAGCTCCTGCTGGGCGATCTGCGCCGATTCCGCATTCGCCGCGATATGGGGCGTCAGCACCACGTTCTCCAGCGCCTTGAGGCGATCCGGAACGATCGGCTCATGCTCGTAGACGTCGAGCGCCGCGCCCGCGATCGTGCCGTTCTCCAGCGCCTCGATCAGCGCGGCTTCATCGACCGCGATCCCGCGCGATATGTTGACGAGATGGCCCTGTGGACCGAGCGCGCGCAGGATCCCGGCATCGATCGCATGCCGCGTCTCGCTGCTCGCGCGGACCGAGACCATCAGGATATCGGCCCATTCGGCGAGGCCGAGCAGGCTGTCGTGATACTGATAGGGCAGCTCCGGCCGCGGCGAGCGATTGTGATAGCCGATCGTCATGTCGAGGGCGGATGCGCGCGTCGCGATCCGCTGACCGATGGCGCCCAGCCCGAAGATCCCGAGCTTGCGCCCGGCCAGGCCCGGCACATGCGCCATGCGCTCGATCGCATTGCCTTGCCAGCGGCCGGCCCGCAGGAAACGTTCGGCGGCGCCGATCTGCCGGGCGCTCGCCAGCATCAGTCCCACCGCGAATTCGGCGACGCTCGTCGCATTGGCGTCGGCAGCATTGCTGACCAGGATGCCACGCGCCCGGGCAGCGACCCGCTCGATCCCTTCATTGCCTGTACCGTAGCAGGCGATGAGACCAAGATTCGGCAGCGCCTCGATCAGGGCAGCATCCGTTTTCAAGGAGCCGATCGTCAAAAGCACGCGCGCCGCTTCCGCTCCCGCAGGCAGCGCATCCGGCGCGGAATGGGACATCGGCCCCAAGACCTCGTAACGCTCCTCCAGACGCGCCAGCAGGCGCGCCGGCATGCGTGGCGCCATCAGAATCGTCGGCTTCATCGCTGAAAGATCTCCGGGGACCAATGCTGCATCGCAGCACTTGCCCGCATCGGCTTCAACAACTCCAGGCGCCGACCTGCCATATCGCAGATGCAACCCGGCAATACCAAGCAATCGCCGGGATTTTTCGTGATACCGCCTCTCGCCTGCGGCAAAAAAGCCGGATATCGTTTTCCGCGGCGGTTAACGCTGATTTCAGCGCGCCTTCGAACCGATATGTCTTCAGAGGGGTACCCGATGGATCATCTCGCCGACGTCAAGAAGTTCGCCAAGAAGCCTGTCAACGAGGCTGCCTTCGCCGGCATGAGCAAGGCCTATGCGCTGGTCATGAGCAAGCCCGACACGCGCTATGTCGCCTGCTCCGATCCCGCCGAACTCGAGCGCGTCCGCGAGAATTTCCTGAAGAAGAAGCTCGGCCTGAAGAGCGCCGATCTCGATGCCTCCATCAAGGCGACCTGCGACCACATGAAGGCCGACAAGACCAAGTCGCGCCTGACCTTCTACTATCTGCTGGCCGAACATTACGGCAAGCTCGACGGCTTCGTGAAAAAATAGCCCTGCAAGTTGGCCTGGATGCCATTTGAGACCTTGGACATGGCGCCCCATCGGGCGCCATTCGCATTTTCAAAGCTGATCGCGAAAACTGCGCAGAGCACCGCAAGATCGAACACGAACGATCCGCTTGGGGGTTTCGATGTTCACGCTGTCCCGCTCCGTCCTCTCCGGTCACGCCCAGACGCTCTTCACCGTCGCCGAGGCCACCTTCGCCTCGATGATCGTCTTCGGGGCCGGGCTCGCCTTCGGCGCCACGATCGGCTTCTTTTGAGGCCGCCATGCCGGCCGCCGCCGCCTCAGCCGCCCGCCCGCATTTCAAGGTCGGGCGTGATCGCGCGGGCCACTGGATCGCGGTCGAGACGCATGGACGCAGCGGCGGCTATTTCCGCAGCCGGGACGACGCCCTGCATTATGCCCGCGCAGAAGCCGGCGCCGACGCCGTGACGGTCAGCGACCGGCCGCTCGCACTGCGCTTGTCCTGACCTCGCTCAGCGATAGAGATCGACCCGCGTCAGCGGCAGGCCGGACGGCCCTTTGCGCCGCTTCGAGACCAGGGTCTGGTTGATCAGCGCTCCGCCGCGCTCGAAGGCGAGCGAGCAGCCGGCGAGATAGAGCAGCCACATCCGCGTCCGCTCCGGCCCGACCTCAGCTTCGGCCGCCGTCTTGTTCGCATTCAGCCGCTCGAACCAGAGCCGCGTCGTGCGCTGGTAATGCTCGCGCCAGCCCTCGACATCATGCACCTCGAAGCCGTAGCGCTCGAGATTGGCGATCGACATGCCCAAATGATCGAGTTCGCCGCCCGGGAAGATGTAGCGCACCAGCGCCCGGTACTCGGCCGGCATCTTGTTGAAGGCCTTCTCGGTCTTCTTGGCACGCCGCGAGATCGAGTGATGCAAATAGAGGCCGCGCGGCTTGAGCAGCCGGTTCACCGCCTGGAAATAGGTCGGATGATTGCGGATGCCGACATGCTCGAACATGCCGATCGATGAGATCTTGTCGAACTGCCCCTCCATCTGGGTGAAGTCCTTGAGATGGAGCGTGACCTTGCCGGTCAGGCCGAGCGCCTCGACCTTCTCCTGCGCCAGCTTGAGCTGCTCCTCGGCCAGCGTCACGCCATGCGCCTCGACGCCGTAATGCTGTGCGGCGTAGCAGACCAGCGCGCCCCAGCCGCAGCCGATGTCGAGCAGCTTGTCGCCCGGCTTCAGGCGCAGCTTGCGGCAGATCATCTCGAGCTTGTCGGTCTGCGCCCGCTCGAGGTCGTCATGGTCCTCGGTGAAATAGGCGCAGGTGTAGACCATGCGCTCGTCGAGGAAGAGCTTATAGAACGCGTTCGAGACGTCGTAGTGATGGGCGATATTGGCCTTGTTGGTCGCCGGCTTGCCGTCGCGGGCGATCTCGTCGCCCTTGATGTGATCTACCGCCTGCGGCGCCTGCCCCGGCGCGAAGATGAAGCGCCTGACCACATCGAACACCGCCGCCTTGGAGATGCCGCGCGCCAGCCGGCCGACCTTGCCGTCCGGCCGGGCCGCGGCGAGATCGAAGATCGTGCCGTTCTCGATCGAAATCCGATCCGAGACATGCAGGTGCAGCAGCGTGTCGAGCTTCGGCTTGCGCAGCAGCGCCGCGACGGCGCCGCTATCGCGGATCGCGATCATCAGCCCGTCCGCCGGCCACTCGGCCGGCACGCGCGAGCCGTCCCAGAGCGAGAAACCGAGCTTGAGCCCGAGCTTCTGGTGCGCTTCGGTCAGGAGCCGCCGTAGGGCGGTGAGGCGGACGTCATCTTTGCTCATCGGTCGATCCATTACCGCGCTTTCTTTGGCCGGGACCAGAGCAATTGGCAATCAGCGCAGCCATGTGCAGTCGGAGTGGCAGGCCATGAAGCGGCAGATGGCAATGCCGCGGCCATAGAAAGTTCATATTCCTAGCGGAACAAACTAATATAATCGGAGAATTGGGATGAAACTAATAAATTTAAATTGGATCGCGACAGTAATTTTCATGTCATTCCCAGCGAGCGCGCAATCGCCTTCGATGATGCCGGGCAGCGCGAACTCCAGGACCGTCACAACGATTGACCGAGCTCAGCCTCTTCGTGTCATGGTCACCTTTCGAGCCCCCATCGACGCATCGTCGGACAGCCCCGAAACAGAGAACGCGATGGCAGAAAAGGCTCGCAGGACAATTTACGCCCAAGCTGCCAAGGAATGCTCGATGATCGTCGAGAGCTTTGAAGTTGTCGAATGCCGATTGGAAAATCTTCAGATCATGATTCAGGCGCAGAGCAATGGCATGCGACAGGTAGGGTACGTGAATGCGAACGCCAATTATGTCGTCCGGCCCAAATGAGGGCCCGCTTCGCTACCACCTGCGTTTAAGCTCAAAAGTCGCTGGCGATGCCCTTCACTTCCCAATCGTCATAGCGCACCGGTTCGAGCCCGCCGCGGCCGTCGACCTCTTTCTGCTGCCCGAGCTCGGCCGCCTTGGCGTCGATCGCCGCGCGGCGCGCCTCAGCCTCCGCGAGCGCACGCTGCGCCGCTGGTGACAGCGCCTTCGCGGGCACGGCCCCTGCAGCTTCATCCGTCTTCGTCTGCGCGCTCATGACCGGCCATTCTCTTGCAGGATCGGCATCACCCCCACCACATAGGGACGAAATCGCGTCCCGGCGAGCCTTTCCAGGCCGGGCAGTGACGCAAGAAGGGGTTCCTGCATGAACTATGTCCGCACCGGCATGCTGATGGCGGCGCTCACCACGCTCTTCGGCGTGGTCGGCTATCTGCTCGCCGGCGCCGGCGGCATGCTGATCGCGCTCGGCATCGCGGTCGCGACCAATCTGTTCAGCTACTGGAATTCCGACAAGCTGGCGCTGTCCGCCTACAACGCCCAGCAGGTCGATGCTGCGACCGCGCCCGAGCTCTACGGCATGGTCCGCGATCTCGCCCAGCGCGCGGGCCTGCCGATGCCGCGCGTCTACATCATCCAGGAAGACCAGCCGAACGCCTTCGCCACCGGCCGCAATCCGCAGAATGCTGCGGTGGCAGCGACCACCGGCATCATCCGAACGCTGAGCTATGACGAGCTCGCCGGCGTGATGGCGCACGAGCTCGCCCACATCAAGAACCATGACACGCTGACCATGACGATCAGCGCCACCATGGCCGGCGCGATCTCGACGCTCGCCTCCTTCGGCATGTTCTTCGGCGGGTCGCGGGACAATCGCCCCAATGCCATCGTCCAGATCGCACTGATGATCCTCGCCCCGCTGGCGGCGACCATCGTCCAGATGGCGATCTCCCGCTCGCGTGAATACGAGGCCGACCGGATCGGCGGCGAGATCTGCGGCAATCCGGTGGCGCTCGCCGACGCGCTCGCCAAGATCGCCGGCGGCGTCTCCCACATCCCGAACGAGACGGCGGAGGCGAAGCCTGCTACGGCGCATATGTTCATCATCAACCCGCTTTCAGGCCGCGGCATGGATTCACTGTTCTCGACCCACCCCGATACCGGCAACCGCATCGCCGCGCTCATGGAGCAGGCGCGCGCCATGGGCGTCGGCACGAGCCGTGGCGGGTTCATGGGCGGCGCGGCTCAGAACCCCTTCGCCGGCGGGCGCGAACCCGGGCCCTGGGGCTGAGATGGCGAAGGTGCAGAGCCACTCCTATGGCGACGACGTCCCCGGCCTCGCTGCGCGGCGTCTGGCGGCAGCGTTGATCGACGAGGTGCTGCGCGCCGGCACGGCGCTGGACGAGACCTTCGAACGGATGGCTGGGGCCGCGGGCCTGGAGCCGGCCGATGCCGGACTGGCGCGCGCGATCGCGACCGTCGCCTTCCGCCGTCTCGGCACGATCCGTGACGTCATCGACGCCCGGCTCGAGCGCGGCAGCCCGCGCAAATCCGGCCCGTTCGAGCCGATCATGGTCGCCGCCGCGGCGCAGCTGCTCTTCCTCGACGTGCCCGATCACGCCGCAGTCGATCTCGCCATTCGCCAGTTGCACGAGGACGCCCGCTCCGCGCGGTACACCTCGCTCGCCAACGCCGTGCTGCGGCGGCTGGCGCGCGAGCGCGAGGCGATCCTCGCCGAGCTCGATCCGCTCACCGATACGCCGGACTGGCTACGCGAGAGCTGGGTGACGACATATGGCCCCGATGTCGCCAAGGCGATCGTCGCGGCCCATGCCGAGGAACCGCCGCTCGACCTGACCGTGAAATCCGACCCAGCCGGCTGGGCGGGCAAGCTCGACGGCATCGTCCTGCCGACCGGCTCGGTGCGCCTGCGCGGGCGCGAAGCCGTCACCGGCCTGCCAGGCTTCGCCGAGGGTGAGTGGTGGGTTCAGGATGCCGCCGCCGCGCTTCCCGCCCAGCTCCTCAACGTCCGGCCCGGCGAGCGCGTCGCCGATCTCTGCGCCGCCCCCGGCGGCAAGACCGTGCAACTTGCGCAATTGGGGGCGCAGGTCACCGCGGTCGACCGCTCCGGTCCGCGCCTGCGCCGCCTCAAGGCTAATCTCGAGAGGCTTGGACTGCAGGCCGAGGTGGTCACCGCCGATGTCGCGACCTTCGAGGCGGAGCCCTTCGACGCCGTTCTGCTCGACGCGCCCTGCAGCGCCACCGGCACGATCCGCCGCCACCCCGATGTCGCCTGGACCAAGCAGCCCGAGGACGTCGCCAAGCTCGCCGCTCTGCAGACGCGCCTGCTCGACCAGGCGGCGCGGCTCACGAAGCCGGGCGGGCGCCTCGTCTACTGCACCTGCTCGCTCGAACGGGCCGAAGGCGAGGCGCAGATCGAGGCATTCCTCACCCGAAACACCGGCTTCGCCCGCGATCCGATCAAGCCTGAAGAGATCGGCGGCCAGGCCGACGCGCTGACGCCGCAGGGCGAATTGCGGACGCTGCCGCACCAGCTCGCCGGCGAGACGCCACGCCTGTCAGGATGGGCGGGATTTTACGCTTGTCGCCTGATAAGACTATGACTTGATCGGGATTCGCTTCCTCTCGGGGGCGGCGGGACGGCGAGGCAGCAGAATTCATTGAACGGCTGGTCGGAGCGAGGAGGCCTGGCGCGGGCAGCCATCGGCAGGGCGGCGCGACGCACGCGCGGTCAGGTCGCCGGCGCCAAGCGCGCGCTCTGGCCGTTCGGCCGGCTGCGCGCCAGCCGCCTGCTCTTCGCGCCGCACGATCTGCGCACCGCCGACCCGATCACGGCGAGCGACATCTACGCCGGCTACTTCGCCCTCTCCGGCCGCACCGTGAACTGCCATGGCGAATCACCTTTCCTGGTGACGCCGCCGAGCGAGGCCTGGGCCGAGGCGCTGCACGGATTCATCTGGCTGCGCCACCTGCGCGCCGCCGATACGGCGATCGCCCGCGCCAATGCCCGCGCCCTCGTCGACGAATTCATCACCCGCCGGCATGATCGCGACGAGATCGCCCGGCGCCCAGCCGTGATCGCCCGGCGGCTGATGTCCTTCCTGTCGCATTCGCCGCTCCTGCTCGAAGGCGCCGACCATGCCTTCTATGAGCGCTTCATCCGCCATGTCTCCCAGACCACCGAACGGCTGCAGCTCGCGCTCGCTGGTGCGGTCGAGGGCGCGGCGCGGCTGCAATGCCTGATCGCGATATGCTTCGCCGCCATCTGCCTCGACGGGCAGGAACGGCGGCTGCGCCGCTACGAGACGGCGCTCTCCGACGAATTGGAGCAGCAGATCCTGCCCGATGGCGGCCATCTCAGCCGCAACCCCCGCATACTCATCGACCTGCTGCTCGATCTTCTGCCGCTGCGCGAGACCTTCACCGCGCGCGGGCTGGAAGTGCCGCGGAGTGTCATCATGGCGATCGACCGGATGATGCCGCATCTCAAACTGTTCCGGCATGGCGACGGCGCGCTCGCTCTGTTCAACGGCATGAACGCGACGCCGCCCGATCTGATGGCGACGCTCGCCGCCTATGACGATGTCCGCGCCCGGCCGATCGAGCACGCCGCCTATTCCGGCTATGACCGCCTCAGTGCAGGCACCAGCATCGTCGTCGTCGAGGCCGGGCCTCCGCCGCGTGGCGCCAACTCGATCGAAGCCCACGCCGGCTGCCTCTCCTTCGAACTGTCGACCGGCTCGCAGCGCATCGTGGTGAATTGCGGCGCCAGCCGCTTCGGCACGCCCGAGCTCAAACTGGCAGCCCGCGCCACCGCCGCTCATTCGACCGTAACGCTGGACGATCGGTCGAGCGCCGTCTTCGGCCTGGTGCTCGGCGAGCGGCGGATCACCGCCGGTCCGGCCGATGTCCGCGTCGCCCGCCAGGACGGTGAGGACGGCCATGAATGGGTCGGGAGCCATGACGGCTACCGGCGCGCCTTCGGCACCGTCCACACCCGCCGCCTCCTGCTCGCCCGCACCGGCAACGAGCTTATCGGCGAGGATGGCTTGAGCCCGCCGGCCGCTCTGGCGAGCCTGCCGGCGGCCGCGCGCTTCCATCTGCACCCGAACGTCAAGCCGAGCCTGATCCGCGATGGTGAGGGCGCCTTGCTGGCCCTGCCGTCCGGCGAGATCTGGGCCTTCGAGGCCTCCGGCCTGCGCGTCGGCCTGGAGGAGAGCATCTTCTTCGCCGCCGCCGATGGCCGCCACAAGACGGCGCAGCTCGTCGTCGAGTTCGACGCCGTGGCGACGCCGCAGATCACCTGGCGTTTCGCCCGCCTCGGCACGCCGGCGCAGCGCAGAGCCAGAGCGGAAGAGGTCCGGCAGGAACAGGCCGAAGCCGAGCCCGACCTGCCGCTCTGACCTCGCCGCAGGGCAAGGCTGCGGTGTCTTGTGCTTTGCAGCAAAGCCCGGGCGTGATAGGGCGCGCGCAAGCTTTTCTTGCGTTTCGCGCTCATCAACCCCGGACCTGATCTTCCCATGCCGAACGAACTCCGCCGCGTCGAACGCGCGCTGCTTTCCGTTTCCGACAAGACCGGGCTGATCGATTTCGCCCGCGCCCTCTCCCGCATGGGCATCGCCCTGGTCTCGACCGGCGGCACCGCCAAGGCGATCGCAGATGCCGGTCTCGCCGTCACCGACGTTTCCGACCTGACCGGTTTCCCCGAGATGATGGACGGGCGCGTCAAGACGTTGCATCCCAAGGTCCATGGCGGCCTGCTCGCCATCCGCTCGCACCCGGAGCATCAGGCCTCGATGCTCGGCCACGGCATCGCCCCGATCGACCTGCTCGTCGTCAACCTCTACCCGTTCGAGGCGACGGTCGCCGCCGGCAAGCCCTATGACGATTGCATCGAGAACATCGATATCGGTGGTCCCGCGATGATCCGCGCCGCCGCCAAGAACCACAACGACGTCGCTGTGGTGGTCGAGGCTTCCGACTATGCCGCCGTGCTGGCCGATCTCGAGACGCACAAGGGCTCGACCACGCTGACGCTGCGCCGCAAGCTGGCGCAGAAGGCCTATTCGCGCACCGCCGCCTATGACGCCGCGATCTCGAACTGGTTTGCGAACGAACTCGGCGACACCTCGCCGGCCTTCCGTGCGTTGGGCGGCAGCCTCGCCGAGACCATGCGCTATGGCGAGAACCCGCATCAATGGGCCGCCTTCTACCGCACGCCGGAGCAGCGCCCGGGCGTCGCCACCGCCCGCCAGGTCCAGGGCAAGCAGCTCTCCTACAACAACATCAACGACACCGACGCCGCCTTCGAATGCGTCGCCGAGTTCGATCCCAACCGCACCGCCGCCTGCGTCATCGTCAAGCACGCCAATCCCTGCGGCGTCGCTGAAGGTACCTCGCTGCTCGAGGCCTATGAGCGGGCGCTCGCCTGCGACCCCGTCTCGGCCTTCGGCGGCATCGTCGCGCTGAACCGCAAGCTCGACGCGGAAGCGGCCAAGAAGATCGTCGAGATCTTCACCGAGGTGATCATCGCTCCCGACGCCGACGAGGAGGCAATCGCGCTCGTCGCCGCCAAGAAGAACCTGCGCCTGCTGCTGACCGGCGGCCTGCCGGATGTGCGCAGGGCCGGCCTCAGCTTGCGCACCGTCGCCGGCGGCTTCCTGGCGCAGGCACGCGACAATGCCGTCGTCGACGACATGGAGCTCAAGGTCGTGACCAAGCGCCAGCCGAGCGAGGCCGAGCTCGCCGATCTGCGCTTCGCCTTCCGCGTCGCCAAGCACGTCAAGTCGAACGCGATCGTCTACGCCAAGAACCTCGCCACGGTCGGCGTCGGCGCCGGCCAGATGAGCCGCGTCGATTCCTCGCGCATCGCCGCCTGGAAGGCGGGCGAGGCGGCCAAAGCCGCCGGTTCGGCGGAGAGCCTGGCCAAGGGTGCGGTCGTCGCCTCGGACGCCTTCTTCCCCTTCGCCGACGGCCTGCTCGCTGCAGCCGAGGCCGGCGCCACCGCGGTGATCCAGCCGGGCGGCTCGATGCGTGACGACGAGGTGATCAAGGCAGCCGACGAAGCCGGCCTTGCCATGGTCTTCACCGGCCATCGCCATTTCCGGCACTGAGGCGGCAGGGAAGAGGCCGGCATGCACACCGTCAAGGTCATCGCCGCCGGCTTCGCCCTGCTCGGCGTCCTGCTCCTGATCACGCCGCGGCTGAACACGGGCGGGCGGCATCCCATCGTCTTCGCGATGAAGCTGTTCATCCCGCTCTGGCTCGTCATCTCGGTGGTCAACCTGATCGTCGGCATCACCCGGGCCGGCTACAGCTTCCTGCAGGAGGCCCCGATCCTGCTCGTCGTCTTCGGCGCGCCGGCACTGGTGGCTTCGCTGATCTGGTGGCGTTTCGGCAGAGGTGTTTCGTGAGTCTCGAATCCGTCCGCGCCTTCTTCGCGCAGCACGCACCCGATATCGAAGTCGAGCTCACCGAAGGCAGCAGCGCGACCGTCCAGCTCGCTGCCGAAGCGTTCGGGGTGGAACCGGCCCGCATCGCCAAGACCTTGTCGCTGCGGCTGGGTGAGCGCGTCGTCCTGCTCGTCGCCCGCGGCGACGCACGCCTCGACAACAAGAAAACCAAGGCGGCATTCGGCTTCAAGCCGCGTATGCTCGCCGCAGAAGAGGTCGCAGACATCACCGGTCATCCGGTCGGCGGCGTCTGCCCGTTCGGCCTGGCGGAGCCGCTACCGATCTATTGCGACATCTCGCTCAGAGCGTTCGACATCGTCCTGCCGGCGGCCGGCTCGACTCGCAGCATGGTCCGCATCGCCCCCGAGCGAATGGCCACCCTCACCGGCGCGCAATGGGTCGATGTCTGCCAGGAAAACAGCGCCGAGGCCGCGCAGTAGGCCTCAGCCGCCGACGCGTTCGATCAGCGCCATGGCCGCGGCCGGATTGCGGACCTTGTCGCCACTGATGACATAGAGGAAGACGTCGCGCGGCGTCTTCTCCGCGGCGGGCGCAACCAATTCCAGATCATCCGGCACGCCACCCTTGGCCCAATCTTTCCCCCGACCCGCCCAGGCATCGAGCTGCTTGGCCGGGTAGCCCTGCGCTTCCGCTTCCTTGGTACCCATGATCCGCGCATAGACGAAGGGCGCGGTTACATCGGCAATTTGCGGGAAATCGGAATCGCCGGAAGTGATCGCCGCGACGCCGTACTCGCGTAACAGCGCGACGAAATCCGGCGAGCGGAAGCTCGGATGGCGCACCTCGACGGCATGGCGCAGCGTGACGCCGTCGACGTCCTTCGGCAGCAGCTTCAGGAAGGCTTCGAAGTCGGCCGGATCGAAGGCCTTGGTCGCCATGAACTGCCAGTTGATCGGGCCGAGCTTCTCCTTGAGCTCGCTGAGGCCGGAGGTCACGAACTTCTCGACCGAAGGCCCAGCCTCGGCCAGCACCCGTCGGTTGGTGCAGAAGCGCGAGCCCTTCAGTGCGAAGACGAAGCCGTCGGGCGTCTCCGCCCGCCATTTGGCAAAGCTTTCGGGCTTCTGCGAGCCGTAATAGGTGCCATTGATCTCGATCGAGGTCAGCTTGCTCGAGGCATATTCGAGCTCGCGCTTCTGCGAGAGCTTGTCCGGATAGAACGTCCCGCGCCAGGGTTCGAACACCCAGCCGCCGATGCCGATATGGATGTTTCCGGCTGCTTTGGTGGCCATGGCGAACTCCTGAAGATGTCGGCGCGCTCGGAAGACATAGAGCCGAATAGCTGTCGGACCATGGCAGGATAGCCCAGGCCGTCGTCAGCTCAACTCAACCCTTGACTGCCAAAGCAGGCATGATGCACGCTACTGAATATGACGTGAGGAAATGCGGATGGGGCAGGGTGGAGGAGCCTTTTTCTATCGCATAATCGGCGAGCACCTCCGGCGCCGGCGGATCGAGCTGCAACTGAGTCAGGGCGAGGTCGCCAAGGCGATCGGCGTCAGTCGTCAACTCTATGCACGCTACGAGCGCGGACTGAGTCGGATTAGCGCGGAAGCACTGAAAAAGCTGTCCGAGTTCCTGAATATAACTTTGCAGAGTCTTTACGCAGGCGTCGCTTCAGCTTTAGCGGCATCCGGTTTTGCCGATAGCGAGCAGGCACGGTACGCGTCGCGACCACTCGCAGCGCAGTCCAAGGAACTCGATCAGGTTTTTCGGCGGATAAAGGATCCAATAATCCGGGAGCACACTATCGAAATGGTGGGGTGGATGGCGGATCACCACGAAGCGAGCTATCCAGGCGATAAGGGCTAAGCTTATGTCTCAATGCCAAAAGCCGCCCAATAGGGCGGCTTTCGAGTTTCTTTATATAAATTTGGTTGCGCGGCCTGAAACCACGGAGAGTGTCCGTGAACAGGATTCCGCTCTTGGCGTATGATTAGGGGAATTGGTCCCAACCGTCATACGGTCACGCTTTGAATGCCGGGCTCGTATTTAGATTTCGTAAGAAATCTAAATTGGACATGAAGTTCGACCGCAATCTATCTGTTCGACGGCATAGTGGTCAGCCCGGTGCCGATCCCGCTGTTGCTGTCCGCGCTCTACCCCATGCGGTTCCGGTTCAAACCGGCTGAGGATGAGGCCCACCAGGCTTTGGCCAAGGAACCGGCACTGCGAGCCGCCATGGCGGCGGAATAGGACTCGGCTGTGGAAGAGGCGGCGCAGGATTCCGAGCTAAAGCGCGTTCTGCCGGATTGGGGCAATCCGTGCTCCGGCAGGCTTCAGTGTGTACTATTGGCAGATAATCGAAATGGCGATCGCTAAGACGTATCTTAGGCAACCTCTTGGCCAGATGGCGGTGTCGGCCGTATCGGAGTGCTGATCGACGCCGCGACCGCCTGCAGTTCGGTCACGAACCCGGCCACGGCCGGATTGCGCCGCTCGCCATTGCGGAAGGTCACGAAGATGCGCCGCCGGATTGCCGGCCGGATCTCCTTCAGCAGCAAGGTGCCGATATAGTCGCGACCGCGCAGTCCGGGATTGATCGAGACCGAGCATCCCGCCTCGACCATGGCGCGGACCACTTCGAAACTGTGGCAGCGTCCATTGATGATGGGGTCGAATCCGGCCTCTCGGCAGGCGTCGATGATCACGTTCGAATAGGTCGCCGAGGTCGTATCGAGCGCCCAGCGCTCGGCAGCCAGCTCCTCCAAGGTGACATGCGGTTTGCCGGCCAGTCTGTGACCTGATGGCAGCAGGACATGGAGTTCATCGTCGAGCAGGTGGAGCATCTCGACCTGCGCCTCCGGCAGGCCGGCCGATGTGGTCAGATCGTCGACGATCGCGACATCCGTCTGCCAGGCTCGTAGCGCGGCGAAACTGTCTGCCGGCTCCAACTCCTCGAATGTCGTCACGAGATCGGGGAAACGCGCCGCCATGGCACGAATCGTCGGCGGGATCAGCGAGGCGGCGACTGAAGGAAAAGCGGCCACGCGCAGCTCGCCGGCCACGGTCTTCTTGAGTTCCGCGAGGTCGGTTTTCGCTTCTTCCAATATCCCGATGACGCGGCCAGCATGCTCGACCAGCCGCTGTCCGGCCGGCGTCAGCCGCACCCCCCGACCGCGGCGCTCCACCAGCTCGATCCCCGTCTCGTCCTCGAGCAGGGCGATCTGCTGCGAAACCGCAGAGGGCGAGATCAGCAGCGCCTCGGCCACCGAGGCCATCGTCCTTCGCAGGGACAGCTCCCGAAGCGTGCGAAGCCGCGCCAGATCCATCGTGGGGTCCTCATTCTGCCTGAAGCTCAATCATGCAGTTTCTCTAATGTATATCTAAAAGATAATTAAGTAGACCAGAATTATTTTCCGACTGTAGCCTCCTTCCCAAGGAGCACGGTCGAAGCCTCGCGAGCGGGAGGAGCGCTTCGAGGCCCACGGCCGCAGCTCCGGGAGATGCGCCCGACGACAATGGCGCGACAGGAGCCCGGGCCCCGGAATGTGCCCGCCGGCCCTGTCCTCGCCCGTGCTCTCGGCGGCCTGCCACGACCAAATTCAACGAAAACGACAAGAGGGGTGTTCACATGTCCTGCTCGAAACGTCTCATGGCTGCGATCGCCACCACGGCATCGCTGTTGGCGACCGGGGTGTCCGCGACCGTCCTCGACGCCGTCAAACAGCGCGGTGTCCTGAACTGCGGCACCGACAACACCGCGCCGGGCTTCGGCTATCTCAACACCAAGACCGGCAAGATCGAAGGGCTCGACGCCGATTTCTGCCGCGCCATGGCTGGCGCCGTTCTCGGCGACGCCAGCAAGGTCAATTTCGTCGTAGTCACCGACAAGAGCCGCTTCAACGCGCTGCAGACCGGGCAGGTCGACGTCGTCTTCGCGCACACCACGGTCAAGCCAGTGCGCGAATCCGCCATCGGCATCGATTTCCTGCCGATCAATTTCTACGACGGCACCGGCGTGATGGTTAAGGCGGCATCGGGGGTGAAATCGGTCGCCGAGCTGGAAGGCGCCACGATCTGCACCACGCAGGGCTCCGGCACCGAGAGCACCCTTGCCGGCGTCATCAGGCAGCGCGGCTTCAAGGGCACGAAGGTGCTGACCTTCGAGAATCTCGAGAAGCTGTTCGCCGCCCTGCAAAGCGGCCGCTGCAATGCGATGTCGACCGACAAGTCGGCGCTCGCCGCCTGGCGCGGCAACTCGGCCAATCCGTCCGAGTACACGATCCTGTCGGAGACGCTCGACAAGTCGCCTTTCGCCGGCTTCGTCGTCGCGAACGACTCCAAATGGCGAAACCTCCTGCGCTGGGCGACCTACGCGCTGTTCCAGGCCGAGGAATGGGAGATCACCTCCGCCAATCTCGCCGAGAAGCTGAAGGACGAAAATCCGTTCATTCAGAAATTCCTCGGTGTGAAAGGCGGCTTCGGCAAGGATTTCGGCGTCCCGGACGATTTCATCGCCTCGATGATCAAGTCGGTCGGCAATTACGGCGAGATCTACGACCGCAATCTCGGGCCGAAGACGCCCTATTTCATCGATCGTGCCGGCACCCCCAATGCCTCCTGGACCAAGGGCGGCGCCGAATATTCGCCTCCGTGGAACTGAGCCGGGCAACCGGGGCGGGCCTTCCGGCTCGCCTCGACCTTCGGAGAGCGGGTCATGACGATGCAGATCGCCGAAACCCATCATATCGCCCCGACGCGTCGCCGGTTTCTGCTGGCCTCCCGGTGGCTTCTTCAAGCCGCGATCGTGGCCGTGGTGGCCGTCCTCGCCATCTGGCTCGCCCTTGCGGTGCGTGAGGCGCTGGCGCGCAAGGGCATCCAGTTCTCCTTCGACTATCTCTCGACCGCCGCCAATATCAGCCTCAGCGAGGGCCTCGTCCCGTCGCTCGACGGTGTCTGGCCGGTTCTGGAGCCGTTCAGCCCGTCCCACAGCAATGCGCAGGCGCTGGTCGCGGGCCTCTGGAACTCGCTCAAGGTCGCGCTTTCTGCGATCGTGCTGTGCACGGTGTTCGGCACGCTGGTCGGCATCGGCCGCCTCTCGACGAACTGGCTGGTGCGCAACCTGTCCTTCGGGCTGGTGGAGTGCGTGCGCAACACGCCGCTGCTGATCCAGATCGTGTTCTGGTATTTCGCCGTGGTCCTGCGCTTCCCACCGGCCAACGCCGCCTCGAACTGGTTCGGCGGCCTGATCGCCAGCCGTTCGGGCGTGTTCCTGCCGGGCCTGGCGATATCGGAGGACGCGAGCCTTGCGTCCTGGGGGCTGCTTGCGGCTGCCGCCGTTTCGGCGATTGCCGTGCTCATCGTCGCGGGAATGCGGCGCAAGCTGACCTTCCTGGCGCTAGCGATCGGCACGGTCGCTGCCGCGGCCGCGCTCGGCTTCCCGCTGAACTTCGACCTGCCGGTCGCGACCCGCTTCGGCGCGCGCGGAGGTGTCGCTCTCTCGCCGGAAATGACCGCGATCCTGCTCGCGATCACCGTCAACAGCTCGGCCTATGTCGCCGAGATCGTCCGTGGCGCGATCGATTCCCTGCCGAAGGGGCAGTGGGAGGCGGCGGCCTCGCTGGGTCTGTCGCGCTCGGACACGCTGCGCGACATCATCCTTCCGCAGGTCTTCCGCATCGTCCTGCCCTCGCTGGCCAACCGCTATATCAGCCTGACGAAAGACACCTCGCTCGGCATTGCGATCGGCTTTCCCGACCTGTTCAACGTCTACGGCACCGTCTCGAACCAGACCGGGCGGAACCTCGAAGGCGTCGTGATCGTGATGCTGACCTATCTCGCCCTGAGCTGGATCATCAGCATCTGCGTGAACACCCTCAACACCGGCATCAACGGACGGGGAGAGACGCGATGAGCACCGCCGCGCTGCGGTGGGCGCGCCGCAACCTCTTCGCCAAGCCTTTCGATGTCGCGCTGTCGCTCATCGTCATCCCCGTCCTGGCCTGGGTGCTCTACGTCTTCGCTGTCTGGGTGCTCGCCGAAGCACGCTGGGAGGTGATCGGCGGCAGCCTCACGGTGCTGATGACCGGCATCTACCCCGCCGAGCAGCTCTGGCGGGCCTGGGTCTCGGTCGCAGCGCTCTGCGCCATGTTCGGCGCCGGTCTCGGCCTCTCGCTTCATCCCGGCCGGACTGCATTGACGGTCGTCGCTCTGGCCGGCGCGACCGTCGCCGCAGCTGCCGCGGCCGCCGTCGGTGCAGGCGCCGGCACGCTCGCAGCCGGCAGTGCCGCACTCGGCATCGCGGCCTGGGTCGGCGTCCATCGCTCGGCCCGCGCCAGACGCCTCGCCCTGCCGGGGCTGCTCGTCGGCGTGGCGGCGATCTTCGCCGTATTGTCGCCACCGGGCTTCGAGCTCTGGGGTGGCCTGCTGCTCAGCGTCGTGCTGACCATCACCGTCTCGATCCTGACCGTGCCCTTCGGCATCCTGCTGGCGCTCGGACGGCAGAGCCGCATCGCCAGCCTGCGCGTGATCTGCACGGCCTATATCGAGACGATGCGGTCGGTGCCGCTGATCCTCGTGGTCTACTGGATCTGGATCATCGTGCCGCTGCTGGCGCCGGACACTTCTATACCCAGCTTGCTGCGCGGCATGGCCGGCTATGCGCTGTTCTTTGCCGCCTATGTCGCGGAATACGTTCGCAGCGGCCTGCAGGCGGTGCCGAAGGGCCAGGTCGAGGCGGCGCGCTCGCTCGGCATGAGCAGCTGGACCGTCAATGTCGACATCGTCCTGCCGCAGGCGTTGCGGGTCGTCGTGCCATCGCTGGTCGGCCAGATCCTCGACATCTTCAACGGCGCGACGCTGGTCTTCATCATCGGCCTGACCGATTTTCTGCGCGCCGGCCAGATGATCCTCGCCGATCCGCAGAACAGCGGCCGGACCTACGAGATCTACGTCTTCCTCTTCGCCGTCTACTTCGCCATCGGCGGGGCGATCACCTTCGCCTCGCGCCGGCTCGAAGCCCATCTCGCAAGGGGGTCGCGATGAGCGCCATCCAGAACCTGTCTGACGCTTCTTCGCGCGAGGCGATCGTCAGCATCGCCCGGCTCAACAAATCCTTCGGCTCGTTCCATGTCCTGAAGGATGTCGATCTCGAGGTCGGGCGCGGCGAGGTCCTCGTCGTCATCGGCGCCAGCGGCTCGGGCAAGTCGACCCTGATCCGTTGCGTCAACGGCCTGGAGATGTACCAGAGCGGCCGGTTGACGGTCGACGGCTTCCATATGCCGACGCAGGCCGACCGCGAGATCGGCGGCGACAGGGAACTGGCCGAGATCCGCCGGGGGCTCGGCATGGTATTCCAGCAGTTCAACCTGTTTCCGCATATGAGCGCGACCGACAATGTCGCCATCGCGCCGATCCGCGTCCGCGGCCGCAGGCCGGATGAGGCGAAGGCCATCGCGCTGCGCCTGCTGGATCGCGTCGGCCTCCGCGAGCACGCCCACAAATTCCCGGGCCAGCTCTCGGGCGGCCAGCAGCAGCGCGTCGCCATCGCCCGGTCGCTGGCGATGGAGCCGCGCATTATGCTGTTCGACGAGCCGACCTCGGCGCTCGATCCCGAGATGGTCGGCGAGGTGCTCGACGTCATGCGCGAACTCGCACGCGAGGGCATGACCATGATGATCGTGACCCACGAGATGGGCTTCGCCCGCGAGGTCGCCGATCGCGTCGTCTACATCGACCAAGGCCGCATCCTCGAGATCGGCACGCCGGCCGAGATCTTCGACAGGCCGTCGCAGGAGCGAACCCGGACCTTCCTGTCGCGCGTGCTCCGGCACTGACGCGGCACACGCTTCCATCTCGCCGCGCCGCGAGCGAGCCCCTTCAGTTCGAAAGAGGATATACGATGTCACTTTCAACGGCTGCCTTGCAGACCATCTCCCCGGACACCGGCTGGCATGGCTTCTTCAACGCCGATGCCCGGCAGCTCGGCCCCGATGTCAGTGCACTGATCGACCAGGATCGCGAGCGGGAGGCGGGATCCCTCAACATGATCGCGTCCGCCTCCTATGCGCCGCTGGGGTTGCGCCAGATCGAGGGAACCCATCTCGTCAACCGCGCGCCGATGGGCCTGCCCGGGCGCCGCAGCGTCGCCAATTGCGAGCAGCTCGACGCGATCGAGAACCTGGCCATCGCCAGGGCCAAGGCGCTCTTCGGCGCCGAATACGTCAACGTCCAGGCGCTCTCCTCGACCATCGCCAACGTCGCCGTGCTGCGTGCGATCCTGCCTGCCGAGGGCGCCCGGCTGCTCACCTTCGACGAGCTCGCCGGCGGCCATGTCAGCCATGGCGCCATGCGCCACATCACCGGGGCGAACCGCGAGGTCGTCTCCTTCGGCGTGACCGGCGACGGGACTGTCGACCTCGACCAGGCTCGCGACCTCGCCCGCAAGACGAGACCGCATATCCTGATCGCCGGTCCGTCCTCCTATCCGCGCGAGATCGACTTTACGGCGCTGCGCGCGATCGCCGACGAGGTCGGGGCGCTGCTCTTCACTGATATCGCCCATGTCGCCGGTCTGATCGCCGCAGGCATCCATGCCAACCCCGTGCCGTTCTCGGACGTCTCCACCACCTCGACGCAGAAGACGATGTGCGGGCCGCGCAACGGCGCCTTCGTCTTCGCCAAAGAGCATTTCGGCACTGCGATCGATGCGGCGGTCTTTCCCGGCCTGCAGGGCCCGGCAGCGTCGAACATGATCGCGGCCCGCGCCGTGCAGATGGAGATGATCGCCCGTCCCGCCTTCGCGCAGCTGATGCGCGACGTCGTCGCGAATGCAAAGGCGTTCGCCGCGGGCCTGGAGGAAGGCGGGATCGAGCTCTACACTGGCGGCACCGACTCCCACATGGTCATGGCCTATACCGGCGAGAGCTGGACTCAGCCGCAACTGGTCGCCGGGCTCGGCGCCCATGGCATCCTCGGCAACGCCATGCGCGCACCTGGCCGGTCGGGAGGACCGCGCACCGCCTTCCGCTTCGGCAGCGTCGCTCTGACCATCCGCGGTCTCGACAGGACAGAGACAACGCTGCTTGGCCGGGAGGTCGCCGCAATCCTGCGCGCTGGTCCGGCAGCTTCCGCCGATCCGGAGCGCCTGCGCCGGCTGCAGGCGCTCGCCGCCGCGCATCCCGTCCCGTCCTTCGCCGATTGAGACAAGCTTCCGCCGGTTCGAGCGTGACGAGTTGTCGCGCTCGTCCGCCCAGCCTGACCACTCCGGAGCCACCAATGTCCCGTCACTACGATGTCGCCGCGATACGCCGCCAGTTTCCGGTGACCGAGCGCATGCTCTATCTCGATTCTGCCAATCAGGCGCCGCTGGCCACGAGCGTGCGCGACGCACTGGTCCGCTTCTATCAGGAGGGTAACGAAACCGCCGGGCCCAAGGCGGTCTGGCTCGATCGCGTCGAGCTGGTGCGCGCGCGCGTGGCCAATCTCCTCGGTGCGCAACCTTCCGAGATCGCCTTCACCAAGAATACCTCGGAAGGCATGAACATCGCCGCCAATGCCTTGCCGCTGGCGGCCGGCGACAATGTACTCCTCGTCGAGGGCGATCATCCCAACAACGCCTATGCCTTCCTCAACCTGCGGCGGAAGGGCGTCGAGGTGCGGTTCGTGCCGTTGGCGGGCGAGACCGCGCGGGCCGACATGTTCGCCCCTCATATCGACGCACGGACCCGGGCGATCTCGCTCTCCCATGTCACCTTCCATGCCGGGCATCGTTTCGACATCGCCTCGATCGGCGCTCTCTGCGCGCAGAAGGGCCTCTATTTCGTGGTCGATGCGATGCAGTCGACGGGCGTCGTCCCGCTCGACATCAAGGCGAGCGGCGCGAGCCTGATCGGCTCGGGCTGCCACAAGGGCTTGCTGGTGCCGCAGGGGCTCGGCATCCTCTATTGCCGGCAAGAACTCGACGAATTGCAGCCGGCCTATATGGCGATGTCCAGCCTCGCCAATCCGCCCGGCGATTACATTGCGCGCGCCGACAACATGGCGTTGAAGCAGGGTGCCGGCCGCTTCGAGATCGGCAATTTCAACCTGCCCGACATCCATGCCCTCGACGCCTCGCTGGCGCTGATCGAAAGCGTCGGCGTGCCGGCGATCGAGGCGCATCTCCACGATCTCGGCGACCACCTGATCGACCGCATCGGCGAGCTCGGCATCGGGCTGGTGGGGCCGCGGGACCGGGCCGAGCGCTCGCCGCACATCTATGTGCTCGATCTGCCGGCCGAGGAGTGGCTGGCCTATCTGACCAGCCGTCAGGTGCGCGTCTCGCCAGAGCGCGACGGCATCCGCGTCTCGTTCGGCCTGTTCAACCTCGCCGATGACGTCGATCGTTTCGTTCGGATTCTCGCCGAACGCGGCAGTCTGTCAGCGAGGGCGAACGCCGCCGCCTGACGGGCGGACGAACCAAGGGAGGGGCGCATGAGCAAGGGGCGCGTCGCCGTCATCGGCACTGGCGGGACGATCAGCGCCATCGGGCGTGATGTCTTCGACCTCCAAGACTACGACGCGAACGGCACCATGCTCGACGCGGGAGAGCTGCTGGCGCGCTGCCCGCGCGCAGTGGGGGACCCCGACAGCTATGCCGTTCCGTTCAGCGCGATCTCCAGCACCGCAATCGGGTTCGCGGAATGGCGCAAGCTCGCTTTGCTGTGCAATGAACTCGTCGACCACGACGCCGAACTGACGGGAATCGTGATCACGCATGGCACGGCAACCCTGGAGGAGACGGCTTATGTCCTGCACCTCACCGTCAAGGTGAAGGTTCCGGTCGTCCTCGTCGGTGCCATGCGCCCCTGGAACGGCCTGTCGAGCGATGCCGCGCTCAACCTGCGGAACGCCATTCGCGTCGCCGCCTGCCCGGATGCCGTTGGCCTCGGCGTGCTCGTCGTGATGAACGAAGAGATTCATTGTGCGAGGGACGTGGTGAAATGCTCCAACTCGCGCTTGGATGCCTTCCAATCACCGGTCTACGGCGCGCTGGGCCAAGTGGACGCGGACCGGGTCATGTTCCGTCGCCGCCCTCTGCGCGATCATGCACCTGACACGGAATTCACGATCGAAGAGGCGGGTCCCTTACCGCGCGTCGACATCCTCTTTGCCTATGCGGGCGGGGACGACAAATTGGTGCGCGCAGCCATCGCAGCCGGTGCCAGGGGGATCGTCTCCGCGGGCTTTGCTCCCGGCGAGACCCACGAACACGAGATGATCGCTCTACGGGAAGCGGCGGCCAGTGGCATCGTCGTCGTCCAGTCGACGCGAGCGGGCACCGGCCGCGTCCCACCGACCACTCACCTCGCTGCGAACGGTTTTGTCAGCGCGGACGATCTGGCACCGCAGAAGGCCCGCATCCTCCTCGCGCTCGCGCTGACGCAGACAAGCGATCCCCGCCGGATCGATCGAATGTTTCGTCGCTATTGAGTCTCGCACGCGCGCCCGCCAGCGAGAAGACAATCAAACGCCCGCTTTCTGGCAAGTATCCGGAAATGGCGCGCTACCGCGGTGGGATATTATTTTAGGCATCCCCGCTGTGTGTCGCTCGGCATTAGATCGCAAGCTGCGGCCGCAGGGGCAGGCGCTGCCGCGTACCCGTCACTAGCGCCTTCTTGGGGTTATGCGCAGAGGACGAGATCGGACAGCGGGACCGCCTGGCAGGTCAGGCAATGGTCGGGCTCGCCATCGAATGGGATGAGATGAGCGAAGCGTCCTTCGACGACCCGGACCACGCAGCTTTCGCATTGTCCGACCCGGCAACCGCTCGGCAGCGGCAGGCCTTTAGCGAGGGCGGCGTCGAGGATCGAGCCGGCCGTCGGCGTCCATTCGAAGCCCTGCTGCGTGCCGGCGAGGGTGATCCTGCGCGGCTGCAATTGTTGTGGAATCTCGGCTGCCGCGGCGAAGGCTTCGGCGAAGATCTCGAAACGGGGCACGCCCAGGCGAGCGAGCTCTTCCGTCATCGACGCGGTAAAGCCTGGCGAGCCGCAGAGATAGGCGAGCGGCCGCTGCGACAGAACGCCGGCGATGGCGGCGAGATCGAGGCGCCCGATCTGGTCGAAACGACCGGCCTGCCGGTCTTCCTGACTCGGCTGCGAATAGGCGGTGGTCCGTTGCAGCGACGAGATCGCGCCGGCCAGCTCATCCAGACGGGCCGAAAACGGATGTTCATCGCCATTGCGACAGCCATGCAGCAGATGGATCGGATGCGAGGGCTGCGGCTGTGCCCTGGTGACGGTTTCGAGATAGCTAATGAACGGCGTGATGCCGATGCCGTTGGCGAGCAGGATGATCGGCCGTTCGCTCCGAACGGGGATCGTGAAGATGCCTGCCGGTGCTTCCAGCAGGACCTCGTCACCGACGCGCAAGCTCTGAATGTCGCGTGACAGCGAGACCGCAGCCGCTGGGCGCGGCGCCCACGCATCCCAGCGTACCGCGACCGAAAACTCTCCCGGCGTGCTCGACAGGCCGGTCAGCGAATAGGCACGGGCAGCCATCCCTTGCGGCAGCCGCAGGAGGACGTGCTGTCCGGGCAGAAAACTCGGCAGATCCACGCCGTCGCTCGGGCGCAGCGACAAGGCGATGGTGGTGAGAGCGACCGGCTGCGTCGCCGTCACCTGGAAACGCCGCACCCCCGACCAGCGCCCGCGGTTGGCATTGGCTAGAGCTTCGATATCGCAGGTCACGGCGCGCAACGGCACCGAGCCGCTGATCGGATCGCGCTGCTCATCGGAAAGGATGGCGTTGACGTTGCTGGTGTCGTGGCCGTCGATCGGCCCGCCATCGCGCCCGAGCGGCTCGCAGGCCTCCCACCAGCCGAACTCGGCGACGACCGTGCGCGCATCCAGCGCCGGGTTGATGCGCACGCGCAGCCGGGCGGTGCCGGTCCTGGTGCGCAGCCGGGCCCAGTCGCCGGCGGCGAGGCCGCGCGCGGCCGCCAGGACAGGGCCGATCTCGAGCGATGGGTCCGGCGCCTTGCGGCGCAACGAGGCGACATGGCGATGGGAGGTATGGACGAAGACGCCGCTTTTTGCCGTCGTCAGCACCAGTGGCAGGGCACCGGGAGAGGTCGGCCCGTCGCCGGGCTCGACGAAGCCGGGGAGCGGATCGTAGCCGTGCTCCTGCAAACGAGCCGAGTAGAGCTCGACGCGTCGGCTCGGAGTCTGGAAGCCGCATATCGTGCCGTCTTCCGCCGGGGCGGCGAACTTCCGATGGGAGAAGGCCTGCGGGAACCGCATACCGTCCGGCCGGTCGCACAGATCGTCCACGGTAATGCCAAGCGGCCCGAGCTGATGGTTCCAACCGGCGACAATATCGCCGCCGAAGAAGCTGTCGCCCAGGCCCATGCGGGTGGCGAGCGCCATGACGATGTCGTAGTCGGCGCGGCACTCGCCGAGTGTCGGCAGCATCTTGCGTCGGAACTGGACGGTCTCGACCGCCTCCTGCGTGATCTCGAAGCCGATGCGCAGGGCGTCGCGCTCCCAGGGCATGCTCACGGGCAGGACGAGATCCGCGCATTCGGCCGTCGGGTTCATGAACATGTCGGCATGGACATGGAAGTCGAGCGCGCGCAGCGCGGCGAGATTGCGGCTGGTATCGATCTGCGAGACCGCGAAATTGGTGCCGAAGCTCATCAAGGCTCGGACGCGATAGGGTTGCTGCTCCAGCACGGCACCGGCGAAATCGCGCGCCGTGATCCAGCCATGGGCCGGAGGGCCAAGCGGGAGTTCAGCGAGCCCGAGCGCCTTCTCCTTCTGCCCTGGCGGCAACAGCGAGATGTCGTTGATCGCCTGCGCCGGTGGTGGCACCGTCCAGATGTTGCCGCCCTTGCGATCGCAGGAGCCGACCAGGGCAGCGAGGGTCGCTATCGCCCGTTCGGTCATCGTCGCGTTGGTGTGCTGCCCCACCCCCGTCCAGCTGTAATAGGCGAGGCGCGGCGCTTGCAGCAGCAGGTCGTAGAATGCGGCGATCTGCCTCGGCTCGATCCAGGTCAGTTCCGCCACCTTCGCCAGCGGATAGTCCCGGGCCCGCTCGGACAGCAGGGTGAAGGCCGTCGCCGCCGTCAGGCTTCGGCCGTTCCGGGCTTGCAGGTTCAGGCGGCCATGGAGCTGGACCGAGGTCGCATCCTGCAGGGCATGGCTGGTGTCATAGGGCGCGATGCCGCCGTCGGAACGCAGGACGAGGAAACTGTCCGCAGGTGCGCCGTCGACGATCTCGGCCGCCCTGACGAAGGCGCCCGTGGCTTCGTCGACGAGGAGCGGTGCATTGGTCCAGTTGCGGACGAAGGCGTCGTCATAGCCGCGGGTCTCGATCAGATGGTGGATCGCCCCCATTGCCAGCGCACCATCGGCGCCAGGCCTTATGCGCAGCCACAGATCCGCCTGCTGGCCGGAACCCTCGGGCTTCGGATCGACCACCACGACCTTGGCGCCGCGCCTGCGTGCTTCGGCGACGCGGCTGGCCTGCGCCAGCCAGGTCCGCGCCGGATTGTGTCCCCACAGCAGGATCAGCTCGGCATTGTCGTAATCGGGCACGCCAAGGCCACGGCCGAAGGTCAGCGCATGGGCATAGTCCTTGTGCCAGCCGCAGACCTCGACGGCATAGATCAGGTTCGGACTGCCGAAGCAGCGGATGAAGCGCTCGACCCAGTCATAGCTGTCGACGATCGGTGTGCCGCTGAAGGTGGTCTGCGCGAAGGCCACGCTTTCCGCCCCCGTTTCCGCCCGGATGGCGAGCAGCTTTTCGGCGATCTCGTCGAGCGCCTCGTCCCAGCTGATTTCGCGCCAGCGCGGCGGCCCGTCACCCTTCGGGCCGACGCGCCGCAGCGGCCGTGTCAGGCGCTTCGGACTGTGCACCATTTCAGGTGCGGCGCGGCCCTTGGCGCAAAGCGCCCCGCCGGTCGGGTGGCCCGGACGTGGCTCGACGCCGATCATCCGCCCGTTTTCGACCAGGGTGATCGAGCCGCAGCGCGAGCGGCACAGCGTGCAATAGCCCGGATGTCTCTCGACCATGATCCGCACGCCTCCTCGGGCACCGGCGCAGGCGCCTCTTCTTGCCGGACCGACGGATCCGACTGCTCGCTTCGCTATGGGTGTTCCGTGGTCCGCGACCGTCAGAACAGCATGGTCGCGCCGCTTGGCCAGGATGCGATGACCGCATCGCCCGGCCTGGGCTCGTCGGCCGCCGGCAGGTCGCTGTTCTGGCGATGCACGATCAGCGGCATGCCCGACGCGGTCCTGACGACCAGCTCCGTCAGCGCGCCCCTGTAGACGATATCCTCGACCGTCCCCGGCAGGCCGCTGGCATCGGAGACGCCCGGCGCTGCGTCGCGGCGAAGCATGATCTGCTCCGGCCGGACTGCAAAGGCAGAGACACCTTGTCGCGTCCCGGCCGGAACGACGAAGCTCTCGCCCCCGGCGGCCCTGAAGCGTCCGCCGGGTTCGACGGCGCCGGCAAAGATGTTGGTCAGCCCGATGAACTCGGCGACGAAGCGGCTGGCCGGGCGCTGATAGATCTCGCGTGGCGTTCCGACCTGCTCGACCTTTCCGGCCGACATCACCACGATCCGGTCGGCGACGCTGAGCGCCTCGTCCTGGTCATGGGTCACGAAGATCGTCGTCAGCCCGAGCTTGGACTGCAGGCGTCTGAGGTCGGCGCGGACCTCGTGACGCAGCTTGGCGTCGAGTGCCGACAGAGGTTCGTCGAGCAGCAATACGTCCGGCTCGTAGACGATGGCCCGGGCGAGGGCGACGCGTTGCTGCTGGCCGCCGGAGAGCTGCTTGGGCAGGCGGTCAGCCAGATGGTCGAGCTTGACCAGGGCGAGCGCCTCGATGACGCGCCGCTGCGCGTCGGCGCCGCCGACCTTGCGCATTTCGAGCCCGAAGGCGACGTTCTCAGCCACGGTCATGTGCGGGAAGAGCGCATAGCCCTGGAACACCAACCCGGCATTGCGCAGGTAGGGCGGCAGCTCAGTGACGTCGCGCGCCCCGAAGCAGATGCTGCCTTCGCTCGCCAGCGTCAGCCCTGCGATCATGCGTAGCGTCGTGGTCTTGCCACAGCCGGACGGGCCGAGGAAGGCGACGAACTCACCCTGGCCGATGTCCAGCGACACTCGGTCGACCGTCGTCAGCGTGCCATAGCGTTTGGTGACGTCCCTGAGGGAGATCTGCGACATCGGGAGTCCCTTCAGAAGGCGCGAGCGAGCTTGAAATAGCGGTCGGTCAAGATCAGCCCCGCCGCGATCAGCGCGATCTGGACGGTCGCGACCGCGGCGATCGTCGGATCGACGCTCCACTCGAGATAATTGACGATGACGATCGGCAGCGTGGTGGTGCCTGGGCCAACGAGGAAGAGCGACTTCTCCAGGTCGACGAAGGACACGACGAAGGAGAACAGCGCACCTGCCACAACACCCGGCCGGATCACCGGCCAGGTCACGCGCAGGAACGCCGTGACAGGACGCGCGCCCATGGTCAGCGCCGCCTCGCGCAATTGCGGGTCGACGCCGAGCAGCGAGGCCGTAACCAGCCTGACCGTCCAGGGCAGCGCGATCAGGCTGTGCGCGATGGCGAGACCGGTGAACGTCATCGCAACCTGCACGCCGGTGTTCACCTCGATCTCGATCAGGAACATGTAGAAGGCGGCGCCCGCGACGATGCCGGGGACGATCAGCGGCGCCATCAGCAGGGACTGGAGCGCCTCGCGTCCGGGGAAGCGGCCGCGGGCGAGGACGACCGAGGCGGGCACGCCGACCAGAAGGCTGATGCCAGTGGCGACGACGGCAAGCTGCAGGCTGGTCAGGAAGCCGTCGCGGAAGCGCGGGATCTCCCAGGCCGCCTTGTACCAGTCGAGCGTATAGCCGGTCGGCGGGAAGCTGATGATCTTGTTGGCGAAGAAGCTCACCCAGATGATCGCGGCGAGCGGCGCCAGGACCATGACGAAGGCGAGGATGCAGCTGCCGATCATCACCGGCCTGAAGGAGCGCGTTGGGCTCATGCTGGAATGTCGCATGGTCAAACCGCCCCGTAGCGCTTTTGCAGGGTGATGCTGGAGAGCACCGTCAGCGCGAAGGTTACGCCCATCAGGACGAAGGCGAGGCTGGCGGCGAAGGGCCAGTTGTTGATCTTGATCGCCTGTTCGTAGACCTTGGGCGCCATCATCTGGAAGGACGGGCCACCGATCAGCACCGGCGTGGCATAGGCGTTGACCGCCAGGACGAAGCACAAAAGGCAGCCGGAGAAAATGCCCGGCATCGCCAGCGGCAGCGTAACCCGAAAGAAGGTAGTCCAGGGCCGCGCACCCATGGTCAGTGCCGCCTCCTCATAGACCTCTCCGATCCCCTCGAAGACGCTCTGCAGGGAGATGATCATGAAAGGCAGGAGCACGGCGATCAGCCCGATCACGACCGCCGTGCCGGTATAGAGGATGCGGACCGGCTCGCTGATCAGGCCGCTGAAGATCAGGGCCGAATTCACCAGCCCCTTGTCGGCGAGCAGCACCATCCAGCCGGCCGCGCGCACGGCGTTGCCCATCAGCAGCGGGATCACCGTCGCCAGGATCAGGGCGGTCTTCAGGCCACGATGCGGGATGCGGCTGATGATGTAGGCCGCCGGCACGCCGAGCAGCAGGCAGATCGCCGTGCAGCTCAGCGCGACCGTCAGTGTCCGGACCAGGATCCAAAGATAGAAGGGGTCGCCGAAGAACTTGACGAAGTTCTCCAGCGTCCAGCCGGTGAATTCGGTCGCCGTCGGCTCGAAATGGGCCAGGCTGTAGCGAGCCATCAGGACAAGCGGCAGGACGAGACCGGCCAGCACCAACACCAGGCTCGGCGCCAGCAGCCAGCGCGCACCGGAGCGCCGCTCCGCCCGGGGGGGCCGGCGCGGCCTGTGAGGCTCGACAGCCTCGTCCACTGCGGAAAGGGCGGTCAAGCCTTGAATTCCTTGTTCCACCATTCGACCCATTTCGGGTCGCTCTTGGCCGCATAGGGGTAGTCGACGAAGTTGAGCTTCGCGATCTGCTCGGGCGTGAATTCGAGCCGCTTGCGATCCTCGGCCGGGAGGTCGGCATTGGTGGTGACGACCGAATATGACGTCGCCTGCGAGATCGCGCCCATCGGCTTGGGCTGCAGCATCGCCTCGAGATAGGCATAGGCCGCCTCGGGATTGCGCGCCTTCTTCGGTATGCCGGCGCCGAACGAAATGAAGATCGCGCCCTCCTTCGGATAGGACCAGCGGATTGGCAGCTTCTCCGCCTCCCATTGGACGGCGCGGGCGCTGTAATTGGCCGAGATCCAGATCTCCTCGGACTGGAAGGCGGCGGCGAGCGCCTGATGCGACGGGTAGAGGCGCGGCTGCACCGCCTTCTTCAGGTCGAGCAATGCCGGGAACGCCTTGCCGACATCGCTCATCGTGCCGCCATGGGTCAGCGAGGCGGCATAGATGTAGTTGAAATGGAGCTGGTCCATGATGCCGACGCGGCCGGCATATTTCGGGTTCCACAGATCGGCGAAGCTGGTCGGCGGCTCCGGAATCTTGGCCGGATTGTAGAGGATGACGACGCCACCATAGATGCAGGGCACCAGATAGGGCAGCCTGAGCTTCTCGACGATGCTCTTGCTGCTCGGGACGCGAGAGGTGTCGAGCGTCTCCAGCGCGCCCTGTGCGTTCATCTCGTAGGCGTCGGCGTCGCTGAGCCAGGTCACGTCGATGCTGCCGCGCGGCAACCGGCGCTCGGCGAGAAGCTTGGCCTTGCGCTCGGGCACGGGAGCCAGGTCGTGGATGATGCGAAGCTGAGAGGCTCCGAAGGCGGGGGTCTCGAAGCCCTTGACGATGCGGTCGTTCCAGTCGCCGCCCCAGTTCGAGACGACGAGCTCGCCGCTTTGAGCCCGGCCGGCGCCAGGGATTAGCGAGGCGGCGCCCAGGGCCGTTCCTCCGGCGAGAAGCTGCCGCCGGTTCAGCCGGCGCTGCGAAATGCTCAGATCTGTCACGGCTGTTCCCCTTGATGTTCCGATCGGCTCTTGACGGCGATCGTCTGGGCCGTGTGCAGGCCCTTGAGCAGGTTAAGCCGGAGACGCTTCCGGGATGTGTTGCAAATGTTTCAGCAATGTTTCAAAAATCGAGCCGTCCGGCACGCGGTCGACCAGGAGCGCCGTCATCAAGAAGCTGCTCCTCATCGAGGACGACGACACGTTCGCGATCCTGCTCGCCGCCTATTTCAGGACGGCCGGCTACGCGATCGAGCGCGTCGCCTCGGCCAGTGCCGGCCTGCGCAAGCTCGAGAGCGAAGCCTGGGACGCGATCATCGTCGACCTGACGCTGCCCGACGAGGACGGCATCGTGCTGACCCGCATGCTGCGTGCCCGTTCCGCGGTCCCGATCATCGTCTCGACCGGGCGCAGCGGCCGCGAGGACCGGCTGGCGGCGCTCGAAATCGGAGCTGACGATTTCGTCACGAAGCCGTTCGAGCCGCGCGAGCTCGTGCTGCGGCTGAACAACATCCTGCGCCGTAGCGGAAGGCCTGCCCGCAGCGGCAGTACGCGGCTACCCTGCGCCGGAGGTGAGCTGGATCTGGCAGGCCAGGTGCTGCTTGCACCCGGCGGCGAAAGCCTGGAGCTCGGCGCGTCGGAGTTCGCGCTGCTCAAATTCCTGGCGCGGAACCTCGACCGTGTCGTGACCCGCGCCCAGATCATCGACGCCGTGGCCGATGGCGAGCCGCCCGAGTCGGAACGGGCGATCGACGTCCGCATCTCGCGCCTGCGCCGCAGGATGGCGAGCCTCGGCCTGGACGCCTCCCTCCTCAAGACGGTCCATGGCAGCGGCTACAAACTGGCCTCGCCGCGCCGCCCGGTCAGCCCAGCGAGGCCGTGAGCTCGAGGTCCAGCGCATAGAGCTCCATCTGGGCGGCAGCCTTGTCGAGACAGGCGCGCAAGGCGGCAAGCTGCTGCTGGCCCATGAGATGGGCGTCGTTCTCGTTGTGCCGGGAGGTGCGCACGGACAATTCGTCGAGGCCGAGCAGCCCGGCAATGGCGTGCACCTTGTGCAACAAGCCTCCAAGGCTCCCGCTCGCGCCCGCGTCGATCGCCGCTGACGTCTGCTGGAACGCCGCCCGGCCGGCGGCGACGATCGAGACGACGCTCTCGCGTCCGATATCGGCCACCATGCGGTCGAGCGGCGTCCGGTCGAAGGCGCGGACCGCCTCGGGCCGTGGGAAGCGGATGCGATCCTTCGGCTGGAGGACGCCAGCACCGGTCAGATCCCTGCGCGCGGCGGCGAGGGTTTCGCCCAGCTCCTCCAGATCGACCGGCTTCTCGACGAAGCCGGTGAAGCCGGCAGCAAGGTAGGCTTTGATGTCCTGCGGCATCACATTGCCGGTCATGGCGATCACGACGAGCGCAGGTCCGCCCAGCGCCTCCTCGGCGATCCGCCGGGCGACGTCGAGGCCCGACATGCCGGGCATCGAAATGTCGAGGAGGACAGCGTGAAAGCTGCCCTCTCGGAGGCAACGGAGCGCTTCGCGGCCATCATGGGCCGTCACCACGCGATGTCCCAGCCGTCTCAGCAAGGCGTCGGCGACAACGAGATTGGCCTGCTCGTCGTCGACGACGAGGACGTCGAGCGCAGGACCCGAGGCGATGACGGGTCGTGCTGGCGCTGTCCGTGGCGGAGTGTGTGGCTCTGCATTCGGCCTGAGCGGGATATCGACCCAGGCGCGCGTGCCGCGTTGCGGGCCCGGCTCCAGCCCGATGCATGCGCCGATCGCTTGCGCCAGCTCCTCGCTGATCGTCAGGCCGAGCCCGAGCCCCTCGATGCCCGCGGCTACATGGCCGGGCTGCCGGACATAAGGCGAGAACATGCGCTCCTTGACCTCAGGAGGGATGCCGGGACCGGAATCGCTGACGGCGATCCGCAGAACCGGCTCCGCCTGCGCCGCCTGGTGAACCGAACAGGTGATCGAGATCGTGCCGGAGACGGTATATTTGACAGCGTTTCCGAGCAGGTTGAATAGGATCTGGCGCAAGCGCCGGGGATCTGTGAGGATATGCTCCGGCAGCTCCGTACTGATCCGCGAGCGGATGGCGAGTCCTTTCTCCTGCGCCATCGCACGGGCGATCTTGACCATCTCCAGCATCATCGGGCGGCACTCGACCGCCTCTCGGCGAACATCGATGCGGCCCGACTTGACCCGCGCCACATCGAGGATGTCGTTGAGCACGTCGCGTGTCGCCCGCGCCGCCCCGAACAGGCTGTCGATCATCGTCTTGTGGCGTTTGGACAGCGGCTCTCCGGCGAGCAACTGGGCGATGCCGAAGACGACGTTCAGCGGATTGCGCAGCTCGTGACCTACCTTGGCGATGAATTCGGTCCTGGCGGCCATCTCGGTCTCCGCCTGTGCCCGGGCCGTGCGGAGGTCGCGCTCGCGCTCCTTGAGGACGGTGATGTCAGCGCGGATGCTCGTCGTGCCGCCGGAGGCCGTGCGGCGCTCGCTCACCTGGATCCAGCGCCCGTCGGCCAGATGCTGCTCAAAGAAGCCGATTCCCGCCTGATGGAAGGAGATCCGGCGCTGCGCCCAAGTCGCCTGGTCTTCCTCGATCTGGAAAACGCCTCGCTTCAGGCTTTCGTGGACGATGTCGGGGAAGCGCACGCCGGGCGTCATCATGTCCGCGACGGCCGGATAGAGCCGTCGATACTGTTCGTTGCAGATGACCATGCTGTCGTGCTCGTCATAAAGCACGAAGGCTTCCGGCAGGGCTTCGATTGCCTCGATCAGCGCGCTCGTCATGGAAGGCCGTGCAAGCTCCGCATTCTCGACATCTTGAAAGACCGCGCCGCTCCCGAAGTCGTCCGTTCGAAAGCCGATGAGATGCGCGCCCAGCAGCTGCGGCTGTCCCCGCCACCTTGCGATCGTGCCTTGAAATGCGCCGCCGCCCGTCGCCTCGCGAACGAGAGTGCTCAAAGCGCCGCTTTCGCCCGTCGCCAGTTCAATGATCGGGTCGGCGTGACCGTCGAAAGGGGCCGGTTCGGAGAGTGGGGTTGCCCCATGGCTCACAGGCATCGACCAGGCGATCTTGCCCGCGCCCGCCGACCATTGCCAAAGGTATAGCGGTCTCATGGTGGTTTCGCCGCAATCTGGTTCATCCGCCACAGAATAGGGCCAATTTCAGCCTCAAAAGCCTCGAAGAATTGCAGCATGTCACTGCGGCAGCAGCAGCATACTAATCCTCCACCCGACAGCCGTCAGTTCGCTTTTGATGTCGTACCTTGTATCCAGCATCAATCTCGCGATCGACAGCAAACTACGCGGCTGTGACCTTGTCCGACTTCGCGTGGGTGATGTCGTGCTCGGTGGAACCGTGAGGTTGAGGACATCGATCATCCAGCAGAAAACCGGCCGACCTGTGCCATTTGAGCTGACGGATCCGACGAGAGAGACGCTTACAGCCTGGCTCAAGAGACGATCAGGGGAACTGGCGATTGGCTTTTCCCGAGCCATAGTCAACCAGGCGATCAGGTGACGACGCGAATACGGCCGCCTACTCGACGGCTGGATCGCCTTGATCGGCCTGGATCCGGCGCTCTACGGGACGCGCAGCCTGCGGCGGACGAAGGTTGCCTTGATCTACCGGCGCACCGCAGTCCGAGCGGACGGACCTATAACTTGCTTGCCCAGCGCGACGAGCACTTGTCGCGCTGGAATTCGGGCATGCGCGCCCTAGCGCACTGCGATGCTGACGTCACGTCCGCTATCGGTCGGAAGCGGACATTGCCCCAAAACGGACTGCGAGCACCTCTCAGAACCTCATCTCGACGCGTCCCTTGAGGGCGTGGTCACGGGAGCGCTCGCCGATGGCGGCCGAGTAGGTCAGGCCGAGCGCGGTGGCCTGGGAGAGGCGCCAGTCGAGACCGGCTTCGGCGACCAGCGCCTCGCGGTCGATCGGCGCGGCGAAGACCTGCGCCGGCGTCGTGCCGGTAGCGAAGGCGGTGCGGGCCTGCGGGGTGAGCTCGCCAAAACCGTGGCGCCAGCCGAGCATGGCCCGGGCGAACAGCGGCATCGTGCCGAGCTGCGCCTCAGCACGCAGGCCGAGCGTGCTGAAGCCGAGGATCTGTTCGGAAGAGAGCACCCGCAGCGCCGCAGCGCCGCCACGCTCGGTGCCGGCATCGGTCGAGACCCGGATCACGGCGAGCTGGGCGAAGGGCTCCAGTGCGAAGCCCTGGAAAGTGAAGCCATAGCCGAGCTCGGCGAAGCCCTGCATGACCTGCCCCGGACGCTGCAGCCTCAGCAGGTCGCCGAAGCCGCGGATCTGAACCTGGCGGCGGATATCGCTTTCGGACCAGGTATAGGCGGCGCCCGCATCGAAGCGCAGGCTGCCGAAGCGGGCCCCGGCATAGAGGGCGGCATGGCCGCTCTCGAGCTTGCCGGAGGACAGTCGGGCATCGAGGTCGAAGCGCGACTGGCTGTAGCCGCCGGCGACGCCGACCTTGAGCGAGGAGCCGGGCGCGTCATAGATCATGACGTCAGCACCGAGCAGGGCGCCACCCGTACGGCGCGACTGGCCCGCGGCATTGCCGTCGGCATTGGTGTTGCCGGTGCCGCCGAAGGCCTCGCCCCAGAAGGCATAGCGCGGCTGCGGGACCGGGGCAGCCATCGTGATCGCGTTCTTGCGGCCGGGCAGATCGGCGCTGAACGAGGCCGCGACCTGTCCCGGAGCTGCCGTCAGCAGCGGGCCGCGCAGGCGACCCAGGATGGTGTCGCGCACCAGCCGGCTCTCCTCGATCATCACGCCGACGGCTTGTGCATGCGCCTCGCCCGAGAGCAGGTCGAAGCCGGCGCGGGCTTCGGCCGCGGTGCCCGAGAGCAGCGTGTCGTAGACCGGGTTGCCGACGCCGAGCCGCTCGGCCGCATTGGCGATGAAGCCCTGGTTGCGGGTCGACGCGACGTAAGTGCCGGAGGTGCTGCCGGTCGTGCCCGGGCCGAAGCCGGTGTCGTTGCGCGTCATCGTCAGGGTGACGCTGGTGCCGCCATAGCTCAGCGACGGGGTCAGGAAGGCGAGGTTCGAGGTCACCGCGCTGAACTGGCCGGTGACGCCGCCCGCCGCGGTGAGGATGATGTAATTCGTTGCAGCCGCGTAGTTGCCGCTTGCTGCCAGCACTTCGACCGTGCCGCCAGTGATGCTGGCGCTGCCCGAGGCGACGATCCTGTCGCTCTGGCCGGCGGCGTTGACCTCGACCTGGTAGACCGAGCCCGATGCAAACGAGACGTTGCCGGAGACGTTGAGTGTGCCGATCGAATTGCCCGGCGCGACCGTCGCACCATTGCCGACACTCACCCCGCCGATCGTGCCGGAGCCGCCGAGCGTGCCGCCGTCGAGCGTGACGCTGCTCGCCAGCGAGCCGTTCACCACCAGCTTGCCGGCGGAAACCGTCGTGCTGCCGGTATAGGTGTTTGTGCCCGATAGCGTCAGCGTGCCGGTGCCGGTCTTGGTCACCCCGCCATTGCCGCTGATCGATCCGGAGAAGGTCGTCGAGGCATTGCTGCTGCCGGCCTTCAATGTCGTGCCCGTGCCGATCTGGATCGAGCCGGCACCGGCGAGCGATGCGGCGGTCACGGCGCCCAGCCCATCGCTGATCGCGAGCGTCGCACCCGAGGCGACCTTGTAGTCCGACGCCGCCGACATCGCCCGTGCGGCGTCGATCAGCAGCGTGCCGGCCTCGATCGAGGTCGCGCCGGAATAGCTGTTGGCGCCGGTCAGGGTCAGCGTGCCGGCGCCCTGCTTGGTCAGCCCGCCCGTACCGCTGATGGCGCCGCTGAAGCTGATCGCATTGCTGCGATTGAAGACGAGCTGGCCATTGTTGACGACGTCGCCGAGGATCGAGCCGGTCGTGCCGCCATTGCCGATCTGGAGCGTTCCGCCCGATATCGTCGTCCCACCGGTATAGGTGTTGGCTCCGGTCAGGATCAGCGTGCCCGCGCCGGCCTTGGTGAGCGAGGTGCCGTTCCAGCCGGTCGCAGGGTTCGCCGCCTGATCGGCCAGCACCGCCCCCACCGTGAAGCTGTCGGTGGCGTTGGTCAGCGTGAAGGTGCCATGGGCGAGATTGTTGTGGGCGCTCCAGGCCAGGCCGTAGCTGGCGAGATATTGCAGGCCGTCAGCCGATTTGCGGGTGGAGAGGGTGAGGTAGTCCACCGTGCCGGCGAAGCCGCCGACGCTGATCCCGGCAAAGTCGCCGCTGATGCCGGATGTGGTATGGATCAGCACCAGGTCGAGCTGGCTCGCATCGGCGATGCCGCTGAGGTTGAAGGTGACGCCGTTGCCGATCGCGATGCTGCTGGCGGAGAGCGCGGGGCTGCTCGTGCCGGCGGCGATCGACAGCGTGGTGCTGTTGCCGAAGGTCACGGTCTGGGCGACGGTCAGGGTCGTCGGCGCCTGGATCGCCAGCGTGCCGCCGGTGACGTTGACGCTGCCGGCCAGATTGATGCTGCCGGCCGATATGCCGTTGCCGAACTGGAGCGTGCCGCCCGAGATCGTCGTGCCGCCGGTATAGGTTTTGGCGCCGGTCAGGGTCAGCGTGCCCGTGCCGGTCTTGACCAGCGAGCCGGAGCCGGAGATGTCGCCGCTCACCTCGGTCGAGAGGTTGTTCGAGCCGACCGTCAACTCATTGGCGCCGAGGATGTAATTACCGGCGCCCGCGATCGATCCCGCGCTCAGCTTGCCGTCGCCGTTCGGGCCGGTGCTGCTCGAGAAGTCGACCGTTCCGCCGGCATTGTTGACAAGGGTGGCACTGCCCGCGGTGCTGGTGTTGTAGAATCGCAGCATGCCGTCGTTGGTGATGGTAGCGCTGCCAGCTGTGCTGGCCGCGTTGAATTCCACTTGGCCGGTGTTGGAGATGGTGGCGTTGCCGGCCGTGCTGGTATCGTAGAAGTACAGATTGTTGTTGTTGGTGATGCTGGCGCTGCCAGCCGTGCTGGCGTTGTTAAAGCTCAGGTAGCCACTGTTGGTGATGGCGGCATTGCCCGCTGTGCTGGTGTCATAGAAGTACACATTGTGGCTGTTGGTGATGGTGGCGCTGCCCGCCGTGCTGGTGTCGAAGAAGACAAGGGCGTCGTTGTTGATGATGGCGGCGCTGCTCGCCGCGCTGGTACCGTAGAATCGCAGGTTTCCGCCGTTGGTGATGGCCGCATCGCCTGCCGTGCTGGCGCTGGTGAAATTCAGATCTTTGCCGCTGTTGTTGGTGATGGTGGCGCTGCCGGCTGTGCTGTTGGCGTAGAATTGCAGAGTGCCGTTGTTGGTGATGGTAGCATTGCCCGCCGTGCTGGCTGCGGAGAACGACATGTTCCCGTTGTTGCTGACGACAGCACTGCCTGCCGTAGCGTTGCTAGAGAAGGTAAGAATTCCAGCGGAATTGTTTGTGACGGTGGCGCTGCCGGCGGTGCTGTTGCCGTTGAAAGACAATCCATAATTGTTGACGATGGTGGCGCTGCCCGCGGTGCTGCTGCCGGCGAAAACCATGCTGTAGGTGTTCGTGATACTGGCGCTGCCGGCGGTGCTGGTGTCGTTGAACTCCCAGGAGCCGTGGTTGACGATGGTGGCGCTGCCCGCCGTGCTGGTGCCGTAGAACAGCGTCAGGCCGGAGCCGGTATTGGTGAAGCTGCTCGTGCCGGCGCTGCTGGTGCCGCGGAAATTCATGCGCCCATTATTCGAGATCGTCGTGACGCCGCTCGTGTCGGCGTTGACGATATCAAATGTTGCGCCATTGCCGACGGTGACTGCCCCCAGAATGGAGCCGACCGCACCGGCAGTGCCAAGCTGCAATGTGCCGCCGGAGATCGTCGTGCCGCCGCTATAGGTATTGCTCCCCGATAAGGTCAGCGTGCCCGTGCCCGCCTTGACCAGCGAGCCGCCGGTCCCGGAGATGACGCCGCTCGCCTCGGTCGAGAGATTGTTCGAGCCGACCGTGAACTGCTTGGCGCCGATGACGTAATTCCCGGCCCCCTCGATCGAGCCTGCCGTCATCGCGGCCAATCCGGCGGGATCCGAGATATCGACCGTGCCGCCGGCCTGGGTGATGAAGCGCGCCCCGGCGCTGCTGCCGGCGGCGATGAACTGGGTCGTCGCCCCGGCCGCCGTGGTGATCGTCGCCGTGCCGGCCGTGCTGAAGCCGCGAAAGATCAGGCTGCTCTCATTGACGATGGTCGCGCTATCGGCCGAGCTGCTGTCATAGAAGATCAGGCTGTTCTTGTTGGTGATGGTGGCGCTGCCGGCGTTGCTCGTGTCGTAGAAGCTCAGGCTGCCATTGTTGGTGATGGACGCGTTTCCAGCCGTGCTCGATGTGTGGAAGTTGATCAGGCCGGCACCAGTGTTGACGATTGTCGCGTTGCCGGCCGTGCTGTCCTCATAGAACAGCAGGTAAGCCATGTTGGTGATGGTGGCGTTGCCGGCCGTGCTGGTGTCGTGGAACTCCGTGAAGAAGCTGTTCGTGATCGAGGCGCTGCCCGCAGAGCTGGCGTTCCGGAAATAGAGGTCGCCGCTGTTGCTGATGGTCGCGCTGCCGCCGTTGACGACGATACCCGCACCGGTGAACTCCAGAATCCGGTTGTTGCTGAAGCTGTAGTTCGCGGCATTGGCGTTGAACGTCCACCCGCCGATGGTCACATCGTTCGCGAACGACAGGTTCGTAATCGTCGACGTGCCGAAGAAGGCCGTGCCGGTCGGCCGAAATCCGGTGTCCCAGTTCAGGCCGGTACTGAAGTTGGTCGAGACCGGCGCCGTGTGCCAGGTCGCATCCTGCGCGTGAGCGGGCGCAACGAGAGCCGTGCCGGCGAGCAGCGCCAGCCTTAACGCAAAGCCGCCCCATCTTCCGTCGAAAAGCGGTATAGCCACGTCTTGTTCCCCGGCCGCTGCGGAAGGCTTACGCCAGGGCACTGGCAAGGCAATGAACAGCCGTTCACAACCGCTCGGAAAGGCAGGGTGCGGCAATTGGGCAACTAGGTGGTCGAAGGCCGCCATAACGTCCGCACTCGGTCGGAAGCGGACGCCCCGCCGCGAGCGTCCGCTTCCTGGCAGAGCTCCAACGTCAGCTCCTGGCGCATTCGCCCCAAAAGTCGCCAGACGATCGCAACAACCGCTTTACCGTCCTCAATCCTGTCCTCTCCCGCCGCGGCGGTAGCACACTGGCAGTCTGCAGGGGCAGGGAGGTCGATGATAATGAGCAATAGCGATATGGCGGACAGCATTGCGCAGAGCGCTTGTCGAAGTGACGTCCACGGCGTCGTTGATTCAGGAGCTCGTCGCGCGTGGTGAAGGGCCAGGAACGGGCGATTGTTCGGCGGTCATCGCGGCAAACCCGTGTTGTCATCGCGGCGTTTCATATCCGGCCGCAAGTGCCTCCGCATCCCAGGCACCGAGCAGATCATAGGATGGCTCGGAGACGCGGCAGAACCCCCTGAGGAGCAAACGCTCCCGGATTGCCGCAAGTTCAGACGCCTCTTCCACGGCCAGGAAAGCCCCGCGCAGCGCCTCGACTACCAGCTGCGGGCAGGACGGCGATGCTACGAAAAAGGGGATCGGGGCAGGAGCGGTGGTCGCGACGACGCGCAAGCTATGGGCGGGATCGTCCGGCAAGGCGCGCATGAGGTCGAAAGCGTAGGAATCGAGCGGACCGGCATCGATCGCGCCTGACAGCAGCGCTGCGACCACGCCGCGTGGCGTATGCAGCGGACCGACGCTTTCTGCATAGAGCGTGGGCCGTCCCGCCGAGCGATAGCGCAGCAGATGGTGGCGCAAGGCATTGAAACCGGACTGCGATTCCTCGAGCGTGTAGCCGATGCGATGGCCGAACGTATCCTCCAGCGTCCGGAAGGGACTGTCGGCACGCACGACGATATCGGTCATGTAGCGCGGGGCATTTTCGTAGCGCGACGGCGCCGGCAGCGGACAGACGATCGGCACCGGCTTCGGCTCGGCCCGCGTCCAGGGCCGGCCGCACATGAACGCAGCCCCGAGATCGGATCGCGCCCAGAGCGCCATCATCGGCAGGCTCGTGGGATGCTCGATCGTCTCCAGATCAACACCGCTCTTGCGGGCGACCCAGGCAAAAAGCTCAGCCCACGCGGCCGAAGCGTCGGCGGTCACCGCGTACATGCGGGCATTGGCTACCCAGCTCATGCCGCCGCATCCGCCCCGTCGAGAATGGCGTCGCGCGTGACATGGCCCAGGATGGTTCCGTCGGAACCGCGAACGTTCACGCTGCGGATGCCGGAGCCGATCAGGCGCGCCAACGCTTCTCGGACCGATGCGCCGCTGGCGACCACCGGCGCATCCGCGATTGCCCCCGGCCGCATCAGCGCATCGACCGTGCGCAGACTGAGGCGCTTGAGCGCGCGATCGGGGCCGACAAAAGCCTCGACGAAGGCATCGGCGGGAGCAGCGAGAATCTCGTCAGGCGTCGCATACTGGATGAGCCGGCCGTCGCGCATGATGGCGACCCGGTCGCCCATCTTCATCGCCTCGTCGAGATCATGCGTGACCATGACGATGGTCTTGCGCACACGCTTGAGGATGTCCTTGAACTCGTCCTGGAGCCGCTCGCGCGCAATCGGATCGATGGCGCCGAAAGGCTCGTCCATCAGCATGACCGGCGGATCGGCGGCAAGCGCACGCGCCACGCCGACGCGCTGGCGCTGCCCGCCGGACAGGCGATGCGGCATCATGCTGCGGAAACGCTCCGGCTCGAGCCCGACCAGCGTCAGGAGCTCGTCGATGCGCTCTTCGGTCCTGCCCTTCGTCCAGCCGAGGAGGCGCGGCACCGTGGCGATGTTCTCCGCCACCGTCATATGCGGGAAGAGGCCGATCTGCTGGATGACGTAGCCGATGCGCCGCCGCAGCGTCACCGGATCGAGCCCGGTGACGTCCTGTCCCTCGATGAAGATGCGGCCCGCGCTCGGCTCGATCATGCGGTTGATCATCCGCATCGTCGTGGTCTTGCCGCAGCCCGAGGGGCCGATGAGGGCGGTCGTCGTGCCCTCCGGCATCTCGATGGTCACATCGTCCACCGAGGGTTTGCCGGCGGCGCCGAAGCGCTTGGTGATGCCTTCCAGCCTGATCATCGCGCATTGCCTCCCTCGCGCACGTCCCTGAACAGGCGCCGCTCCGCAAAACCCAGCAGGATCTCGACACCCATCGCGAGGAGGGCGATGGGAACCGCCCCCGCAAGCAGGCGCTGCTGATCCATCACCGCGATCCCCGCCGTGATGAAGTCTCCCAGGCCGCCGCCGCCGATGAAGGAGGCCAGCGTCGCGCCCGATATCACCTGGATGGCAGCCGTCCGCATGCCAGCGAAGATTGCGGGGGCAGCCAGCGGGATCTGGACCTTGCGCAGGATCTGGCCGCGGGTCATGCCCATCCCCGCAGCCGCATCGACGAGATCGGCATCGACTTCCCGCAGGCCGACATAGGTGTTGAGCAGGATGGGCGGCAGCGCCAGCACCACCAGCGCGACGACGGACGGCACAAGGCCGATGCCGAGCAGCGGCAGGGCCGCGGCGAGGATCGCGAGGCTCGGGATGGTGCGCAGCGTGTTGACGATGTTGATGGCGAGAGCAGCCAGCCGCTCATGCCCCAGGACGGCGATGGCGAGCGGAATGCCGATCGCCAGGGCGAGACCGAGCGACCAGACGCTCATCTCGGCATGCTGGATCAAGGCGGTCCGCATCAGGTCCCAATGGGCGGCGACCCAGGCGAAGGTTCCGGTGATCAACGACATGTCAGCCTACCCGTCCAAGGCGCAGGCGCCGCTCGAGGCGCGTCAGGGCGAAGTCGGCTGCCACTGCCATCGCGGACGCCAGCAGGCCGCCGGTAAGGATCTTCTCAGGATAGCGCTGGTCGATGCCGGCGAAGATGATCGTGCCCAGCCCGCCCGCATTGATATAGGCGGCAACGGTCGCGATCCCGATGACGGTAATGGTGGCGATGCGGACCCCGGAAACGATGAGCGGCGTCGCCAGCGGCAACTCGATCCTCAGCAAGCGCTGCCAGGAATCGTAGCCCATGCCCGTCGCCGCATCGAGGACCTCCGGCGGCACCGACCTGATGCCGAGCGCCACATTGCGGACCAGCGCCAGCAGGCAATAGGAGACGAGCCCGACGATCGCCGGCTTGAAGCCGAGCCCGAGGATGGGAATGAGCAGCGCGAACAGCGCCAGGCTCGGAATCACGAAGATGGCGCCGGTCAGGAAGACCACGACGGCGTAGAGCGCCGGACGGCGCGCGCTGTAGACGCCCAGAACCAGCGATATGGCCAGGGCGATCGCCACCGAGACCACGACGAGCACGACATGCTCCCACAGCGCCTGTGCGATCTCGGGCAGATGTGTCGGAACCCAGCGCAGCATCACCTCGCCTCCTGCCCGATCCTGCCGAGCTCATCGAACGCACCGGCCGCGATCATCGCGTCCAGCGCCTCGATATCGGGCGTGGCGGGCCTGTCTTCGGTCAGCATCGCAACGGCGCCGCGCACCACCGCCTGGACGCCGGCTGTGCCCCGGCCGAGCGCGATGCCCTCCCGCAGATCGACGGCCTGGGCCGCGACCATCAACTCCACAGCGATCAGCAGCCGCAGCCGTGCGACGATTTTGGCGGTCTTCTCGACCACTGCCGTCGCCATGGTGGCGTAGTCCTCGACCCGGTCGGCGACCGGCAGGACGAAGACGGGCATCGGATTGGCCCGGTGCTGGATTTCCGCAACCAGCGCCGCGACCGTCTTCTGCACCGTGGCATAGCCATTGCGGCCGCTCTGGATGGGGCTGAGAAAGCGCGGCAGATCGCTGGAGGCCGGCGACATCAGCTTCATGATCCGCTCGCCGACCATCGCCGCGACCCGGGCCATGGCGAGCCCCAGCGTCTCGAAGGCGAGTGTCAGATGGGTGGTGTCGAAATTGGCATTCGGCAGGGAGTGCCCTTCCGCCAGGATCGCCGGATTGTCGTCGCTGCTGTTGAGTTCGGCCTCGACGACGGCGCACGCGGAATCCAGCGCCGCCAGCGCAGCTCCCATGACCGGGGCTATGCAGCGAAAGCTCAACGGGTCCTGCAGGCGGCGGGCCGCGCCCGGCTGGACGAGGCTCCCGTCCTTGAACAGGGCGCGCATCCCCGCGGCGATCGCCTCCTGGCCCGGCAGGGGGCGCAGCGCCAGCGCGGCTTCCGAAAGGGGATTCAGCGAGCAGCGATAAGCCTCGAAGGACAAGGCGCCGGCCGCGACGGCGGCCGAGAGCATACGCCGCGCATCGGCGACGCAGAGCACCGCAGGACCGACCGAAGCGGCATTGGAAGACACCAGCGCGAGGCCGTCCTTGCCGACGAGACGGAGGGGAACCAGACCGGCGCGTTCCAGCGCCACGGCCCCGGGGATGATCTCGCCGTCCAGAGTCGCGAAGCCCTGCCCGATGAGAACGGACGCGATCGCTGCCAGCGGTGCGAGGTCGCCTTCCCCGATCGAGCCGGTCATCGGCACGATCGGCTGGACGTCACGCTCGATCAGCCCGGCCAGGCCGCGCGCTGCCGCAAGACTCGCGCCGGAACACCCCCGGGCGAGCCGGGCGGCCCGCACCGCCATGATGGCGCGCAGCTCCCGGCGCGAACCGGTCCGGCCCACGCCGACGCAACGCGCCAGCGGCACGCGCATCTGCACGCCGTCGTCCGCCTGCAACGACGTGTCGACGGCAGCACCCAGTCCGGTCGTGACGCCGTAGATGCGCTCGCCGGCGGCACTGAGCAGGGCAAGCGCCCTCGCGGAGGCTTCGATACGGGCCTCGGCCGCGTTGGAGAATGTGACGGCGCGCTGACCATCGGCGACATCGACGATATCGCTGATGGTCAAGCGGGCTGCACCGAGCGTGACGGCTGGGTTCATGGCGACGGCCTGCATGACGCTCGGATGCTTACTTGATCACGCCCTTTTCCTTGAGGAACGCCTTGGCGACGTCCTTCGGCTCCTCGCGGTCCTTCTCGACGCGTGCGTTGAGCTTGCGCATCGTGTCGTTGTCCAGCAGCGGGGAGAGCGCATCGAGCGTCGCAGCGATCGTCGGATTGGCCGCGAGCACGTCCTGCCTGATCACCGGCGCGACGTAATAGGGCGGGAACAGCTGCTTGTCGTCGTCGAGCGCCACCAGTTTGCCGTCGGCGATCTGCCAGTCGGTCGCGAAGCCGTTCGCCACCTCGATCTGCTTGGCGGCGAGCGCATCATAGCGCAGGCCGAGCTTGGCAAACTGCTTGAACTCCTTGAACACCGCGCCATAGGTGGCCTTGAGGCCGGGCAGCCCGTCTGCGCGCTCGCTGAACTCAGGACCAGCACCCAGGACCAGCGTGGAGGCGACCTTGCCGAGATCGCTCAGCGTCTTGAGATTGTGGGCAGCCGCCGTCTCCGGCCGAACGAGCAGCGCGTAGCCGTTGTTGATCGCGTCGGGCTTCAGCCACGTGACCTTGAAGTTCTTCTCGTAGAAGTCCTTGACCTCCTTGTAGACGGCATCTGGATCGCTCTGGACCTTGCCCTTGACGACGGAGATCAGCGCCGTGCCGGTGTATTCGGGATACAGGTCGATCTCGCCGGTGGTCAGGGCCTGATGCGCGATCAGCGTTCCGCCGAGATTGATCTTCCTGACAACCTTGACGCCGGCATTCTCGAGCGCTGCCGCGTAGATCTCGGCGAGCACATATTGTTCGGTGAAGTTCTTGCTGCCGACCTTGACCGCCTGCGCCAAAGCCGGGCTGGCGAGACCTGCGAGAAGAACGGCGCCGGCCAGCGCCTTGAAAGCCTTGAACATGATCGTACCCCTCTTGTTTTTGGATCTGTACGGTTGACGGCAGTCGCTCAGGCGTAGCGCAGGCGTTGCCCGATCTTCAGCGCCTTTGCCTTCTCCAGCATGGCATGGCCCAGGGCGATGTCGGATAGGGACAGGCCGCGATGCCAGAATAGGTTCGTTTCATTGTCGTCGGTGCGCCCGGGCTTCAGTCCAGCGACGATCTGTCCGAGCTCGCCGTGGAGCGTCTCCAGCGTCACCTTGCCCTCGTCGACATGTCGGCGAAGCGCGCCGAAGGGGCGACCCGGCTGGCACTGGCCCCAGTCGTCGACGACGACCTTGTCCATGATGTCCGTGAGGTCGAACTCCAGCGCGCTCATCGTCCCGTAAGGAACCACGAAGGCGCCCTTCTTCACCCAGCTTGTCTTGAACAGCGGCGTCGGCTCGGGGAGACGGCTCGCCTCCACCATGATGTCGGCGCCCTTCAGGCAATCCTCCCAGTTGTCCGTCACGATGATCTTCTTGCCGAGATCCTTTTCCAGGCGTGCGGCAAAGGCCTCGCGGCTCTCGGGACGGCGCGAATGGACACGGATCTCGTCGAAATCGAACAGGTGGTCGAGCAGGCGCACGTTCCAGTAGGACGTGCCACGCGCGCCGACATGGCCCAGGATCTTGCTGTCCTTGCGCGCCAGATGCTTGGCGCCGAGCGCGGTGATCGCACCGGTGCGCATGTCCGTGATGGCCGTCGCATCGATGATGGCCTGTGGCATGCCGGTGCGCGGGTTGAACAGGTTCAGCAGCGCCATTTCGGAGGGCAGGCCGACTTTGTAGTTGTCGACGAAGTCACCGACCACCTTCACGCCGGCGCAGTCGAGCGGCTTCACATAGCCGCGCAGGACGTTGAAATGGCCCTTGTCAGAGCTCTCGGGAACCAGGTGAACCCTGGGTTCGATCACCGTTTCGCCTCGCCCTTGCGCAGCCAGCGCCTCGGAGACGGCATCAAGGATTTCGTCGTTGGTCAGTTCCAATGCCTTGGTGTCCAAGGCATTGATGTAGTCGATCCAGATTTCCTGCATGTGTCGTCTTCCGAGGTTTCAATGCGAATGAAGGTTTCGACCCTTCTTTCGCCGGGCGGGCCGCTTGGCAGGGAGAACGGCATGCACTTCGTGCAGCCGGGCACGGCCGGCCGCAACGGGAGCGGATGCCGCGCTGATCTTGGGTATCGAGACAGCTCTAATCTCCGGCTGGGAAACGTCCCCGGCCGGCATCCCGTCGCGCAGCCGAGCGGCTGCCTCGCGGGCAGTCATGATACGCATTGGTTCCCCTGAAGGTCTTCTTGTAGGGGCAGCCAAGCACAGCTTCCGACGGCTGAGAAGGCCCCTATGACCCTATGTCGAGGTGTATATGTTTTGGGATATCCCAAATTCTTCAAATCGGCCTATGATGCCCAGCATCCCGAACTATGACTTCACTAATTCTCAAGTGATATCCAGCGCTTAGATAGTGGCGGCAGACGCTGCCACCTAGGCTGGATTGACGTCAGGCGCCGTAAATCGAATGCGCAGCAGGCTAGCGATCTCCCCTATTTTCGGCGGGGCGAAGAGCCTCTCTAGTTCAGCGGGGCGGAGCCCGTAAGCCGAGGCCGAAAGCGTCGCTGGTCACGCTCTGTCGCACCACGATCCGGCCTCAGCTCCGCCAGGCTCGCCGGGCGGTCATGCGAAGCCGCTCGCGTCGCTGACGATCGGGCAGGACGCGGAGCCATCGAAGGTCACGGCCCGATCGCGCCTCCGTACTCTCAGGCGCTATCTTGCGTTCTCGCCATAGCCCAAACCCGCGAGCACGGTCAGCAGGGCATCGGCTGTCTGGCGTCCGCTCTCATTCTTCCGGCAGACCAGCCAATATGGCAGCGCCAGTTCTGGAGGCAGCGGGATTTGGCGCAAGTCACCGCTCATCCGGGCGACCGATTCCGACGGCAGCACCGAAACGGCGCCGTGATGCAGGACCAGATTGATGACGATGGGCATCGAATCCAGCTCGATCACCTTCAGCCTGTCCAGCTCGGCCTCGGTGAGCGTATCCGCCAGCAGGCGATTGATGATCTGGCGTAGCCCGCTTCTCGGGCTCGGGACGGCGACAGGAGAGCCGAGCACGATCCTGGCCAGGTCTTCCCGCCCCTCTCCCGCTTTGATGACTTGCGATTGACCGACAAGCGACAGCGGCGATCGCGCTATCAGATAACTGTCGAAATCCGTTGGGACGGTGACGCTGTTCAGGAGCACCGCATCGTAGGTGCCGCTCTTCAGGCCGGCGATGAGTCCTTCGGTGGTCGTATTGGCCACCAACAAAGGTTGGCGGGGCTTGTCGTTCATCCAGGTCGCGACGAGCGATGCGAGCAGCGTCGCCACGAAGCTGTCATGGCCCATTGGACTGATCGAGCCGAGCCGGATGGTCGCGGCACTGCGGCGGGAACGTCCGGCGGCTGCATGGGCAAGCTCGTTCCAGATCGCCTCGATGGCACGTGCCGACGTTACCAGCCGCTTTCCCGCCGCTGTCATGGTCGAGCCGTCCACGCGGCGATTGAGCAGGCGACAGCCAAGGGTCGCTTCGACATGTGCGATCTGGCGGGCAAGCTGGGGTTGGCCCAGCCCGAGCGACTTGGCTGCCCGGCGGATGCTGCCGGTTTCGGCGACATGCGCAAAACGGGCCAAAGCGCTCAGGCTCAGCGAGACGTCCTGCCTGCTGCGATTGCCGATGGCCATGATGTCCCGGACATGCTCGGCGAGCTGCTTGATCGCAGGAGAAAGCCTCTCCGCCTCGAGGGTCAGGACAACGCTCGTCCCCGCCTTCTGCACAAGCGGCACAGAGATCTGGCTCTCCAGGCGATCGATCGCGGCGGCAATGCTCGAAACCGGCTTCCTCATCACCCGGGCAGTGCCCCGGATGCTCCGTTCGCTCATCACCCGATGGACAATCAGGAGGGTCGAGGTATCCATTTCGAGGTTTGTCAGCGCCTATGTTGCCAAGAACTGCCGCGACTGCTGAACCCGTGCCTTAAACCATTGGGCGGGATTCTGGGATCCCAATGGTGACTTTTGTCGGCACTTCAGCACTAGCGCCTCCTCCGGACACTCGCATCGGATTTCCCCGAACGCGGCCCGGCTGCTGCCAGCATGCTAGCGCGGAAGCCTTGCTTTGGGAGAAAGCCGGTGTTGATAGGGTCGAGTTCGCATCCAGGCCGCCATGCTCGATCGAGCACAGAATAGCGTAGCAACCCTTCCCTCATAGGGTCGGTGTCGTCGCCCGCCAGATCAGGTCGGGTTCGATGACGATGCCCTGTTGGGCGTTGCGGCCGGCGATACGGTCGAGCAGCATCCGCATCGCCATCTCGCCGAGGTCCTGCTTGGCAATCCTGAGCGTCGTCAGCGCCGGCGAGACCAGGTCCGAGGCCGGGATATCGTCGCAGCCCACCAAAGCCATGTCCTCCGGCACCCCGATGCCGGCCTGCTCGAGCGGCTTCATCAAGCCCAGCGCGATCAGGTCGTTATAGCAGATCATCGCGTCGACCTGAGCGACCTCGGGCAGGAGCCTTGCAGCAATCTCCGCCCCGCCCTGGAGATCCGGCGTACAGGGCAGATCGAAGACCAGCGACAGCCCATGGCGCGCCAGCGCCGCCTCGATCCCCTCGCGCCGCTTGCGCCCGCCTTGCGAGGCGGCCGGCCCGGCGGCGAAGCCGAAGCGCCTGCGCCCTTGCGTGATCAGCTGAGTCACCACGGCCTCGACGCCGGCGCGATAATCGACCTCGATCGTCCCGGCATGGCGCTTTGCGACGGCGCGGTTGATCAGCACCACCGCCCGATGCGGCGCGATCGCCCGCAGCAGGCGCTCCTCGTCGAGGCGGGCGCTGCAGATGATCAGGCCGTCGACGCGCTTGTCGAGCAACATGCCGAGCACCTCCTCCTCGCGCTCGGGGTCCTCGACCACATTACAGGAGAGCAGCGTATAGCCCGCCGGGCGCGCCACCAGCTCGGCGCCACGGATGATCTCGGGAAAGAACGGGTTGACGATGTCAGGCACCACGATGCCGACCGTATTCGAGCGGTCGTTCTTCAGGCTCTTGGCGAAGGTGTTGGGGCGATAGCTCAGCGCCTGCGCCACCTCGAGCACGCGCCGGCGCGTCTCCTCGCCGGCGCCGCCACGGCCGTTGAGCACGCGCGAGACGGTCATCGGCGAGACACCCGCCGCTTCGGCGACATCGGTGATCGTGGGCGGCCGCGAGGCCGGCTTCATGTCCATATCGCCTTATCTCACGATATCGATATCGTTTTCCAGAGGCTTCTTCATCGCCTCGCGATCGGGGGTTGTGGCGCCCTGCAGCCGAATACGGCCTCAAACCGGTTCTGAAGCAAGACTCACTTGGAAGGCTTGACGCTCGAATTGAGATAACGATAACGTAGCTTCCATAGCGCCCGCCACGAGCAGAAGGCGCAGCGGAGGAAACGATGGCAGCTTTCCCTGGGCGCGCCCTGCGTGGCGCTGCACTGTCCCTGCTTCTCACCCTCTCCGGCAAGGCTTTCGCCGCTGAGTACAAGGAGGCGCCGGGGCTCTCCGAACTGGTCAAGGGCGGCAAGCTGCCGCCGGTGGCGCAGCGCCTGCCCGAGGCGCCGCTGGTCCTCGCCCCGGTCGAGAAGGCCGGCAAATATGGCGGCACCTGGCGTCAAGCTCTGATGGGCGGCAGCGACTCGCTGATCGAGCGCTCGGTCGGCTACACCCGCCTCGTCCGCTGGAACCGGGCCTGGACCGCGGTCGAACCCGATGTCGCCGAGAAGGTCGACGTCAAGCCTGACGGCACCGAATACGTCTTCCATCTGCGCAAGGGCACGCGCTGGTCGGACGGGGCGCCCTTCACCGCCGACGACCTGGTGTTCTGGTACCAGGACGTGCTGATGAACAAGGAGCTGACGCCGTCGGTGCCGCGCTGGCTGCGCAGCGGCAACGACCCCGTCATCGTCGAGAAGATCGACGACGTCACCGTGAGGTTCCGCTTCACCGGCCCGAACGGCATGCTCCTGGAGAACATGGCGACGACCTTCGGCTCGGACATCCTGGCCGCAGCGCCGGCGCACTACCTCAAGCAGTTCCACAAGAAGTACAATCCCGATGGCATCGACAAGCTGGTCGCCGAGGCCAAGGCGGCGAACTGGTCGGCCCTCTTCCTGAACAAGACCAGCTTCCCCGGCCGCTGGCGCGCCACGGGGCGGCCGGTGCTCGATCCCTGGCAGCTCGCCGTGCCCTATGGCGGCACCACCCAGGTCGTGCTCGAGCGCAATCCCTACTACTTCAAGGTCGATCCGGAGGGGCGGCAACTGCCCTATATCGACCGCGTCACCTTCGACATCATGGGTGACCAGCAGGCGATCGTGCTGAAGGCGATCAATGGCGAGCTCGACATGCAGAACCAGCGCCTCAACGGCCTGGAGACGCGGATCGTGCTGGCGCAGAACCGCGAGCGCAGCGGCTATCGCCTGTTCAAGGCGCAACCCGCCTGGTCGAACGCAATGTGCATCTCGCTCAACATGACCAGCAAGAACCCGGTGCTGCGCGAGATCTTCCGCAATCGTGATTTTCGCGTCGCGCTCTCGCTCGCCATCAACCGCGACGAGCTCAACGAGCTGATCTATGCCGGCCAGTCGCAGCCCTATCAGGCGGCGCCGCGCCCGGGCACCGCGCTCTACGATGAGCAGATGGCGACGCAGTACACCAAGTTCGACCCGAAGGGCGCCAACGAGCTGCTCGACAGGGCCGGCTTTGCCAAGCGCGACGGGCAGAAATTCCGGCTCGGCCCGGACGGCAAGCGCATCTCCTTCGCCGTCGATGCCGCGACCTCGCGCCGCTACCAGATCGACGCGCTCGAACTGATCAAGAAGTACTGGGCCGCGGTCGGCATCGAGATGCAGGTCAAGACGATCGAGGAATCCTTCGCCTTCGCCCGCATGCTCGCCAATGAGCACGACGCCATGGTCTGGATCGGCGGCGGCGGCTACGACTTCCTCGGCGTCCTCGATCCGAAATGGTACTTCCCCTACGAGAACCAGGCGGCCTTCGCCTCGGCCTGGGGCATCTATTTCCAGAACCCGAACGACCCCAATGCCGAGGAGCCGCCGGAGCCGGCCAAGCGCCAGCAGGCCCTCTATATCGAGATGCAGAAGACGCCCGGCACCGCCGGCCAGTTCGAGGTGATGAAGAAGATTCTCGCCATCACCCGCGAGCAGTTCTACGTGATCGGCACCAACATGGACGCCGACAATTACGGCGTCGTGAAGAACAACATGCGCAATGTCCCGGATCTGATGCCGGACACCTTCTTCTACATGACGCCCGGCCCGACCAATCCGGAGCAGTATTTCTACGAATAGCTTCGGCTATCGAACCGGGGCCCGCAGCCGCCGGCTGCGGGCTCTCCGCCCCGCCCGACGCATCGGAGGCCTGTGATGCTCCGCTACATGCTGAGACGGCTCGTCTACACGCTGGCGACGCTGGCGGCGGTGTCGGTCGTCGCCTTCCTGGTGATCCAGCTGCCGCCGGGCGACTTCCTGACCTCGTTCAGCGCCAAGTTCGCCGAGCAGGGCGGCTCGCTCGACAATGACTCGCTGGCTGCGCTGAAGCTGCGCTACGGGCTCGATCAGCCCTGGTACGTGCAATACTGGCTCTGGATCTCCGGCATCCTCTTCCGCGGCGATTTCGGCGAGTCCTTCGAGTGGAACAAGCCGGTCTCCGAATTGATGTGGGACCGCTTCGGCCTCACTGTCCTGCTCTCCGGCATCACCCTCGTCGTCACCTGGCTCGTCGCCTTGCCGATCGGCATCTACAGCGCGGTCCGGCGCTATTCCTGGCTCGACTATGTCGTGACCTTCCTCGGCTTCCTCGGCCTGGCGATACCCAGCTTCCTGCTGGCTCTGGCGCTGATGTACCTGTTCTCGCGCTATTTCGGCATGAACGTCAGCGGCCTGTTCTCGCCCGAGTACGTCAACGCACCCTGGAGCCTCGCCAAGGTCGGCGACCTCGCCATGCATCTGTGGCTACCGGTTTTCGTGCTGGCGACGCATGGCACGGCGGCGCTGATCCGCGTCATGCGCGCCAATCTGATCGACGAGCTCTACAAGCCCTATGTCCAGACCGCCCGCGCCAACGGGCTCGGCGAGGCCGAGCTCTTGTTCAAATATCCGGTTCGGGTCGCGCTCAATCCGTTCATCTCGACCATCGGCTGGGTGCTGCCGAACCTCGTCTCCGGCGCGATCGTGACCTCGGTGGTGATGAGCCTGCCGACCGCCGGGCCGCTGCTGCTCTCGGCCCTGCTGGCGCAGGACATGTACCTCGCCGGCAGCTTCATCCTGATGCTGAGCGTGCTCACCGTGATCGGCACGCTGATCTCCGACCTCCTGCTCGCGTGGCTCGATCCGCGCGTGCGCTACGCCTGAGGTGCGGGATGAGCGATATCACCGCCCCCAACGCTCCCGAGACCGTCGTCCCGGCGGCTCGCCGCTTCGCCGAAGCGGGCCAGTGGACGCTGATCTTTCGCCGCTTCCGCCGGCACAAGCTGGCCTATGCCAGCCTCTTCGTCGTGCTCGGCATCTATCTCGTCGCGCTGCTGGCCGAGTTCATCGCGCCCTTCTCGCCCGACAGCTACAATGCCCGCTTCACCTATGGCCCGCCGCAGACGCTGAAGTTCTTCGGCACGGACGCGGCCGGCGAAACCCATCTCATGTACGTCAACGGCTACCGGATGAGCTTCGATCCGGTGGCGCTGAAGCGGACCTTCGTCGTCGACGAGAAATCGGTCCATCCCGTCGTCTTCTTCGCTAGAGGCGAGCCCTACAAGCTCCTCGGCCTGATCCCCTGGGACCGGCATCTGATCGGCCCGGGCGACCCATCGCAGCCGATGTATCTCTGGGGCGCCGACCGGCTCGGCCGCGACGTGCTCTCGCGCACCATCCATGGCGCCCGCATCTCGATGTCGATCGGACTGGTCGGCGTCGCGGTCAGCCTGTTCCTCGGCCTGCTGCTCGGCGGCATCTCCGGCTATTATGGCGGCTGGATCGACGAGGTCGTGCAGCGCTGCATCGACTTCCTGAAATCGATCCCGACCATTCCGCTCTGGATGGGGCTCGCCGCCGCGGTGCCGGCCAATCTCGACCCGCTGCTGGTTTATCTCTGGATCACCATCATCCTCTCTCTGATCGGCTGGACCGATCTCGCCCGCGTCGTGCGCGGCCGCTTCCTCTCGTTGCGGACCGAGGACTTCGTGCTGGCGGCCAGGCTCGACGGCTGCTCGCGCCAGCGCGTGATCTGGCGGCACATGGTGCCTTCCTTCACCAGCCATATCGTCGCCTCGGTCACCCTGGCGATCCCGAGCATGATCCTGGCCGAGACCGCCCTCTCCTTCCTCGGCATCGGCCTGAAGGAGCCGGTGGTGAGCTGGGGCGTGCTGCTCAAGGACGCGCAGAGCATCCTGGCGCTGACCACGGCGCCCTGGCTGCTCGCCCCCGGCGTGGCGGTGGTCGTCGCCGTGCTCACCCTCAACTTCCTCGGCGACGGAATTCGCGATGCGGCCGATCCCTATGCCTGAGCTCATGCCCGAGCGCTTGGTTGCGGCGGCACCCGCGCCGCTCGTCGCCGTCAGCGACCTCAAGGTCCAGATCGGCACCGATGACGGGCTGGTGCGCGCGGTCGACGGCGTCACCTTCGATGTGCCGCGCGGACGCACGCTCTGCATCGTCGGCGAATCCGGCTCGGGCAAGAGCGTCACCGGCCGGGCGCTGATGAACCTGTTGCCGCCGAGCGGGCGCATCGCCGCCGGCAGCATCCTCTATGCCGACCGCGACGGGCAGGCGGTCGACGTCACCAGACTCGATCCGCGCGGCCGCCAGATCCGATCCCTGCGCGGCAAGGAGATCTCGCTGATCTCGCAGGAGCCGATGGCGGCGCTCTCGCCGGTCCACACCATCGGCCAGCAGCTCGTCCCGGTGATCCGCCGGCATCTTGGCCTCTCGAAGAAGGCGGCGCAGGCCCGCGCCGTCGAGATGCTCGGCCGGGTCGGCATTCCCCGGCCGGCTGAGCGGCTCAACAACTACCCGTTCGAGTTCTCCGGCGGCATGCGCCAGCGCGTCTGCATCGCGCTCGCTCTGTCCTGCCGGCCGCGCCTGCTGATCGCCGACGAGCCGACGACGGCGCTCGACGTCACCACCCAGGCCAACATCATCGACCTCCTCCAGGAACTGCAGCGCGAGGACGGGCTCTCCATCCTGTTCATCACCCATGACCTCGGCGTCGTCGCCGAGATCGCCGACGACGTCGCGGTGATGTATCTCGGCAGGATCGTCGAGCGCGGCACGGTCGACGAGATCTTCGCCGATCCGCGCCATCCCTATACCCGCGCGCTGCTGAAATCGGTGCCGCGGCTCGGTTCCGGCCGCGGCTCCAGGCTCGCCGCCATTCGCGGCATGGTGCCCTCGCCCTTCGAACGGCCCGTCGGCTGTGACTTCCATCCGCGCTGCGAGGCCGCGATCAAGGGCGTCTGCGACATCAGCGATCCCGGCACGATCACGATCGGTCCGCGACGTGACGTACGGTGCGTCCTCGCCCGCGAGCCGGCCGCGCTCGGAGGTGCCGTCCATGGCTGAGACCCCGGCCCTGCCCCCCGAAATCCTGCTCGACGTGCGCGGGCTGACAAAGCTGTTCCCGCCGCGGCGCAGCCTGTTCCAGCGCAAAACCGCCAATCCGGTGCGCGCCGTCGAGGACGTCTCCTTCGCGATCCGGCAGGGCGAGACGCTCGGCCTCGTCGGCGAATCCGGCTGCGGCAAGTCGACGGTGACGCGCCTGCTGCTCGGCATCCACCAGCCGACCGCCGGCACCATGCGCTATCGCCGCAAGGATGGCGGCAGCGTCGATCTCGACACGCTCTCGGAGGACGAACGGCTCGCCTATTGCACCGATCTGCGCATCGTCTTCCAGGACCCGCAATCCTCGCTCAATCCGCGCCTGCAGGTCCGCGACATCGTCGGCGAGGTGCTGAAGGTCAACAGACTGGTGCCGCCCGGCGAGATCGAGGCAAAGGTCCGCGACCTCCTCGCCAAGGTCGGCCTGCGGCCCGAATATGCCCGGCGCTACCCGCACGCCTTCTCCGGCGGCGAGCGCCAGCGCGTCGGCATCGCCCGGGCGCTCGCCACCCATCCGCGCCTCGTCGTGCTCGACGAAGCCGTCTCGGCGCTCGACGTCAGCGTCAGGGCGCAGACGCTCAACCTGTTGCGCGACCTGCAGGAAGAGTTCGGGCTGACCTATCTCTTCGTCAGCCACGACCTCAGCGTGATCGAATACATCTGCGACCGCGTCGTCGTGATGTATGTCGGCCAGGTCGTCGAGATCGCGACCTCCGAGGCGCTCTTCGCCCGGCCACTGCACCCTTACACCGAGGCTCTGCTCTCGGCCCTGCCGATCCCTGACCCCGCCCAGCGCCGGCAGAACCGCCGCATCCGCCTGCCGGGCGAGGTCGCCGATCCCGCCAACCGCCCGCCCGGCTGCGCCTTCCATCCGCGCTGCCGCTTCGCCAGCGAGGCCTGCCGCACCACGCCGCCGCCCCTGCGCGATCTCGGCGGCCGCAGCGTCGCCTGCCACCACGCCGAGGCGCTCGAGCTCAAGGGCGTCGAGACCATCCAGACCGGACACGCCAATGCCTAAGCACATCCGCGCCCGCGACAATGCCAACCACGCTATCGTCCATGACGACCCGGGCCTGCCGCATGTCCATTTCAACCTGCTGCGCCTGCAGCCCGGCGAGAGCCTGGAACAGGCCCTGCCGGGACATGAGAGCGTCCTCGTCGTGCTCTCCGGCACGGTCGACATCATCGTCGACGGCGAGCGCTTCGCCGCGGTCGGCAAGCGCGCCGACATCTGGTCGGGCGAGGCGGATTCCGTCTACGCCCCGCCGGGCGCCAGCGTCCGGCTGGAGAATGCGGCGGGCCCCACCGAGATCGCCGTCGCCGGCGGCCTCTGCGATGACGCCGGGCTGACGCCCTTCCGGATCACGCCGCAGGAGGTCGCGATGGTCGATGTCGGCTCGCCCGATACGCATAGCCGCCGCCGCATCTTCCATATCCTCGGCCAGAACGGGCAAGGCCGCGCCGGCAACCTCCTGGTCAGCGAGCTCTATGCCGATCCCGGCTGCTGGTCCGGCTATCCCCCGCACAAGCACGATAGCGACCGCGCCGGCGAGACGGCCCATGACGAGCTCTACCACTATCGCTACCAGCCCGGCACCGGCTTCGGCGCCCAGATCGTCTATGCCGACAGCAAATCCGAGTGCTTCATGGTCGAGAACGGCGACACCGTGCTGGTCGATCGTGGCTATCACCCGACCGTCACCTCGCCCGGTCACCGCTGCTACATCTTCACAATCCTGGTTGGGAAGACGCAGCGCGGCCTCATCCAGCATTTCGACGAGCGCCACGCCCATCTGATGGCGGCGATCCCCGGCATCCAGTCGATGCGTGACAAGTTCAAATAGCCGGAAATTTTCCTGCCTTCAGCGAAGGACCCGTCATGTCCGACACGACCCGCATCCGCATCGATCTCTCCGCGCCGACCACGCCCTTCCGGCGCTTCTGGCGCAGCACCGGCTTCTCGCCGGCCGAACTCCTGCTGGAGCCGGAGATGCGGCAGACGCTCGCCTATGTCGGCGGCGTGCCCAATCGCGGCATCGAGTACATGCGCGTGCACTACATGCTCGACCTCGTCACCGCCTCCAGTTTCGGCACATATGACTGGTCGCGGCTCGATGCGGCGATCGACGTGATGCTGGAACACCGCATCCGCCCCTTCTTCGAGCTGATGGGCAATCCCTCCTATATCTACAGCGATTTCAACGACGTCGCGCAGGCCCATCACTGGCGCGACTTCATGAGCGAGATGGCGCAGCGCTATCAGGCCCGCTACGGCGCCGAGGAGCTCCGCGCCTGGTATTTCGAGACCTGGAACGAGCCGGACATCTGGTGGAAGCTCGGCGGCGAGACCGGCTTCAACAATTACTATGACGCCTGCTCGGAGGCGCTGAAGGCGGTCGATCCCCAGCTCAAGTTCGGCGGCCCCGGCGTCGCCCGGCGCATCCCGCCGGTCTTCAAGAGCTTCCTCGCCCATTGCGACACCGGCACCAACCTGTTCACCGGCGAGACCGGCGTGCGGCTGGATTTCATCTCGGTGCACGAGAAGGGCGCCAGGAAGCATGCCGAGGACCTGACCCCGAACAGCCTGTCGATCATCCGGCACGAGATGATGGCGGTCGACTATATCCGCGAGCACCATCCGCGCTTTGCCGGCCTGCCCTTCGTCAACGACGAATGCGACCCGCAGATCGGCTGGCATCTCTACCATACCTGGCATGGCATGCCCTATTTCGCCGGGCTCGCCGCCAAGATCGTCGACCAGCACCAACGCCTGATGATCGACGGCGAAGGCGTCGACTACGAGGTCCTCAGCAACGACAACGGCTTCGTCGGCCATTGGGGCCACCGCACGCACCTCACCTATTTCGGCAAGCGCCCGGTGCGCGCCGCCCAGGCTGAGCACAAGACCGACATCGCCGCGCTCGAAGCGCGCCGGGCCGAGCCCGAGCCGTTCGATCTCGTCAAGAAGCCGGCACTCAGCGTCATGGAGCTGCTCGGCCTGCTCAGCGAACGCCGTTTCGACCTGGGCGGCCAGGGCCTTGATCCCGACCGCAACGGCCTCGGCGCGATCGCGACGGTGCTCGGCGACGCCGCGCAGCCTTCCGGCGCCAGCGTCCTGCTCTACAACAGCGTCGACCGCATCTGGCAATCGGGCGAGAGCACGGTCGAGCTTGCCTTCTCCGGCCTGCAGCCCGGCGCCTATGCGCTCGCCACCTTCCGCATCGCCCATGGCAAGGGCGATCCCTTCACGGTCTGGGAGGATCTCGGCGCGCCCGACCTGCCGAATGCAGCCGAGCTTTCCGCGATGCGCCTGGCGCAGGAACCGGCCCTGAGCGTCGAGCATCTCCAGATCGGTGGAACCGTTGCCGGGCAGGAGTTCAAGCTCGACATGCCGCTGCCTTCGGTGGCGCTGGTCGCGCTGGTCCGGCGCGGCGATACCGTCCCCGCCGCGCCGTCGGCTCTCAAGATCAGCCAATTCGGCGGCTTGAACGGCGGCAATCGCGTGCTGTTCTGGAAGCCGGCGGCCTATGACGGCGTCCAGCTCTTCGACGTGCTCTGGAGCGCGCGCGAAGAGGGGCCCTGGCAGGTGATCAATCCGGTCGGCTTGCTGTCGAGCGTATACCTGCACCCTGAAGCCGCTGCCGGCTTCTACCGTGTGCGGGCGCGCGATCTGTTCGGACGGGTCGGCGCCGAGAGCGACCTTGTTGTGGTAACCTGAAGCGGCACAGCATCATCGGCGATATCTGCCGCGGAAACAGGAAATCGGTGACGCTTATTCAAGCCGTCCCGGCCGTGATGTCGTGCCGCGAACAACGCCTGTAAACGCCAAGATTTCGAACTACCCGACCTTCAGGCTCGAGAACTCGACTTTCTAACGTCGGGCGGCGGCGTAGTCCGACCAGCGCCGCCCAAGCCAGGACATTTTCAAACCGCTCTTCAAGCAGATGCAGTTCTGCGGCACCCGGGTTGTCACGCTCGCCGAGAGCGAAATCCGCGAGCTGCATGTTGGCCTCGCCTGTTCGCATGCATCCCAACTTGGGTTCCGTTGCTGGCGCTCAGGCACCGATCCAGAGTCCGCTCCTGGCCATCCTCGACCCTCGGCATCGGCCAGATCGGGCAAGTCTCAGGCGATATCCAGCTTCATAAACCTGTTGCGCATCGGTGCAGGCGTCGTTATGTTTGTTCTAGGCGCGCCAGAAAATGGAAAATGAATTCCATAACTGGGAAAAAGATCGCACCGAGGGAGGGGCGTTTTGCAAGCTGGATTGCAAGACGGGGCGCGCCGTGGCGCGGCCATTGGAGTGCGCGATCTGCATGTTGGCTACGGTGCCACGCGCGTGCTGCACGGCGTCAGCCTCGATTTTTCGCCTGGCAGCTTCACGGCACTTCTGGGTTCGTCCGGCTGTGGCAAGACCACCCTGTTGCGCTCGCTGAGCGGTTTCGTTTCCGTCCAGTCCGGTTCGATCATCGTCGGCGGCAAGGACATCGCGTCGCTGCCGCCAGAGAAGCGCGGGATGGCGATGGTGTTCCAGTCCTATGCGCTTTGGCCGCACATGACGGTCCTTCAGAACATCGGCTACGGGCTGAAGCTGCGTGGCGCGTCCAGATCCGAGATCGCCGCCAAGGTCGCGTCGATGCTGGAGCTCTTGGGGCTGGCGGGATATGAGAGCCGAAAGGTGACCGCCCTTTCGGGCGGTCAGCGTCAGCGCGTCGCTCTTGGCAGGGCCCTTGCCATAGATCCGGGAATCTTGCTGCTCGACGAGCCGCTTTCCAACCTCGACGCCAAGATCCGCATGTCGATGCGGCATGAGATCCGAGCGATTCAGCGGCGTCTCGGCCTAACCGCCGTCCATGTCACTCATGATCGTGAAGAGGCCATGACCATGGCCGACCGAGTCGTCATCATGCAGGCGGGCCGAATTGCACAAGTCGGCACGCCCGAAGAGGTCTATGATCGCCCAGCGACCGCATTCGTGGCGAACTTCATGGGCGCTGAGAATGTTCTGCCTGTACATGTCGAGCGCTCGGAACAGGGCGCTTCGCTCAGGGCGGGCGACGCCTCGACCGGCTTCGCTATCGGGGTACCTGCCGCTCTGCCTGCCGGAGATGCCGTTGCCTATTTCCGCGACGACGTCGCGCGTCTCGATGCGGCCGACGCACCGGCTTCCGGCGATCTGCTGGTGCCGGGGTTCATCGCCGCACGCGCCTATCCGGGGGGAATCTATCGCTACCGGGTGGAAGCAGCCGGCCGGCAGATCACGGTCGACGACGCCACCCGTCACGAGCTCGGAACGAAGGTCGGCGTACGCATTCCTGTGCAACGCCTCCACATCTTCCCGGCATCCGAGGCTGGGATCGCCTGACAGGGAGTCAGCTCATGCGCATTCTTACAGTTGTCTGCTCCACAGCAGCGCTGATGGTGGCGACGCCGCTGTCCGCGCAGACCCTCAATGTCGCAACGGCCGGCGACCAGAACATGGTCGACTATGTGAAGGACTATCTCGGGCCGATGTTCGAGAAGTCGCATCCGGGCGTGAAGGTCGTCTCCGTCGGGACCGGCGCCGGAGATTCCGGATCGCAGAAGATCTACGAGAAACTCGACGCGCAAAAGACCGCCGCCGCGTCCGATTTCGATGTCGTGGTCATCCACCAGAAGGCCGCCGGCACAATGGTGAAGGAAGGCCTCCTCGCCAAATACACCGACAAGGTGGACACCGCGAAGCTCGTGACCAGCGAGACAGCCACGAATTCGCTCGGCGCCGACGTCTCGGGATTCGTGCTGCCGATGTTCCAGTCGCAGACCGCGCTCGCCTACAACGCCGATCTCGTGAAGTCGCCGCCCGGCACTTATGCGGAACTGAGGGAGTGGGCGAAGAAGAACCCCAAGCAGTTTGGCTACAACGGCATCAAGGGTGGAATGTCCGGCGTCGCGTTCGTGGCAGGCTGGGTCTATGCCTTCGGAGGCGATGCGGACAAGCTGATCAAGGGACCTTACGACCCGTCCGTGAAAGCCTCGTGGGATGGCGCGCTCGTCGATCTCAAGGACTTCAACAAGAACGTCGTCATCACGCCCGGCAATGCCGGCACGCTCGACATGCTGAACCGCGGCGAGATCGCCATCGGGCCGGTCTGGGTCGACATGTTCTATTCTTGGCAGGCGGACGGAAAGCTGCCGCCGAACATGAAGCTCAAGCTCGCCGCCCCCGGCATGCCAGGCCAACCGATGTATTATGCCGTTCCGGAGAAGACGGCGCATCGGAAGCTTGCAGAGGAGTTCATCGCGCTCGCCACCAGCCCGCAGGTCCAGGCGGATGGTATCGTGAAGAGATTCAACTGGTATCCGGGCATCGACGCCAAGAATCTCGAGGGCAAACTCGATCAGGCGGCCTGGAACAAGCTGTTCAGCGACATCACGCCGACCGATCTTTCCAAGAACGCCAAGGCGTTCCCGATCGCGCCCTATTTCAACGACATCCTCGAAAGCTACGAGAAAAAGGTCGCGAACTAGCGCGCTCCGATCAAGCCCTGGCCCGACGAAAGTCGGGCCATCGTTCCCTCTCGCTCGGCGCTGCTGCCCATGTTGTCCCAACGCCAGCTGGCGCTGATCCTGATTGCGCCCGGCCTTCTCCTCGTCGCGGCACTGTTTCTGTACCCGCTCGGCTTTTCGCTGGTCTCGGCGTTCACCCGGGCCGACGGCACCTTGACGCTGGAATGGTTCGCCAAGGCCTACGAGCTCTATTCGGGTGATATCGTCTTCACAGTGATCATCGTGCTGGCGTCGTGCCTTCTGACGGCGCTGGCGGCGATCGCCATCGCGGGGACCCTGACGCTCGGGGACAATCCCTGGATCGTCGGCACGCTCAAGGCGCTCTATCGCTGGCCGCTATTCATTCCCTTTATCGTCGCGGCGCAGTGCATGCGGACCTTCCTTGCCAAGAACGGGCTGATGAACAACACCTTCGTCTCGCTCGGCCTGATGGAGCCGCTGAGCGCGACGAGTTTTCTCGACTGGCGCGGGATTATCGCGACCTTCGTGTGGAAACAGACACCGTTCGTGGCCCTGCTCGTCGCCGGGGCGCTGGCCTCCATCGACCGGGCAACCCTGGAAGCGGGACGCAATCTGGGTGCCTCGCGGCTTCGCGTACTCATCGAGCTGGCGCTGCCGCAGGTCATGCCGACGCTCCTCGTCGCCTTGGTCCTATCCTTCGTGACGATGCTCTCGGTGCTGTCCGTGCCGCTGATGGTGTCCGGGTCGCAGCCGACCATGCTGACCGTCGACATGGCATTTCGCATCAACGCCTATGGCGACTACGCCACAGCCAACGCACTCGGCGTGATCACCTACCTGATCAGCGCGGGCGCCGCGATCCTCTACCTGAAACGGAGCATGGCGAAGGAGGCCACGTCATGATCCGCCTCGCCTCGGCAGCAAGGGCGGCGCTCGCTGCGGCGCTGCTCACCGCCTTCGCCTTCGTCCTGATCGGCCCGCTCGCGAATCTCGCATTGTGGTCCGTCGCCGAGCGCTGGTACACGCCCTATAAGCTCCCCGTCACCTATGGCACGCGCTACTGGGAGCAGGTCTTCCGCCCGACCGGCGACGCCATGGCTTCGCTCGGCACCAGCGTGTGGATCGCGGTATTGACGGTCTTCGTCGCGCTCGCGCTCTCAATTCCGGCCGGCTACGCGCTGGCGCGGCTGAAGCTGCCGATGCGGGCGCTGTTCATGGTCATGTTCCTGCTACCGCAGGCTTTCCCATCGGTCGCGATCTATATCAACGTCGCGAGGGGCTTCTACCAGATCGGCATCAACGGCACGGTCCTCGCGGTTGTCCTCGTCCATGCTGCCCATGGCCTGGTCTACTCGGTCTGGATCGCCGCGGCGGCCTTCGCTTCGGTCGACAAGGATCTCGAACTGGCGGCGCGCAATCTCGGCGCCTCGCCACTGCGCACGTTTGCCACGGTGACGCTGCCTCTGGCGGCGCCCGGAATCATCGCGAGCGGCATCTTCGTGTTTCTGGAGTCGCTGGACGAATTCACTGGTACGTTCTTCGTTGGCGTGCCGCAGGTCACGACCTTGCCGCTGCTGCTCTACAATGCTGCGATGGGCGGCAACTATCAGGTCGCGTCGATCACGGCGCTGATCCTGCTCGTGCCATCGGTCCTGTTCATGCTGTTCATCGAGCGCTTCTTGCGCGCCGACGTGCTGGCAAAGGTCGGCGTATAAACTCGATATCGTTCGAAGGGGCCGCTTCTGGCTGCCACCGGGGCGCTCAGATGTGCACACAGCCTCGGTGGAGAGCTGCCGCCAGGCATCTTCAACGCATATTCGTCTCAAGGGCGTATTTGAACCGAGGCGATGTCCTAGCGCGATTGGCCAAGCAACCAGCCAGAAACCTCGCCAAAGTCAATTTCTGCTCGGGCGATTTCGACGGCGCCGATAGTCGCCCCCGCCACAACCCCTCCGAAGGTGAAACGATCAGGGTTGGGCAGGGCTGATCCGAAGAGGGATTCCTCGCTCCCCGCCAGCGATTAATGTCCGCTTCCTGGCGATACGCCAATGTCCGCAACTGGCACTGATCGGCCAGCTATTGGCCGCAAGCGGCGGGCTTGGACCATCGTCGATATCTTCGGCTGGTTTGCGCCGGGTTTGGACGTCCGCTTCGTTCAACACTTGCCCGCCGGAACTCGACGGCGAGCGACATTGCCATCAATTGAATCCCGCAATGCCGCGCAAATCCTCGGCGGTGGTCGAAGGCAGTTCGAAGAACTCCAGATAGGCCGGAATCTGCTCGAACAGCATGTCGGTGCCGACCTGCACCTCGCAACCGCGCCGCTGAGCCGCGGCCAGGAAAGGCGTGATGGTCCGGGCCATGACCACCTCGCCGACGAATGCGGTGGGGGCAAGCCGCTCGACGTCGAGCGGCAGGGGATCGCCCGGCTTCATGCCCAGCGGTGTCGCATTGACCACGATGTCGAAATCGGCCGGATCATTCGACCCTGTCGAAACCTTGAGCGCGGAGTAGTGGCGCACCAGCCGTGCGCCAAGGCCTTCGGCCGCCCCGGCGTTCATGTCGAACAGGCTAAGCTCGGCGACGCCGGCCTTGGCGAGCGAGGCGGCGATGGCCGAGCCCACGCCTCCGGCGCCTACGACCAGCGCCCGCGCGCCATCGATCCTGCGGCCCTTGCGCAGCACACCGCGCACGAAGCCCTCACCGTCGAACATGTCCCCCGTCAGACGGCCGTCGGCCTCCCGGCGCACGGCATTGCAGGCGCCGGCGATCGCAGCCGTCGGCATCAGCTCGTCGACGAGGCCGGTCGTCACGACCTTGTGCGGCATGGTGACGAGCGCGCCATGTGCATTGGAGAGCCGGAAGAACAGCTTGAGGAAATCCGGGTAGTCCTCGCTGCGGCTGCCCATCGGGACGACGACCGCATCGATGCCCTCGCGCTCGAAATAGGGGTTGTAGATCAGCGGAGCCTTGAAGCTCTCGGTCGGATAGCCGAGATGGCCGATCAGGCGCGTGGTGCCGGAGATCATACTGTGCTCGCAATTGGGCCGGACAGGGAAACGGTCTTCATCCGACTTTCTCATCGATGAGTCTGGCGACGCGCCGCAGAGCGAGCTGGTAGCCCTGCGTGCCGAAGCCGGCGATGACGCCGTCGGCGCGCAGCGAGACATAGGAATGGTGCCGGAAGGCCTCGCGCTTGTGCACGTTCGAGATATGGCACTCGATGACGGGTGCCTCGAACGTATTCAACGCGTCGAGGATCGCGACCGAGGTATGGGTGAAGGCGGCCGGATTGATGACGATACCGCCCGCATGCTCGCGCGCCTCGTGGATCCAGTCGATGATCTCGTATTCGCGATTGGACTGGTGAAAGCGCAGCTCGAGCTTCAGCTCCTCGGCAAGCTTGCGGCAGTCGCGCTCGACATCGGCCAGCGTCTCGTGGCCGTAGATGTGCGGCTGGCGCTTGCCGAGCAGGTTGAGGTTCGGTCCGTTCAGGACATAGACGAGGCGTGACATCTGCGATCCGTTTATTCGGGGTTGTCAGTGCTTGTTGAGGATTTCGCCGAGGAACTTCCTGGTCCGTTCGTGGCGCGGATTGCGGAAGAACGCGTCCGGCGGCGCCTCTTCGACGATCGCGCCGTCTGACATGAAGATGACGCGGTTCGCGACCTGGCGGGCGAAGCCCATCTCATGGGTGACGCAGATCATGGTCATGCCCTCCTCGGCGAGGGCGATCA
>Ga0209130_1000096_pt1 | contig 144263 bp, 158 predicted proteins | sample AraplaMF_Cvi_mLB_FD_184264 | JGI IMG/M metagenome (GOLD analysis project Ga0209130, IMG submission 184264) | Arabidopsis root microbial communities from the University of North Carolina, USA - plate scrape MF_Cvi_mLB (SPAdes) (version 2) | ecosystem: Host-associated > Plants > Roots >... | reverse complement strand
CTCTGTAACTGCTATGCAAAACTGGGTGAAACGAGATATAAAAGAAATGATTGGCTCCCCTCAAAAAGGGAAGAAATACTCAATCGAACAAGCAGCCTTACTATTTATTGTTGAAGATTTAAAAACGGCACTTGATTTTGAATCTATTCGTAAACTATTACGACTCATCGTAAACGACCCGGCCGATCGTAGTGACGATTTAATTAATCCTGTTCATTTATATGGTGCTTACTCCTCTTTATTTGAAGAACTAAATCAAGGGAATTGCATACAACTAAATGCTACAGATACAATTCATACGATTGAAAATATTGTAAAAGAAAAAGCGGATAAAATCGCAAGCAAGTTCGATCAAATAAATAACGAACAACGCGAAGCAATTCGTAACGCTATTATTATCGCTACACTATCTGTACATACCGCATATGTACAAATGTTAGCGAAACGATATGTGACAGCAACGTTATTTTTACAAAATTTAGATGTGAAGCCGTAAAAAGAGGAGCCATAGATTATGGCCCCTCTTTTTGTCATTATAAAAGATACGATTATATCGATGTTTCTATGTAGATAATAGGTTTATTTAATTTAGGAATGCCAATAGTTTCACATAGCCTCCTTTTTCAATTGTTTATTTTATCCAATGCAGATTTAACAAAGCCTGTTTTATCATCAGCATATTTATGTTTATTATTGGGGGTAACCTGTGACAATTTCATCTTTAACTGCTCATACTCAATCCGAGCAGTTTTATTATTTATTAAGTAGTTTCTAAAACACAATTGCTCAATTAAATATTTATTCCCCTTTTCATACATATGAATTTGATGTGTTCTCGGCTCTCCTTTATTAAAATAATATCTTTCAGGTAATACATCTTTTCTATACCTATATTTTAAATGCTCTAACCTAGCAATACATTTCACACCATTCTCAAAATTTTTCAATTCAATTGCAATATCAATAATAGGTTTTGCACTCAAGTATGGAATAGAAGTACTTCCAATATGGTGTGTTGCCAAAATATATTCTCCAATTTGGTCTTCAATTAATTGTTTCTCTTTTAAAAATGCAACTTCCCATTCCTCAGTCCATGGAACTAAAAAAACTTCACCACGGGGTAATCCTAACATTCATTTAACTCCTCCTGCATATAGCCCTTTTTATAGATATAAATTCCAAATATTCCACCTTTATTGTATAACATACAAATAAAAATCCCCCTATTTTTACTACATATAAAATGAGAATTTTTTAATATTCCTTTCATTCTCTCTTCATGAAAACTCAACTTATATCCTTTACTATAATACTTATGAGAGACATAAAAGAATTGAAATGGCAATCCCCTATATAAATAAGGTATAATCTACATATAGTGAACCTTTTATGTTGTTAAATAAAGAGGCTTATATTCAAAATTCATAAATTAGAAGGTGCAACAATGTTAAGTAGTTTTATTCACTCAGTATTAACATTTTTTGAAGGATTAGGTTATTGGGGCATTATGCTCGGACTTATGATTGAAATTATTCCAAGTGAGATTGTCCTTGCTTATGCGGGATACTTAGTATTCAATGGTAGTATCTCATTTGTAGGCGCAGTTATATTCGGTACAATTGGTGGTGTTATTGCCCAAATTTTTGTTTACTGGATTGGTCGATATGGTGGTCGCCCTGTATTAGAACGTTACGGTAAGTATATTTTCATACATAAAAAACAAATGGATGCTGCTGAAGATTGGTTTAATCGTTACGGAACTGGCGTAATTTTCACAGCGCGCTTCATTCCGGTAGTGCGTCATGCGATTTCAATTCCTGCTGGTATTACAAAAATGCCATTACTACGTTTCACTACTTTAACAGCACTTGCGATAATCCCTTGGTCTATCATTTTCATTTATCTAGGTGAAAAACTAGGTGAAAACTGGGAGAATATTAATGAAATTGCTGGACCGTATGTGAAATCTTTCGCTATTGGCGGGGTTGTTCTTATTATTTTATATTTCGTAATAAAAAAGTGGACAAAAAAACGTAAAAATCTTGCTTAAGATTATAATAAAAACCGCTATAAATTCATTTAGAATTATAGCGGTTTTTATTATTGGCTTCGCTAAGTTTTAGGAATTGTATAATTTCTTCTTTATGTTTTAAATCATGTTGAATGAGTGATGAAAAATAATTGTTTAATCTCACTCTTTTCGTGCCGAATTGGAAATCATCTTTAAAATTCCGGGCAGAAATTTGATTAATTTGATCAACTAACTGTTTACGAGTAAAGCTGAATTGATCTAATAGTTCTTCTTTTGAAATACCGGATCTCGCATATTTTATTGCACCCTCATTCATTTCCTCAACACCTGTTGGAACATGGGGTACAGATTGTCCACTTATAAAGTATGGAATTCTAAAATTCATTAAAAACTCATCCCAAATGATTAAATGTGAAATCACATCCGCAATTCCCCATGAACCTTTTCTAAAAGGTTCAAACCATACATCATTAGTTACACACTTCAATGTTTGGCACCATTCTATTAGTCTTAACTTTTCTTCTAGAATACTTTCTTTCTCCATAATTCATTCCTCTTTCACACTAATAATCGATTCATATATAACTTCTAGACATTACATAAAAACCCCTCCAGTTTAAGATTTACGTGGATAAGCAACCATTCAGTCATATAATTCGTATAGTAACTCAAAAGGAGTGATTTCCCCTATGCATTGGCAGCAAAAAGTACCATACTTAATCGGACGCCCTGTTGGTGTTTCCCTCATTAATGGGCAAGGGACATCCGGCGTTTTATGCGGCGTACAAAATAATCAATTATTTGTTTATGAATACCTTTACCAAGCTCAATTTGCAATGAAACATTATGATTTTAGACAAATTCAAGATATACACGCCTTTCCAAATTGCCCACACCAAAATCCTTTATATTAAAAAACAGGAACGGCTTAATTGCCATTCCTGTTTCTAAGTTGTTATTTCTCAGAGTAAAACTTATGCACTGCTTCATCGAAATAAATCCAGCCTTTCCAACCTAAATGAATCGTATCTTTTAAGAAATACTTATCATATTCATGGCTAGAAAAATCGACTACTGGGTATCCCGCTTTCTCGACTTGCTCGCGAACCTTATTATAATACACATCACGACGTTCTTTCGGGAAACCAGCGTAATCATACCACGGTCCGTTTACAGGCACAGAAATAAAGAGTGGTTTTATATTTTTTTCTTTGAAAAGATCTAAAACAATTTGTAAGTCATCATATTCTGGTGAATCATCATAAGATTCATTTGCTCTAAAGTTTTTTAAACCTTTTAATTTTTTCTTTAAATTATGTTTATAGTAATATGGATTTTCAATTCCGAATGTATTTGTTGTGGATCCCACTTTACCTTCTTGCTCCGCATGTTTACGTGCATCTTCCCAAGAAAGCGAACGTAATCCCATATTCGTTTTCTCTTTCATCGGTTCAATCTTAAATAGAGAGTTAAATAAATCTCGATGATCTAAAATGTTCCGATACATATACGCTAGCGGCTTAGCTAATCCAGCTTTTATGTTATGTTTTGTATCGTTATATATAATACTTTCTAGAGAACTACTTAAGATCGCGTCTTTACGAACAACTTTGTAATCTAATAAACGCTTCGCGATTTTTTTCTTCATTTCAGGATTTATTTCATCATTAAAAATAAAGTGATAGGCTTGTTGTTTGGAGAAATTATTTGTAAAATCCCCTTGTGACACACCGGTTTTTGTAAACCATTGTGGTGAAAGAACAAAGACTACCTTTTTACCTTCTAATCCATCCATTGTAGACGTCATATTTAAAATATGAGCCAAGCTTTGCGTACCACCAGTCCCTATTAAAAATGGAGTAAAGCCTGCCGGATTTACTTTAAAATAATTAGACGGATGATATGCATCCATTCGTAAAAATTCTGATGAACCATACATCGGTAAATACTGCGAATTCTCTAACATTTTTTGCTGTAAGAAAACACTTTGCAATTTTTCTTTTTGCAAGGAAGTTGCTGCATCTTCTACCTTTTTATCGCTTATTAGTGATACTAAACTCTTAGAGGGAATAAGCAATACAATGAAAAAAAGTACGCAAGCTAAAATAATTGGTCCGAAAACATGCTTCATCTCCATCTGCTATTCCTCTTTCTAGTACTATTAAATTGTAACCCTTGTTTTTGACACGTCATCATTTCTCTCCTTTTTCTCTATACATGTTCCATTCTATTTATCTATTATACATGTATGTATTTCCTTCCTTGTTCTATTAAGTCCTATACAAATAGCACAAGAAAATGTTTCCAAAGAAACACGTTAATTATACAAGATTCCACATAAATTTCACACTGGAATTTATGTAATAATTTTATTTTTAAACGGCGAGAAAACATTTGAAATGTCTATAACTCATTTGAAGCTATAAGAAAAAACAGACTATCACATACGTGAAGTCTGTTTCTCCATCACTTTACTTTTGTACATCTGCCCATTTTAAGCTTGTAGCTGGACCAAATTGATGTACATATAAGTCTTTCACATATGGCTTTTGTAAATACGATAATCCTCGCTGGAATACTGGTGCAATTACTGCATCATCCAGAAGCATTTTTTCAGCATCTTGCAGTGCTTTCCAACGAGCTTTTTCATCATTACCTAATTCAGTTTTAATCTTCTTAATTAACGCGTCATACTCTGGATTTGCATATCCTGTATTATTTACGGTACTTCCCGAAAGGAAAACTTCTAAGTATGTCATTGGATCTGGATAATCAGGTAACCAACGTGATAACGACATTTCATATTCTTTTTTCTTCTCGAGCGCTAGTTTTTGTGTATGTGGTTGTAATTTCACATTTACCTTTAAGCCTGGTAAATTTTTCTCAAGCTGTTCTTTAATATACTCGCCTACTTTTTTAAAGTTTTCTAAGTCATAGTTTAATAACTCCAGCGTTACTTCATTTGTTCCCGTTTCTTGCTTCGCCTTTTCCCAATATTCTTTCGCTTGTTTTACATCAGTCTTATTAAACTCACCTGCCGTACTTCTAAAATCTTTCTTATCTGGACCTTTTAAAAATCCTTTTGGTACGTAGTAGTTCGCAGCGACAGAACCATCATTTAAAAATGAAGTTGCGAGCCCCTTCTTATCAAACACAGTACTTAGTGCAAGACGGGCATTTTTATTTTTAAGAATTGGTACATTTTCATTGAAACGGAAGAAGTACATAACCGGATCTGTATATTGTTTTAGCTCTTTATTATTTTTATATTTATCTACGAATTCTGTGGAAATGACAGCCCTATCTACTTTATCTGTTTCATATAAATTTACCGCAGTTGAAATTTCTTTAACAATTTGATAGTTTACTTCATCTAACTTCACTTCTTTTTTATCCCAATATTTATCGTTTTTCTTCATTGTAAAACTTGCTTCATGCTTCCACTCTGATAATGTAAATGGCCCATTATATATCGCTTTATTTGCTTCTAACCCGTATTTATCGCCTTGCTCTTTCGCAAACTTTTCATTAATTGGATAGAAAGACGGTAAAATAAGTAGTTTCGTAAAATACGGTACTGGATGTTCTAACTCAACAACGAACGTTTTATCATCTTTTGCTTTCACACCTAATTCTTCTAAGCCTAATTGTTTCTTATTTATCTTCTCCGCATTTTTCACATCGTACGCGATATATGCATATTGAGAGACTGTATCTGGATTAATAAGTTGCTTCCAAGCATATACGTAATCATGAGCTGTTACTGGATCACCGTTAGACCATTTCGCATCACGCAAGTGGAATGTATAAGTCTTTCCGTCTTTACTCACTTCATATTTCTGTGCCCCAGCCTCAATCACTTCATCATTTTTCGATAAACGGAATAACCCTTCCATTACGTTATTTAACACGTTAAACGATACCGCATCAGTTACTTTTCCTGAATTTAATGACGGAATTTCACCCGTTTCTAGTAGCTGTAATACTTTCTTCTCATCTTTCGGCTTTGTCGTTGTTTTTTCTTTTGCGCAGCCCACTAAAAATGAAGAAACTAATAGAGTACTAACTAATGAGTAACGAACAACTTTTTTCATTTGAAAACCCCCTCTATTTTTTAAGGTAAGTAACGACGAGCACCCGCGTATTCTTCTATATATCCTGGTGTATTTAACGGAATAATTTCAACTGATCTTTCAGCTCTTGGTGAGTGAATCATATTTCCGTCACCAATATACATTCCAACGTGATGAACACTACCTTTTCCTTGGTTATGTGCAAAGAATATTAAATCGCCCTTTTGTAGGTTTTCTTTATCAACCGCAATTCCTGCTTTTGATTGTGGCCCAGAATCCCTCGGTATTGTAATACCATGTGATTTATAAATCGTATGTGTAAATCCAGAGCAATCAAATCCGAATCCACTTGTACCAGCCCATATATACGGTAATCCTAAAAACATTTTTCCCGTGTTTATTAAATCATCAGCTGTCGGCTTTGGAATATCATTTTGAGAACGGTAAACAGTTCCATCATTTTTTCGTAGCCATGCCTTCTGACCATTTGGTAACAATACACGGTATGAAATCGGATCTTCACTTAATAGCGGCAGTCGCGTATTATAACTGACTTCAAGTGATTTATGTTTTTCAGAAGGATTTATATACAAAATGGCTGTCGGTTTCGTTACTAATACGAAAGGTTCATTTGTTTTATCTGCAAATTCTTGATTATATGTTAATTGTTTTTCAGGCATCCAACCTGGATAGCCTTCTTCGTTTCGTGGAGTTGGCTGTCCGTGCACTAGTACTTTTACCCAATCACCTTTTTTATCAATTACTGTTACTTCTTGACCGAGTAGCGCTTGCGTTTCTAATTTATTTGCACTCGTTAACCAAAGCTTCTCATCAAGCGTCATTGATTTCGTCCACTTCCACAAATCAACTGGATTTGTTGCGCTCGGTGCATCAATTGGTCGTAATGAGTCAGGCGCAGTCCATAACGTTGCAGCAGATACATCTATAAATGCTTTATTATCCTTCTTCTCTTCAGCATTTGCCGAAGTAAACGATGAAAATATAAATAAAGTTGTTAAAAATGCAGTTCCTACTTTTTTCATATATATCCCCCTTAAAAGATAGTTTACTAGGTACTACTCCTAAGATTGTATATTCACTACAGAATGCAGGTTTACCTTTGGACCAGTGTAAGTCATTCCTTCTGGCTCTTCTACTAACCATAACGGTGCATCAAGATCAAAGTAATGAATGTTCGGATGTGCCGCAGCTAAATGGGCAACAGCACTAACTGAAAGTGAAGATTCCATCATACTTCCAACCATACATTTCACACCTGCTGCTTCCGCGATATCCGCAATTTTCCAGGCTTCTCGAATACCACCGCATTTCATTAATTTAATATTAATCAGGTCTGCATATCCTCCTTGGACAATTTTTAATGCGTCACCCGCTGAAAACATACTTTCATCTGCCATAATAGGCGTTTGTACATTGTCCTTTACGTACTTTAATCCTTCCCAATCTTTCGCATGAACTGGTTGTTCTACAAATTCTATATTTAAATTTCTATTCTCCATTTCTCTAATAATAGAAATCGCTTCTTTCGGTTTCCATCCTTGATTTGCATCTAAACGTAACGTTGTACTCTTTGGAACCACATTTCGAATTGCCTCTATGCGTTCCAAATCTAAATGCGCCTCTTTACCCACCTTAATTTTTAATGTTTGGAATCCCTTTTCGATATGCTTTTTCGTTTCTTTTGCCATTAATAAAGGTTCATCCACACTTACAGTAATATCAGTATAAATCTCTTTCTTTCCACCTAGTAATGCGTATAATGGTATGTTGTGAAATTGACAATATACATCGTATAAAGCCATATCTACCGCCGCTTTCGCACTTGTATTTCCTATACAGCTCATTTGAATGTGTAACAATAACGTTTGAAACTGCAGTACATCTTTATCAACTAATACAGAGCGAATTGGCCCTAATATTGCTTCCTCAATCCCGTTGGCAAAATCACCTGTAATAACCGGCGTTGCAGTAGCAGCTCCTTTCCCAACAATCCCTTCATCTGTATGAATAACCACATCTATACTTTCGATTTCCGTTACAGTACGGAGCGCTGTTTTAAACGGTGTATGAAGTTTTACGTGTCGACGTTTTACCTTCACATCAGTAATTTTCATTTTGTTCATCCTTTCGTTGCCTTTAGAGTGTAACTTTAATCCACGGGAGGCTTTTATTCTGCCTATTAATACGAAATAAAAAAATCCAGCCATAAGAAAATTCTTACGGCTGGATTTTGTCTATGAATGGGTAGACAAAGCAGCAATCTGATTATATTTTTTCTGTGCATCCTTTAGCGCTACAAGTAGCGCCTTTTGAGACGAACCGAAGTATCGATTTTTTATTTCTGTTACTAATGCTGGGTCATTAATATTTTTATGTAGAAACAAATATTTAACAAATTGAGATGTTAATGCAATTGTTGCTGAGCAATCTGCATCTACAATTTCCCCTGTATCCTTCTCAAGTACAAATGCTACAAAATAACTTTTGAACTTTTCGGTAATAGGATTATTTTGAGGTGCTTTCGCATCCCCTACGACGTAAATTGTATTTGAAGCGTACACAGCTATCTTCCTTTCTTATACGAGGATAATGGTTTTCTTAACAGACGTATGAGCTGTTAACTCAACGTTGATTAAAAAATGTATCCGCTTACCTTGTATTATATACAATTGACAGAATTTTAACAATATTTATTTTGACGTATATTCCATAATTATGAAAATCTATTTCAACAATTAAAAATGGCTCAAACTTCTCATTTTTACAATATGTCATTGCTCCTTGTACCATGACATTCATACTACAAACACCTTTTCCCTCATACATCAAAAAACAGTTAGCTATCGCTAACTGTTCCACCACTTCACTTTGGCAATACGAATATTGTTTCGTTGGACTTAGAAAATTGATACTCTTTTCTCGCAAACTTTAAAATTTCTTCTTCATTATCCGTTAAATTCTCGATGTTAGTCTTTAAAGAACCTTGATCTTTCTTTAATGAAACTAATTGTTTCTTTTGATTCGTTATTGTATCTTTTTTTTCACTTATTATTTCTTGTTGTTTCGTCAATATATATTGAACGTACAAAGTAGTTGCAGCGACAAAAATAAACATGAATATAAATCGCCTTAATTTCTTTTTATTTATTGCTCGATTGTCATTAGACTGTGATAGTTGCTCTGGTATATTAGGAACATTTACTCTTTTGAGTTTCCTCATTTTCAAATCCCCCTAACCCATATTTTTCACTACCATCGGCACGATCCTCTTACTAACTTAAATTCTATTCTTATAAAATAAGCTCCTTCACAAAAAAATCTCACAAATTAACCAATTAGAGATAGCGTTCGACGACATTTCCGTATTTGATATGAAAATTTTTATTTATGCTGCTATAAAATAGTAGTTTATGTTATTCTTTTTCCCCAATTGTAGAAAACATTTTTACACACATAAATTCCAGTTTTGCATACCGATGTTATAACATGCTTACAAGGAGGAAAAGCGATGCACTACCGTACATTAGGTAAAACTGGAATTATTGTTTCTGAAATTGGCTTTGGAGCGTGGGCGATTGGCGGCGATGAATGGGGTCCTGTTAACGACAAACAATCTATAACCGCTATGAAGAAAGCAATTGAATGCGGCGTAAACTTTATTGATACTGCTGATGTATACGGTTTAGGACATAGTGAAAGGTTAGTAACTCAAGCAATAAGAGAGCACCGTAATAATATCGTTTTATCAACGAAAGGCGGTTTAATTGGGCATCACTATGATCCAAGTGGAGAGCCTGTTTATAATACTGCCGAAAAAGTAATCGCAGTATTTGAAACTAGCTTACTGCGCTTAGAAACAGATTATATTGATGTTTATTTCTGTCACATTTGGTGGGATAAACAAGAAGAAACAGAAGCATTTTTACGCGCATTTGAAATATTAAAACGGGACGGAAAAGTAAGAGCTGTTGGTGTTTCAACTCACGACCTACAATATATAAAACATTTCAATAAAAACAATGAAATTGATGTTGTGCAACTTGATTACAACATATTAAACCGAAAACCAGAAATCGACATACTGCCCTACCTACAAGAGAACAATTTAGGAGCTGTTATACGCGGACCTTTAAAAATGGGGATATTAACTGGAAAGTTTACAAATAAAACAACTTTTCCTGACGGAGATTTACGCAAAGAATGGCCAAAAGAAAAGTGGTTTCAAGAAGATTTACAAAAAGTAGAAAAATTAAGGTTACTCTCAAATAAAAATCAGACATTAGGACAACTTGCACTTCGCTACGTCCTCTCCCATCCAGCAGTATCGGTCGCAATTCCTGGCGCAAAAACAGAAACACAAGCGAAAGAAAATGCAGATGCAACTACCCGTCCGATCCTTACAAATGAGGAATTAGCGTATATTCAGTCAATATAAAACAAGACCAGCATTTGGATTTTTCCAACTGCTGGTCTTGTTTTACTTTTAATATTGTAAATCAATATCATATTCCATTATCTTCGCTGTTTCTTCAGCAACCCGAACACCTAACAAATTTTTTACAATATGAAATGACATATTAATTCCGGCTGAAATTCCACCAGACGTAATAATATGCCCCTCATCTACAAACTTTACATTTTCTAATACTTCAACATTCGGAAAATTATTTCTAAAGTTTTCAATACTAGCCCAATGTGTTGTCGCTTGTTTTTCCTCAAGTAAACCTGCTTTAGCTAACAAAAGCGCTCCAGTACAAACAGAGGCCATTAGCTTCACTTCTTTCATCTGCTTGCGAATTCAATTTATTACAATTTTATTTTCTACTTCGTTTTCTCTAACACCTAATCCACCAGGAATAATTAAAATATCAACTGGAGGTAAGTTTTCAATGCTATAATCCGGTTGTACCTTTAATCCGTTCCGCGCCATAATCATTTCCCCATCTTGGCTAACGGTATGTACAGTAAATGGTCGTTCGCCATTCGTTGTAGCAACGGAAAAAACTTCAAACGGCCCCGCGAAATCTAACACTTCCACTTCATTAAATAGAAAAATCCCTACATTCCAGCGATTAATCATAAACTTACTTCCCCCTGCAAATAATGTAAAAGATGCTCATGCCCTTTCTCTAATGCAATATCGTATGCTGTTTTCCCATCATTTTTCTTAATCGTTTTATTAGCCCGATTTTCAAGTAATAATATAATTATTTCTTCATTTCCTAATAAAGCAGCTTCATGAAGACCTGTCCAACCACCACTTTGAACTGCATTCACATCTGATCCCTTTTCAATTAAGAAAGCTACAAGCTCGCTTTGTTTGTTCGCAATTGCCGCTTGAAGTGGTGTATTCTCATTTTCATTCTTTGCTCTAACATGTATATCTGCACCATTTTTTAAAAGAAAACTTGCTAATTCTATTTGTCCAAAATAAGCTGCTAAATGAAGTGGTGTCCAGCCATCTTCACTAAATTCGTTAACAACACTTGGATCAATCTATATTAATTCTTCTACCTTTTCCTTGTCGCCGCTTATGACTGCTTGTGATATTGATTGTAAATGTTTCATAATAATCCCCCCGTTTTCAAATTATTTGAATATCCCTTTCTATATGTTCTATTCATTATTATATTTTCCTTTTCAAATTAATAATTTACATAATAATGTTATTTTATTGTTTTTTTGATAATAGTGATTAAACTTAATTATTCGTTTTAAATATTTAAATTTTCTGTTAAAGTGATCGTATTATGCTTAATAAAGGAGAGAGACTATGTTACAAGTAATGCCTTTAAACACTGAAGACTATGATTTAATTAGAGCTGCTGAAAAAGTAATCGAAAAAAACTATTGGTCGTCATCATATCGGTTCAGCTGTACGAACCAACACGGGTAATGTGTATGCAGCAGTACATGTTGAAGCAAATGTTGGAAGAATAACAGTATGCGGTGAAGCTATGGCAATCGGAAAATCTATTTCAGAAGGTGATCATGAATTTGATACCATTGTAGCAGTTGCTCACCCACATCCTCATGAAGATGTAGAAAAATGTTGGGTTGTCGCTCCATGTGGTATGTGTCGAGAATTAATAAGTGATTACGGAAAAAATACGAATGTTATACTTTCTTATAATGGTGAACTTGTAAAATGTAGCGTTATGGAATTATTACCTGAAAAATATACATGTGAAGTAGAATAATCATTCATGCTTTCAATTTATCAAATAATATTATTCCAATAAAAAACAATCCATTTTAAAAACGGATTGTTTTTTTATATTTCATTTTTATACAGTTTATTTTTCTTGTTTCTATCATTAAAAAATACAATAAAAAAATGAAATTTAAATATATATGTACCCTCTATACTAACTTTTTCATTCGAAAATAAAAAATGAATTTTACCTTACATTTGAAAAAATCACATATAAAATATCTATAATTACTAATCTTATCATACTAATCTATAACAATTCTGCCTTCTTCCCTTACCTGTATCCTTTAAAACATAAGACTTTAAAACGAGTGCTGTTAGTGAATCTGTTAATGTTTTATATGATAAATTTGAAAGAGCTAATAGATCGTTCGTATATAACATTCTATGCTTCTCTAATAATAATAGTACTAATCTTTCTGACGGTTTTAATGTTTCATCACTTTCTAGTATAAAATCTATATTTTTCATATTCCTACTACTTACTCCTTATATAAAAAAATGATATTAGTAGTTATTTAATATAAAAATACTACATAACAAATTTGAAGATATAGTAAAATAACATACCATTCAAACACTATTATACTATAACATATAAAAGGCATTTCCCCAAATTGGAAATGCCTTTTATACTTCTTCCTCTTACTTATATAATTGGTATGATTGTTCTAGCCCTATATTATATTTTGTATTATTGTCCGTCCATTCTCCCCCTAAGTTTCCTGGCCATCCTGATGTATTGGCAACATATTTAAGTAACTCCCAATCAACCAATCCTTTTTTCACACCGCGTTCATACGATTTAACCATATTAGAAATCGCTATTGTTGCATTTATTTGTGAATCTATTAAGCTCTCTTCCGATAATTGTGCTGGTGCTAAACCATCACGATGTAATTGAAACAGACCGAAAGATGTCCCTTTATCCCCTATTGCTTTTCGATCAAATTTTGTTTCATGATCAGCAATAGATAATGGTATCCACTCTGGAATACCATACCTCTTTGCAACTTCACTAATTACTTGTTTATTATTTTTAATCTCTTTCTGCTTTTCGTAGTTAGTATAAATTACATAACTTAAAGTAAATAGCGTAAGTAATATGAATATATACTGTAGCGCTTTTTTCATCATTTCATCTCCTGCTTTATGTATGTTTCACCTTCTATATACACTATAAGACTTTTATGTGACATTCATTTGACGAAATAATTTTAAACATACATAAGCAGTTACATTTTTAACTATTACCTAAAAACTACAATTCTTATAAAAAAATCTTTCAACACATACAACCAATCAGCCTTTCATGTATAGTACATGAAAGGCTGATTGATTTTCACTACACTTTTTTATGTATACAGTATATCCCCGCTATAATAAAACAAATTGAAATTATCGATAAAATTGTACCATGAATTTCATAAAATGCAGTAAAGAATTTCCCGCTTGGTCTATCCCAAATTTCTAATGAACCCGCGTAAATTGCGGAAGTTATATATGTAAGCCCGAATAGGAGAACTCCCGAAAGAACATAGATTACTCCAATATTTTTCATTATTAGCTCACCTCCATTAATTTTATTTGTGAATAAACAAAAAAGACCTTTATACGTTAAAGATCTTTTTCATCTTATTTTTATTACTAAAAACGCCAGAATCTAAAACAAAAACTCACTTTAGGATACGTATCTCCATATGCAAATTAAAGACTATACGGTTGTCAGCGTCTTCTCGATTACCATTTTTTACATTAAATATTTCTTGCAATATGTGGTTTGCTGTAGTGACTCGTTCCACCGCCACCCACTATTACTTTACCGCCTTTTTTGAAGATTAATAATTTACTTGAACCATCTGAAAGTAGTACTATTACTTCAGCATGATCACTCGTCGCTACATAGATTACATAATCACTTTTTGAAATACAAGTTTCCCAATGCTTATCAAATTCTGATCTTACAACCCGATTAGAATACACTTGATTTTCAATTCTTCCTTGTTCTTCGTTTTCCAAATTTGATCTCCCTACTTCCCTAAAGTATCATTTATATTAAAAAAACAGCCCCAATAAGAATAGTGACCACCTTGAATATAAATAGTATATGTGGTTTTCAAGAGAATGCTTGGACAATGAAAACTAACAGAAACATTTTTAATAAAACTCTAGCAAACAAATCCACTCAATATAAAAGAGCTTACCTTAGTAAGCTCTTTTATCTCATTCCCCTCATGTACCTTTATTTCACAATCGGCAATGTCACTTCACTCAATTTCACCGTAAGCTTTGTTCCTGCTTTCGGTCTAATTGTATAATCATAATCACTTGCGATTAATACGACTCCAATTTGATGTCCTGCTTTAAATACGTAATCATCTGGCTGCATGTCCCATGTAAATGTATAATTCTTACCAGGTTGAAGTGCCGTTGAATTTTCTATACTATTTAAGTTTTGCGGATCCATCCAACCTCTCGTTACAATTTCAGGCTTCGCTCCGCCGTAATCAACGAGTAAAGCGGTTAAATTTGAAACAGACCGATCAATATTACCTGTTATTGAAATTTTCGGCGTCCCACTTATTCGCATATCTTTTTGCAGTACAGGCATTGTATATACTAATCGGTTCGCTATTTCCAGCTCTGGGTTTTCTACTAATTGATTCGATTTTATTTTTGCATCATCTATTAATGAAAAAACCGTGTTTACTGATCCCATACTTAATGGTAGATTGACTGCTTTATTATTTAAATACATACGGACTTTTGATGGTACAGCCGCTGGATCTGGCCATTTTTTTATTTTTTGCCACGATTTATTTTCACGTTGTACATCTACCATCGGTTCAGCCATAATTCCATTTTCAATTCCATATAACCAATAATCGAACCATTTATTTTGCGTTTGTTGCCAGTTATTACTTGATGTTCCGCCGTGTCCACCTTGATGTAACCACATTTTACGAGGAACATTGTTTTCGCCAAGAGCTTCCCACCACTGTGAAAACTGCTTCGTTTTTACATTCCAATCATTTAGCCCATGAACTACAAATACACTTGCTTTCACATTTTTTACATCTTTTACATAGTTACGTTTATCCCAAAAGTCATTATAATCGCCTGTTTTACGATCTTGTCCAGCTGTTAGTTCTTTAATAACCTGCCCGCAAACTTCAGGATTCTTTCTTGTTAGTACTGCTTCAGCCATATTATCTGTATCTTCTCCTTGATATCCACCTGGCGCAATTACTGCTCCATTTGCACGATAATAATCATACCAACTACTAATTGCTGCGATTGGAATAATTGTTTTTAACCCTTCAACTCCAGTCGTTGCGACAGCATTCGGTAATGTACCATTATAAGAAACTCCTGTCATTCCTACATTTCCCGAAGACCAACTTGCATTTACTTCCTTACCATCCTCTGTATATGCTTTCGCACGACCATTTACCCAATCAATGACAGACTTAGTCCCTAGTATTTCTTGCTCATCTCCAGTTGTCGGACATCCATCTGATTTTCCAGTTCCAATACTTTCGCCTAAAATGACTGCATATCCTCTCGGAACATAATAATTACCATACGATCCAAGATTAACTGCCCCATACGGTTTTCCTTCATACGCATACAATTCTTCATCAACATTATAAACAGGAACATCTTTTAAACCAGATCGATATGGACTCATTTCATAAATAACAGGAACTTTCACATCTGGATTCGTCTTTGGACGCATAACCTTTACTGATACACGATCTTTTTTACCATCTCGATCACTATCAACTTCTGTCTCTACAAATAGATTTTCTACAATGGCTTCATCAAGTGAATAAATTGGTTTCGTCATCCCATGTTCTAATTCAATTTTCGTGTTTGACATTAAAGCTTCTGAAACTTGACCATTTAACTTAACATTATTCTCCTTTGCGGAGATCCCTTCTTTATTTTCTGCATGAGCAGTCATACTAGAAACTCCTGAAGTAATTGTTAAAGATAATATAGTCGATAGTGTAATTGCTATTTTCTTTTTTTTCATGCCCTTCCCTCCCCATATATTCCTTCTTTTACTATACATCAAAAATACAGAAAATTCAGTTTATATTTTATGTAAAAAGTTGAGAAATTTGTAGAACTATCAAATCTTTTCATATAAAGAAAAGGAACTAATAACAATTAGTTCCTATCTATATACATATAAAATTGTATTTCCCCATCTACTACCGAAACCCCGTATTCAAATCCATGTCTTTCTAAAATACTTTTTACTATCGCTAGTCCTAATCCAGTACCTGATTTTTCTTTACTACGAGAAGATTCTAATACATAAAAAGGTTCCCAAATTTTATCTATCTCTTTAATGCCCTCAGCAGCAATTCCATTTTGAATTCGAAAATACACAATGTCATTTTTCTCTTCTACTGTGATTTTTATATTTTGATTCGTTGTATATTTTATCGCATTAGAGATTAAATTTTGAAAGACCATTCTCATTTTATTTAAATCAGCATAAACAATCGCGTCACCAGCATTATAGTTCACTTGCAAATTGATTTCTTTCGACTCCAGTTCAATTTTATGCTTATCTATTATACTTTGGACTAGTGGTTCAATAGGGAATTCTTCTTTATGTAAAATATCTCTTTCTAATTTAGAAAATCGTAATAACTCTTCAATTAAATTTGAGATTTGATCTGTTTGTTTAATGATTGTATCAACATATGTACCATCATCTAAACCGTCTTTTATTCCAATAGAATATGCTTTTACTAATGCGATTGGTGTTTTTAATTCATGAGTTACATCGCCCATAAATCGTTTTAAGTGGTCATTTCGATCTGTTAAATCTTGATGTGCTTCATGTAATTTATCACTCATAATGTTGATACTATTTGCTAAATCACCTATTTCATCATTCGTTTTAACTTTCGTCCGTTTAAATTTCAGACGTGAAATATCTTCTGCGACATCACTCAATTCATTCAATGGTGTAGTGATTGTTTTTGAAAAAATCCAGACGAGCACGATAATAAGGAATAGTGAAAATCCCAAAATATATAAATAAAATGAGTTAAGAGTTTTAATTACTTCATTAGAATGTGCGATAGAAACTCCTACTAAAATCAACATATCATCTTTCGCAATGTATTTCGCAAAAAAACTAGATTTTATCTTTTCTTGATCATATATTTTATTCGATTGTCCGAGGTTCTTCACTTTCGTAATTTCTTCTTTTGTAATCCAAAGTTTATTCAATGCAACTCTCTTTTTTGTAAGTTGCATGCGTAATTCTTCATTAATAGCATCTTCTGAACTATTTATTGATGTATAAGCAATCGTAACATTACCTTCATTTTCAATACGATTTATGGCATCATCCAGTTCTTTACGCGGTATTGACTGTATTTGCGCTGTAATGCCTTCCAAGCTTTCGCGTGTTTTGTGCACATTATATTTTGGTAAAAAATAGTTAATTAATAATAAAGAGACCGTATAAATAAGGATGACTGTTAAAGAGATGCTGAAAAATAACTTTTTACCGAGTTTATTCACACTCTTCCTCCAAACTGTATCCTAAACCACGATGTGTCTTTATAATATTTTCTCCTATTTTTTTACGTAACCTTCTTACATGCGTATCAACCGTTCGCTCTTCCCCAAAATAATCAAATCCCCAAACGATATCTAACAACTTTTTCCTCGTTAAAATCGTGCCTATATGATTTAAAAAGCACTTTATTAATTGTAATTCTGTCTTTGTAATGTCTAATTCTTTCTCATTTTTATATACTTTATTTTTGGTGAAATCTATTTTTAAATCTTGAACTTGGATAACATCTTCATGCTGCACAAGCTTTTTCGCTCGAGTAATTAGCACTCCCGGGTGAAATGGTTTTTTCACGAACTCATCTGCCCCGCTTTGAAGAGCTGCTAATTCATCTTCACTTTCACTTTTCGCAGTAAGCATTAATACTTTCACACTTGAATTCTTTTTTATTTCCTGACAGACAGTAATACCACTACTTTTCGGCATCATCCAGTCTAAAATAGCTAAGTCAATTTTCTCATCATAAAATATTTGAAGTGCTTCCTCTCCATCTTTTGCTAATAAAACTTCGAAGCCTTCTTTTTCAAAATACGCTTTTAAAATTTTCAGCATATCTTGTTCATCATCCGCGATTAATACTTTCATTATATTTCCTCCATTACTTATAAACAAATACCAATTTTATCATACAACTTCTTTGTTACATCAATGTGACATAAAAATATTTACAACGTTTGAGGGTATAGTAAGTGTGAGGTGTTGTTTCATGTTCAAAAAAATAGGAGTCATTACTCTTCTCTTCTTTTTATTATCAACAAATGCGTTCGCAAATACAAATAAACAAATTGAAGTATTTGATTGCAAAAAAGAAATGGTAGTCCAAAAACAATCTTTAGATTCAGCCATTCAAAAAGAAGCAGTTCAATACGCAAAATCAATTACCGGTCCATTCAAAAACTTAAATGTCGTTCCGAAAGATGGACATATGATAAAAATCCCTTTATTTAGGCCTGTTTCTATTACAAATCAATGGTTACATACAACAATCGATGAAGTACTCATCCTGCTCCCACTTAATGAAAAACCTTACATTATGCTTTACGATGATGAGAATAATCCACATTTTTATTATGTAAAAGGTGATCCGAAAACTTTATTAAAACAAATGAATGTTAAATTATAATTAATTAAAGAAAGATCCCGCAAGTATCATTCGCGGGATCTTTCTTTATCAGTTAACAACTTGATTTTCATTTAAAAAATTAATAATCTGCCTTTTGTGATGGTTATCGTGATCTACGAATTCTTTAATAATATATATTAGAGAGTACGGTATTCCAGTATGAGGACAATATGATACTCCATTGGCAGTCAAATGTTCCTTTAGCTTTCCAATAGACAGTCGGTTAAGCTCTTGAACAAGTAAATCTCTTTTAGCTTGTGCTTCTTCAAGAAGTTTTATCTTAGATATACCTGATTTTGCATAATTAGAGGCTATTTTATTATATGTATCAAAGTCAGGGAACTCCATTCCCAGTCCATCTCTCACTGATGATAATGTCTCACGTAAAAGATAGTCATCCCAATTCATAATATGAGATATGATTTCACCAACAGTCCATTTCCCCTCTGATATTGGTGCCACCCACAATTCCTCTTTCATACCTTTCAATGTATTTATCCAAATTGAATATTCATTGAAATCATTAATAATTTTATTTTCTCCCACCATCTAACTCCCCATTCCAATAATATATTTAAATAAATCATATCATAAACCTACACAGAACAGAACAAACGTTCCGAAGAAGAACAAATAATAATTCACTACATCCTTTTATCTAAGTTTAGATAATGGCTCGCTCCTACATATTTTGTCCCTTTCACAAATCCACTCGAAGTATAAAATTTGTCACCCTGTTCTGTATCTGTATTTAAGACAACAATAGTAAAATATTTTTTCGCATCGCTTAAAATTCTCACTAACAGTAACCTCCCTAATCCTTTCCTTCGGTATTCTTTTGCAATATAAAATCTCCTTAACCTACCAATCTTATTGTCTTCTGTATACAGATTTTCATTTATACCTCCAATCCCAATTAGCCTTCCCCCTTGAAAAATGCCATATAAACATTCACCAGTTTTATTAAATGTGTTTATTTTATTTTCATATTCACTTATTAGTTTTATTAGGAAATTAAATCCTTCGTCTTTGCTTTCTTGAACAAGATAATCGTGTTCGTATATCATTAAATCTTCAATTTGTTGAATATGTATATCTTTCAAGTAAATTCCTCCTTAATATGAAAATACATAAAAATGCTCAAGAATCATTTATTCTGAGCATTTTTATGATTGTTACTTTATTCAATTCGTATATGCGTATTCTTCACTTCAGATATAAATCGATAATATAATTGTTTAATTTCTATACATTTAAAGGTATTTGTACTCAAAAATCATTAATAAAGTTGTTTAATTCTTATTGAACTAAAGCACTTGTTTGTTTAAGTGAATACATTCACATTTATAATGTCTCTCAAGTATAATATCAGTTTATATATTCACTATTCTTCTCTAACAGGTTCAAGATAAATTATAATTTGTTAATCGATATGTTTGTGTAACCACTGTTCAAATATCTTTAACTGTTCTTCAGTATGAAAGTAATGTTCGCCTGTCTCCATGACTTCTAATTCACAACGATGTTTTTTTGTAAAATAGTTAATAGTTTCAAATTCGCACAGTTCATCCTTGGCTCCGTACATAATATACGTATCTGTATTCCATATATTAATAGGATGTTCTTTTACATAGCATAAATAATCCCAATATAACTTTTGACCAATAGGTGTCTCTATAGTCATTTCTTTTTGCAAAAGCTCTGGTGTTACATTAAACCCTTTCATCATATTTTCGATAATTCGTTCCATATTAACTACTGGTGATAAAAACAATGCCTTTTCTATCACATCATTTTGATAGGCTAAAAGGCTAAAATAAGCCCCCATACTACATGCAAACACGTTTACTTCTTTCCAATGTTGTTTTGCGTAATTCATAATTATAGATAATTCACTAACACAAAACTGTACTTTACAAGGAGTATTATCATTTTTTCTTTCTCCATGCTCAGGTAAATCAAAGCTTAATACTTGATAATCTTTTTGATTGGCTTCTTCAGCTAATATTTGAATAACTGTATCTTCCTTATTTGACATATTTCCATGTACTGCAATAAAAATTTTTTCACTCTTATTTCCCCATAAAACCGTGGGAATATTACTAATTTTAAAATTATCTTTAAGCATATTTCCTCCGTGGAATAAGACATATAGGAATTGGCAAAAAACTGCACACACTTTATAATCCTCTACTCAGCTTTAAAACAAATCAAACTATTACTAATTCATCACAAATGAATTATAATCTCTCTACCCCTATATAACAGAGGCTATTTTGAATTTAAAATCTTTCTTTTTTTCCATTTCTTCAGAAGCTACAAGTTCTTATTTTGATTCCTTATTGAGCTAATCTACTCCGTTAGTAGAAGAAGGATTTTTAAACAATTATATTATTTTTTAAATGACTTTATTATAAATTAAACACCTTTATTATCTCTGCACAGCAGGAAATATTCCCTTTAACTCCATTAAATCATCTATTACTATATCTGCATGAGCAAGTTCACCTTCTTGTGCAAAATCAAAATTGCATCCAATCGCAATCAAGCCATTATCTTTAGCTGCATTTATATCAGATAAACGGTCCCCTACTACTGCTGCTTCTTTTATATCATACTTGTTCAAAATACTTTTAACTAAGTCGCTTTTATTAAGTGAGTTTATTTGTTCAATACTAAACGTTTCAGTAACCCATTGGTCTAAAGCATAATAAGATACGATCGCTCGTAAATATTCAGTTAAACCATTACTAGCAATATAAATTGAACAATTATTTTCTTTTATATATGTAAAAATTTCTTTTACGTTCGGGTATAAAGCACCTTTTCCGCTCTTAATGTTTTCAATTAGTCTTTCTAAAAAATATGCATCAGTTTGTTCTCTTACTTCTATAGAATGATTCGGTAATAAAGCTTCCCAAACTTTTGGTAAAGGCACACCCATGATTTCACGGTATTTATCAATAGGTGTTATCGTATCCCATAATTGTAGTGAACGTAAATGATCAAATGTATCATCTAGTGATAATTCTAAAATTTTGTCTGTTTGAAATAAAGTTCCATCCATATCGAAAATTAGTGCTTGTAACATGACATTCTCTCCCATTCTTTACTTATTAACTACAATACAGTTTTACTCGAAATATTTTTAAACATCTCAACAATAATTTCTGAACAATAATTCGCTGCGGTTTTCGCAAAATCATCATATGAAACTTGCGCTGAATCATCTGCACTGTCAGAAATGCATCTCAAAACAAGAAACGGTATATCATTTATGTAAGCAACATGTCCAATTGCTGCCCCTTCCATTTCTGTACAATGAGGTGCATATTCAGTGACTAATTGCGCCTTTAATTTTGAATCCTCGACGAAGCATTCTCCGCTGACGATTCTTCCTTCATGAACAGTAATATTTAAACTACTACTATTAACAGCTTTTTGGGCTAAATCTCTTAATTCCTCGCTTGCTTGAAACGCTTCTTGAAACGGAAATAGATTCTTCATTTGATTTTTATTAACATCATGATGCGTAACATTTGTAGAAATAACTAGATCGCCAACTTTCACATCCGGATGTAATCCACCCGCAACGCCTGTATTAATGATAGAGTCTACCTCAAACTTACTAATTAATATTTGTGTACATGCAGCTGCATTTACCTTCCCTACACCACATCGCGTAATAACAACTTCTGTATCCATAAAGTTTCCTCTATAAAAAGGTATTCCCGCAATAGTATGTTCCTCTTTAATAAGTAGTGTTTCTAATAGTAAGTCTATTTCTATTTGCATTGCTCCGATAATACCGATTCTGTTCATGTATGTAGTCCCCTTTATCTATTTGCGCTCCCCCTGCATAAGCTGCAAATATTCATCAATATCTTTATTTATTTGTATAAAAGCTTTATTCCAAAACTCATAATTTGTTAAATCAATTTCAAAATGTATTTTCATAAGTTCTTCAACTGGAGCTTTTCCCGTTTCTCGCAAAAATTCTTTATACCTCAAATAAAATTCCCTATTATTTTCTTTCGCTAATTCTAGTAAACTAAAACTTACTAAATAACCAAATGTGTATGGATAATTATAAAAAGGAACATCTGCTATATAAAACTGAACGTATTTCATCCAAACAAACGGCTGATATTCTGTTAGTGCATTTCCATATACCTTTTCTTGCGCGGCTATAGATAATTTCTCAATTTCATCAGCACTTATAGGACCTTCTTTACTTTTTTCATAAAAACTCTTTTCGAACTGAAACGATGCACGAATTGCCATAACATAATTAAAGCTATTTCTAATTTTCCAACTGAGCAATGACTTTTTCATTTCTGTACATTCTGCTGTTTTTATTAAGTGATCTACAAGTACCATTTCAAAGAAAATAGACGCTGATTCAGCTGTACTCATTGGCAGATAATCATCTAAAAATGAAGTAGATTGTTCAAAACTCATAACATAAAAATGCCAAGCATGTCCTAGTTCATGAGCTAGTATTCTTACACTATCAATTGTTCCATCATAACGCATTGAAATACGGGATTCTTTTTCACCGAAAAAAGGAGCACAAAATCCTCCAGGTGGTTTACTATCTCTTGGTTCCGCATCTACCCATCCATTCGCTATTGCATTCCGCGCGAACTTTGTCAACTCTTCATCTATATTTTCAAATGCATCATATATGTTTTGTACTCCTACTGAAAAAGGAATAACGGTCTTATTACTTTCTTTTAATGTCATAAGTTCATGCCATGTAATCGAATTCTTTTCCTTTTTAAATACGTTTAAAGCACTTACTAGCTTATCAAGTTGTGTTTCTGTTACATCCCACATTTGTGATAATACAGTTTCAGAAATACCATTCATTTGAAGGGATTGAGTTAAAACTTCTCTCCTTTCTAATTCATTACTCCGCGTATTACGTAATCTTCCAATTTGATTCAATACAGTAGCAAAGATATCTTTTTCCTTATTCAAAGCATTTGTAAGAGAATCAAATACTATTAATCTTTCATTATGATCATCACTATTCATCGCAACGTAATTTGCTTGTCCAAATGATAAAGTCTCTTTATCGTGTATTACTTCTATCTTATTTCTTAATTGTGTATACATATCTTCCCAAGCTTTTAATTCATTTTCTATAAGTCTAATACTTGAATGATTTGCATTAACACTTTGTCCCTTACTAGATTCTATTAATAGTTGAACTTCTTTCTTTAATTGATTTACTTTTACACTTAGTAAAGTATCTTCAGAATGCTTCTCATCTTCAGCAGCACGGCAATATAAGTAATACTCTGCTTTTTCGATAGCCTGTATAAGTTGTGAAAGGATTACTGAGTCTTTTGTTGCTTTATATTCTACTTTTAGCTGTTCTATAGAAATCATAGGGTCCTGTTCATTGGAATATAGCCTGCATAAATCCCAGTTAGTTGGAGCATATATAAGCTTATTCATTTTTAATAGCCTCCTATTTTTACAAATAGTTACAATAATTTAATCCCTCCATAATTATATATGAATCTTCAATTTTTAGATATCTCTAAAAATTGAAACTTAAACGAATGCATTTTAACATTCCTTATTCTGCTCCCTCCCATTTACAAGTCTATCTTTTATGAAATGTAGATAGCATAAAGACGCTAGAGCTACAAGTATTGGAATAAGTATGACTCCTCCAATAAAGGGATAAACCGCTACACAACATGTAAAAGCTATTATAGAAAAAATTTTACCTAACCTATTATTTATTAACTTAACTCCGGCCGCAGTGCCGACTATATATGTAACAATCCCTAACGAATTCGGTATTAATACGATTCTATCTATACTAATATGAAAAACGAAACTTATTAACAAACCTATTATCGCAATAAAACCTACAACTTTTACTGCATTTGTTGGCGCTGCTCTTTTTTCATTAATACATGCTAAATAACGAGGTGCAACTTCTTCCTTTCCTAGTGAATAGCCTAAACGGCCCATGCTTGCGATAAATGCATTTGTCGTCCCTAAGCAAATAATAAAAGCTAAAAATCCAATTAACCATGCAAATTGATTACCTAATGTTTGTTTTATTACCAGCACTAGAGCTGTAGTATTATCAGCATTAATATGATATGATTTTGTTCCAATTACTGATAATGCAATCCCCATATATAAAACTCCAATAATAATAATCGCAAATCCTGTAGACAAAATAATATTTCTTTTTCTAGGTGCTTTAAATTCTGGAGCTAAACTCGCAATTGCTTCCCAACCGAAAAACGACCAAAAAATTAAAAATGACGCATCTAAAATCGGGTTTACTTCTTTCATAGAAATATGTACATTTATATTTTTCATTTCAATATAAGGTAGTGAGCTTATAATTGTTACGATTAAAATAAAAAAAGTTAATACACCGATACATACTTGAAATGAACCGCTCATTTTTAATCCAAATAAATTGAAACCGATAGAAATACTTACTATGATTAACCCGATAATATAAGAAAAATACGATGGTAAAGAAAAGACTTTTACTATATACATTCCACCTGTCAGTGATACAATGATTTGTCCAACACTACCTGCGATAAAAAAACACCACCCTATAATCGCACCTACTTTTTTACCAAAAGCCTTCTCAGAAAAAGTTGCAATTCCCCCTGCACTTGGATGCTCAATAGATAAAAAAGCGAATGTTAATGCAAGTGGGATACTAAGTAAAATCATAATAAGCCAAGAAATAATCGCATTTCCTTCCGCTATACTCGCAGTCATACCAGGTAAAATAAGAATTCCTGATCCTAAAACTGCTCCTACGTATAAAGCTGTTCCCTTTTTAATAGAAATTGTTACGTTGAAATGATTAGACATTACATGCACCTCCATTTATATTTTAATTATAGAAAGTTATCAGTCTATTCAACATTCAATTGTGTATGTAATTTAGCATTAGATTTTATATTATGCATGTATTTCAGAAGTTTACTTTCAACTTTGCAAAGGAGCATGAGTAATGGATGAGATCGATAAGAAAATAATCCTATTATTACAAGAAGATGCCAGGATGACAATTACAGAAATGACTGAGCATCTACACCTTAGCCGCCCTAGCGTTACAGAAAGACTAAAGAGGTTACAAGATACTGGAATAATTGAGAAATATACCGCACGGATATCATTAGATGAAGTTGGAAAATCAATTCAAGCATTTTTAAGAATCGAAAATTTAAAGATTCCATGCAAAAAATTTGAGGAAAAAATATACGAAGAATATAGAATACTCGAATGTCATCGAGTAACCGGTGAAAGTAGCTATTATTTAAAAGTAGCAGTTCACTCTATGAAAGAATTAGAGGAATTAATTGATATCGTTATTCCGTTTGGTACAGTGAAAACTTCGATGATTTTATCTTCACCAATACCATATCGACCGGTAGTTGTAGAATAAAAATAAAAAAGGATATTCTTAAGAGCATAAAATAACATACTCTTTTGAATATCCTTTTTAAGCTTATGATTTCCTGAAGTATCCAACTACCCCCCCTTTTAATCCATTTTATTTTCAGCTGATAGTTTAAAATACTTAGCAGATAATTTATATGAGCGATTCTCATAATAATAATCCCCCAATTTATAAGCTAATGCGGCAACTAAGCTATATTGCTGTTTTTCTATACCCATCTCAATTGCTGTTTTCATATTCTTCTCATATCCATTATAATCTGCCCATATTCTAGATTTTTCCGCTTTAAATCCATATAGTTGAACATGGGCATACGGTACATCACAAATCGATAAAATTTCAAATGCCTCATCTATAAGTTTAGTTACTGTTTGCCAATCTTTTAATTCTATATAAATTTCTATTAAATTCCGAATTGTATATACCTTACCTTCTTTGTTTGGTAAATACTCACAAAGGATCAAGTTTTCCTCGTAACACTTTATTGCATTTTTATAATCTTTTAATGCTTGATAAATTTTCCCGTAATTATATTTCAAAAAACATAAATTTAATGGCTCATTTTCCACCTTTGATTCATTTTCTACTTGTTTTAAAGTTTCATATGCTTGTTCATACTGTTTATCTTTGTTATATTGCATCGCAAGAAGTATTAACGTATAAATTTTATATTGTTCTATATTAAACTTTTTATACAATTTATATGCTTTTTTTGCATATATGCGACTAATATTTTGATCTTTATTAAGATTCTGACTTACTATACTTAGATTGTAATACGTATCTGCGTGCAACTCGGTCTCTTCTGGTTCCAGCATATTTTCTATCTTTTTGTAAACTTCATATGCTGTAAAATACTCCCCTTTATTAGAAAAATAAAGACCTCGAGCTCTTAAATAATATATATAATCTTCAGTATTTTGCATTTTCACTTGACTTGGAATCATTTGCGAAGCTTGATCTACAAATAACTTCACATATAATAAGTTTTTATTTCGGACATGATAGTATATGATGACGCCATACGTCTTTAATAATAAAGGAATTGCGTCCACTTCACGAACGTATAATTCTAACAAAGATAATTCAGCTTCAGTTATACTTTTATCTTTTTTATATTTATCACATATTTCAAGAATAGTAAGCTTTATCTCCTCGTAATTGCCATCTATGAGAAAATCGCAATCAACACCCAGCTTCTTAGAAACTTGTTTTAAAAAAGAAGATGATGGTTTGATTTTCCCACTCTCAATTCTACTTAAATAGGTTACTGAGCATATTTCTGATACGAGCTCCCCCTGTGTCAATCCTTTATGCATACGAACTTGCCGAATACGTTCCCCAATTTCCATCTTTTTCTCTCCCTAATTAACCATTTCATGCTTTTCACTAAATAAGTCATTATGTATTTCTTAATCTTTCATACTATATAAAATATACAATTTCACAAATGTAAAAAAATGTATCATTCATTTTAATATTACATTCATATTATGATTATTTCTAGATAGCTTGTTAAATTTAATGGTTTAAATTTAAGGTTTTTGCCCACTTTTTTCATACAATTTTACTTCTTGTTATTAACAAAGACGGCGCCATATACTTGAATTACGATAAACTTAATGAAAAGGATTTAACTACATGTAAACTATCATTCTTAAAATAGATCGAATGGTTAATTACATTTACCTAGTACATGGAAGACATCTATTGTAAATGAAAATAAATTAAATGAGCTCAATAGATGAATTATCAATATCACATCCTAGAAATTAGTTTGTCGAATTATTTAGTAAATATGAAAGGATGACAAATATGATTGTAAAAACAAAAAAAGATTCAACACGAAAAATAGCAAGATATGTTGGAGGCGCTGCTATTCTTTTATTGCTAGCATCCTTCCTTTATCAGTGGAACAATGGTTTAGTAGTTGATGATACTGAAACATTTGGTTTCATGCTAGCCTTCACCGGTTTCCTATCTACCTTCTTACCTACTAAAAAGAAAGCTACTAACTAATAAATAATTACATATTTTTTATTAACATAAAACAATTATATTAGAATAAAAAAGGATTGATCAAAAGATCAATCCTTTACTCTACCTCATTTAAGAAGAACAATGTTAACGCACCTGGTCCTGTATGCGCTCCGATTGCTGCACCAATTGTATTTACGATAAATACTTCACAGCCAAATCTTTCAGTAATTAATGCTTTTAATGCTTCGGCAGTTTCTAAATCATCACCGTGAGTCATACCGATTGTTTGATCTTTAAGGTCTTTTCCGCGCTCTTCCATAATATCAACAATACGACTTAATACTTTCTTTTTCCCTCGTACCTTTTCAAGTGGTACAAGTTTTCCTTCATCCACATTTAAGATCGGCTTAATGTTTAATAAACCGCCGATAAAACCTGCTACTTTACTTAAACGTCCACCTCTAACAAGGTACTGCAAGTCAGCTACAGTGAAGATATGTTCCATATGGTTCATTAGAAAAGCGACACGGTTTAAAATCTCTTCTTTCGATGCGCCATCTTTCGCCATTTTAGCAGCTTCTAATACGACAAGCCCTTGGCCAAGCGAAGCACATTTTGTATCGATAATTTCTAAATCTAAATCAGTGTATGTTTCTTTCACTTCTTCTTTAATGAGAACTGACGATTGATATGTACCAGACAATTCAGATGAAAAGGCTAAATATATACAAGGGTTACCTTCTTTCGCATAGGAAACAAATTTTTCTTGGAATGTTTCAAGTGAAGGCAGTGACGTTTTATACACTGCACCTTCTCTCATTTTTTGCAGTAATGTAACCGATTTTAATGTAACCCCATCTAAATACTCTGTTTCTGCTTCATCATATACACGGAGTGGAATTAAATCAATATCATATGCTTGCAGCAATTCTACCGGTAAATCCGCCGCACTATCCGTAATGATTTTAACACCCATTTTTAAACCTCTATTCTGTTATAAATATAAAAAATATAAAATAAAAATAGTACTTTTAAATTATATACGTAAAACTTAAATGAAGAAAGGAAAAGACTTTATATTGTATGCACTATTCTTCAAAAGTTGAACTATAAAGTAAAATGATTTCAATTTATCCTCTTTTCACCAGTTATTGAGCTATATATAATTAGAATATTAATACTCTTCCAAAGGAGGTTACTCATGAGTATACAACTAGCTACTTCTAAAGATTTAGAATGGATTAATAAGCAATACGAATCAATAGGATTTTTACCAAGTGATTTAAAGCGGGATAAAGTTGCAATCATTACATATAACAATGAGTATGCAGGTGTAGGTCGTTTAGTCCAAATCGATGGAGAGACTATGGAAATGGGTGGTATTTTCATAGCACCTAAATTTCGAGGGTTACAATTAGCAGGAGAACTCGTTTCATTTTTAGTGCAAACAGCAAAGGAATCACATATGCAATATGTATTCTGTCTCCCTTTCGAAGAATTAAAAAGCTTTTATAAAAAATACGGTTTTACTGAAGTCGATACTACGCAAGAGGTTGTCCATCCAATTATTCTAAAAAAATATAATTGGTGTTTAAAAAATTATGATAAACATGTATTACTATTTAAGTTGTGAGTTTTCTATAATAGGAGTGGATACACTTTGTATTACACCACATGTTTTAATAAAGATTTATGCCTTTCATCAATTTAAGTACCTAGTTTTTTAAATCGCTCCATCAGTTGTATTTCACATCTTTCCCAAACGCTTATTAGCTAGCTCGTTTACAAACTTGCTAGCACTATTTTTAAGTTTCCCTATTACATATTCCTGAGGAAATTTTTAACTAATTAATGGAGATGATCATTTATTTAATCCGCACCCACACTTCCTGTTCTTGTAATAATTCCACAGTTAATTCCAATACAATATTTTGCATTAATTGATACGCGTTATTATGTGGTGTACTTCGTTCCGATATAAATTCAATACATTGAGAAATATAACCTTCTACAACTAAGCTCCCTTTTTCAATTATAGATGGATTATTTCCTTTCTTTATTATTTTTGGCAATAAGAATTCTTTTTTTGTTAAAATAATTTCCTGTGACACCTCTTTTATTTCTATAACTTTTTCTTTAAATACCACTTTATCTCGTAAATTAATTTCACCTTTATACTTCCCTATTTCTATTGGTAATTTCGCAGGTATATAATTATTTACTCCTCCTTCATCTTCCTTCTCTAAAATTATACCGTGTATAGGGATCCACGAAGATGTTCCTATCCAATTCTCTTCAGTATTACCTTTGATTTTTTGATTAGGAAATTCTAAAAGCACTCTCTTTTCATGAAGGTTTGAAGAAACTAAATTACAATAAACTTCTTCATGATAATGTTGTTCTGTAGTTAATAGCTTAGTATCCAGCTCCCGTCCTCTTGCATCTTTTTCATTACGAAAGACAAATGTTTCTTGGTTCCTCACATTCATATTAGGGAATTTTATAAAACTAGTCACATCCGAAATAATATAAAATGGAGTTTTCACTACTATTGAACGCACAGAGGTCTCTATTTTTGATCCTGAATCTATACTTACTTTCTTTGATTCATTTTTTGCTGATTTAATTTCCACCTCTTCTTCCTCTAATCCATTCACTTTGTCTTCTTTTGCTGATCTAGTTTTTTCACTTTCTTTCTCTAATTCAATTGCTTTATCTTCTTTTTTTGACTCTGTTTCTTTACTTTCTTTCTCTGATTTAATTACTTTATCTTCTTTTTTTGATTCAGTTTCTTCACTTTCTTTCTCTAATTCAATTGCTATACCTTCTTTCTCTGATTCAGTTTCTATACTTTCCTTTTTTTCTCTTATCTCGCGCGAATCATCTTGAACATTCAGCATTTTCCATTTGTATACTTTGTTCCATATTTCCTTATCAACCCATGGCTTGTTCATCACCATCCCCCTATCTGATGAAATCCATATAAATCTGGTATTTGTACGCGACCATTTCATCATTATATATGTTTTATAATAATAAAAAAGACATTGTCTTTTTAATAAAGACAATGCTTTTTTAGTTTTATACTTGTACTTGTTGTACTTGTAAAACTTTTAAAGTAAGATCTAATACAATTTTTTCACGAAGAGTTTCAAATGGCTCATTTAATTCTGTTGGACAAGGGGAAAAGTCTAATTCGAAAAATTGAGCGCTGACTAATTCGCAATACGGTTGTTCATTGTAAAAAACTGTATTTTCGAAGAAGTATTTGTCTAAACGTGGTAGATCACCATTTTTAGGATTAATAAAGTGAGAAGTAGTATCTGAGGAAGCAGCTACTATAGCTTGTGATAGAAAATCACCAGCTGTTAAATCAGCAAAACCAGAAAATGGAACATTAGCAATGCGGTCATATAGAACTCCATTACACTCATCATTTGCATATTCAATGTTTTTACGAATATATCCTTGTACAAATAATTTTGCTCTTGTAACTCGGCGATAATTTGTACCTGGTACTGGAGTAAATGCTACAGGAACTAACTTACATTGTGTTAAAAATGCATTTTTTAAGATACGTTTAATTTCAACTGCTGGAGGATCTAATGAAATATCAGATTCTACAACAATTTGAATTGTTCTTTCTGCTAACACAACTGGTATTTTTACAATCGGTGCTCCTGGAGTAAGAATTGGTGTTGCAGCTGCATCACTTAATGGTGTTTGAGTTTGTCCATCTACCTGACATGGTACATTAATTGGGCATTGTTCGCTCATATTTTATAATCTCCTTTATACAATATTTTGGAGTTTTTTAACTCTCTATACTGTATATGTATCTATTCTATTAATGCGTGGGTTCCTGTAATAGTTACTTTCATCATTTACAAAAAAATAGCAATTTTTTGATAGTTAAAACACACAAAACTAAATATATTGAGCCTTTATGATTATCTACCTATACAAAAAGAGAATTTCTGAACCCTCATAGTGGAAGTAGGAACTGATGTGTTAATTATATTCAAAAGTAATGGAATAGGATTTTTTTCATTTAATACTATCTATACAACAAAAAATCAATATTGGCGGTACTCTATTAGTAAAAAATAAAAACCGACTTAAAAAATTCGGTTTTTATTCCCAAATTTTGCGAACTCCCTCAATCTTACCATTGATATTGTTTCTTTTTTTCAAATTTATCAATTCTTCTAATAGAACCAATCCGATTGTCATTCTTTCCCTTAACTTCATTAATTAACATCTGTTTCAATGCCTTTAACTTTGGTAAAATCACCTTCGGATAGTTTATATTTGCGATTATAGAAAATAAGTCTAATAAACATTAATTTAATAAGGTTGGCTAGCTTTATTACGTTGTATAATTTGTACACACACCATTCATTTACCTATTATTCACAAAATAAGTATCATACGCCTTATCAAAAACATACCCTAACTTTTCTGCTAGTTTGGCAGAAGTACTATTCGCTGCGTCCCAGTTTGGATACCTCCCCTTTTCTAAACAATCCAATATTAAGGCTGCACTAACTACAGTTGCCAGTCCCTTTCTTCTATGATTTGGGTCAGTAGCAACTTCGATTTCAATACCATCATCATAAATACTATATGATGACGCACCGCATACGACTTCTCCCTTATACAGAATGCTATAACCTATACCTCGATTTACATAATCATCTATTGAACGGAATTGGCTTATAAAATCTTCAGAAACCTTGTGTAATGATGGGTTATTCGCGATATGCTCATCTACCTTTCTTAATTCATATCCTTTTGGAAGTGCCGATATAACAGATTGTAATTTTGTATGATTAAACACTTCTGGATTTCTTTTAAATTTATATCGTAAAAACTTATCTATTTTTCTTTCATGGAATATTTCTAAACGCTTTTTCCATTGATCACTATTTACGATTACTAAAATTCTTTCAGGGATGTTACATAATAACTCTTCTGTCTCTTTTGCATTTGGATCCCCAGCGTAAAATGTAAAAATCCCTACCGTAATTTGCGCTACTGTCGGATTTTCAAGATCGTTCACCCAAGCGGTGCCCATATGTCCTTGTAAATAAGAAAGTAGAACAACATTATTAAAATCCTCGAACATAGAAACTAATTTTTTTCTTGTATGTATTTTTGCCTCATATATCATTTACATTCCCGCTTTCTTTAAAATCAACTAGATTCAACATTTTCATGAGTTAACTTTTATTAGTATTCTTATACACACTTATTTATTCTCTAAGCAAATGTCTATGAAACTCAAATATCAAATAATTATAAATTATACGTAAATGCAAATTTATTATAACATCTAATTACATTGAAATGATTTTCCAATCAAGAATTGCTATTTTCAGATTCATTTTAGTCCTCATATCTCATTTTCTATTTACAGGTAAAAACATTACTATTCACAAATAATAGATAGCATTAGGACCTTACCACATAGCTATCCACTCAATTAATACATTGTTCCCCAAAACGAAAAATTTATAATTCCTCAATATAAAAATACATACATCCCAATATTTTAATAAATTCTATTTGTTGATAAATTTTTGCATGCATACCAAATCAAGATAAATAACTGTAAGATTAATTTATAAATAAGCTTTTTAAGGGGGATTATAAAATGTCTGATTTCTATTCTCGTCTTTCAAAAAGTGATGCCGCTGTTCTTCTAGTAGATCATCAAACTGGTCTGATTTCTAGCCTAGTGCGTGACTATGGTGTTGATGAGTTCAAGAATAATGTTTTAGCTCTTGCTAATACCGCTAAGTTTTTTGATTTACCGGTTATTTTAACAACTAGCTTCGAAGATGGCCCTAATGGCCCACTCATGCAAGAATTAATTGAACTTTTTCCAAATGCGCCTAAAATAGCGCGTCCAGGACAAATTAACGCATGGGACAATGATGAGTTTGTAAAAGCTATTGAAGCAACAGGTAAAAAACAGCTAATTATCGCCGGCGTAGTTACTGATGTTTGTGTTGCATTCCCAGGTCTATCAGCTGTAAATGCAGGGTATGAGGTATTTGTTGTAACGGATGCATCTGGAACTTTTAATAAACAAGTTGCTGATGCCGCTCTTATGCGTATGGCTCATGGGGGAGTCCAATTAATGAACTGGTTTAGCGTTGCAGCTGAATTACAGCGCGACTGGCGAAATGATATTGAGGGCTTTGGAGCTTTACTTGCTAAGCATCTTCCAAGTTATCAAAATATCATCGGAAGTTATAGGGCCGCTCAAAAAGAATTTAGTAAATAAATTACTCAATTTTAAATAACTATTTAAACTCAATAATGACTACCACTAGCAATTCTCATAATTAAGAAAAGGGCTACTTCAATGGCCCTTTTCTTAATTACTTTACAAAAATTGTATGAGCTCTTTCATTACATTTAGTAATACTTAAATAATGTTTCTTAGTTTAACTGTTATGGATACCTTCATAATTTGTTGTAAAAGAACGTATCATGATAGGAATTTACACATAGCAATTAATCGTACAACTAACCGCTCTATATACTTCTAACATTCATATTAACTATGTGATTTTTGCGTTATTTCAATCCACCTAGTATATGTAAAAACCCTCATTATATTGTAGGAGGGTTAATCAATATAAATCCTTTATATTTCCTTCTTAGAAATAAAGGATTCTGTAGCACCATTTTTATATATTTTAGTCAATTTAATAATTGACTTGTACGTCTTATTGTCATTCGTTACCATCTTTTTCATCTCTTCTATTTCGGCATTACCAGTTCCACTCTCGATTTTCAAACAGTTCGAAATGTTAAGGTAGCCACTCGAAGCGAAAAGAATAATAAACGTAAGATCAGGGAAATTAATGAACAGTATTCCAAACTTTAAAGGATTCGCAGCCGTATCTGATAAAACTAACCGAAAATTTAATAGTTCAGGCAGTCGAACAAAATCTTTAGAAACAATCGCTTCACCTACTATAGTAATTTGCTTTACGACATTCCCAAGTTCATCTGTAAACTCCATACAACTAGGCGCATCAATTGTTTTTGCTTGTAGTGATAAATCCAATTCTGGATTGTGAAAGTCAAAAAAGAGTGTACTTCCTTCCGTTAAACATTGCGGGCAAACATTTCCAAGTAGACTAAAATCCTCTTCAATAAATTTAACTTTCGTTTTACAACTACAAATTTTCCCTATTCGGATTGCATCAATTCTCGAGCAATCTACAAAGATAACCTCATCGTCCTCTTGTACGAATGATACAATCCCCTTCATCTCATTAAATGAAAGGAAATAGGATACAACAATTTCGTTTCCAGCTATTACTATACTCTCCACTTTAGTAAACGGTTCTAGACTTTGTAAAAATTCACATATGCTTTTTTGATCACATTGACAATTTCGTCTCGACCCACAACCCACTTTCACTCCATCCCTTCCCTATATGTTTTTATCTAATACATATAATATGAGCGAAATGTGAGAAAAGCTTGGACAATATAACTTTAACGTAGGAATATAGTTGCCTACTCATAACATTCATTATGAAATTACGTCAATAATGAGTAATAACACATAAATTTCCCTATAAATACATATAACAATTTCATCTTTCAATGAAAAAGCGTTATAATGAGGTGTAGCCTCTACGATTACGTTATAAAGGAGATTAAAACAATGGCTAAAATTAAAGTGTACCAAGCAAAAGAAGAAAATATGGAAGCAGTAAAAAACATCATTGATGTTGAGGAACAAAACCCAACTGCTGAAAACTTACAAAATCTATACGCATGTGTATTAGAAACTGAAGATATGGCATTGCCTGAATCATACATTGAAGAAGATATCTTAATTGATTCTATGGAAGTTATGGTTAACGCTTCTCAAAGCAAACTAAGAGACTTAGGTACATATGATGTAATCGAAGTTCAAAACAAAGGTAAGAAAACGCAAATTTTATTATTAGCAGACGAAGAATACGAAATTATCGAAGGCTAATCTGAATCCGTACATACGAAAAAGCTCCTTTCAATTTGAAAGGAGCTTTTTCATTACGCTTTTGATACTTCACTCTTTTTATTCTTTTGTTTTTTCTGTAATACCATACGCTCATTTCCCATAAAGAAAATGAATATGAATGCTAAACCTGCTGGTACTAACGCCCACATAAATGTTTGAACGATTGAACTAGAAAGAGCGTCAATAATTTTATCTAATATTTGCGGCGGAATTTGAGATCTCGCCGCTTCTGATAAAATAGCTCTTGAATCTCCTAAAGCGTTTGTATTCATTCCTCCGCTCATCCCTTTAAACGCTTCTTCTAATTGATCTTGGAAACCTGTTCTTTGGATCATTCCGAAGATTGTAATACCAAGCGTCATTCCTAATGAACGAATGAAATTACTCGTTGAAGTCGCAGATCCGCGCTGTTCCATACCGAAGTTGTGAATAGCTGCCATACTTAGTACAGAGAATGAGAAACCGACTCCAAATCCGATAATAATCATATAAATCGTTAATAATACACGACTTGTTTCTGGTGTTAACGTGCTTAATAAGAATAATCCAAGTAGCATAATAACCGCAGAAATAATCATAATGTTTCGATAGCTAAGTTTTGTCGTTAAAAATCCGCCTAATTGCGCTGTTACGACTGACCCTAACATCATTGGTAAAAGTAATAATCCCGAGTTTGTTGCAGTGCCACCGTATACACCTTGAATGAATAACGGAATATATACAGTTGCTGACATAAATGCAGCCCCGTAACATAACGCAATAATGGTACTCATTCCGAATAGACGTTGTTTAAACATCTCAAATGAAATGATTGGTTCTTCTACTTTTCGTTCAATAACAATAAAAGCAATTACTAAAATAGCGAACCCAGCAAATAAACTTAAAATAAAGCTAGAATCCCAATCGTATTTTTGTCCGCCTAGTTCTAGGGCAAACATTAAACAAACTACTGCACCAACTAAAGTAATGGCGCCAAACCAATCAATCTTTTGCTTTCTATGAACTCGTGACTCTTTATAAAAGAATGTAATAAAAATAAGTGCTAAAATTCCAAGTGGTAAGTTAATATAAAACACCCAGTGCCAGCTAATATAATCCGTAATATATGCGCCAAGTAATGGCCCGAAAATACTTGATAAACCAAATACTGCTCCGAATAATCCACCCATTTTCCCGCGTTTTTCTGGAGGGAAGATATCAAAAACGATAGTAAATGCGATCGGCACTAGTGCCCCGCCGCCAATACCTTGAATAGCACGATAAATACCTAACTGTGTAATATTTTCAGCAGTTCCACAAAGTGCCGAACCAATCATAAAGACGATTAAACCGAAAATAAAGAATCTCTTTCTACCATACATATCTGATAGTTTACCGAAAATCGGCATGCCTGCCATTTCTGCGACCATATAGGCAGAAACGACCCATACAAAGTTTTCAAGGCCTCCTAAGTCACCAACGATTGTTCCCATCGCTGTTACGACAATGGTATTATCCATTGATGCCATTAAAATACCTAGCAATAAGCCCGCCACAACAAAGCCGAGCTTATTATTTTTCTCAACCATAACTTTACTCTCCCTCATACTACTTATATTTGTTTATGTTCTTTTACGACTGTATTACCTTTCTGATTAAAACTAGTATGATATTCTACTACACTAATTTCACAGCCAGGGCCAATTATAACATGATTTCCTCTTACTACGTCTGCTATTGTATGTTCTAAATAAATATCATCACCCTCAATAATTGATGTTTGAAGACTTCCTGCATGACTTGTAAAAGGAATAAATCTCGATTTTTTACGCACTGTAATCTTTTTCCCACCGATTTCTCTCACTTTACTTCCTTCATAACGAATTGAGATTTCAATATTTTCAGCATTAAGTAATCCATCACTTTCAAGACCACCAGTTAGTGATAATTCTTCTACTTCAATATCTCCCTTCACATTTAAAGCACCTTTCACATCTACGAAATCACCTGAAAACCTTCCTTTTACTTCAATCATACCTCTTACTTTTGTTTTTTCAATATGAGCATCACCATGCATTTGTGTATTGCCATATACTTTTATACATTCCGCATCTACGTTTCCTTGTACTTCACTGTCCCCATACACGACATAGTTTTTAACTTTCATATTACCGCGTACATCACTCGTGCCGTACGTTTTAAATTCATTACAACTCATATCATTAGAAATTGTTCCTTCGCCGCGTATCTTTACTTTGTTATAATCTCCGCCTGCTGAACTACCAGAACCATTTACAGTAAGGCTATGTTGATGTCCCATACTCATTTCTCCCTTCCTTTAAACCTGCTTAATTTCTTTTACATTTGCACTTTTATCAACAGTAAGAACACCAGTATATTCAATAAGTTCAATCTCACAGTTCGGTCCTACTACAACATTGTTTCCCCTTACCGTTTTTATGTGAGCATAATCAATATCGATATTGTCACCTTCTAACAATTCAGCCTCTAACTGCAAGCCAAATACTGTTTTAAAAAGTTTACTAAAAGTACTCAATCTATGTCCTACTTTAATCGTTTGTCCGCCAATTTCTTTCGCTCTACATGTACCGTGAATATTAATATTAATTTCATCTGCGCTTAATAAACCACCTACCGTGAACTGTCCCTCTGAAGAAAAAACATCAACCTCGCAATTACCATCAATCGTCGCTTGCCCATTGATTTTAAATTCTTCACCGGTGACATTTCCACCTATCGTACCTTTTCCTGCAATTTTTAAACTGTTCGCCTTTACATCTTGTGTAATTGTCGCTTTCCCATCGATTCGCATCATTTCTGCGCTAACTGTACCATCAACTTTGCCTGATCCGCTAATTCTCGCATTGCCACTTTTCAAATCACCAGTAACAGTTCCGTAACCATTACATTCAAATTGGTCGCATTCAACGTTTCCGTTAACAGTTCCTTTTCCATTTAGTTGCACTTTATGAAACTCTCCACCGTTTGATGAACCATATCCGTTTATAATTAAATTTTCTGTACGCATTATTTCTCCTCCACTACAACAGTTTACTTTTTAATGCTTCGGTATATTTCATAATTGCTACACGTAAAACAATCTTTGTTCCCTTTTCAAAAATTAAATCCTCAACGCCTGATACTAAGAAGCATGTAGAAATCCCTAACTTCCGAATAATAACTAAGTCACAATTCTTATGTTTAATCGCTTCGTAATTTTCACGTAATACTTGTAAGACCATTTTCCCCTCTTCTAAACTAACGTCTCCTGATTGAAGTAGTTCTTCTAACATATACACATAAAGAATATCTACAAATTGAAATTCTGTTGTTTTATTCGTTTGTTCTATGAAGAATTGTAAAACTGGCTCTGATGCAATACCCTTACGTAACAAATCATCTTTTGTTAAATGAATTTCTGTCACGCTCGGTGAAAACATATTTGCTAATTCATCTAGTGATAAATCCTCTTTCATCGTTTGAATTTTATCAATACGTTCTAATATCTTTTCTTTCGGAAAAAATGTTTCCTGACCTGTGAACGTTGACTTTCGTACAAACCAATCTTCCGGTATTAAACTTTTTCTCTTCCACCTATATAACTGTCCGTATGAAATACCAGTTAGTTCTAATAAATCTTTTTTTGAAATTAAATCTGTACTCAACTGTATAACACTCCTTCCTGATAACAATGTAACATAACACTGTTACGTTGTAAACGAACTTCTATCACAAGTGGCATAACAATGTGTGAAACAAACCTGTCTTACCTACAAAAAAGGTCCTCACACATCTCTTTAAAATGCGTGAGAACCTATATTTTTCAAGCTTTAAACCATATATCGTAATAATCAATCCAGCCTTGTGAATTAATTATTACATTTTGTATTTTTTCGTGTGAACTTACTCGCTGTTTATTACGATATAAAGGAATGATATGTATTTCACGTAACAGTGTGCCCTCAATATCGCGTAACAGTGTCACCCGTTTCTCTAATTGATATTCTGTAAAATATGGCCGCAATACTTTGTTAAAGCTTATATTACTATGCTGATTTATAAAACTGTTTTTGGTAAGAAACATATATAGTAAACTATCTTCAATGCGCTCGCTAATTGTCGCACTATCATGCATTATATCGGCCTTTTGTATCGTACTCATTTGCAATAATTCTTCTTGTTCAAGAAACTCAATATCAATTTTAATTCCGTATTTTGCACATTCTTTTTGTATCCAATGTGCATCTTCAACGTGATCTTTCCCTGTAAATGTATATAATCGCAGTGTTTCATTACGGTAAGAGCTGCATTTAATAAGTGTATGTATATCCCTGTTAATTTGAATTGTACCGTTCTTTATGAGTACTAATTCATCCGCTACTTCCCCACGCTCTCCCTGTAATTCTTCAACAATTTTATTACCATGAATAATTTTATATAAAGCTCTCCGAAACATCGCATTTTGCATAGGTCCTTCTTTTACTGTATTTAACGTAATGTAAGTTACATTCGACTCAAGTCTAGATAGTTCTTTATGACGCTTTACTATATTTTTAAAACGTGCTTTCGCTAATATATCGTACGTATTAACTTTGTGCTCTACATTCCATAATTCAATTCGATCCAGAAATGGTCGCTCGCGAAAATATAAATCATTTCCTTCTAATATGAATACATCCTCATTCTTTTCACATAACAGAAACGGTCCAGTACCAATTAACTTCCCGTCTCCATCTTCATTTACAATAGAACACTGTTCTGTACTTAAAGAATGTAAAAACACCTTATTATCTGTAGATAAACGAATCTGTACAATATAGTCATCAAGAATATGTAAACTTTCAACGTGTTGTAACATCCAAGCATGCGGATTATTTTTCACTTTCATAAATCGTTTAAATGTCTGTTCAACATCATAAGCGGTTAGTTCTTTTCTATTATGAAATTTAACACCTTTTCGTAAGTAGAAGGTCCATATATATTTCTGGTCATCATATTCCCAATAAAACGCAAGTCTTGGCTCTACACTGTTTGTATTTCCGTCTACATACACTAATGTGTCGTATATATGTTTTACCATATGACATTCCGAACGCATCGTTGCGTATACAGGGTCTAATGCAATATCTAGGTTCATTTGGACTTGCAAACGCAGCACATCTCTTCTCCCTTTAGATGTCCTTTCGACTTGATAACCGAATATCGAATCAATCCACGTTTGAAATTGCGTTTGAAGTAATGGAAAATACGAGATATATCTCTCAATAAATGCACTTCCGCTTTTTACGTCCCCTTGCCTCGTTATTTCTTTTCCTCTTTCTAAAATTAAAGAAAGTGGATGTTTTTGAAATAACAACTTTGAGCGATTCCCTCTCCCTCTGCCTGGAAACCACATAATCCAATTTAATTCTTCTAATTTTTTGATGATGAGTTTACTATTTCGCTCTGTACAAAATAATGTTTCAGATATATTTTGTATTGTTATTTCAAATTTTTCTCCCTCTGCTCTCCCTTTTCCATACTGGAGCCAAAGGTGCATATATTGCTCCAAAACAGTCATAAAACGCCCCCTAAAAGATGAAAAATCTTCCTCTTTCATTCTACCCTTTTTCATTTCTAGCTTCCATCTTATCATTTCAATATAGAAAGGAGGAAATAAAAATGAAGTATCTTTTAAAACGTTATAATAAGCCTATTCTCATTCGATTGTTCGGTGAATTGTTAGTCCGAACGACTGAAGCAATGTTAGCTATCATCTTTATTGTTCATGTTAATAAGGCTTTAAATGGTAATGTCATAGTTACAATGCTTCTTTTCGGATTACAGCCTCTCGCTGATATTGTGTTTACATTAATCGCTGGGGGTGTAACAGATAAATACGGCCGAAAGAAAATAATGTTACTCGGATTACTTTTACAAGCTTTTGCCGTAAGCGGATTTGTTTTTGCTGAATCGGTCGCCTTTTTCGCCTTATTGTATGTAGTTAATGGTATTGGTCGTTCTTTATATATTCCGGCACAGCGCGCACAAATCGCTGACTTAACGAAGGAAGAACAACAGGCAGAAATATTTGCTGTTCTGCATACTACTGGAGCGATTGGCTCTGTAATCGGACCATTAATTGGTGCCTTTTTCTATACTAGTCACCCTGAATATTTATTTATTTTGCAAGGTGTAGCTCTAACGTTTTATGCTGTTCTCGTTTGGACGCAGCTTCCTGAAACGGTTCCACTCATGAAAAACGTTAATAAAACTAAAGAAGTATATTCGCCAAAACAATTTATTTCGAAACATTATGCTGTGTTTGGACTTATGGTTTCTACGCTACCGATTAGTTTTTTCTACGCTCAAACCGAATCGAATTATCGTATATTCGCCGAAAGTGTATTTCCAAATTTTCTATTTGTACTCGTGTTTATCTCAACTTGTAAAGCAGTCATGGAAGTTATGCTCCAAATTTTCCTTGTGAAATGGTCAGAACGATTTTCTATGCCTAAAATCATTATTATTTCCTATACTTGCTATACGTTAGCTGCGATTGGCTACGGTTATTCCACAACAATATGGTCATTATTCTTCACATTGCTCTTTTTAGTGATTGGGCAAAGTATAGCTTTGAATCACTTACTACGATTCGTTTCACAAATCGCTCCAAGTCATAAACGCGGATTATATTTTTCTATATACGGTATACATTGGGATATTTCAAGAACTTGCGGGCCTTTTGTAGGTGCATTGCTATTAAGTAAATTAAGCGGTAGTACTCTATTTTATATTTGTGCTTTCTTATTAATAATTGGCGGTATCATTCAAACAGCTTTCGTTCAGTCATTAGAGAGAACAAAAGCAAAAGAGCTGTCCCTATAGGAACAGCTCTTCATTTAACCTGCCATATTATTTATGCTATCCTCCGGTGAGAACACAGAAATATGATGCACTTTACCAGTCGATTTCGGAATTATAAATTTCAATTCAAATTGGTCATTTACTTTATAAACGTATATTTTGTCATTACCATTTACTTTAACAGACGCTGGTTTTCCTAAAGCCTTTTCGATTTCTTGTAACGTAATCGATTTGAGTTCTGAATGATACGATCGAACGTCAAATACTTGTGATCCTTTGTTAAAGCCAAATGCCACATTTTTACTTGTAAAAGTTGCATACATCCCGTTCCCCGCTTGATCAGTCTTATCAGCTTTCCCCCACGCCTGCTCTATTTCTTCTATATCACCTGTATGCGCCGCGTACGGAACATTAGGTACTTTACCTACTTTCGCTTGCTCAAATAAATCTTTTACATGGTTAATTGATTTTTGATTAAGCACTGTATTTTTCGTATTAGACTCCGTTGAAGGTTTTACCGAATCTTCACCTTTTGGTTTTTGCACAGACTCTTTCTCTTTTTTTTGAGCGGTGTCCTCATTCTTTTTATCCGTTTCTGACGTATCTCTCTTTTTTTCCGTACTATTTTCTGATGTTGAATTAGTTTGTTTCTTTTCCTCAGCGGTATTACACGCGGTTAAAGCCGCTACACACGTTAAAGTTAGGAATAATATAAGCACTTTCATATATACTTTCATCATTTTCAGCCTCCCTCTTCAACATATTCACTTTTGCAACCATTCCATAACACTGCTCTTTAAATTATTTTTGCTCCAAAAAGTAAGTGTATCGGTTTCTCCGAAAGTATGGACTATATACTCTATATATGATGTTCCTAAAAAATAACCGAGTCGGTTGTATCCGAAATAGTTCCCCCCTGATAAACGGAACCATTCTTTCTCTTTTTCATCTGTCCATCCTTTAACATAATCTTGTAAAAAATGTTTCTTAATTTGACCTTTATGTTTTTCATAGCAAAACAACCAATCGTCTCCATCATTATCATATGAATAATAGACTGATTTACTTAATCCTTTAGCTATTCTTTGCGATAAATATGTCGCGACTCCCTCACGATATAAACTAACCGCTGCATCAGTCCATTGTGCTTTAGTCCAATCCATTCCACTCTCTAGCAATACAAAATTGTGATATATATGTCCGATTTCATGGGCAACGATAACACGAAGATGCTCCCTTTCAGGAGATAATTTTTCTGCCGCAAAAAATATATCCCCAATAATATCTCTTTCTACAAATGCATTGGAACCAAATCCACCTACAAATAGATGAAAAGTTAAATCTATATTAAAACCAAATTGAATGCGATACTCCTCACTCATTTCTTGAATAATAGATGGTAAAGTTTCCGAAATAATACGAATGTCTTCTAGTTTTTCAGGATATTTTTTAATCGCACTAGAAAGACGTTCTTCTGTCTTAGGACAGTGATAATTAAAATATTCTTCGAATGCTTCTGGATACATATCATAATATTTGTTCAAATCATGAAATCCTATATCATCGCTTTCCAAAAGCTTCAAAAAGCTTGGAATTGTATTATTAATCATCTTATTCATCTCCTTGTATACACCTTCTTTCCATACTCTTTATATCCTTCATTAATAACTTAAATTAAACTGTCACAAAAACTCCTTTAAACGCAAAAAACCAGCAGTGAATACTCATTCCCTGCTGGTTCAATATTTTGGAGTTCTGAAGTTTAATCAAACCATTTATCGCCGTCAGAAATCCATCTGTTGTTATGTAAATCAAAACATTCATCATAATCATGAAAACTAAAGTAGGACGGTAATTTAACACTCGTACCACCTGCTTTGTTCCAGCACATAGCAAACCATTCCACTATAGCTTTCTTTTCAATTTCTGATAACTCCCCATCATTTTCTTCATAAAATTCCCAAAATTCGTCTGATTCGTCGTCATGGAATTTATAATATTCCACATCATCTATCAAATCGTGACTACCAGAAAAGACACCGCTATCCATTCCTTCATAAAAAACTTCATTTGCTCCTCTATCCATCGAAAACATGACAATTGACATTTCAAATGACTGAACAAAAGCTGTGAAATCTATTATATCTATCCCTTCATAATAATTAAACCGAAGTGTCTCTTTAATATTTCGAATCAAATCAATCGATTTTTCTTCAAGCCCTTTTTTTAAAGAATTTGTATAATTTTCTATTGTAAACAAATTATCTCCCCTAAATATTGCGTCTATTTAAATTACAAAAATTACATTAAAAGGTTAATCTTAACTTCTTTACATGTGTAGTGAAAATACTTTTTACAGTTTCGAAATTGTGAGCGAATGTATTGTCTCCACTTAATGACGTGATAACAGTTAATCCTGCTGCTTTAATAAAATGTTTTACATCTACGGGCATAATAATAGCCTCCATTAATTTAGTTACGCTAATTATAACAGAAGTTTTACCACTGAAACACGGAAGAAATAAAACAGTTCTCCAAAATGAATCTCTATTCTCAACCTATATCGGCCACAGTTCCTGAAAGGCACGACATATAAATAAAAAAGCTGTCCTAATCAAGGACAGCTTCAAAATATGTATCTTTACACTTCAATTGATTTACCGTCTTCAACGATATGGTAAAGTAAGTGAGCTAAATGATGAATTGGACCATACTCTTCCTCTTCTTCATTTGTTTCACCTTGGAATTCAAGATCATTTAAGTATAATGCTAAAAATTGATAGTATAGTTTTAAATCAAATCCGTAGCAAGCACTTGGTTCTTCATGATCTCCTTCATATTGTAACATTAAGTATTGATCATTTCCTTCTGCATCTTCTGCATCAAAGAATACGAAGAAGCCAACGTTTGTATCTAAATCAAATAGATGACGAGTACCTTTTTCTGTTGCTTTATTGAAGTCCTCTTCACTTAATTTATGTACTGTTGTCGCTTTTGCATTATCTTCTTGATGAAAATTTACTGTAAATGATTTCAATGCTGACACCTCCTGATTGTATAATAGTAGCATAACATATAAAATGGACTGCTTACAAATGTAAACAGTCCAACTAAATTCATTTCCGTATTGCTCGCAACAGAAAACTCACGATGAAGATTAAAATAATCGCACCGATTAAAGCTGGAATAATCGCAAAGCCACCAATAACAGGACCGAATTTTCCAAGTAATAACGAACCAAGCCAAGAACCGATAATACCAGCAATAATATTACCAATTACACCGCCCGGTACATCCTTTCCAGTGATTAAACTTGCAAACCATCCTAATATACCACCGACGATTAAATACCAAATCATATCATTACCTCCTATATATTTAACCTATAAAAATATAATCTGAAACAATTGCTTACCATTAGTTATGTTTCATTTTTCGTAAGTTATTCGTCTTATGAAAATCATTCTAATCTGTTCAACCTATTAAGGACAATCTGGCTTCAATATTGTTCTCATAAATTCGTCTTTAAACGCTTGATAATTAAATCCAACGGCAATTCTTTGTATAGGACGATTATCAAACGTCGTTGGCTCAGCTATTTTTCTAAAATCTGCAACACTTTGACCTCTCGTTACATCGTTCGTCGTACTAATCCAAACTGATGATTTTTTATATTCAAAAATATCATCATTTATAAAAGAAATGAACGGAAGTAAATCGTGAATCGGACTCCCAGCAATACCTGGATATTCTTTTTTATAAAAATTTTCAAAATAAAAATCAATCATTGGTTTAATAAGTTTCGCCTGTCCTGTCCCTTCTTTATCAATAATATCGACCATTTCAGGAGTAATAAGTGCTGCTTGCGTTACATTTAACGGATATATAGTAGCATTCTTCGCATATTTCATTACGATATTTGCCGCAATTGGATCACCGTAAAAATTAGCTTCAGATACTGGTGTAACATTACCTGGAAATAGAAAAGCACCGCCCATTATATAATAGGAACATACTCGATTCATTAAATTTGGATACAATAAAAATAATGTTGCAAGTGTCGTTAATCGTCCCGTCGCCACAATAATAATATTTTCAGGACAAGGCTCAATTAATTTAATCAATTCGCAAAAATTTTCGCTGTTACAAATTCTCATTTTCGATGGAATAATTGGACCTAAACCGTGATCTCCATGAATTTCAGGGAAAAATAAAGGTTCTTCAGCTGTCATCGGTCTACTGGCACCTTCAATAATCTTCACTTCTGTAGCATAGTATTTTTCTAAAAAATACACATTTTCCGTTACAATTTCTCTTGATACATTTCCATACTCTGCAACAATACCTATAATATCTAATTTGCATGTTTTATTCGCATAAATTAACGTTACTGCATCATCAATTCCAAAATCTCCGAAAAAGATTATTTTTTTATTAACTTTCCTCACCCCTCTCCAGCATAATCTACTATCATTATTATGCGAAAAAGACAAGGCGGTGAAAAAGAGATAATTAAAAAAGCCGCCTATTTATTATTTATTGGCGACTTCAATCTTTTTATAAGATAAATATGCTAGTACACTTTTGCTTGAATCATATTTCGGATTATTCCCTTTTCTCGGTTCTCTCATATGTGTTTTTTCAAACCCAGGAATATCAGGCATTCTTTGCAAAAATTCAAGCATTTCTTCCTCAGTTCCTTCAATACGTACACGAATCATTATTGCTATTCCTCAATTCTCATTTTCTCTGTACTAAGTATATCGTACTTCAGAAAGTCTGCAAGAAATTTATCTTTTTAATGTTGAACTTTTTTTACAGACGAACAGTGCCATTTCAGTATAGAACGACTCTACTTTATTATTATCAAAGTGAATGTTGAAGAATTCCTGCATTTCGTTTGATGTTTTCATCATACATTCTGTTAACTTTAGACGCTTTTGCACAGGCACATCCATCATATTGCACCACCAGTCAAAATCAAACTTTTTGTCAAAAGTAAGACATGACTGCATTTGTAAACCATGTTTTTCTAATAAAGTAATCCATTCTGTTTTTTTCAAAGCTCGTTCATGGCTTGGATCACGTTTCTTTTCGATAAAGTTATAAAATGTATCAAACTCATTATTTTCTGGTGAAACATTATCAATTAATATAAATAATCCTTCATCCTCTAACGTTCGATGTACTTCAAAAATAAATTGCGAAGGGTCAACAAAATGATGTGCTGCAATTCGGCATGTAATTGTATCAAAAGATTCTTCAGCAAATGGTAACCTTTCTGCATGTCCTGCTACAAAAGATACGTTTTCATGTCCGTTCCCTATTATAAAACCTTTTGCCTTTTCTAACATTTTTTCTGTTAAATCAAGAGCGACTACCTCTTTAAACATTGGGGCTAACAAATTAGCAACATGTCCACCACCAGTAGCAATATCAAGAAGACGAGTATTATGACGAGCTTCAACTTGCTTAACTACATATTGTAAATCCGGTCCATTTGCATGTATTTTACTTTTCACATACTTTTCTGCATTACTACCAAATTGTTGTTTCACAAGCTCTTCTTTACTCATTTTTATCAACTTCTTTCTATAAGTATTCATATAATTAATAAGTTCTCTTTATATAATTTCAAATCCTCTTTTAGGCTCCATTCCTTGTATAAGAATACTAGTAACCCCAAAACATAACTCTTATGTTTTTAATTACAAAACAAAAAAGGTTACGAGAACTTATCCCGTAACCTTGAAAAACATCTCTTACATTAGAGTGCATACATTTATGTCTAAAAAATTTATATCCTCCTTTAACTTCATAAGAACTTCCACTTCCTTATAAGTAGCCTCTCTCGCATACAATCCAAATTGATCCATACCAACCCCTATCCATCCTGGAGTATCATAAAGTATATCTATGTTGAAATGATGCAACTTAGTAAGTTCTGATCTAATAAACCTGTCCCTACTAGCGATTTGCTTATCTATTAAACCATATTCTTTCCCATTGTCAGAAAGCGCTATAACCTTTCCTATTAGTGGATGTTCACGAACAATAAAGTGATATTCCTTTTCATTTATATTCGCCACAATCGTACGAGAATCGGATACATCAAATCCAGAATTCAGTACATTCATATCGATCAGCTCCTTTATTGTTTTCATTAACATCATAACAAATGAATATTTAAATAATATTAATATAATGTAAAAAATATAAAGGCTGACTTCCCTTTAGAAATCAGCCTTTACACGTTATTCGTCTTTAAATTCTTTACAAAATTTCATAATACTTCTTTCTCTTCATCATTTCCGGAAACTAAACTCCCTAAAACATCCGCAGTAACTTCGACTACAAATTCACAAATCCCTGCTACAACTTCTCCAATTACTTCCTCCATCTTTCCACCCCCTTGTTTTATGGAACTTATTTGTAGTATAGGAGATATTGGTTAATTTTAACTATCGGAAAAAGTGACAAAAACATTACAGATTTGTAAGCTATTTCAATGTTTTTTGAATTTATACTTCTCCTCTTTGAAACTTTAAGTATTATTAACAACCAGATAGGTCATCATAATATAAAGTATTTAAGAATCCTAATTTAAAGGAGGCGTGTAAAATATACTACGTAAAACTAATTAAAGGTCAATCTTTCTATGCTTTTGATCATCGTTTCTTAATATCTCAAGAAGAAGCGGTTTCGGAAAAGATTTTTAATCACTTACGCCGTAATGAATTCTTTGAAGTGCGTAAAGAAGAATATTCTGCCTAAAGTATGAAAGGCATCAAAAAATGACTCTCATAATTGGGATTTTTTCTTGATGCTTTTATATTATCTCCCTCTATTCAACATTACTCCTTAATTTTCTTAAAATCTTATAGTATATGTCCAAGCTACTCAACCTTTAAATAAAACCGGTGAAACAACTTTTGTAATTCCCCATTCCCCAGAAAAAGCAATTCTAGCAAATATTAAATTAAAAATTTCAAGAAGAGATGCACGTAATAATCGAGTTGAATTAATTGCTACAGTTGGAGTTGAAGGTATAACTGAGATTTCACAAGTTTTATTCCGAATTTTCCGTGACAATACAGAAATCTTCAACGCTCAAGTAGGGATTGAATCTACAGATTCTGAGCAATTTTACGCGCAAACATTTCAAGCTATAGATCAAAATGTTAGCTGCGGGACTCACGAATATTCATTAACTGTAGAAAACCTTACTAGTGGTGCAAGTGCAAATGTTGTTGGTCCACTATCTTTTAGCGGTTTAGCTATTGGACAAGATCATAAGTGTTGCTAAGTAAATTTGTTGTTTAATTTTGTATTTCAAAAAAGCGAGACGTAGTATATACGTTCTCGCTTTTTTATTTTCTCTATATTTATTCTTACGTTCAATTAGTATTTAATCATAATTTTTCACATTTCGATTTACTTATTCCTTCAATTAAAAAATCAAATTTTTAACAAATCAAAAATATTGAAATCCATTTATGAAACACGTAATATAGACTCTGACTCTAAAAAAGTTCGTACAAAACACTATATAAATAAGGAGGTTTTATATACGAGTTTTTCATTTTAAAAGACAGAGAGGTTTTATATTATGTGGCGTAACAAAAACGTTTGGATTGTTCTAATTGGGGAGTTTATTGCTGGTCTAGGATTATGGCTTGGTATACTTGGTAACCTGGAATTTATGCAAAAATATGTCCCTTCTGATTTCATGAAATCAGTTATATTATTTATCGGACTATTAGCAGGAGTTCTAGTCGGTCCTATGGCTGGCCGTGTCATCGATCAGTATGAAAAGAAAAAAGTTCTTCTATATGCTGGCTTCGGTCGGGTTTTAAGTGTTATTTTTATGTTTTTCGCTATTCAATATGAAAGTATCGCCTTTATGATTGCATTTATGATTGCACTTCAAATTTCAGCTGCATTTTATTTCCCTGCATTACAATCTGTAATTCCTCTAATCGTTCGTGAGCATGAGTTATTACAGATGAACGGTGTACATATGAATGTTGGTACAATCGCTCGTATTGCGGGTACTTCACTAGGTGGAATTCTTTTAGTTGTAATGAGTTTACAGTATATGTATGCCTTCTCAATGGCAGCATACGCTTTATTATTCCTCTCAACTTTCTTCCTACAATTTGAAGATAAAAAGTCAACTACATCAAGTAAACAATCAGCTAAAGATAATAGCTTTATGGAAGTATTTCGTATTTTAAAAGGAATTCCTATTGCTTTTACAGCACTTATATTAAGTATTATCCCTCTATTATTTATAGCTGGATTCAATTTAATGGTTATTAACATTAGCGAAATGCAACACGATCCAACGATTAAAGGATTCATATATACAATTGAAGGTTTAGCATTTATGTTAGGTGCCTTCGTTATTAAACGTTTATCTGATCATTTCAAACCTGAAAAGTTACTATATTTCTTCGCAATTTGTACCGCTTTTGCACACCTTTCATTGTTCTTTAGCGATATAAAATGGATGGCTCTTACATCGTTTGGTTTGTTTGGCTTTAGTGTCGGCTGTTTCTTCCCTATTATGTCGACAATTTTCCAAACGAAAGTAGAAAAAAGCTATCACGGCCGCCTCTTCTCATTCCGTAATATGTTTGAGAGAGTTATGTTCCAAATTGTCTTACTTGGAACTGGCTTCTTCTTAGATACGATCGGGTTACAATATATGGTTCTCATTTTCGGAGTCATTTCATTGTTAATTATTTTCATTTCCCTATCTAAACAGAAACAATATGAAAAACAACCTTCGCAATCTGCGAATTTATAAAACTAATACTTCTTAAGAATGGATCCAGTATTTTAATATGGCTCCATTCTTTTTCAATTTCTAGGATTGAAATTTATATGCTTTGTATAGTTCCAATTTTTAAAGGAGTATCCCCTACTACTTTCGAATACAATAAATTATAGATTCTTCAAAAAGGAGCTGTGGAAATGTCTGCTGGTATCCAATTATTAATTACCCTTCTGTTTTCATTCGTTATGTTTGGCGCCCTTAATTTTTTAGCCATTTCCTTATCTCAAAATAACTTTAAAAGAAGGATTGTGGCGGGTTTCGTATTTTTACTGCTGACTCCCGTTGTTTTTTTGACAACTTTAACCTTTGCTTCTATTTTCGACAAAAGTGTGTTTGGATCTGCTACTTTAGCATTTATCATGGCTACTATATATATTTTAAATGGGCTAATCGTCCTTATTTCCTCTACTTTTATCCCCCAAAAAGCATAATAAAATATATCCTGCTAGGCATGAATACTAGTATTACGCTAGATTCATGCCTTTTATTTTTTACTATGCTTTTCCAAATTTTTATGCGAAATTAAGTATTTCTTTAAAAAAATTTAAACTTTATTTATTACAATATCCCTATCGTATTCGCACATTTATTAACAATAGTATGAAAGGAGCACAAAATGAAAAAGTTTCTACTTACAATAGCTATACTAGTCGTCCTACTTAGCGGATGCAGCAATAACGATATATACGGTTCTTGGGAAGTTGTTGACAACAAAAACGGTCAATGTCCTGTATTATATAAATTTGAAACAATTGTAAAAGAAGAAAAGAAAGAAAAGGTTGTTCAAAATTTAGTAGAAATGCAAACAACAAAGAAAAAAGAAGATTTATATAAAGGTTCGTTTGTGAAAAATTCTAATGTATATCACATTGATTATGGTAACTCTTTTACATCGGATCAAACTTTGAAAGTTGTCGATAATAAATTAAATGTATACTTTATAAACGTAGAAAAGATGTGTACTTATAAAAAAACAAGTGATTAACTATATGTATTTTACAAAACCGCAAAATATATTTTTGCGGTTTTCCACTATAGATGTTTTCTTATAAAAATATGTACCCTTTTAAATCCTTTAATTATAATATAAAATTGATTAACAATTTTTTTATTGTGAGGTGCTTTTTGAAAAGCTTAAGTTTTTTAATTATATCAACAGTTTGTTCCGTAATCCTTATTTTATGGAATGCTATTTCATTCTATGAAAAATATACTACTGCGAATTCATACTATTGGATTAGCGGCATACTTGGTATAGTTTTCGTATTCTTTTTAATACAAAACATCCGAGATATTATAAACAAAGATTATAAAACATCATAACTGTTATAGAAAAATATATAATGGTGTAATCCTCCCTCTAAAATTGTCAATCGTTTTAATTTTCATAAAAAAATGATAAAATGTAAACATGTGTTTTCAGAATAATTAAAAACGCAGAAAGAAAACACTGTTTTTAGGAGGGGTTTTGATGACTTACACGTTAGCAACTAGAATGAAAGCATTCCAATCTTCTATATTTAGTGAATTAGGGGCCTATAAAAAAGAGAAAATTGCAGCAGGTCATAAAATGATCGATTTAAGTATCGGGAATCCTGATATGCCTCCTGCTGATTTCGTAAGAGAAGCAATGGTACATACGGCGAGTGAAAAAGAAAGCTATGGATACACATTAACAGGCATACAAGAATTTCACGAAGCTGTAACTGAATATTACAACAACACTCATAACGTTATATTAAATGCTGAAAAAGAAGTTTTATTATTAATGGGTTCACAAGACGGACTCGTTCATTTACCGATGGTTTTTGCAAATCCGGGAGATATTATATTAGTTCCTGATCCAGGATATACGGCTTATGAAACAGGAATTCAAATGGCCGGCGCAACATCTTACTACATGCCATTAAAGAAAGAAAATGATTTCTTACCTAACTTAGAAGTTATCCCTGAAGAAATTGCCAATAAAGCTAAGATGATGATTTTGAACTTCCCAGGGAATCCAGTTCCAGCAATGGCTCATGAAGATTTCTTTAAAGAAGTAATCGCATTCGCGAAAAAACATAATATTATCGTTGTCCATGATTTTGCTTATGCTGAATTTTATTTTGATGGCCAAAAGCCAATTAGCTTCTTATCTGTACCTGGCGCAAAAGAAGTTGGTGTTGAAATTAATTCTTTATCTAAAAGTTATAGTTTAGCTGGTAGCCGTATTGGTTATATGATTGGTAACGAAGAAATCGTCGGTGCGCTTACGCAATTTAAGTCTAATACAGATTACGGCGTGTTTTTACCAATTCAAAAAGCTGCATCCGCTGCATTACGACACGGCGCTTCTTTTTGTGAGAAAAACCGTGGAATTTACCAAGAACGTAGAGATACTTTAGTAGATGGATTCCGCCAATTTGGCTGGAATGTCGATAAACCCGCTGGGAGTATGTTCGTTTGGGCTGAAATTCCGAAAGGATGGACCTCTCTAAAGTTCGCTTATGCACTTATGGATCGTGCGAATGTCGTTGTCACACCAGGTCATGCTTTCGGTCCTCACGGCGAAGGCTTTGTACGTATTGCACTAGTTCAAGATAAAGTAGTATTGCAAGAAGCAGTTGAAAACATTAAAAATAGCGGTATTTTCTCTATTGAAAAAATAGAAGAATTAGTTAAAAATTAATAGTAACTCCCCTGCTTAACTTTAGCAGGGGTATTATTATTCCTGGAGGTACGGTATGAATATTAAAGATACTCTTCCCCATCGCTATCCATTTTTAATGGTTGATAAAATTACAAACGTTAAAGAATCACAATCAGCTACAGGATACAAACTAATTACAAATAACGAATGGTTTATTAATGAAAGTCAAAACTACATGCCTCATATGTTAATTGTAGAAGCACTTGCCCAACTTAGTGCTTTTGTAAGTACAGGTGAATCTGAAGGACTTGGTTTCCTCTCCTCTTTAGATGGGGTGGAATTTCATGCAAATGCGTATCCTGGTGATAAACTTGACTTACATTATGAATTAACACGTAACAGACGAGGTTTTATTCTTGGAAAAGGAATTGCCTCTGTAAACGGTCAATCAATCGTTACCATTGAAAAGCTATTAATATATCAAGCTGATTAAACATATTACATAGTAAGGAGTAGGAAAATGCGGAATGTTGTTGGTATTGATGCTGGGGGAACATTAACAAAAATTGCTTACTTTAACGAAATGAACAAATTAGTTTTTGAAAAATTTTATTCATATGAACAAGAAAGAATTAAAGAATGGCTTCATAATAATAATTCAATTACACAATTATGCATTACAGGTGGTAAAGCTAAACAGTTAGAACAACTACTTTCAGGTTCATATGAAATAGTAGAGTTAAACGAGTTTGAAGCTACTTTAGCAGGAGTACGATACATACTAAAAGAAGAAAAACGTGCTATTAACAACTTTGTATTAACAAATATCGGTACAGGTACTTCCATTCACTACGTTCACGACAAGCAATACGTTCGCGCTGGTGGAACTGGAGTTGGCGGTGGTACTATTATGGGTCTTTCAAAACTATTAACAAATATAGATCATTTTGAAGATGTGATTCCGCTTACGAAAATTGGTTCAAGAAAAAGTCTAGATATTACAGTTGGAGATATTTATGGCGGGATTCTCTCCCCTATTGATAATAACTTAACTGCTAGCAATTTCGGAAAAGCGACCATTACAGACTCAAATTATAGTAGTTCAGATATACTCGCTACCGTTCAAGGACTTGTCGGTGAAGTCGTCACAGCATTAAGCCTTCAATTCGCCGAAGCGAAAAATATTGACCATATCATTTACATCGGTTCTACTCTATGTAATAACGTACATCTTCAAAATATTATTAGTAGCTATACAGAATATCAAAACAAAATACCAGTCTTTTTACGAGACGGCGGTTATAGTGGTGCGATTGGTGCTTTACTTCATGGTATGAAATAAAAAAGCTGACTTTTGTCAGCTTTTTTGCAATGGTACTTCAAATTCAATAATTGATTCTCCGTTCTTACCAATTCGTTCCACACTAATTCTATTTATTACACACTTCAACTTCTCATGAAAACTAGGAATCTCCTTCGCTATTTCAGTTGCTAACTCAGGGCTACTTTCTCTTCCGACTGTTACATGTGGTATGTACGGAATGTCTCTTTTTAAAAATCGTAATAAGGGGCCTGTATACAATTTATCATGTAGTTTTTCTATTTGTTCTTTCCCCTTTTCAACTCCTAAAAACAAATAGTCTCTCACACTTGTTATACGACTTGCAAACTCAATTTCAATTTCTCCTATCCCTTTTGCCAAATTCAAAATATGTGATTTCAGCTCATCATTCGAAATGGAACTTTCAAATGGAAATACAATTGTTATATGCGGTCGAATTAATCCGAATAAAGGATCATGCTTTTCTCTCATACTCTCTATTTCATCAATGGGCATGTTATGTAAAAACAGTAGAATTGTACGCATCTCTTTCTCCTCCACTTAGTATACTTCTTTTATTTCTGTTTTTTTTAATCATAAAACAAGAACATCGCCTCTTCAATAACAACAGGTGAAAGTTACCAAAATCTATTTCATGAAATTCATTAAAACGACTGCATATGTTTGTTATACTGAACGTCGGACTAAATCCCATTATTTTTAAGAGGACCATAATTGAGTAAAAAAGAAAAAAAACCTAGTTAGCAAAACAAGCTATAGCTAAACTATATACTTCCTCCCCCATTATCGTAACTAGTAAAGAGGGTTATGCAGCTATTGATAAAGAGCATATTCAACTGTTCAAATTCATATCAAAAACGAAAGAAATCTCAAGTATAGCAATATATGACTTGAAAGAATTCGATACACTTTCAATTGACCAATACTTAATTAAAGCTGTTATGATGTTTAAAAGCATACATAAAACATTCGAGTTTATTCCAACCGAACAAACGAAAGATATCGAAAAACTTCTACAAACAAATACTTCTATTCAAATAGAAAAAATCAAACGTAAATGGTTTAATAAAATACTCGGATACCGTAGTCAAACAAAATGGAAAATGATTTTTGCTAGCGCAATATATTTGTTTTTTCTATTTACTGCATTTAGTGGTTTTACAGAAGAAAAGACAAAAGAAACTGCTAATGTAAAACAATCAAAAACTACATCAACAGCCTCAGAACAAAAAAAGACGATGACTAGTACAGAGCAACCAAAAGAAAATGTATTAAAAATGGCTGACGGCAAAAATGTGAATATGCTTATTTATGAACAATATGGCGTAAAATATCAATCTCATGAACCTACTGATATAGAATTTTCAAAAGATAAAACTGTTCTCGAACACTTTGAAAAAATGGCTCAAAAACATAACATGTCAGTCCCTGAATACATCGAAAAAGAGGATGAAATTGTAGCGGCTAATATTCAAAGAGAGAAAGAAGAACTTGCTAATAAACAAACTAAAGCGGACGTTACTAACTATAGCACTACCGATTCTTCTCAATCTAAAAAAATATACAAAATGTACTTAATCAATTAAATAATGACATTAATACGTGGAAATCAATGAGTAGTGATAATTTAACTCAAGCAGATGTAACAGTTATTAACAATGATTTAAAACTTGTACTTGAACATGTTCAAGATTTAGAAGATGAAGTAGGATCGACTCCACAAACAGAGCAATTTAAACGTGCAGTAAATGCTCATATGAGAGCATTTGAAATTGGTTCAGCTAAAGATGTTTCGAAACTTGTATTACAAGCAAATAGTCTATAAAAATAAAAACTTCTCAAATGAGAAGTTTTATTTTTATATCGCATGATTACTATTCTCGCGCCAAACTTTCCTAAACTTTATATAACACGCAATTCTCCACGGAATAATATAAGATACTGCAACTACGTAAAATAATAAACCTATCGTTTGATGATCTAAATCTACAATAAATTGTCTTGAACCATATCTTAAAACGACAAGTGCAATAAAAGTAATTAAAAAGGCAGCACTTTTTTTCGTATAAATATTCCCATCATCTCTCCGCTCATAATTTGTTAAAACTATAAGTGGCACAGCGAAAATTACACCAATGAATACCGCTATAATTACTTGTAATATAGCTGGATGTACGGGACCTAAAAACCATACAATACCTGGTGTTAAAAATAGTAATGGCCATAAAATACGTTTTCCCGATCCCTTTATTGGCTTGTGCATGGAGCGATAACGACGCCAAAAAATCAGCAATGCTATGCATAAAAAGACGGTTATTAATGAAGAAGTATCTCCCATTTACTCTTCCTTCTCTCTTGAAATAATTGAATTTATATCGTATCTTCAAACGAAACCTTACGAATAAATAGAGCGCTAATTACAATATATATGAAAATAAGAACAATCGAAACTGATATGAAATTAGGTATTTCTAGCAACATTTTACTATTAATAAATACCAATTCTTTTATTCCTATTCCTGCATACATTGTACTCGCCAATCCAAATAAAAATATAATACTAAAAGCTAATCCAAACCAATTAAATCTCTTCTGAAAAATTGTTGTTGATTGAAATAAACAAGCTAATGTACTATAAAATATGAACTGCACAAAGAATTGTTCAATTGCATATGATCCGAAATTTATCTGTTCTGTTTTATAAAATGTACCTTGTAAAAATAAAACTTGAAGACCTGAAAACAATGCGGATTGCAATAAAATAAAACATATTGAACCAATCAAGAATTGCAATCTAGTGACACCAAACGAGACGACTGTAGGAAAAATATCAAGTTGAATAAGAAACACACTTATCACAATAAACATTACGATTGCAATTGATGAATTATTAAAGATATCGTGTAAAAATGCTACCTTTATTCCCTTTAAATCAGTTGCCGTCATTGTCCCTTTTATAAGTAATGCTACAGTCCAAAAGATAAGAATGGCTTTATAATGATATTTTATATGTAACTTCAACTGCTTCATTAACATCGTCATTTCACTTCACCACCCGTTATGTGAATAAATAGTTTTTGTAATGTAATTCTATCAATTACTAACCCTTCTTTTTCAAGAGAGTAATAATCTTCATTAGAAAGCTCTTCCCATATAACAGCAATCCCCTTATTTCCATAAACTTCTCGATTTATTACTTTTTTATTGATTGCAAACTCGTCCACTTTATCTTTTTTCCCTGAAATAATATGACCTTGTTGTAATAAATCTTCCACTGATGATTGAACAACCAGCTTTCCTTCTTTTATGATGATTACATCTTCGATAATATTAGTTACTTCTTCTACTAAATGTGTTGATAATATAATGGTTCGTGGATACTCACCGTAATCTTCTAATAGTAAACTATAAAACAACTCACGATGTGCTGCGTCTAAACCTGTAGTTGGTTCATCAAAAATAGTAATTGGTGCTCTACTTGCTAATCCTTGAATAATTCCTACAACAGTTTGCATTCCGTGCGATAATTTATGGTATTTTTCTTTCAAATTAAGTTGAAATTTCCTAGCAAGTTCTTCAGCAAACTCTTGATCCCAGTTTTTATAAAACATATTACATAAATTAAAAATCTCTTTAACCTTATTATTTAGGTATGCAGCTTCTTTCACTTTAACAAAACAAATATTTTGCATCGCTTTACTATTTTCAAAAACATTTTCGCCAAATATAGATACACTTCCATTACTTGAAATAATTTGTCCTGCAAGTAAATTTAATAGTGTCGTTTTTCCTGCTCCGTTTCTACCGAGCAAACCATATATTTTATGCTCTTCCAATGAAATCGTTACTTCATTTACTGCTACTTTCTTTTTATATTTTTTCGTTAAATCTTTCGTTTCAAGTGCAATCATCCCTCTTTCCCCTCCTTCGTAATTTTGTGTATCATGTCCATCAATTCGTCTTTTGATATTTCTAGTACTTTTGCTTCTTCCCACACTTTAGGTAAATACTCGGTCATAAAAGTATTTTGTCTTTTTTTTAGTACGACTTCTTTTGCTCCCTTTGCAACAAACATTCCGATCCCTCTCTTTTTATATAAAATCCCTTCATCCACTAATACATTTACCCCTTTAGCTGCAGTAGCTGGATTAATTTGTAGCATTTTCGCAAATTGATTTGTTGATGGAACTTGTTCTTCTTCAAGCAATATGTCTTTTAAAATATCAGATTCAATCGTTTCTGCAATTTGTAAGTATATTAATTTATTTTGTTCTAGAGTAGGTTTCACAATTTCACCACCTTAGGTTCTTAGGTTCATTACTTATGTGATTAACCATATCACAACGTTATATTTTTTTCCATAATTTTCATCAAAAAAAGAATCATTCGATACTGAATGACTCCCTTTAAAGAATGTCCGTATTTTCAATCGTTAAATAACCATCGCTTCCTCCATATCACTTAGATTCCCGCACAGGATGTTCATCAAAAAATTGCTTTCGAAAATCTTTATTATTAACTAACTTTTCTATTTTTTCTTGATTACCGTAAAAGAAGTTCATTACGATTCCCTTATTCCATATAAGATCATCCTTTGGCAAATCATTAAATTCTTTATACAGTATGGGTAAAAGTTCTTCTCTTTCCAATGCAAAACTTTGATTTTCAATCTGAAACTCATACCCTTTCGCATTCGGTACTAAAACTGCAAGATAAATAGCATTAAAGAGAAAATTCTTCTTCATCGTATCCTTCCCATCAAACCAATACGTCTCAATCATTTCTTCTGTAAGATTTCCATTCTCTTTTGCACCATATTCCACTTTAATATTTTCATTTTCTAAATTTAAACTTTGAACTGTTTCACCACCAGGTAAGTTTGTAACAATCGCAATAACGTCGGAATTATTTCCAACGTATGTCCCCGTATATTTTTTAAAAGCCCCAAGTTCAATACGTGATATTTCTTTTATTTGTTCCCCATTAGAACAAGCGGTAACAACTAATAAAATTGTTAGCATAACACCTGCTATTCTATTCATATAGTTCATTAGACACCCCCAAGTTCTATTTATTATCCAATCTATACAATGTATCCCTTAAAAACCCTTTAAAATATACGCATTTTAATCAAAATTAAAAATTTTCAATTTTTATGTTTACAATTATCCATTAATTGTATATACTTACTAACGTAAGAAAAATATTCTAAAAGGAGGTCGAAGGAAATGATGAAATTACAATTACATGCTTTAACTTTAGCGTTAACTGCACCTGTGTTTTCTGGACAATTAAATATGAATTCGACCACCCTAATGGAGAATTGAAAATCGTACTTTATTTCTATTAATTCATAAATTCGCCACAGGAGGTCGTATACTTTCCTGTGGCTTTTTCACGCCCAGCCATAGGAGAACGATATCTTCCTGTGGCTTTTTTGTGCGATTTTTTAGTCTCATACATTATTTTTTAAAGAAAGGAGCAACATTCGATGACTATTAGCGTATTGTTTTTAAGTATTACGATTCAAAGAAATACACTTTCCAAAGTTGAAATTCTTCATAATGAGCAAATTGCAAAAGCTATGAATGATGTTAAGGAGCGCCAAGTGCTTTATTGTGATCACCTGTAATTCCTTTTCGAAAGGAGGAATTCGTCTATGACTTTTCATATTTTCTTTTTTACGACAGCACTTCAGAAAAAAACGTTATCTGAAGCTGAAATCATACGTAAACAACAATTAAAACAAACTATGGATAAAATAACGGACATTAAAAGTTCGTATTATACACAAATGTATTAAAATTTTTTTAAAAGGAGCAATATCCTAATGAAATTTAAGGCTTTCTTTTTAACGATTACCATTCAAAAACGTAAACCTTCAAAAGCTGAAATCTTACGTGAACAACAAATTAAAAATATTATGGATGATGTGAAAGAGCTCCAGTCCTCTTATTACAATCGTCTTTACTAAATAAATTATAAAGGGGCAATATCTTAATGAAATTTAAGGCTTTCTTTTTAACGATTACCATTCAAAAACGTAAACCTTCAAAAGCTGAAATTTTACGTGAACAACAAATTAAAAATATTATGGATGATGTGAAAGAGCTCCAGTCCTCTTATTACAATCGTCTTTACTAAATAAATTATAAAGGGGCAATATCCTAATGAAATTTAAGGCTTTCTTTTTAACGATTACCATTCAAAAACGTAAACCTTCAAAAGCTGAAATTTTACGTGAACAACAAATTAAAAATATTATGGATGATGTGAAAGAGCTCCAGTCCTCTTATTACAATCGTCTTTACTAAATAAATTATAAAGGGGCAATATCTTAATGAAATTTAAAGCATTTTTTTAACTATCACCATTCAAAAACGAAAATTTACTAAAGCTGAAATCTTACGTGAACAACATATCAAAAACATTATGGACGAAGTGAAAGAGCGCCAGTCCTCTTATTACAATCGTCTTTACTAAATAAATTATAAAGGGGTAAAATCCAATGAAATTCAAAGTATTCTTTTTAACGATTACCATTCAAAAAAACAAACTATCTGAGTCTGATACGCTTCATGACCGACAAATTGAACAGGCTATGGACAACGTCAAAGAACGACAAAGTCATTATTGTAGTCACCTGTAATTCCGATTTGAAAGGAGGAATTCATGTATGAAGTTTCACCTTTTCTTTTTAACCATTACGATTCAAAAAGAAACTATATCTGCAGATGAAGTAAAACAAGAGAAACAGTATAAAAAGATTATAGATGAAATTCGTGATCGTAGAAGCAAGTACTACACTCACCTATAATTATTTGAAATTATATTAGAAACGAAAGGAGTCGATTATGATGTTAATAACGCGGTGTAAAGAAATGATTTGGATAGTTCAGAGGGATTCCACGTAGTTTAACAGGAATACTTTATACATGCATTGCAGTTAATTTGATGTGTAAAAAATATATAATAATACGCATTTCATACACTCTAAAAATTTGAAAAGATACACCACTTTTTCAGCGGTGTATCTTCCCTAATTTTTTCTATTTCCGATTACTTCGTTTCGTTTTAAACAATCTCACTAAGTTCGAAACAACTGTTTTCGTTACTGCATAAACAGGCACCGCTAAAATCATTCCGATAATTCCAGCAAAGTTCCCTACCCCTAAAATAAGGATAATAATCGTTAACGGATGAATGTTTAATTTCGAGCTCATAATACGTGGAGATATGATGTTACTTTCAAACTGCTGTACAATTGTTACAATAATAATTACGTACAGAGCTTGCATCGGAGATACGAATAGACCTACAATAACAGCTGGTGCTGCTCCGATAAAAGGACCTAAGTTCGGAATTATATTTGTAAGTGCTGCGATAATCCCTAAAACAAAAGCATACGGTAAACCGATGATTAAATAACCAGTAAATGTAAAGGCACCAATAAACATACAAACGAGCGCTTGACCTTGAATATATGCAGATAATGTTTCGTTCGTTTCCTTTATGATACGAAGTCCTTCTTCACGGTAAGACTCTGGTAATACACTAACGGCTTTTCCTGGAAATGCATGTCCATCTTTAAACATATAAAATAAAATGAACGGTACTGTAAAAATAACTAATGCCACGTTCGTGATAATACCAAATAAAGCCGTTGCACTCGACGTAATTGTGTTTGGTATTTCTTTTAAGTATTCAATTGCATTTTTCTCAATTGTTTCAATGGAAACGTAGTTTTGTGTAGATAGCCATTCAAATAATTTATGATGGGATAGATCTTGTATGTATACTTTTCCCTCTTTTATATAAGTCGGCATGTTTTTCACTAAATCCATTAGCTGCTGTGAGATCGTTGGAACGACTACTCCAATAGCAACTCCAGTTAATGTGATGATAAAAAGATACAATAGTAAAATCGCTAAACCTCTCGGTACTTTTTTATTCTCCAAAAAGACTAACAATGGATTAAAAATGAAGTATAAAAATAACGCGATTAAAATTGGGAAAAATAATGTTGATATGAAGATACCAATCGGTTGAAATAGAAACGATATTTTTGTGCAAATAAATATAATTCCTACAACCATCAGCACTTCTAATGTCCAAAAGTGCACTTTCGATTTCAAAAAAACATCCTCCTTTAAACTAGCACTTCTTTTCATTGTACCAAAATAAACATGAATTTCACATAATATTTTCCTTTACAATATTCCAAAATACCATTAAATACACTACAATGAGATTACATACAAATTTGTGGGTAAAGGTGATAAATATGACACAATGCATCATTTGCAGAAAAGATACGAAAGAACTTAGCGAACAATATGTCATACCAGAGATATTATGTGGATATTATTTCACAAACTCCATTTGTGATTCCTGTCATGAACATATGACAACAAATGTTGACCGTCCTTTAATTAGGCATAAGCTAAGTCAATATAAGATTGAGCAAATGAAAAAACAAATCGACTCCCCTCTCTATACGAATGAACACGGTGAAGAGCTGGCAGCCGCTGAAACGGATGTTGTCGAAGTAAGTGATGAAATACTTTATTCCAATGCATTAATTATGAAACTATGTAAAAAGCACGATATTTCACTACACAATGAAATTTGGAAAGAAGAGCGTGTAACAAAAGTAGCTAGTTCTATTCAACGTGAATTACTTTTAGATAACCGTAAATATAAAATGAGTGTATTAAAAATGGCCTATACTTTTGCTGTACAAACAATTGATGGCTACTTTGACGATCCAGATGCGATTGATATTTCTAACATTCTATTAAATGCCGATTTCATGGAATTAAAGGAAAAGAGTATCGTCCGTGACTTAAGCAAAAGTTCTTTATGGAATACATTAAATACAACGAGTGAAAACCATTACTTTATTTTACTTAGTGATAAAGACGGGCTGTTCTGCTTCATTCGCCTATTTGATATTTTTGATGTTGTTGTTCATTTATCAGAAAAAAGGTACGATCTTCCATCACCAATTGTCGGCGTAAATAATGTAGACAAAAAAGGATTTTTTGTAGAAAGCTTAAAACAATATATGGACGGGCTATTTAAAGAAACTAAACCTTCTATTTAATTGACACCAGAACATACGGTCTCCTTTCTTCATGAAAAGACACTGTGTTATAATGAGTATGAATAGAACAATACAATCACATAAAACAATTAAAACTGTATATAAATAAAAAAGACTAGTGTGCGGCTACACACTAGTCCACGTAACTTAGCAGATTGGATTGTTCATTTATCCTATTTGTTTCGTACAAACACAACAACCCACTTTCTATAGGCATAGGTGGGTTGTTATTTTTTGAGCTTGTCAATTAAGACGACAATAAACGTTAACAATGCAACGAGAAACAGTCCACCTTGCAGCAGCAACGCAATTTCACTCACGAATTATCACCACCCTCCTACCTGGAGAAGTGATAATTGAACAACCAACCGTACCATAAGTTACCTCTTAATTTTACCATATTTATTAATTGTTTACGATGAAAACCCGCAAGCTTAAAAAATTGCGAGTTTTTTATTTCTCACTATTTTATTAAAGCATATGCATCAGCTATCATTTCACCAACGATTTTATTTTCTTGTTGCTTCTCGTCTTTTAATAAAAGGAATAACAGTTCTGCCACTTCTTCCCCCTCCTTGAACTGATTCATATAAATGAATAAATTCGTTTTTTATATAAAAAAAAACCAAAGGTATTTTCGATAAGTTAACTGGGTTTTATTAAAAGACACATATGATTTGCTTGAACATCGTTACTGTTTGTTTGAAATACAGTTCGATTTATATTCATAAAAATAGTATATTTCTTTATTTGAAAGGTATTTTTCACTTACTATTTTTCATGGTCCTTAATCCGCTGTAACCAATAAGAAAACTCACATGCTAAATGCATTTGATGTGAGTTAATAAGGCTATTAGGACAAAGTGCTGGGAACTCAACAACTAGACGTACTTCTATCCCAGTATCAGTATCTTTAAATTGATGTCGAACTCCACCAATAATAGTACCATCTTTCATACGTGCAACACCTGTTGATTGGTATTGATAAGACTTATCTCTAGGTGTTTTTAATCCCGTTTCGTCACCAAAAACAATGAAAAATTGAACCGGGAACGGAGAATTACCTGTAGTTTCGATAACCTCTAATTCATTTTCCCCAAAGGGTCTTAGTACATAGTGATCAGGACAAGCTGATAAATTCACTTGATTATTTTCACGTGATTGTTCAAGCATAAAACTATCAATTCCATTTATAGCTTCTTCTGCTGTAATCCCGTCTAAATAGATACTTGTTTTTGAAAATTTTCGTCTATCGCCAGATAAAACAGAACAAATACGCATACCTATTCCACTTAATCTAAGTTTGGATTTCAACTTATCATACATCTCATTATATGAATATCCCATCTTTACTTCCGTTAGCTTTTTTATCATGGCGTCTGTATCATTTATTTCAGGCTCTTTATATCCTAATGTATTTAAAACTTTTTTAATACGTTCTCTTTTCCATTTTGTAAGTTTCTCTTGCGAAATATTGTTTCCATCGATAATAATCTTCATTTATATTCACCTTCTTTTTGATCGTATCGTAGTGTAGTTAATACTAAATTAACCATTTCTTGCTTCGTATCTAGACTCAACTTTACTTCTGAATGGGCAATACTGCTAAGACCGTATAAAATAAATCCAGAAGCTAATAATGAGTTGTCAGTATAAAAAATCCCCGTTTTCACTCCTTCTTCAATTACTTGTCGAATTAACGGTTGCATTCGTGTGAATAATTTCTGTTCCAGTTGAAAATGTTGTTCCGTCTGAAACGAACTCATATTTTTATAGGGTGCTAATTTTTCAATAAATGTCCAAAATATATCTAGAGAATCTTTCATCTTCTGCATTACAGACCGTTCATTTGAAATAAGTATTTCTTCGATTAACTCCATATTTTTCACAATGAAGCTATTTAAAGTCTCATCAACAAAATCTTCTTTAGATTTAAAGTAATAGTAAAACAGCCCTGTTGCTACACCCGCACGATTCGCAACATCTTTAATGCTAAATCCTCCCATACCATTTTTCATATATAGTTCAAAACCAATATCCATTAACTCTTGGCGTCTTATATCTGGTTCTTTTGATATTCTTTTCATACGTCATCTCCTACTATGTTTTTTACCACGACTGAACTTGATTCAGTCAATCTTATTTGATAAATTTAAAAATCAATTTAGAAACTAAGCAACAAAATTCCTACAAAGAAAGAGTAATCCCAAGAAATATGCTTCTAACCTTAGATTTATCAAAAAAGTTAGATCATATAACTTGAGACTACTCATTCTCATTAAACACGTATTTTCTTTTCAAATCGATTAAACTTTATTTTAGCTGCACCATTTCTGTCTCTACAATCATTTGAGGAAGCGACTTTTGAATTATTTCCTTTAAAACATAAAGAGCTTCATCCACATAGCCACCTTCAAAATTCTCTAAGGACTCAGGTAATTCATCTTCATCTAATATATAGTATTCTCCACTTGGAAGTACCAAAATATCAATAATTAAGTCTTCAAATGACACTAGTTCGTCTGTTATGTGCGTATTTTTTACAATATTAAAATAAGCGCCTAAATACATTCCGTTCTTATCTCTCCATATGTATAAATTGTACGGACGATTTTCCCAGTAGTATGCAATGGTGTAACTTCCTTTTGGGATTGTTAAACTCGAATCATTTGTATTCATCGTAAATGAATACTGAACCTCATGAAATAACATGATACTTTGCCATTTCTTTTCAAGTATTAAGCAATTGTGATCTACTACTGTCGAGTCATATCGAATTTTTCTTTCTATAATTTCACTTTTAGGCGTCCGTAATTTATTCATTTTTTGTTTCCCCTTATGCTATTTCTAATCTTAATTATATCCCTTTATATAGTGATAAAGAAGTGTATGGCCTACAATTACACAATAAAACTCCTTCTTATTTTAGAAGGAGTTTTTCACTATCCACCATTCATATGTTTTAACCTTTCAGTAACCGCATCATAAAATTTTCTTTCCTCATCCACATTTAAATGCACACGACTCACTGTTTTAGAAAATCCATATAACAGCTGCGCTTTAATTGGTTCTTTTAACGTTATTTCAAAAGTTGCAGGTTCCTTTATAAATTCCATAACAGTTGCATCAAGAACCTCTTTCTCTTCTTCTTTCTTTAAAAGTTCACCTTTATAAAATGCAATGTTATCAATTTGTGCAAATGGTATAACGATTTTCTTTCCTAATCCAATTTGAATAATTACTTTTTCTTCCGCAACGATAATTGGATTTTTACGCATCGCTTGTATTTCAGCTAAAAAATAAAACATCGCATATGTGTTTAAAATAAGTAAAATCCAAGCTATGACTGGATTCCATTGATGAAGTAAATAATGAAAACCGATACTTTCAATTACAGTTGCATGAATAATCATGATATAAACACCTATTGCACCGGTCTTTTTATGATATGAGTATGTGAATTCACTTTCTGATACTTTTACACGCCACGATAAAAAAACATAATAGAATAATTTACACTCAGTAAGAATGATATTTACTGACTTACTTCTTTTCATAGTATCATTAAATGCTTGATCAATCGCATAAGAAAATGAAGAATACTCACTTCTATATTCTTTATATCGTTTTATTATTTTAGGTAGAACTCTAATAATTTTATATATCAGAAGCAGTTCAAAACATACGAACAAAATTTCTCCAGCAACTATTACATACGAAACAAATGAAAAAGCTTGTAAATAATCACTAGGAATTATAAATCTTGCGAACACGTATCCTGCTATAACTACAGGAAACATATACGTTAACGAATACCTTTTTCGTATAATAAAGAAATATGTGATGACTGGAATTACAAACATAAAATCTAATAACGAACCAAGCACTACTTCTTTCGGAGCAGCTGGTACAATTGGAAGGGCATACAATAAATAGTTTGACAACATAATTAAAGATACAAGCCCAAACCAAACACCCATTCTCTTCCGAGATATGGTGACATTCATACGTTCACACCTCTATTCAAAAACCTCATTTAAATGGTCTTTATAAAATAAAATGGCACGTTCAAATTCTTTTACTTCCTCTACTTTTACGACCGCTTCCAGCAATAATTTCATCGCGGATTCATGATCGTTTACGTTGTATTTTGCTAGTGATAAAAACACTTTCATCACGTCATTTTTCGGGAACTTCTTTATCCCTGCTTCTAATACAGTAATCGCTTTATCATACTCCCCTATACAACGATACGTACTGCCAAGACCGATATACGCACCGCAAAGGGATTCACCATCAAGTCCGTTCGCGATTGCCTGTTCATAATACGGAACAGCCTCCGTTTCAAGACCCATTACATCATGTATCCAGGCGCATTGATATAGTACTTCTGCATCCCTCGTAAAATTTGTTAACCCTATAAGTATCTCTTTAGACTGTGCATATTTCTTTTCATTTCTAAGTTTAATAGCTTGCTTCAATAAATGTTCCATAAAATCCACTCCTCACAAAATGTTCATTATGCATATAACATGTATTACACATTTACGAGCAGCTAATAGCCTATTCCGTTGATTCGATTTAATAATCAGTAAGGGAGAAGTTCCCTCACTAATTTAATATTAACTCCATTACATACTATGCGACTGCATCTCTTTCTAAAAGCTTAAATTTACATAGAAGTGATACGATTACATAAATGCTCTAACATATTGATAATTTCTTTTGCAGTTTCATCTTTCCCATTACATAACTTCACGTTGCCCTCTTGTCCGATAACATGATGTACAGCGCCGCGAGAATATAAAGAATGCGGTGAGTTCGCTATCATTATACTTGCTTTCGCATCTTCCATCCTTTTGCTTGCTCTTTCAATAAGTTCTGCTTCATTTACGTCACTTTCCAGTTTAAAGCCAACGAGTATCGTTTCTGGATCCCAACTCTTTATTTGTTTTAATACTTTTGGTGCTTTTTTAAAATGAATAATTGGAGCGATGTCACTCGAAATCTTTCCGTTCATATTAAGAATATTTCCATCTTGATCACAAATCTTTTCCACAACCCAATCTGAGCCAGCAGCAGCCATAATAACCGCATCAACTTTTTCATGTGTAATAATACTTTTCATCTTATCTTGTAAATCAATAATCCCCTCAAATGGGTGCAATTCTAATTGGTCATTTACATCCATTGGCTTCTCAGCGAAATAGCCATGCAAATATATTACATTTGCTCCTTTTGTCATTAGCTCTTCTGCAATAATTCTTCCAATTGTACCTTTTGCTAAATTTGTATGTCCACGTACTTGATCCCATTTTTCTAGGCAACCGCCGCTCGTAATTAATACTTTTTTCCCCTTCATCTTAACCATCCCTTACTGATTTTTCGCACGAAACCACTCTGTTCCAAAGTCAACTGCATCGCGTTGTCTCATAAAACGGCACGTCGCATTCCCTATCTTCCCACGCGTAACTGTTCCTTTCCGTTCGTATTCAATTCCGATTTCTACAAACGTGTCAGAATCGTAATCCATTTCAACGAACTCTTTCCATACTCTTACACCTGCTTCTATAATAGGTGCTCCTGCCTTTATTAACTCGCGTGCACCTGTACGTACCTCAGATAAATGTATGGACGTATTGGAGTCGTATCCGACACCAAGTAATAATATGTATCCATCTAAATCATATATTTTTCGTAAGGGCGATTCTTCCCCAAAACTTATGGAAAGTGAATGATTTGCTATAATTTCCTCAGCATGTTTCCCCCATGCTGCAAAACTACTGAGCGGATGATTACTGCGCAATACATTCGGATATGTACGAAAACATTCAACTACTTTTCCCATTGCCCTTGTTGGTGTTATACGTGGATCAAATGCAGGGACATTATCCCGGATAATTTGCCACCAGTCTTCTGGTACAGGTGGTCTTGACCAATGTTTTGGATCGGATAAATCTGAAGATTGGGTTGGCATAATTATCGTCCCTTCTTCTGTAACAACTTTCATTAACGCTTCTACTACGGCAACTGCTCCACCAGATATCCAACCGATTGAACTTAATGATGAATGAACAATAACTGTCATTCCTTTTTCTATCCCTAATGCTTTTAAATCATTTGTAATGGTTTCGATTGTATTTGGAAGTTTTGTACTCGCCACTATTTCATTCATTTTCACGATTGTTCCCCCATTTTGCTTTAAACTAATACATACATATATTATCATATTTTTCTTAATTTTTAACTTAATCATTCCGATTACTATACGTCTGTCGTTTTTATCATATCGAAAAAAGTTAAATTATGGTATATTAATTTGGAATAAATATAAAAAAGTGAACGCAATGAAAAACTTTCAATCTAGCGATCTTAATTTATACTAATATGAAATAGCCCATCACAAATGATGAGCTATGTATTTTATTCATTCTCTAAATAACAATAAAACCTCTCTACTCCCAGGTATTTCTCTCCTAAGCTTTCAATCTTAAAGTTACATTTCTTGTAAAATCCGACTGCCTCTGTATCTGTCTCAGCCTCAATATATGTTAACTCATATTCCCTAATTATTTCTTTAATCATTTGAAGTGCAATGCCTTGATTACGATATTTTTCATCAACAGCTATGTGACACATTCTCGCTCTATTTGTATAAATTAACGCTATACCTATACAACCCTTACTCCCATATTTATATAGCACTGCCTGATCATTTTTATACATTGAAACTGCTTTAATTAAGCTTTCTTCACTCGGACCGGTCGCATGCTTTAATACTTTTTTTATAGGATCTATTTCTATATGCTCAACACGTTGTAACACTCTATCTCCATCCTTTCTCATGAAAAAAGATTAGCTCTTTATTGAAAAAGAGCTAATCTTTTTACGCCGTTATTTTTTCTTCTTTTTTCACAACTACAGCTACATAACTATGAAGTATCATTCCGACAATTACAAGACTCATTCCAACCCACGATAAAGAAGACGGAATTGGAGCCGATAACCAGATCAGCTCTCCTACTAAAGCAAATAAAACTTCACCAGACTGTGTCGCCTCGACTGTTGCTAATTTTTGCGGATCATCTTTTACAAGATCTGTCGCAAAGAAGAATAATACTGTAGCAATTAAACCTGAACTAATCGCTACAATAAAACATTGAAAAACTTGACTACTTGACGGTAAACCGCTTGTAGATACTTCATAACCAGAAAGTAAAAACCAAAATGGTAAACTTGCTAATGTCATACCGAGAACTCGTTGGAAGACATCTAATTCACCCTTACATACTTGCATCATTTTTCTATTTCCAAGTGGATATGCAAACGCAGCAATGAGTACAGGAACTACGCATAAAATGGTTTCACGAATCCCTAAAGAAGAAGCATGTTCTACTTGCATAAGAACAACACCGAATAAAATAATGCCTGACATTACTAATTCCTTCATTGGAAGTTTTTTATGTAATGGGTCTACCGCAAAAAATGGTGTTAACAAAATCCCTGCAACTATTGTAATTTGCCAAGTTGAAGCGACAAGCCACCCCGGTCCAAACGCACCCGCGAAACTAAGCGGTGCATAAAAGAGACCAAATCCAACAATACTCCATAACAACCATTCTTTCGGATTACTTTTCATATATTGAAAGAGTTGTTTTAAGTTCCCTCTATACAGAACAATAAGTAGCAGCATTGGAACCATAAAGTAATACCGTAATGATGCACTCCAAATCCAACTCCCGCCTCCTAAGTCCATCGACCGGTTTAACACAAAGGTAAAGGCAAAGAAAAACGATGCCAATATCCCTACTGCAATAGCTTTCATTATAAAACCCCTTATAATAGTTTTTTATTAAATAACTTTCAATCTATTCGAATGCAAAATTTTTCAACAGAATATTAACTTATAAAAATAATAATGTTTTTATTTATTATACAATATATTAAAATAACACTAAGAGGAATCGCTACAGCATTCGTTTGGTGAATTACGCTAATCGAAATGTGTATGTATTTTATATCCGCTGTATGCATAATGATCGGTGCATATCGTACAGATGAAGAGTTTTAACTAAAGAAATAAATTAGTTATTTGGATGTAATCATATTAAAACATATAAAATTTCCATGGTATTCACCTTAATGATGTTAGCTGCAGGACTTTCTTTTCTTTTCATTTGTATTTTAGCTTTAATAGATGAGTTTTTCTTCCTTGGTATTCTAATCTTAATCATCCCAGTCCTTTTTTTATACTATGGTTTTTATCTTTTGAAAAAAAGAAGAGAGAACACCGTTTTTTATTGGGATGATGAAGGTATAATAATTGATTTAGATGGGAATAAAGTTTATTGGTATGAGATAGAAGATATTGTATACAGCGGTTTCCCAGAAACAAAAGCGACTGTAATTTCCACTCACTATACTCATCACGAAAATATAAGAATACGCCATAAAAAATGGCAGCCAACAATTGCGCATATAATTTACTGGTATTTAATTGAGCAACCAAAAGACTACCATAAAAATTTGATGTTAACTTGGGAAGAAAAGAAACAAAAGCCAATTTAAAATGAACTCCCCTAATCTATTAATTAAGGGGAGTTTTTCACACTTACATTTAGATTATATGTAAGTGATGTTCTTTGTATAATTTTCTCAATCGATTTATATGTGCTTGATGGTACCGATTATGATCAGCTATATGCCATATTCCCCATCTTATAGTCGCACTTTCTCCCTTTTCATAGGACACTTCCCGGGTTAAATCATTTTCTGTTAGTTTCATACATTCCTCATAAAACATATGTTGCACTGCTTCATAATCTTGCATTAATTCTTGCAATGTATCTTTTCTTAAACTTGGCAATTCCCCTATTTCATTCAACATAGGCCCATATTTATTTTTAAGCCCCTGTGGAACTTCTTCTCCTCTTAAACGATATACCCAGTGTAAATCGACAACTGCTAAATGCTGAAGTAGCTGCCCTATACTATTTTCATTATTTTCAGACCCTTTAAAGGATAGTTCGTCCTCTTCTGTACCTTCTACTAAATTTTGCAATCGTTTAAATGTATCAAGAACTGTTGCATATAAAATGGCTACTTGCGGGTTCATATCTTTTTCTAAATAGAGATCTTTCATAATAACCCCCTTCTTTTAAAGAAACAACACCATATATTCGTCATCACTATATACACCATTCATCTTTAAAGCTCTCTTTTCAATTCCGTAGGTTTTAAAACCCATTGATCCATATAATCTTTTTGCTGGTTCGTTTGTGGATACAACACCTAAGTTTAATTGCTCAAGTTTTATTTCTCTCGCTCTTTGAATTGCATTTGCAATTAATTCACGTGCTAGTCCGTTACGTCTATTTTGTGCATCTACATACATCGCAACGATATGACCTTTATGCTTATAGGCATCTTTCTCTTCCCTTAATAAAGTGACAACTCCGATTAATTGATTTTCTTCATTAAATGCACCGAATGTACAACTAGTAGTAGATGTCAAATTACCTTCAACTCGCTCAATAGGATTTTCCTGACGAATTGCCTCTTCATAAGTTGTTACAAATGCCTCTGGATTTACTTGTAATGCTTGTAAACGTAAATCCCAATATTTTTCCGCATCTTCTTTAGTAAGTAATCGAATCATTTCCCTATCCCCTTTAGTTAACATAATATTTTTATAGACTATTAAATAAAGATTGATATTCTTCTTTTAACATACTATAACGATAGCGATGAATGAATTCACCATGACGTAATCTATCATTTCTCATTATTCCTTCACAAACAAATCCAGCTTTTTCATAGCTCTTTCTAGCTTGTAAATTATCTTCGTCTACTCGTAGCCATATTTTTTCTAATTCGAATGCAGAAAAGCCAATTTGTAACATACTGTATAGCGCTGCCATTCCATATCCTTTACCCCAATATTCTTTATTTCCAATTGCAATTCCTAATTCAGCATTTTTATTTGTTTGATCAAAGTTTTTTAGGTCTACCCATCCAATGTGTACACCTTCCTTTGTAACGATAGCTCGTTGTTCATAGCCATTCTCTCGACTTATGCATGCTTCAATCCACTTTCTCGTATCTTCACGAGTGAACGGTGGATATTGATCTGGTACGACTAAATGTTTTGTTACTTTTATATCTAATGACCATTGATATCGATCTTCTACATCATCTAGTGTCAGTTCTCTTAATTGAACGAATGGTACATTCATTTTGCTATCCCCTTTTCATTTTCCGATAGAAAACCCTTCGAACACTCTTCCTCCATACTGATCTAGAGTTCTTTCTATAAAACTAATTAATTCATTTTTATCTCCTGTTTTATAAAAATGATCAAAAGCTGCTACAAATTGGTCTGCATATTGTTCGTCATATCTTTTTAACACTCTAATAAACCATTTTGAATTTCCAAGCCATTGGCCATTTACCCTCAAAACATATTCATGTACTAAATCAGCTAATAAGTTTGCGATAAACAACTCTTCTTCTCTCTTTGTTGCACCAATAAAGTCATCCAAAGCATCCGTAATAAAATATCGCTTCTGCTTCATCGTTTCTTCGGTCCATTTTGCTGGTCCTTTATTTAGTAAATCATTCGCCTCTCTTTTTAATTTCTCAACAATTTCATTCTCCCCATGCAATCCCTTCTGAAACTAATTGTGGTAACGAAGGTCTCCCGCGGTCACAATCCATTTTAAAAAAGGTTTTATACGTTTCAAAATTATGTACGAATACTTCAACAGGCCAACCATTACTATAGAAAGATTCTCTATAACAAGATGACAAACTTTGGTCAAATATTACAATATCAAGGTCAGATGTTTTCGTAGCCTCTCCTCTAGCAGCACTTCCCCCTAGTAAAGCAACATCACAATTCGAAAATTGTGATGCAATTATGCTTCGTGCCGCTTCAATTGGTCCCATAGCCTTTCCCCTTCTCTTATTTTACTTTCTTTTTTTCAGTTCTTTCTCGTGTCTTCTTGATATAAGCTTCTGCATCTGGCGTTTTGCATGACGTTGCACCATGATCAACTTCTACTTTTCCAATTTCGCGTGCAAATTCAATTGCTTGTTGCTCTAAAGCTTCATTTCGAATCCCTATCGCAATTAAAGCACTATTCATCGCTTCTTTTTTTCTATTTTTTTCATTATGTATATGAACCTTGATCTCTTCTAAATACGTACGGTACGAAGAAGTCATCGTCTAACGTTTTATTTTTTATTGCGATATTCGCTAATAATGACCAACCAGCTCTTCCAATCCATTCATCATCAGACTTTGTCCATTCTTCCATTCTTTCTATCGCGATTGGCGACGTACATATAGCTGTCATAAGAACGTCCATTAAACAATAATAATCAACATCTTGAACCCATCTATTTAGCTGTTCTGATGTTAGTTTCTTCGGATCTAAAATCATCGTTGCTAAAGTCCTTGCGTCCATATTTTTCGTTTCCCATAATGAAATTGCTAAATCATGATCCTTTTTTATTTTCTTTTTTAACAATTTTAAATTCGCAAAACTAACTCCAAATAACGGCTCTTTCGCCCCATGGTTTTTATATGTCTTACGAGTTTGTTCTGTCCCATACTCTTCCAGTTGCTGCATTACTTCTTCAAGTAACATATGCCCACCTCTTTTATGTTTTATGTTGACTTCATATATGTATGTACGATATATTCTACATTATTTTTTGGTTTTCCTATATTTATTTTTTAAATACGGTATGTGAAATTTTTATTGATATTCTTTAAAACAAAAAACATCCTTTTCTTTATTTTTCACACGGTTGTTCATTCACACTCTGTATACAATACTCCACTAGCGCATTCAACGGATTTATTATGTTCCTCCCTATTATATTTTCTACCCTTGTAGCAGCGTCTACCATTGATAATTGTGCAACTGAAAACATTTCGTTTCTATCTTTCATAATTTCATATAAATACTGTTCTAATTTAGCATCATGCTCTTCTTTGTGACCTTGCATAATTAACTCAAATATCCCCTCTATCACTTCTACTTTTACTTGTATGGATTTATTATTCTGATGAGCGTATATTCTTAAACGTTGCATCGTTCCTGAAACAGTACGGGTATTTGTAAATAGTATTGTCTGTGGCTCTTCAACCTGACAAATCATTTCAAAGAATGGCTCATCAATTTTCAATATAGGTATGTCTATTTTGAAATCCTCATCTAATAACGTGATATAATCTGTACAAGTTATTAAAAGTGTATCTACATCACTTTCAGCTATATACTTTATAATATCTTTTAAATCATTTCGTGCTTGTTCTCATTCTATTTTTAGTCTGTGTGATAAGATTGGATCTACAAAATGGAGTATTTCTATTTCAAAAGATTGCAACACTCGGTCAATGTATTCAATATTTGAATGATGAGCATGTAAACAAGCTAATTTTTTCATACTTATCCTCCCTTTCTAAAACAAAAAACATGAATGAACCATTTTACATACAGTTCCATTCATTTAATTCTTGTTTCATTTTTTCAAACCTGCAAAACCGTGAAATCTTGCATACTTTTTAACAAACTTTTTTGCGTTTGTAAAAAAGTTTTTTTGCATTTCCCCCTCTAAAATTGCTAATATAGTAGAGTAGAACTTTTATAGAGAGTAGGAAAATTATGCACAATGGAATTCGGATGACAACTTTAGTGAAAAGGGCTCTGTTGATTTGCGCTGGGGTATTATTTACATACGAAGCTGCTTATGGATCAACACATATCGCTCTAGCAAGTACAGAGGATGAAGCGAAATCTGTTCAACTTGTAAGTGAAATTCAAACGTCCCTTACTCCGAAAGAAGCTCCAAAGCACTATAACGGGCAAGTTAGAAAAGTCGCTTACTTAACATTTGACGATGGTCCTGGAAAATACACAGCTGAGCTTTTAGATATGTTAAAGAGTGAAAATGCAAAAGCAACATTCTTCCTAATTGGTTCAAACGTGAAAGCTTTCCCTGATCTTGTAAAACGTGAAAATGCTGAAGGCCACTATGTTGGGATGCACAGTATGACTCATAACTACAAGAAGCTTTACACAGAAGGTCATTACGTTGATGAAATGAAAGAAGACCAAGGCTTAATCTCTGGTGTTCTAGGAAAATCACCAGTATTAACACGTCCTGCTTACGGCTCAATGCCAGGATTAAATGAAGCCCTTCGCAACAAAGTTGTCGAAAATGGTTTAAAAGTTTGGGACTGGACAATTGATTCATTAGACTGGAGATACAACAAAATGCCAGTAGACGCTGCATCTGCTAAAATCGTAGAAAACGTTCTACATGGTGCTACAAATCCAACAGAAGTTATCCTTATGCACGATATTCATCCACAATCAGTAAAAGCAATACCTGGTATAATTAAAGGATTGAAAGAAAAAGGATATGAATTAGAAGCCTATAATGAGAACGAACACTTCCCATTAAACTTCTGGCATGATAATCGTATGTAATAAAAAGACTTGATTCCCTCTTGTAGGTTATCAAGTCTTTTTTTATCGTTTTGGGAATTTCCTTTGTTGCTCTTCAATAGAACGAATAATATTCTCTCTATCATCTTGAGTTATACCGATAGAAAATTCGTACTCTTCTTCCTTACACCATGCGGGGTTAAGTTCCAGCGATAAGTGAATAACAATGTTAAACTCCCCTGATTTTTCCCCCATAAATTCAAACGCTAAATTTGGTTCTATGAAATCTAGTTCGTTATATGTAGGATTTGGTAAAGATTCAAACCATTTTTTCATGTACTGTAAGTCGTATGTTTGTAAAAAAGGATCCATCGTTTCAAAAACTTTATTTTCTTCTGATAGTTTTGCCTTTACTCTTAACCAATTTCTATCACACTCGTCTTTTGCATCATTAAATTGGTAATTTACAACCTCTAAGCGTAATGCTACTTTTTCATTTTTAAAATTCATGACTATCCCTTTCTTTCTCGGAACTTTTTGTTTTATAAAGTTCTATTAATTCCGATCCTTAAAATCATTATTTATACATGAAATAAATTTGATTTGCGATATAATCTGAACTAAAGTGAAGTCCATTCCTTATCCACCACATGATGATACCTACCAAAGAGGCTGTTTTAATATCAACCGCAACATAGTCATCTGGCAAATCCTTTTTCGTATTCTCTCTTCTCGTTTCTATTAATTGCTTTAAAAATAAAAATAGTTGTTCCTCAAATTGATTCATTTTAAATAATATAAATAAATAATTTCGATGGATATATAAATAATCAAGTAATTGTGTTAGCTTTTGTTTTTCTGATAAATCTTTTGCATGTATTAAATCAACAATTTTATTAGAAAGCTCGTTTAAAATCTCATTTGTGATTTGGTCTAGTAAATCTTGAATATCTTGATAATGTAAGTAAAATGTTGTCCGATTTAATCCTGCTTTTGTTGCGACTTTCTGAACCGTTAAACTTGAAGTACTAAGATTCTCACATAGGAGAGAAAAAACAGCATTTTTAAACATTTCCCTTGAACGAACTGTACGAGGATCTTCTTTTTTAGGTGTAGACATTTTGAAACTCCTTTATAGATTTTCTCTTTACTTACTCGACAGTGCATACCTTATATGTCGAGTAGTGAACATTTTCAACAAAACTGTTCATGGTCAAAGAAAATTTATTTTGTTACCATTAATTTTATCGACACATTGTCGATAAATCAAGAAAACAATGAAGGAGTTTACCAATGCAAAAGGAAATATCAGAAAGAAATAAAAAAATTATATTAGTTGTGCTCATTGCCGGCTGTTTTTTATCAACATTGAATCAGACGCTATTAAATGTGGCGATGAGTAATTTAATGGAAGTATTTGGTGTTACGGCTGCAACAGTGCAATGGCTATCAACAGGCTTTATGCTCATAAATGGTGTTCTCGTGCCAATTACTGCGTTTTTAATGAAACGATTTACAACACGGCAGCTATTTATTAGCTCGATGCTCTCTTTGTTTATTGGGACGGTTCTCTGTGCATGTGCCGTGAATTTTGGCATTCTGTTAACAGGAAGAATGATTCAAGCAGTTGGAGCAGGAATTATTATGCCGCTAATGATGACTGTTATTTTATATTTATACCCTAGTGAAAAGCGTGGGAGTATTATGGGGACCATCGGATTTGCCATCATTTTTGCGCCAGCCATCGCTCCAACATTATCTGGATTTATCATTGAATATGTTTCATGGAGATGGTTATTTATTGGATTAGCTCCATTTGTATTAATCGTTATTATTCTTGCTCTAAAATATTTAATGAATGTTGCTGAAACAACAAAAGCAAAATTAGATATCGTAAGTGTCATTTTATCAACGATTGGCTTTGGTTGTATTATCTTTGGATTTAGTAGTGCAGGAAGCAAAGGATGGGATCATCCAGTTGTTATTACTACAATTATCATCGGAATAATCGTTACAACTCTATTCTGTTTACGTCAAATAAAGTCTAGCGATCCACTACTAAACTTATCCGTATTTAAATATAAAATTTTCACTCTTACTTCAATCATTAATATACTAATTACGATGATTATGTATGCGGATTTAATTCTATTACCGATTTACTTACAAAATGGACGAGGTTTTACTGCATTCGAATCCGGTCTACTTCTATTACCCGGAGCTGTCATTAATGCCTTCTTATCACCTATCACCGGGAAAATGTTTGATAAATACGGTGCAAAACCACTCTTTATTATAGGTTTAACATGTATCATTATTTCGATGTGGGGTGTAATTGATTTGACCGAATCCACAACTTATATGTATTTAATGGTTCGTACCATTATTCTACGAATTGGGTTAAGCTTCATTTCTATGCCTTTAAATACAGCAGGTTTAAACGCTTTACCAAGAGAACTGGGTTCACATGGTTCCGCAGTAAATAATACGATTCGCCAATTAGCAGGTGCTATTGGAACAGCAGTTATCATCACAGTGTATACGATTCAGTCAACTTCACATACTTTACAGTTATCTAGTAATAACGGGAACATATCAGCTATGCAAGTAACAAAATTATCTTCTATCTTCAGCTCAAGTGATGCCTACGTATTTATGTTAGTCTTATCTTTTGTAGCTTTGATTATTGCATGTTTTATGCCTAAAAAAGTAGCACTCCAAAAATCCGAAAGTAACTCTTAAAACAAAAAATCCTACCCGTATGGAATACGAGTAGGATTTTTTATTATTTATTTCGTTTCCCCGTCTTCAGTCGTCTTCACCTTCGTTTTATTTTTATCATGATGGTTATAGTTGTACTTAGAACGATCTACTGGAGTAAAGCCTTCTGGCGTGTAGAATCGTAATAAGTCACCGTTAACAACTTGGTCGGAGTATTTTAGTGATTTTTGAACCATTTGTTCATTTTGTTTTATTTCATCTGTTATTTCTACAGGTTTTCCAGTAGCCGTATCATAGTATTTGCCGTTAAGTGCAGTAACTGTTGGACTTACGTAGTTACCGTTACGGAACGGAACGACTTGTTTATGCTCTGGTGATAATAAATCTGATCCGAATTGGACATAATTTTTTGTATCTGTACCTAGTAAGTGTAATAACGTTGGTAGAACGTCAATTTCTCCACCGTATTGATGTTGTACGCCGCCTTCCATTCCTGGTACGCGAATGATTAAAGGTACACGTTGTAATTGAGCATTTTCAAATGAGTTCATTTCTTTACCCATTATTTGAGACATTGCTGCGCTATGATTATCTGAAATACCGTAATGGTCACCGTACATAACGATAATTGAGTTATCGTATAAACCAGATTGTTTCAAGTAATCCATGAATCCTTTCACAGACTCATCTAAATAGCGTGCTGTTTGGAAGTACGTATCTACTGATGAATCACCTGTTTTAGCTGGTTCAATCGTTGCTTCCGCTTTATCAATCGGATAAGGGAAATGGTTCGATAACGTAATGAACTTCGTATAGAACGGTTGTTTCAACGTTTGTAATAACGGAATTGATTCGTTAAAGAATGGTTTATCTTTTAAGCCATAGTTTACTACATCTTTTTCGTTCATATCATAGTATGACGCATCAAAGAAATTATTAAAACCAAATGATTTGTAAATTTCATCACGGTTCCAGAACGTTTTGTAGTTACCATGGAACACTGCTGATGTGTATCCTTGCTGACCTAAAATAGCTGGTGCTGATTGATATGTGTTATGAGCTTTATTTGTAAAAACAGATCCTTGCGGTAATCCAAACATTGAGTTCTCTAACATGAACTCCGCATCAGACGTTTTACCTTGTCCTGTTTGATGGAAGAAGTTATCAAAGTATAACGTATTCGCATCTTTTGTAAATGAATTTAAGAATGGTGTAACCTCTTGGCCATTTAGCTTATAGTTTAGTAAAAAGTTTTGGAATGACTCTAAATGAATATAAATTACGTTCATTCCTTTTCCTTTACCAAAATACTCAGGATTTGGACTTGCATACGTTGATGAAAGATAGTTTCTAACTTCTGTCATATTATCCCCATCAGCTAATGCTCGTTCTGTTGATGCTTTCGCACTTTGAATACCATCATAAATCGTAAAGTTGTACGCGCCTAAATATTTCACAATATAATTACGATCGAAGGTTCTAGTTAATAATTCAGGACGATCAGATTCTGCAAGACCTAAGTTAACGCTAAAGAATAAAATACCCGCTACAAATACTAGCGATAATTTATGCTTCGCAACACGGATTGGTTTAGGATTTACAAATTTCGTTGCGACTAAAACAATTAGAATGATCGTATCTAAGAAATATAGTGGATCATATACGTGTAGCAATGCAAAAATACTACCACCTAAATCTCCAAAGTTATTCGATTGTGTTAATGTCGGGAACGTAATAAAGTCGCTGAAAAAGCGATAATATACTACGTTTGCGTATAAAAGTATAGACATTAACAAATTAATAACAATTAACCAAATGTAAGCTCGTTTCCCTTTTGCAAATAATGCTAGACCTAAAAATAGAACTGCTGAGCTTAACGGGTTGAAAAACAGTAAGAATTTTTGGATTGTGTTCGATATCCCCAAATTAAATTCTGTCACATATGCTGCATATGTTTTTAACCAAAGTAAAATAACGGCAAATACGAAAAATCCAAAATGATTACTTAATACTCGTTTACTCTTTAATAAAAATTGTTGCATCTCTCCACCTCTTTTGATCATCCAAGGCTTATTTTGTATAAGTCTGTCTCTCTATTCAATTTTTCTTCTTCAAATAGATTTTATTTGTTTAACTATATGAAGAATATTAGTAATTATAATTTGTAACTTTTATTTATTCAACTATTTCTTTTTAAACATTTTGACCTTGGTTTCTATTTAACATAATAAATTTGTAACATTTCCTTTTTCTTCCAGGGGCTCATCTACTAATTCTGACTCCACAAACTATAATCCTTTATTTCCTCATTTGCAAACTAATCTATCTCCAATTTTGGTACATATTTCACATAAAAAAAAGTGTAGTTTGAAATATTTGCTCAAACTACACTTTTTCTACAAACTTATCCTTTATAACTAATTTCTCCAGTTTCAACTAATTCCTTTAGCCCCATAAACATTAAATTCCATCCATGCTCAGAACCATCATGATAGTCTTTAAGTGCTTTTTCAACATCGGATTTTGCCCAATTCTCCTCATGCGGAACGATAATATTTTGTGAAAATGTCATTTCAGATCCTTGTTGTTTCTCCATTATTTCAACTACAATTGTATCTTCTAATTCACTAAACTGTGGCATTTTAAATGTAAATGCTAATTTTTCAGGACATTCATTTCAAAATATTCCCCAATTGCTCGATAGTCTTTTCCATTACGATGGTCGACAATTTCCCAGCTTCCGCCTACCCCGGGAGTATTTCTTGTTATTTTATTCGTCCCTTCCAACGTAACAAACCATTTCTTGATCATATCAGGGTTTATCCATACTTCAAAAACTTCTTCTGGTGCAACATCAAAATCCCTTACCATCGTTAATGTTATTTTTGAATAATTATTCATTTTAGCCCGCTTTATTTAAATGCGAAGATTGTATTTCCTTTCAACAAAACCCCCGCTCTCATAAAGAAAGCGAGGGTTTTAACTATTTATTATTGACCTTTATACATTGCATCTACTTGTTTTTGAAGTTCTTCATTTTCTAAGTACTCATCGTAAGTAGCCTCTTTATCGATTACACCGTTTGGTGTTACTTCGATAATGCGGTTTGCAATTGTTTGTACGAACTGATGGTCATGAGATGTGAATAACATTGTACCTTTGAATGCAATTAAACCGTTGTTTAATGCAGTGATAGACTCAAGGTCTAAATGGTTCGTTGGATCGTCAAGTGTGATTACGTTCGCACCACTTAACATCATTTTAGATAGCATACAACGAACTTTTTCGCCTCCAGATAATACAGAAACGTTCTTCTTAACTTCTTCACCTGAGAATAACATACGGCCTAAGAAACCACGTAAGAAGCTTTCTGACTCATCTTGTGGAGAGAATTGGCGTAACCAATCAACTAAGTTGAAGTCACTGTTCTCAAAGTATTTAGAGTTATCTCTTGGGAAGTACGATTGAGATGTTGTAACGCCCCATTTGAATGAACCGCTATCTGGCTCCATTTCACCCATAAGGATTTTAAATAATGTTGTCATCGCAATATCGTTACGACCAATAAATGCAACTTTATCACCTTTATTTAAAGTGAAGTACACATTATCTAACACTTTTTCGCCATCAATTGTTTTAGAAAGACCTTCAACAGTTAATAAGTCATTTCCTATTTCACGCTCAGGTGTGAAGCCAACGAATGGATAACGACGTGATGATGGTCTAATATCATCTAATGTAATTTTATCTAATAATTTTTTACGAGAAGTTGCTTGTTTCGCTTTAGATGCGTTTGAGCTAAAGCGTGCAATGAAGTTTTGTAACTCTTTTACTTTCTCTTCTTTTTTCTTATTAGCATCTTGTGTTAATTTTAAAGCTAATTGGCTTGACTCATACCAGAAGTCATAGTTACCAACATAAAGTTGAATTTTACCGAAATCAAGATCAGCCATGTGCGTACAAACTTTATTTAAGAAGTGACGGTCATGGGATACAACTATTACTGTATTTTCAAAGTTCATTAAGAAATTTTCTAACCATTGAATCGCTTTTAAGTCCAAGTGGTTGGTAGGCTCATCTAGTAATAGAATGTCAGGTTTACCGAATAAAGCTTGAGCAAGTAATACTTTTACTTTCTCTGCCCCAGTTAATTCTGACAGTTTCTTATCATGAAGATCTTCACCAATACCAAGTCCTTTTAGTAAAATTGCAGCTTCTGACTCAGCTTCCCAACCGTTAAGCTCAGCGAACTCACCTTCAAGTTCAGCAGCACGCATACCATCTTCATCACTAAAGTCTTCTTTCATGTAAATGGCATTTTTCTCTTGCATTACTTTGTAAAGTTGCGTGTGACCCATAATTACTGTTTCTAATACTGGGAACTCTTCATATTCGAAGTGATTCTGTTTTAATACTGCTAGACGCTCACCTGGGGTAATATGTATGTCACCTGTTGATTGTTCGATTTCTCCAGATAAAATCTTTAGAAATGTTGATTTACCAGCACCGTTCGCTCCAATTAAACCGTAGCAATTACCTGGCGTGAATTTTATGTTAACATCTTCAAATAATTTGCGATCCGCAAAACGCAAACTAACGTTACTTACTGTAATCATTTGTGTCCTCCTACTAATACCGCTTATTTCAGCGTTTTCTCACCGATTGTCTTAAAAACCGCAAATTACGATTCACTTATTGTAGACTATAGCTATTATATAGTAGAAGATGGATGAATAGCAACGGTTGATTGCTATTCATCTCCTTTCATCCATGAATAAAATCCTTATTTTTTAACGAAACAAGATTGTACAGAAATAAAATAAACTTTAAGGAGGATTTTTTGAAGAAAACATTAATAATTGGTGCGTTATGTATATCTTTAGCTTCTTTAACTGCTTGCGATGGTAATAACAATGCAAAAAACACCTACTGAATCAAAATAAGAAAAAAAGAAACGAAAGTAACAGTAGGTTCAATTATCTCTGAATTTAAAAGTGCTGGTCTACAAGCAGAAAATCCAACTGGACTTTCAGAAAAAGAATTTGGTAATCTTCGAAAAGAAGGAAAACGTATTATCGTACCTGCGCTCGGTGAAAATGAAGGCAGTAGATTATTCGAAATTACAAAGAAAGACGACTAAGAGAAAGTTAAGAAATATTACGATGAATTTGGAAACTCATCTCCTATGTTATTCTCTCATACATACGCAAAAGGTAACTTCCTTTTACAGATGAATGGCAATATAAAAGACGAATAATTTGCAAAATATAAAGATGTGATGGACAAGTTTATTAAATAAAGAATCCCCCCTTTAAAGGGGGGATTCTTTATTTTCTATTACTTAATTTCTTTGTGTAATTCTTCATTTTACTCGTTAACCCTATTAAAGCAGGTAACAATATTGGCATCACGATTAAAGCTAATAGTAAAAGTGCAATACCAACAACTGATGCTACTTGTATAAGTGTCAATACTCCTGAAGGGATTAATGCTGCAAATGTTCCGCCTAAAATAAGTGCCGCTGATAATACGACTCCTCCTATGTGACGAGATGCATTTACGATTTTCGTTACTGAATCCCCTTCTAGCTCATTGTATCGCATCATTACAAAAATACTATAATCCACTCCTAAAGCGACAATCATAATAAAGCTAAAGAATGGAACATTCCAGCTTAATGACCCTACGTTTAATAAGTGTGCACTAATTTGTTCACTAATACCAAGTGATGCAAAGTACGCTAATATTAATGATCCAATAATAAAGATTGAGTTTAAGAATGAACGAGTAATAACGATTAATACAATCGCAATTCCAATTAACATTATTGTAGCAGTACGTAAGAAATCCTGCCCGGTTACTTCTTTTAAATCAACGTTTCTAGCTGTTGTCCCACCGATCGCTTTTTTTGCTGATTTTAATTCTGTACCATTTAACGTACCGTCTATCGTTTTATTAATTTCTTGAATGATTGGCATCGCTTCTTTTGAATACGGATTTACATCTAAAATGATGGTCATTTTAGCAATCTTTCTATCCTGTGACATGTACGTGTTCAATGCTTTTTGGAAATCTTCTCCCCCTAGCACTTCTTTTGGGATATAAAATTTCTCAGAGCTTTTTGATTCATTAAGTTCGCCTAAATATTTCTGAGCATCCCCTAGGCCGTTACTTACTTTTCCAAGCCCTTCTGTACTTTTAGATAAGCCTGATTGTAATTGCCCCATCTGTTCTTGCAGGTCTTTCAGTCCAGTTAATAACTGTCCTTGCCCATCATTTATTTTCGTTAATCCGGATTGTAACTCAGCTGATTTGTTCGCAATTTGTTTTGAACCTGTAGCCCCTTCGTTTAATCCGTTTTTCAGTCCAGTAGTTCCTTTTTGTAACTCGTTAACACCATTATTCATTTCTTTTAAACCATTATCGACTTTCAATAACGATTGATTCGCTTCTTTAAATGAATCCATTGCCACCTTATGCTGCGTTGCTAATTGATTTAATTCTTTTGAAAGTATATTTAATTGTTTTTGAGCCTCCTTAGCAATTCCTAACGTTTGCTGTATGTTCGGATCATTTGCTAATTCTGGTTTCGTTTGAATGAAATTGGTCATTAACATTTCAATTTGTTCATAACCTTTTTTCGCGCCATCAATCGCTTGAGAAATACTTCCGAAATATTGATCGTAAGAACTTAAACCTTTTTCTAACTGTGCATAACCAGCATGAAGCTGTGAAGTTGCATTTGATAATACACTTATATTTTCGTTTACTGAAGCTAAACCACTCTCGATTTGCTGCGCTCCTTTGGCACCGTCGTTTATGCCATTCGATAATTGATTTAAAGCAGTCCCTAATGCTGATACACCGTTTTTCGCCTCGTTCGTTCCATCAATTAACTTTTGAACATTTGCGAGACTATTTGAATCATTACTACTCATTTTATCTTTCGCATCCGTTAATCCATCAGTGATTTCTTTTATGCCACCATTGGCATCTCCTAATCCTGTATTCAGTTCTCCGGCTTGTTTATTTATATATAATTCTTTTATCTTATCACCGGTTGGACGCGTCGGTGAATATACCTCTGAAACTCCTTTAACTTTCGAAATTTTATCAGTTAGTTCATCTAAAGTTTGTAGGGAGGTCGCCTCATCTAACTTGTTATTCGATTGAATGACTAACGTACTTGGTGAAGAAAAACCAGGAGGAAAATGATCTTCTATGACGTTAATCCCCATCTTTGATTCATACTTATTATCTACTTCAAATAAATCATTGTAATTAAGTATGTTAGAGTATTTTAATACGAAAGGAATCGATATCACGAATACGATGATTAAAGCAACAAATGGTCTTGCTACTGAGTTTTTCGCAAAGAATCCCCATAAGCGACTATCCTCATGACCTTTAAATGTTTTAACTGGATAAAACATTCCTTTTCCTAAAAGCACCATAAAAAATGGATTTAAAGTCGTTAATACGAGTAGTAATACTAAAACACCAATTGCTACCGCTGAAGTAGATTGATATAATTTAAAACTCGCTAACGCAAGTGATGCAAAACCAATTAGCACCGCTATACCGCTATATAATACGGTTTTACCTGCCGATTTAAATGTTTCTTTCGTGGCCAATAATGCATTTTCTTGTTTACTTAATTCTTCTTTAAATCTCGTAAATAATAAAATGTTATAGTCTGTTCCTACTCCAAAGAGGACGACGACTACGAACACTTGTGTAAAGTTTGAAAATGGAAAATTAAATTGATCTACAAGCTGAGCAATAATCCCCATTGAAACTAAATACGACACACCGACTGTAAGAAGAGAAACAATCGGAACAACTGGTGAACGGAATACGAGGATTAATACTACAAGAATGAAAATGATTGAAATAACTTCAGTCTTTTTCACTCCCTCTTGAGAAGATTTAAGAAAATCACCCGCTATTAAGTCACTTCCTGTTAAGTACGTTTTTACCCCTTTCGTTTGTACTTTTTTATGAAGATTATTTGCAACTTTTGATATTTCACCATGCTTTTTATCTATTGATATTTGCGTTAAAATAGTCGTATTATCTTTAGAAACTAATTGTTTCTCCAAGTCTTTATTATCTAAATGTGAAACAACTTCATTTATTCCTAATTGCTCTTTTTCATTTTGCAGGGCGTTGATTGTTTTTGTTATTTCCTCTTTTTGCTCAGTAGTTAAAGCAGCTTTATTTCCACTATTAAAAACGGCTATAATTTCGTATTTTTCAGTCCCGTCTTTATCCATTTCTTTTATCATTTTGTCAGCAATACTACTTTGTTCTGTTTTAGGAATCGTAATGTGCCCTTTTTCTTTCACTAATTTATCCATATTAGGCATCGTTACGATCATTGTAATAGTAATAACTATCCATAATAGAAAAGATAAACTTCTCCAACTTTTTAGCTTGCTCATTTGAATCATCTCCCGTTTTTAGCGTTTCACGTTAAGTACGGAATGAATATTCATTCCTACTCTTTTAAAACTATCATTTCGGAATGAACGTTCATTCCTATTATCCTATTAATTTTTTTCAATTCTATTAAACCACTACCTACGGAATGAATATTCATTCCTTTAACTGTACAGATATATCATCTCCTGTAATCGTTTTTTATATTTGTTTAGGAATGAATGTTCATTCCTGTCCATATAGAGCTATAGAATCAAATGATTCTAATAGCATTCCAAGAGCTTTCTTCCAATTCTTTTACTAATCCTTTTGAGTATTCTAATTGCCCTGTTGCCATTACTTTAGTTAATTTTTCTAACGGTTGATATACAATAATAATTAAAGCAACTGGAGGCAATGGACGAAGAAAACCTTTTGCGATTCCATCTTCTATAATATTCATAAAGAAGCCTATAAAATCGTCAAATATTTTGTTACTCTGTTCATCAAGAAAATAACTATCACAATGAGAATTTGTAAAAAGAAAAGCATCCACATTGTTTCTCGCAAATTCAAATAAACGGTTATAAATATGACTAAACTGTTCACGAATATTTGCTTCAACAGGAAAATCAGTTTTTAGTATTTCAGATAATTGCAACATGCTTTTTGAAAATAATGAGTTAACGAGTGCCTCTTTATTTTCAAAATAGCGATAAATAGTACCAGCGCCGACTTTTGCTTTTTCAGCGATCATCGGAATTGTCGTACCATCGTAACCACGCTCTGCGAAAAGTTGTATCGCAGCATCAAAAATATCCTCTTGTTTGTTTTTAGCCACTTTTCCCACCTCAATTTTCAGGAATGAAAATTCATTCCGTTTTTAATTATAAATTACATGGATTAAAAGTCAAGTGTGCTACACAGTTACGTTTTTTAATCCCATATCTGTGAGTGAAATTATATCGGCGATTTTCAAGATATATCAGCGCAACTCGAATTTTATCGGCGATTTTCAGAATATATCAGCGCAACTCAAATTTTATCAGCGATTTTCAAGATATATCGACTTAACGACAAAAAACAACAAAATAAGAGCGAACTGTACCAAAACTTTATTTGGTACAGTTCACTTTCAAATATACAATTAAAAGAAATCATAAATAAACGCTTCACGCACCGGGACTACATTCTCAAATGTTCGTATCTCCTCTTCGCTTCCACTAATTAATTCAAGCTTACTTAGCTCTAACGGACGTTTATAGCCAAACATTATTGTAGATAGCGCATTAATGTCCAGCTTAATTCCTTTATCTATTGTTTCTTCTTTCATAATTGTTATTTCCTGATTTGCAAGTCTCACCGTTACGTTATTCCACGGAGCAAATGAATCTGTAACGTGTAAAATCAATTCTTGTGCGCATCGTTCCAGTTCAACTCATATTGTTTTAAGAACTGCTCCACATCTACAATTCTTCCCATAAAATATGGTTTTATTTCTGCCTTCACGCGTGGCTCTCGCAATGTATATAACAACGGTTCTTTCTCACTTAATATCATTCCAACTTCTTTAATCATAGAATCATGCTGGCAAATAAAGTTCCATAGGCCATTTCTCGCTTCATTATGCAGTGGAACAAATTCTTCTATTGTCATTTTATAATTTTCTATTTTATATAACACGTAACCAGCTGCCGTTTTATTTTCATCATAGTAAATCGCTAATGTTAAATCATGATAGACCGCTTGTAACCACCATTTTTCACTGCGAACTAGCATACCTGAAAAGCGTTCTGCAAATGTTTCATAAATTTTCTCTACTTCTTCTGGATGGTTTTCTTTATTAAAACGTTTCACAATACCATTTACTTGTTTTTTCATAATCAAATCGCTCTTCTCCATATGACATACAAGGCGATTTGCACAAAGCTCCCATCCGTATTTGCGGTAAAATGAAACAGCAAATGGATGTAACATCGATACTGTATAACCAGCTTTTTTCATCGTTTGAAGCGAATGTTGAAGCAGTTCTTTTACATATCCACTTCTTCTATATTCCGGATACGTCGCTACCCCTGCAACGCCTCCCATTTTAAATTTTTCTGTGCCTATGTAAATATGAAACGGAATAAGATGCAATTTTGCTGCTAAGTCTTCCCCTTCCATAATGCCGTATATTTCATGACTTTCTTTCATTCGAGTCATTTGTTGCTGCACTCGTTCCTCATCTGCTTTATATTGAAAAGCGTATTCTGATAAACATAATGCTTCTCTGAATTTATCTTCTTTTAATTGTATGACGTTCATCTTTTTCTCCCCCATTCCCTATATGTATTGTACTATCATTTTGAATGTTTCGGGTTGATGATTAGAAATATATCAACGTTTTGAATCCCAGATAAGATTGGTAGGAAAATACGGATTTACAACGTCAAGTAAATCCCATAATAAAAAAGCTTAATTTCTCGGTATAGTAAGGGAGAAATTAAGCTTTAGTTAGTTAATATGACTTACAAAGGCACATTTACCACTTTAAATAATATTAGGGTGATTTTTCTCGTTGTAAAGTTATAGAAAATTAATCCCCCGCATTATCGTTCTATTTACAGATTCTTAATCATTGTGCGATGAGGAATACCCGCATCTATAAATTCTTCAGAAATACTTTCATACCCTAAGTTTTCATAGAAACCAATTGCATGTTTTTGGGCATTCAATTTCACTTTAGAAATGCCCTGATTTTGTGCAAACTTCTCAATTTCATTCATAATTAATTTTCCAGAACCTGCTTTGCGATCAGTTGCCACTACACAAATTCGTTCAATTTTACCAACGCCATCTACAATACGAAAACGTCCAGCTCCAATTGGCTTGCTATTATCGTATAACACAAAATGAGTAGCGGTTTTGTCATGTTCATCAATTTCTTCTTCTACATCGACTTGTTGTTCTTCTATAAAAACCTTTTGTCGAATAGCGTAAGCATCTTCTAATTGTTGTTGATTATTTACGATTTCTACTATCATAAATATTTCTTCCCTTCTAAGTTAAAATGTTTCATCAATTGTCCAGTTAATTAATTAAATGAAAACGATTAAAATCAATAGGTACCGTTCTTCTTGTTCGGCTTCTTTTCAACGTTAAGGGAAAAACCTTGTCTCAAAAGTCCTATTGTTGTTAAATAGTTCATTTTTAACATTATAAGTAGCTTGCTTATAATGTCCTTACGAGCTTAATGTATATTTATACTGTATATCTGCTTTTCATCCTATTATTTCGCTAAATTTTGAAGTTCTTCAAAGAATGTAGGATATGATACACCTACTGCTTCTGCATCTTCAAGCGTTGTTTTTCCTTCAGCTATACAGCCAGCAATTGCAAGCATCATGCCAATGCGATGATCTCCGTGACTATGTACTGTATCGCCTTTTAAATTTGATTTTCCGTAAATAATCATTCCATCATCAGTTGCTTCTATGCGAGCCCCTAGTTTTGTTAATTCAGCAACGACTGTATCAATACGGTTTGTTTCTTTTACTTTTAGCTCGTGTGCATCTTTAATAACTGTAATACCTTCTGCTTGTGTTGCCGCTAAAGCGATAACAGGAATTTCATCGATTAATCTTGGGATAATATCTCCACCAATTTCAATCCCTTTTAATGAAGATGTTTCAATTGTAATGTTTGCAGCTGGTTCTGATGCACCTTCATGAATTGGCTCTACAGTGAACGTAGCACCCATTTTCTCTAAAACATCTATAATACCTGTACGAGTTGGATTCATTCCTACATTTTGTAATACTAGTTTACTATTTGGAATAATTGCGCCTGCTACTAAGAAAAATGCTGCGGATGATACGTCACCTGGCACTTGAACATCTGTTGCGATTAACTTCTGGCCACCCGCTAGTTTTACGGTTTTCCCCACGCGAGTTACCTTTACACCGAACGCTTCAAGCATTCTTTCCGTATGGTCGCGTGAAATATGTGGTTCTGTAACAGTTGTTACACCTTCTGCACGAAGACCTGCAAGTAAAATAGCTGACTTTACTTGTGCGCTTGCGACAGGTGAAGTGTACTCAATTGCTTTTAAATCTCCACCACGTATTGTTAGCGGTGTAAACGTTCCTTCTTCTCGTCCATCAATGGTTGCACCCATTTGCTTTAATGGATTTGTTACACGTTTCATCGGTCTTTTTGCGATAGACGCATCACCTTGTACGCAAGAGAAAAATGGTGTGTTTGCTAATATACCTGACATTAATCGAATTGTTGTACCAGAATTACCAACATCTAATACAGTTTTCGGCTCTTGTAAACCTTCTAATCCTTTCCCAACTACAGTGACTTCATCACCGTTTTGCGTAATGTCTACTCCCATTTCTTTAAAACAAGAAATTGTACTTAAACAATCTGCACCAGGTAGGAACCCTTTAATTGTTGTTTTTCCTTCTGCAATCGCACCGAACATGACAGCACGGTGCGAAATGGATTTATCACCAGGTATTGTAATTGCTCCATTCAATCCGTTAGTTACTGTTTGTATTGTAGTTTCTTTCACGTTATCACCCTCTTTTTAAATTGTTTCATACGTTTGGTATTCTTCTTTTCCTAGCGCCAGCTTTGCCTTCATACGATCTTCTTCTCTTTGGAAGCTAATTCTAAGTACCCCGAGCAATCCTTCGCGTGCTTCTAAAATTTGCAAGTTTGTAATGCTAATTTCCTCTTCTGCTAAAATACTCGTAATATGAGCTAAGGCCCCTACTTTATCTAAAACATCGACGTATAAGTCATAATAGGCAGGAATTGCACCTCTTTTTCGCACTGGTAAAGAGTCACGGTATTCTTTTGCGTCAGCGAAATAGTTTTGTATTTCACCTGCATCTCCTTTAGAAACAGTCTTATATAACTCTTCCATTTCTGAGATCCATTCTTCTAATAGTTCCAATAAATGCCCGCGATTTTGCTTTACAATATCACTCCACATTTTCGGGCTACTAGATGCAATGCGTGTAATATCTTTAAATCCGCCAGCAGCTAGTTGATGAATGAGCGGATTATCTCCTGCATGTTTCTCAACTTGCTTTACTAAACCTGCTGCGATAAGATGCGGAAAATGACTAACAATTCCTGTTACATAATCGTGTTCTTCCGTATTTAAAACAAGAAAATGTGATCCTGTTCCTTTTAACCACCCTTTTAGTTCTTCCACTTGTTCATTTGGCACATGGTTCATCGGTGTTAAAATGTAAAATGCATTTTCAAATAAATGTGCCTTTGCACTTTCAACTCCCGTTTTATGAGAACCCGCCATCGGATGTCCACCAATGAAAGAAACTTCCTTTGAAAATAAAGCTTCCGCTTCGTTCATAATAGACCCTTTTGTACTACCAACATCAGTCACTATAACATCTTCTCGTAAACGAAATGACGCAAGTTTGTGTAATAGCTTCTTCGTTTCTTCAACTGGAGAAGCAAAAACAATTAAATGTGCCTCTTCACATGCACGCTGTAAATCAACTGCTACTTCATCTACTACGTGTAATTCTTTGGCACGCTCTACTTGCTCTTTAAATATATCGTAACCTGTTATCGTTACTTCGTGTTCTTTCTTAATTGCTAATGCGAGAGAACCTCCTATTAAACCTGTTCCAATTAATACTACCTTTTTACACATCTGCCTCATCTCGAGACTTACTTTTTTTATTTTCAAAGTGTTGTTTTAACACTGAAATCACTCCTTCATTTTGCTCCCTTGTGCCGACTGTAATACGGACACCATTCGGGAACGGACGAATAATAAACCCTGCGTGTGCACAAGCTTCATAAATCTCTCCACCATTATCTACCGTCAAGAAAATGAAATTTGTTTGCGACGGATAAAATGGAATTTCGTTTTCCTTACAAAAACTTTCATATTGTTGTATTCCCTCTGTATTAACACGTACAATTTCTTTAATAAACGCTTCATCGTTAAATGCAACCGTTGCTGCTTTTTGCGCTAATGAAGATACGTTAAATGGCAAACGTACGACATTTAATTTCTCGATTAACTCTTCCTGTCCAATCGCATAACCAATGCGGAAAGAGGCTAATCCGTACGCTTTAGAAAACGTTCTAAGTACAAGAATGTTGTTATGTTTTTCTAAAAGCGGTAATGTCTCAGGGAAATCTTTTGCTGTTACGTATTCATAGTACGCTTCATCAATGACAATTAACGTATTTTCACTAATGCTTTCAATGAACTGAGTCAATTTTTGCTCATTCACATATGTGCCTGTGGGGTTGTTCGGATTACAAAGCCAAACGATTTTCGTATTGTTATCAACTGCTGACGAAATTTCATCTAAGTCGTATACACCGTTATTTAAAGCAACTTCTTTCACTTCACAGCCTTCAATAACTGCATGATGACGGTACTGTGGGAATGTTGCGCCAGCCGTTACAATGTTATCTCCAGCTCGCAACACGGCGCGACTTATTATTTGAATGACTTCATCCAAACCACTACCGCAAAGTATTTGTTCCATTTGAACATGTAATTTCTCTGCGATTGTTTGACGGAGCGTTGTAGCACCTCCGTCAGGATATAAAGCATGTTCCAACCACGACTTTTGCAATTCTTCTAAAACACGTGGTGAACAACCGAATGGATTTTCATTCGATGCTAATTTCACAAATGAATGATCTCCGTACACTTCTTTCATTTGTTCTGGTGATTTACCTGGTTTATATGGTTGTAATGATGATAGTTGATCTTTTACTTGCACGTTAAACCCACCCTTTTATTAAAATTCTTTTGCGTATTTGTTATGTTGCGTAATATTTTGCTTTAATAGTTCCATGCGATCTTTTCCGAATTGTTCGACTAGTGCATCTGCAAGTTCCCATGCTACAACAGATTCAGCGACAACACCTGCTGCCGGCACTGCGCAACTATCAGATCTTTCAATACTCGCTTGGAATGCTTCTTTCGTATCAATATCAACGCTTGCTAACGGTTTATATAATGTAGGAATTGGCTTCATTACGCCTCTTACGACAATTGGCATTCCTGTTGTCATACCGCCTTCTAAACCGCCGGCGTTATTTGTTTTTCTTGTGTATCCATTTTCTTCATCCCACATAATTTCATCGTGCACTTTACTTCCCGGCTGTCTTGCCGCTTCAAAACCAATTCCAATCTCAGCACCTTTAAACGCATTCACGCTCATAATAGCACCGGCAAGTTTTGCATCTAATTTGCGGTCGTAATGAACGTAGCTACCAACACCAATTGGCATACCTTCTGCAATGACTTCGACAATACCACCGATTGAATCTCCACTACTTTTCGCATTATCGATCGCATCCATCATCTCTTGTTCTACTTCTTTATCTAAACATCGAACAGGTGAATTTTCAGTTATCGTTTGAATTTCTTCTATCGGCAAGTGAGTAATAGGCTTCGCTTTTACTCCACCAATTTCAAGAACATGTCCTGCGATTTCTACATCTAATTCTTTCAAAATTTGTTTCGCAACTGCACCAGCAGCTACACGAACTGTCGTTTCTCTTGCAGATGAGCGCTCTAATACGTTTCTTATGTCACGATGACCGTATTTAATAGCTCCGTTTAAATCTGCATGTCCTGGACGTGGTTTTGTAATTGTGCGTTTCATTTCTTTACTTTCTTGCTCTGAAATCGGGTCTGCACCCATTACTTTCGTCCAATGTTTGAAATCATCATTTTTTACGATTAACGTAATCGGTGAGCCAAGTGTCATCCCGTGACGAACACCACTTACAATTTCAACTGTATCTGTTTCAATTTGCATGCGTCTTCCGCGCCCATGTCCTTTTTGTCTTCTTAATAATTCTTTATTAATATGTTCCGCTGTTAATGTTAAACCTGCCGGTACACCTTCTAAAATAACTGTTAACTGCGGACCATGTGATTCTCCAGCTGTAATGTATCTCATTTCTCTTGCCCCTTTACTATTTTTTTGTACAAAAAAGTCCCTACTGAGCGCTCAGTAGGGACGATGTTTATCGCGGTACCACCCTAGTTGTAGACAACTATCGTCTACCTCTCTTCTTCTTTAACGATCGTTTGACCGTCTTTCCCTCCAAAAGTTGGCGAGAAAGATGCTCCAAGGCTGTAATTCATGCTTACCTTTGTGCTGATTCACACCGACCATCAGCTCTCTTTAACAGTGAGATAAGCACTACTGTTTCCTCTTCAGCGCATATATGATATGGAATTAAGATAATTTATTTTTGAAACCTTTTAACTCATCCATGAATCTATGGAATTCTGGAATATCCATTTGTTGCGCAGAATCTGATAACGCAACTGCTGGGTCTGGATGTACTTCTGCCATTACTGCATCCGCTCCAATTGCAAGTGCTGCTTTCGCTGTTGGTAATAATAGATCTCTACGTCCAGTTGAATGCGTCACGTCTACAATAACTGGTAAATGTGTTTCTTTCTTTAAAATCGGAACTGCTGAAATATCTAATGTGTTACGTGTCGCTCTTTCGTATGTGCGAATACCGCGCTCACATAAAATAATTTGGTCGTTACCTTGCGCAATAATGTATTCCGCTGCATTGATGAACTCATCAATTGTTGCTGCTAACCCACGTTTTAATAATACTGGCTTGTTAACTTTACCTACAGCTCGTAGTAAATCGAAGTTTTGCATGTTACGTGCGCCAACTTGAATTACATCAACGTATTCTAATGCCATTTCCACATCGTTCGGATTTAAAATTTCACTAATAATCGCTAAGTCGAACTCATCTGCTACTTGGCGTAAAATTTGTAAACCTTCTACTCCTAAACCTTGGAAATCGTATGGAGATGTTCTTGGTTTGAAAGCACCACCGCGCATTAATTTTAAACCTTGGTCTTTCATTGCTTGCCCTACTTGGCGAACTTGCTCTAAGCTTTCTACCGCACAAGGTCCCATAATGAACGTTTGTGTTCCGTTTCCAATCAATTCGCCTTTCACATTAACGATTGTATTTTCTTTTTTCTTTTTACGTGATACTAGTAACGCTTTACGGTTATCATCTTCTTGTAATTCTAAGCTTGCTTTGAAAATCGTTTTGAAAATATGTTGAACTGTTGACGTTTCGAATGGTCCTTCGTTATGCTCTGCGATCATATCCAGTACTTCACGCTCACGTACTGGATCAAAACGTTTCGTACCTTGTACTTGTTTTTGCTCCCCGATTTTTTGAACGATTTCACCGCGTTTGTTTAAAAGGTGTAATAGTTGTAAGTTAATTTCATCTACCTGTTTACGTAATTGATCTAATTCGTGATTTGCCATTTGGAAATCCTCCTCTAATGTTTTAAAAGTATAGTAAGAGAATAAAAAATTCTCTATTTTCTGAACTGGTTAATTATACAAATTTAAAGTGGAATCGATACCTCTTCTTATTTTAAACTAATAATTACCATAAAGACACTAACTACTAGTTAATAAGCCACTTTTTTGTACAAAAAAGCCCTACTGATTCAATCAGTAGGGACGATATTTATCGCGGTACCACCCTAGTTGTAGACTTATTTCGTCTACCTCTCTTCATTGTTAACGATCAATGTGACCGTCTTTCCCTTCATAAAGATACATATCTTTACTACGAAAAAGATGCTCCAGGACTGTAATTCGCTCTTGTTTTTGTACTGGTTCGCACCAACCACCAGCTCTCTGTTACAGGGAAACAACAACTACTGCTTTTCCTTTCAACGCATGTTTATTATATTTTCAAGTTGGACCGTCAAAATACAAAAAGTCCCTACTGAATAAATCAGTAGGGACGATATTTATCGCGGTACCACCCTAGTTGTAGACTAACTTTCCGTCTACCTCTCTTCACTGTTAACGATCAATTGACCGCTCTTTCTTCATAAAGACAATGCTATCTTTACTACGAAAAAGATGCTCCAAGACTGTAATTCATGATTATCCCTGTACTGGTTCACACCACCCACCAGCTCTCTGTTACAGTAAGACTAACCACTACTGTGATCTCTTCATTGCACTTTGTTTATTCAAATGTGTTTGAAATTGAATAAGTATGATTCGTATTATAGAACGCTTTTCAAAACACTGTCAACAACTTTTTATTTATTTTTTAAATTTCCGTTTTCGCCCTATAATTCCTCTTGTAAATTCCCCATTACAATTCCGATGCGAATTATCTCATTTTCTATTAAATTTAACACGTGTTTTTCTACTCCATACTGGATTAATAATTCTTTTATTTGTATGATTTCATTTTCAAGTAAATCTGCTTCTTGGCACGTCTGAAGTAAAGTAAAAAACACATCTGCAAACAATCCTTTATACGCTTTCATACTCTCGTTCTTTTCAAGTATCTCTATAAATAACTGTTTCATTTCTTTTTGATTACATTGCCCTTCCACACCCTGAAATTTACTCGAAATAATATTTAGTCCCTTTTCTAAAACCTCATCCATACATAAAATAATGCGTAAGAACATGACATGTTCTCTCGTTGTTATTACACCTATTTTCGGACGCTCCCTTAAAAAACCACTAAGCCAAGCTGTCCAAAATTTTTGTTGTTCCTTGCCACTTAACGTTTTTACGTAATAGCATAAATACTGCATAAATTTAATTTTATTCTCTTCATTTTCTTGCATAAAAAATGGATATAACCAATCTGTTTTTTGCTCCCAATATAATACGCATTTAATAAATACAAAGCTAAGCCATTTTAAAAACGCTTCTCTCGTATGGGGATGAAGTACATCTATATGCTCTACCGCATACTTAATATATTTCTTTATCTCTGTAAATAAAGGTACATTAATTTGCGTATAACATAATCCTGCCCACGCATATTTCGTAAGCTCACTTTCTTTCTTTAAATCTAAGTACGGTAAAAGATATTTTCGACACCATTGTTTCTCAATATGATATAAAAACGTAATATCTGCTGTTAAACGAGCAAACATATATTTCGTTCTATCCGAAGTAACCCTTACCTGTTCCTCAAATAAAAATAAATATTCATACACATTACGATCGTATAAATGATCATATGCTAAAAGTTTTAGTAATACAGCTGTCATCTTTCCAACAGGATGCTGTATAGATTCATTGTAAAACTCTTGTTTTCCAATCTTAAAATCTGTTTCCCCTCTCATAACTTGTGGAAATACTGAAAAAGCAAAGCGCTTTACAACTCGTATACTTTTTACATCTAACTCTTCTAATCGATTACTAATTTCATATAGAAAACTACTAATTAACCGATGAAACGCGGTGTTTCTAACAAATTTCTGTAATAACGGTATCATCTTTTGAATTTGCTCATTCGTCAAATTCCTATTATTTCGCCACTCTCTAATACAAACAAACCATACTTCATTACTTATTTCGTGTACGCCTACTAGTTGGTACGCAAACGAAATGCTCCACTCTACATTCAATTTACACGCTTTTGATAGCATCTCTAAAAAATGACGTTGTTCAAAAACACCATCTTGTGAAAATTGCCACACTTGCTCCATTATTTCATCGTCTTTCAGCTGCAGTAATCCATCCGCTGTTACATTGCATGTAATACGTTGTTCATTTGACTCTTTCTTTGGAATACTGTATCGATCAGAAGAAAAATGAGGGTGTTTCTGTTTCATTAATTTATATCCATCTATCGTGCATTGACTATTTGAATCGCATGTAAATAATAAGTCTAAGATGAGACACGCATCAAACGCCCTCTCTTCCGCAAGGTACTCTAATACATATTGAACTACTTCTTCTTTCGTTTCTTTTAAAGCATCTACATAATAACTCTTTAAAAGTTGAAAAACCTCATGTTTACATGTGAAATCTAAAAGAACATCTGCATGTAACAACCATTTCAGTTTGTCATCCGCTGTAACGAATACATTTTTAATCATTGCTTCAATCGCAATTTGCTTTTGAAGTACACTTTCCGTTTCTATCATTTCTGTAATATAATAATTTGCTTTATTCTCATTGTTTTCACATAAATATGTAAGACACTCTTTTACAATTTGAATTAAAAATGTGAAGTCATTTTGTTGTAACTCCTGCACCAAAATTTCTCTATCTCTTTTTTTTAGCGCATGTTGTCTTAATGATAATAGTTGTATCTTTTCTAATCCCATAACCATAATCGGATTTGCATAGTACGCAATATGTGGTCTCATTTTCTCTTTCCAAACTCGCTCCACATGAGAAAAAATAGGCACTGGCAAACGACTCGATTCTTCGAGTTCTATCGACTCTTGCGTATCATTTCCCCATCTTCTTACACGCTTCAGTTTAAGTTTCCCGTCCAAAATAAATGTTAACAACAACAATCCAATTTCTTTATGTTCAGGGAAAGAACATTTTTGCAATAAATATGAGATCATTTCAATTGAGCTACTATCTTTCTCTGCCGTTTCTAATAAAAGCAATGTCCATCTTGCAAACAACAAAGGATCCATCATTTCTTTCGTTTTGTTTAAGTAAGTGCAAATTGTTCGCCATAATAACGGGGATATTTTAGAATAATTTTTAAAAATCAATTGAAACAGTTCTTTTTGATGACTAAATAGAAATTGCTCCACTAACCATTCCGCAAGTAATTCATCAACTTCATCATACTTTGCTGTAAGCAGAAATAAATTTCTTAGTTTACCTTCTGCTTCAAGCCATTCCACCCATTCATAATCACGAGCAAATTCAACAAAATACCGAACGGTTTCTATTTTTTTTATTGACTGTTTTATATAGGATAATTGCTCCTGCTCTACTGAGGGAGGAACAGTTACAATATCACGAATACGCATTCTTTTCGTAATATAATTATCTCCCATTAATTCCGCCCATCGTTTCACCGCTTTCACAAGTGATTGATGATTATTTGCTTTATTTGGATACACAATCGGCCTTATTCCCAAATGCTCCCAATGGTATGTATTATCACCTTGTGCGACGAAAGCATAACGCCTTGTACTCGGTGGTAAACCTGTTGCTAAATATTTCATTACTGGGTCATTATGACTATACCCAACGAATAAAACGGTGTAATTCGAGAATAAATCAACTAAAAATCTCCTCGCCCAACCTTCCGTTAAGTAAGCCCTTCCAAAATCACCATCTGTTAAAATTAAAGCTTCTTTCTCCTGCTCTATATTCCCATGTATGTAAGCTAAGCCTTTAAACGCTCTCCCTGTCGGTAATGCAGGTGCATAATAAATATTTAGCTCTCTATTCATTTCCTTAATTGCATACGTAAAATGTTGATCAAAGTTTGTCGTTACAATGCGAACATCCGTATCTAACGGGAACAACCTTGGAATGGCATAATGTAATGGATTCGGTTTTGATTTTTCTATATTAACAAGATCTCTTGCAACTTGGTGTACATCTTTCGTTTTCGCAATTTTACCAAGATAATAATCGTGTGGTTCTGTCATCTCACGTTTTTCGACATATAAAGCTTTCGAAATTTCATCAACTAAATCATCGAAATTCGGTAAGTTTGATTTCCCTTTCATAGACACTCCCGCTCCAACGAATAGTACTAACTTCCCTTGTTCAAGATGATCAATTAACTCATCAGGAATTTCTACTTCTGAAGTAATCCACATTCCGGATTCCCCCTTACCTAAAAATGTCATCTACGCTCATTTTACTATAACATTTTTTTGTTGTTTTTATAATATTTAGATAAAATTTCAAACATGAAAAAGTTTTATCTAAATAAATCCGTAACAATGTATGAACTCCTGAATTTATTGCAAAACTATGTATAAATCGGAGGTGTAAATATTGAATGATTTTACTGTAATAGTAATCAAATTTATATCATGTATTATCGCTTTTAGTATCGGATTAGCTTTATTTTTTCCCGCTACGTTCGTCCAAATTATTTCTTTTAGTCTATTTGTTACAATCGTTTCTTATATGTTTGTTGATAAAATCATTTTAAATCGAATTGGCGATTCTGCTGCCATTATGACGGATTTCTTACTTACGTATTTAAGCGTTTGGATTTTCGGAAATATTTTATTAGACAACTACATGCAAATCGCATGGGGCAGTATCCTTTCTGCCATCGTCTTTACGTTATCAGAAGTAATCGTCCATCGCTTTTCTCATTCACGTACTCGTCATAACAACGATAATATTCGTATTAATCGCCGATTTGCATACGGTACAGAGTTTGCTGAAGAACAGAATGTGTTGGATAAAGATAAAAAGAAGTAATGTTTTGATGAAGGAGCTCCATCGCCATCAAGCTAAAAAAAGCAAATACCCCAAAACGAATAAATTGACATCTCCAAGAGGAATTGTACATTTTTTTGTTTTTTGGTGTAATAAAACGCTAATGTTGATGAGCATGGCATGTGTGCTACCCCTTCTAAAAAAGTAAAAAACAGTGTTTATCGAGAGTAAACCATCTTAACTGTAATAACTAATTAAAGAAAAAGGCAGAATCTGTATCCGAAGATCCAGATTCTGCCCTTTTCTTTAATCGCATTTTTCTATTTGGTCACCTTCTTCACCTGCATTTTCTGCCGAACTATCCGTTCCGCCTCCCACTGCATGTTGCTGTTTGGTATTAGAACTTTCGATGGCAGCGTTGGTTCCCGCTGCACTGTCTTCTCCACCACCACTTGCCACTTGAGTAGCACCAGCCTGTTCTTTACGGGTTTTATTAATTTGATTATTGATGATAATTACAAATTCTTCCTCTTCATCCGAAGTTTCTTTTTTCTTTTTATGCGGCTCAATCTGGTCCCCACTAATTCCTTTATTTATAGCTTCGCCTCCAGCGCCCACCGTTCCTTGCTGTCGGGTATTCGATGAATCGATTGCTGCATTACTTCCTGCTGCACTATTTTGTCCGGCTCCACTGGCAATTTGTGTTGTATTCGGTGCAAATGTAATCTGATTATTAATGACAATGACAATTTTTCGTTTATCAGCAAGATTTCCCAAATTAATTTCTTCTCCATCTTTTTTACAAATCGAAACGTGATTTTTTCATTGTTTTCCATATTCTCCCCCCTTTGTAATATTAAATGACTGGAGAATGATAATGGATTGGACAAGCGTATTTTTTTATAAATATGTGCCCCCACCCACAATGAAGGGTGTATTACCGGGTTCCGGTATTTTTCTCGTATTAGGTAAGTCGGCTTGGCGACAGTCCAGCATCCGCCGAATTTTGGAATGCATGGAGAAAAGCCTTATAGGGGATATAGAAAGAGAGATTAGTAGAAACATTGGTATATAAAGGTTTCTAGGTTTGATTATATTTTTCTATTTTCTTTTCTTATTTAGATTTATCAGCCAAATATCTAGCATAGTGAATTAAATTTCTAGCTACATCTAGTTCAAGATTAAATATATTAGGTACCCCTGGTCTCCAATTCACCTCAAATAACCACAATTTTTGATCTTTATCAATCCCTACATCAATTCCTAACTCATCAAATAATACATCCCTAAATAAAGAATTAAAATGGTTAGAAAAAGTTACTGCAAATCGTTCTAAATACCTTTTAATATTATACCAATCGTTATCAAACTCGGCTTTTAAAAAAACATCTAAATAAGTACTATAACCACCCTTAGCCATATTTGATACAATACTTCCTAATGGACCTATTCTCGGGAATATAGAAGTAACAACCCACCTGCCTTCCCCATTTCTTTGAACATGCAATCGGAAATCATAAACATGACCAGATTTCATTTGACATGAAATAAACTGTTGAACTATGTAACCTTGCTCTTGAATCTTATCAGATATAAAGCTCCGTAATTGTTTTTTATTAATAGATGAAATTTGTTCTGACTCATTCATACTGTAATTCATCCCATTTTTTTCAATGAAAACAATACCACTACCTTGATGTCCAGAAATAGGTTTAATAATAAGTTTTTCATAACGATTAATCATATCAAAAAACTTATTAACATCATTTAATTCATAAAAAGGAATAAGATATTGCTTAAATTTTTTTGCTCTATTTATTCTGTTATATACACTTAATTTATTTCCAATTGAATGACTTGTAAAAGGAACTTTTTCATGTAGATAATCATAGATTTGCTGATTTTTATCACTAACATGAACACTTGCATTGTAAATAACATCTGGAAAAGAAAATTCTTGTTCAATCCAATTACCATTTTCATAAGTTTTACCTAAAATCTTCTTCGTTTCTATATTTACTTTCCCTAAAGTAAAATAAAAAAATTCCACACCTTCAGCTTTAGCTACAGCAGCATAAGTATATGCTTTCTTTACGTCATTCGGATCTTTCCGATGATGAAGCATTCCAATTATAGTCATGTTAGTTCTTCTTCCCTTCTTTCTAAAGATGTTTTTCAAAACAAATATCAAATTCATTATATATATATTCATGTTCTTCCTCATTCAACCATTTTTCGAAAAATCCAGAACAAGCTTAACCTCATTTTAATATTCTACCTATAGAAATAATAAATCTAAGGGTTTATAAAATAATTAAGGTTAGGGTGGCATAAAATGGATACTATCGTTTTCATTGAAACAAATAAATCTGGATCAAGTAGGGAAGCAATCAAAGCAGCTGAAAAACTTAATTTCTTTACTGTTTTATTAACTAAAAAAACAAAATTTATTAATGAACGCACTATATTCCCTGATGTACATCAGATGATTTTCACTGATATAAATGATTATGATAATATAATTACAACAATTGAAAAATTAAATAAATCAGGAAAAAACATAAAAGGGATATTTAGTTTTATTGACCCTTATGTTTATGTGGCTGCGCGTTTATCAGAAAAATTTTGCTCAAACTCACATACTGTATCTACTAAAGCTATCTATCGTATGGAAAACAAAATATTAACTCGTAATGTACTTAAAGAATTACCAATCTCACTCAAATATTTAATTTACAAACCAACAGAATCATTATCATCTTTTCTTGAAAAAACTAAAGAGATGAATTTCCCTCTTATTGTAAAATCCCCTAAATCAACAGGATCCAAAGATGTATTATTAGTAAAAAATAAAGATCAATTAATCTTATCTATACAAAGTCTTTTAAAAAAACTACCTAATGAAGAAATTCTACTTGAAGAATATATAGATGGACCTCAGTACTTAGTTGAAATTTTAGTTCAAGATGGAAAAGTCCATATTATAGCAGTAATTGAACAAGAAATTACACTTTTTGAACGCTTTATTGTTACTGGTTATTCTTTACTAGGACAGGTAGACAAAAGACTATACAATAGTCTTTGCAATGCAGTTAACTCTGTAATTCAGGCTTTTAATATGAAAAATGGAGCGTGTCATCTAGAACTCCGGAGAATAAAAGATGTTTGGAAATTAATTGAGATAAATCCCAGAATATCAGGTGGAGCAATGAATGACATAATTGAAATTGGACATGGAATCAACTTAGTGCAAGAGACTATTCAGTTAATGTTAGGAAATAAAACTTCACTAAATAAAAAACATTATAAATATGTGTACGCTCATTACCTAACAGTTAAATCTAAAGGAAAACTAATTCGAGTTACTGGGAAAAACCGTAGTTCTAAATATCCTGGTGTAGAGAAAGTTTATATAAAACCTAAAAAAGGAACTATCTTAAAACCACCTTCATCAATGGGACATCGATGTGGATACGTTTTAGCAGCAGCCAATTTTAAAACAGAAGCGAAAAAAATAGCTTTAGAAGCAGCTAAAGAAATTTCATTTGAAATCCAAAAAGAATAAAAACAACATATATACACCAACAGAGAAAATATACTAAAAATCACATCTCTTATAACTCTAATTATTATAATCTGTCATTATTCATAATAAAAAAATCACTCCTCATCTATTTTTATATGGGCTATACACCAGCGAAACTCCCATTAATGCCGTACGATGCGTTAACTTATGCAATTAGTGAAAAATTTAATTTGAAATTCGGTAAAGCAAAAATTTCAAGCGATTTAATAAATATTTGTGTGGCTGGTACAATATGTGTAATTTTCATTCAATCATTAGGCTCAATTAGAATCGGTACACTAATTGCCGCCCATTTTATCGGCAAAATTTTTGAGTGGATGATACCAAATTATCAACCAGCTCTTCTACACTGGGTATTTAAAACAGAGAAAACTTCCTAAGGAGTCATAATAAAGTATAGGAACAGGGGAATGTCTAATTTGTAGATGTGTATTTAGTAGAGAAGTGCAAAATACTAATTATACGGATTGTGATAGTGAATTTTTTCTTCGAGGGATAGCACCACATCGCTATCAAGCTAAGATTAATTTGTATCCATATAATCAAAAAAGATGCTATTTTTTTTGAAATATACAGAAAGGATGGTGTTTTGTATGACTTTATCGATTCAAGATGAGTTTCATTTATTCGCTGAAAAACTACAGTGATTTCTATCTCCAAACATCCTTCAACAGCTCGCGCAGGAGACGGGTTTCGTAAAACGTAAAAGTAAGTACGTTGCTCGAGATTTGGTCGCTTTATGTATTTGGATTAATCAACACGTAGCAAGTGATTCCCTCACTCTATATCGACCGTAAATCGAACTTTTCCGGCATTTTTTTATTTGAAATCGATTTATCGACTCACTTCGACAACTTGTTTTCAAATAAAAAAAGCGGCCACTCTTTTAGAGACAGCCACTTTCCCACTTACGATTCCACTTTCAAATCTTTAAATGCAACAACATCCGCAAATGCTCCAAACACTGCGTTATGATGCTTCACAATATCTTCAGCACGTAATACATCAGTATCAAACGTACTATGCGCATCACTCACTAACGTTACTTTGTACCCTTCACTACATGCTCTGCGCGTTGTCGTGTCCACACAGTACTCTGTTTGCATTCCTGAAATTATTACGTGCTCAATTCCTTTTTCTTGTAACACTTCGTTTAAGTTTGTCTTATAGAATGAATCTGGTGTCGTCTTTTCAACGATACTATCACCCTCTTGTGGTGCGATTGCCGCATGCACTTTCCAACCATCTGTCCCTTTTTCCAAAGGATGATCTTTCGGCCCGTTATGTTGTACATAAATAACTGGAATATCATTTGAACGACATGCCCCAATAAGTTCTTGTAATGTTTGTAAAAACCTTTCCCCATTATATACTGGCATTCCCGCTGTATACATACCCGCTTGCACATCAATAACTATTAATGCTTTTTTCATCTCACACAGCTCCCTTTGTTTGTATAAGCCCTTTCATAAATCATTATAATTGTTTATATTCCATCATCCAACAATCTTCTAATTTCCCCTCATGCAGTTCATGTTCCTTTAAAATCTTCACTTTTTTAAATCCGCATTTTTCATAACACTTTATCGCACGTTCGTTATTTACTTTAGGGTCCATTGCAATTGCTTCTGCACCCACTTCTTTCATAATGTATGTAATTGCTGCTTGAACGAGTTTTGTTCCAATTCCCTTTCCCCAAAAGAGTGGTTCACCGATAAATTGGTCCATTCCGCATACATTTTGTGATTCTTCATATCCATATAACGCTTTCCATTCAAAATCAACTGGATACATTTGAATGTAACCGATCGGCATTTCATCAAATCCTACTAAGCATCTTTTTTCATTACTGTTTGGATTATGTATAAAATGAGCAAGTACCTCTTCTACAGATTGCGGATTATCTCTTCCTTCATAAAACTGTAGGACTTCTGGGTCTGTTAACCATTTAGAGATGATAGGTGCATCTTCTTCTATTACATATCTAACCGATAAATTATTGTTTTGAAATAACATGTAGCACCTCGTTACTAGTATTTTATAAACTGTTAAACTTTATTTTACATCAACATCTTTCTTATCTAATTACCTCTACTCCCCCCATGTATGGACGCAATACTTCTGGGATTATAACTGAGCCGTCTTCTTGTTGGTAGTTCTCTAAAATAGCTGCTACTGTACGCCCTATAGCTAACCCAGAACCATTTAATGTGTGCACAAATTCTGGTTTTGCACCTGGTGTACGACGGAAACGTATGCTTGCACGACGCGCTTGGAAATCTTCACAGTTTGAGCAAGAAGATATTTCACGATATCCCCCATAACTTGGTAACCAAACTTCAATGTCATATGTTTTCGCAGCTGGAAATGCTATATCAGCTGTACATAATACGATAACTCGATAAGGTAATCGTAACAATTGTAGTACTCTTTCGGCATTCGCAGTTAATTTTTCTAACTCATCGTATGATTCTTCTGGCTTAGTATATTTAACCATTTCAACTTTGCTAAATTGGTGCTGGCGAATAAGTCCTCTCGTGTCACGTCCTGCACTACCGGCTTCAGAACGGAAACATGGCGTATGAGCGGTAAAATTAATAGGTAATTCTGCATCATTTAATATTTCGTCACGATAATAGTTCGCTAATGGTACTTCCGCCGTTGGAATTAAAGAGTAATCTGTGTCTTTTAATGTAAATACATCTTCCTTAAATTTCGGGAATTGTCCGGTTCCTATTAAACTATCGCTATTTACGATAAACGGTGGAATCACTTCCGTATATCCATGTTCTTCAACATGTAAATCTAGCATAAAGTTAGCTACTGCTCGCTCTAAACGTGCTCCCAAGCCATTGTAATATACGAAGCGGCTTCCTGTTACTTTTGCTGCTCGCTCAAAATCTAATAACCCTAATTTTTCAGCAACTTCCCAATGTGGTTTTGCTTCAAATGAAAATTCGTTTATTTCTCCCCACTTACGTAATTCAACATTATCATCTTCTGATGCTCCAATAGGAACTGTTTCATTAGGTATATTTGGTAATGCCATTAATATAGCATTCAATTCCTCTTCTACATTACGTAACTCATCATCTAATGTTTTAATACTTTCTCCTACTTCACGCATTTCACTAATAAGTTCATTAGCATCTTGTTTTTCACGCTTTAACTTCGCAATACGCTCAGATACTCCATTACGTTTACTTTTTAATTCTTCTACTTTTACTAACAGTTCACGACGATTTTGATCTAATTCTTCAAATGTATCCAATTCAAGAAACTTTCCACCGCGATTAATCAATTTTTTCTTTACTTCTTCAAAATTAGCACGTAATACTTTTACATCTAACATATCTTATCTCTCCTTTAATAAGTGACTAATGTCACCGTCTTCGTTCACATTAAGCTTTTAAGATAGGGAATTTCACTAAAAAACACAAAAAACTCCCGTCCCTATAAAAGGGACGAGAGTTAACCCACGTTGCCACCCTAGTTGAAAGCATAGAAAATATAAGCTTTCCACTTAAAAAATTAACGGTTTTTAACCGGAAACGATTACTAACTTCATATTGAAGGGTTCCACATTTCGCTCAAGGACGGATTCACAAGCGCTTTCTATCGGTTTACACCACCCACCGACTCTCTAAAAGAAAAGATACTTGTTACTACTTCCTTTCATAGCTTTTAAACAATATAAAATTTAATTATCATTACTTTACAATAATTCTGTTTATTTTTCAAGAAAATATTGTATCTTTAAAATAAAGAGTTCATATAATCAAACCACAAATAAACTGGAGGTTATTTACGATGTCTCATATCACTTTGAAAACAATAACTTCTACAAACTGGCGAGAAACGCTTACTAAAACAATTTTTAATGTAACAAAGCAAAAAACTAAAACAATTTGGAGATGAGAATTTGAAATCAACTTTAATCATTCTTCGAGGAAACTCCGCAAGTGGCAAAACAACAATCGCAAAAGAACTGCAAGAACATTTTGGCCAAGGTACACTTCTAGTCTCTCAAGACGTCGTACGTAGAGATATGCTAAAAGTACACGACACGATGAGTAACTTATCTCATGATTTACTATTTGAAATTACGAAGTACGGAAAAGGAAAATGTGAATTTGTTATTTTAGAAGGTATTTTAAACAGTCATAGATACGGTGATATGCTGAAAAAATTAATACATTATTTTGATGAAAATACGTTTACATATTACTTCGATCTATCATTGGAGGAAACATTTAGACGCCATAACACAAGGGACAAACGGCATGAATTTGGTGAGGATGCATTACGGAAATGGTATAATTCGCACGATACAATTGAAGTTGCTAGAGAAACTGTATTTACAGATGATTTCACGCAAAAAGATATATTTCATGCGATTCTGAATGATGTTGCGATGCAAAAATAAGACTGACAGAATGAGTCAGTCTTATTTTTATTATGTACTTTGTATTTCAGTTTTCATAACGGAACACTCTTTACATAAATAATAATATATATTCATTTCGCCGAACTGAAAATCAACTACTGAAATAAGTTCCCGTCCCTCAAGGTCTTGTGTAATTGTAGCAACATATTTCATCTCTTTCGAACAAGTTGGACATCCTAAATCTTCTGGAACATCATCGTATAAAGGTGCTCCCAACAATCTACATACATATTCCGAACCGAATAAGTCAAAAGCTTCCCAGTAACTATCTTCATCAGTAGGTATATCTTCATTTTTCATATTCGTTAGCTTTACATTAGTTTTTGGAAGATTGACCGGTAGCTTATACTCATCTTCCATAATCCACTCTTCCGTATTGTCTTGCTTTATCATTTGTACCGTTTTGCCCCCATTACTTAATTGAAAATATTGCGGCTCCCACACCATCGCACAATTCAAGCAAGAGACGAATGGTAACACATTCATTTCATCATTTTTAAGTTCAGCAAGCCTCTCATCTTTCAAATCTAAACTAAAGATTTGATGCATTTTCTCACCGCATAACTTACATAGTGGTAATTCACAATCTTGACCACCGAAATAATGATTATATGAATCTTTCCCTTCCATTACTCTATAGCCTTTCATTTCATTGTAATGTGTTCCATATAATTCCATTGTCATATTTAATCCTCGCTTCATTTAAATCAAAAAAATCTTTTCACTTTTCCTGTAAGGAAATTAACACTCAAAGTCATCTTCCTGAGCAGTTGTTATGATAAACTCTTTTAAATTCGGGGCATATTCTTCAATCTCTGCACCTTCATGATACCAAAGATATATTATATCACCCATTATTCCGTTATTTGATTTGAAACACAGTTTATCTCCTGAGCCATCATCACCTATTATAATAAAGTTTTTTGGTATATCTTCATCTCTACTTTCAGCATTTTGTCTAATAATATCATCCCAAGTTTTTTTAAGATTTCTATTATCTTTAATAGGATAAAGTGTCCATTCTCCTATTTCAGCATTATTAACTAATTTGAAAAGGTGCCTATACTGCTCTGGGAAAATAGCACCTAACTTTTCTTCAGTTTCCTTTATACCTATTTCGTCTACTCCTGTTTTCCTAGTTTGAATGATCTTTCTTACTTCTTTCATGAGGTACACCTATCCTTTAACCTAAATAACATAATTTCTAATTTTCTAATCAAAAGGCTCATTATTTTCTCCTTTAAGTATAAGTATTAACGTTTCATCTCCCTCTTCCTTATACTAAATAGTTGTCGCGATTCCTGCCAAAAATAAACTTACAATTGCTAAAAATGGTGTTCCGGCTATTGCACCTCTTAAGTGAAACATATAGTCTTTATACCCTTTCATCCCTTCTGTACTAGGAATAACAACAAACCTTGGAGTAATCCAGCAAAATATAAGCCAATCGATTATTAATAAATCTACTAAATTGAAAATCATTAGAATCCCCAAAGTATGTAAATAGGCCTCAATATACAATAACTTTCCATGGTGGTGTAGTATATATGTAGAAATAAACGGTGTTCCGAAGAGAATAATATTGTAAATAATTCCGAAATAAAACGTTTGTTTTTTTTCATTTATCGATTTTGGCAAAACTACTTTTTGAATTTCTTTCGGATAATCATTTAACCAAAGGCGAGGATTATAATATGTAGACCCTAATATCATAATGGACAGTATAAAAGACATGGAAATGCCGACAATCATCATTTGTTCAATTTGCCCCACAAACATCCCTCCTTATTTGCAATTTCGACGTACGTAATTCACTTAATTAGACATTGTATGCATGTTATGACCTAAAAATTATCTAATACCATTATTTAAACTTTTTCGTTACAATTTGATTTTTCCTAACGTCCATTCCTATTCCTTGCAATATGGTTGCAAATTTAATAAAGTGAATATCTAATTAGTGACCCGGAAGGCAATAAAATAGAAATCACTATTTAACTATCGTTTATCTTTTCTGAAGAACAAATGAAAATTAGTTTGGAGGAGTCATATGCATAAGCTACATTTCAAAAAATTTGAAGCAACAGATTTTAATCTATACTTCCAGCTCGTATCGAACGAAAAAGTCATGGCACAAATTACAGAGCGCTCCATTCCGTTAGAAGAAGCGCAAAATGACTATGAAAAATTGTTAAGACGCAATGAAAAACATAAACTGTACGGGTCTTATAAAGTTTATGACAGTGCAACAAATGAATTTATCGGCCTTGGACATGTAACAGTGAATGAAGATAATGTAAAAGAAGCTGAAATTGGGTATATGATTTTGCCAGAACACTGGGGAAAAAGATATGGTAGTTATATTGCAAGAGAATTAATTGAAATAGCGAAGCAGACAGATGTAAACGTACTAAAGGCAATTATCGATCCAAATAATATCCCCTCTCGAAAAATATTAATAAATGTTGGTTTTACATCAGATGTAGTTTGTGAGATTGATGGATTACCTGGGGAAATTTTAAGCATATATATTTAACTTTATTAAGGCAATGCTGCATTTGAGATACATGTAGTGTTGCCTTTTATTTATTATCTCGATTCCCTGATAGACCCGAAAATCCCATTCTAGGAATAATCAACCTCACTCATTCATTTACTTATAACGTATAGTCAGTTCTATTTTTCTATTTGATTTTACACCTGACGAATAACATTTTAGATATTTTATTTTGTGACAAGGAGAGAAGACTTAAATGAGTAATCAAAATATTGAACTTACAGGACGTATCGTAACTCCCGGAAATCCAGAATATAATTCCGCTAGAGAGGAATTCAACACATTTTCAACTTCCCGCAAAGTATTCCGCCCTTTTAATAGTCGATACTGAAATTTATAGTTTATATTTCTAGCAAAAAAGGAACGATTCTTTCCATAAAAATTATGGAAAGAATCGTTCTTTTTCAATGCTGGATGTATTTCATTTCTTTTTTCATCTTTTTTTAATGTTCTTTTCATCCTAATTTCATCTGAATCTCATTCTTATTAGTTACACTCTGTTTATACATAAATAACTAGTAAGGAGGAATCATATATGAAAAATTATGAGACGGACCAAAATAAGAATAGAGATAATATCCCTCTTCCTGATGAAGTCACTTCCGTTTCATCACGAGGTTGGCAGATGCTGAGCAAAGTTCCAGAAGTCACGATTTTCTTCTGGATTATCAAAATCATGGCAACTACAGTGGGCGAAACAGGTGCGGACTTCTTAAATACCAACTTGAACTTTGGCTTGACTAAAACGACATTTGTTATGAGTGCTCTCTTGCTCATCACACTGTTCTTCCAGTTCAGATTGAAGAAGTATGTTCCAGGGATTTACTGGCTCACTGTCTTGCTGATTAGTGTTGTCGGCACGCTGGTCACTGACAATCTTACGGACAACTTCGGGGTCGCTTTAGAGACGACCACCATCTTTTTCACCCTCGCGCTACTGGCGACTTTTGCCGCTTGGTACGCGAGTGAGAAGACATTGTCCATTCACTCTATTTACACGACAAAGCGAGAAGCATTCTACTGGCTGGCTATCCTGTTCACCTTCGCCTTAGGTACTGCAGCTGGTGATCTCGTAGCAGAGAGTCTCAACTTAGGTTACTGGATTTCAGTGCTCATATTCGCTGCATTAATTGGTGCTGTAACCGTCGCTTACTACCGCTTCAAATTAAATGCAGTGTTGGCCTTTTGGATCGCTTATATTTTAACTCGTCCTTTCGGCGCCTCTTTTGGCGATTATTTATCACAGCCTCACGATTCCGGTGGTCTTGGTCTCGGTACGGTTGGAACAAGCGTAATCTTCCTCTTAACAATCTTGAGCTTAGTTATTTATTTGACCAAGACGAAAAAAGACGCGAGCCCGAGCCTTAATTAATATATATTTTGTCTAAACCTTAAAATAGGTGACATGATTTCCTAATCGTTATTACAAAATTTCAACCAAAAGAAAATTAAAAGGCAATACTACTTTAAACTAACAGTAGTATTGCCTTTATATAAAATAAATCATTATTCCCTTGTTTCGTCTACTATACTATGAATTAAAGAAATTAGAGCTTGTTTTGTTCCCTCATCTGTAACTTTTGCATCATCACTAAATTTAGTGCGTACAGACGGGATTAATAACGAGCCATTTTGAACGACAACTGTATCTAACATGCCTAGTGTAAGTAACAAAGATTCATGGGCTTTATCCCCTCCCGCAATTGACGGTGAAGCTGTTATGATCGCCACTGGTTTTTTATATAGTTCCGCTGAAGACACAAGCCATTCTAATGCATTTTTCAAAACTCCTGGTATACCTTTTGCATACTCCGGTGTACAAATAATCAGTGCATGTGATTCGCTTAATGCCTTTCGAAACTCTTGAACAACAACCGGTGCTCCCACTCGATCTACATCCGGATTAAAATGAGGAAGTTCCTCTATTCCTTTATATATAGTGTAATCTACTCCATCTGGAATAAATGCGGCCAAAGTTTTTAATATGTTTGTATTGGATGATCCTTTCCTAATGCTGCCTGAAATCGCTATGATTTTTTTGTGTTTACTCATATGATCGCCCCCCTACAAACATCATACTTATGCAGCCATTGAAAAATCAAAAATAATTAACTATTTAACAAGTTGTATATTCATTAATTTTGTTTACATAATAATATTATGTAAACAAAATTATCCTTTTAACGAGATTGTACTTGTTTTCCTACTAACATACATACCAACTACATTACAAATATAGTGCCCCCTATTAGCATCAACGAGAAGGAATAAACCTTGTAAAAAAACATTTATAACTCCACTGATACGCAGAATAATAAAAGAGAATAATTCAAAAATACCCTATGAATCATTCTCTTTTTATTTTCATATTTTAACATGCTGGATATGCCTTAGAACCCAAATAACGTTCTTTTATAAGTTGACGATGATGAAGCTCATGACCAGCAATTATGTTTGCTAATGCAAGAACCGTGACTTCAGAATTGTTCGCAATTCCCCTTTGTAACCAAGCTTCTTTATCTAAACTTTTAAGCAAATGCATAGTAGATTGGCGAACAACTGTTAAATTCTCAAGAAGATCTTGCATAGATTGCTTATCAAAAGCTGCTCTAAGAACATACATATCATCGTTATATCCAGGAAGTTCTGCTGTCTCGCCTCTTGCTATGGAAAGCAATCGATACGCCATAATACGTTCAGTATCCGCAATATGACCGATTACTTCTTTTATACTCCATTTATTAGGAGCATATCTAAAATGTCCATCACTATCAGAAATATCCTTCAATAAAAGATTCGTTTCCTTCATTTGTTGCTCTAGAATATGTATGATATCTCCATCTGGTATTAAGTTTATGTACGTTGAATAATACGGGTTATATTCATTTGCTTCTGGTCTCTTTTTCATGCTTATCATCCTTTTTATCTTATCCTTATATACAACTTACCATAAATTATTATCATATTAATCAAAAAATTTTAATTTTAAAACAAAAGTTCCTCATCCTATAGGATTACATTAACAAAGCGACTCATCCCCAAGCCCCCAACTAAACCATTTCCCATGCCCTTCCGTCTCCCCAACCGTTTCACAATATTCGTTTCCGTGAATATAATAATCAACATGAAGATCCCGATCCCACATGTTGTTATATAGGTGGAATACATCACGTTTTGCACCAATTTCTTTAATTTGTTTTTCTAGCGTATGTTTCACACCTTCTGGTATTTGATTCGCTACATGTGTATGGAAAATACAAATCACCGCATCTTCACTTATTTGATTTGCAATGGCCGGGAGAAGTGCTACCCCGTCACCTTCTATTAATTGTACTGATTTTGCTTTTACAAGCGTTGCTGCTTGATCGAATAGTTTCAGTCTTTCTTTATGTTCTGGCCAAATAAGCGCTCGTAACCATAAATAGTCTCCGTCATCATTTAAATCGTTCACATGTAAATCTAGTCCGATTCTTTCTACGACAGGTGGACTTTGTTTTAGCAAATACGGCATATTCTCCCCTCTTATTTCAGAGGTTAAATGAACATTCGATTGTGTATTTCCATACACTTTTTCCATTCCATATGAATAACGATATTGATCCCAAAATAGTTGTAATCCAGAACTTGTACCAATCTCTATTAACGCTAACGGTTTGTTCACTTTATTAAATATGTAACAGAAACTTGGATACAAATAGGCACATCGTCTTACTTCATTCGTTTGAACGAGTTTCGTTTGTAATAAAGTAATTATTTCTTCACGATATACATGGCAAAAATCTTTAAATTGGTGAAAGGCATTTTCAAAATTTGTATCAGCATCTTCAACTAAACTATAATAATACCTTTTTAAACTGTGTTCTTTTCCTTTTAACAATAAATAATGGACTGCACCTAATAATAAGTTTGGGATTGGTTGACCAGGTTGTGCGTAGGAAGCTAACGTAAGAACTTCCTCATCTTTAGAAATTTTTATTGATAAATACTCGTATAAATCACTTGATCCTTTACATTCATTCTCAGAAAAATTCCGAAAAAAGTTTGCGATTTGTTCTTTTGTAAGCATTGGTATCCCTCCTGTTTTATTTTCAGAATAATCTTACCATTAATTTGTTTTTTACTCTATTTTTTCAAATTAGATGTAATAAAAACAGATTCTTACAAATTCCTAAAGATAAAAACTTAAAAATAAATGTATTAGTAAGTTTTTTTGAGATAACATCAAACTGGAATTCTTCTCCAAATTCCGCTTTACTACAATGCTTTTTACCCTTATGACAGAAGAATTCTGCGAAATAAAGCGTTAAATAGTTTAAAATTATCAGATAACACTAGATATTTTAGTCTATTAATTATTATAATAGAGTATGAGATGGTTATATAATTGAGACAAAAAAGGTAAATACCTAGGTGGGGCCTAGGTGGTGTTTTCTTTTTACGGCTTAGATATAAAAACACCTACTCTTTTTTGCCAATATAGGGGATGGAGAGATTATCATGAGCAACATGCAGCAAAAAACAGACGTTATCTTAATTGGCGCTGGAATTATGAGCGCAACGTTAGGATCATTACTTAAAGAATTGGCACCTGAATGGGAAATTAAAGTATTTGAAAAACTCGCAAATGCCGGAGAAGAAAGTTCTAACGAATGGAATAATGCTGGTACAGGACATTCTGCGCTATGTGAGCTTAACTATACATCCGAAAAATCTGACGGGTCTATAGATATTGGTAAAGCTGTAAAAGTAAATGAGCAATTTCAACTTTCAAGACAATTTTGGGCGTATCTTGTTAAGAAAAATTTAATTCGTAATCCACAAGATTTTATTATGCCACTACCTCATATGAGTTTGGTGCAAGGAGAAAAAAATGTCGAGTTTCTAAAAAATCGTTTTGAAGCGCTTTCAAAAAACCCTCTATTCCAAGGAATGGAATTTTCTGACGATCCTGATACATTAAAAAAATGGCTTCCACTTATTATGGAAGGCCGTAACTCTAATGAATCAATGGCTGCAACGAAAATCGATTCTGGAACAGATGTTAACTTTGGTGCGTTAACACGCATGTTGTTTGATTACTTAAAAACTAAAAATGTCGAGCTAAACTACAAACATAGTGTCGAAAATATTAAACGTACGAAGAACGGTTTGTGGGAAGTGAAAGTACACGATATGAATAGTGGGAAAATCGAACACCATACTGCAAAATTCGTCTTTATCGGCGGCGGTGGCGGTAGTCTACCTCTACTTCAGAAAACTGGTATTCCTGAATCAAAACATATTGGAGGATTCCCAGTAAGTGGACTATTTATGGTATGTAAAAATCAAAAAGTAATTGAGCAACATCATGCTAAAGTTTATGGTAAAGCTAAAGTTGGTGCTCCGCCAATGTCTGTACCTCACCTTGATACGAGATATATAGACAATAAAAAAGCTTTACTGTTCGGACCGTTCGCTGGATTCTCACCTAAATTCTTAAAAACTGGTTCAAATCTTGACTTAATCGGTTCTGTAAAACCGAATAACGTCTTAACGATGTTAGCAGCTGGTGTAAAAGAAATGGGCTTAACAAAATACTTAATCCAACAAGTTATGCTATCACATGAAAAACGTATGGAAGAATTACGTGAGTTTATTCCGAACGCAAAAAGTGAAGATTGGGATATTGTAGTTGCTGGTCAACGTGTGCAAGTAATAAAAGATACTGATGCAGGTGGTAAAGGAACACTGCAGTTTGGTACAGAAGTTGTTAGTGCATCTGACGGATCAATCGCTGCGTTACTTGGTGCTTCTCCAGGTGCTTCTACTGCTGTTCATGTTATGCTTGAAGTATTAGAAAAATGCTTCCCAGGCCGCATGGTAGAATGGGAAGAAAAAATAAAAGAAATGATCCCTTCTTATGGCATTTCGCTAACTGAAAATCCAAGATTGTTCCAAGATCTTCACGCTTCAACAGGACGCACACTTGGGTTAAATGAAAAAGAAGCTGTTCACAATTAACGGATAGATTAAAAAACGACATAATAAAAACGTCCGATATATTCGGACGTTTTTATTTTCTACTAGAAATTATACTTATCAATATTATCCTTTGTAAATACAACTCGTTCAGGTAATACGATAATACCATTTCCTTCTGCCTCATAGTCATACCCTTGAATAGAGTTTGGTTCTACTTTCACTTTTCCGATTCCTTTTACTTCAAAGCTATCCCCTACTTTTAACTTCTTCCCTTTTACAACAATTTCATTTGCGACATACGTTGCGAGTGCACCTTGCTGTTTAACATCCCATAAACCAAATTGCTCTACTGTTCCTCGTTTTACATAATCACGCATAACGTTCGGCGTTGAAAACCCAGTTACGACTACTTTTTTATCCATTTTCAAATTTTCAGTAGCTTGCGCCATCGCTGGAAGTGCCGTTGCATCTGGACATATTACTGCGTTAATATCCGGATACGTTTTTAAAATACTCTCCCCTACTGATAAAGATTTTTGTGCATTATTTTCACCATATTGCGTCGTTACAATTTCCCAGTTCGGGTATTTCTCTTTTATAATCTCTTTCGCCTTCGTTACCCATTGGTTTTGATCTGTTACAGTTGGGCTTGAATAAAAGAATGCGACCTTCCCTTTATCTCCAATTTGCTTAGATGTCATTTCTATTAATAAATTTGCAAGTTGATCTGGTGTACCTTGGCTAATATAAAACGAACGGTCTTTCGGATTCACATCAGAATCCCACGTTAATACAGTCATCCCCTTTTTCTTTGCACGTTGCAGTGATTGCGAGAGACCATCAACTGACGTAGATGAAACCATAATTGCATCGTAGTTTTGATTAATGAAATTGTTTATATATTTTACTTGCCCTGATACACTCGCCTCAGACGGTCCATCATACTTCACCTGTACACCTAACTTATCCCCCATCTCTTTTGCACCTTCACCGCCTGATGTGAAGAAGCCCACTCCTGTTAATTTCGGAATGAACGCAAATTTCACATCGTCTGCTTTTTTCTTATCTGCCGTTTGGCTAGAGCAAGCGATTAAACCGATTAAACAAATACACATTATAATAACAATCCCCAGTTTTCTCTTCATGACATTTCCCCCTTATGCAAATTCCGTCTTTTCCCCGTAGTGAATCGTTGTAATTTGAAATGTCTCATAATAACAGAAACGATAAGGATAATACCTATTACTACATTTGATTGTTCATTCGTTAAGCCAGTCATTTGCAAACCGTACTGCATGAGTCCTATAAAAATACTCGCTAGTACTGTCCCAATAATACTCCCTTTTCCGCCCGTAATAAGTGTGCCTCCTAATACAACTGCCGTAATAACTGGCAAAATCGTTTCACTTCCAATATCAGCACGAGCAGAACCGAAATACGCTGTTAAGAAAGCTCCTCCTAATCCACCTCCTAACCCAGAAAGTACGTATGCAATAATCACTACTTTCTTCGTTCGAACCCCGGAATATTTCGCCGTACTTTCATTTGCACCAGTTAGTTTTGCGTGACGGCCGTATGTTGTATGGTGAAACAATATCGTAAATACTATCGTTAAAATGACAAGGAGCCATAATAAATTAGGTATACCGATAAAACTACCATTTGCCAGTTGCACATACGAATCTGGTAAACCACTAATTCCTTCATAACCCGTTGCCCCCGAACCACCTGAAATAACAAGAGCGATTCCTGCATATAAAAACATCGTTCCAAGTGTAACGACAAGAGGTTCTACATCTGTCATTTTTATAATAAGTCCATTTAATCCGCCGGCTATACAACTTACTACGAGCGCAATGATAACTGCCAGCAGTATAGGCACACCATTCATCCAAAGTACGCCGATAAGAATCGAAGTAAGCCCCATAATAGATCCTACTGATACATCAATTCCGCCAGTTACAATGACAAATGTCATCGGAATAGCCGCAATTGAAATAATGAGGAAATCGTTCATGCTAAAAAGGAGGTTACTAATGTTTAAGAAATCACTATTTATGAAACTAAAGAAAATGAATTCTACGAGAAGCAATAAGAGAAGAACCCCTTCCCATCTATACAAACTACGTATTCCCCTCATAGATTCACCCTCCTTTCTTCTAATTGCCGGAGTTTCTTCCATTTTTTTAAGCCACTATCTAATATAATGATGAGTAAAAGTAAAAATCCTGAAATAGCACTATTCCAAAATGCAGGAATTTTTAAAAAGACGAGTGAACTGCTTATCACTTCTAAAAAGAATGCACCTAATGCCGCTCCAAATATAGAACCTGTTCCTCCTTTTAAATGAATACCACCTAATACAGCAGCAGCGATCACTTGCAATTCTATCCCTGTACCTGTTTGATTTGGAACGAACCCAATATTCATTACGAATATGCATCCAGCGAGCCCAGCGCTTATGCCTGATATGATAAACGCGTATATTTTCACTTTATCTACATGTATTCCAATAAGCCTTGCACCATCTTCATTATCACCTACCGCATAAAAAAACCTTCCAATTTGTACTTTCATTAAAAAGAAATATAGTAGCAGCAATATGATAAGAACGGTCCATACGGTTACCGGAATACCGAGTATCATAATAGAAGAAATTTGTTTATACTCATTCGGAATATCTTCAATCCACTTTCCGCCCGTAAATATTAACATTGCACCTCTAATAATCCCGAGCATTCCTAATGTCATAATGATAGCTGGCACTCGAAATTTCGTAACGCCAATTCCGTTTACCATACCAATAAAAGCACCAAGTATAATTGCCGCAAACATTGAAATAAAGGCACTGTATCCATCTGTTAACAACATCCCGCAAACTGCAGCGCTTAAGCCCATAATAGATCCTACTGATACATCTATATTTTTCGTAAACAATACGAAAGATTGACCAATTGCCAAAACAACTAAAATAACGCTTGATTTCAGCATTAAAGATAATGAGCTAAAATGAATAAAACTAGGATTCATTACTCCAACGAAGGCTATATAAAGAAGTAATAAAATAATAATAGACATCTCATGCATTTTAAATACACGTTTCACTCCGTTACACCTCCCTTTCCTCCATATGCCAGGCGTGTAACTTCATCTATACTAATTTCCTTCTTTTCTAAATGAGAGACAAATTCTCCGTTTCTCATGACATATACACGATTTGCTAATTGAACAATTTCTTCTACATCTGAAGAAATTAATATGATCGCCAGTCCTTTTCTCTTCAAACTTAATATAGTTTCGTATACTTCTAGTCTTGCTTTCGCATCAATACCGCGGGTCGGTTCATCAAGAATAATTACTTTCGGATTACATGCAAGATATTTTGCTAGTACGACCTTTTGTTGATTTCCACCTGATAAGGACGTCATCACTTCATTTATATGAGGGACAACAATTCGAAATTGGTTTATATACGAATTCGTTAAAGCGCTTTCTTTTTTCTTGTTTAAAATGAAACTACTTATACTGTTTAAAGATGCAGACGTTATATTTTCTTTCACAGTCGCAATTGAAAAAATGCCATTCCCCGCTCGATCTTCTGGTACATACACCATACCTTCCTTTAATCGCTTATGTACCGAATACTTCGTAATGCATTTCCCCTCTAACAAAACAGAGCCTGCTTTCAAAGGGTTTAATCCAAATAATGATTCAGCTAGTTCAGTCCTACCTGATCCAACGATACCGGCAATCCCGACAACTTCCCCAGCGTGTACAGTAAATGATATATTTTGAAATGCATAACCGGACACATTCATGACATCTAATATTGTTTCTGAAAACTCTATTTCTTCCTGCACACTTTCTTTCTTCTCCTCAAGTTTATATCCTTTCGGCAGTAATCCCTCCATTAGCATGTCATATGTATAATTCGATACATTACCTTGACTTACAATTATTCCATCACGCAAAATCGCTACTTTATTCGCAATTTCAAAGATTTCTGGAAAACGATGCGTAATATAAATCATGCCAATTCCTTTTTCTCTTAAGCTTTTTATCAACACAAAAAGACTCTTAATTTCGTGAGTTGTTAATGTCGATGTTGGCTCATCTAAAATAAGAATCTCAGCTTCCCTTATTAATCCCCTCAATATTTCTACTAATTGTTGCTGGGCAATGGATAACGATAACCCTAGATTATGAAGTTGAATGTTCCACCCTAATTCTTCTAGCAACTTATTAACCTTATTTCGAAGCTCTTTCTTTTTCGCTTTCATTCCGATACAAATGTTCTCTTCAATTGTCATATGAGGAAAAATGAGCGGCTCTTGAGGAATTAAATACATGCCATGTTGATGTGCTTCTGCTGTGTTTGAAAACTGTTTTACTTCCCCTTTCACAAACATCTCGCCTGAATCGTATGAATGTAAACCCGTTAATATTTTCATTAACGTTGATTTCCCGGCACCATTTCCACCGACTAAAGCGTATACGTCTCCACGCTCTAATTGTAAATTGACTTCTTTTAATACGAGTTGATCTGCAAATGATTTACTCATCTTTGTAACTTGTAATAAGGGCACGTTCTCCACATGATGTCACCTACCTTTATCCCGCATTAACTGGCAGTAAAACTCCCACCTAAAAATTCGGCTCGGGCAAAGAAGTTAGGTATGAGATAAACTGCCAGTAAATTCCTGATTGGTGAGGGCTAATAATCAGTGGGGGATGAACAAAACCCCCACTGATTAAAGTTTCACTTTATCCAAAACATTTTTTGAGAAGATGATTTTTTGTTCTACTTGTTTTGTAGCATTGTATATTTCTTTTTTCATATCTAGAACACTTTTTTCACCGGACTATTTATCCCGCATTAACGGACAGTATGACTCCCACCTCAAATTTCAGCTTGAGCAAAGAAGTTAGGTGGGAGATCAACTGTCCGTAAACGCCCGATTGGTGAGGGCTAATAATCAGTGGGGGGATGAATCCCCACACTGATTAAAGTTTCACTTTATCTTTTCAACTGGAATAATCAAAATAACGAACACATATGTTTAAGCAGTGGTCAATTGTTGAAAGGGATGAAGAGCATGTCACAGCTGAACTTTGAAGACAATTTGTTAACAAAAGTAGCATGGTATTACTATAAAGATGAACTAACGCAACAAGAAATAGCTTCACTTCTCCACATTTCAAGAAATAAAGTTGTTCGGTTGTTAGATAAAGCACGTACGGAAGGTATCGTCACATTTCAAGTAAAAGGTACTGGTTTACACTGTTTAAGCATCGAACGTGACCTTATGAAAAAATTCCATCTAAAAGATGCTTTCGTTATTCCAACACCAACTGAAGATTATGCATCATCACTCGGAAAAGCCGCTGCACAATATTTAGAAACTCATCTGCAACAAGGATATTTACTCGGCATTGGCTGGGGCGAAACGATAAGTAAAATGCTAGAAAACATTCATTTTGAAACTTCTATGAGTCTTTCAATCGTTACCCTTACAGGCGGTGTGAACCATTATATTCCGAGAAAACAAAACTACTTGAACTACATGCAAGGAGATCTACACATCATTCCTACCCCTTTTCTAGCATCCACTAACGAAATGGCACAAAGTATTCTATCAGAGCCGAGTGTGAAAGATATGCTTCACGTCGCTTCACTTGCCCATACAGCAGTAGTTGGCATTGGTAGCTTATCTCAAGACGCCACAATTGTGAAAGAAGAAAAACTAACACTACGTGAAATGACATATATACGTAGTCAGAACGGGGCCGGAGATATTTTAGGACAATTTTACAATACTGCCGGAAAACAATTAGAACTTCCTCATCATAATCGTCTTATCGGCACACCACTCTCTGTTCTTAAAAATATGAAGCATGCCGTTGGTGTAGCTGGCGGTATAGAAAAGATAGATGCAATATACGGCGCCTTAAAAGGAAAATTCATTCATACATTAATTACTGATGAAGAAACTGCCCTCTCTTTATTAAGAAAGGAAGGTGAATCTTAATGTCTACTCTATTAGCTTACGATGCTGGTACAGGAAGTATTCGAGCAGTTCTTTTTGATTTAAACGGTAATCAACTTGCTGTTAGTCAAAAAGAATGGATTCATAAATCAGATATTCGTTATCCCGGTTCTATGAATTTTGATGTAAAAGAAAATTGGAAGCTCGTTCAAGAATGTACGAAGGATGTTCTTCAAAAAAGTAGTACGTCCCCCTCTTCTATTAAAGGTATAAGTGCAACGAGCATGCGTGAGGGCTTTGTTTTATACGATAAAAACGGGCAAGAAATATGGGCTTGTGCAAATGTTGATGGCCGCGCATCAGCGGAAGTTAGTGAGCTAAAACAAATTCGTTCCGAAATTGAAGAAGATTTATATAAAAAATCCGGTCAAACTTTTTCATTAGGTGCTTTACCTCGCTTACTTTGGATAAAAAAGCATGAGCCAGATGTATACAGAAACATTCATTCCTTTACGATGTTAAACGATTGGATTTTATATAAATTGTGCGGAAGTTTGCAAATTGATTCTTCCAATGGATGCACGTCCGGTATATTCGATTTACAAAATAGAGTTTGGGATAACTCAGTTGCTGAGCAATGTGGACTTACGCTAGCCTTTTCACCAAAAGTTAATGAGGCTGGCTCGGTAATCGGGAGTGTCACAAAACAAAGTGCTATATTAACAGGGTTATTTGAAGGAACACCTGTCGTTGCTGGCGGCGGTGATGCTCAAATGGCATCACTCGGGACTGGCGTTGTAAAGCCTGAACAAACATTTATATGCGGGGGAAGTTTTTGGCAACAAGAAGTAAATATAACAAAATCAGAAACTGATCCAAATGCGGCGATTCGTGTAAATTGCCACGTCATTCCTAACCTATGGCAATACGAAACAATCGCTTTCTTCCCTGGCCTTGTTATGAGATGGTTTCGAGATGCTTTTTGCCAAGAAGAAAAAAGACTCGCTGATAAACTCGGTGTAGATGCTTATGAATTATTAGAAGAACAAGCGAAAGAAGTTCCTGTAGGTTCACATGGCATAATTCCTACTTTTTCAAATGTAATGAATTATATTTCATGGCGACATGCTGCACCATCCTTTTTAAATTTGAGTTTAGATGCTGACAAATGTGGGAAGAAAGAGATGTTTCGTGCAATTGAAGAGAATGCGGCCTTCGTTACACTTGGCAACTTGAAATTAATTGAAGCTCTCACTGGTAAATTCCCTTCTGAAGTAATCTTTGCTGGCGGAGCTGCTAAAGGAAAACTTTGGCCACAAATACTAGCAGATGTCCTTGGGATCCCTGTTAAAGTACCCGTTGTAAAAGAAGCCGCTGCTTTAGGTACCGCAATTGCGGCTGGAGTTGGCGCAGGCATATATGAATCACTCGAAGAAACTGCAGAGCAATTTGTACAGTGGGAAAAAACATTTAAGCCAAACGCTGAAAATCATGAGATTTATAAAGGATTCTATGAAACATGGAAAACGGTGTATGCTAGCCAACTTTCTTTAGCCGATAAAGGTTTCACATCACATATGTGGATTGCCCCTGGTGCACTGTAACACATTACATAAAGGAGTGATTTTTATGCTAAAAGTGAATGAAAATGATTTCACATATCGCTTCGGTGATAACGGACCGAAATATTTAATACAAGGTCCAAATATTGATCTTGGCCTTGTCGTCATTCAGCCTGGGCAAGAGTTTCAAAATCATTATCATACAACGTGCGAAGAAGTCTTCTATGCATTAGAAGGAGAAATAGATTTCTATGTGAATAACGAAAGAGTTCCAATCAAACAAGGTGATGTCTTACAAGTTCGCCCTCATGAATCTCACTATCTAATTAACCATTCTGACAAACCTTTTAAAGCTGTTTTTATAAAATCACCACATTTACCAAATAAAGATACTGTACAAACGGAAAATCCAACATTAACGGAGGAGTGATTTCACATGACTTGGGGATTTAAAAATCGATTAAACACAATTTTACCTGATGGCAGAGCAGTTATGTTAGCGATAGATCACGGCTACTTTTTAGGACCAATTCACGGACTAGAACAACCGTTAGAAACAGTTAAAAACTTACTTCCTTATACAGATTCCCTCTTTTTAACGCGCGGTGTACTTAGCTCCTGCATTCCTGAAAACTGCAGCACACCGATGGTTATGCGTGTATCAGGCGGGGCAACCGTCGTCGGTAAAGATTTAGCGAATGAAACAATTGTTACACCTGTGAAAGAAGCAGTAAAACAAAACGCAATTGGCGTCGGCGTTTCTGTCTTTGTAGGATCAGACTATGAAACACAAACTGTTTCAAATCTCGCAAACGTAGTTTCAGAAGCTCACGATTACGGACTGCCAGTACTCGGCATTACCGCCGTTGCGAAAGAATTACAAAAACGTGAAGCTCGTTTTCTAGCACTTGCCTCCCGCGTATGTGTTGAAATGGGTGCTGATATTATTAAAACGTACTACTGCGAAGGATTTGAAAAAATAACGAGCACATGCCCTGCTCCAGTCGTAATCGCGGGCGGTCCGAAACTAGATTCAATCGAAGACGCATTAAACATTACGTACAACGCCCTCCAAGAAGGCGCAATCGGAGTAGACATGGGCCGAAACATATGGCAATCCGAACATCCAGCTGCGATGATTCAAGCAATTCATGGCATTGTGAAAAATAGATTGAATGTGAAAGAAGCGCTGGAACTTTATGATGATGTGAAAAATTAAAGTAAAAGACAGACTATTACACTTAAATATATACAAAATCAATATTTACTATAAGGAAAAGCCCCTATGTTAAATTACTGAGTAACCTAACATAGGGGCTTTCTTTTACATTTTTTATTGTTCTGAATTGGGTCAGATTTCTAGAGATCGCGTACGTTCCAAACAATCTCACCACGCTCACCCCACGTACTGTGATGCCGCTTAAATCCTATCTTTTCTAATACCCGGAAGGACGCAACATTCCAAGCGCCTACAGTCGACCAAAGTCTTTGGCGCCCCGTAGCAATCGCGGCCTCTAGCACAGCTGATGCTGCCTCTGTCGCATAACCCTTGCGATGAGCACTGCGGAACAACTCGTATGCAATCTCCGGCTCTTCAAGCGTGGAACGACCGATAATTAAGCCACAGTATCCGATGAAATCGCCTTCGTCTCGCCTACGGATAGTGAGAAGAGAAATACCATTTTCAGCTGCTTTCTTGCGCATCTCAATAAGATAGCTACGAACAGAGTCAATGGTTGGCATGTCCACACCACGTTCGCCAATTAATTTTCTCAGCCATACTGCATCGGATTCCTCCCACATATTCAGGTCGAGTCGTTCCGTTTTCAACTGAAACGCCATATCTTTATATGTAGCTGTCATAGCGTCAACCTCCTATTCATATCACTGTACTACTCATAATAGTTTCACACCTCATCACCACATCAGATTGTAAACCCGATTGATTTGCAAATCTATTTTCCAACTCTCGCGAAAGTTTACAGCAACAGTATACAAAAAATTAGTGATGTTTAATGCATAAGCAATTATCCTAAGAAATAGACCTTTTTATCAAACTTTATTTCAAATCTACAGCATTTGGTTTAAGTTGACGACACTCTAGTTCATTAATGGTTTTATTTGTTTTAGATTTTCAATTATCATACAAAACATCTTTCTCTACTTCTTAAAATAATGATATACTCCCAATAATTTGCTGCCATAACCGGTGTATCCTTACTATATTCACGCTTAATATTTATATTTTTGGCTCTGCTCAATTTTAATGTTGAAAATTGAGTAAATTAGAGGGAAACCCAACTATAAGGGTTTCCCGTTTTTATACTTTCGACTTTTTCGCTGTTAAGAGACATTTTTTAGCCAAGTAATAATTCGAATTACCTGAAATGGTTCAAACCAAGTAATTAAAAACATCACAACGAAGTAAGGAATAAGTGATATGAATTTTAATGTTCCTTTTTCCCGTTTAACAACTGCTATAAAACTTAGTACAATTCCAACTAAAAAAGAAATAAAACTAAAAAGGACAATCGGCTCAGAATATCCATCTATTATCCAATTTAATCCGAATAATAATATCCCTGCAAACATCAAGACTATTGATAATAAACTGAATTTTTCCATAATTATACCTCCAAATATGATTTTACCATTTTAAGGAGTAAACGATAATTATTTTTTGTTGCATTAGAATGAACAATTACGCGATAAACTTAGATAAACGTAAGCTCTCATACGTATCAATCATTTCATACACAAATGACGATAAGAGAAACTTTTTTATATTGTGTTTAGCGCTTTCGTTACTGCAACTATCAATAAATAAAAATCAGGCAAGATAGTTATCGAAATATTTTTGTAACCACGCCTTTAAATCGGTCTATCCATTGTTTCATTCGAAAATGGAGACCATTTACATTATAGATTAATCAAGAAGCTGTCTCACAAGTCAGATTTTTGACTAAAATTCGTTTATTTTTTGCTTTGGTGTTCCATTAAAAAAGCGAATAAAATGATCAAGCCCCTTTCCAAACTGGATAAGGGGCTATATATATCTTCAAACCATTACTCTTGATGATTGCTATTGAGTTTTGAGACTTTCTTACCATCTCTATAGTCAAGGCAAGATACTTCAATTAACAATCCATTAAACATTGTAAAATAAAAACCATAACTACTACCTCTCATAGAATACGGTGCCTTTTCTATTTCAATGCCGCCAGCTACTAAACGATTATATGCTTGATCAACTTCATTTGAAGTATCCACTAAAAAACCAATGTGAAAAGCTTCAGGATACATAACTTCCTTATTCCCCTTAAATGCTTTTGGATCGCTTAGCACAAGTATAAATCCACTCTCATCACTCATCACTACAAGTGCCTTTCCCTTTTGCTCCAAAAATTGAAAATCAAAAAATGTTTCAAAGAAATGCCTCGCTTCTGATAAATCATCAACACATAGATTTAAATGATTCAATCTCATTCACTCATCTCCTTTTAAACAGAGGGTATATATACTCATATTGATAACACTTACATATGTAAGGAAAGATATACCGTCTAAGACTTTTTTAATACTCTTATGCTTTTTCCTGTAGCCTAGAGCATTTTTCGAAATGAATGCAATCATATGAACAATTCGACATGGAGTATCGATTTACCTATATAAGTTGACAAGTGTTATAGCCATATTATTTTTTCTCCAAATTAAGTAAAATCCACTCAATCAAGAAAATTGCTGAAGAGATGCGCTCTATTGTCTCTCCTAAAAATAATTTATTAAGTAATGCATCCAAATGGATTGGTTTATTAGGCAACACTTGAATATACCTTAAAACAGATCCCACTGGCGGTGTAGGTTTGTTATTAATAGCCCATATCCCTTCTAATAATGTCCAAGTTGACGTATGGACTATGTATGAAGCTTTTAACTCATCGTTTGCTTTCAATGCAGACTGAATTTTTATTAGCGAACTATGTAACCAATGAGAAATGCCTTTTACTTTATCACTAGAAACACGGTAGTTTTCAAATTCATGTTTAGCTATTTCCTTTAACTTTTTCAGCTCACCGCTTTTATCAAATAAAAATTTCCCTTCTAAAAATGAGTATAGTTCCATCGGATTGTTTTTAAAGTTTAATTGAATTTGATTAAAATCTGCATACTTATATTCAATTAAAATACCTTCTCTCATTTCAGAATCAAATTTCTTCTTTTGTCCGTCATCTAAAAGAATATAAAAGTCTAAATCCGATTCAGGATATGCATCACCTCTTGCGACAGATCCGATCAGCATACATCCATTTACCTTATCTATAGATAAGGTTTCGGCTACTATTACTTGCACTAATTTTTTATGTTGTTCATGTTTAATAGATGTTTGTGCTTCTAACATTTGTAACCTCCAAACATATTATTATGGAGTTATTCGTTACCTAAATATATTGTACTTCTCTTATAATCTTCTACATACTTATTCAACAATTGTCAGTTCATATACAATTGCGTCTTTACTGCTTTTTGTTTTATCTTGAATCGTTACAATATCTCCAGCTTTTATTTTCGGTGCATTCACCACTTTTACCATCTCTGGCGGAACATATCCCCCATTATTCTCTTTATTTAGTGGAAACCACTTTACTGATTTATTAGTTGCTTCTAAAATTTTATATTTAATTGTACCATCATACTTTATTTCACCTACAAGATCTTTTACTAATATAGGTGTATATTTACCCTCTTCTTTTTCTAAAGAGATATAATCACCTATATCTAGGATACCGTTTCTTTTAGGCGCCTTCCATTTTGTTGGATTTAAATTACTTAAACTTACTTTCACACTATCTTCTTTTTTTGAGTTAGCATCTTTTAGAAATATTTCATTATAATTCTTATCAATAATGATATACTCTTTCTGCTCTACTATTTGTGCACTGCTTTCATGTTTTTCTTCCTCATTCTTAGATACTTCTTCTTTCACATTATTATTACTACACGCTGATAATAATGCCGTTGCTAAAGCTGCCATTAGTAACATTTTTTTCACTTCATTTACCTCCATTTATAACTAAACGAATAAACATGTATCACATCCATATTTTACTATAAATCAAAAAGAGAGGATATTTGTTTATTAATAAACAAATATCCTCTACCTTTAATTATATTTTACGACTTCTGATAAGCCGATTTCGATGATTTCACATAATAAACCCCATGTTCAACATTAATGATATGATCTGGTTTTGGTTTACCACGGCTCGCTCTATGCCCTGCTAAATGTTCTTCACTCGTTTCCCAGTTTTTCCATGCTTCTTCAGATTCCCAGCGAATCATAACGACTACTTCTTCGTCTCCTCGTCTTACTTTTTTCACGAGTACACTTAAGTCGATAAATCCTTCAAATTTTTCAATAATACCTTCTCCAGTGAAATGCTGTACTACTATATCAGATGTACCTTCTTTTACTGTAAATGTCTTCGTTTCGATAAACATATATCCCACTCCCTCTTTGTAATACGAATACTAGTATTCTTCTATTATAATTGATTATGATAATTATTTTCAATTATAAAGTTTTAAATTTTTAGAATTATGCAGACTTCTCTTCAATCGACTCATCTAAAAATTTAAAATACGGTAGCACTATCCCTATTAAAGAAGTGACACATATAATCGCACCGATGATAAAGTATAATACTCTCACTCCCCACATTTCACTCAGTATTCCCCCTAATAACACACCTAATGGCATAGCGGATCGTATGAAAAATAGTCGCACTGAAAATACTTTTCCTATCATATTATTTGGGACAGTTTGTTGGCATATTGTCGTGTTATGAACATTGAAAAATGCAATACATATACCGGCAATTACTTCGATTACAATCGCAATAATAATACTATTATTTAAACCTAGTGAAATGTAAGTAAGTCCCCCTACGAACAATCCTCCAAGCATAAGTAGTCGACGGCTTCTATACTTCATTTTCCCAACTAATATGGAACCAACTACATAGCCAAGTGGGAACCCTGCCATAAAATAGCCGTACTCCGCGTATCCCGCTGACAGCTCGTCTTTTATATACGGCAAGTTTGTAACCATCGTTACCCCTACCCCAAATTGTACGAAAGTAAGAAATACACCGAGCCAAATGATTATTGGTTTTGTAAAAAAATATGTAAAACCGTGAAGAAACTGTTCTAGCCACGTTTTTCTCAGTTCTTGTTTTAACCTTTCTTCTTTTATGAAAAGCAATAATCCCCCACTTATAAATAGACAAATACATACGAGCAATATTGTTAATTTGATTCCAATAAATTTAATAACGATACCACCTAATATTGGCGCAAGAAACATCATAAGACGGGTCATTCCATCTATATACGCATTTGCATCTTGAAGCTGCTTTTGACTTACAATGCTTGGTGTAATTGCTTGACTTGCAGGTGTATAAAGCGGTGTAATGAGCCCGATTATTATTTGAACGACATACACATGCCAAACTTCTATATTACCAGTAACTAACATCATTAAAGGTAGTAAGAAAACAGATGCTCGCATCCATTGCGAAAAAATCATAATCCACTTTCTGCTCCATTTATCTATAAATGGTCCGCTTATTAGTTGCAGTATGAGAGACGGGATAAAATATAGTAACCACATGCTACTTAATGCTGTTTTTGATCCTGTTAACTCATATACAAGAATTGAATTACAAAACGTCCCGAAAGCCCCGCCCAATTCTGAAATTGCACTGCCAATCCACATAAAAAAGAATGAACGATTTTTTAATACATTTTCCATTATAACGCACCAACTTTTCTATTAAATTCCTCCCTTTATGTACATTCTCGTTGTATATTATCTATTTAAAAATACTTCTAATTCTTTCGCTAAAGACTGTACTGCTTTCTTTCTCAACACATATTTGCCGTCATGAATAGCAACTAACTTTGCGGAACGTAATAATTTTAAATGGTGATGTACTGTTGATTTCCCAAGTTGTAATCTTTCCGTTATTTCCTGCAATGTACGTTCTTTTTCAAACAACATTTTTACAATTCTTAATCTCGCTTCATCCCCAAGCGCCTTATGTTTATGTACTAAAAAATAGCTCGGCTCATATGGATCTTCCGGATGAATACTTTCATTTGCGACCGGATAATGAAATACTTTCGTGTCTTCAATATCTGCTTCTATGTTCCACGGTCTGTATGTCATTTGCGGGATAAGAAGTACATGATGCACACTTGGCTCTGGCATGTATAAAACTCCTCCTGTAGCCCACTCGACAAACTCTTCCGGTTTCATCTTTTTATTCATTTCATTTTTCGCTTCATAATCTCGCTCTAGTATAGAAAGTAGTTGCTCCTCCTCTTTCTTAATGACACTCTCATACCATCCTGTCATAACAGCGATTAAATGCCCTTTTAATAATTTCATATTTGTATTACATATAAACTCAATATACGTAGAAAAAAATTGATGTTCCTGTGTCAGTTCCTTTAGTTCATGTATTGCAGTTACATCTCCATTTGCTGCTAAACGTCTTTTCTCCTCATACTTTTCTCCTAAAAACGGTAAACATATATACTTCAAATCTTCTACTGAAAGTGAATCGATTTTAGCATTAAACTGCGCTAAGCCCTGAAAATCTCCATCATACAGTAACTGTAGCAACGCTTTCCACGTATTGTGCTTCTCGACAAATTGCAAATGCTCTATCATTTCATGAGATAAAGATGTTCTAATTTCTTCCCATTCGCTTTGAGACTTTTCAAGCGTGTCTATTAACCTCTTATGAGTAATTGCTGCTATGCCAAGTGCACATTCGAAAAGTATCGAATACTTCATTTGAACGTTATACGTTTCCCTTTTTCTACTCGTTACGTGAAAGACTTCCATTTAATCTCCTCCTTACTTGCTATGTATTAAATTCTATATTTATCGAATTAAACCTTCTAGATTTTTAGAATTTCGAAACATCAAGAAATTTATTTCGCTACAATTTTTAAAATTTAAGCTGCAGTTGATTTTCTTGTTCAACTATGAGGCAGGTTTCTTGATGAGAAAGGAGAATTTATTGCAGTAAGAAAAATGATTTAGAAAGCATAAGTTTATTTATACAATTGCTACAACGGCGTCATATTGTTCTTTTAGAAACTTCAAAATATCAATCAGATAATAAATAGGTACGTTTCTACCTAATTTCTCTAACACTTATTGTTGGTCTATCTCATAGTTAAGGAGGCTATACGAATGGGAAAAAAAGAAATATTACAAAATGGAGTCAAACAAGTTTTTTACGATGAAGAATGGTACCCACCGATATCAGAAGCGTTAAAGAATCTTACCGCTGCACAAGCATGTTGGCAACCAGAAGGAAAGGCCAGTAATACGATTTGGGAAAATGCAAACCATTTACTAACCTTTAAAGAGCGCTTACTTTCCCGATTACATCAAGATGACACATTTGTTGCTCCACAAAATAATGATGACACGTTTGTCCAAGGTGGACCTAATGATGAGGATGCTTGGCAGCAAACAGTGAAGCGAACGCTTCAAGTACATGATGCCTTACAATCTTCATTAACATCCCTTCAAGAAGCAGAACTGGATCAACCAAGTCCTTCTCTACCGGTTTGGCAACAATATATGAATATCCTATTGCACGATGCTTATCATACAGGTCAAATTATACAAATTCGTAAACTCCAAGGTTCATGGCCATCTCATCGCTCCTATTTATAAACGCTGATTAAAGATGATAGACAAGCATATGATTCTATATTTAGCAGAATAAGTACAAAAAAAAAGAAAATGAGATTCTAACTCTCATTTTCTTTTTTTGTTGGAGAAACGTCCTACATAAAACTTTAATCAATGAGATTTTGTCCATCCCCCACTGATTATTAACCCAAACCACTCGGGCATTTCCGGGGCCATTAATACGGGATAAAAAGTTCATTCACACCTATCGATTCATCTGGGCATCGTTCAATAACCCAATGATTTCACTCAACATTTCTTCTGTGAAAGCACCTGCACTAAAGTTTACTAATGCTCGTAATGGCATATAGTTCAGCATAGCATCCATCATTTCAGAGGCATCACTATCCCCTTCAGTCATACTACCAAACGGGCTGTCTTTTAATGCCTTTTCCATAAGCCCCTTTGCGATTGGTGCTAAAATTGGGTCCGCAAATATATCCCCTAGTAAAGTATTACGATGTACTGGTTTTCGAATTATAGTCGCTGATTGAATATACACGTTATCTTGTAAAACTATCTCTCTTGAAGACTTACCTACTAAAATCTCAAATTCACCAGTTTCAACATGCCAGTCCTTCAATTCAACATTATAATAAGCAAATGATCTTTTATTTAAAGTAAAGTTAACCGTTTTTTCTTCTCCCGGCTGCAATTCTACTTTTTCAAATCCTTTTAATTCTTTCTCAGGACGAATCATAGTACTTTCAATATCTTTTATATAGAGTTGAACAATTTCTTTCCCTGCCGTACTACCAATATTTTTCACGTTTACAGTGACAGAAACTGTCTCCGTATCCTTTATTTCTTTCTTATCTACTGAAAGATTACTATACTCAAAGTTTGTATAGCTTAACCCAAAACCAAATGGGAACAATGGTTCAATATTTTTCTTATCGTAATAACGGTATCCGACGAAGACACCTTCTTTGTATTCCACTTTGTCACCTTCTCCAGGGAAGTTTAAGTAAGAAGGATTATCGCTTAAAGCTTTCGGGAATGTTTCTGCTAATTTCCCGCTTGGATTCGCATCACCAAATAATAAATCAGCAATTGCTCCGCCTAATGCTTGCCCACCTAAATAGCCTTCAAGTATTCCTTTTACTTTACTTATCCATGGCATTTCAATCGGTGCTCCGTTACTTAAAACTACAACGATATTACTTTGAACTTCCGCAATAGCCTCAATTAATTGAACGTGATTCTCTGGCATTTGTAAATGCTTTCGATCAAAACCTTCTGACTCATAACGATCTGGAAGTCCAACAAAAAGGACCACTGTATCTGCGCTTTCTGCAATCTTTTTTGCTTCATTAGTCATGTTTTCATCTACATCATCGCTTGCAAGATTATAGCCTTGTGCAAATAATATGTTTGTTTTTTCACCTGATACCATTTCGATTTCTTCGAGAATACTTTCAAGCTTTGTTGGATTAATATGAGAACTTCCGCCGCCTTGATAACGTGGTTGCTTTGCAAATTCTCCAATTATCGCTACCGTCCCCTCTTTTTTCAGCGGAAGGATGGAATCTTCATTTTTTAACATAACCATACTTTCACTTGCAACTTCTCTAGCAAGCTGATGATGCGCGTCCTTACTATACACAGCGTTTTCTAATTGGTTATCATAAGCTTTAAAAATAATGTAAAGTAATCGCTCTACAGCTTGATCAAGCTTTTCTACAGATAGCTCACCACCATTAACTGCATCAACAATCTTCTTCTCACCAATTCCAAAGCTTGAAGGCATTTCTAACTCCAAACCGTTAGCTAAACCTTCAACACGCTCATTTACTGCACCCCAATCAGAAACGACAAAACCTTCAAATCCCCATTCATCTTTTAAAATATCATTTAATAAATAGTTATTTTCCGAAGCGTATTCACCATTTATCTTGTTGTAAGCGCTCATTACTGTCCAAGGTTGTGCTTCCTTAATGACATCTTCAAAGCTAGCAAGATAGATTTCACGCAATGTTCTTTCATCAACAATTGTATCTACAGACATTCTGCGATGCTCCTGATTATTAGCAGCGAAATGTTTTAATGACGTTCCAATCCCTTGACTTTGTACACCTATAACATGGTTTGCAGCCATTTGTGATGATAAATATGGGTCCTCTGAAAAGTACTCAAAGTTTCTTCCGCATAGCGGCGAACGTTTTATGTTTGCACCTGGTCCAAGGAGAACACTTACATTTTCAGCCTGACATTCCTCTCCTAATGCAACTCCTACTTGATTTATTAATTCTTTATTCCATGTACTTGCTAACCCTACTGCTGATGGGAAACAAGTCGATGGAATACTGTTATAAATCCCTAAGTGATCTGCTCCCTCTGCTTGTTTTCTAAGGCCATGTGGCCCATCAGTTACCATAATAGAAGGAATTCCTAATCGCTCAATCCCTTTTGTATTCCAAAAGTCTAATCCAGAACATAGACTCGCCTTTTCTTCTAACTTCATTTGTGAAATAATTTTCTTAATATCCCTTTTCATGATAGCCCTCCTAAAAAACAATTAAGTAAACGCTTTCTTAATGTCATTATAGTTATTATTTTTTAGATATTATGGTATATTTTTTAGAATACTTGTAAAAATTTTGGCTGATTATATTTATGATTACTTTGCAGAGTAACATAAGATGTACCCTCTTATTGTGAAACCTTTGCTTAAGAGAGGATTTTATGTTGCCTTTATCTTGTACATATATTGGCTAATGTTTAATGAATAGAGGTTAAAATAGTGAATTGCTCCAAACTAGAAGATTTATATTATATTTGTAAGCTAGTCTTTGACATACATAAAACACCTATCTTTTTCATTGATAACAAAGGGGATTTAGCATTTGAAATCTCGTCCAATTTTCAGCATAACCCTTTGTATTCTTCAAAAGAGGAGTTACTTAATCAACTATTTAAGGAAAATCCACCCTATACTTTTCCAGTACTAGAAGAGACTTCTTTTCTTGAAAATTTCTTCTCAATTAGCTTACGTTTGAACGATCAACTTAGTGGGAATATCATCGTTGGACCTGTCCTCTATTCCAGATTATCAGAAACCTCAATTAAAGGACTCATTAATGATCTTCAACTAAAAATAGACAAAGAGAAAATGATACGATATTATCATTCTCTCCCCCTCTTAAGCAATTTGAAATTTTTAAATGTAAGTATGATTCTTTTTCACATGCTATATCAACAAAAATTAGATATTGCTGATATTTTGCAAAAAAATATACTATTAAAAAAGGATGATTTTGAGATTGAACAGCCTGATATACATATATCGGAGCAACGTCAAAGTACATTAACTCATATCGACCCACTAATTGAAAGAGAAATTTTCGAGTGTATTAAGCTTGGAAAAAAGGATGATTTAATTAAAAATCTAAGGAGATTACCTGAATCAGGGGATCTTGGGGTGTTATCAAAAACAAGTCATTTGCGAAGCCAGAAGAATTCTGCCATCGCAGCAATTACACTTGCGACTAGATCAGCTATAGATGGTGGACTATTCCCTGAAATCGCATATACCCTCAGTGATTTATTTATTCAAAAACTCGAAGAAATAAATAAAAGTGAAGCCATTTCTCCATTTTTGGAGAATGCTTTACTTGAGTTCTCAGAACGAGTAAGAAATGGGACAATACAAAAACATTCAAAACCTATAAACGTATGTCAAAATTATATATTTACTCATCTTTACGAAGAAATCACACTATCCCAACTAGCAGGAATAGTCGCATTAAATCCTAGTTATCTATCTTCCCTTTTCAAAAAAGAGATTGGAATTTCACTAGGCGAATATATTCAACGTGCTAAGATCGATGAATCAAAAAATTTAATGACCTTTACGAGACATTCTATATCCGAAATTTCTACACTATTAAATTTTCATGACCAGAGCCATTTTACAAAGGTCTTTAAAAAACATACTGGTGTTTCACCTAAACAATTTAAAAATGGATGTTTTTAATGTTTATTATTCTACCAATAGATTTATTTAGTTGCTTTACATTATTAATAAAAAACCCCTCGACTTGTGTTGAGGGGTTTTTACTAATAATGTAATATACGTTTTTCTGTTTCCTTTCCATTCTCAATACATGGCTTGTGAGCTAAAGGAAAACAAATGGTGTAAATATTTCTCTAGCTTATTCTTGTATATCCTAATATAAAAATAATTTTATATTTGTTTAGAAAGTTCAAACTCCTTTTATGAATTGTTTGTCATTCCATATATAAGCCCTGAAATATATGGAATTAACCAAATGAACCACACAATTACACTAAATGTGTGAAACTTTGCAATCATTTTTATATCCTTCTTCTTTAAAACTACAGTGGCCCACACAGCATGAAATAACATAAGTAAAATTGCTGATAAACCCGTAATCCCATGAAAGCTGAATAGAGAACCTTCTGAAGCCATTTTCTCCATTAATGTAGTACCAATCGTATCGCATGCTAATCCAACCCAAAATATAATCACATGCCAAGGTTTTAATGTTTTTTGAATCTTTTCACTCCAAACCCCAATTGAATAAAAAATAAGTGCTGCTGTAATAAATGTAATAGCAGATGCTAGCACATCAATCACCCCTTTACAAAATTTCTCTTCCTTTTACAAGATTTATTTTATCTAAGGATTATGAACAGAGTATGAATGGAAGATTATCCTTCCAAATATATATAGATGGGCTTTGTTTTGCTAAATCAAATACATAGGACCACTAAATCTGGTGCGCGATATTTACTTTTTCGTTTAACAAATCCCACTTTTCTAGCTAATTGCTCTAAAGCATCAGGCGACATGTATCGTTGTAACTCTTAAAAAAATAATTCCAGTTCATCAGAAGTCGATAAATCCATACGAAAAACGCCACCCTTTCTGTATATTTCTACAAAAAGAATAGCGTTTTTTTTCGTTTAATAGATACATTTTTTTAGCTTGATAGCGATGTAATGTGCCCCCTATAAATAATAGTAAAAGATAAAAGAACTCAATTAATTACCAATTTATTTTTTATGCACCACAAGTATTAATTAAAGTTGTTTTAGATATATAACCACCTAATGAAGATATATTTAACCATTAAGATGAATTATCATAATGTCCTTGGACATATTCCCCATTACCCCAAGTACCAGTTACATTAGTATCTTTATTAATGAAACCTACAACCTTAGCGCTAGCAGATGCTGATTTTCGTACATTAGCGCCATATACACCTACTTTTCCACCATTTGTACAAAGACCTGATACATCATTTTTTTGTAAAGGATTAATTGTTGCAAATGATGAGGTGATACAAGCGTAAACAGGAATTATTTGTAAAAAATACAATAATGAATACAAACATCTAAAGCAATATGATAAAAGGTTGGTGGTCCTTCATGCCCATCAACCTTTTATTATGAAGTAACACCTGAACGTATTATATTATTGTTTTTTATTAACAGACATAAAAACATTTTATTTGTTTTATTGATAATTTCCAAACACCATTGTAAAATGTTTGTATATATATAAACTAAATCGAATTTCGTTTGTTTTTATCGGGATAGGTAGGAAGTATTAATAACAATAAAATAATGGGTATATCACCTACAAAGAGCCGTAAAAAGAATAGAACCAGTACGGAAAAGATACTTTCGTAAAAAATTTTAAAAAATAAGAATTATTTGTTCTTGAAGAAAAGTGACTAGAAAATATACAACCATACGGAGAATAAGGTTATACCAAAAAAGTCTTAAAAGGGGGACAAAATTATGGAACAAAGAAAGTTTTCAGTAACACCTCAAGATCGAATGAATTATATATTAGGTCTTTATTCTGCAGATCAACAAATTAATGCAGTTCTTTATTTTCCTGTAGGTATATCAAAGAAAACACTTGAACAATCAGTAAGGATAACGTTACAATTGCAGCCGGTTTTGAACAGCCGGTTTGTAGAAAATGATATTCCTTACTGGGAGGAACATTCATCTGCTACTAACTCACCTATTTGCCTTTTTGCAGAAGGAAATGATCAAGAACTTGAAATAATGGCAATAGATTTTATTAAGGAACCTGGTGATCGTATTCAGGGGCCTATGGTTCAAACAAAATTATTACGAGGTACTACAACAGACATGTTAATTGTGAAATTATCTCATCTATGTTCAGATGGTGCAGGGGTCAAGGAATATATTAATTTGCTTGGAGCAATTTATACTCAACTTTCCTTGGGACTATCTAAGAATCAAATTATAAAGGAATTTGGTGAGGGAAATGCGAGTTTTCGAGATCAATCACATGTATTCAAATATGCTGGAATATCGGACATAAAAAGCGCGTATCGTCCTAGCCAAGAACAACAGGCATCGTTATGGTCTTTTCCATCTCAACCCAACAAAAATAACTCCCCTCAAATGTCCGTACGGCGGTTGAGCCATGAGCAATCTCTACGTCTAATCCAATGGACAAAAGCACAACAGGCTACCTTGAATGATGTAATCATGACTGCATACTTCCGAGCTTTATCACATTTCACTGTGTATGCAGAACCTCGCACCTCAGAAAAAATGATCGGTTTAACAATTGATTTACGTCGATATCTGCCTAATTATACAACTGGGGCTATTTGCAACTTATCCGGCATGGAAATGCCAGTGATTAAACTGGAAGAGGATGAATCATTTAATCAGACTCTCGTTCGAATTAAACAATCAATGGATAAAATAAAGTCTCAAAATCCAGGTCTTTCTTCAGCAGCAGGAATGGAGATACTGGCAGGTATGAAGCTATCTGTGGTGAAGGAAATGTATAATCAGCAATACGAACAGGCTTTACAGATGGGGATGGCGTTGCCGTTACTGACAAATTTCGGGGTGATCGCTGATGAACCTATTCAGTTTGGTGAAGTTCAAGCTGAGGACGGGTATATGACATCACCCATTATGTATGCGCCATTCTTTTCAATGGGTGCAAGCTTTTATAATGGAAGACTTACATTTACGATTGGTTATCATACACCGGATACATCAAAAGAAAAGGTAGACAAATTTTTAGAAAGTGTTGTTAATCAACTATCATAAATAAAAGAGAATATAGCGCAAAAATTTCTAGCAGCATTGTATTTTAGGGGCTCGTCCCCACATCCATCAACTTAAGATATATTTTTATATAAAATTCGGTCTTTCCATATAGTTTTTATTATCTTTTATAGATGTTATAAAAGTAGGCATATCAAATAAACCCTGACGGGTTTCAAATTTTT